>Ga0316604_10000005_pt1 | contig 515728 bp, 536 predicted proteins | sample OWC_soil_day20_C_FD_207650 | JGI IMG/M metagenome (GOLD analysis project Ga0316604, IMG submission 207650) | Wetland soil microbial communities from Old Woman Creek delta, Ohio, United States - OWC_soil_day20_CT | ecosystem: Environmental > Terrestrial > Soil > Wetlands | place: USA: Ohio... | reverse complement strand
ATGGAAACGTAGGTCGCTGCCAGTTCTGTGATTTCTTTTACTGCATCATCACTTCAAGTAAGAACAATCCCAATTTAACAATTAAAATCAAAAATAAATTTTATATGATCCTAGGCACTCTCTTCTTATCTTTCCTTATTTCAATTTAAAAATCAGTACGTCTCTTTAAAATTTACCATTTCCCCTCTATGTCTCCTTTATTGTGCTACTTATCACTATATCATTCATTCTTATTATAATTATTATTCATTTTATAAGTTTTATTTTTTCAATTACCTTTTAGTCTCTTTGCGTTAGTATGTTTATACAAACTCAACTAAAAGGATCAAGAATGAAAAAAGTTATAGGTTTACTCGTCTCTATCTTCTTTGTAGCTGGACTTATGAGCACAAATGCTCTTGCAGATGCGGCTAAAGGCCAAAAATACTACTTAAAGTATATGAAGAATGATTCAGGTATGAATGGTGCTAAATTTGCAGCGCAACACACTCAAGCAGAGTGGAAAGCTCTTTTTGATGGAAAAGCAGAGAAATTTATTGCTGAGTATTCAGCAAAATTTCCTACACTTGATGCATTTCTAAAAGGCGATAAATTTGAGAAATTTATGCCAGATATTAGAGATTTCTGTATTGAATTTGCAAGCGATAGCGGCAACGTCCCATCTTGCTAATTCCCCTTTAAAATACTTTTATGCTTTTCAGGTTATGTAACAATAATCTGAAAAGTATTTCTAAAAGTTAAATAAAATTTACTATAAATTGCCTTATTTTTCAGCTTCAGATCTATTTACTTCAGAAAAGTAAAAAAAAGTGAACATAATATTTACTTATTTACGCCAATAATTGTTTTTTTAAATTAAAATTTATTTTACTTTTGTTATGATGACTCCATATCTAAAATTTGGAAAGGAGAAATGATGAAAAAAGTCTTAGGTTTACTTGTTTCAGCTTTCTTGTTAGTGGGCATGATGAGCACATCTGCGTTTGCAGATGCAGCAAAAGGACAAAAGTACTATCTTAAGTATATGAAAGATGGTTCAGGTATGAATGGTGCGAAATTCGCGACACAACACACTCAAGCAGAGTGGAAAGCTCTTTTTGATGGAAAAGCAGAGAAATTTATTGCTGAGTACTCTAAAAAATTCCCAGGGTTAGATGCATTTTTGAAAGGCGATAAATTTGAGAAATTTATGCCAGATATTAGAGATTTCTGTATTGAGTTTGCAAGCGATAGCGGCAACGTTCCGTCTTGCTAGGCGTGTTAAATAATTCTTACTTAAAGAAGGTAAAAAAAAGATGAAGAAAATCATCGCTCCTCTGCTTATTGGAGCAGCATTATCGTCAGCATTTGGTGCTGATGATTCACTAAAGCAGGAAATAGAGGCACTTAAGGTACAAATGGCCGAGCTAAAAAATGCTCAAGCAAAACTCAATATCGATGCACTAAGAGCTCAAGTTTCTGAGATCAAAGCGCATGATTCTGGGGACAATGTAAAATTTAATATTGACTTTAGAACCGCATACGATATTATTGATTATAAAATGCAAACACCAACAGGTGCAAGTACTAGTACTGATAATGGCGTTTGGACTAATAAGCTTATCCTTGGAATGGGAGCACAGCCTGCTGATAATTTAGTCTTTAAGGGTGCACTTGGTGCATATACAACGTTTGGTAATAATAGTTCAAGTGATCAAAATGGATTTCAAGGAATGGATTGGTATGGTACACAATCTCCAGGTGATTCAACTATAAAATTAAGAGAAGCTTATTTTCTTTATTTCGGAGATATGGGTGATGTACATTATAGCGCATCATTTGGTCGTCGTCCTTCAGTTGATGGTTTCCTAACCAATCTTAGAGCTGGCAATGCTGATCCTGCTTCTCCAATTGGTCATAACATCAATATGGAATTTGATGGTGCTAGCTTTAAATTTGATGTGGATAAAATTACAGGTATTGCGGGTATGTACTTTAAAATCTGTTTAGGTAGAGGAAACTCTGATGCAGATGCAAGATTCCCTGAATTTACAGGCTATAATGGTACAAACTTTACGATGGCAGATGCGACTGCAGCTCATACTCCATATTCTACCAATGGTAATGATGCCCCAAATATGGACTTAGCAGGGCTTATTTGGCAAATTTATGATGATGGCCAGTATAAAGTAATGACAAATTACTTTAAAGGTTGGAACATGATGGGTGCTAATTTCACCAATCTTACTAATGTAAATCCAATGACAGATAGTTATAACGTTTCTCTAACGGATGTAGGTGATCTGACTGGTGGAGCTGTTTCATTCCAAGTTAATGGTATAGGAGACGGTATCAGTGATTTCTTAGATGATAGTATCTTCTTTGCTTCTTACGCCTTTAGTAAAACAGATCCAAAAGGTATTCATTCAACACTGTATACCGCAATGGGTATGAACGCAGGTGAAACTGAAATGTTAGGGTCATCTGATAAAGAGACAGGTTATTCTATTTATACAGGTATTCAAGTTCCTGGTTTTATGAAAGACCAAAGATTAGGTATCGAATATAACCACGGAAGTAAATATTGGAGAAGTTTCACGTATGGTGAAGATACGCTTATTGGCTCAAAACTTGCGGCACGTGGCGATGCATATGAAATCTACTATACACTTCCTGTTGTAGGAAAAAATCTTACAGCACAGATTAGCTATGTATACATAGACTATGACTATACAGGTAGCGATATGTTCTTTGACTCAACAGGTAAACCAATGAATAAAGCTGAAGCTGCAGCGGCTGGTGCGACCTTTATCGAATCAGCATCAGATATTCGTTTATCTTTAAGATACAGATACTAATCTCTATCTACGCTTCTTTAGAGAGGTCAAATGGCCTCTCTTATCTTTCTCGCAATACTCTCATACATCCCTTTTGTTTCAGTTTCACCCAAAGCCATAGGAATTTTACCTTGATCGCTTAGGTTTAAAATATCGCTTTTAAGCGGAATTTGTCCTAGAAGGGGGATATGGTAGGTATCGCAGAGTTTTTGTGCTCCACCACTTCCAAAGATATCGTAGCGTTTACCTGTATCAGGGGCGATAAAATAGCTCATATTTTCCACCAGTCCAAGAATAGGGACGTGAATATCTTGAAACATCACAATAGCACGACTGACATCATCGGTTGAGAGCATTTGGGGTGTGGTGACAAGTACAACACCGCAGAGTGGAAGCTCTTGTGCCATCGTAAGTTGAACATCACCTGTTCCTGGAGGCATATCGATAACCAAAACATCCAATTCTCCCCATGCTACATCTTCTAAAAACTGCATTAGGGCACTTACGGCTACGGAGCTTCTCCAAACTAGAGGTGTGTCGCTTTTGGGTGTTGTAAGCCCCACACTCATGACTTTAATGCCAAAATTCTCGCTAGGAATCATTTTATTGTCATCATTCCATCGTAATTTTTCAGCTTCAACACCTAAAAGTCTTGGGATGCTTGGTCCGTAAATGTCTGCATCTAAAAGTCCTACTTGTAAACCACTTTGGGCAAGTCCTACGGCAAGGTTTGCCGCAACGGTACTTTTACCAACACCTCCTTTGCCACTACTGATGGCGATTACTTTTTTGGCATAAGGCGCTCTGTTGTTGGGCTTTTGGGTTGAGCCATAAGGAATTTTAGTTTTATGCATTTTCATCCTTTACATGTAAAGCAAATTCTCGGTTTAAAAGGTGCTTGGTTTTTTCTATTTTATGTAGCCATGGCTGCATAAAAAGGGCTGTTTTGGGATAGTGCACGATGCTTTCGTGGAGTGTTTGTGCTTTGTGGTCTAAAAGAGCGTTCATTAAAAAGAGAAACGTCTGTTCTTGTTTTGTCTCTTTTGCATGTAAAAGCAAAGTTTGCAAGAGTGAAGAGCGTTTTTTAAAGGGAAGCTCAATGCCTAAAGCCAAACCTATTGTGATGAGATTTTGAGTATGAATGTAGCATCCACATTGCCACAGTGAAAGCAGATGTTTCTCCGTATGGAAGGGCTCTAGGTGCGGTTTCATTACAATCCTTTAGTTAAGTTACAATTATGTAACAAATTAATCCTACTTAAATTATTTTACAACACGTTAAGTAAAGGCAGACTAAAATCGAGTAAATAACTAGGATATAAAGTAACACTTCAGCTATTTAAGGGCTTTTTAGAACAGACTGTGGCGAAAATTATTTTATAGCTCGTTATTTGTTGCCTTTATCTTTGTGTAAAAATGCTACAAAAAGGAGTTTGTATGGGATGGTTAAGAGGTATTCTCTTTGGCTCTATCGCTGTTTCAACCCTCTATGCTACATCAAGTGACATCTTGATTTCAGCAGAGGATGCGATGAAGTTAATCGGGCAAGAGAAAGTGATGTTTGTCACGGGTGATGACGAAGACATTTACGCTACGGGGCATATTAAAGGCTCAGTCGAGATGTATGCGCACCATCTGCATCATTCAAATATTACAGGCAAGATGGAGTGCGCACCGCTTTTTATGTGTAAAGATGAGGCGGAGCATTACATTGGTAGTAAAGGAATTACGAATGACACATTGGTCATTGCCTATGATGACTTTAAAGGTCCAAATGCAACAGGTGTTTATGCGTACTTTAAAAGTTACGGGCATGCAAAAGTGAAAATTCTGAACGGTGGACGTGCGGCAATGATGGCGGCTGATCCTGAGCAGAAAATTTACGATGGCATCAAAGCACAGATCAAAGAGGCAAAAGAGGATAAAGCTTTAGTTGAAAAGCTAACATTACAGCTTAAAGAGCAAGAGAAAAAGCTCATCGTGCAAAAAGGAGCGGAGGTTAAGGGCACACCGAAGACGTATAGTATTGATCTTAGCAAAGTGAATTACAACTACATTGCGGGTAAAGAGGAACTACTCAAAGCCGTGGAAGATTTGATACAAAAAGGGCAAAAATCCTCTTTTGCAATTATTGACGCACGTGGCTTTGAAGAGATTATGGGTGAGCGCAAGATGGACAATGCGGCACGCGGTGGGCATATCCCAGAGGCGACGTTCATTGAGTGGAAAAATATTACAGATATGGATAAAAAACTCTCCTTTAAAGCGTTGGAAAAAATGCAAGCAGTGTTTGATCAAAATGGCATTACCAAAGATAAAACGATCTACGCTTACTGTCATGTAGGTGCAGGAAGAAGCTCACATATCATCACGGCACTTGAACTTTTGGGCTATCCCAATGTGAAAGTTTATACGGGTAGTTGGGATGAATGGGCGAATGATATGAACCTACCGATACGAAGATAGAGGAGAAGAAAAAATGTTAAAGAGAAGAGACTTTTTAAAAATCTCCAGCGCAACCGCTGCGATGATCGCAGGGGAAGGGTATGCGTTTGCCAAGACGGGTGTCAGTAAAATCGAAAATGCCAAAGAGAACTACCCAAATACCAGCTATAGCGAAGAGATGTACCGCAATGAGTTTGGCTTTACATACGGTAAAAAAGAGGAGCATGGCTTTGCGTACCACTGTGTGAATTGTCAAGGTAACTGTTCGTGGGAAATTTGGTCGAATAACGGTGTAGTCACCCGTGAAAATCAATCTTCACGCTACCCATCCATCAATGCAAAAGTGCCAGACTTTAACCCAAGAGGGTGCAATAAGGGCGTGCAACACTCCCAGATCATGTATGAGAAAGACCGATTGCTCTACCCTATGAAACGTATGGGCAAAAGAGGCGAGGGAAAATGGAAACGCATCAGTTGGGATGAAGCATCCACTGAAGTCGCACAAAAAATTTGGGATGTGATGGTTGACCCTAAAAAAGGTCCTGAGAAGTTAATGGTACACGCGGGAACGGGTCTTTTAACAGAGGGCAGGCGAGGAGGTCCCTTAAGACTTTCAACGCAGCTTGGAGCTGTAAGAATTTACCCTGCTTCTTATCTTGGAGATATGTTCAGCGGTGCGGCTATTGCCTATGGTGAGGGAAACCTTGGTTGTACGTATGATTTTATGTACACGGTGAACACTGCCGTCTTTTGGGGCGGAAATCCCTCTGTCTCACGTATACCTGATGCGCACTTTGTGTGGGAAGGTAAATACAATGGCGCAAAAATCATCGTCATTACCCCTGAGTTTAATGCCAGTGCCAGAGCTGCGGATCTTTGGATACCGATCAAAGCAGGCAGTGACAACATCCTTGCGATGAGCGTTATCTATGAGATTTTAAATGCGAAGATGTACAAACCAGCTTTTGCGAAAACCTATACCGATCTTCCTTTTTTAGTGAGAGTTGACAACAAGAAACTACTGCGACGCTCAGAGATGGAAAAAGCAAAAGACGAAAAAGAGCACCACCGTTTTGATGAGCAATTTTACGCATGGAATGCCAAAACCAATGCACCTTCCGTGATGCCTGGAAGCGAAGGGAGTGAGCATAAAACTCTGCGCCTGAGCGACTTTGGCATTGAGCCACTTTTAGAGGGTGAATTTGAAGTCACACTTTTAAATGGTGAAAAAGTGAAAGTGACCACGGTGTTTGAGATGTTAAAGCGAAGCACTGCACGCTTCAGCCCAGAAATCACGCAAGCACAAACGGGCGTGCATCCAGACACAGTACGTCAACTCGCACGTGACATAGCACTACCAAAAGTCGTGGAGATCACCACAGGCTTTAGTTTGAACAAATACTTTAATGGCATGATGTCTATCTGGAATATCGCCTCTATCTGTGGTTTAACAGGGCGCATGGGACCGTATGGTGGGCTCAATACCGAAAATGAGTTCCAACTGAGCGGTCTGGAAGCACTTAGTGGGTTTAGCGGTAAATACACCGCGCGCTTTGGCTCAGGCTTTGTAGGCGAGTTTATCTTGGGTGATGGTATGAAAACGTTTGAGAAGTATTTTAGCGATGCAGACGTTCGTAGAGCGCAAAATGGGATGAGCAAAGAGGAGTATATGAAGGTTGTTTCATTGCTTCTTGAAAAAGGTAAAGATGGCAAAGAAAAAGGGGTGAAACCTCACTGGACACCTGAAGTGGCACTGGTTGTTGCCGATTCAAAGTTTAGACGCAACAAAGGCAATGATTATAAAGAAGCCTTTTTGAAAAAAACCAAATACTTTGCGTATGTTGATACACGTATGAGTGAAGCGGCAGTGTATGCTGACATCTTACTTCCCGCCAAAAGCCACTATGAGGTGTGGGATATACGAAGTAGCCCTGGGTATCACCGTTTTACGAATCTTGCGCAACCAGCAAAGAATCTTAAGCCTGTGGGTGAATCGATGGATGAATGGAGTATGTTCTCTCTCATTACCAAAAAGCTTGAAGAGATCGCCAATAAGCCTGAGAATAAAGAAAAAGCCAAAGTCAAAGATGACAAACGCTATGCCAAAGAGGGCTTCCACGATCTTAGCATCGTGCATCAAGAGTTTACGAACAGTGATGAAGAGAGTCGCTCTGAGATGGAGCCACTTTTAGGTACTGACAAGCAAGCGGTGGAAGCAGCTCTTGCGAACTGTGTGCAGTATGAGCCGTGGACGATTGAGAAAATGTACAAAACGGGTGGTTTTTTACAGCTCAACGAAAAAGCAGCGAAAAGCTCGCCATTGTATGCAGATCGTCCGTTTAACTCCAATGAAGATCATCTCTTCAAGTTTCAACGACTAGAGACACTCAGCGGTCGTCAAACGTTTTATGTGGACCATGACATGTACATCAAAATGGGCGCACCAACCAATACAGGTATGATGGGCATTCGTCCCGATACCAAGGCGCACCCATTTGCAATGCTCACACCACATGCTAGATGGAGCATCCACTCCAACTATAAAACGAGTCGTACCTTACTTCGTTTACAAAGAGGAGTTCCTGCGATTCAAGTCAATCGTGAAGTTGCCAAGATGAAAGGAATTAAAGACGGTGATTCGATTCGCATCTTTAACGCCATTGGAGAGTTTTATGCGATGGCAAAACTGAGCTCTTCCTGTCCACCTGATGGCATTGTTTTAGAAGATGGTTGGGAGCCTTATATGTACAAAAATAAACGAGGGCATAATGAAGTAGTGCCAACCGCGCTTAATCTTTTAGAGATGGCTGATGGTTGGGGGCACTTGAAGTTTGGAGGACTTTGGGATGGTAATCAATACGCCTATGATGGCGCGGTCAATTTTGAAAAGGCAAGGGGGTAAGTCATGTCACAACGTCAATTAGCCATGGTAATGGATCTTAATAAATGTATCGGCTGTCAGACCTGTACTGTCTCTTGCAAAACCCAGTGGACAAACCGCAACGGGCGTGAATACATGTACTGGAACAATGTGGAGACCTACCCAGGCGAGGGGTATCCTAAAAAATGGCAAGAACTCGGCGGTGGGTTTGATGAAGCGGGAGACCTTAAAGCGGGCGTTGTGCCAAGCTTGCAGGGTGAGTATGGTGTGCCTTGGGATTATAACCATGAAGAGCTTGCGAGTGGGGCACAACTTAAACCGCATGTGGATCCAACATGGGGACCAAACTGGGATGAAGATGAAGGCGCTGGGGATTTCCCGAACGATAACTACTTCTTTTACATTCCCCGTATTTGTAACCACTGCTCCAACCCAGGATGTTTGAGTGCCTGTCCACGAGATGCCATCTTCAAGCGCGATCAAGACGGTGTTGTTTTGGTGGATTTGGATCGTTGCCAAGGGTATCGCTACTGTATTGCAGGGTGTCCGTACAAAAAAATCTATTTCAACCCACGCATCTCAAAAAGTGAGAAGTGTATTCTCTGTTTTCCACGTATTGAGAAAGGTTTACCGCCTGCGTGTGCACAACAATGTGTTGGGCGCATTCGCTTTGTCGGCTTTTTGGATGATGAAGAGGGACAAGTCTATAAACTCGTTAAAAAGTTCAAAGTTGCTCTGCCGTTGCGTCCTGATTATGGCACTGAATCAAACGTTTACTACGTGCCGCCGACCGAAGCGCCACCGAAATTTGATGCTAACGGGAAAATTATCGAGGGAAGTGAGCGCATTCCTCCAGAAGTACTAGAAAAACTTTTTGGCAAAGAGGTGCATGAAGCAGCTAGGACGCTTCGGGCTGAGATGAAAAAGCGTAAAGAGACAGGAGAAAGTGAACTCATGGACTTGCTCATTGCGTACAAGCATGAAGATATGTTTAGACTCGATAATAACTATTATGCTGAGTATGCCAAATCCAAAGGAATGCCAGCCATTAAGCCTGTGGATGAGCGCTATCTTAGCGGTAAATACACTCCTAAGATGAAGTTTTTCACGAAGGGGGCAAACGCATGAAAACATTAAAAACGATCCTTCTATTTATGAGCCTTTTAGGGCTAAATAGTTTAATGGCGCAGAGTTTGAATGCTTTACATGTAAAAGAGGATCTCACCAAAGTGAGACTAACGTCTCCTCTTTGGCAAAAAGCAAAAGAGCAAAGTGTTGAGGTGTATCCGCAAACAACCATCGAGATGAACGATGCGGAACTGGTGAGAGCCAATGAAGCGAACCTTGCTAAAATCTTACATGTAAAGACCCTCAGTGATGGAAAATCGATAGCATTTTTACTGCAATGGAAAGATGCGACTAAGAGCCTTCAAACAACAGATAGTACGACAGCGTACGGCGATGGTTTTGCAGCTCAGTTCTCAACTGTAAGTGACAAATTGCCTTACATTGGTATGGGTAGCGAGGGAAGAGCCGTCATCGTTCATCTGCAAAAAGCAACGGGCAAGGTTTATGAGCCAAATAACGGTGGCGATGTCTATCATCAAGTGAACACTTCCAACCAAAATGCCTTTGCCAAAGAGCTTACTTCGTACAAAAATGAAGTCGCAAAGCAGGGAAATGGTGATTATCAACGCAGTTTTATCTCTGAGGGTTTTCGCTCTCTGACACAAATTCGTGATAATGCTGAGCCTGCTGTAATGGAGATGAAATACGACAAAGGCGTGTGGAGTGCGCTTTTAGTGCGACCCCTTAAAAGTGAGCACTTAAGCCTTCAGGGCAGTTTTCCTGTCGCTTTTGCGATCTGGGATGGCGAGAAGAAAAACCGTGATGGCTCAAAACTCCTGAGTGCTTGGGTTGGTGTGAGTCTTGATGCCAAAGCTAAAGCGTTAGCCCTTTTGGATGAGATCAAAGGCGATGTGAGCAATGGTGAAAAACTGATGATGGAGAATTGTTCGGCATGTCATCAGTACAAAGCGGTGAAAAATGCCCCTAACTACATGGCTCCAAACCTTTCCAATATCGGTGGATACGCTAATGCAAGCTATCTTAAAGAGTCAATCATTGACCCAAGTGCTGTTGTCGTAGCGGGTTATAATGTCAATGCGCATAAAAACTTTTTATGGTACACCAGCGATGAGAAGGGTGTGCGTACGTCAACCATGCCACCGTTTGCGCATTTGGATGAGAAGAGTTTAAATGATCTGGTTGCCTTTATGAAAACCCTCAAAGTGGAGGTCGAAAAATGAAAAAGATGGCACTGTTAATGGCGCTTTTGGCATTAAGTTTATCAGCGGAAAGTATCGAGAAAAAAGGTTTTTTAACCAGTAAATGGTGCGCGCAGAATGGTTACTTTGCAGACTGCCGTTTGGAGAGTTTTGTGTGCGGTAGTGGCGAGTGTTTCAAAAGCTGGGAGTTTGGCGACACAGTAACCGATGAACTGGTACTCTTTGTCCACAATGAGCAAAAAAGCTATGCGATTGATTACAGTTCTATTCCTCGCTATAAACTCGATGAGCCGATGAACATGAATGAGGTGACGATTACAGGAGAGCTAAGAGGCGATACGATTATCGCCAGTGGCTTTAAAGCCCCTCCGCCACCACAAAAGAGCTTCTTTAAGGGGTGTTTGTAGTGGATGCTAAAAGTCGTGCTAGAATGTACGCATTTTTATCGAAAATGTTTGCAAACTCTTTGGATGAAAAGCTCATAAAGGAGCTTAAAAACGACAGAGCTATTTTAGAGCTTGTAATGGATGATGAACGGGAGTGGTTTGAAACCACTCCTGCTTATGAACTGGAAGAGGCACTCAATGTCGATTTTAATTCACTCTTTTTGATGAACTCTTTGCCTATAGAGTCTTCTATTTTAGACGATAAAGAAGAGGTTTTGGTAGGACTTCAAAACCCTGTGATGCAATTTTACTTTGAGCACGGTTATGAGCTTAACCTTACCAAATCGGAACTCTTAGCCCCTGATCATATCAGCTTTGAGTGTGCGTTTATGCAAAATTTGATTTTGAAAAGAGAAGTGGATGCACAAAAAGTATTTTTGCAAAAGCATCTTTTACAATGGGTACCTCTGTATCTTTTAAGTATGGCAGAAATGGCACAAACACCTTTTTACAGGGGACTTTGCACACTTGGGGCGGAGTATATCATCGCGGATTACGAGGGACTATGTTAGATAGAACACTTTACATTGACCGTATTGGGGCTTTTGCACTGGATCGCTTGGCGTGCTTGCGCAATGAGTATGCTAACAATGATTGCCAAGAATGCCTTAAACAATGCAGTGAAAATGCGTTTGTTTTTGAACAAGGAAAACTACGCTTGTCTGCTTTATGCACACAGTGTGGTGCGTGTATGGGAGCGTGCCCTACTAAAGCTCTTTCGTTGTATGGTTTTTCTATGCAAAAAGCGTTAGATTTTGTGAAAAAAGAGGGCGATGTTGTTTTAACATGTCAAGGGGATATGCCCTGTTTAGGGGCTTTGAGTGTTGATGAGTGGTGTACGCTTTTATTGCAAGGAAAAAGCTTCACTTGTAACCTTTTAGAATGTGCTAGTTGCGAACATAATGTGCATGGTGTAGTAGAGCAAACGATTCGTGCACGTATAGGTGAAGCCAATGATTTTGTAGCCACATTGCACAAAAAAGAACGCATCAGTTTCTCTGTTACAAAGCCTCAAGAACATTCTCGAAGAGCCTTTTTTGAGCGCTTCATCACACCTGCTAAACGTGTTCCAAGCTTACCAGAAGCTACACTCTTTCATTTGAAGAAAGCAATGAAAACAGTACTTTCTACGAGTTTAAAGGTGGATTCTTCCTCTTTTTTACATGCAAAAGAGATTTTGCCAACGTGCGATAACTGCAAAGAGTGTGTGCAATTTTGCCCTACATCGGCACTCAGTTACAATGGTGATCAGACGCAACTGCTGTTTCAGATGGGTAAATGTATTGGGTGTGGTATTTGTGAAGCTATTTGTAAAAAAGAGGCGATCAAAAGTGTTAAAAAAGAGGTTGATTTGATAAATTTTGCCTATGACAGAGCTGAAGTTTTAATACACCATGATTTACAAGTATGCCTTACATGCAAATGTGCTTTTTCTTACAAAGGCGGTGAAAAAGTGTGTGAACGGTGTTCCTGTTTTGAAAAAGAACATGCTGAAATGTTTCTGCTAGCTTCGCAAAGCCACTAAAAAGAAAAAATATGCTAGTCTAACGCAAGATCGATTTAAGGAGTGTGCATGCGATATATCATGATAGCCTTAGCATTGCTTGTTTTTACAGGATGTTCTAAACTCAGTAAAGAAAATTATGACAAGATTCAAGTGGGCATGAGTTACACTCAAGTAACCGATATTTTAGGAAAAGCGACCAAATGTGACTCACTGGCTGGTATGAGTGACTGCACGTGGGGCGATGAAAAACATTATATTAAAGTCAAGCTCGTTGCTGATAAAGTGATGTTTATGCATTCTGTTGGCGTTGAGTAATTAACAAAGGATTAACATAAGGCATCTATAATTTCATCCGAAAACGAAGGAGTTATAGATGAATGTTATCCCTAGAAATATATTAAGTGCTTTATTGACCGTTATGTTTGCCGTTGTGTCCATTACGGGTGTGATGATGTATTTTAAAATCCGTGTTCTCTCCAGTGAGACACTTCACATCTGGTTAGGTTTTGCGTTTGTAGCCATTTCTTGTTTGCACTTGCTTAAAAATTGGAGTGGTTTTATTTCCTACTTTAAAAAACGCTCAACCTTGCTTTCTATCCTTTTTGGATTCCTTGTTATTTTAGCGTTTGTTGTTCCTCCATTGGTAAGTCCTCAAGAAAAAGGTGTCAATCCAAAAGGTAAAATTATTGGGACAATGATGAGTGCACCACTCTCTAAAGTAGCCACATTTGTAGATTTAGATGAAGAGATGATGGTAAAAGTGTTAGCAGATAAACAAATTCTAGCTTCCAGCAAGCAATCTGTCACAGAAATTGCAAAAGCCAATGGTAAAACAAACGATGAGATTTTAAATATTGTCTTTACTGCGCCAAAAGCACAGTAGTGTACGTTTTTCTAGGTAAGGGAAAATCCTTACCTAGATCAATGAGGATTTATTTATCCTCTTTCTTCATGGCTTCTTTAGCCCCTTTTACAGCGCCATCCATCATATGTTTTGCCACTTCCCAAGCACGAAATCCTAGCTTTTTTGCCTCTTGTGCTACTTGTTTTGCCGTATCATTTTCAAATTCAAATTGTTTGAACGATTCGACTTTAGCAGATGCTTTTTTCTCAAACTCATTCACATCTTTTTTCAAGGATTCAAATTTTTTCTCCGCTTTGTCTTTAAAGGTTTTTTCAAAAACAGAAGCCTCTGATTTGAGCTGTTCAATGCGCTCACTAATAACTTCTTTGGCATCATTCGCCGCACGCATGATTTTTGCCGTTGAGCTGTTCATCTCTTTGATCATCTCTTTGATGATGCTTGCCGAAATACCTTCACTTTGAGAAGCAAGCACTTCCAAAAGGGTGATAAACTGCTCATCCATACGCAAAAGTTCTTTACGAAGCTCTGAGAGGTCGGTTTCTAAAAGTCCTTCCATGGACTCTGTTGGAGCGTATTTGAGGTCATTTTTAAATTTATCAATGGCTTTGGTAATGCCTTCACGAACACCGTTAATAGAGCCATCCAAAATCTCTTTAGCATGACCCAAATCTTCATCAGCAATATCGATACTAGCAGAGATAATAGCATTTGAAATATCAATGATGCGCTGTTTGGTGAGATCACCCTCAGCGATGGTTTGGAAACTTAGATTTTTAGTGATTTCATGGGTTGTATCAGCAATGTCGGTGCCATTTTCAAGCGTTGTTAACAGTGCTTCTTGTGTGGTCTCTTTGAGAATGCCTAACATCTCAATGCCACGCAATTTTGCATCGTGTAATGCGGTTAGTGCACTCTCTTTGGTCTCTGGTTGCATATGAGAAATATGTGCTTCTAGTACATCAAAGGCTTCCGAAAGCGTGGTGCGAATCTGCTGTTTTTGTGCAAAGATACTTTTCTCTAGCTGCTCTTTTTCATAGATAGTTTTGTATAAAAATGCTTCTTTATCGTGACTGGTTGCTTTTAAAAGGCCGTCAATCACAGCACTAATGGCGCGTGGGGTTTTAAGCCCTTCATCATGAAGCGCTTTGCAGTAAAGCTCAAAAAGTTCACCGATGCGGTTATGAATGTTACTCTCATCTTTAAGTCGTTGAACTTTTTTACGAGAGAGTTCAAAACTAAGTTCACTGATCAGTTTGAAGAGTTCAGGATGCCCTTTGTTCTCTTTGAGTGTGGCTAAAAAAATAGTGTATGTTGATTCCATGTTGACCTCTTTTACAGTACGAATTTTATATGTTGGTGTGCTTTGAGCATGTGAAAAAGCATTTTACGATCATCAGCATTGTGGACAAGTACGCGTAACGTATAGCTTACGTAGTTACCTTTTGCACTATTTTGGGATTTACGTATTTCACACATACGCTCTTCCAAGACTTCTTCTACAATGGTGGTTACATTGTGTTCGGTGCTTAAAACAAGTTTATACTCCCAGTGACACGGGTAATCAAGCTGGAGTTCGGGTGTAGTTTCCACTTTTTCCTCCACTTTTGGATTCGAGACGAATGTCGCTGATAACCATGGATTTATCAATGGCTTTGGACATATCGTAAATGGTTAAAAGCCCAATACTCACCCCCGTAAGTGCTTCCATTTCTACGCCAGTCTGCCCTTTGAGTTTAGCGGTAACAGTTAATTTAAATCCTGGAAGCTCTGGAAGCTCCTCAACATCACAATTCACTGACGTGAGCATCAAAGGGTGACACATAGGAATGAGATCGCTTGTGCGTTTTGTTCCAAGAATGGCTGCAATCACAGCCGTTTGAAGGACAGGTCCTTTTTTAGTTTGCTGTGAAATAATCATATCAAATGCGACTTGGCTCATGGTGATAATGCCGCTTGCTACGGCAACCCTAAAACTCTCATCTTTATCGCTGACATCAACCATCTTAGGTCGATCTTTTTCATCCAAATGGGTTAGTTGCATTCGCCCCTCTTTGTTTTTGTAATTATTATAACACCATTTCTCTTAAGAGAGTGCGTGATAAGAGTGTGTCATTTTTTCTCATTGTTGGTAAAAACAAGCGTCTCTCTGCCTAGAAATCTTGATTTTATGCTACAATGATTTTGTAAAGTCGTTCAATGTTATCTTAAGGTTAGCGAAAGTTACGGGCAAAAGGTAACGTGAATGATCCAAAAATGAGGAGTACGGTAAATGAATATTTACGTGGGCAATGTAAAGTATGAGATGACGGGAGATCAGCTTAAAGAGATGTTCTCAGCGTATGGTGAAGTATCAAGTGCAAGAATCATCAGTGATAGAGAGACTGGAAGATCAAAAGGTTTCGGTTTTGTTGAAATGCCAAATGATTCAGAAGCAAAAGCTGCAATTGAAGCAACAAATGAAAAAGAGATCGGTGGAAGAACTTTAAAAGTTAATGAAGCTAGACCTCGTGAAGAGCGCCCAAGAAGATCTCCAAGAGATTTCAACTAAGACGTTTTCAAATAAAGAAACTCCACCTCAGGATGGAGTTTCTTCCCTTCTTTTAGCGTGAAAGCGCAAATCCTATGCCAATACGATCCGTTCGTTTATCATAATCAATAAGACTCTCTGCGTAGCCACTGTACAGTTGAATATACCCAAATAAATTCTCTTCCCAGAGTGGGAATGTCCAGTCAAATTGGACAGCACCTCGGTTATTATCGGATTGCATATTATTGCGAACCAACATTTTAAAGGTCTGTTTTTTCCATGGGTAGATAAGCTCCAAATCACCATAGCCTAAGTAATCATCAATGTTTGCGTTGTCATCACTTGATTCACTTTCAGGAATGCGGTACCACACACGAGGAGAAATAACAAGCCCACCTGCTTGGAAAAAAGCTTTGGCATAAGCTCTATTCCAAGAGCGTGATTTTGGCGTATCTTGACCATTGGACTGATGCACAATACCAAATTGATAGGCTTTAATGAAACTATCGGTATCCCAATGTGGCATAATCATAAAAAATTCTGGTTGGTAATTTGTTTCACGAAACGGTGCTGAATCGGACGCCGTTTGCCACCAAGATGTTTGGGTGTAGGCTACTACGAAGCTTTCATGCAATCCTAGAAGGTTATCGGTCAAACCTTTTTGAAAACTTACCTGAAACTTCGTTTCTTGATGCTCTCTATTGTCATGTTTGACATTGTCGTAGGTGTATGGCAAGAGATAGTTCATCTTGTACGGAGCAATGTCAAATGTTTTAGAGACCATCTGCAACACCGAGCTTTTAGTCTCTTCATCATCGTCATAGGAAGTGAGAAAAGAGCCATAAACAGATTCGGTTCGCTCGATCTTTTGAAGCTGTTGTGCTATGCTTGTCTCTAACGCTTTACTCTGTGTTGATTGCTTTTCAAAACTTAAAATCGCAGCTTGTTTATACCATAACAAAGAGCGATCACTGTCGTTTTGTGTTTCATAGTATTTTCCCAGTTCATACGCTGCTTTGGCATCGCCATGTGTTGCCTTTTCCTCAAGATCGCTGGTATCAATAGCGAAAAGGGAGAGAGGAATTTGTGCTAGAATAGCACACAAAAATAATTTTTTCACGTTTTGCCTTTCAAAAGATTAAATTATAACGCAATAATGATGGATATAAAATGAATCGTGTACAAAAAGGAAACATTGCTGGGGTGATTGCTATTTTACTTTGGTCGACGTTGGCGCTTTTTACTGTTGCTACCTCTAAGATTCCACCATTCCAGCTTATATTTATGGCATTTAGTGTTGCATTTACGATAGGGCTTGGTTTGTGGATAAAAGAGGGTCAAGGCATCATCGTTCATCTCAAATTACCATGGAGAGTCTGGATTGTAGGTATTTATGGTCTTTTTGGTTACCATTTTTTCTACTTTTTAGCCCTCAAAAGTGCACCTGCGTTAGAAGCCAATCTGATTAATTACCTCTGGCCATTGCTTATCGTGCTTTTAAGTGCTTTTCTACCGAATGAAAAACTACGATGGTACCATTGTGTGGGCGCTCTTTTAGGTTTTATAGGTGCTTTTGTTTTATTGGGGTTTGGTAAAGAGATTGCCTTTTCTTCACAGTATGGACAAGGCTATATGTACGCACTTATCTGTGCATTTATTTGGAGCAGTTACTCGGTACTTTCACGTTATTTTGGAGCTATTCCAACGCTCTCTGTTGGTGGGTTTTGTGGCGCAAGTGCACTGCTTTCTTTAGGGGCACATTTGATTTTTGAACAGACGCATATCCCTAATGCACAAGAGTTCTTAGCAGCCCTTGGCTTGGGACTTGGACCTGTAGGAGTGGCATTTTTTGTGTGGGATTATGGGATGAAACAAGGGGATATTAAACTGATTGGTTCACTCTCGTATGCGACACCCTTACTTTCTACGCTGATGTTGACGCTCTTTGGACGATCAGCACCAAGTAGTGCGATTTGGATCGCATGTATGCTGATCGTCCTTGGTTCAATCGTCTCTTCGCTTCCTTTTTTTAAAGGGTTCCTTCAGAAGATTAGTACTCGTAATCGACCACTTTAGAGACGGCATTGAGTGATTTGATAAAGTTAACCACTTCGACATGAATAGGATGTGTGGCATACATTTGTAAATCCTCTTTGGTTTCAAAATCACTGATGAGGGCGATATCAAAGGCTCTCTCTTCGGTGCAAAAATTGAGTCCTACTTCAAGATGCTTTACAAAATCCAGTTTACCTTGCATACTCATAATGCGATCTCGTACCGCTTGTTTATTAGCTTCAGAATTGTCAGGTAGTTTAAAAAATACAATATGCTTAACCATCTTTTCTCCTTAATTTTTGGGACATTATAACAAATAAGTATGCCAAAAAGATGATAGATAAGATGTGACATTTAACACTAATTTAACACTTCAGGGTTACACTGCACACAATTTAGCAACAAGGAGCAAAGTATGCAAAAAAGCCTATGGGTGCTGTTCTTCGCAATCTTTTTAGCATTGGGATTACAGGCAGATGAGTTCAATAAGATGGCAACGGGTGAGCCAGAATTGATTCAAAAAGGAGATGAGAAGGCGTATTGCCCTATTTGTGGCATGAGTTTAAAACAGTACTATAAAACATCGCATGGGGTTATCTTAAAAGATGGTACTGCTAAACAGTATTGTTCCATTAGGTGTCTTGCCGCAGATTATCCTGCTGTTGAATCACGTATCTCTAAAATTGTAGTTACAGATGTCAAGAGTGAAAAACTCATTGATGCCAAAAGTGCTTTTTATGTGGTAGGATCAAAAGTGCCTGGAACAATGAGTATGGTTAGTAAACTTGCGTTTGCCAATGAAGCCGATGCGAAAGCCTTTGCAGCCGAAAATGGTGGCGAGGTAATGGGCTTTGATGCGACGTTTGCCAAAGCAAAAGCCTCTTTAGCGGATGATGTCGATGAGTTTATTAAGAAAAAGCAAAAGGGTATGTACCCTATGGGTGAGAAAATTTACAATGCAAAATGTCAAAAAGAGAAGATTCATTTGCATGATTTTAACACCATTGCTGAGCTTAAGGTGAGTTTGAAAAAAACACAAGTATGTGGTGAAGTGAATGAGCAAGAGCTTCAAGCGGTTGGACTCTATTTATGGGAGATTGTACGTTTAGAAGCACACGATCATGACCACAAAACAATGATTCATGTGGAAAAAGATGAAAAATGCCCTGTATGCGGTATGTTTGTTTACAAATACCCTAAATGGGCAGCACGTATGAATTATGTTGAAAAAGGTAAACAAATCAACCATGCGTTTGATGGCGTAAAAGATATGATGAAATTTTATTTTAATCCTTCAAAGTGGGGAAATTATACCAACCATAAAGAATCAGAGCTTACCATTTTAGTAAGTGATTATTATACGGGTGAGGCGATTGATGGCAAAAAAGCATTTTATGTGGTAGGAAGCGATGTTATGGGCCCAATGGGGAAAGAGTTTATTCCTTTTAAAACATTCAAAAGTGCGCAAATTTTTATGAAAGACCATAAAGGGCTTCAAATTGTAGAGTTTTCTAAAATTGAAGAAGCCCTTGTTTACGCACAAGATCAATAGAGTTTAATTAATTTAATGTGTGAGGTTGCTCGAAGATATAGCCTTGGAAAAGATCAAAAGAGAGGTTTCGAGCAGTCTCGACAACTGTTTTTGAATTGAGTTGCGTGGCTACAATATGAATTTTTTTATGTTGCGCTAACGCAACCATTTCTTGGCAGGTTCGTTGTGCTGTCTCATCAAGTGAGAGGTTTCGGATAAGATCGCCATGTACTTTGACCACATCAATCATTCCCGCTTCAAAAGCATTGATAAGCTCTATATTATCGACATTATCAAGAGCAATTAAAATTCCTTCTTGTTTGAGTTTACCTATAGCATTTTTCAACGTCTCAATCGGTGAAGTTTTTTCATATTGAATTTCTAAAACAATATTTTTTCCTGCAAAACATCTCTTTAAAAAAGTGACATGTTTGTTATTCATAAGATCTTCTGAGGAGAGATTGAGTGCAAGACGCAGACCTGTTTGCGCGGAAAGTTCTGCGACTTTATGCGCGATACTTTCAAAAAGAGGATCGTATAAATTACGCTCTTTTGCAATTTTTAAAAAGAGTTTAGGCGATTGTAGGGTTTGGTGGTATGCTAATCGTAGCAACGCTTCGTAGTAGAAAGGCTGCTCATTTTGATCGACAATGGACTGAAAATGAAGCACAATTTGCCCACTTTCGATGGCACTTTTCATCATCGCTTCCATCGCTTCTTCATTTTCACTCATTAAGATATTGGCAAACTCGGAGTAGGTAACAAAGGGTTGGTTTTCGGCTTTAGCAACCAAAAGTGCTTTTTGCGCTTTTGCTAGTGGCTCAAAGTGGTCAAAGCTGATTCCTATATGCACTTCAACAGGGATGTCCCTGTTTTGATAAGCATAACTCAGACGCTCAATGGCATCGCACAGTGAGAAGATAATACGCTCCATTTTTGAGAGCTCAAAGGGTGTATCCATCAATAGGGCAAATTTGTCATCTTGAATGCGAAAAAGCTCCATTTCATTGGCTTTTGCAAAGCTTTGAAGTGTCATTGAAAAGGCACATAGTACAAAATTTCCACCTTCATCACCATACTCAAGGTTGATGGTTTTAAATTGTTTAATATCTACGAGAAAAAGTTTAGGACTTTTGCAGGTAAGTAATTTTTCTTCAAAAGCGCTAAGGGAAGAGACTTGAGTCAGTGTGTCAATCATAAAAGCTCCTGTGCTTTCTCGTATTCGTGAGGGTGGTTGAGGTTTAAAAAGGGTTCATCTTGCTCAAATGCAATCTGTTTTGTACGACTTTGGTCAAGCACTAAACGGATTTTATGTTCATTGTTGGAGAGTTGTGTACGAATTTTTTCTGCAATAGAAGGTGCATAAATAGCGCACAGTTGGTGCGATGAATACGGTGACGTTGCGATAATAGCATCATCTCCTTCTTCAAAGTTTGCATAAAGCTTTTCAAAAATTTCTGGCGTAACAAATGGGGTGTCCACACTAAGAACACAGACAGGTGTTTTAAAATGCTCTAAAATAGAGAGCAGTGCAACCAAGGGTGAATGCTCACTGTAGTGGGTACTGTCTTCAATAAAAGAGGCATCAAAATCAAATTTGTCTTTGCTTTTGCTACTGACATGAATGCTTGAAAAATAGGGACTAAGTCTGTGAAGTTGAAACTGGGTCAAGGTTTTAAATTCACCAAAAGGAAGCAACGCTTTGTCACTTCCCATGCGCGAACTTTTCCCACCAGCAACAATGACTAAAGGCAGTGGGATAAAAGGCATTAGAGCGTTCTAGGATCGGTAATTTTGCCCATAACGGCACTGGCAGCTGCTACGGCAGAGTTGGCAAGGTAGATTTCACTGGTTCTTGCGCCCATACGTCCTACAAAGTTACGATTGGTTGTCGAAACACAGCGTTCCCCTTCGCCCAAAATACCCATATAACCACCCAAACATGCACCACAGGTTGGATTACTAAAGACAGCTCCCGCTTCAACAAAGATGTCAACCAAGCCCTCTTTTTGCGCTTGCAATGAAATTTTCTGTGTTGCGGGAGTGATGATAAGGCGTGTTTTGCGAGCCACTTTGCGACCCTTTAAGATGCTGGCCGCAATACGAAGATCTTCCAAGCGCCCATTGGTACAACTGCCGATAAAAACTTGATCGATGCTCAAATCATCTTTGACGGCTTCGTTGATTGATTTGCCATTGGATGGTAAAAACGGATACGCAATCACAGGATCAAGATTGGCGACATCGATATTTAAGACTTGAACATACGAAGCATCTGCATCGGAGTAGAAGAATTTTGGCTCACGTGCAAGATTTTTGTCTTTCAAGAAGGCTTTGGTTGTTTCATCCACCGCAACGATACCGCTTTTAGCACCCGCTTCAATTGCCATGTTACAGAGTGAAAAACGGTCATCCATGCTAAGATGAGCAATGGTATCGCCTGTAAATTCTAAGGTGCGGTACAATGCCCCATCTACCCCTAAAATACGAATGACTTCAAGGATCAAATCTTTTCCGTAAACATGTTTTTTAGGTTTTCCGCTAAAGACGATTTTGATGGATTCAGGCACTTTAAACCAGTTCTCACCCGTGATCATGGCAAACGCTAAGTCTGTTGAGCCCATACCTGTTGCGAAAGCACCAAGCGCGCCGTGTGTACAGGTATGTGAATCCGCACCAATGATAACATCTCCTGGAACAACAAGTCCTTTCTCAGGTAAAAGTGCGTGCTCGATGCCCATGTCTTTTTCATCAAAATAGTGTTTAAGGTCATGTTTGTAGGCAAACTCACGACTGATTTTCGCTTGATTAGCACTTGCAATGTCTTTTGCAGGTATGTAGTGATCCATGACAATACTAAAGCCATCAGGATTGGCCAGTTTGGTCGCACCACTTTGCTCAAACGCTTTGATCGAAATAGGCGTGGTAATGTCATTGCCAATAACCATATCGATCTTACTTTTAATAATCTCGCCCGCTTTTACAGCGTGACCCACGTGGTCGCTAAAAATCTTTTCAGTGATGGTTTGTCCCATGGTATGCCTTTTGTTTACATGTAAGAATTAGGGGTATTTTAGCGAAAAAAGGTTTAAGAAAAAAAAAGAGGAGAAGAGTCACCTAAAAAAGGCAACTCTAAGAAAAATTATCTACCGCAGCCACAACCGCCACTACCGCATGAGCCGCTCTCATCATTTTTAGATGTATCGATAGAAAATGGAAGATACGCTGGGCAAAAGCGAAAGAGGGATGTTGCTAAAAGTACAATACCGATAAGCCCGAACCAACTGTTGAAAATTACTCCTACAATAATCACAGCAACGCCTGCAATAGCACGAAGCATTCTGTCTGTTTTGCCTATATTACATTTCATTTTAAGCTCCTATTTTGATTTTGGTTATTATAAAATAAAAAACCTTTAGTTGTCAGTAACATACGTTACAAAAGTGTTACAAAATTTCAATCTCTTTACGATGGAGTTTGAGCAAATTTTGTTTTTCAAGGTCTTTGAGTACACGACTTACCACAACACGGGATGTTCCGAGTGCTTCTGCGATCTCTTCATGCGTAGCTTGGACAATGTGTGAAGGATGCGCGCGTAGCCACTCCAAGATGCGACTGTCGAGTTTTTTAAATTTAATATCTTGGATAAGCGTAGCCAGTGCGTCAAGTTTAATGGTAAAAAGGGAAAAAACATAATTGAGGTAAGGTGATGAGCGGTGCATAAGATATTTGACAACCTCTTCACTGATCAGCCAGCCTTCTACATCGCTTAAACTGTGTGCGGTTCCAATAGCAGGCGTTTGAGAAATGGTGCTTGAGGTATTAATCACACATTGTTCCCCTTCGTGAAGCGCATAAAGTGGAATTTTTTTATCACTTTCACCATACATGTAAAGCTCAATTTCACCTTGTCCTAATAATAAGATCTCTTTACAAATATCTTCTTGGTAAAAAATGATTGTATTTTTAGGAATAGAGACACGTTTCGCGTGTTTACTGAGATAATCAAATTCTTCATTATTCAAGGCTTTTGCAAATTCAAAATCGTTTAAATCAAGCATTTTTAACCTTTACCTGTAAATAAACTATTGTACAAAAATTTTACGAAATTATAGTCGAGCATTTTAGTAAATAATAAAAATTACTATTGACAATTTTTTATTTATAAGTTAGTATTTCGTTACATTTTAAAATAAAAATAAGATTTATAGTGATGCTATAGAGAATGAAATAAGGACAATAGAATGAATTTTTTTGCACAATGGAGTATACGCCAAAAGCTCATAGGTGGCTTTGGTTTGGTTGTGGGACTTATGTTTATTGTAACGGCAATTGGGATTCAAAAAGTTAATTTTATCGATGATACGCTGTATGAAATTACCGATGTTAACTCTCTTAAACAGCGCTATGCCATCAATTTCAGAGGCAGTGTGCATGATCGTGCGATTGCATTGAGAGATGTGGTGCTTTTGGATGAGAAGAGTGCACAAGAGAGCGTTTTAAGCGACATAAAACGGTTAGAGCGCTTTTATGAGGAGTCTGCTAAACCTCTGGATGCTATCTTTGCAAAAGGAGAAGGTGTTGAAGAAAAAGAGCGTGTTATTTTAGAAAAAATCAAAACGATTGAGCGTAAAACGATGCCATTGATCGCTGAGGTGATCGCTCTGAAACAACAAGGCAAATTAGAAGCATCACAAAAGCTTCTTTTAGATCAAGCCAGTCCTGCATTTAAAGCATGGCTTGGGGCTATTAATGAATTTATTGACTATGAGGAGGCAAAAAATCAAGTAGCAACGCCCAAAGCAAGAGAGGTTGCAGGTAGCTTTTCACAGTTAATGATTGTATTGCTTCTCATCGCTTTTGCGTTAGCAGGAATTGTCGCGTGGAGTATTTCAAAAAATCTTTCCACTGCATTAGGGGCAGAACCTAGCGAAGTTTCAGAAATCGCTAATCATATTGCCAATGGCGATTTGATGCTTGATTTACGCGCTCAAAATAAAGAGAGTATTTTAGGTGCAGTGCTTAAAATGCAAGCCAATCTTAAAGCCATCGTTTTGCACATCATTGATTCTTCCAATGTCTTGGCCCAAAAAGCGGAACATGTGCTTAATGCTTCTGAAAATTCTAAAGGACTTGCCTCTGCGCAAGAGCAAACTTCACTCTCTTTAGCGCGAGATATTGCTACGATCAGTGCGAAAATTGATGAAATAGCGTTTATTTCAGAACAGGCAGAGTCCAATTCAAGCAAAAGTGCGGAACTTTCTGAAAAGGGGCGTGATGTCGTGAAACAAACCGCAACACAGATGGAAGAGGTGACACGCAATGTCAGGGCTTCGGCTTCGCATATTGAAACACTGAGTCATCACTCCCAAAGTATTGGTGGTAGTGCGGCTTTGATTAAAGAGATTACGGATCAGACCAATCTTTTAGCGCTCAATGCCGCTATTGAAGCAGCACGTGCTGGTGAAGCGGGGCGAGGATTTGCCGTGGTGGCCGACGAGATTCGCAAGCTAGCAGATCGTACCGATGTGGCAACAAAAGAGATTTCGCAGATGATTGGAATCATTCAAAGTGAGACCAAAAATGCCGTTTCAAATATGGAAAATGTGGTGGTGCAAGTTGAAAGTAGTTATGAGATGGCAAATATCGCGGCAACACTTTTGGAAGAGATTTACGCGCAAGCGACAGACTCACTCTCCAAAACACACGAGATGAGCCTCTCCTCGCAAACCCAAGCGCATAACGTCTCTGGATTGGCGACCAATGTAAGCTCCATAGCGCAGATGTCACAAAGTACCAATGGCGCAATGGAGGAGAATGTTGGTGCGGTTAAAGAGCTTATGAACATCTCCAACGATCTTCAAAAGCTTATGGGACACTTTAAAGTTTAAGCAAACCCTTTGTAGTTAACCAAAAAACGTTTGATGCCCTCGGTAGCAAAGAGGGCTTCACTCCACGGTTTTGGGTCGATAATATCAAAGTACTTCTCTTTTAAGACATAAACAGATGCCATAATCGGTTCATTTTTAACCAGAAGCTCCACCTCCTTACGTTCGTAATATTCGCCTTCAAAAATATCAAGAATGATCCTATCTTCCTCGCTTATATCGTAATAAACGACCCCTTCGACAAGCTCGTCGGCTTGGAAAATGACAGGGTATTCATCTCCTTTGACAGAGCGTCTGGCGTAACCGTGCAAGGTCGCTTTCTGCGAGAGATAATTGCCTTTAACCAGTCTATTCCAGACGTCTTCAAACATCAATGATCCATACGTAAAGAGGTGTGTCATGTGCCTGCTCCTTGATGAAAATCATACCACGCTTTGTAACCATTTGGGTGATCAAAAACTATGCAAAGAGGGTATAATAATAAGAAAATCATCCAAGGTTTTTCAATGTTGACATGTAAACTATCCAACACACATGAAGATTTTTGTGCCCTTACGAACGCTTTAGATGCAGAGTTGAATGTGCGTTATGGCAAAGAGCAAGCACTGTACGATCAACACAATGTGATCGATCCTATCGAAACCGCGTTGGTCGGCTATGAAGATGACCTACCTGTGGCGTGTGGATGTTTTAAAAAAATAGATGATACAACGGTTGAAATCAAACGGATGTTTGTGAGTCCAAAGTATCGAAGACGAGGTTTTTCGTCACAGATTTTAGGAGCATTAGAGGCGTGGGTAGCGGAGCTTGGCTTTAGCGAAGCGCGTTTGGAGACAGGTAAAGGGCAACCTGAAGCGATTGCGCTTTATGCCAAAATGGGGTATGCGGTCATTCCCAACTATGAACCTTATGTGGGGATGGAAAATAGCGTTTGTATGTCTAAAACAGTAAGGAAGTAGCATGGTACACTGCACTTTTTCTTCTCCTGTGGGAACGTTGTTGATTTCAGCGGATGAGCGTGGTATTTGCGCTTTGGATTTTGACGATAATGGTGAAATCTTTAAAGATTCAAACCAACATATTGAGTTACTTAAAAAAGAACTTGAAGCCTATTTTGCAGGCAAACTCAAAACCTTTAGTGTGCCCTTGCACCCCAAAGGCACTTTTTTTCAGCAGGGTGTGTGGAGTGTGCTTCAAAGTATTCCGTACGGTGAGACGATCTCGTACAGCCGCGAAGCAGAGCTTTTGAAACACCCCAAAGCCACGCGTGCCGTTGCGAACGCGAATGGCAAAAACAAGATCGCTATTATCATCCCCTGCCACCGCGTCATTGCCAAAAATGGCGGGATTGGCGGGTACAGTGGAGGATTGTGGCGTAAAGAGTATTTATTAGCATTGGAGCAGAAGTATCGATGAACGTAGTTTTAGCAATTGATTCATTTAAAGGATGTGCGAGTTCACAGGAACTCTCCACGTGGATAGAAGAGGGCATTAAAGAGGTTTACCAAGAGGCAAGTATTAGTGCGTGTTATATCGCTGATGGTGGCGAGGGAATGTTAGCAGCGATCATGCAAAATGTCAAAGGAAATATCCTTACGTGTAACGTGCATGACCCCTTGATGAACCCCATCACTGCACAGTATGGCATTTTAGAGGATGGCATAACCGCAGTCATTGAGATGGCACAAGCAGGCGGGCTTCCGCTTGTGCCCAAAGCGAAACGCAATCCGCTTTTGACCACAACGTTTGGTGTGGGAGAGATGGTAAAAGATGCCATTGCAAAAGGGTGTCGTAAGTTTATTGTCGGCATTGGTGGCAGTGCGACCAATGACGCCGCCCTTGGAATGCTTCAAGCACTTGGGTATCGATTTTTGGATAAATCTGGCAATGAACTTGGTTTGGGTGGAGTGATTTTAGAGAGTGTGCACCATGTGGATGAGAGTCATGTACTACCAGAGCTTAAAACATGCGAATTTACCGTCGCGTGCGATGTGGATAACGTGATGTATGGACCTCGTGGTTCAGCGCATATCTATGCGGGGCAAAAAGGCGCGGACGCGGCAATGATCGAACGGCTTGATGCAGGGATGCAGCAGTTTACGCAGGTGCTTAAAAACACGCTGGACAAAGATGTGGCAATGAATGCAGGCTCAGGCGCGGCGGGTGGTATGGGTGGCGGAATGCAAGCTTTTTTAGATGCGACACTTCGTTCAGGTATTGAGATTATTTTAGATCAGATCGGGTTTGATGCGCACCTTGAAGATGCGACACTTGTGATTACAGGTGAAGGGCGCATCGATAAGCAGTCGTTAATGGGTAAAGTACTCAGTGGCGTCTCCAAACGCGCTCAAAAAGCAGGTGTACCCCTCATCGCCTTAGGCGGTGGCATTGCCGATGAATTGGAAGAGCATGAAGGCGTGGATGCACTTTTTTCCATTATGCGCTATCCGATGAGTTTGGAAGAGGCGATGGAAAAACCAAGAGCTGAAAAACTTGTCAAGCAGAGTGTGAAAGAGATATTTAGACTCATAAAATTAGCGAAAAATTCTGCATCGTAAGAGGCAAAAGCACCAAAAGTGCGTGGGCATTCTGCCGAGGAAAACCCGGTGTTAACGTAGTTTTTAGAGCTTTGCTTTAAAAACGTGTCAAGAGTTCTGTTAAGAACTCCAATTAAAATGAAAAAAAGAGATGTATGAAACACGCAGAACTTGTTTGTATTAATGACTATTTAAAGCAATATCGTAAAATTTCCTCGATTTACCGTGTGGATGACTCTGTCTTGCGCATTATTTTTGAAGCGGGTGAGCCGTTGTTTGTTGACCTTGGGCGTGGGGATTCGTATATGTTTTTTAAAGAGGACTTTAAACAAGCAAAGCGTTATACCGCACCGTTTGATGTGTTGCTTGCCAAGCGATTTTCTAATGCGAAGATCGAGTCGATGGAAGTCGAGGAGGGCAATCGCATTTGGCGCATTGGGGTGTTGGCGAGTTCGAGTTACAAGGCGATGCGCACGACCTTGCAGTTGGAATTTACGGGACGCAATACCAATGCAATCATTTTAGATGAAAACGAAGTGGTTTTAGAAGCGATGCGGCATATCGACTCCAGTGTCTCATTTCGCAGCGTCAAGGTCAATGAAGTTCTGGAAAAACTACCGCCCAAAGAGCTCAAAGAGAAACCTTTTGACCTAAATGTAACCCTTGAGGAGTATCTTAAAGGATCGTACGAAAAACGTTTACATGTCAAGATTGAAGAGATCAAAAAACAGAAAATTGCTCAAGTAGAAAAAAAGATTACGAAGCTTACCCAATCGATGGATGCGCTCGAAAATGAAGCAGAGTTGATGCTCAAAAGTGATGAGGCGCAAAAAGAGGCGTCATTGATTTTAGCGCACTTGCACACCAATACGATCAAAGGCTACCAAGAGAGTGTGACATTACAGGATTTTGAAGGCAACGAAGTGACAATTAGTCTTCCTCAAGCGCAAACGCCCCAAATGGCGGCGAATATGCTCTTTAAAAAATCGAAGAAGCTACGTCAAAAAGCGCTCTCGGTGCATCGCCAAAAAGAGAATCTGGAAGAGAAACGACTCTTTTTGGAGCGCATGGTTGGGGTGATTCAATCGGCACGTGATCCTGAAGAGATACAGATTTTAGTGCCAAAACAGCGCAAATCAAAGCAAAAAGGCGATGAGAGCAATCTCTATGAGACCTTTTTGTTAGAGGGTTACCGAATTTTGCTGGGTAAAAATGAAAAAGGGAACATTGCGCTCTTGCAAGAGGCTAAAAAGAACGATATATGGTTACATGTCAAAGATATGCCATCTTCTCATGTGATTATTTGCACCGAAAAACAGAATGTTCCTGAATCGGTATTGATCTTTGCGGCAAAGCTCTGTGTGGAGTTTAGCATGTCTCAAAAAGGTGGCTATTTAGTCGATTATACCAAACGCAAAAACGTTAAACCCTTTGATGGAGCGAATGTTGCTTATGAAGAGTATCAGACATTAAAAATTTACAAAGAGTAAAGTCATTTCTGGCTCGCACGAGCCAAGCTTCAGTGCCTAGTGCAACGTAGCTTTTTAGGCTTTACCTAAGAAGCGTGTAAAAATAGATAAGGAGTAGAGCAAAAAAAGCTCTTAATGCAATTTTTTAATTGATAAAGGAGGCATTATGGCAAGTATCGGTTCTATTGGAAATGTAATTTATGCCAACCAGATGATACCTGTACAAGCGGGAAAGCAGATGGACTATCTCAACAGTGTTCAGATGCAAAGTGCTCTTGCAGAAGCGATGCAAAACGAGAAAGAAGAGGTTATTGAAGAGGTAAGACCAGCTGAAGAGAGCTACAAAATTGATCCTGAAAATGAACATGAACGCCAAAAACATGATGAAGAGAGTGGTGCTACAGAAGAGCAGATGAAGCAAGAAGAGCATGAAGCACATCTTGTGGAAGAAGAGGAAGAAGTACCTGCTGTTCATGATGGACATTTAGACGTTAAAGCTTAGCCTCACCTTGACTTTGCTATGATTACTTCTCATACAATAACATCATAAAAGAGTCTCTATGAATTTCAAAGCACTCTACGAATCAAACAAACAGCGCGTTTTTACGGGCTTGGTAATGGTCGCATTTGCAGTATTGATTGCATTTTTGAACAACGCATTGTTGACATGGCTTATACTGGGAGTCATGTACATGTTTGCCTTTTATGAGGCAATGAACCTCTTTGAAATCAAAGATAATAAACTCTATGTTTACGCAGTGCTCTTATGGTTGGTAGCCTTTATTTACCCTAACCCTGATGATCTTATCTATTTAGCGCTGATTGGCTCTTTGGCTGTGATGGCCTATACTAAAAAACTTGATTATAAACTGCTAGCTCCTTTTTTCTACCCTTCCATATCCATGCTATTCCTCTACGCACTCTACCACGATTTTGGTATGTCCGTTCTCATTTGGCTTGTTATTGTCGTTGCACTGACCGATACAGGTGCTTATTTTGTCGGCAAAGGCATCGGTAAAACACCTTTTTCACCTACATCGCCTAATAAAACACTGGAAGGTGTTGTTGGTGGTGTTTTGATCGGTACGGTTGTGGGGGCGCTTTATGGTACTTTTTTGATTCCATTATGGCTCTCGGCGCTGATTGCACTTCTGAGTTCTGTAGCATCTGTTTTTGGTGATCTTTTTGAGAGTTACTTGAAGCGTGAAGCAGGCGTTAAAGACAGTGGCAATCTTTTCCCAGGGCATGGAGGAATGCTAGATCGCTTGGACGGTTACCTTTTTGGAGGTGTCGTTATGGTGATACTCCTTCGAGGGCTTGCGTAAGTGGTACTTTTAGGCTCAACGGGTTCCATTGGAGTCAATGCCCTGATCGTCGCGAAACGCTTTGGCATTATGGTTGAAGCGTTGGTTGCGGGTAAAAACATTGCACTTCTGAATGAACAGATTCAAGAACATCAACCCAAATATGTCGCGATCAGCGATGCGAAAGATCGCCCGCTGGTCAATCACCCTCATGTCTTTGTGGGTAAAGAGGGGATTTTAGAACTGCTTCAAAAAACCCAGAGCTTTTTGGTGGTCAATGCTTTGGTAGGCTTTGTGGGGCTTGCTCCGAGCATTGAAACATTGCGCCTTGGAAAAAGACTTGCCCTTGCTAATAAAGAATCTTTAGTTGTTGCAGGGCATCTACTGGATACCTCTCGTATTACACCCATTGACAGTGAACATTTTGGTCTCTGGTATCTTTTGGGCAAACGCCCTATTAAAGGCATGACCATCACAGCAAGTGGTGGAGCCTTTCGCGATACACCTCTAGAACTACTCTCTCAGATGTCGTTTCAAGATGCACTCAAACATCCCAACTGGAGTATGGGTGCAAAAATCACCATTGACAGTGCAACGATGACCAATAAACTGTTTGAACTTTTAGAAGCCAAATGGCTTTTTGGATGTGAAAAACTGGATGCTATCATCGAGCCAAAGTCCATCATTCATGCCTTTGTTGATTTTAAAGATGGTAGCACTACAGCCCATTTAGCAGTAGCCGATATGAAACTTCCTATCGCATTTGCGCTTTTGGGTGAAGTGGAAGAGGCGATACTTCCTTCCGTTGATTTAGCTTCCATTGGCTCGTTCTCATTCCAAAAAATTGATGCGGCACGTTATCCAATTTGGGAGATCAGAGAGGATGTGCTTGCCAATCCAACCAGAGGCGTGGTGATTAACGCTGCGAATGAAGTGGGTATTGCGAAGTTTTTTAACCAAGAGATCCATATTTTAGAATTAGCACAAAGAACGATTAAAGCGTACCGCTATTTTGAAAATGCCATTCCTAAAACATTGGATGAGGTTTTTGAGATTGATAAAGAGGTAAGACACTACTGCTTATCGCTAGAAAATTCCCGCTACATATAGAAATACTTTACGCTAAAATGTCACGAAAATTACCACAAAGAGGTGTAAATGTTACATAAAACAGACTACAACTTTAGGCTGAAAGACAGCATTATTGGGTTGCAGTTCTTATTTGTTGCCTTTGGGGCATTGGTACTTGTACCTATTTTAACAGGTCTTGATCCTAACGTTGCGCTTTTTACAGCGGGACTTGGAACACTTCTGTTTCAACTTACAACACGCGAGCAGATTCCCCCTATTTTCTTGGCATCTTCGTTTTCGTTTATTGCGCCGATTATTTATGGGCTTAAAACATGGGGATTAGCAGGCACTTTATGTGGTCTTGCGGCAGCAGGTCTGTTTTACTTTTTCCTGAGTGTCGTTGTGCGTCTCAAAGGTTCAGACTTTTTACATAAGCTCTTTCCTGCCGTTGTTGTAGGTCCTGTGATTATGACGATTGGTCTTATCCTCTCTCCTGTTGCGGTCAATATGGCGATGGGCAAAACGGGTGATGGTGCAATCGTTTTAGTTCCCCTTCATCAAGCGATGATGGTCTCTATGTCCGCGCTTATTGTAACGCTCTTAGTAGCGCTTTTGGGAAAAGGCGTGCTTCGATTATTGCCTATTTTGTGCGGTATTATCGCAGGTTACACAGTGTCCCTTCTTTTGGGCATTGTCAGTTTTGACTCAGTGGCAAAAGCAGCATGGTTTGCAATGCCAAATTTTGTTTTTCCAGAGTGGAATCTTGAAGCGATCATCTATATCTTGCCGATTGCCATTGCACCAGCGGTAGAGCATGTCGGTGGCATTTTAACGATTAGTAATGTGACGAAGACCGATTATTTGAAAAAACCAGGCTTGAAAACCACGCTTTTGGGTGATGCTATTGCGACAACGGCTGCATCTATGCTTGGTGGCCCTCCCAATACAACCTATTCAGAAGTCACGGGTGCTGTAACCATCACCAAAGCGTATAACCCTGCCATTATGACATGGGCGGCGATTTTTGCCATTGTCCTAGCGTTTGTGGGCAAACTAGGCGGTCTTTTGGCAACCATTCCTGTGCCTGTTATGGGTGGCATTTTACTGCTTCTATTTGGCATTATCGCTTCAATTGGTTTGGGCACAATGGTGAGAGAACAGGTCGATATGAACGATCCTCGTAATATGATTATTGTCTCCATGGTTTTGGTTTTAGCGATTGGTGGTATGGTGGTTGACATGGGTGGCGTTGCCTTTAGTGGTATTGGGTTGGGTGCGATTGTGGGAATTGTGCTTAATTTGGTGTTGCCAAAAGGCCACCATATTAGTGAATAATAAGGAAGTTAGATGGAGATGATTGAAAAATGGGTAGCAACCCTCTCGGGTATTGTTTGGGGTGCTCCTATGTTGTTTTTGCTGGTTGGTACGGGAATTTATTTGACGATCATTTTAAAAGGGATGCAGTTTTGGGCATTGCCTCATGCAATGAAGCTTATTTTTCACAAAGAGCATGATGGAGAGGGTGAAATCAGCCACTTCGCAGCATTGATGACCGCACTTGCTGCAACTGTGGGTATTGGTAACATCGTAGGTGTCGCAACAGCGATTACCCTAGGCGGACCAGGGGCAGTTTTTTGGATGTGGATGACAGGGCTTGTGGGTATGGCAACAAAATACTCTGAGGCTGTTTTAGCGGTAAAATACCGTCAACGCGGACACCATCACGGTTTTAAAGGTGGACCAATGTACTACCTAACGTATGGTCTTAATATGCCAAAATTGGGTATGGCATTTGCAATTTTCACTGCTATTGCGGCATTTGGTATTGGTAATATGACCCAAGCGAATGCTGTAGCACAAATCTTATATACTGAGATGGCAATCCCTACATGGATAACAGGTGTTGTGCTTTTAACCTTGACGGCAGTGGTTATTTTAGGCGGTATCAAATCTATCGGTAACTTTACTTCATTTCTTGTACCCTTTATGATTTTGGTTTATGTTTTTGTCTCTTTGGTTATTTTAGCAATGAATTTTGATAAATTAGGCTCAGCTTTTGAGTTGATTTTCTACCATGCATTCAATCCTATTGCAGCAGGTGGCGGATTTGTGGGTGCTACGATGGCAGCAGCCATTCGTTATGGTGTTGCGCGCGGTGTTTTCTCTAATGAATCTGGACTTGGTTCTGCTCCTATTGCAGCAGCGGCGGCTAAAACAAACGACCCTGTGCGTCAAGCATTGGTGAGTATGACACAAACCTTTATCGACACATTGGTGGTGTGTACGATGACAGCATTGATTATTTTGATCTCTCCATTTTGGCAACAAGGGGTGAGTCCTAGTGCACTCACCATGCAGAGTTTTCAGCTTTATCTTGGCTCCTTTGGTGGGGTTGTCGTTATTATTTCAACGGTATTATTTGCGTATTCAACGATTTTGGGTTGGAGTTATTACGGGGAAAAGGCGTTTGAATATATTTTTGGCGAGCGTTTCATTCGTTTGTACCGTGTTCTGTTTATTGCAGGTGTTATGGTAGGATCAATGATGAAACTTGAATTTGTATGGAACTTTTCAGACCTTACCAATGGTCTGATGGCAATCCCTAACCTTATAGCACTTCTTTTGCTTTCCAAAGTCATTTCATCTGAGAGTAAGCGCTATTTTGAGAGCCTTAAATAAGGAAAAAGTAGAAGTATGTTTCGCCTCTCTTTTGCGTTTGCAGCCATTGCTGTTTTGACGCTCATCAATTTTTACAGTTACAAGCGCTTTTTAAAGCGCTTGGATCTTTTTTTTAACTATCAAGGTGTCATTAAAGTCGTGATGGTTCTTATCACGCTGTGTGAAATATTTTATTTTTTAGTCCTTCGTCTTGACAACCTTGATCCTTTACTCTATTCGCTTTTCTCTGCGATGTTAGGCGTCTCATTTATGCTTTTTTGTGTCTCTCTTATCTACGATCTGTTTCACATTCCGTACGCCAAAATACCGTATGATTATTCAAGACGCATGTTTGTCAAAATGGTTTTTGATGTAACAATGCTCATCTTAGCGCTCTCGTATATGACTAAAGGATTCATCAACGGTATGAAAGCGCCGATAATTAAAGAGGTGGATGTTCACATTGCTGGGCTTAAAGAAGAGCTTTGTGTCGTGCAGATTACCGATGTGCATATCGGTAAGACGCTGGGGAAATCCTTTATCGATGATATCGTCAAACAGGTCAATACGCTCAATGCCGATATTGTCGTTATTACGGGTGATTTAGTCGATATGCCTTTCGAGCAAATCGGCGATAAACTTGATGCTCTTAGAGAAATCCAGAGTCGCTTGGGTATTTACTATGTCCCTGGAAACCATGAGTATTTTTATGGGGTCCATAAGATTATGGAACATGTGAAATCTTTAGGTATTCATGTTCTCTCCAACCGTTCTATGGTCATTGATGGATTGATCAATCTTGCAGGTGTCATGGATATGATGGGCAGACGTTTTGATTTTGAGCCGCCTGATCTTGCGAAAGCACTTTTGAGAGTCAACCCAGAATTACCAACCATATTACTTTCACATCAACCTAAAATCGTGACAGAGATGAAACATGAGAAGATCGATTTGATTCTTAGTGGGCATACGCATGGTGGTCAGATTTTTCCCTTTGGTCTTTTAGTCTTACTCGATCAGCCTTATCTAAGCGGACTGTATCAGCATTCATCGAGAAGCCAAGTTTTTGTGAGCAATGGTGCTGGTTATTGGGGTCCTGCCGTGCGTATTATGGCACCAAGTGAAATTGTTAAACTTAACCTTAAAGCTTCAGCATGAGACTCTTTTTTTCTTTCATTTTTCTCCTCATTTTTTTGAGTGGTTGTAGTGTCAAACAAGAGGCTTTAGACGTAACCCCCGATAAAGTACAGCAACTTACGACTGAATTGACGAAACTGAGTGATACGATTGATTATCAAGAGGCACGATTGTTCGCCTATGAAGCGTTGTTGTATCCGCAAATTTTAGCAAAGCGTTATGGTCTGGTTTCTCCTCCAACCTTTCATAATTTTTTAATCAATACAGGGATTAAAGATCGTGGTCTGTGTTATGAGTGGAGCGAAGATATGATCACCTACCTTAAAGGGCTTAAGTACCAAAGTTTTGATCTGCGTTGGGGTGTGGCGAATAAAGGTGAATTTGATGAGCACAACTCTGTCGTCGTTGTTGCCAAAGGAGCACCATTTCGTACAGGTGTTTTGATCGATCCATGGCGCCAATCAGGTGTACTTTATTGGGCGAAACTTGGAGATGATCCTGAGTATAAATGGGTTGAAAACATAGAGCGAAGCCGCTATTACGGTACGATTGAGCGCTAATCTTGCACTAATTTTTGCAAAATAACACGAATGACACTGGCACGTCCTACGTGTTTATCGCCTTCATTCAGAACAACGACTTCTTGCGCAAGTTTCACTATTTTGCAAGGAAGTATCTTTACAGTATCAAAAATATCGTTAAGGTCATACAATAAAGCGATGTCTTTGGGACCACCACTGCTAAAATGAATCTGACTTTCGCTAAAGAGTTCAGCGATGAAATAGCCATTAGGCTTGAGTGCTTGAAGGCTTTTTTCAAAAAGCATTTTTTGATTCTGTTTGGGAAGATGAAGGTAGGTACATACCACAGCATCATAAAGCGTATCGGGTTCCCAATACTCCAAAAGGGTATGACGTGTTTTGATGAAAACGTAACTCTCTTTTGCCCGTCTGCGTAGTTTTAAAAGAGCAACATCGGAAATATCTAAAGCTTCAACTTCAAGCCCTTTGTCGGCTAAATAGATTGCATTACGTCCTTCTCCTTCGCCCAAGCAGATGACGGTTTTAGCATTGACAAAAAGTTCAATATGTTCTTTGATGAAATTATTAGGTGCTTCTCCGTAGATGAGACTTTTTGTTTGAAATTTGGCATTCCAAAATGCTTGCATCCCACACCTTTTTCTTTTTTCTTTAATGTGAGTTCGTGCAGAACTCTGGACACACTGGGTAATCTTAAGTGGAATACCCACGCACTTTTGGTGCTTCTCCTTCTTCTTGAAAAACGTCCTTTCCAAGAGGTCTATTAATTGTAACACAATTTAAATCAATGATTTCCTTTTTAAATTGTACTAAAATAGTCTTATAAATACAGAGGAGAAAAAATGAAATATCCTAGTTTTTTTGACACAATCGAAACCATTACCCTTTACGACCCACTCTCTGAAGTTTTAGGTGCATTTGAAGACGGAAAAATTACCTTTGGTTACCAAGATGTGGTCAAAAGTGCAGGGCACAGTTGCCCTACAATGGCAGGTGCGTATTTAATGATACGTGAAGGGCTCAAAGCACTTTACCCTCATACAATACCTGAGCGAGGGTCTGTAAAAGTGTTTTTCAAACAGAGTCAGGATGAAGGAACCACAGGAGTGATTGCCAATGCGTTTTCACTTATTACAGGAGCTACTGATAATTGGGGGTTTAAAGGGCTTGGAGGAAAGTATGTACGTAAAGATTTGATGGTTTTTAATGCCACAATACCGTTACAGGTTAGGCTTATGCGTATGGATACTGAAGCATACGTTGATATAGCGTATAACCCGAACATAATTGAAATAGATCCGATAATGCAACCTTTGATGCAAAAGATACTTACAGGAGTACTCAGTGCAGAAGAAAAAGTGACTTTTAGCGACTTATGGCAAGGTAGGGTAGCCAAAATTTTAGAAAATTTTGATAAAGTTATAACCATAAAATAAACCCAATTTAGCTGGAGTGTGCATTGCTGAGCTTAAAAAAACAAAATATTACCAAATGGATTGTTTTTTTGCCTGCATTTGCCATTCTGCTTACCTTCTCAATTACCCTTACTATCGTCATTTCAGCTGAGCGTGCGGAGTATCAAAAATCTCTTGAAAACACCCGTATTGCATACGTAAAACGCTCTAAAGCGCAGGCACAAGAACGCGTTGATAAGCTCATAGATTATATCAATGAAAACGAAAAATTTTTGATGAATGAAGCCAAAGATGAGACTAAGAATATTGTCAATCTTGCGTATCAAATTATCAATGATATCTATATCGAAAACCCAAACCTTCCACGCGATCAGATATTGGGTAAAATCAAGTCAAAGCTTCGGGATACACGATTTTTTAATGATTTGAGTGGTTATTATGTGATTTTTGATCTTAATGATGGCACCAATATTATGCATGGTGTGAATAAAGAGCTGGAGGGGCAAAATTTTTTCAACATTCAAGATGCGAATGGAAAACAGTTTATAAAAGATGCGATTGAACGTTTTAAAACGGAAGATGCTTATATGGCAGAATGGTATTGGAAAAATCCGAAAGATACCATTCCTCGTAAAAAAATAGGCTATCTGAGGCGATACGAGCCCTTAAAGATTTATGTAGGTACGGGGCGCTATGAAGATGAGATCCGAGATCGTATTAAAAAAGAGACCCAAAAACTGCTCCTCAATACAAAATATGGCGAGTATGGCTACATCTTTGCGTATGATTATAGTGGCAACACTATTTCGCATGGTGACACATCATTGGTTGGAAAGAATAGACTTGATGTGGTCACCAATGGACAATATATTATCAAAGACATTGTCGAAGGGGGCAAGCGCAACCCTGAGGGCTTTTTTATGAGCTATGTTGCCTCGTATCATCCCACAGCCCAAGATCGCAGTAAAATCTCTTTTATTCGTCCTATTCCGCAGTTTGGATGGGTCATCGGTACGGGTGCATACCTTTTTGAAGAGAGTAATGCGCTTTTAGAGCAAGAGCAAGTCCTTAAGAGTAAAATGCAGTCAACTATCATCAATATGTTAGCGGTATCTTTAATTATCATGCTTTTGGTGATGGGCATTATGTTCTTTATCTCAACCAAATTGCGTTCTGTCCTCTCTCGGTATGAAAACCATTTATTGCTCAGTAACAAACAGATTCGTGAACAAAAATTGGTTTTTGAAACGTTGTATCAAAAATCTGCAGATGGTATTTGGTTGCTTAAAGAGGGTATCTTTGTTGATTGTAATGAAGCTATTGTAAAAATGTTTAAAGCGCACGATAAAAAAGAGCTCATTAACGTAACCCTATCGGAACTTTCTCCTGAATTTCAACCCGATGAGCAAAGCTCTTATGAAAAAGCGCTTTGGATGAATGCTCTAGCTTCCCAGCAAGGCGTGCACAAATTTGAGTGGCAAGCCCGTGCCTGTGATGGTACGCTTTTTTGGATTAGCATCATGATGACAACCATCCGCATGGATAAAGGCATTATTCAACATTGTTCCGTTCGTGATATTACCATTCGTAAAGAGTTGGAAGAGGAGAATAAAAAGCAGAAAAAACTGCTGATTCACCAGATCGAACACGACACGCTCACAGGACTTCCCAACCGTAACCTACTACAAGATAGACTCACCCAAGCAATCAAAAAAGCGAGTCGTGATGGTAAGGTTTTAGGGGTTATGTTTGTGGATGTCGATAAATTTAAAAGTGTTAATGACTCACTAGGGCACGATGCAGGTGATATGCTTTTAAAAACCATCGCACAGCGTATGCGAGGAAGTGTGCGCGAAACCGATACAGTAGCGCGTTTGAGTGGTGATGAATTTATTGTATTGCTCGATGGTTGCAAAGATGTCAGTGATATTTTTATTGCGATTAAAAAATTGGTTGCTGCATTTCAAGAGCCTTTTTTACTCGGCAACGAGAGCTTTAAGATTACGATGAGCATTGGTGTGAGTGTTTATCCCAATGATGGAGAAACGGCGAGTAAACTGCTTAAAAATGCTGATATTGCCATGTACAAAGCCAAATCCAAAGGGCGTAACCGTTACGTCTTTTTTGATCAAGAGATGAACCAAGAAACCAACGAGCATCTTGAAGTAGAAAAGAGCTTGCATAAAGCGCTTGAGAATGATGAATTCACCCTTTTCTATCAACCACAGATTAATCTTCAAAGTGAAAAAATTGTCGGTTTTGAAGCGCTGATAAGGTGGAATCACCCCACACGAGGGCTTACTGCTCCTGGGTATTTTATTCATATTGCTGAAGAGAGTGAGTTGATTGTTGAGATTGGTAATTGGGTAATTAAAGAGGTGATGCGCCAGATTAAAGTTTGGTATGATATGGGACTTGATCCTGGAAAAATAGCGATTAATATTGCAGGAAAGCAGCTTGAATCTGCCAACTTAGTTGCCTTTATGATTCAAAGCTTGCGTGAAAGTGGATGTAAGCCTGAATGGATCGAAATGGAGATTGTGGAGCGGTTTATTATGAAAGATACCACCAAATCCATTGCACTTTTAAAACGTTTTCGCGAACTGGGTGTTGATATTTCGATTGATGATTTTGGAACAGGGCACTCTTCTTTGGCATATCTGAAGCAACTTCCTATCACGAAGCTCAAAATTGATCAAAGTTTTGTTCAAAATTTAGAAGAGAGTAAAGAAGATCGCGCGATTGCCCGTACCATCATTGAATTGGGTCGTGGACTTGGACTTAAGGTGCTTGCGGAGGGTGTTGAAACTGCGGGGCAAAAAGAGTTTATTTACAGTAGTGGGTGTGAATTGATGCAAGGGTATCTCTTTAGTAAACCCATCCCTGCGCACGATGTGGAACTCTTATTGAAAAATCAAGCGCACATGTTATAATCACAGTGAAAATGTTCAAATAGGGCGAAGATGATACGAAGAGATTTTTTAGGATTGGTGGGTGCAACGCTTGTTGGAAGTTTGGCACAAGCAGACGAGTTGAAACATCCCGATATTTGGTTAAAAGATGACCAAAAAGCTGTATTTGAATCTGTCATCAAAAAACTTGATATGGTTGAACGTACTGTTGGGTACGCTAAATTCAATTTGATCTCCTTTGATGAAACCCTAAAAATTGCAAAAAATTATCCAAAAATTGGTGCATTTACGCCTGCTGAAATTGCTTATATTGAAGAGGTTTTTTACACAGACCCCGCCATTTATGGTTTTTATGGCAAGCGTACGATTGAAAACCTCAGTGATGCAATCAATGAAAAAGAGGTTATTAAAATCGATGGCACTGGCCATTATGTTTACCGTGGTCACTCACAAGAACTTTTAGTACGCATTATGAAAGATGTTGGTAAGACGATTATTTTAACTTCTGGTATCCGCAGTAGCATGAAACAACTAAGCCTTCACCTCGATAAAATCAAAAGTGAAAATGGAAACATTACAGTCGCGTCACGCTCTTTAGTGCCACCAGCATACTCTTACCACTCCGTGGGAGATTTTGATGTCGGTAAAAAAGGATGGGGACATCAAAATTTTACGGCCAATTTTGCACGTACGGAAGAGTTTTGGAATTTGCAAAAGCTCTCGTATGTCTCGATGCGCTATACTATCGGCAATGGCGATGGTGTTAGATTTGAGCCATGGCACGTGAAGATTGTATAGATGATCTTAAGCATTGAAAGTAGCTGTGATGATAGCTCCATAGCTATCACAAGAATAGACGATAAAAAACTTCTTTTCCATAAAAAAATCTCCCAAGATGCTGAACATGCTCAGTATGGTGGCGTTGTACCCGAACTTGCGGCACGCCTACATGCCGTGACGCTTCCTAAAATACTGGAAGAGACAAAGCCTTATTTTTCAGAGCTTAAAGCAATCGCTGTGACGAATGAACCAGGGCTTTCAGTCACGCTCGTTGAGGGGGTTAGTATGGCAAAAGCGCTGAGTGTCTCGCTGAACCTTCCTCTTTTGGGAATTAACCACCTTAAGGGACATATCTGCTCTTTATTTATCGAAGATGAAACACGCTTCCCTATGGATGTTTTGTTGGTCTCGGGTGGGCACACACAGCTTTTACATGTCAAGAGTTTAGAAGAGATCAAATTACTTGCAACGACAATGGATGACAGCTTTGGTGAGAGTTTTGATAAAGTGGGAAAAATGCTAGGACTGCCTTATCCTGCGGGAGCTATCATCGAAAGTTACGCTAAAAGAGGCGATGCCAAACGGTTTAATTTTACGATTCCTTTGCAAGGCACTTCTTCATCCATGCTTGCTTTTAGCTATTCAGGACTTAAAAATCAAGTCAGACTCTGCATTGAAGCCCAAGAAAACATAGATGAGCAAACCATATGTGATATCTGTGCCTCATTTCAACGTGTTGCCGTTTCACACTTGATGCAAAAGATCAAAAAAGCGTATAAAGAGCGTAAAGTAGAGCACTTTGGTGTTGTGGGTGGGGCAAGTGCTAATCTCTATTTACGGGGCGAACTTGAAGCTTTTTGTGCCTCTAAAAAAGCAAAACTTTACACAGCAAAAATGGAATTTTGCTCTGATAATGCGGCGATGATAGGGCGTTGTGCCGTCGAAGCGTATCACAATGGGACATTTATTGACATAGCAGACTTGAAAGTGCGTAGTTCATCGAAAGATATTTTTTATTAAAGAGTTTCTAAAAAGACCTTCTCGCGCTACAGATTAATACAGAACAGGAGGAAGTATAGATGGCTCATCGTCAGTATATTTTTTCTAAAACAGCTGTTTTTTTAATGATCTTTGTGGTTCTACTTGCGATTGGATTTGACTATATTTTAAATTTAAAAACACCTCATTCTCTTTACGAAAACTCTTTATTGATTATCTCTTTTTTATCTATCATGTTATTTGTATTGATGAGTTATGGACTCTATCTTGGACTAAAGTTTAAAGATAATATTGGAAAATTAACCGATCATATTGATATGAAAAAACTACCTGACTTTGGCGGAGGATCTCCTGATATATCTACAGCTATGGAAGGGGTAGGCGGTTTTGCAGAAGGATTAGGTGGCTTTCTTTTTGCTATTCTTGCAGCGTTTGTTTGTATTATGATTGCCTGGGCATTAATCTTAGTTTCGTGGTTTTCAATAATTTTTTTAGTGGCGATGCTTTATTGGATTTTTCACCGTGCATTACGTTTGGTGCTTAGATACGCTTCTTCGTGCCAAGGAAATGTGCTCTTAAGCTTAAAATATAGCACATTGTATACTCTTTTATACACACTGTGGATGTATTGCGTTATTGTTGGGATGTATTATCCAAGATAATAATTTCTTCTTCCAGTATGACCCCAAAGCGTTTGAAAATCTCTTCTTTGACCGATGCGATCAGTTTTATTGCTTGTTCATAGGTTCCCCCACCCATATTAACTAAAAAATTAGCATGAACAGTGCTAAACATCATCGCTCCAATGCGTTTACCTTTAAATCCAGCCTCTTCAATAAGCTTACCTGCAAAGTGACCCACAGGGTTTTTAAAACAGCTCCCTGCACTGGGTTCTTTGGGTTGATTGTCGCGCATTTTTTTGAACATCGCCAATAAATTTTCATCAAAACCATTTTTAATTGTAAATGTTGCTTCATAGACAATGCCATTGATTTTAGCAAAGCGGTAGCCATAGTCTATTTTCGATTTTTCTATCCAGCCATGCTCGGTTCGAATAGCGATGAGGTCGTTGAAAATTTCCCATTCTTTAAGCCCCGCATTCATAGCAACCATGCCACCCAGTGTTCCAGGGAGTTTTTGCATGAGCTCAAACCCTGCAAGGTCGTGTTTTTTGGCAAACGAGAGCATTTTTCCACTAGGGGTTGCTCCGCCTACATGTAAAACATTTTCTTCCAAACGGATAAAGTCAAAACATTTATCCAGCATTGCAAGTGGTGGAGGATTTGGGCTTACGAGAAGGTTGTTCGCGCCCCCAATAAGTTTATAACCTTGTGGAAGCGGAGTGATAGAATCCAGCAATAAAACGTCCAGCGTTGGACCTATCTTGATGCTAGAGAAGGTCGAAAAATGAATGGATTTGGTCATTTAAAAAACAAACGAAGGAATCATATCAATAACACGGGTGGTAAATTCTATCATCATATTCATCATCCATGGCATGGTAAAGATTGCAACGACGATGGTGACAAGGATTTTAGGTACAAAGCTAAGGGTTGATTCATTAATTTGAGTAACGGCTTGGAAAATACTAATCGCAAGACCTGCTACCAGACCTGAAAGGAGCATAGGCATGGAGAGTAAGAGTGCTATTTTAAATGTTTCAACACCAAGACCGATGAGTTTTGCTTCCATAAAATACCTTTCTAGCTATTGCGTAACGCTTCGTATTCTTTAGGAATAAGATAGTCGCTTGCTTTAATGTGTTGATCGTAAAAACCATGTTTATAGCCAATTTCAAAGAGTTTATCAATGGCTTGATATTGAACAGCATTCATTTCGATGGAGTGTTCATTGGCATAAAGTCCAAGGTATTTTTGAAGGGTTGCTTGATCAACACGAACAAGATTGCGCTCAAGTAGCATTTTGGAAAGAAGCCCTTGATGGGTGTGTGCTACATCAACCGCTTGAATGAGTGCATCTTCACATGCAATAGCCCTTAAAATGGGCATAGAGCGACGTAATGCCATCCCTCCAAGAGGTAAAGGAAGCTCCTCTTTGCACAGCTCTCTCCAGACATCCCAAATTTCACGCTCCACGACAAGTTCATCACTAAAATTGAGAATACTTTCATGAATTAAAACTCCAGCCTCCACTTCACCTTCCAACACGGCTTGTTCAATCTCTAAAAAGTTTTTATAGATAATACGTGCTTCAGGATAAGCGATTTTAAAAAGCAGTGCATTGGTGGTGTGTGTGCCACTTAGAGCGACTTTAAAATTTTTCTTGAGTTTGGTCTCTTTTTTCTTCACAAGCTTAGGACCATACCCTTCTCCAAAGCTGACAGCAGTACGTAAAAGAGCGTATTCATTGCGAATTTTAGGGTAGAGTGCAAAGCTGATGGCTGTTATGTCATAGCTGTTTTTAAGGGCTTCAAGATTAAGTGTTTCTATGTCAAGAGCAAGGTTTTCAAAACTAAGGCCTTGCGTGCTTACCCAGCCAAATTTGATGGCATAATACATAAAAATATCATCGGCATCGGGTGAATGCGCTACGCTAATTGTCTTCAAAAAATGTCCTTACAAAAGTATTAGGAATATTTTAACATATTACATATTGAAATATTTTGAACTGCTTTTTTTAAAATCGTATAGAATTGCTTCAAAGGGCTTTTTCAAGCTCGAAATGGTAAAATAATAACACTATAAAAGAGGTAATACAATGCAAATCGATGAAAATAAGAAAAAAGCACTTGAACTTGCGATCAAACAGATTGACAAAGCATTTGGAAAAGGTGCATTGGTAAGACTTGGCGATAAAGTGGTTGAACCCATTGCGTCGATCAGTACAGGTTCTATCGGACTGGATCTTGCGCTTGGAATCGGTGGTATTCCACAAGGTCGTATTATTGAAATTTATGGACCTGAAAGTTCAGGAAAAACGACATTGTCACTTCAGATCATTGCAGAAGCCCAATCCAATGGGAGCATCTGTGCCTTTGTCGATGCTGAACACGCGCTTGATGTCAAATACGCAGGTAACTTAGGTGTTGACATTGAAAATCTTTTGGTATCTCAACCTGATTTTGGTGAACAAGCACTTGATATTGTTGAAACACTGGCACGTAGTGGTGCGGTGGATGTTATTGTTATTGACTCTGTTGCGGCACTGACGCCAAAAAGTGAGATTGAAGGCGATATGGGCGATTCGCACATGGGTGTTCAAGCAAGACTAATGAGTCAAGCACTCCGTAAACTGACTGCTGTGGTACACAAAATGAATACGACAGTTATTTTTATTAACCAAATTCGTATGAAAATTGGTACGATGGGTTATGGCTCTCCTGAAACCACCACAGGTGGAAATGCGCTGAAGTTTTATGCTTCAGTACGTATTGATGTACGCAAAATTGCGACACTTAAACAGGGCGAAGAGCAGATTGGTAACAGGGTTAAAGCAAAAGTGATTAAAAATAAAGTGGCACCTCCGTTTCGTCAAGCAGAGTTTGATATTATGTTCGGCGAAGGCATTTCTAAAGAGGGCGAGATGGTCGATTATGGTGTTAAACTTGACATCATCGATAAAAGTGGCGCTTGGTTTAGTTACAATGAAACCAAACTAGGGCAAGGTCGAGAAAATGTAAAAGCATTTTTGAAAGAGAACAAAGAGTTAGCGTTAGAAATTGAAGATAAAATAAAACAAGCGATCGGTGGCAATGCGATGGTCATGACATGTGGTGCCGATGAGATAAAGGAAGATGAATGATCTATATTGAAGATATTGCAGCAGACGAAGTACTCGATAGCCGTGGTAACCCAACCGTTCGCGCAAAAGTAACGTTGAGTGATGGCACAAATGCCAGTGCAATTGTGCCAAGTGGTGCGAGTACAGGAAAGCGTGAAGCACTAGAGTTAAGAGATAGCGATAGCCGCTATATGGGCAAAGGCGTACTTAAAGCATGTGAGAATGTTAACACTGAGATTTCTGATGAGTTGATTGGTTTAAATCCGTTTAATCAAGCAGCGATTGATGAAGCGATGCGCAAGCTTGATGGTACAGAAAACTATGGACGTTTGGGTGCAAATGCCGTTCTTGGTGTCTCTATGGCCGTTGCACGTGCAGCAGCCCTTAGTTTAGGCATTCCTCTTTACCGCTATCTTGGTGGTAGTAACGCGATGACCCTTCCTACACCAATGTTTAACATCATCAATGGTGGAAGTCACGCGAATAACAGTGTTGATTTTCAAGAATACATGATTATGCCTCTTAACTTTGAGAATTTCTCTGAAGCGCTACGTTCATGTGTTGAAGTGTATCATCAGCTCAAAAAAATCATTGCTGGTATGGGTGAGAGTACAGCACTTGGTGACGAGGGTGGTTTTGCGCCAAACCTTAAAGACAATGAAGAACCGATTAAGGTGATTATGCAAGCCATTGAAAAAGCGGGTTATAAGCCAGGTATTGATATCGCGATTGCGCTTGATGTTGCAAGTAGCGAACTTGTTTGCGAGGGTGGTTATAAGCTTGAATCAGAAGGTAGAACGCTTAGTAGCGCAGAACTTGTTGCCTATTATGAGAACCTCTGCGCAAAATACCCAATTGTATCTATTGAAGATGGTTTAAGTGAAGATGACTGGGCTGGCTGGAAACTCTTGACTGAAAAATTGGGTTCAAAAGTTCAACTCGTAGGTGATGATCTTTTTGTTACCAATGAAAAAATCTTAGCTGAGGGTATTGCTAAAGGTATTGGTAATGCAATTTTGATCAAACCAAATCAAATTGGAACCGTAACAGAGACGATGCGAACCGTACGCCTTGCACAACGCAATAACTACAAATGTGTGATGAGTCACAGAAGCGGTGAAAGCGAAGATGCGTTTATCGCTGATTTTGCTGTAGCACTTAATACAGGCGAAATTAAAACAGGTGCAACTGCACGTGGAGAGCGAACAGCAAAATACAATCGTTTGCTTGAAATTGATAAAGAGCTAGAGCTTGGCGAGTACATAGGAAAACAACTCTTTACTAAATGAGTGACGTTTTAGACGAATTTGACGATGAAGCCGAAGAGAGTGGACGATCTGCTCTCTTTTATCTCAAAATTTTATCGTTAGTGGTTTTAGTGGTTGGGTTTGGCTTGTATATAGGAGACGTTTTATTCGGAAAAAGTTCACTTGATATACTTTTGAATCTCCAATCTGATAAAGATACTTTAACTGCAAAAATCAAAAGTCTCAAAGATGAGAATGCTGTGTTACAAAAAGAGTATTTTGAATTGCGACAATTGGACCCCGATCGATAATTAAGGAGAACAGATGCAGAAGATTCTTTGGCTTTTTCTATCTCTTGCAGTGATACTAGAGGCGAGAGAAAACCCTTTTGAGACAGGTATGTCTCCTCAAACTGTCGGTAAAACCACACAAATTAAAGATGAACGTACAGACTTTGTGAATACCACAATTACACTTCCCAGCAGTGCACGTATTTTAAAAAGTGCTTCTGTAACTTTCCAAAATTTAGACGGTTCTCTCAGCGAAGAGATTGTTGCGATTGAACAGAATGTTGACTGGCATTTACCCCTTATCTTGAGTAGTCAAAAAATTGAAAGCAATGTTTCAACACCCGTTGTTCTTCCTGAAGCCAAAAAAATAGTTGAAAAAAAAGCTCCAGCTCCGATGATTAAAGATGAAGAAAAAACTGTAGCAACTAAAAGTGCCGTTAATGCAAATATGGATAGCACGTTTAAATTGTCCGATGATCTCTCCTTTTTTATCAATCAAAATGAGATTACGATCTTTACGAAAGATATTAAAATCCGAGATTTTCTCATTGCTGATCCTTACAAAGTTGTTGTTGATTTTAGAAAAGCAAGTTCTTATGCGACAAAAACCTTAGAGTTTAAAAAAGCGCCTTTTGTCTCTGCAACACTTGGTAATCATGATGGATTTTATCGTATTGCTATTTTGCTAGATGGACACTATCGTTATGATTTACAGGCTTTTAATGGTGGTTATATTATTAAATTGAAGTAGAAAGAGGAACTTTGCATGTAAAGAAAAACCTTACATGCAAAGAAGTTTATTAATCAAATTTTGGTGTACGCTCAAGTGGTCCAAGATAGTGTTGGCGAGGGCGCGCAATCTTCATATCAGGTTGCTCTTTAAGCTCAATCCACTGGGCAATCCAACCAGGTGTTCTTCCAATAACAAAAATAACCGCAAACATCTCTTTTGGAATCTTCAATGCTTGTAGGATCAATCCTGAATAGAAGTCGATGTTTGGATAGAGTTTACGTTTAATAAAATACTCATCATTCAGTGCAATCTCTTCAATTCGGTGTGCAACAGCCATAAGTTCTGTATCAATAGAAAGTTCACTGATAAGTTGTTTTTGAAGGTTTTTCAAAATGGTCGCACGTGGATCAAAGTTTTTATAGACCCTATGTCCAAAGCCCATCAATCTAAATGGGTCATTAGGATCTTTTGCTTTTTCAATATATTTATCAACGTTTTCAACACTTCCAATAAGCTCAAGTTGGCGAATAACTGACTCATTTGCACCACCATGCGCTCTACCCCACAGTGCGCCAATTCCAGCAGAAATGGCTGCATAAGGATGCGCATGAGTAGATGCAACGACACGAACAGCCGTTGTAGAGGCATTTTGCTCATGATCTGCATGAAGGGTAAAGATAGTGTCAAGCGCTTTAACCTCAATTGGTTTGAGGTCAATATGATGATGTGGATAACCTCTGATCATATATAGAAAGTTCTCTGTAAAGCCCTTATCTAAGTCAGGATAGATGATAGGCAACCCTTGAGAATAACGATATGAAAACGCTGCGATGGTTGGAATTTTTGCAATAATACGGTGCGCCATCTCTTTTGCTTGCTCTGGAGAATCCATATCAAGATGATCGAAATAAAACGCTGAAAGTGCTGAAACAGCAGCTGACAAAATAGCCATTGGATGCGCATTATCTGGGAAGGCATCAAAGAGTTTACGCATACTTTCATGAATAAATGAACGCTTCTTCAGCTCTAGTAAAAAGTTTTTATATTCATCTTTGTTGGGAAGCTCTTTATGCAAGAGTAAAAAAGCCGTATCTAAAAATGATTTTTTAGTCGCTAAGTACGCAATATCATAACCGCGGTACATTAACTTTCCGATGTCTCCATCAATATAAGTAATACGTGACCTACAGCTTGCAGTCGATGTAAACCCGCGATCGAGTGTAAACATTCCTGTGTTACCATAAAATGTCGAAATATCTACAACATCAGGTCCCAACGTTGATTTCAGGATCGGAAACTCATACTCTTTGCCCGTACGATTGTCGATAAGGGTAACAGACTCTTTACTCATACGCATCCTTTATTAAATAATAAAATATTATATCAAATTTTGTTTTGCACGCTTAATAAATTGTAAGCATTATTATATTAGAGAGAAGAATATTAAAAAAGTTAGTTTGAAAGTTTTAGGTAGGGCGTAGCAGTAAATCTGCTACGCATGACACGTTGTTGCGATCTCATATCCTAAACGTTGGATCATTTCACGATCACTGGCAGGAAGCTCTCCCTTAGTCGTCAAATAGTCACCAATGACGATAGCATCGGCACCCGCAGCAAAAATATCACACTCTTTGCTTTTAAAGGTAGTTTCACGTCCTCCTGCAACCATAAGGCGCGTATTTGGCAAAGCTGCTCTTACTTCAGTAATAATTGCAAGCGCTTCTTCTTCACTTAAAGGTGCAGCTTTCAGTGGCAATGCAGGATTGTGAATGTAAAAATTCAGAGGCATTGTATCTGGACTGAGAGATTTAACACTTTGTATAAAGGAGGTTCGCTCTTCTTTGCTTTCTCCTAGTCCAAAGATGCCACCACTGCATAAGGATAGTCCAGCTTCTTTCGCATTAAGACAGGTTTGGTAACGACTCTCCCATGAATGAGTGGTGCAGATTTTTTCATAAAAATTTTGAGAACTCTCTAAGTTATGGTTATAGGAATTGACCCCAGCCTCTTTAAGTGTACGAAGTTGTTCAATACTTGCGATACCATTACATGCAATCAAATTGAGATCAGGAAGTTCTGCTCTAATGGCGCGTGCCACTTCGCAGACAAAAGCTAATTTTTTATCATCAAGTCCTAAACCTGATGTGACGAGACAAAAACCAATGGCACCATTGTTAGCAGCATTTTTAGCTTCAAATACAATTTGTTCAACAGGTTTATATTTGTAACGTTCTATGTCGGCATGATGACGAGCGCTTTGGGTACAAAATCCACAATCTTCAGCACAGCTTCCACTGGAAATATTTGAAATAGCACACAAAAAAATTGATTTTTTCATTGTTCAGGATTCCTTGTTATCGGTGTAATTTTAGAAGAGAGACAAAAGAGGAGCGTTAAGCTTCCTCTTTATGTTTACATTTGATGCATTCATAGATCTCTTTTTTACGAAGTTCACGTTTTGCCATGATGTAGTCACATTCAGGGCATTTTTTTTCAGTCGGCTCGTGGTTGGAGATAAATTTACATTTTGGGTAGTTACCGCAACCAAAGAATTTACCTCTGCGTGAGCTGCGCTCTAAAATAGGTCCTCCACATTCAGGACAAGGAACCGCAAGCGTAATTTTCTCTTTAGGAGCGCTTTCACTTACTTTTTTAAGGTTTTGGGTGTATTTACATGTAGGATAGGTGCTACATGCAATAAACTCGCCAAAACGCCCTTTGCGTTTGACAAGCTCTTTACCACACTCTGGGCACATTTCACCCGTGAAAACAACCACTTTTTGGCTTTCGATGTCCGTTTTACCTTTGGCAACCTGTGCTTCAAAAGGCTCATAAAATTCCCATAAAATTGCCTGCCAATCCTCTTTATCTTCTGCAATAAGATCGAGTCTTTCTTCCATATTAGAGGTGAAAGAGGAGTCAACGATTTGTGGAAAATGCTTTTCTAAAAGTTCGGTCACTTGAAAAGCAATTTCAGTGGGGATGATCTGTTTTTTTTCAATCGTAATGTACTCACGCGCCGTTAAAACCGAGATGGTTGGCGCATAGGTTGATGGACGACCAATGCCAAGACCTTCAAGCTTTTTAATGAGGCTTGCTTCTGAGTAACGTGATGGTGGCTCCGTAAAGTGTTGATTGGCATCAATTTTGGTCAGTTTAACTTCTTGACCTAATGAAAGATCGGGTAAAAGCTTATCTTTGTCATTGTCCCCATACACTTTATAGAAACCATCAAAAAGGAGTTTGCGACCACTTGCTTTAAATTTTCCGCTGTTACTTTCAAACATCAGCGTTTGGGATTCAAAGCGTGCATTGTTCATTTGAGACGCTAAAAAGCGGTTATAAATCAAGGTATAGAGTTTGAGCTCATCTGGCTTTAAAAATTCTTTTGCAATGTGTGGTGTAAACTCTAAGATGGTAGGACGAATCGCTTCGTGTGCTTCTTGGGCACTTTTAGATTTATTGGCATAAAAGCGTGGTTTCTCAGGCAAATAAGCATCGCCATAGTTTTTTTTAATTTGATCACGTGCTGCTTCAATGGCTTCTTTTGAAATATTTAAAGAGTCGGTTCTCATATAGGTGATGACACCCATGACACCTTGGTGTGTCTTAACACCTTCGTACAAGGTTTGTGCGATCATCATGGTTTTTTTAGGAGAATATCCCAATGCACTCGAAGCACTTTGTTGAAGTGTTGAGGTCATAAAAGCGGGACTTGGTGAGCTCTCTCGCTCTTTCTTCTCTAAAAGGGCTACTTTAAAAGCTTCTTTGAGAAGTTTTTCTTTGATCGCATGGGCATGTTCACCATTTGTGATCGTCATCTTTTCGATTTTACCACCTTCAAACTCGACTAAAGAGGCTTCAATCGTTTTGTTAAACAGGGCATCAATACTCCAAAATTCTTCTTCTTTAAACGCACGGATCTCTTTTTCACGATCCACGACGATTTTAAGGGTGGAAGATTGAACACGTCCTGCACTTAATCCTTTTTGGATTTTTGAAGAGAGGAGTGGAGAGAGTTTGTAACCAACAATTCGATCGAGTAAGCGTCTCGCTTGTTGGGCATTAATACTACTTGCATCTAAAAGCCTAGGATTTTCAAGTGCATGAGTAATCGCATTTTTGGTAATTTCATGAAAAACGATACGTGGAAGAGACTGAGGGTCTTTACCAATGGCTGTAGCAATATGAAAACCAATCGCTTCACCCTCACGGTCCTCATCGGTCGCGATATAGACTTGATCCGCAACTTTTGCAAGATCTTTGATCTCTTTGACGACGCTCGCATGATCTTTAGGAATACGGTACTCTGGGATAAAGGTTTGGTTATCGATCTTGATGCCAAAACTGCTTTTGGGAAGATCACGGATATGTCCTTTAGATGCGACAACTGTATAGTCTTTACCTAAAAAATTTTTAATCGTTTTTGCTTTAGTCGGGGATTCGACAATAATGAGATTTTTCAATTCTTTTCCATCTTTATATGTAAACATTTTTGAGTATTCTATCTAAAAAAAAATCTTTTTAAAAATTGCCTTTTGGATTAAAGTTTTTTTTTGAGGTGACGATCTTGTTTTCATCAAAGGCAAGGATGCCTGAGAAATACAAAAGATAAAAGGATTTATCATGTCTTACAGAATTAACACCAACGTTTCTGCTCTTGCAGCGCAAACAAGTATGAACAAAACAAGTAACAACTTGAGTAGTTCATTGTCAAAGCTCTCTTCAGGTTTGAGAATCAACTCTGCAGCTGATGATGCATCAGGTATGTCTATTGCTGACTCTCTTCGTTCACAAGCTAGTTCTCTTGGTCAAGCAATCTCTAATGCAAACGATGGTGTATCTATCGCTCAAATTGCAGATGGTGCGATGGATGAGCAAATTAGCATCCTAGATACTATCAAAACGAAAGCAACACAAGCGGCACAAGACGGTCAAAGTGCAAGCTCACGTAAAGCACTTCAATCAGACATCTCTGCTTTGTTGAAAGAGCTTGATACAATCGCTGGTACAACTTCATTCAACGGTAAAAGTCTTCTTTCTGGTAGCTTTACCAATGCTGAGTTCCAAGTAGGTGCTTATGCTAACCAAACGGTAAGTATGTCTATTGGTGCAACAAGTTCTGATAAAATTGGTCAAACTCGTTTTGAAACCAGTGAAATGGGTACAACGCTAGGTGCACAAACAATTACTTATACAGATGAGAGCGGTACAACCACTACATTTGAAACTGCGATTGTTAGTACAAGTGCGGGTACAGGTATCGGTGCTGTTGCAGACGTTATCAATAAAAACAGTGGAACCACAGGTGTTAGTGCAAGCTGGAGTCTAACAGCTACTGGTACAGCAGCCGTTGCTTCTGGTACCGTTACTAACCTTACCATCAATGGTACTGTTGTTGCGGCATCTTTAAATGTTGCTGACAATGATAGCACAGGTGTTCTTGTTGATGCGATTAACCAATTCTCTGATACCACTGGTGTTAGTGCAAGTGTCAACTCTGAGGGTGCATTAGAGCTTACATCAACCGATGGTAGAGCAATTCAGGTTGCTGGTCTTGCAACAGTAGGTACTATCGCAGATGGCGCATTTACAGGTCGTTTAACATTGACTAAAGCGGGTGCTGCGGACATTAATATGTCTATCACAAACTTTGCGACAAGTAACACTGCAAGCTTAAGCCTTCGTGATATGATGAGTGAGCTTAGTGCTGCTGATGCTGAAGCAATCGGTGCCTTTGCAAACGATAATGCTGTAGGTTCTGGACAAGATTTGACTGCGGGTGTTACAACGTATGCTGGTGCACAAGCGATGATCAAAATTTCTCAAACTGCACAAGAGTCACTTGATAAAATTCGTGCCAATATCGGTTCTGTTCAAAACCAATTGACATCAACTATCAACAACATCTCTGTAACTCAAGTAAATGTTACATCTGCGGAATCTCAAATCCGTGACGTTGACTTTGCTGCTGAGTCTGCAAACTTCTCAAAATATAACATTCTTGCACAATCAGGAAGTTATGCGTTGAGTCAAGCAAACTCTGTACAACAAAACGTTCTTAAACTACTTCAGTAGTTTAAAGTAGCGTAAGCTATAAGAATGTTTCTTTGAAAACGTTCTTAGCAAAGGGGTTGGTGGGGTAACTCACCAACCCCTTTTTTTATGGATAAATCTCTTACAATCGGCATGGTTTTTGCTTTAATACCAAAGTCACGTACCAAACTTCACTTTACGGTAAAGGTTTAGAATGTCCTTATATGAAACCAACGTTTCTGCACTCTCTTTGGTCAACCCTTTTTATGCTTCTTCTCTTGCCCAAGCAGCTGCGGAGCTTCCTTATGAAGTTTTTATGGATCAAGAGAATCTTGAAAGCCTCAATCTTGTCCATACTAAAACCTTTCAACCGCTCTACTCATCTAAGCCGCAAGACGTTATTCATGAACAGATACAAACGTATGCAAGGTTTCAAGAGTACCCCTACCTCTATTTTTTTGGATTGGGTAATGGGATATTGTTGAAACATCTGCTTACAAATGCAAAACATCAACGCATAGTGGTTATAGAACCAGACCCTTGTATTGTTTATGTTGTGCTTCATCTTGTGGATTTTTCGATGGAGCTCAAAAGTGGTCGTTTGGTACTTTTAAGCTCCAATCAGCTTAATTTTCCGACCATCGCAACCCTTTTTAGTGCATTTCAAACGCAACGTTATGCTAAAGTGTATGATTTACATATTATGAGTTCATTTTATGAAAATTATGCCGAACTCATTCAGCAGAGCAATCGTCTTTTTATCGAGAGTTTGCACCATACGATTCAAGCCGTGGGAAATGATGCGCATGACGCACTCATTGGGATGGAACAGCATTTTATGAACCTACCTTTGATGCTAAGCACGCCTCCTTTGTTGGATTTTTTTAAAAAAGCGATGATCACCAAGGTTGCTGTACTGGCTTCTACTGGACCTTCCCTTGCAAAGCAGTTGCCATTGCTTAAAAAAATAGCGCCTTATGTGACCATTTTTGCAGTCGATGCGAGTTTTCCTGTGTTAACGCGCTATGGTATTAAGCCTGATGTGGTCGTTTCGATGGAGCGGATTCCCTTAACGGGGCGTTTCTTTAAAGATACCCCTAAAGAGGCATTTGAAGGTGTCATATTTGCATTAAGTTCGCTCCAACACCCCGAAGTTGTAGATAACATTAAAGCAGGGACGATGATGATGTGTATGCGTCCATTTGGTTATATGATGGCAACAGGTGCTCCACAATGGGGTTATGCGGGCATTGGCATGAGTGCAGCCAATAAAGCGTATGAGCTGATTTATCACAGTCATTTTAAGACGTGCGTGCTTTTAGGGCAAGATTTGGCATATGGCGATGATGGTATGAGCCATTCTTCTGGGCACCTTTTTGGTGCCAATGAAGTTAAACAAAAAGAGAGCGATAGCTTTGTAGAGCGTTATGGCGGCGGTGGAATGGTTCGAACAACAACGGTATGGAACTGGTTTCGCCAATTTTTTGAGAAAGACATTGCAGAAACAAAACACCGTATGGAGACAATCAATGCGACCGAAGGTGGAGCACGCATTGCTGGGGCTATTGAGCTTCCTTTTGAAGAAGTGGTGGCAAGCAGAGTGGAGCAAACACGCCCTAAAATACCGATCTCTCTTAAACCAATGCCTGAAAAAGAGCTTGTCAAAGTGAAGAAAACGGTTGCGGCTTCGCTTCAAAGAATGGAGCAGTATCTCCACAAACAAAGAGTGCGCATTGAAGCTCTTTTCCTCGAAGTTGCAAAAGTCTGTGAAGTTTTTGAAAAAGGTGAAAATGTTTCATTGGAAACCTTACGTCATCTTGAAAAAGAGATACACACTTTTCGTAAAGTAACCCAAGAAGAGTTTTTCCAACAAATCATCTGGCATGTGGCTCAATCTATGCTCCTTGTGCAAGAGATGGCATTGGCGGTTATTGAGGTGAAAGTGCCCCAAAATGAAGAAGAGGCATATGAAAAAATGTGCATTTGGCTACAAGCCAATCGAGCATGGCTCTTTACGTTGGCTGGGTGTATTGATGCGATTCAAACTGCGATGAAGCGTAAGGGAGAACATTATCCAAGAGGGCATAAAGAAGGTAAGGTGTGAGCGAATTTTTAGATAACCCCTACATTAAGAAGCTGACCGAAGTACTTTCCCAGCCGCTTGATTTTGCAACGTTTGAAGGCGTGATGCAAGCCAATATTCCTGAACTTTACAAACGTACGATGATGGTTGGGAAACTTCAATGCCCCGTTGAAGTTTTAGAAGAACTTTTAGCGGTTCTTCGCCATAAGATTTATGGTTATCTGCGTGAAGGGCATCTGCTCAGTAACAATTACATTACGTTGTGGTTTCTCTATGCACAAGCCGCAGTTCCTAAAGATGCTGCATTGACACAGTTAATTGGGCTTGTCGAAACTTCGTATAGTGCTTACGGTAATGCTCAAAAAGAGAAGTATATTTTTGCGCATCTGCTTTGCGTGCTTCGTATGCTTAATGGCGAAGGGGAACAAAGTGTCGCATGGTTTTTGGGTGAGCATGTGTGGTTTGAAGGTAAGTGTTACAGTCAAATGGATAAAGATGCTATAGCCCTTAAAAATTTTTGTGAACAGTGTTATATTTCCTTTGATACGGTAGCCTATGGCATGAAGCAAGCACTCGGCAAAGAGCGGTTTTTAAAAGCGACGTACAGTGAACGTATGGGCATTGGAATTTGGATGCTTGGGCTTTTTTGGCAAGTTAAAGGGTATGAAAATCACTTTGCGTGGCGTGACGTGATTTACCCTGTGTTACGTGAACTTTTTTTGGCATGTAAAGAAAAAGAGTTGATAGAAGAGGCGATGAGCTTGCATTTTTTAATGAGCCATATCTTTCTCAACCGTGCGCAAACCCAAGAGGCGTTTAAACAGTTTAATGATGAGGTTGAAAGAGAAGCAAGCGCATTTTATGCTTTATGGGCAGAAAAAAACAAGCTTTCTATGCCTCAAAAATCTTCACATGCAAAAAAATGTATTGCACTGATCAAAGATCGTATCGTTAAAAATTCACCCTTTATTGTTGAGTTCTCCCTTCTTAGTGCCTTAGCCAAAGATGAGGCTTTTTGTCAAAACCATGAGATTGTTGTGTATTCAATGGCAACGATTGAGAAGAGCTTGGATGATACAAAGCTAATTTTGGAGATTAAAAAATTGGGGTTTGATGTAAGCGAAGTAGCCCAACACAGCCTTGATCTCCAAAGTAATTTTCAAAGCCATTTAAAGCGTTCACTTGCCATACGAGATGATATGCAAAAGCATGGTATTGAGACGATGATCGTTGCTAACAATAGCACACCGATAGCTACATTTCTCTTTGCATCGAGGAGCGCAACAAAACAGATTTTTTGGAGTCATGGCAACTTTGAGTATGATGTTTTAGGGATTGATCTACGCATAAGCCACAGTGTAGTGCTTGATCGACACTATCCCTTTGAGGTCATTACGGTGCCGATGCAGACAGAGATTTTTTATACGCCTGAGCCTGATAAAGAGCGTATTGCTAAGGAGAGAGCCAAATACCCAAAAGATGCTTTTATTCTTGGAACCATTGGACGGTTGATCAAAGTTGACAGTGATGCTTATTTGGAGACGGTTGCCAAACTTATGAAGCGCTATCCCAACACGATTTACATTGCAGCAGGTAGTGGCGAAGTGGAAAGCATTAAAGCGAAAGTTGCGCAATTGGGTATTGCCGAGAGATTTTATTTCCCAGGGTTTGTTGACCCTCATATTTATGGTTATATGATTGATTTATGGATGGACACATTTCCGTTGAATGCGGGAGAAGCGTTGCAAGAGTTTTATGCTAAAGGCGGCGTTTATGTTCAACTCATTGACGATCCACATTATGCCAAAACGGCAAGAGAGCAGTTTAAGACCAATAGCCGTGTGCATCAATTTTTAAAGAGATATGGATACGCATATGAAAAAGATCAACCGCCTTTGTTAGAGGGTGAAATGCTAGGATTGCATCGTTATGCCTCTTCTATGAATGAGTATATTAAAAGGGCATCCGCTTTTATTGAAAAAAGAGAACTTTACCATGCCTATCAGATTTTAAATCAACAACATGCAGCGTTTTACAATGATACAATGCACATGGATCTAAAACAGATCAAAATGTTAATGGAGTGAGTAATGCAACATTTTAGCGAGAGAGGGTGGATTTTTACCAATACCTCATGTGAAGCTCCCATGCATTGGGCAAAAGAGCTCTGTTATCGGTGTAAAGGGTTGCTCGTAGAAATTTTGGTTTTCCCTCTTTTTTTCATGGGTCTTATCATCGTTTGGCTACGCTCTTTAAAAAAGACCCCCAACCAAAAAGTGCTTTTTGGAACAAGTTCCATTATCTCCTTAAAAACCGTCAAATCGGTCTTGGATAGTGAATTTGATATTACCTATTTTTCGTTCAAAAATCTTAATATGCAAGTAAGCAATGAAAAGAGTGTCACCATTGAAAACATTGCTCCGAAATGGATCGCGAACGATTATCCTCTTTTGTTAGGGAAATATTGGGCATTTTTATGGGCATTGGATCAATTTCATGTTTTCTTTCTCTATTTTGATGGGGGATTTTTAGATCGTACGGTTTTGTATTGGCGGTTGGAGCCTATTGTGTACCAGTTCTTTGGTAAAAAAATAGCCCTTCTTCCTTATGGCGCAGATGTTTGGGATTCACGAAAAAATACGAACCTATACCAAAAATACGGTCATATTGTGTATGACAAAGAGTATTTTAAAGAGGATTTTAAAAAAGAAAAAAGAGTGTATTGGTGGTGCAAGTACGCCCATTTAGTCTTAAGCCCCATTGATTATATGCGCTACATTCCCAGAGCGGATGTTGTCATGCTCTTTGGGCATGTCCTTGCCATTAGTGATCATCCTTACCGATTTTCATTGAATGACGAGCCTCTTAAAATGTTGCATTTTGCCAATCATGGTATTCGTAAAGGCTCCCATCATATCACCTCTGTATTTGACTCATTGCAAGATAAAGCGCAGTGCCAAATCTTAGAGGGAGTTTCGCGCGATAAGGCACTGGAAGCATTGCAGCATTGTCATATTTTTATTGATAATATCATTGATGGCTTTGTTTCCTATGCCTCCATCGAAGCCCTTTTGGCAGGGAAAATTGTCATTACCAATATGGATAAGAGTTTGAACGCATTTTATCAGTATCTTGATCCTGAATATTATGATGCACTTCTGGCACAGTGTCCTATTATCCATGCGCATAAAGAGAATTTAGAAGAGGTTTTACAAGAGCTATTGCTTCTTGATGCAGCGTCTCTTGTGCAAAAAAGTGAGCAGAGTAGGGCGTTTGCTGTTAAATTAATTGAAGATGATTGTGCTATGTGGAAAAAAATTCTCTCCAACCTTCTTGAGGCTTCCTGATGTGTGCACTTTTTGGCTTTACAGCATCTCCTAATAGAACGCTACTGGAGAAAATGGGACAGATTTTAATACATCGCGGTCCTGATGCTACAGCGTTTTGGCAGTCACCTCAATGCTCTTTGGGACTGGATCGTTTAGCCATTGTCGATCTTGAAGGCGGTATGCAGCCTTGTGTTCGTGGCGAGATTGTCTCTGTGATGAACGGTGAGATTTACAACTTTCAAACATTACGTGTTGAGCTTGAAGCCTTGGGACACGAATTTACTTCTAATCACTCTGATGCTGAGCTCATCCCTGCCGCCTATAAAGCGTGGGGGCTTGATTTTGTGAATCATCTGGAGGGTATGTTTGCGATTGCCCTTTGGGATGGTGCTTTACAAAACCTTCTTTTAGTACGTGATCCTATGGGTAAAAAACCGTGTTATTACATGCTTGAGCAAGGAGACCTTTACTTTGCCTCAGAGATCAAAGCGCTTTTACCTGTAAAGAAAGATCTTGCGATTTGTGAAGAGGCACTTTACGCCTTTTTATCGAAAAAATCAGTCGCTTCGCCTCACTCAATTTATGAAGGCATAAAGCAAGTTCCCCCTGCGACGTTGATGCTTTTTCGTCAAGGTGTTTTAGTGAAGGAACAGCGTTACTGGCGTCCTTGTTTTGATGGCTCTTTAGTCCTTGGGCATGAAGAGGATTATGTTACATTACTCACGGAGTCACTAGAGCGTTCTGTGAAAATGCGCTGCCAAATGGATGTTGAATTTGGGGCGTTTCTCTCAGGTGGTCTTGATTCAAGCCTTGTGGCAACGCTGACAGCTCAGCACACGCGTAAGCAGCTCGAAACCTTTACCTTGGTTTATGATGACAGCATTGCAGGCAAAGACGAAGATGAGCGTTTTGCACAGATGGTGGCAGAAAAAATTGGCGCTAAGAGGCATATCTACCGACTTGGGCATGAAGAGGTTTGGCAGAGCTTACCAAAAGTATTGAACGCTTTTGATGAGCCTTTTTCCGCAACCATCAGTCCTTACTTTTTATGCTCTCTTGTGAGAGAACATGTGAAAGTGGCTTTGTGTGGCGATGGTGCCGATGAGCTGTTTGGCAGTTATCTCACACACCGTAATTCTGCTAAACTGGATGCGGATCAACTCTTTGCTTTGGAAAATGATGTATGGCGGAAAAAACTGAATGTTTTTAGCGATGAAGAACTCTCCATGATGTTTGGAAAGTACGTGAGCACACCTGCCCTTTTTTCGGGTGGGGTACATGCAAAGACGCAACTGCATCAAACACTTGAGGGTGAATTCTGCGACCAACTCCCCAATCAAGTACTCAAATACGCCGATCGTCTCTCTATGGCGCACAGTGTTGAGGTAAGAAGTCCTTTTTTAGACAAAGCTTTTGTTGAACTGGTAGGACACATCCCCAGTGCTCTTAAGATTAAAGATACAGAAGTGAAGTATCTTCTTAAAAAAGTGGCGTTGCACTATTTACCCCAAGAGCTTGTTTTTAGACCTAAAGAGGGGTTTGTTTTGCCAATTTGGCGCTGGATGGATAGTGTGTGGAAGCAGAGGGTGAAAGAAACCCTGCAAATGTCCGATATTAGCGTTGATTTTGGTATGAAACAAGCCTTCATTGAAAAATTGGTTAAAGAGTGGGAAGAGGGTGCTCCTCACCATGCCAAACTTTGGAGTTTGTTGATACTGACACTTTGGAATAGGGAACGAAAAAATGGTTATCTCTGAAGCACATAAACAAAAATTGCTCGCGATTGAGAGTAAATTAGAGCAATACACTTTTCCGCCACAGGTCGTCATTGAAACGACTTCTGTGTGCAATATGAAATGTGCCCATTGTAATCACAAAATCATGCAACGCCCAAAATTTCACATGAGTGATACCTTGTTTCGCAAAATTATTGATGAAATTGCGCTTATCGCACCCGATACAGAAGTATGGCCGACTTTTTACGGTGAGGCATTTACGTTGGGTGACACGCTGTTTGAAAGGTTACGTTATGCCCGTGATAAAGGGCTTCGAAAGTTGGTTTTAAATTCGAATGGAAAATTATTGGGGCGTAAAGATTACATTGATCAGATTTTAACATCAGGACTTAAACGCTTTATTCTCTCTTTGGATGGTTTTAAAAAAGAGACCTTTGAACGTATTCGAGTGGGGGGAGATCGCGATAAAATTTACGCCAATGTGGAAAAACTCTTAGCACGCAAAAAAGAGCTTGGACTGGAGTTTCCCATCATCCAGTGTCAATTTTCAGCGATTGATGATAATGCTTTGGAAGTAGCCGATTTTAGGGCTTTTTGGGAGAGCAGAGGTGCTGAGGTTAAAGTGCGTAATATGCTCTCTTGGACCAATAGCGGCGATGTGGTTGCCCAGAATTTGGACTATGAAACCGATTTTCGCATTGCGTGCCCGTGGGGCAATAACACGATGGCAATTCATGCCAATGGCAATATCGTAGCGTGTGCGGTAGATTATGAAGGTCACTTTGTCGCAGGAAATGCCCAAGATGAGAGTTTAGCGTCTATTTGGCAAAATGAGCACTATACAAAGTTGCGTAAAGTGCATAAAGAACACCGTTGGGATGAACTGCCAGACGTGTGCAAAACCTGCCCTGATTGGCAAGCAGTTGGGGCTGAATACTATGAAAATAAAACGTTAGGCGAAGCAAAAGAAGAAGCTCGTCCTTTTTGGTGGGACAAAAGTGAAAATCATTCATCTTAAAGAGCATCCCTCTTTCATTGAAGCGTATGTAAACCTTCGCAACCACCATGCAAAGGCGCTTTACTCGTCTGTCATGAGTGTCGAAGAGACGAAAATTTGGCTTGAAACAAAAGATGTTGAAGTTTTAATAGCGTTGGAAAATGAAACACTTTTGGGTGTGGGAATTTTATACGCACATAAAGAAGGTGAAGTGACGGTTTTTGTTGCAAAACCCAATCAAGGGATTGCAACGAAACTTTTAGAAGCCATTAAAGAGCGCGGCAAGGATCGAAAATTTTCCCATCTTTGGGCGTGGGTTGCCGATGAAAATGAAGCATCCCAAAGAGTTTTTACTAAAAACGGATTTATTTTTCTCAGAAGTGAGACTAAAACAGTGCACGATGTAGCCCATCAAGGTGCAATTTTTCAATACGGATTAACCATGCAAAAAATAGAACATACCAAAGAACATTATGGCATACGAGATGAAGCGGTAGCATTTCCAATGATGATCGTTTTGTCGTTTAGTTATGTGTGTAATGCACTCTGCCCTAATTGTCCTTATACCAACTCGACCATTCGTGCGGATTACAAAGATGCCAAATACATGAGTGAAGCCATTTTCAAAAAGATTGCCGATGAAGCAGGTCAATTTGGCGCGTGGCTTCGTATCTCAGGAGGCGGTGAGCCTTTAATGCATCCGCAATTTTTAGAGTTGATGCGCTACGCTAAAGAGAAAGGGTGTAAGCTTGGCATCATTAATAATGGCTCTCTGATGAGCATTGATAAAGCCAAAGCACTGTTTGAAATGGGCGTTGAAATGTTGGAATTCTCAGTAGATGCTTCGACCGAGCACGATTATGATATCGTGCGCAAAGGGCTTAGTTTTGAAAAGTTAGTATCGCAATTGCGTGCAGTCTATGCCTTGCGAAACGAAATGGGTGCAAAAACGAAAATCATCGCTTCGGCTATCAATCAGCAAGGGATTGATGTGGATGCTGTTGAGCAGTTTTGGCAACCGTATGTGGATCAATTTCAAAAACGAAAGTACCTCACATGGGGCATTAATGACCCGCAAAATTCAGCCGATGAGACGCCTTATCTTCCTCCTGAGGAGAAAATCCCTTGTCCGTTTATCTTTGAGCGTTTAAACATCGACAGTCGTGGTCAAGTGATGGTGTGTGGGTATGACATTGCCGCTCATACCAACATGGGCAATATTACGGAAAAAAGCATTCAAGAGATTTGGCATGGAGAAGGATTTGATTTTTACCGCCAAAAGCATTTGGCGCGCAAGGGCGATGAGATAGCAATGTGCAAAGAGTGTCCTGACTGGAAGTATCGCTCGTGGCATCACAACTACTGGAAGTTGGTTGAAAATGCTGAAATTTCCAAAAACAAAACGTTACATGTAGAAGGATAAAGAACGATGAAAACCTTTTTAATTACTGGTGGAGCTGGGTTTATCGGCTCAAACTTTTTACATTATCTTTTTAAGCACTATCCTGATGCTAAAATCATCGTATTGGATCTGTTAACGTATGCGGGAAATGTCGATAACTTTCCAGTTCGCCCCAATCAAACCTCTGGGCGTTTTGAATTTTGGTATGGCAGTGTCACCAACAGTGCTTTAGTGGAAGAACTTGTCGCACGCAGCGATATTGTAGTCCATTTTGCGGCAGAAACACATGTCACACGCTCCATTTACGATAATAGAAACTTTTTTGAAACCGATGTTATTGGAACCCAAACGGTTGCCAATGCGGTACTAAATCATAAAAAAAGCATTGAGCGGTTTATTCACATCTCTACGTCGGAGGTTTACGGTACGTCAGAGAATTGCAGTTTTATGGATGAAAATCATCCGCTAAACCCTGCTTCGCCGTATGCTGCGGCTAAAGTGGGTGCGGATAGATTGGTCTATTCGTATGTCAATACCTATGATATTCCAGCGACCATCGTTCGCCCTTTTAACAATTATGGGGCACGTCAGCATCTTGAAAAAGCGATTCCTCGTTTTATTACAGCACTGCTTTTAGATGAAAAGCTAACCGTGCATGGACAAGGTGAAGCCTCACGTGATTGGATTTATGTGGATGACACTTGCAAAGGTTTAGATGCGATTATTAAAGCGCCCCTTGATAAAGTGAAAGGCGAAGTGTTTAACCTTGGCACGGGGCGTTCTATTTCGATTAAAGAGATCGCACTCAAAGTTGCACAGGCTTTTGGTGTGGGCGAAGAGAAGATTATCTACAATGAAGATCGCCCTGGACAAGTTGATTGTCATCTTGCCGATACGTCAAAAATTGAGCGTATCTTAGGGTGGAAGCCTGAAGTGGTCTTTGAAGAGGGACTTAGTAAAACCATTGAATGGTATCAAAACAATAAAGAGATGTGGGAAAAGCAGATTTGGATGCGTCAAGTGCCTATTATGCTTAAAGATGGTAAAAAGGTCATTCATTAGAGTCCTTACGGAACTCAATTAGCACCAAAGGTGCATGGGCTTTCTGCCGAGGAAAACCCAGTGTTAGCGTAGCTTTTAGAGCTTTGCTTTAAAAGCGTGTTCAGAGTTCTACAAGAACTCTATTAAAAGAAGGAACGTTGTATGCAAAAAAAAGCATTAGAGTATTTGGTTTGTCCTACATGTCAGTGTGATTTTGAACTTCATGATGTCGTTGAAGAGAAAAATCGCATTAAAGAGGGGACGCTCTTTTGTCCAACATGCAAAGCATCGTTTGCCATTCATCATTTTATCCCTCGTTTTGTGAGTGATCAGGAGTATGTTGCCTCTTTTGGTGAAGAGTGGCATCTGTTTAAACATGTAAAAAATGAACGACCTATCATGTCCGAAGATGAGATGTACCAGTATATGGGGATTAAAAAAGAAGATATTGCTGATAAAGAAGTGCTCGAAATTGGCTGTGGGGCAGGGCCATACTTAGATATTAGTGCAAGAGTGTTTGGTGCGAAACATATCATTGGGGTTGATTTGAGTCGTGCTGTGGATGCTACGTATGAAAATGTGGGGCATTTAGAAAATGTTACCATCATTCAAGCCAATCTCTTTCATTTACCGTTGCGAAAAAGCACGTTTGATGTGGTTTATTCTCTTGGAGTTTTGCATCACACCCCAAATACCCATCAAGCATTTCAAGCCATTGCACCATTTGTGAAACCTAAAGGGCTTCTAAGCGTGTGGCTTTATGGGGCTTACTGGCTTAAAAAGAGTATCAATCAAGATCGTATTCGTAAACTTATTACCTCTAAAATGTCACCGATGGCAATGTATCGCTTCTCGATTATCGCGTCATGGCTCTATTATCTCTACAAAATCCCTTTTATAGGGCACGCGTTTAGGGAAACATTTCCTATTGCGATGGACAAAGACCGTCACGTAAGAGCCTTAAATACCTATGATCTGTACAGCCCAACCTACATCAATCGTCACTATGTTGATGAGGTGTATCGGTGGTTTAGTGAAGAAGGATTTGAAGCAATTGAGCCATGTCATTACCTTTTAGGCATGAAAGGGCAAAAGGTGGTGCTCTGATGATAACCTTTTCATTTGGAAAAAACTGGCTTCGGTATGTAAACTATATCGTGACAGAAACGATTATTGAAAATTCAAAAGTATCGCTCGTGCGATTTTTTGGTGAAGATTTTACGTTTCATAATAAAACATTTATTGATGTAGGATGTGGAAGTGGTATTTTTTCTTTGTGCGCTGCCCTTCTTGGATGTAAACATATTGTATCGTTAGATGTGGATTCCAAAAGTATAGAAGCTACACGGATGATACAGAAAAAATTTGCGCATTTAATTCCTAAGGATGTTTTGTGGGAGGTTGAAGAAGCTTCTATTTTAGATCATACGACAGTTGAAAAATGGAAAGAGAAAGCAGACATTCTTTATTCTTGGGGTGTGCTACATCATACTGGAAATCTTAACGTGGCTATGTTCAATGCCAGCCGTATGGTTAAGCCTGATGGTTTAGCATACATCGCTCTTTACAATCAAACTGAAGCGAGTGCATGGTGGTTAAAAGCCAAATCATTTTATAATCAAACCAACGTACTGATGAAATTTCTTCTCGTGATAGGCTACACTCTGTTTTTAACGATGGAAGACCTTCGCAAAGGCAGAGGTCTCAATTTTTATGACAAAACAAGAGGGATGTATAAAATCACTGACGTGATTGATTGGTTAGGAGGCTTACCGTATGAGCCAATCAACGTTGAGCAGACACTTCGTGCATGGAAAACCTATGGCTTTGAAGCGGTTAAGGTCGCACCAACAAAATACAACGATGCGATTTATCCAAAATCATTGATCAAAAAATGGTTTGTTTATTTGAAATGCGTTGGGTTAGGCTGTAATGAGTTTTTAGTGCATAAAAGAGCCGCTGAATGTGTCGCATAGTAGGGTATTGGGATTTTTCGACGGGATTACCCGATAAACAGGTTATCGTTGCTATGCGAGATACAATGTTGGATAGAGGTCCTGACGACTGCGGTGAATTTTGTTTTCCAAGTGGTATCGCTTTAGGGCATCGGCGCCTTTCTATTATTGATTTGTCACAAAATGGGCATCAACCTATGATGGATATAACGAAGCGATATGTTATTGTGTATAACGGAGAAATTTACAATTATCAAATCATACAACAAGAACTTGAGGCCTTAGGATACACGTTCAAAGGTACGAGTGATACAGAGGTTCTTCTCTATGCCTATGTGCAATGGAAAGAAAAATGCCTTGATCGACTCCAAGGTATGTTTGCTTTTGCTATTTGGGATGCAGTCGAGGAGCAATTGTTTATCGCACGTGATCGTGTGGGTGTAAAACCATTGTATTACTATCAAAATGAAAATTTTTTTATGTTTGCTTCTGAGTTAAAAGCATTTCATGCTCACCCCCAATTTGAAAAAAAAATCAATACGCAAGCTCTGTCTAATTTTTTAATGTTTGGTTATATCGATGCGCCTTTATCTATTTTTGAAAATTGTTATAAATTGGAAGCAGGGCATTATCTTATCCTTAAAAAAGATCAATGTGTCCAAAAAGTGTGTTATTGGAATGTACGCAGTAGTTTTAATAACGATTTCTCTAAGAGCGTATCGTTAAAAGAATTATTGGTCGATAGCTTTACGTCTCGTATGCGCTCGGATGTGCCTGTTGGGGTTTTCTTAAGCGGGGGAATTGATAGCTCTTTGGTCACAATGTTATTGTCCGAGCAAGGGTATCATCTTAATACATTCACTGTTGGATTTGACCATCAAAGCTATGACGAATCTGCGTATGCGCACTATGTGGCACAACGTTTTGGAACGCAGCATGAGCAATTTACCTTACAACAGAAAGATGTTGAGACTATTATCCCGTTGTTACCACATATTTACGATGAGCCATTTGGAGATAGTTCTTCAATCGCGACGTACTTTTTAGCGCAATCGGTAAAGCCTTATGTTAAAGTTGTTTTGAGTGCCGATGGGGCTGATGAACTTTTTGGTGGATATGATCGTTATGCTCAAACACCCCAACGCTATGCGTATTTTCAAAAAAGACGCTTCCTCAAATATATGACATCTATACTCAGTCCTGAACGGAGCGTTTCGATCCTCTCTAAGACACCTTATGCAATGGGCATTGATAAATTTTTACGTATTAAAAATTCGTTACATGCAAAGCATTTTATGGAGCATTATTATAATGATTTAAGTCATTTTAGAAAAGAAGATTTGAAGGCTAATCATTTAGCGGACTATCATCCTTTGTTTTCCACCGTTCCAAAATCCATAGAAGAGAACTTAATGCTGTACGATTTTGAGCATTATTTGCCAGATGATATTTTAGTTAAAGTGGATCGTGCAACAAGTGCTTCTGCCATTGAAGCACGTGAGCCATTTTTAGATCACCGTTTGGTGGAATACGCTTTTTCTCAATCTTTGGATTCAAAAATGGCTCATGGTGGCAAAGCACCTCTAAAAGCTCTTTTAGGGGGGGCATTTGATGAATCATTTATTTATCGTAAGAAGCAAGGATTTGGAGTTCCCTTAGAATCTTGGTGTCGAAATGATTTTAAGGACTTAACCGATACGTTATTGCTAGAGGCAGCACGCAGCGAAGAGTTTAATCAAGCCTATATTTTAAAGCTTCGTCAAGCATTTTTTTCTCATGCACGTGTTGATTTTGCTAAAGTATGGTTTATTATGGTTTATATGATGTGGAAGAAGGTATGGATGGTATGAAATCAATTTTATTTGTGATTGATACAATGTCAACAGGCGGTGCTCAGAAAGTATTGTCTCTCATTACAAAAACACTTCTTCCTGTATATGATCGTGTGGGCGTTTTTGTTCTTAAAAACACAGAATCGCACTTTTTTGTTGAAGGGGTAGAATACTATTTTGCTATTGAAGAAGAAGAGAAAATAACAACCAATCTTTTTCCCATATTGAATCAACTCTCAAACGCCATGCAAGAGTATGATGTTATCGTTGGTTTTATGGATTTTACAGCGAATTATTTGACGTCTCTTTGCGCAACATTGAACAAAAAACCGTACATGCTTTCGGTTAGATGTGAAATTTCTTCTGTTATAGAGTGCTTTAAAGAGCCTTCCATTAATAAAAGCTTAGTGAAACTGTGTTATGGCAATGCACAAAAAATCATTTGCAATAGCCTTGCAAGTAAGAATGATTTGGTCGCGCATTATGAGATAGATACGCAGAAGATAGAAGTACTGTATAACCCTATCGATATTGCATCTACTGTAACGTTGTCGCAAGAAGTGATACCTAAAGATGCGTTAGTACTCTTTGAGGATAAAACGATTCTTGCCGTAGGGCGTTTGAGTTATGAAAAAAATTATCCTATGTTGCTTCAGGCATTTCAAATTTTACAAAAACGTTATACCCATCCCCTAAAGCTTATCATTCTTGGCGAAGGAGAGATGCGACATGCGCTTGAAGAGATGATTGTATCGCTTGCATTGAGTGATAGTGTATGTTTGCTTGGAAATAAGAAAAATGTTTATCCATATATCTCTCGTGCGGATATTTTTATACATCCCTCTTGTTCTGAAGGGTTTCCGAATGCCCTCTTAGAGGCTGCTACGTTACAAAAACCTATTGTTGCAAGTGCTATTGCACCTATAAAAGAGTTTATAACACATGAAGAAAATGGACTTTTATGTGATCCTTATAATGTAGAAGAGATGGTTTTTGCACTCGAAAAGCTACTGTGCAATCCTGATCTAGGTGATACATTAGCAAAAAGGGCAAGGCAAAGAGTCGAAGCGTTTGATCAACGTTATTTTGTTGAACGCTTTCTTTTAGCATTTGAGCCTGAAGGTTTAAGATGAAAGCGCTTTTGCAATTTAACCATTTTTGCGCCTACACAGTGATCCCTTTTCTCACAGGGGCATACCATGCGCCAGACGTGTATATCAGCGATGGATTTTTTCTCAATTGGCGGCAGATGAAACGCTCAATGCTTCTAGCCAAAGCCCACGTTAAGGGAATTTGCTTGGACATTGGAGCGGGGAAAGCGCCGTATAAACGCTATCTTGAGCCACAGTGTGAGCAATACATCATCACCGATTGTGAAAAGACGCATGGGCATATGTTTAAAGACTCCAAAACCAACTTTGTTGTTGCCGAAGCTATGGCACTTCCATTTGGTGATGCTTATGTGGATACCGTAGTTATGACGCAAGTTTTAGAGCATGTTTTTGAGTATGAAAAAGCCTTAAGTGAAGCAGTCCGTGTTCTAAAGCCTGCGGGCGTAATGTTGCTCTCCGTACCTTTCATCTATCAAGCCCATGCTACGCCATATGATTTTCATCGTTTTAGTGAGTATGGACTTCGCACATTGCTTCAGAAGTATGGCTTAGAGGTTGTTGAATGGCACTATCAAGGGTATCTTGGTACGACACTTTTTTCGATTATTAATGGGTTTATTTGGGAAAAATTGGCGTGTGTTCGCTTTCTTCGCAATACTTTGTTGCTCCCTTTTATTTTAGGTGTTTTTATAGGTAATAACCTTTTAGGATTACTGATTGATCTCATTCCTGCAAAGCATTTTTGTCCCAATTTTTTTGTGATTGCCCGAAAAAAGTCATGAAAAAAATAGCTTTTATCACGCACAATCTTTGCCTAGGCGGGGTGCAAAAAAATGTCGCACTGCTTGCCAATACCTTGGCAAAAATATATGCTGTTACGATGATTCTTTTTGAAGAGAAAGCAATAGCCTATCCCCTTGATAATCATATTTCGATCATAACCCTTTCCCATCACTCCCTCACTCTTACAGGTAAAGAGAGCGTGGAGTTAGAACAGATAGGGCAGATGCTCTTTGATGCACGCTCCCTTGAATTGGGCAATCTACTTGAAAAAGCTTCATTTGATGTGGTAATTGCTTTTGAAGATTACAACAGTTTGTGCACCCTTCAAGCCTTACCATCGCAGACCAAAGCCATCGTCTCTTCCCGTGTGAGTTTGGAGTACGGCTATAAAGATCGTTTGATTCATCTTTTGCCACGCTCTTTTTATGAAACACAGATCAAAGCGCTTTACCCAAAAGCACATGCGGTTGTCTCTGTGAGTCACGGTGTTGGAGTTGAGCTTGGAATGCTTGGCATTGAGTCTTTGAGCATCGCCAATGGCATTGAGACGGAAAAGTTGCTTTTATTAGCACAAGAACCTATTCCCTATGAGGGTGAATTTTTCCTGCATGTTGGACGGTTTGATACAACGCAAAAAGCCCAAGATGAACTGGTACACGCTTATGCACAAGCAAGCTCAAAACTTCAAAGTGCATTGGTGTTTGTGGGTGATGGCAAAGACAGAGCTAGGGTAGAAGCATTAGTCGCGGAGTATGGGTTGCAAAAACGCATTTTTTTTATCGGATTTGATGCCAACCCGTACAAGTACATGCAAAAATGCAAAGGGTTTATCTTCTCATCGCATTATGAGGGAATGCCAAATGCTTTATTAGAAGCATTAAGCCTTGGATGTGCTGTTGTAGCGTACAAATTTGAGCCTTCATGGAGCGAATTTGATGGGAAAGAGGGAATTTTATATATTGATCGAAGTGATACATTAGCCCTCTCTCACGCATTAGTACGTTTTGAAAATGAGCCAATGCTCAGGTCACAACTTGGGCAAGGTGCTCAAAAAATCATTCAAGTGTATCGTTATGAAGTGTGTCAAAAAAAATGGATAGAACTTATTGAAAGTGTGATACAAAAGGAAAATAGGGAATGTGCGGAATCTTAACAGCCATCGGTCATCACAGCAAACAGAGCTTTGAGAAAGCCCTATATACACTCTCTCATCGTGGACCTGACGCACAAGGTATATGGGGTGAAAAAGAGGTGTTGATGGGGCATACAAGGCTTTCCATCATTGACCTTGATACTAGATCTAACCAGCCGATGATAGATGAGCGTTACGCACTTGTTTTTAATGGTGAAATTTATAATTTTGAAGCGCTCAAACGTGAATATGCCCTAACATGTAAAACAACGAGTGACACAGAAGTGCTCATAAAGCTTTATGAAAAACTCGGTCATGCCATGCTTTCAAAACTCAATGGTATGTTTGCGTTTTGTCTTTACGATCGAAAGAGCCAAGAGCTTTTTATGGCGAGAGATCGTTTTGGTAAAAAGCCTCTGTATTTTAGCCAGAGTAAAGGGCTAATGGTCGCAAGTGAAATCAAAGCCATTTTAGCGCTCTTAGAGACAACACCTGCTATGAATATGCAGGGCTTTCAAAGCTATTTTTCATTTCAAAGCACCCTTCCTCCTCACACATTTTTTGAAGGGATTCATAAGCTTGAAGCAGGAACATATGCGACATATGCTAAAGGTGTTTTGACATGTAAACGCTACTACGAAGTAGGGAAAAAAGAACTTTTAGGTATAGGAGAAGCCGAAGCATTAGCCAAAATTGAAGAGCTTCTTCTTGATGCGGTACAAAAGCGTTTAGTAGGTGATGTCGAGGTTGCTTCACTGCTTTCAGGGGGCATCGACTCCTCTTTGGTCAGTTCCATTTATGCGAAAGCTTCGGGTAAGAAAATTCATACGTTTTCCATTGGGTATGATGAGTATTTGCATTACGATGAATTAGACCAAGCTAAAGAGGCATCGGTGCATATCGGCTCACATCACCATGAGCTTCGCATCAACAAAAAAACTTACATTGATACAATTGAGAACACGCTTACGCATCTGGATGAACCCATGGGCGATACCGCGTGTATGCCAACGTATTTGCTCTCACAAATGGTGCATCAATCAGGCATTAAAGTCTGCCTCAGTGGTGAGGGAAGTGATGAGATATTCTTAGGGTATGACAACTATTTTGAGATGGCAAAGTACTATCAAATGCACACAGAGCTTTCATCTCAGAGCAAAATGCTTTTAAAAAGCTATTTGGAACACAATCCTAATTTATCGCGTAATTTTGAATATTTACAACGCATTACAAACGATCAACATCCTTTTTATACGACAGCCGAAACATTTACACACAGGCAGTTTGAAAAACTCATTGGTAAAGAAAGTTTGGATATCCGTAAAAACAGTGTCTTAAAGGATGAAGTATTTGCATGGATGTCGAAGCAAGATATTCGCATTTGGATTGCTGAAGTGTTGATGAGCAAGATTGATCGTATGTCGATGGCACACTCACTAGAGCTTAGAGCACCGTTTTTAGACTATCGTTTGGTGGACTATTGTCTTGCTTTACCTCCCAAGCTAAGAGCAGGAAACACCAATAAATACCTTTTGAAACAGATTGCGCAAAAGTATATTCCTTCTTCTATAATTGATCGCAAGAAAAAAGGGTTTAGTTCGCCCTTTATTGAGTGGCTGTACGATGAATACGGCGATGAAGTTTTAGAACTCATGTTACGTGTGAGCCATCAAAGCGGTCTGTTTGATCCCTCATTTGTGACATTTTTGTACCATGAAGGCAAAGAAGGGCGTTTCAAACAACATGTTTGGTCGCTTTATCTCTTTTGCAGATGGTATAATAAGCTCTATTTATAAGGATAACCATGCAACTAACATCTCACGACCATACTATTTTTGAGCTCATTGAAGCCATTCGTACGAAGCGAAAAGCACAAAATGAAGTGATAGCTCTTGTGGATTACGGTGCGGGAGATCCTGAGGCTACACGAAGTCATGAAGAGATGTACCAAGGTGTACCCAAAGAGACGACGATTGCACAGCTTTCATCCATTGGACTCAAAGGCGAATGGGCGCAGAGACTTTACTATTTGGTGCAAAAGCATCGTCCTGTAAAGGTTTTGGAACTTGGAACATGCTGTGGTTTTTCAGCCATTTATATGGCAAAAGCGTGTCGTGACTCGATGATTTATACCGTTGAGGGTGATCCTAATGTTGCAGCGTTGGCGAAAGAGAATATCGAAGAAGCAGGGTGCAAAAACATCACGCAATACATTGGTCGTTTCCAAGATGTCTTACCTGCTATATTAGAAGCCTTGTTACAAGTTGATCTTGCCTTTATCGATGGTCATCACGACAAAGAGGCGACGTTACACTATTTGGAGATGTTAAAACCTTATTTGAGTCCAAAAGCCGTAGTGGTTTTTGATGATATCTCGTGGTCGGATGGGATGAAAGAGGCATGGGAAAAGATTTGCCATGATTCATTTTTTGAACGCTGTGTCGATATGAAAAAACTAGGAATCTGCTTTGTCAAAGGAGAGATGAATGATATGGTTTGATTTGGTGACTCCAAAATCGGTACTCTTTTTTATCCCCATTATCAAGCACATTGAAAAAAAAGGGCGAAAGACGCTCATTACAGCACGTGAAGGCGAAGGTTACAGTGAAGTTGTAGAATTACTACGATTACATAACATCCCTTTTACCAACCGTGGAGAGTTTGGAGGAGCGTGTTTAAAAGATAAATTGCACGCCTCAATAGAGCGTCAAAAAGCACTAATGGAATTTGTCAGTCTTTACGATATTGACCGTTTGGTGTGTCTTTGCTCTGTCGATGCCAACCGTGTGGCGTTTGGTCTAGGTATTCCTGTGGTGAATTTTTATGACATCCCTCTATCAGACCACAAAGAGAATTTCAAAAAAGCATTGCCACAAGCCAGACTCACATTACCTCTCTCTGCACGTGTGATTAAACCTTTTGTGGTCCCTGATGATATATTTCGCCGTTTTTCACTCGATGATGAGCAAATTTTCTCGTATCAATTTATCGATCCCGTGATTTGGCTTAAAGATTTTAAACCCGATATGAAGAGTGTTGAGCAGATTCTAAGCCCATATCAACTTGATCTTAAAAAGCCTTTGATTGTCATCCGTGAAGAGGAGTACAAGGCAAGTTATGTCGATAAACAGTATCCCATTTTGTACGATGCGATGCAAGAGATTGCCCAGCTATCAAAGGCAAACATCGTTATTATCCCTCGCTACGAGAGTCGTTATTTGAAAGAGCAATTCCCTTTTGTGACGGTGTTAGAAGAGAAAGTTGAGATTCAGCATCTTTTAGCCTATGCTGATCTGTTTATTGGAGGAGGAGGTACACTGAACACGGAAGCGTGCTACTTTGGTACACCGACGATCTCGACACGTAGTTTTATCAGCCATTATGACAAATACCAGATTGATCAAGGTTTGATGGAGTGGGTCAATACGAAAGAAGAACTCTTAGAAGCAGTACCGCGTATGCTAGCGCAGCGCTACGATGAGAGAGCACAGAGTGTTTTTGGCGCTATGAATGTCGATGTAGATGCCATTTGCCAAGCTATCTTAGCTTAGGGCAATCATCTCCCATTTAAGGGCTTCTCCAACCTCTATATCCGTAGCGGCACATTTACCCAAAATGGCTCCTAAATGCTTTGGGTGTAACCCATAGCCTGGGCGGATGGAGCGAAGATTTTCTGCGGTAAACGCCTCTCCTTTTTGGATAGGCTGTGTCACATAAAGACTACGGCAAAACATTCGTCCTTTAATGGCTTTTGTTTCCGTGTAATACGTAGGCTTTCCAAGCAGTTTTTCAGTATCTCGCACTGCTTTGCTCATCGTCTCAAATTCCGTTGCATCCAGTGAAAAAGAAGCATCTGCCCCACCAATAGCTTTGTCTAAAATAAAATGTTTTTCAATCACTTTCGCACCAAGAGCTACTGCGGCAATTGGTGCAGTAATCCCCAAGGTATGGTCTGAAAAACCTGCTATCACTCCAAAACGCTTGGCTAAATCAGGAATCGTTAAAAGATTAGCCCCCTCTAAAGGTGCAGGGTAGGATGAGGTACATTGCAACAGAATGATCTCCAAATTTCCCTCTTTTTGACAGATACGCACAATATCTTCGATTTCACTCAGTGTCGCAACGCCTGTTGAGACAATAATAGGTCGCCCTTTGGAAGCAATGTAGCGTACAAGGTCATAATCGGTCACTTCAAAACTGGCCACTTTGTAGGCTGGGGGGTCAAATTGCTCTAAAAAATCGACAGCACTTTTATCAAATGGGGTCGAAAAGCAGAGTAACCCTTCCTCTTTGGCACAGGCAAAAAGCGCTTCGTGCCACTCCCACGGTGTGTAGGCTTCTTGATAGAGTTCATACAGAGTTTTGTTATCCCAAAGCGTACCACCTTTGACAATGAAGTCCTCTTTATCACACTTAAGTGTTAACGTATCGGCGGTATAGGTTTGAAGCTTTATCGCATCTGCACCTGCTTTTTTAGCGGCTTGGATGGTTTCTTTAGCGATTGCTAAACTGCCACCATGATTTGCGGAAAGTTCGGCAATAATCAGCGTTTGTGTGCCTTCTAAATCAAAATGACCGATTTTCATGCGTGTAACTCCATGCCAATAACCTCTTTTTCATTGACACTTTTGCGTTCTTTTTCGCAAAAGCCAAATTTTTCATAAAGCCTTTTAGCGCTTCTATTGTCTGCAAAGACTTCTGCATAAAGCCTTTTGAGATGCAATTGTTCAAATCCATACGATATCAAGCATTGCATCAATAGCGACCCAATGCCGTGCTCTTCTTGTTCAGGACTGGCATAAAGTCCTATGATAGCAGAATCTTCATCTATGTGCGTTAGGTCAACCACTCCCAGCGGCTCATCATCCCTAAAGACAAGAAAGTAACGTTTGTCCTCTCTGTGATGAAGAGAAGCGAGAAAGGCTGTATGTTCTTCGGCGCTGATAGGTGTGTCATTATACATAAAAGAGCGCACCTTCTCAGTGTTTCGCCAGCGTAAAACCATAGCGCTCTCAGTGGGCGTAAGTGTGGTAAAGTTGCGCAAATGAAGAGGCATTCCACTCCTTTAAAACAGGGTAGTTGTGTTGGCTTAAGTAATGAAACATATCGTCTTGATTGCTTGCCACTTTAATTGCAATGAAGGGTAGCTCCATAAAGAGTACTTCGTGCACCATAACGCTGGGTGTGGTAACCATAAAGCGGCTTTGGTGGAGCAGTTTTGCTACTTCGGAAGAGTTGATATGCAATGCGATGTTTGGTTTATCTTCAATGTAATGTTGAAGTGCTAGGAGATGCGCATTGGCAGTGGTTGTTACAATGGCAATGTGCAGTGCTTTGGGCAATGCTTCAATAATTTTTGGGGTCAGATTTGCACTATCGCTTCCACCCATAGCAATAAGCACATCGTAGATTTTTTCACGCTTTTGACGCTTCTCCTCTTTAAATTCATCCCGAATAAGGGGAGATCCCAAGCGAAGTTCACAATGCTTAGGTACTAAATTTTCATAGCGTTTAGCATCAGCATAAAGGTTGTGGTTGAGTAAAATATCGCAATGATGAGCTTTGTAGGTGTCATCAAAACTCAAAATCGTAACACCCGTTGCCTCTTTGATTGTTTGCTCATAAAGAGCATCGATCTCATAATGATCGATGATTAAAAAATTGATTTTTAACGTTTGAATGAGTGTGATTAACTCTTCTACGTCATTGGATTTCAAAATTTTGACTTCGTAGGGAATACGCTCTATCATAGCGCCTTTGAGGGCTTGACACGCAAAGATGATTTCGCCTTGTAAACTTTGAGCCAACACGAGGTCTCGCATGATATGCCCAAGTCCTATCGTGCTGGAGCTATCACTTCGTATCAGCGTTTTCATAAAGTGCTTTATACATGAGTTCTGCTCGTACCCAATCTTCAGAAGTATCGATATCTTGGACTAAATGGCGAGGCAGTACAATAGCCGTTGAATGCGGTGCAAAGATAATTTTTTCTTCTAACCACGCTTCAGGCATTCCCCAGTAAAATTGTCCTGCATCGTGGTACGCTTCTTCTAAATCTTGAGAGCGTACCGCAAAATTTTCAGGAGAAAACATCTCGACACGATCATTTTTGAGCTTGATGGCTCTTTGAATGGGAAAAGCATAGGTTGTGGCGCTAAAAACATACGCACTTTGCGTGGATTTCAGTTTTTCATAGCCTTCTTGAAGGTACTTTGGTTGTACAAAAGGAGCGGTGGCATAGAGACAGCAGACACTGTGCAGGTTTTTCATGTTGAGTGTCTCAATGGCATGAGCAATCACAGGAATGGTTGGTGTTATATCATCGGCTAACGCTTTGGGTCTTTGTAATACATCAGCACCGTAGTATTGCGCTACTGTAGCAATTTCATCATCATCAGTACTCACAACGATTTTATCAAAAAGTTCGCTTTTTTGAGCCGCCTCAATGCTATAAGCGATCATTGGTTTGCCACAAAATTCTTTGATATTTTTGCGGGGAATCCGTTTGCTTCCACCGCGTGCTGGGATGATGGCGATGTTCACCTTGTACATCCTTTGATATTTTCAATCTCTTTTAAAAGCGTATCGGCAACATAGGTCGCATCTTCTAAGCTCATACCTTGGTGACACGGTATGGAGAGCTCTGCGCGGTAAAAATCTTCTGTATTTGGCAGACGAAGTTCTCCAAAACGTTCTTTATAGTAACTAAATTGATAGATTGGCTTGTAATGGACTTGCACTCCAATACCTTTGGCATGTAAAGCGGTGAATAGCTCTTCTTTGGAACACCAGAGGGATTGATCCAGCAAAATAGGGTAGAGATGATAACTGCTTTTTTTCGTTTTATCGATAGCAATCGTTGTGAAGTAAGGTGTTTGAGCAAAACGCTCATCGTAGTAGTGCGCAATTTCGGTGCGTTTTTCTATAAAAGCATCCAAACGTTTTAGCTGAGAAATGCCAAGCGCACACGCAACATCGCTTAGGCGGTAGTTTTCACCAAGAATGATCATATCAGAATTCCACAACGCTTTTTTTACAATGCCATGGCTGCGCAAGAGTTTTGCTTTTTCATAAAATGCCGCATTATTGGTCGCAATAGCGCCACCTTCAAAGGTGGTAATAGGCTTGATGGCGTGAAAGCTAAAAATAGTCATGTCCGCTATGGTACCGACTTTTGTGCCATCTATTGCACTGCCAAGCGCATGGCTGGCATCTTCGATTAAAAAAAGCCGATGTTTTTCACATAAAGCTTTGATGGTTTGAATAGGCAGTGGATTTCCGCCAAAATCCACAGGCACTATTGCTTTGGTTCGAGGTGTGATTAACGCCTCTAGTTTGCGATCATCAATATTTCCATCGTACTTAATATCGCAAAATAGAGGGGTTGCTCCACATTGAATAGCCGTATTGGATGTTGCTGCGAACGTCAAAGGTGTTGTGATAATTTCATCACCCTCTTTAAGTCCGATCATTTGATAAGCAACATGTAAGCACGAGGTTGCTGAGTTCATGACGCAAACATGCTTAACGCCCAAGTAGTGTGCAAGTGCCTCTTCAAAATCACTGACGGTTTTTCCACCTGTGAGAAAATCACCTTTTAAAGCTTCGACAACAGCGTCTATATCGCACTGTTCAATAAGTTGACGGCTGTAGGGAATCATGCCTCAATCATCTCCATCAAACCTTTGGCATCAAGCCATTGAGCGTTGGTTTCGGAACTGTACTCAAAGCCTTGTTCAACAGGTGTTCCTTTTTCGCCAAGTGCATTAGCGCTAAAGTCAGTGACTTGTGAAAATTGAATGGTAGGCTGGATGACAAAATGGTCGTGAAATTCGAGTGTTAAGTGGCTGTCATCTTTAGGAACCATCACTTCGTGTAGTTTTTCACCAGGTCTGATGCCGATGATTTTTACCTCCAAATGGGGTGCCATACTTTTTGCCAGTTCCATCATCGTCATCGAAGGAATTTTAGGGATAAAAATCTCGCCACCTTGCATACGCTCAAAATTTTTAAGGACAAAGTTAACCCCTTGCTCTAACGTAATCCAAAAGCGTGTCATGCGTGCATCGGTGATAGGGAGTTCTTGAGCGTTCTCTGAGAGTAGTTTTTTAAAAAGAGGAACCACAGAGCCACGAGAGCCTACAACATTGCCATAGCGAACGACCGAAAACTGTGTACGGCGAGCACCTCTAATATTGTTGGCAGCCACAAACAGTTTATCGCTGGCAAGCTTTGTAGCACCGTAGAGATTAATAGGATTGGCGGCTTTGTCGGTTGAAAGAGCAATGACTTTTTGCACACCACATGCTAGGGCTGCATCGATGACATTTCCAGCACCATTGATGTTGGTCTTAATGCACTCCATTGGGTTATACTCAGCAATAGGGACATGTTTCAGCGCTGCGGCATGAATAACATAATGTACGCCATACATGGCATTTTTGAGTCTTTCAACATCTCGGACATCTCCGATAAAAAAGCGCATACATGGGTTTGTGAATTGCTGTGCCATTTCGTACTGTTTGAGCTCATCGCGTGAGAAAATAATGATCTTATTTGGTTTGTAATTTTTTAAAAGAATTTCAGTATATTTTTTGCCAAAACTGCCTGTGCCACCTGTGATGAGTATATTTTTACCGTTAAACACACTAGCCCTTTGCTTGTTAGGATTTGCTTTACGAAGCAATTTTAATTCCGCTACTATACTAGACTTTCTTCAAGGGTCATGAAAGAAGTCTAATTGACAATAGTATCATAGGAGTAGTATAATAAAGACATCTTTAAGACAGGGGGCATCTGATGAAAATATCGAGCAGTGGTAACACACAAATACTCAACACGATCACCCAAAATAAAACCAATACAGACACAGTTTTAGAAAAAATCGCAGCGACAAAAGAGCTGAGTGGAAAAGACAGTGCGAGTCTTATTATCTCCGATGCACTTTCTTCTCAAATTTCTTCTTTAACTCAAAATGTTCAAAATGCCAATGAAACCATCAGTATGTACCAAATTGCTGACTCTTCTTTGCAAGCCATCCAATCAGGTGCTGAAAAACTGAATGATCTTTCTGTTCGTTACAACAGCGCTTCTTTAGGCAGTGATCAAAAAGCGATGTTAAAAGAAGAGTTCGATGCGATTAACAGCGCTATGCAAGACATTGCAGAGCAAACAACGTACAATGGTCAAAATATGCTTTCAAGCAACTACGGACTTGATGTAACAGGGTTAAACGAACTCTCTGTGGATGATCAAGAAGGTATTGCAAATTTTAGAGAAAACCTAAGCACGCTCATGCAAACGGCAAGCGATCAGATCAACTCTGCAAGCAGTAACATAACCAATTCTCTGACGGCTATCACAAATTTAAGCAGTGCAAATTCACAAATTGCTGAGACACCACTGGATCAAAAAATAACACAAATGAAGAGTGATGAGATCAAACTGACCAGCTCGGTTCTTGCGCAAGTCCATCAAAATAGCATGATGCAGCAAAGCATTTCGGCACTTTTAGTTTAAAAGTGCCCCTTCTTTTTTAACCTCTTTTTATGCCACGTATCAACAATAAAACCTTTTATGAAAATGCCATTAAACGCTATGGCTGTACGGCCAAGGGTTTGAACTGGAACTCCAAACAGTCACAGCACACACGCTTTGAAGTGATCCACGAACTTTTGGAAGCACATTTGCCTTCCAGCACGGTTATTGACGCAGGGTGTGGTTTTGGTGACCTTTATCTCTATCTCCAGCAAAAAGGTTCTCTCCCTCGTAAATACGTGGGGTACGATATGCTTACTGAAGCTATTTTTGTGGCAAAAAAACGTACCAAACAACATTGTGTGCATAAAGATATTTTAAACGATGATCTTGAACTCGCAGACTTTTACGTGGCGAGTGGTTCGATGAATATTTTGAACCGCTTTGAGACGTTTTTATTTATTCGCCGTTGCTTTGAAGCCTCCAAAAAAGGGTTTGTGTTTAATCTGCTCAGGGGCGAAGAAAAAGAGGGTCATTTTAACTATTTTTTACCCGAAGAGATCGAAGCACACGTCAATGATTTTGCGTACGATGTGGAAATCTATGAGGGTTACATGGAAGGTGATTTCACCGTATTTTTGAAGAAGGAAGATTTATGAAAAAACTTTTACTTGGAGTCATTGGACTCTATTTGGTCGCCGTGGGATATTTGTACTTCACGCAAAATGATCAACTTTTCCCTGCAAAATTGATCGAAAAAGAGGCCAAAGTCAGTGGTGAAAACATTGAACCACTCACTTTGGCTGTAAAAGAAAATGTTGTGCTTGATGGCGTTTTGCGCAAAGATCAAGAGAGCGACGCAGGGCTTATTCTCTATTTTGGTGGCAATGCCGATGATGCGACGCGCTTTGTTTTACATGTTAAAGCATTGAAAGGCTATGATATTGTTGCATTTAATTACCGAGGGTATGTTGGAAGTACTGGAACGCCAAGTGAAGAGGCCTTTTTTGAAGATGCTCTCAAAATTTACGATACCTATGCCAAAGGTCGAAAAGTCGTTGTGATAGGTCGAAGTTTAGGCACAGGTGTGGCAACGTACCTTGCAAGTAAGCGGGTGGTCGATGGTTTGGTTTTACTCACGCCTTACGATTCGATTCTCTCTATGGCAAAGCTGAAGTACCCTTTCTTCCCGATCGATCTTTTACTCAAAAATAAATTTGAAAGCGTGAATTACGTGCCTTTGATTAAAGCGAAAATAGCGGTAGTTGAGGTGGAAAATGATGCTACTATTCCACGGTATCATTTTGAAAAATTATTAGAAGCGATGCCAACAAAGCCTTTACATATTATTCTTACCAATACCACACATGGCAAGATTCTCGAACACCCCGCCTTTACCACCGAACTTCAAACTATATTAGGAAAAATCATTGAATAAAGTTTATATCAAACACTCCGTTGTTCCCAAACTAAGACGCTTTACCCCATGGGTTTATGCCAACGAAATTGACTCTGCTTTAGAGGAGTTTCAAAGCGGTGAAGTCGTCGCACTCTTTTCCAAAAAAGATGGCTTTTTAGGAACCGCCTATGTCAACCCAAAATGTGCGATTTTCGCGCGTATCCTTAGCTTTGGCAAAGAAGAGATTGGTAAAAAGTTTTTCCATAAGCGCATCAAAAGAGCCATCGCAAAGCGTGAGGCACTTTTGTCTCAAACCAATGCCGTGCGCCTCATCCACTCCGAAGCAGACTTCTTGCCAGGGCTTATTGTCGACAAGTATGGCGATACGCTCTCCATTCAGATCAACACCGCTGGTATGGAAACCTTTCGTGAGCTCATCCTCAGCACACTCAAACAACTGGTCAATCCTTCGTGGATCGTTGAGAAGTCCGATGAGCACTCACGTGAAATCGAAGGCTTAGAGCGTAAAAATGGCACACTTTTTGGTACACCTTCTAAAGAATTTGAACTCAAAGAGAATGGTTTGAACTTTTTAGTGGACATCGAAGATGCCCAAAAGACAGGCTTTTACTTAGATCAGCGTAAAAACAGAGCCATCTGCGCGAGTTACATCAAAGCGGGAGACACAGTCTTTGACATCTGCTGTAATGCGGGAGGCTTTGGCATCTCTGCCCTTGCCAAAGGTGCTAAAAATGCTATCTTTGTGGACATCTCCGAAGCAGCCATAGAGCAAACCAAAGTCAACTTACACGCCAATGCCATGGAAACGTATGAAACCTATGTGGCTGATGCATTTACCTTTATGAAAGAGAAAAAGTATAAAAATAGCTTTGATCTCATCGTGCTTGACCCACCATCTTTCGCCAAAACCAAAGAGCAAGCCAGTGGTGCAAAACGAGGCTTCAAACACCTTTTGATGGAGTCCACCAAAGCGGTAAAAGACGGCGGTTTAATTGCGCTTTTTTCTTGCTCATTTCATGTGGGTAAAAAAGAGCTTTTAGACATCGCTATGGAAGTATCACACGATCTGAAAGTGCAATACATTCTTTTAGAGCAAATGCAACAAGATAGTGACCATCCGTGTCTTATCAATGCCTCTGCATCGTTTTATTTGAATGGTTTGTTGTTGAGAGTGGAGAAGTAGCTTTTTTAGGCTACTTCAAACGTGCCTTTTTCAATAAAACTCAAAAATTCTGTTTTAAATTTCGTTCTATTGTCATGCTCTTGTATCCACGCAAGGTGAATTTTACGCTCGGCCTCTATGATGGGAAACCATGTTTTTTGCAAGTCCGTATCGAGCATACAACGATCATAGATAGACTCTAAAAAATTCCAGACAATAAATGCATAAATGTCATACTCGACCTCTTGTTCTGCACTTCGTTCACTGCTTTTTCGTACCAAATGAGGTTTAGCAAGGGCTTCTTTGAGGATTTCAAAGTACATTTTATCAATCTCTCCATAGTGGACGATTTGCATGGTTTTACGATAGGTTCGCATCGAGTAAATCAGCGCAAAAATGGCTAAAGTCGTTGCTATGATGCCCATAATGGAGCTAATCGCCGTCCAGAGGGTTTCGTATTCGTCGCTTAAAAAAATCTCCATCAACAATTCCTTTTAGATGAGGTTTAAAATCGGGGGTGCATGATCAAGCATTTGTGCAATGCGTGGATCATTTCGGGCGCATCCATAAACATCCACATACAGCTTTTCAAGCCAGTGGTGCAGTATTTCTTTAGGGACTTCTTTCATGCGGGGATGATAGACCAAAAGCTCCATAGGAGGAGGTTCTTCACTGCTTTGAAGCGCTAAGATATAATCAAACGGATCAATTTTTAAAGCGCCTAAACGACGGTAAAACTGCTCTCGTTTTTTACGAATTTCTTGCTCATGTGAGCTCTTTTCAGGCGAGTCAATTTCAATGAGAAGTGCACGTATTCCACAGGTGTTAAAAAGGTGCTCGATGCTACTTTGTAAAAGCGTTGAACCAAGCCCGATGCCTCGTTGTGTTTCATCAACAGCCATGTATTCTAACAAGAAAAAATCTTCATTATCAGGATGATACATAATGCAAAATCCAACAATTTTTTCGTCATTATAGGCGAGATAGATCGTATAGAATGAGGCGTGAATCATGTGCAAAAGTGCATCGCGAGATTTCTGTTCTGATGGAGGAAAAGCGGTAGAGTAGATGGCGTAAAAGCCATCAAACTCATGTGGATTGTTTTGCTCTAAAGCGTGTACTTTTAAAGCCATAAAGAGGTTATTTTAAAATACGTGGTAACGTAATACCTGTTTGACCTTGGTATTTACCGTGTTTGTCTTTGTAAGTGGTTTCACATGGTGTATCACCCTCTAAAAAAAGCACTTGTGCGATGCCTTCATTGGCATAAATTTTTGCAGGCAATGGTGTTGTATTTGAAATTTCAATGGTAATGTGACCTTCAAACTCTGGCTCAAATGGTGTCACATTAACGATGATTCCACAACGTGCATACGTACTTTTACCTAAACAAATGGCTAAAACATTTTTAGGAATGCGAAAGTATTCAACCGTACGTGCCAATGCAAAAGAGTTTGGTGGAACAATACAGATGTCACCCTCAAAATCGATAACATTTTTATCGTCAAATTCTTTAGGGTCAACTACCGTTGAATTGACATTGGTAAAAATTTTAAATTCACGTCCCACACGGATGTCATACCCATAACTGCTCACGCCATAACTTACCACATCTTTGCCGACTTGACCGTCGCAAAAAGGCTCTATCATACGCTCTTTGAGCGATTTCTCTCGTATCCAACTGTCTGCTTTTAGACCCATAAAAGTACCTTTACATTATTAAGTGAGTGTATATCTTTAGTATGGTATTATAACACATTTTATGTCATGCCAAAAAATGGCAAATATTTAGGAGAAACCGAATGGACAAAAATGAGATCAGAGAGTTAATACGTATTTTTGATAAAAGTGATATCACAAAACTGAAAATCAAAGAGGGTGATTTTAGCATTGAGTTGCAAAAAGGTTTTGATGGTCCTGTTGCCTATGCAGCAGCCCCTGTTGTACATACCCCAAGCGCTGCACCAATAGCAGCTCCTGCACCTGTTGCTCAAGTTGGTGGCGAAGCGAGTATTAATGCCGCTCCTGCTGGTTTAAGCATCAAATCACCAATGGTCGGAACTTTCTACAAATCTCCAGCACCTGGTGCTGCTCCATTTGCAAAAGTGGGCGATGTGATCCGTAAAGGTCAACCAATCGGTATTATTGAAGCGATGAAAATCATGAATGAAATTGAAGCAGAATTTGACTGTAAAATTTTAGAAATCCTTGTTGAAGATGGTCAGCCAGTAGAATACGATATGCCAATCTTTGCGGTGGAGAAAGTGTAATGAAGATTGAGAAAATTCTTGTTGCCAATCGTGGTGAGATCGCCCTTCGTGCAATAAGAACCATCAAAGAGATGGGGAAACAAGCGATTGCGGTTTATTCCACTGCGGATAAAGATGCACTCTATCTTCAACATGCCGATGCCAGTATCTGTATTGGTGGACCAAAGTCATCTGAGAGTTATTTGAGCATTCCTGCAATCATTAGTGCGGCTGAGATCAGTGGTTGTGATGCCATTTTCCCAGGGTATGGTTTTTTAAGTGAGAACCAAACTTTTGTTGAAGTGTGTAAACATCACAACATTAAATTCATTGGACCCTCTGTTGACTCTATGGTTTTAATGAGTGATAAATCAAAAGCCAAAGAAGTGATGAAAAAAGCAGGTGTTCCCGTTATCCTCGGTAGCGAAGGTGCACTTGAGAGTGTTGAAGAAGCGAAAAAATTGGCTGAGCAAATCGGACTTCCTGTTATCGTTAAAGCCAGTGCGGGCGGTGGCGGACGTGGTATGCGCGTGGTTGAGAAGATGGAAGATTTGGAAAAATCATTCCTTGCTGCTGAGAGCGAAGCACTCAGTGCGTTTGGCGATGGCACGCTTTACATGGAAAAATACATTAAAAATCCTCGCCACATTGAAGTGCAAGTTATTGGCGATTCATTTGGTAATGTGGTACATATTGGTGAGCGTGACTGTTCGATGCAACGTCGTCATCAAAAACTCATCGAAGAGTCTCCTGCCATTGCACTTGATGATAAAACAAGAGCACGCCTACATGAAGTAGCGGTTAAAGCAACCAAATATATTGGCTATGAAAATGCTGGTACGTTTGAGTTTCTTTTAGATGCCGATAAAAACTTTTATTTTATGGAAATGAACACACGTCTTCAAGTTGAACACTGTGTCAGTGAGATGGTAAGTGGTATCGACATTATTGAGTGGATGATTCGCGTAGCTGAGGGTGATAAACTTTTTGATCAAAGCGCACTGACATTCCGTGGACACTCGATTGAATGCCGTATTACAGCTGAGGATCCTGTTAAGTTTATTCCAAGCCCAGGTAAAATCACCAAGTATATCATCCCCGGTGGTCGTAATGTTCGTATGGATTCCCATGCATATCAGGGCTACTCAGTACCACCACATTATGATTCTATGATTGGAAAGCTTATTGTTTGGGGTGAAGACCGTACACGTGCTATTGCAAAAATGAAACAAGCTTTGAGTGAGTTACAAATTGAAGGTATTAAAACGGTAAGAGATTTTCATTTGCATATGATGGAAAACAAAGATTTTATCGAAAACAAGTTTGATACAAACTATCTTTCACGCTACTAATTAAAAAAGGTCGCACTATGTGGCGACCTTAACTTCTTTACCTTTTAACTTATGGTGCTCTTACAACTTGAATATTTGCAGAAGATTTGAGTTTTTCAAAATATTCTTCAATTGCTTTTTGCTCTTTTCCTTCACCCAGTTTTGAGTAGATGTAGTTTTTTGCATCTGCAAAAGAGACACTTTGAACATTGTGTTTTTCTTTGACAAAAAACATCACATAGTTTGAATCTGATTTGTTAATAGAAGAAAATTTACCTTGAGCTGTTTTGTTGAGAATTGCTAATAATTTTGGATCGGTTTTTCCTGCTTCAATTCTACCTTCTTGCAGTTGAACATCACCGACTGCGCTCATTGGGTTACTTTGAATGGCTGCAAGGCTTTGTTGGTTTGCGCTGGTGTAGATAGTCACATCAAAAGCGGCTGCTTGAGAAAATTCATTGAGGTTTTCATTATAATAGGCTTGAAGTTCGCCATCACCCATTTGTTGCATTTTAGTACTGATAATTTTTTTATACAGTTTATCGCGTTGAAGTTTCTTTTTAAGATCTTCTTTGTATTCAGAAATTTCAATATTTTTTGAACGAATCATGTTAAGAAAATCATATTGGTTCATATTGTTACTAATCGCTAAGTTTTCAATATACTGATCAATTTCAAAGTTATCGACAGAAATGCCCAGTTTTTTGATTTCAGAATCTTCCAATTTTTGTCTTACCAAAATATCTAAAGACTCTTTTTTAGAGATGTTAAAGCGCTGAGAGTACTTGAAAACATCATAAAGTGTGATGGGTTCTTTATTGATAATCACTGAAACGCCATCAATTGTTCCAGCAGATGCTGGTGAAAAAAGAAGGGTCGCACTCAAAGTTACAAAAGTTAACACCTTTAGTTTAATCTTCATCAATAGTCCTTTGTTTTAAGAAAAATAGCTATATAATCGTGTTGTATTAAAAATAAGAGCTACGAATGATAACATGTTTTTAGACAAAAAAAATTAAAAAAATGTTTTTCCTTTCGCTCTCGTAGAATTTTTAGTTACCGCGTAACAAAATGATACATAATTTATACATAACTCATCAAAAATAGTGAAGGTACAGTCATGGTTGTGACACGCTTTGCCCCTAGTCCTACAGGATATTTGCATATTGGAGGGCTTAGAACAGCTCTTTACAGTTATCTTTGGGCAAAAAGAAACAGTGGAAAGTTTTTATTTCGTATTGAAGATACAGACCTCGCACGAAACTCTAAAGAAGCCGCTGATGCCATTGTTGAAGCGTTTAAATGGGTTGGATTAGCGCATGAAGGTGAGATTGTTTATCAGTCTGAGCGTTTTGATCTTTACAAAAGTTATGTGAAAAAGCTTTTAGAAGAAGGCAAAGCTTATAAATGTTATATGAGCAAAGAAGAACTCGACGAACTTCGTGAAGGGCAAATGGCACGTAAAGAGCGTCCACGTTATGATGGCAGATACCGTGATTTTACAGGTACACCACCAGAGGGCGTTGCACCTGTAATTCGTATCAAAGCGCCTGCGAGTGGCGTTGTTTCATTTGTGGATGGCGTCAAAGGTGAAGTAACCTTTAATGCGAGTGATATGCTCGATGATTTTATTATTGCACGAAGTGACGGTACACCAACGTATAATTTTGTGGTTGTGATTGATGATGCTCTTATGGGTGTTAATGAAGTTATTCGTGGTGATGACCACCTTTCAAACACTCCAAAACAGATCATTTTATATCAAGCACTTGGTTTTGACATCCCTAAGTTTTACCATGTTCCGATGATCCTCAATCCTGAGGGTAAAAAGCTCTCTAAACGCGATGGAGCTGTGGATGTTATGGAGTATAAACGAGAGGGTTATTTACCAGAAGCATTGCTCAATTTCCTCATTCGTCTGGGTTGGAGTCATGGTGATCAAGAAATTTTTTCTTTTGAAGAGATGAAAGCGCTGTTTGATCCAAATAATATCAACAAATCAGCTTCTGCATACAACCAAGAAAAACTTGTATGGCTCAATGCACATTATATTAAACAAGCAAGTTATGAGCGTTTAATTGAAGAGTTACGCTTTTTTGATCTGGATATTTCGTCTCATGGCAAAAAAGAGTTACTGATTGACGCACTTCGTGATCGTGCAAAAACACTTGTAGAGTTTGCAAGCTTAGCAAAACAGATTTTAGAAGCTCCAATGTGTTACGATGAAAAAGCAGTTGAAAAGTTTTTAACAGCTGATGGATTGGCTGTTTTAGAGCACTATCTTGAAGCATTAAAGAGTGCAAATGAACTCTGTAATGCGAGTGAATTTGAAACATTTACCAAAACATTTTTAGAAGAGCGAGGTTTAAAACTTAAAGATCTTGCCCAAGCCATTCGTATTGCAATGGTTGGCAGTTCTGTAAGTCCTTCCATTTTTGAAGTTTTAGAAATTATTGGTTATGAAAACGTGGTAAAAAGAATCCAAAAATTAATATCTTATAAAGGAGTTGCGAGTGAGTAATAAGGGAAAAGTAACGAAAGAAGAATCTTTAGCATACCACGTAGGTGGAAAGATTGAAATTAGTGTTAAAACACGTTGTGATACAGCACGAGATCTTTCTATGGCTTACACACCAGGTGTTGCCCATCCATGTTTGGAGATTGAAAAAGATAATGAATTAGCGTATACCTATACGAATAAAGGCAATCTTGTTGCTGTTATTACAGATGGTACTGCGGTTCTTGGCCTTGGCGATATTGGTGCAGTTGCTGGAAAACCTGTTATGGAAGGCAAATCGGTACTTTTCAAAAAATTCGCAAATGTTGATGCATTTGATATTGAGCTTGATGAGCATGACGCTGATAAAATTGTAGAGATTTGTAAAGCACTTGCTCCTACTTTTGGTGGTATTAATCTAGAAGATATTAAAGCACCAAAATGTTTTGATATTGAAGAAAAACTTCAAGCATGTGTTAATATTCCTGTTATGCACGATGACCAACACGGTACAGCGATGATTACAAGTGCAGGTCTTATCAATGCTCTTGAAATCAGTGGTAAAAAAATTGAAGACATGAAAATTGTTGTCTCTGGTGCTGGTGCTGCTGGTATCGCGTGTGCAAAAATGTATAAACTATTAGGCGCAAAACATATCGTTATGATTGATACTAAAGGTGTTATTCACTCTGGAAGATCTGATCTTAACAAATACAAAGCCGAATTTGCACTTGAGACAAGTGATAGAACACTCGAAGATGCAATGAGAGGCTCTGACATGTTCCTTGGTCTTTCCGCTCCTGGCGTTGTAAGTGCGGAGATGGTGAAATCCATGAATCCATACCCAATCATTTTTGCGCTTGCAAATCCAACACCTGAAATTTTACCAGAAGAAGTACATGCGGTAAGAGATGACGTTATGATGGGAACAGGTAGAAGTGATTATCCAAACCAAGTCAACAATGTTTTAGGCTTCCCTTTTATTTTTAGAGGTGCACTCGATGTTAAAGCAACCAAAGTCACTGAAGGTATGAAAATGGCAGCAGCTGTTGCTTTGGCAAAACTTGCAAAAGAAGAAGTGCCTGATTATGTCAAAGCGGCATATCCTGGCGAAGACCCTAAATTTGGTTACAACTACATCATCCCAAAACCGTTTGATAGACGTGTGCTTGTCTGGGTGAGTGCTGCTGTTGCTGAAGCTGCGATTAAAGATGGTGTTGCACGTGTGAAAGATTTTGATATCAATTTGTACAAAAGAGATCTTCAAGAAATTATTGATGCAGAGCGCAAATAAATGAAAAATGTCCATGTCATCAAACACCCGCTTATCGAGCATAAACTTTCGATTTTAAGGGATGAAAGAACGGAGCCATTTCAGTTTCGACTTTTAGTCGATGAGATCTCTTATCTCATGCTGTTTGAGGCAACCAGAGATTTACCACTCAGAGACGTTAAGGTTCAAACTCCTGTCGCAGTGGCAAATGCTAAAAAGCTGGATGCTAAGATTATGATTTGCCCGATTCTTCGGGCTGCTCTTGGCATGTTGGACAGTGTTTTTAAACTTATTCCTGATGCGAGTGTTGGTTTCTTAGGCTTTCAACGTAATGAAAAAACGCTTGAAGCAGAATTTTACTATGCAAAACTTCCTTCGGATCATGTTGAACGTACAGCGATCATCATCGATCCGATGTTTGCCACAGGTGGAACAGCGATTGATGCAGTGAATTTCCTCAAATCCAAAGGTGTTCAAGATATTCGCTTTTTATGCCTTGTATCAGCACCTGAAGGGCTTAAAAAGTTTCACGAAATTCATCCTGATGTCCCTGTTTATACGGCATGTATTGATGATGGTCTTAATGAAAATGGCTATATTGTTCCTGGTCTTGGAGATGCAGGTGATAGAGTCTTTAATACATTAGGCGCATAAATTTTTTTCTAATTTTTAGATATAAAACGGGGGCACACCCCGTTTTACTACACGACTCCTTGCTCGATCATCGAGTCAGCTACTTTTCTAAATCCTGCAATATTGGCACCTAAAAGTAGATTTCCTTCTTGTTGGAACTCTTTGGATGTGTCGTATGAAAGATCAAAAATATGTTTCATAATGTTTTGTAATTTCGCGTCCACTTCACCAAACGTCCACTTTTGCATACTTGCATTTTGGCTCATTTCAAGTTGGCTTGTTGCGACACCGCCTGCATTGGCAGCTTTAGCTGGACCAAAGGCAATACCATGGGCTACTATAAAATCAATCGCTTCAAGAGTACATGGCATATTTGCCCCCTCATTCACTAACTGACAGTCGTTTTTATGCAGTATTTTGATGTCTTCAAGACCTAGTTCATTTTGGGTTGCACTTGGGAATGCTGCAAAGCAAGGAATACTCCATACGGCATTTGTCCCTGCTGGGTAGGCTTCGATAGGAATGTATTTGGCATTAGGGTGTACTTTAATATATTCTGTTAATGCTTGTCTGTTCACTTCTTTGATGGTTTTAAGCAATGAAAGATCGATGCCATTTTGATCGTAAATCATACCTTTAGAATCACTGCATGTCACAGGGATAGCTCCAAGCTCATGCAGCTTCTGGATGGTATAAATAGCAACATTTCCTGAACCTGAAACGGTACAAATCTTTCCGTTAATCGTCTCTCCTCTTTTGTTGAGAATGTTTTCAGCAAAATAAACTGAGCCAAAACCTGTTGCTTCAGTACGTACGAGCGATCCACCCCAATTTAAACCTTTTCCTGTCAATATGCCTTCATAATGATTTGTTAAACGTTTATATGTCCCAAACATAAATCCAATTTCACGACCACCAACACCAATGTCTCCTGCTGGAACGTCGATGGTTTCGCCGATGTATTTGGAGAGTTCAATCATAAAAGATTGGCAAAAGCGCATAATTTCACCTTCACTTTTACCTTTTGGATCAAAATCACTGCCTCCTTTACCACCACCAATGGCAAGACCCGTGAGAGAGTTTTTAAAAATTTGCTCAAAACCTAAGAATTTGATAATACTTAAATTAACACTAGGGTGGAAACGAAGACCGCCTTTGTAAGGTCCAATGGAGTTACTAAATTGAATGCGATAGCCTATATTAGAGCGAATTTTGCCCGCATCGTCTATCCATGGAACGCGGAAAATGATTTGGCGATCGGGGATGACAATACGCTCAACGATATTGTAATGAGCGTATTTTGGTTCAGCTTTTAAGAGGGGCTCTAGGGATATTAAAACTTCTTTAACGGCTTGGTAAAATTCACTTTGTCCTGGGGTACTGTGTTTAGTGGCTTTTAAAGCGGTTTCAATGTAGCGTTCCATTGTTTTCCTTAGGTGTTCGTTTTCTTTAACTGATTTGCTTTTTTCAAAAAAATAAAGAGTGCTTTTTGTTCTTTTTTGCCAATAGTATAGCTGATGAGTTTGAGATAATCTCGAATGTCATGCATCGAAATATCGCGCTTGGATGCGTATTGTTGCAAAATGTAACGAGGAATTTTGATAGGGCGTTGAACAAATTTTTGAGCGAGTCTGGCAAAAAAATGTTCATGCGCATTGACGCAAAGTCTTGCAAACACAAACGGAAGATGGTATTTATCATTCCATGTTTGTGCTAGATCAATGTACGCTGAAGGCTCTTGAAGAAAGAGTCTTAAGGCACGATCACCGATGAAAACTTCACCTTCTAGCCCTAAAACGCGAGCAAGCATATTGGACGTTGCAGAAGCGGGATCTTTTTTAGAAAGCCCTTTTTTTAAAATGACACTTTTAACATTTTTTTGTGCAATTATCCCAATATTGAGTGGTTTGATAGAGGGACGTTTACTCTCAATACTTGAGATAATAGCAGCGTTGACCTTGCGTTTACGTAGTTTATGATTGATAACAGAAGGAACGTCTTTTTGATGTTCACATGAACGTTTAAACGTATTAGGAAGTGAAGACTTTTTGAGAAAAACATGAAACGGAAGAAGATTGATATAATCTATCTTTCCAAAAACCATAGCGACTCCTTATTTGACCTCGTAAATTATAACTTACCTAGCTTAACAAGATGATTTACTAAGAAGATTTATACCCAAAAATAGATACAATCAAAACAAAAAGATTAGGAAAAAATGAGATGTTAGAATCGTTATTTACCCTTGAAGCTATGATGGCATTATTGACGCTGACGGCTTTAGAAATCGTACTTGGCATTGACAATATTATCTTTATTGCGATCTTAGTAGGTCGTTTACCGCAACACCAAAGAGATAAAGGAAGAATTTTTGGACTCGCTCTTGCGATGATAACCCGTATCTTGCTGTTGCTTTCACTTTTTTGGATTATGAAGCTTACGACACCGCTTTTTACCATTTTTGCGCAAGAGATTTCAGGACGTGATCTTATTTTGATCGTGGGCGGACTTTTTTTACTCGCTAAGTCAACCACTGAAATTCACCAAGACATTGAAGAAGCAGGTGAAGAAGAAAAAGAGCTCAAAAAAGGTTCTCGTGGTTTTTTCAATACGCTCATTCAAATTGCCATTTTAGATATCGTCTTTTCATTGGATTCGGTTATTACCGCTGTGGGTATGGCAAATGACATCATCGTTATGATTTTAGCGGTCGTGATTGCTGTAGGCGTCATGATGTTTGCAAGTAAAGGCATTTCAAATTTTATCGATGCCAATCCGACCATCAAGATCTTAGCCCTTTCATTTTTAATTTTAGTAGGTGTTACGCTTATTGCTGAGGGATTAGAGTTTCATATCTCAAAGGCCTATGTCTATTTTGCTATGGCATTTTCTTTGGCTGTTGAGTCTATTAATATTTATAGCCGTAAGAAAAAAGCTAAAAAACCAGCGGTTAAAAAAGAGGCGTAATGTTTTCTCTCTTTCGTTCTTCCAACGCCTTTGCGATTGATCTTGGAACCAATAATACGCTTGTGTATCAACCAAGTAGGGGCATTATTTTAGATGAGCCTACTTCCATTGCATTTGATAGCAAGCGAAGCTCTTTTGTGGATTGTGGGGCAAGCTCAAAACGAATGTGGGGCAAAAACCCTAAACATATTGAGGTGATGCATCCGCTCTCCAAAGGTGCTATTGCCAACCTAACGGTGGCAAAAGCGTATATCAAAGAGGTCATTGCGCGTATTGCACAAAGTCGATTTTTTAAACCGACTATTGTGGTAAGTGTTCCAAGTGATCTCAATATGATGGAGCGCAATGCTGTGGTAGAAGCGTGTAAGAACGGTGGAGCACGCGAAGTCATGCTCATCAAAGATCCTTTCTCTGCTGCTCTTGGTTCAGAACAAGCGATTGAGCGACCTCAAGGTGTTTTAGTGCTTGATATAGGTGCTGGTGTAAGCGATATATCACTACTTTCGTGCAATGGTATCGTTATGTCCAAATCACTTCGTATTGCGGGCAATGATCTTGATGAGGCAATTATTGAGTATTTTAAAGCATATAAGCGTATTCTTATCTCTCAAAGCGATGCGGAACGTTTGAAAAAAGAGCTGGGAAATCTCTTTGAAAAAGAAGAAAAAACGATGAAGATCAATGTGAAAAATCTGATCTCACGCCTTCCTGAAAGCTTTGTTGCAAGCTCTAAAGATGTACACCAAGCTATTTTACCACTTGCGGATAAAATGGTTACACTCACACACAGTATGCTCTCAGAACTTCCTCCTGTATTTGCACAAGATATTTACGATCAAGGTATTTTACTCACAGGTGGTTCATCGATGCTTCAAGGGCTTGATCGTTATATTTCTTCTAAACTAGAGATCGAAGTGAATGCTGTGAAAAATCCTCTGCAAAACATTATTTTAGGGGCAGGGCGTGCGCTCGAAGAAGCGCGTTACAACCCACTTTTAGGTGCCTAAAACGAAGCGATATACTGACTGAGTTGCTCAATATCGGCATCACTGAAATTCGCTATTTGGGCTTGCATTAGTTTTCCAAGCCCCATTTGATCAATCTCCCCTTTTTTATAACTTTGCAAAAGAACGATGAGTGAGGTTTTATCGAGTCGTTTGATAGGCTCGACTTTCCCTAAATAAGTCACTTCACCCTTTTCTCCATGGCAAAAACGACAGGAGTTATACAGTACTTCATTGCTCGCGCTCCAAAGGTTTATATGCAAAAGTCCCACGAGGGCAAAGAGACTAAAATTTTTCAAAAACAACGGTATTTCCTTGTTTGTCAAAGGCTAAAACATCATAAGGTTGTTTCATATTGCCTTGCTCCATTCCAGGAGAACCAAGTGGCATACCGGGAACGGCTAAGCCGATGGCATCTTTAGGTGCCTCATTAAGAAAACGCTTAATGCTACTTGCAGGCGTGTGACCTTCGACGATAAAATTACCAATAATAGCAGTATGACATGAAGCGAGTGGAGCAGGGACATTGTGTTTGATTTTCACTTCATTGAGTGCTTCGGTCTCAACCACAGTCACTTTAAAGCCATTTTTTTCCATATGTTTCACCCATTCACCACAACAACCGCAATATTTAGACTTATAAACAGTCACGGGCGGAAGTGATTCTGCAAATAGCGTCATAAAAAAGCCTAACAAAAAGCTGGTTAAAAGCAGTTTTTTCATCTAAAAACCTTTTGATGTGTAAGATGCGAAATCCTACCAAAACACTGTAAATAAAAGCTAAATATGACGAAAAAATATGTTATATAGAACCCTCCAACGAGGGAGGGTTCTATATGTTAATTGTAGCTTCTGATATAAAACACTTTAGGATTTGTGCCTTTTTCAGGAAGCAATACCGTTGGCTTATGTGCTTTAAGCGTTGTTGCAATTTGACTTTTCTCATCATTGAGATCACCAAATATACGTGCGTCAGCTGGACATGCCACAACACAAGCAGGGGAAAGTCCTTGTGCGACTCTGTGGTTACAGAAGGTACATTTCTCAACCGTACCTTTGCGACGTATAGCCTCATAGCCACCAGCACCTCGTGCCGCATTAAAGTTTGGAAAGGGTGCTTTTGCTTTGTCACTAAGCTCTTTTTTCGAGAATGTTCCACCTTTGACAATACTACTATCGTCGGATACATAATCGCTAAAGGCATCTGTTTTATTGAAAAAGATAACACCATAAGGATCCGCCAACATACAGCTTTTACAACCAATACAAATACTCGGATCGTGTACGACAAATCCTTCCTCTGTTTTATGCATTGCATGGGTTGGGCAGACTCTCACACAGGGTGCATCTTCACAGTGGTTACACAGCGTTGGTGTATGGGTATAGGTCACTTTGGGAAATACCCCATATGTTTCGATCTTATGGCTCGCCCAATCGATTCCAACAGGTGTATTATTTTCACTTTTACATGCAAGATCACATGCACCGCATCCTACACAACGATGGAGGTCAATAATCATTCCATATTTTTTTGCCATTGTTTATCCTTCACCTATATCTTTTCGATTTTTACACGAGCAAAACCACCCGCTCTTGGGTTCGTTCCACTAAGGCGCTCGTATTCATGAATGAGTATTTGGTTATTGTTTCCACCTCTTGGTTTCGAGCCAAAAACTTCACTACCAACGCGACCATATGCCCAGTGTCCTTGACCATAGCATTTGATAACAACGCCAGGGCGTGTACCTTCCCATAGTTTGACTTCACTCTCAAGACTGCCTTGGATAGAGCTAATACGGATTTTGTCACCATTTTTGAGTCCCAGTTTCTTACCATCCAGTGGATTGATTTTGGTAACATCTTTTTCGTTCTCATCACCTGGATCAACATTTTTTGTGGTGTAATACCAAGGGCTATTTTGGCTGCGTCCTTCACGGTTAAGGCGTGAACGATGTTCTGAGAAGATAAACGGATAGGTCGCTTCATCGCCGTGCCTTACAGCTGGCTCATAGTGAGGAACAAAACTCACCTCACCTTTACAGGTATAATTAGCATGTTCAAATGCTTCATCAACGGTGATTTTATTTTTTTCAGCGTGTTCGATCATCACTTTTTTGAGTGTTTCACTGTAAAACTCAAATTTTTTCGTTTCGGTTTTAAAGTTGTCGATCTTTTTGCCAGGTTTGAATTTCTTCGTTTTCCAGACACCTTTATCTAAGAGCTCTTCCCAACTATTGATGGTGTCACCTTTTTCATTACTCTCTCCACTCCAAATAGCTTTCGTAAAATATTTGACAGCAAAAAGATCAAATTCCTCAGAAGTTTCCGGTATTTTGCCACTTTGTGGATCTTTGAAGTTATCTTGGAAATAGCGAAGTGGTGCATCGTAACCTTTTTTAGCAAGTGCTTGTGCAAGTAAAAACGGTACTTCCGTCTCATCGGTTTTTGCATCACCATACGGTTTAACAAGTGGTTGATGAATGGACATATAGCCGTGTAAGTTTTGCTTATTCGTTACAAAACCAAAACGCTCAAAGAGATGCATTTTAGCAGGCAAAACGATATCCGCATACATCGTCATCTCCGCAATGTTCGTCGTAACATGCGCAAAAAATGGCAATGTCTCCATCGCTTTTTCCCAAACATTGGCACCATTTGTTGAAAACACCCAGTTGTTCCAGTATCCAATGGCTACTTTGATGTCATATGGATTTTTATCCATCATGGCTTGTGCAACACGACTGGTTACAACGCCACCACCACTTTTTTGGTTAATGGCAGGAAAACCTTTGGTACCTCTTTGGTCAATCTTTTTATTTTTAAGGGCTTTGGCAATCTCTTCAGAAAGATAAGGCTTAACATCAGGTGCCGCTACAGAGGGGACAGAATTTCCTTGTAATATTCCACCTACTGCATCAACTGATCCTACCAAACCATTCAGTGCGTGTGCGGCTAAGGAAGCATACGCGCCACGAGGTTGCATTGCCGTACCTGGCGTTACCCAAGAGATAGCCCGACTGCCAGCTTCCGCAAATTCACGAGCCACTTCACGAATCTCTTTAGCGCTAATGCCTGTGAGTTTCTCTGCCCACTCAGGTGTTCTGTCTTTTAACTCTAAATTCCACCATGCAATCACACCATGCGTATGTTTTTCTTCAAAGACAACAGGAATGACTTTGCCATCAAGCTCAATTTCAGTTGGAACCTCTTTTTCTGGGATGAAATAATTGACTTTATCGGCAAAATCACCCACAAAGCTTTTATTCCATTTGCCTTCACTTAAAATCACATGGGCAATAGCAATAGCAAGTGCTCCATCTTCCCCTGGGATAACGGGTAACCAACGATGTGATTTTGCTGCGGTTGCTGAAAGGCGTGGATCAATCGTAGTGATTTTAGCTCTGTCTTTCACTTTTCCAAATTGGTGCATAAACCATGGTGTTTGACGATTTGATGCCACCCAATCAGCACCCCATCCTAAAATGTAACGTGTATTGTCTAAATCAAAATCTGCGTAGTTCCAAAAACCTTCTGTATAGTAACGACCAAATTTTTCACTCTCAGCACACAAGGCAGAGTGCGAGATATTGTTTGGGCTTCCAATCAATTTTGGAAAGGTGTTGTACATAATTTCATTAAGATTGGTATAACGACCTCTCATCAACATGTATTTATGGGTTTCACCTGCTTTGATGAGTTCCATAATTTTATCGGCGATGGTATTGATCGCTTCATCCCATGAAATAGGTACAAATTTAGGATCTATCCCTCTTCCTTTTTTAGGATTGGTACGTTTGAGTGGTGTTTTAACACGATCTGGATCGTACACTTGTTGCAATGCTAAGTGTGGACGTGGGCAGATACGTCCGCCACTTGGAGAGTTTGGATTGCCTCTGACTTTGATGACTTTACCATCAACAACTAAGCCTTGGATTGGACACCAACTTGTACATCCTTGACAGGTTGTTGAAACCCATTTACCTGCTTCACCTTCATACTTTAATTCACCTGTTTTGGCTTCAACAACTTCAGGAAAAATAGAGAGGGTTGAAGCGACGGCTGCTGTTCCTGCGGTTGTTTTGAGAAAATCTCTTCTGTTAATACTCATCATTGACTCCTTATACTGCTTGACCAAGATAAACAACTAAGTTTTTGAGGAAAAAACTTCCCGCAACAATAATTGAAAAGGTTGGAATGGCGACTGCTTTGAGGGATAATTTATTTAAAATGACCAATGTAAAAATGACTAAAGGTGCAATGAGCCCGATTAAGATACTCAGTACCCAAAACTCCATGCTAAAGCTACTAATAAGCACATCATAGGCATGTTTAGAAGATGCTGTTGTTAATGCTAAATTGTAAACCCATGCAAAAACAGCCGCTAACTCAAGGGTTAAAATCATATTGATGATGAGGGGGAGTTTAAAACGTGCCACAAGATTTTCCAAACTATCTAAATTGAGAAGAATCATTAAAGACGATCCTGCGAGAATGGATGAGATGAAGAAAATCACAGGAATGGCGTTATTCCATGGCTCTTTTGCAATGCCGGAGAGCAAGAATCCATGATACAATCCAACCAAACCAGCAAGGATTGCACCTGCATAAATGATTTTTGAGCTAAGAGATGAAACACCGCTTGTAAGAGCTTTAAAGGCAATAAGAAGCGCAACGGCTACAAATGCACTTTGTAAAAAAATACCGATTGACATAAACGATGTTGGATTAACCGCATAAATCGTTTTAATCACGTTCAATGGACGACCAAGTTCTGTAAGCAGCAGTAGCAATCCTGCTATCACCAAAAGCGGTGCAATCACAAATGATTTTTTGACAAAACCCTCGTAATTTTTTACATCGACATAGTAAAGTATAACCCCCACGAGAAAGGCACCTACACCTAAACCACCCAAAAACAGATCGAGCGAGACCCGTACATCCCACAATAATTGCATCATGGACTCCTTTAAAGTTTTTTGAACTTTTCTTCAAGTACAATGTACTAACTGCAATTATCATGCCAACGTTCAAAAGCCCTAAAATATGGATTTCAAGAGAAAAAAGGAGCCTTCAAAAGATGAAAAACGATCAAATTTTGACCAGTGCCTTTCAAAAATTTACCATGCTTTTTTTGCTACTCTTGTTACCTTTTTCACTTTATGCCAAAGAAAAAATTGTCCTTGGTCTTACAGGCACTGTTTTTAAAGATGATCTCAAAAATTTTATGGATTGGGAGAAGTATTTAGAGCATAAAATCACTGATTTTGATGTGCAAATACGCTTCTCAAAAACTTATGCAGAGATGAATACGCTCATTAAAGAGCATAAAGTAGATATAGCGTATGTGTGTAACTCAAGTTATACTAAATTGGACAAAGAGGGAACGGGAAAAATTTTAGCGATTCCTATTTTTGATGGGAGTGATCAGTATTACTCCTATATTATCGCGAAAAAAAATAGTCGTTTCAACTCATTGTCAGATTTTAAAGGAGCTATTTTTGCCTTTACCGATCCTGAAAGCAATTCAGGAGCAACAGCACCTAGCTATTATATGCTTAGTCATGGAATGGATCCTAAAACGTTTTTCAAATCCTATATTTACACCTATGAGCATGGTGAGTCTATTAAAGCGGTGATTGATGGTTTTGTGGATGGTGCAAGTGTGGATAATATTGTCTATACGCGTTTTGCGCAGAAGCATCCAGAACAAATCGAGCAACTTAAAATTATTCAAGTTTTAGGCCCTTATACCAATTCCCCTATTGTAGCGAGAAGTTCATTGCCTCAAAAGCAGTTTGATATGTTACAACATGCCTTTGCAACGATGCACTTAGACTCTTATGGTAAAAGTATCTTGGAAAAACTCTCCTTGGATCGCTTTGACCTTCCCTCTGGCCAAGATTTTTCCAATGTAGCCAAAATGCTTGAAGCCATTGAACAGAGACAATGAAAAAACTCATTGACTATCTTTTAGCACTCTCTGTTCAAGTCAAACTTGCCACACTTATTTTTTGGGTTGTTTTTGCGATCTCTTCTGTTTCGATTATTATCAACATAGACATTCATAAAAACCATACCAATCAGATCATTGATGAGCTGATTAAGACCAACATTAATTCCAACAAAGCATTTGTCAGCGATTTTATCCTTACCCACAACCAATGGGAGCTTTACAAATTTCTCAAAACGCTGAGTTCCAGTAGTATGATTGAAAGCTCGGGATTTATTGACACTCATAATGTTATTGTGGCACATACTGACACGGATAACTATCGTATTGGTGACATCTTTAAAGAATTTGACACCTACAATGTTGTCCCTTTTGAACAAGATGGGGTAACCTTTGGCTCTTTTGTGCTTAAAGTGAAAAACCAAACACTTTTGAGTATGTTGGAAGACACCTTTTTAGCGCAGTTTGTTCTGCTTCTTTTAGTGGCGTTACTCTCACTCATTATTGCCAATATTTTTATGGGAAGACTGCTTGGAAGGCTTCATTTGCTCGCAAATAATGCAACCGCAATCATCGAGAAACGATGGGATGACATTACGATTTATCAAGGCAAAGAGAACGATGAGATTACCCGCATCATCGAAAAAACAACGCAATTAATGCATGAGCTGCGAGACTCTATCGAAAAAGAGGAGAAGAACGCTCGCATTTCACACTCACTTATTATTTTGGGAGAAATAAGCTCCTCTTTTGCGCATGAGGTGAAAAATTTATTGCAACCTTTAAAGTTGTTGCTTTCCCCTGCCCAACTGCCCGATAAAGAAGATATGCCCATCATTCATGGAGCATTAGCGCGCATCGATCATCAGGTTGTGGACTTTTTGGCTCTTGCCAAACCCGCTGATTTTAAGTACGAAAAACCTTTACATGTAAAGCCATTTGTTGAAGAATCTATTGCCCTATTGCGCTCTTTTTTGAATAAAAAACATTTAACGATTCAGAGCATCGTGGAAGAGGATTTGAGCGTTAAAATGGGGGCGAATGCCATTGAAATTATTTTAATCAATTTACTGAATAACGCCATTGATGCAGCGTTTCAACTCAGTACGATTGAGATCACATGGAAGAGGGCCGAGCAAGCAGGATTTTCCATCTTGTGTGTGAAAAACAGTGGCGAAACAATGGATGAAAAAACCAAAGCCAATCTGTTTAAACCCTTTTTTACCACTAAAAAAGAGGGTTCAGGTTTGGGGCTTTTTAGTATCTATAAAATTGTCTATCTCTCCAACGGCTACATCGAGTTTGAAAGCGAAAACGAGCAGACAACGTTTTGTCTGTATATCCCATGTCAGGAAGCAGCATGAAAATCGCCATTATTGATGACCAACAAGAGATTCGCTATTCGGTTGCTAAAATTTTACAGCGCAATCAACACACACCGTTGCAGTTTAACGGCGAAGAGTTTGAACTCTCTTTAATGATTGAAGAGCAAGGTGTTGAGCTTTTAATCGTCGATGTGATGCTCAGCGAAAATCTTACGGGCATTGATTTGATTAAGCAGTTTAAAAAAGCAGGACTCAACCTTCCCATTATCTTGATGACAGCGTATACGACACCGACTAATATGATTGAAGCGTCTAAAATTGGCATTAAAGATATTTTGCAAAAGCCTTTTGATGAGGTGCAACTTTTAGAGTTGGTGGGGAAATATGCAGACACTTCCAGCAAAGAGAAGAGTGCTAAAAAGCCTATAAAACAAGGAGAAGAGGCGTTTGTAGGTTCGTACGAGACGATGAAAGAGATCTATAAAAAGATCGGTATCGCAGCGAACAATGACCTCTCCGTGCTCATTTACGGCGAAACAGGCACAGGCAAAGAGCTGATAGCCAGTCTCATTCATACCAATTCAGAACGAAGTGAGCACCCTTTTATCGCCGTGAATTGCGCTTCCATTCCTAAAGATCTTTTTGAGAGTCAGCTTTTCGGGCATGAGAAAGGCTCGTTCACCAGTGCCGATAAACAGCACATCGGGTACGCCGAGCAAACAGGGGAGGGCACGCTCTTTTTGGATGAGATAGGGGAACTTGACATCGAGCTTCAAAGCAAACTATTGCGTTTTTTAGAGACGAAAAAGTTTAGGCGTGTGGGAGGTGCTAAAGAGATCACGTTTGAAGGGCGCATCATCAGTGCGACCAACGCCAATCTCAAAGAACAAAGCCAACAAAAGAGTTTTCGTGAAGACCTTTATTTTCGCCTCTCCATGCTCACCATCACGATGCCAACGCTTCAAGAGCGTATTCAAGATATTCCTATTTTGTGCGAGCATTTCATCGCTAAAGCTAACCGTGATCTTAAAACGACCATTACATCCATTTCCGAAGAGGCGTTGGTTAAACTTGCACGGCATCATTGGAGAGGCAATATTAGAGAGCTCCGCAATATAATTTACAGTGCTTGTTTAAATGCCAATGATGCTATGATCAAAGCGGATGACATCAAAGAGTTTGAAGACGCATTGCCGTGTGAGAAGCAAAATTTAGAGCAATTTTGTCGTGATTTTTTAGAGAAAGAAGGTGTTGAAAAAGCGCATGAATTAGAGCAAATGATGCAAAAAACCTTTTTACAGGTAAGCTTTTCGCTCTGCCCAAATATCACACAGCTTTCCACCCTACTCGATATTTCACGCAATACACTTAAAAAACAGTTGAAAACGTTTAATCTTTACCAAGATGATAGTGATTAACATCGCATTAACATAGTCGCCTTATACTTTTACAAATGACATAAAGGGGGAAGGGATATGATCACAGCACATCATCTCAAAAAAGTCTATCAGACAGGCGAGATACGTCAAGAAGTTATCAAAGATTTGTCTTTAGAGATTAACGAGGGGGAATTTATCTCTTTAGTTGGTCCTAGCGGAAGTGGGAAAAGTACGGTTTTAAATATGCTCGGTTGCCTTGATACCCCAACCAAGGGTGAAATTACCATTAATGGCTCACCCATTACAGGGATGAGCAGAACAAAGATGGCAAATTTTAGGGGTGAAAACATCGGTTTTATCTTTCAAAGTTTCAATCTTATTCCTGTGCTGAGTGTGTATGAAAATATTGAATATCCCCTTATTATGATCCAAAACCTTCCTGAAGAAGAGCGAAAATCACGGGTACTTACATTACTTGAGGAGGTTGGGATGTTAGAGCACAAAGATAAAACCCCTGATAAAATCTCAGGCGGTCAGATGCAACGCGTCGCCATAGCAAGAGCACTCGTGACCAATCCTAAAATTGTCTTTGCGGATGAACCTACGGCGAATCTTGATACTAAAACAGCTCATATGATTATTGAGCTGATGAAAAAAATTCAAAGAGAGCATCAAACGACGTTTGTGTTTGCAACCCATGATGAAAAAATAGTCTCCAATGTGGACAGACTTATCACCCTTGTTGATGGTGAAATTGTAGCCGATCAAAGGATGAACAAATGAACAATATCCTTAAAATTTCGTATCGAAATCTCAAACGAAACTATCGAAGAACGCTTTTAACGGCTTCACTTATTACAATAGGTGTCATTTTTGTACTTATCTACACGGCAATGTCAGGAAGCTTTAAAAGTTACACGGTTGGGCAGATTACCGATTCTTTAATGGGGCATATTCAGATACACAAAAAAGGGTATGTGGCTTCTGTCGATAACCTCCCTCTCGATAAAAACCTCAATGCCAAAATGGTTGAGTTTATCGAATCAAAGCTAGAGTCCAATCCTTTTATAGAGAGTTACAGCTATCGCATCAAGTTTGGTGCAATGTTTTCAAACTTTACCAGTACGACCAACATCAGACTCAATGCGATTGATCCTGAAGATGAATTTCCAACGTTGCCACTCCTTGAAAGTCGAATTTCGGATATGAATGGTACTTTTAAACCAGGCGAAATCATCGTTCCTGAACTGCTTATCAAAGGTATGGATGTCAAAATAGGCGATACCATCGTCTTGGTTGCCAATAACAAAAATGGCTCCGTCAATGGCATTAACCTTAAAGTTGCAGGTATCGTGGGGCAAGTCATGGGACCAGGAGGAAGAGATGGGTACATTCACATCGAAGATGCGAAGAAGGCACTTCGTATGAATAATGAACTGGAAGTCAGCGAAATTGTCATTAGACTGAAAAACGTAGAAAAGCTAAAAGAGGCAGAAAAATCACTACAACCTATTTTAGAAAAGCTCAACAAAGAGGGCAAACCTGCTTTAGAAATTCATACATGGCAGCAACTCTCTCCTTTTTACAACATCATTAAAATGATTGATGTTATGAATATTTCGATTCAAATCATTCTTATCTCTATTGTCCTTATCTCCATCCTCAATGTGATGATTATGAGTGTATTTGAGCGTGTTAGAGAAATAGGAACCATTGCGGCTATGGGCACACCTCCTCTGACCATCGTCAAACTTTTTTTATGTGAAGGCTTGATGCTCGGTGTGTTTGGGGCGGTTGTGGGAAGCATCCTCTCTTTGGGGATTGTTTATCTTCTCAACATTGTCAAAATTACCTATAGCATCGGGCAACAAAGCGGTCTTATTTTAACACCAAGTTTAGGGTTAAGTGAGATACTTAGTGTGAGTATCATCGTTATTTTTATCTCACTCGTTGCGTCCATATCTCCCGCCATCAAAGCTTCACGACTTGATCCTGTTGAAGCGTTACGTACCTATTAGGAGAACACCATGAAGAAGATCATACTTTTTTTACTTACAACGCTAGCACTCTTTGGAGCGGAGAGCATTTTAGAACAAGTGGATAAAAAGCTCAGTCCTAGTTCTGCGGATAGCTATAAAAAACTCATTAACATTGAGCCTGATGGGAGCAAAAAAGAGTTTTTGCTGTATCAGATCAAAAAAGGCAAAGATAAAATTGTTTCGTTGTTCTTACAGCCTGACAGTGAAAAAGGCAGGAGTACACTGAGATTGGATGAAAATATGTGGCTTTATTTGCCCGATGTGGGCAAGCCCATTCGCATTACGTCTATGCAAAGTGTGGTGGGCGGTGTGTTTAATAACAGCGATATTATGCAACTCGATTTCTCGGCTGAGTATGATATCAAAAGCCAAACAGATGAGGGTGCTACGATTGTTTTGGATCTCAAAGCTAAAAACGATACGGTTGCTTATGATAAATTGTTGATGGAAGTCGATAAAAAAACAGTGACACCAACAAAAATCGCCTGTTATACTTCTACGGGAATGCTCATAAAAACGCTCTACTATAAAGATATGAAAGACTTTGGTGGGGGCATTGTAAGACCTGCGGTGATTGAGACGGATTCGCCACTTTATAAAGGCTACAAGTCCATCATGGTGTTTGGCAAAATAACAGCGCGTGAGTTTGCCGATGAGGTGTTTACCATCGAAAACATTGGCAAAGTTCAAGAGCTTCGAAAATAGATGAAAGCTTTACATGTAATTCTTTTTGCAGCAGTTTTGGGCAATGCAGGAGATTACGATTTTGACCTTGATGCCATCGAGGTCAAACCCTATACATTGAGTGGTTATCTCAAAGGTGAAAATAAACTTCAAGGCTTAAATGAAGACTCACCTCTGTTTCATACCAAAAATAAAGAGAGTATGAAGAGCTATGGCAGTGAAGGGGATGTAAAATTTGCTTACTTTCAAGATGCCATTAAACTTGACTCTGAAGTGATGGTGAATTACAACGATGTCGATGGAGAGTACAGTGATGCTTACACTATTGCACAACTCTTCGTACAGTATAAGTTTGACCAAAATAATCTTATAGAGGTCGGTAAAAAAGCGCCTAAATGGGGTAAAGGCTATTTCGTCAATCCCATCGCTTTTTTTGATCGAAAGAAAGATCCAAACGATCCTGATGCTTCGCGTGAAGGGTATGTGATGGCGAATTATCGATACAATAAAAGCTACGATGGTGATGTGCGAAATGTTTCGTTGGATCTCATTGTGATGCAAAGCAATGACCATATGAACAGTGATTTTAGTCAAGAAGAGCAAAATCATGTCGGCTTTAAAGCCTATTTTCTGGCGTATGATACAGATATTGATCTTATCTACTATCATCGCAGTGAGCAGAGCGATAAAATAGGGTTGGATTTTTCTAAAAATGTGCAAGCGAACATTGAAGTGCATGGGGAGTTTGCTAAAACATTAGGCGCGGATGATTATGCTTATTTGGTGGGGTTGAAATATTTAACCGAGTTTGAACTCAGTATTACCAGCGAGTATTTTTACCAAAAAAATCAGAGCAGTAAATCAGAACCTTTTTACGATCATCAATATTTTATGAACAAGTTTTCGCAAAAAGAGCCCTTTGATTGGCTGTATGGGTCTCTGTACTATAAAAATATCTACAACCTCGAAGATAAGTCGATGCAAAACTCTTTTGGTGCAACGTATAGCTTTAAAAATAATATGCTTTTGGATATTTCGTACAATATGAACGATGGACAAATAGGCTCTGAATACGGCTCAAAACTGGTGCAAGATACACTATGGACAAAACTGTATTGGTATTTTTAAATTATGGAGTAGCTTAAGCTACTCCGTAGCGCTTTTAAGCGCGTTCTGCAAACGTCATATCTTTGATAAGCCCTTCACTTCGTCCTACTTTAACGATATTGGCCGCAGTTCCTTTGTAGAAAGGAATTTTGGTATCAGGATCGACATAATCGGTGCAGAGGTCGTTGATGATGGAATTTTGGAAACCAAAAGCACCAAAAACTTCGCCTTTACGCACCGCATCCGTTACAATAGCGATCGCTCGTGTGGAGCCATAATCGTTACTGAGTTGAACAATATCACCACTCGTAACGCCCAGCTCTTTAGCATCATTGGGGTGAATTTCAAGCGGAGCCATCGGCCATCGTTTGGCGGTAAATTCAAGACGACCTGTGTGGTAGTTTGACTGCCATACTTCATTGATGCGCCCTGTATTGACCCAATATTTGTAGCGTTTCACTTGTTTTGCAACCTGTTTTGGCATAGCAGGTTGAGGGGTTGGTAAGAACGTCGCACGACCCGATTTGGTGCCAAACTTACCATCGGCGTAGTTAAGGCGTGTACCGATAAGCTTGCCATTGTCCACTTTGACAATAGGAAGTTGAACGCCGTTATTGCCTGCATCACGCAGCAGTTTATAGTTCGCAAGGGTTCCTGTTGGTCCACCTTGGCTTGCCATTTTAGAACCTTGTCCCGCAAAGCCATCCATAAAGGCGTCCTCTTCGCTCTTCCACTCAAAGCCCTCAAAACGTTTTGCCATGGTTTTATTGCCAGATTTGAGGTACTCTGCTTTAAGCGCATTGGCAATATCGGCGGCAATGAGACAGTCTGGTTTGGCACTACCAGGCGCATCCATCACTTTTTCAGACAGACGCATTCTACGCTCTCCACTCATAGACGTGAGGTTCATCTCCATGGTTGTTGCAGCTGGCAATACAATGTGCGCTCGCTCGCTCGATTGCGTTGGGTAGATGTCGATATCGACAACAAAAAGACCGCCTGATTTACACGCGTTGTAGATAATATCGCAGAGTTCATCAAGGTTGTTTCCATGATAACCATTGATCGCATCTTTGACGATTTGACTGCGCTTATTTACCGCATTTCTGAGGCGTTGTGTCGCGATAGACTGACCAAAAGGGTTGGTTCCCCAGATCGAATAGACAAGGTATTTACCTTGGATAATGTCGGTATCAATGACGGCAAGATTTTGCCTACTTGGTCCAGTATACTCAGGTCTCGTATAGCCTTCTTGGTGACCGCCTGCGCGACATATTCCTGTTCCCACACGACCCACGCTGTGCGTTACAAGTCCAAGATTGACGATGGAAGCGACATTTTCGTAGTTTTTAATTCCCCAAATGATGCCTTTTTCATAGTAAATCGCATTGCGAGGACGATGTCCGCTTGGCTTTGGTTTTGCGATCCATTCGGCTGCTTTTTTGATGTCAGCGACACTAATGTTTGTGATAGAAGAGGCATATTCTAAGGAGATTTTATTGACTTTATACATCGCATCAAAGTTTTCTGTATGGTTTTTGATGAACTCTTTAGCTTCCCACCCTTGCTCTATAATGTAGCTTACAAGGGCATTCATAAGCGTAATATCTTGACCAGGTTTGATTTGGAGATGAAGGACATTCTCTTTATCTGCAATCGCTATGGCATTGGTAATGGATGCTGTGCGTCTTGGGTCAACAAAAATGATCTTTCCTTTGCTGACACTTTCACCTTTGTCATACTCTTTCTTTTTATTTTCTATGCTACTGCCATCAAGATTGGCTTGCATATGAATGTTAAAAAGATTGGTTTGACACTCATAAGGATTGCACCCAATGACAAGCATCGTATCGGAGATACTGGTGTCATAATAACTGCTGTTAAGTTCACCAACGCCCATTTCACGGCTTGAATGCACTTCAGAGTTATACGCAGGGCGATTGTGAATCGAAGCCGATGCGGTGCCAATAGCCGTGTGAAAAAGTTTGCCTGTTCCCCATGTGTTTTCAAAGCCGCCGCCACCACCGCCGTGGTCAAAGGTTTTATGTGAAATTTCATCAGCACCATCGTTATCAATGATTTTTTTGTACACTTTTGCGATGATGGTTGTTGCTTCTTCCCATGATGTTTCCATGAGCATACCACCTCTAAAGATTTGAGGCTCTTTGAGTCTATCTTTGGTCGGGCTTGCCGCATTGAAGGTTGAAACACCCATCATACCACCACGAACAGAGTTTTGACCAATGTTGACCATACACTCTTTATCAGGAATAACCATAAGATTGTATTTTTTGCCATCTCGATCTTGTATCGTGTTAAACATCCGTTCACTACACCAGTCGCCATAAGTAGGCTGTTGCTGTGAAAGATCAAGGCCTAGCGCATTATTTTTATAGGTTCCCTCTGTGCCAAGAGGCCATTTGTAAGCTTTGTAGCCACAACCGACAATACAAAACTCACAGGTAACATTTTTAACTTCAGCATTTTTATGAGGAATGGGTAGTCTATCGTTTAAAGTTAGTGCCATGTTTTTCTCCTTAACCTACGTTATTGTTGATGCGACCAAAGATGAGCCCATCGACACCAATAGCAAAAATGTCATCGCCACTAATTTCTAAAAGAACACGTGGAAGCGCTCCTGTCGCATGACCGATGACCATTTGTCCATCTTTTTTTGCGTCATATTTTGTGAAGTGACAGGGACACTCAAACAGCGCTTTTTCTTTGTTGTAAATGGTTGGGCAGCCTTTATGGGTGCAGATAATGCTGTACGCTTTGACTTCATTATTTACATACACAGCTTTACACAAAGCATTGCCATCAGGATAAGAAAAATCGATTTCACCTGCTTTTTTGAGTTGTGCTAATGAGCCAACTCTGTTTTTTGTGTAACTTCCATACACAGACATTGAAGGCGGTGCATCACCTGCAATGAGTGCTGGAGTAGCCGCTATTGTACCAAGTCCTAAAGCTGAGAATTTTAAAAATTCTCGTCTGGTATGTTTCTCTTCTACGTTCACCATATGTTTCTCCTTATAGTGTGTTGTCCTATTTAGGCTATAGCGTTTTCTCTAAAAAAAATCTAAAAAGCAAAAGTTAAAGTATAAATATTTGTTATAAAAAAATTATTGAGAAGCTTCTCAATAGAGTAAACAAGTATCATAATTCGTATACAGCGTTGTATATTTTAAGATATCTTTTTTTCGTCATATTTGCGATGTAATATTTGAGTTACATTTTTACACAATAATAAGATTGTAACCATTTTGTAAATCATCTTCTATAAAGTTATCTGTCTGTTACAAATGTATTTAGAAAAACTTTGAAGAAGGAGTATTTATGGTAAAAGTTTTATTTGTATGTATTCACAACAGTGCACGAAGTCAAATGGCAGAAGCATTGCTCAAAAAATACGGTGGAGAGATATTTAGTGTTCAAAGTGCAGGTTTGGAGCCTGGTATTTTAAACCCTTTGGCTGTTGAAGTTCTCAAAGAAGAGGGTATTGATATAACAGGGAAGAAAACACAATCGGTGTTTGATTTGTTTAAAGAGGGAAATTTATTTCATTATGTCATTACGGTATGTGATGAAGGCAATAGCCAACGATGTCCTATTTTTCCTGGTCAAACGAGTCGTATTCGTTGGAGCTTTAAAGATCCTAGTGGTTTTATGGGAACGTATGAAGAGAATATAGCGCAAACCAGAGCGGTCAAAGAAGAGATTAAAGAAGCGGTACTAGCGTTTATTGAGATGATTGAACCTCAATACTAAACGTATAGATTAAAAATGCATTTTAACTTTGGCCTTATACGTCTCTTTTAAATCAATATATCTTGATATAAAAGAGATATTGTGTTACACTCCTTGCCATATTTTTGAATGTATCGTAATCATAAAGGTGACATTATGGATGTTTTTTTAAAAACCGTTGGGGCACTCAACGATGAAACACGGGTTCAAATTTTAGCATTTATCGCACAACATGGTGAAGTGTGCGTATGTGAGATTGAAAGTGCGTTTAATATGATTCAATCACGCATTTCAAGACATCTTAAAATCCTCAAAGATGCAGGGTTTTTAAAAGTCGATCGGCGTGGGAAATGGGCGTATTACGCCATTCGCTCACCGATGGATCGTTTTCGTTTGGCATGTTTGGAGGAGATAAGTTACCTCGAGTTAAACCTACCTCAAAATTGTCCTGCATGTAAAGAACTCGCATGATTTTAGCGGCGCTTCTTTTTTTAGCCACGTTGGTGTGTGTCATTTGGCAACCACGTGGTTTGCAAATTGGCACGACGGCTGTTTTAGGCGCTCTAGTTGCGTTGGTGGTGGGTGTTGTGAGCTTTGCAGATGTGCTTGTGGTAACAAGCATTGTTTGGGATGCAACCTTAGCATTTATCGGCATTATTATTCTCTCTATGGTGCTCGATGAGATTGGCTTTTTTGAGTGGTGTGCGATTTGGATGACAAAGCTTTCCAAAGGTAATGGCCATGTGATGTTTGTCAACTCACTTATTTTAGGTGCGTTCATCTCTGCTTTGTTTGCCAATGATGGTGCAGCGCTTATTTTGACACCGATTTTACTGGCAAAAATGCGTCTTTTGAAATTAGGCACTAAAACCATTGTCGCTTTTTTGTTAGCGGGTGGGTTTATCAGTGACTCTGCATCGTTGCCGTTTGTCTTTTCAAATCTTACGAACATTGTCACTGCAAACTATTTTCATATCGGGTTTGCACAGTATTTAAGTGTGATGTTTGTGCCATTTGTTGCCAGTACGCTTATCTCGATTGTTTTTTTATGGCTTTTTTTACGCAAAGATATCGTTGCTCATGTGGATGTATCGCTTCTGAAACATCCCGATGAAGCGCTAAAAAGCAAACCGTTGTTTTATATAGCATGGCTTTTTTTGGCATTGCTTTTAGGAAGCTATTTTATTGGTGATGCGTATCATTTGCCTATTTCAGTCTTTGCATTGGGTGGAGCATTACTTTTTTTACTGATTGCCAATGCGTTTAAAGTGGTGCATCCTAAGCGTATTATTACTTCTGCTCCATGGCAAGTGGTGTGGTTTAGCATCGGGCTTTACATTGTGGTTTATGGGCTTAAAAATGCAGGATTGACTGACTATCTAGCTATTATTCTTAAAGATCTAAATACCAGAGGTGATACGATTGCTATTATAGGAACAGGATTTATCGCTGCTATTTTGAGTGCGGTGATGAATAATATGCCAACGGTTATGATTATGGACATTGCTTTGCACGACATCCCCAATACCGCTTTAGCCTATGCTAATATTATCGGATGTAATCTTGGACCTAAAATGACCCCATTTGGCTCTTTGGCAACGCTTTTATGGTTGCATGTTTTGGCAAAAAAAGGGGTGAAAATAAGTTTTTGGCAATACTCTAAATTTGGGCTTATCATCACGCCACCTGTGCTTTTTTTGGTTTTATTAACACTTTAAAAAGGAAGCCTGTGAGCTTCTGGGGTGATAATGCCCGAGAAGCTTACAAGCGTTTAGAAATATAATATATCAATATATCTTGATATAAAGATAATTTTATGCTACCATTCATTCAATGGTTTACATGTAAAGGTTTCATTATGAAAAAAGTACTGATTTTATGCACAGGAAACAGTTGTCGAAGCATCATCGCCGAAGCACTGGTCAATGCCAAATTAGAAGGCATTGAGGCTTACAGTGCGGGTGTACGTGCGAGTGGTAAAGTGAACGCTTATGCGAAAAGAGTCTTAGAGGAAGAGGGTATTTGGAACGATTCGTATCACTCTAAAGCCTTGGATGAAGTGATCAATCTTGACTTTGATTTGGTGGTGACGGTGTGCGATCATGCTCATGAAACCTGCCCGATGTTTCCTAAACCTATTCCTAAAATTCATGTAGGATTTTCCGATCCTGATGGCAAAGATTATGGGGCATTTATTCTCACGTATAAGGCGATTGAAGCCGAACTTTTACCGATTATTAAAGAAAAACTCTCATGAATGTGGAGCAGATGCTCATTGAAATGACCTCGCAGTTTGGGGTGTGGGCGATTGTGGCTTCGTTTGGCATTGGTCTTTTGACCTCTTTGGCTCCGTGCTCCATCATCACCTTACCTCTGCTTGCAGGGAGTGCTTTGGGGCTTTCTGGCGATCTCACTCCAAAGCAGAAAAAAGTCTTTATTTATCAATACTCTCTTCTGTTTGTTTTGGGGTTGGTCATCAGTTTTTCATTGTTGATGCTTCTGGTTTCCAAGATGGGCATGATGCTCTCCCTTGCCCCATTTTGGGCGTATCTGCTAGCTTCCCTTGCGACATTTACCGTGGTTGCCTATGCCCTTGGATGGATTCAAGGCTTCGACAAAGAAAAGGTTGCACGTAAGTTTTTAAAGTTCAAACTTTTGGGCGCGGTGATCATCGGGCTTATATTTGGACTGGTGAGCACACCATGCGCGTCTGCTCCTTTGGTTGCCATCATTACCATTGCAAGTCAGAGTGGTTGGGTCTATTCGTATGCCCTTGTTTTGGCATTTGCGCTAGGACATGGTATGTTGCTCTTGGTGGCTGGGACGTCACTGGGATTTACGCAAAGTGTCGTTTCAAGTCGCAGGATAAACAAGGCGAGCCGTGTCATTAACGGCTTTTTTGTTATGGTTTTAGTGGGAATTGGCGTTTATTTTCTCTACCAAACGTACCGTGTATTTTAGGAAAAAAGATGAAGAAAAAGATTATTTTAGCGGTGTTAACACTTCTTTTGGTCGGGTGTGGTGAAGCACAAGTAGAATCCAAAACGCCTGTAGCATCTCCTTTGAAACAGACGCAAGAGATTTCGGCAACTTTAGAAGCAACCCCTTACGCACAGATCGTCTCGCAGATAGGCGCAACACCCATGCTCTTAGAGTTTGGTTCGACCAGTTGTGCTTCGTGTGTTGAGATGGGAAAACTCCTCTATCGTGTCAAGAAAGAATATCCACAAAGTGCGATCTATTTTATTGAGGTTCGCAATGAACAACAAGCGATTCGCGATTATAAAATACAGATGATCCCCACCCAAGTGTACCTCGATGCTAAAGGGGCTGAGTTTGAAAGACACATCGGTGCAGTTACTTATGAGCAACTCATCGCCAAGCTTAAAGCGCAAAACATTCTAAAGGATACCAATGGCAAATGATTCCACAAAATGCTGTAGCAGTGATCACTCCTGTTGTAGCGTAAATCATGAAAAAAAGCATATTACGATAGATTTTCTCTATCTGGATCTCAGTGTTTGCACAAGATGTCAAGGTGCCCAAAACAATCTTGATCTTGCTATCGATGAAGTGGCGAATGTTTTAGATGCTGCTGGCTATGAGATCATCGTCAATAAAATCAATATTAATACCAAGCAATTAGCCATTAAACATGAATTTATCAGCTCGCCAACCATTCGCGTCAATGGCAATGATATAGCAATGAATGTTCACGAATCTACGTGTCAGGATTGCGGTGATCTGTGTGGCGATAGTGTTGATTGCAGAGTATGGCATTATGAGGGTACGGACTATAATGAACCCCCTAAAGCCATGATTATCAATGCTATTTTAAAAGAGGTCTATACAGAACATAAAGAGTTACAAAAGCCTAAAATAGGCTATGAATTACCTTCCAACTTGGAAACGTTTTTTGATGGATTGGAAAAACAAGCAAAAGAGTAAAGCCCCTTAAGCTGCTAGTGAGCAATAGGGCCTCAAAGTTGTTTGAGAGTGCTGATTTTTACAATAAAGGATACTGTCATGTTTGATTGGTGGGAAAGAATCGTTGATGCTTTGGTAGTGGATCTGTTTGGAATGGATAAAACATCGCAAGCAGGAGGTGCCATTCACTTTTTTATCTATGATACCATCAAAATCTATATGTTGTTGGTACTGATAATTTTTGCGGTGAGTTTTTTACGAACGTACTTTAACACTGAAAAAGTCAGAGTCTATCTGCAAGGTAAAAGTGAATTTACAGGCAATATCTTAGCGGCTCTTTTTGGCATTATCACGCCGTTTTGCAGTTGCTCTGCCATTCCTCTGTTTTTAGGGTTTATGCAAGCGCGCATTCCGCTTGGCATTACCTTTAGTTTTCTTATCTCGTCTCCTATGAATAATGAGATTGCCATTGCCCTTTTGTTTGGACTTTTTGGCTGGAAAATCACGGCACTTTACATCGGATTTGGGCTTTTAGTCGCCATTATTGGTGGTTTTGTAGTAGGTCGTCTGGGTATGGAAAAATACGTACTGATTCCAGTCGTTCCTATGAGTGGTGATTTGGAAGATGTCGAGATTAAACTCACGATGAAAAAAAGAGTCAAAGAGTCGTGGAATTATACAATGGATATTTTGCAAAAAATTTACCTTTATGTGCTGATTGGTGTGGGCATTGGAGCATTTATTCATGGCTACATTCCAACCGAATTTATCGTGAAATACGCAGGAAGTAATACGTGGTATAGCGTGCCTTTAGCTGTAATTCTTGGAGTTCCGATGTACTCTAACGCGGCAGGTGTCATGCCTTTAATCGAGGTTTTGACGTCTAAAGGAATGCTCCTTGGTACGGCTCTTAGTTTTATGATGGCGATCACGGCGCTGAGTTTGCCTGAAGCAATGATCTTGAAACGCATCTTACATGTAAAGCTTATTGCGACTTTTTTTGGCATCGTGGCGGTGGGTATTATGGGTGTTGGATATCTGTTTAATGCACTTTTATAGGAGAGAAAAATGAAGAAAATGATTTTAATCGTGTTAGCAATGGTAGGTTTGATCAATGCGGCGGAGCTTAAAAAAGTGAGTTTTGATGAGTATCTTTCAAAATTTGATTATAAAGAGCGCGAAAATATGAAAATCAAAACTCCCGATATGCTAGCCCTTGTAGAAGAGGGAAAAGCTATTTTGGTGGATGTCCGCTTTGCGGAAGAGTTTGAGGTATGGCATATGAATTTTGCTAAAAATATTCCTTTAAATGAACTGCCAAAACGCCTTCATGAATTGCCAAAAGATAAACTCATTATTACGGCGTGTCCACATAATGACAGGTCAAACCTTGCCAGACTTTTTCTGGTGCAAAATGGCTATAACGCGAAATACCTCAATGATGGGCTTTTGAAAACAGCAGATTTTTTACGTGGTGAAAATGCTAAAGAGTTTTTAGAAGAGTACAAAGTAAACAAGGAGAAAAAATGAAAATCGAAGTCTTAGGAACAGGATGCTCAAAATGCCAAGCATTAACGGAAGCGACTAAAAAAGCGGTAGCTCAAAAAGGAATTTTTGCCCAGATTGAAAAAGTAGAAGATATTATGAAAATCATGGAGTACGGTGTGACATCAACACCTGCATTGGTGGTAGATGGCAAAGTGCTCAGCAGCGGTAAGCTTTTAAGTGTGGATGAAATCGTTACCCTTTTAGGATAAAAATGCGTATCTTGCTCCTGCTCAACGATACGGTTTTAACCTCAAAAATTTTGCATCATTTTGCCCCTTTTGCATGTGTATTTGAGGTCTTTAAAGACGCATCAACGGTCTTTGATGCTATCTATAAAAAGAGTTATGATGTCGTTATTTTATCGATTGAAGCACCTGATTTTGAAGCATTGGAGCTCACCAAACAGATTCGAGAAAACAAGATTAGGGTTCCTATTATTTTGATTAGCAAGTTTTTGGACTTTGAGTATCTCAAGGTTGGGTATGAATCGGGGTGTAGCGATTATCTCAGGGAACCTTTTGAGTTAGAAGAGCTTCGGTATCGTATTCTTCAATCGGCAAGACATTGTCATTTTGATACCGATGAAAACATTATTTATCTTAAAAATAAATTTGTATATGATCTGAATAAATATCGGCTTTCGAAAAACAATTTGGTCATTACGCTCACCTCAAAAGAGAATAAGATTATCCAATATCTTGTGAAAAATATTTGTCGATCCTGTGCGGTTGAAGAGATTGCTGAGATTCTCTCCGATGAAAAATTTGTTAATTGTACAACGGTGAGGATGCACATTAAACGTATTCGCGATAAGTGTGGGAGTAAGCTCATTGAAAGTACGAAAGGCTTAGGCTATCATATTTGTAGGGATAAGCCAGAGTAAAAAAGTGTAAGCCTCTTGAAAGAGGCTTACCTATACGTTAACCTAATGGTTCATTCACTTTAATATCACATTTTCCATCGGCACTGCATTTGATATTGGCATCAAAGAACAGTGCTTTTCCCGCAAGTTTTGCTTTATTAAGTTTCATCCATGCTTCCATAGCACGACCTCCCGTTGCACAGCTAAATACGATCACTTTACCTGGTGGAAGTTTTGCAAAGAATGCTTCAGCTTTTAAATCACCTGCTTCTACATTCAGAGCGCTAGGAAGATGCCCACTTTTGTACTCAGAAGGTGTTCGTACATCAATGACTGCAATATTCGGTGCAAGTTTGCCACTCAGAATGGCTGCTTTGTACCATTCTCCATCAACCGTTCCTTCATCTAAGCCCAGTTTTACACCTTCTAAGAATTTATCAGCAACGGCAATTTTAGGCGCTTCTGCTTTAGCTCCACCAGTGGTTGGAAGTTTTAACTCTTTCCATGCAGGAAGACCCCCTGAGAAAGTACTGACATTTTTATAGCCTATCTTTTTGAGTTCTTTCGCAAGATTGTGTGATTTTTCACATTCTAGTCCTGCACAAAACGTGACAATAGGTGTTTTAAGATCGGCGGGTAAACGACCTTTGAGTTGTTCGAACTCTGTATCATTCATATAATGAGCCCCAACAATCGTCTCTTTTTGGAACATCGCAAGAGGTCTTGCATCAAGGAAAACAGCTTCATTTTTCGTAAACATGCCTTTAGCCATGTAGACGGTAATATCTTTATAGCCATCAGGCTGTTGGATATACTCTGGTGTTGAGCCTAGATAGAGTTTGATATTTGTAAATCCTTTCGCTTGAAGAAAGGTGACCAAACGAGGTCCATAAAGACATTGGTACCCGCCACCATGGACTAATATAGGGTGATTTTTAGGAAGTTTTTCAATCTGAGGGTACGCTGAGTCAAATGCATCTTGCGCAGTTCCTGGAACATTGAGGCTTGCAGGGATGCCTGGCATAACAAGGTAGCTCTTCGTAGGGCGTGCATCCAGTAAAAGCGCCTTCGCTCCTTTTTGAGTACCATTTCCAATGGCATCTCTAACATACTTATAATCAACAAGCATACTGGAAGGAATATTCTTTTCTTCAAGGTATTTGACGACACGAGGCAAAGGTTCTTTAAGGCTTGCAATATCAACTTTGCTTGCATCATAAGGCATATCTTCTGCTTTGATGGAAGAATCAATTTTGGTTGATGTTTGAGTTGCCGTTGCACAACCTGTCATTAAAAACGTTACTGCAATAAGTGCTAAACTCATTTTTTTATACATGGTAGGTCCTTTCATTAAAAGTTATAATTAACGTTAATTCTAAATTCACTGGTATCTGAATTTGCTTTACTAAAATCGCCATCCTCATAGCCTACATCTATGGCAAGACCTTTCATGGCGCCTGCAAATTTGTAGTTGAGATAAAGAGTTGTGTAGTCTATTTCATAAGCGGCAGCAGTGCCGTTTCCTGTAGGAATATCAACATTAGAATAGCGGATACCTGCGAGAAGACCGAACGCTTTAAAATTATAGTTTGCATCGATAGCATAAGCTTTTGTCCCTGCATTAAAGGTACCTGGAGTGTACCAGACTTGGCTTGTATAAATTGTTCCGTAAGGTCCGCCACCAACACCAGGAATCGCTGTAGTGTCTTCGCCAATTTCGGAGTAAGCAACATAGGTATTAAAGGCCCCGACACCAAGATTCATTTTTAAACCATAGTAGCCTGAGTCATTTGCATTTATTGCATTGTCAAAGTCCGTTACTTCATATTGACCTGAAAGGCCATAACTAAAGCTATTCATTTTGCCACTAAACGCAATTTCACCGTAATAGATGTCTGCAAGATCAGTAATACCTACCCACTGACCTGTGAGTTTAAGATAGGGGATAGATTGGTTAACCGCCATTAAACTGTAAGCATCTCCATCAAGGGTATTCCAAGCTTTTGTATTGCCAGCAACGGCTGATGTGGCACCAGGAAGAGGAGAGGCGATCCAGAAGTTATCGGTAAAGTCTGCAACACTGCCTGTGGTATCTGTTCTATTTTGGTATTTATCAATGTAGCCTGCAAAAAGCATTGTTTGTGGAAGATCTTTATTAACAAGGGTTGCACCTTCAAATGATTGTTTGATCATTCGTGATGGGCTTGATGCAATAAGAGGCGTTGCAATATATTGACGACCAACTTTTGCTGTTGTTTTTCCAAAGGTATAGGCTAAGTATGCTTCAGATAAAACTTCACCAGGTCCGTATTGGTCACCTTTATAAACGGTCTTAGCCTCTTCCGATGCAAAGGGCGAGTGCGAAGACTGGAATGTTGCTCCTACTGTAAAACCATAGAGGGGAGCAGTTTCATAGGAAAGTTTGATACCTGTATTGAAGAGATCTGCACTTTTACTGCCTGCATACCCTCTATCCCAGTACCAAGCCTCAAGTGCTCCACTGACTTTGCCATTTTTAAAAGCATCGGCAAGTGTATCCGCAGCATTAAGCGAGGTTAATGCACCAACTGTCATGATGACCGCCAAGCTACATTGAATTAATTTCATTTTTTCTATCCTTACATAAGATTTGAAAGACAGAGCATTCTAACAGTCGTATATAACTTATTTGTAACTTTTATTTTACTTTTAATAAAAATATATAAATTTATTTAAATAAGTAAAAAATATTTTTATGTAAAATTGATTCGATTGGTTATTTTTTTTGACAAAGCATTCGACTGTTTTGTGTTATAATCGCCACTCATAAGGAGAAGCAATGCGATTAAAAACAAAAGTTGTACTCATCATAGCAGGGTTGCTTTTAGGCGTCTCGATTACAGGCTCCATCATCAATTACATGAAAAATGTGCGCGATACCCAAGCGCAACTGCAAAACACTTCTTTACCTCTTTCGGTTGACAATATCTATACGGAGATTCAACAGCGTATGATTGAGCCACTTTTAGTTTCATCCTTGATGTCCAATGACACTTTTTTGCGTGATTGGATTATGGAAGGTGAGACAGATATGAATGGCATTGTGCGTTATCTCACTGAAATTCAGCAGAAGTATGATGTCTTTACCACCTTTTTGGTTTCCGATAAAACAAAAAACTATTACCATCCAAGAGGGCTCATTGATGTGATCAATAAGGAAAATAGCGCTGATGCGTGGTATTTTCGTTTTAAAGAGCAGAGCGAGCCGTATGAAATCAACTTAGATCACAATGCCAATTTAGGCGATTTTTTGGTCATGTTTATCAACTACAAAGTGATGAATTATAAAAAAGAGATGATCGGTGCAACGGGTGTGGGTGTGAGGCTTTTGAATATCGAAGAGATGCTCAGCTCTTTTAAAACGAAGTACAAATACGATGTCTATTTTGTGGATCAAAAAGGGGAGTTAACCCTCTTTTCAAAAGGGCTCAATAAACGTGGTAATATCGCTAATATTGAAGGCTTAAATAAAATCCAAGAGGCTATTTATAAAAGTGAGCAGACCCAATTTGAGTATAAAGACAAAGACGGCGAATACCTGCTCAATACCAAATATATCGAAAAACTCAAACTGCATCTTTTTGTTGAGATCAATAAAAAAGAGTATCTTGATGAGCTTAAAAAGACGTTTTATAGCAATTTGTTTGCCTCGATTTTCGTGACGGTTTTAGTGACATTGATCATCCTTTATACGATCAATATTTACCAAAAACAGCTGGTTCAACTTGCCAGTGAAGATGCTCTCACTGGGCTTGCAAATCGCAGAAAATTCAATGAGCACTTTGAAAAACTCTATAAACTTTACAAAAAAGGGGTGAGTAGGCTCACACTTTTACTCATTGACATTGATGATTTTAAAGAGGTCAATGATACCTTTGGTCATCTGATTGGCGATGATGCACTCATCCGAGTGGCTGAAATTTTAAGAGTGGAACTTCGCACTTCTGATATGATTGCACGTTGGGGCGGTGAAGAGTTTGCACTTCTGTTGGTCGATGTGCCACATCAAAATGCTTTAGAGATTGCACAAAAAATTTGCCATGCGATCAGAGAAGATAAAGTGCTCATGGAGCTGTTACAAAAGCCGCTTACTGTGAGCATAGGCTTAGGAGAACTCAGCAGTTTAGAGAGCCAAGATGGATTGGTCTATAAAGTTGATAATGCGCTTTATGAAGCCAAAAAAGCAGGCAAAGATCAAGTGGTTGTTGCTTAAGGAGATTACCATGAATGACAGCATAGAACAAAAAGCATTGGAGTTTTTTTCAAATGGGTATGTATGCAGTGAAGCCGTTTTAAAGGCAGTCGCTGAAAAACATGGGATTGATTCACCGCTCATTCCTGCCATTGCTTCAGGATTTGGCAGTGGAATGGCACGCACAGAAAAGGGGCTTTGTGGGGCTTTTAGTGGTGGTGTTATGGCACTTTCACTGCTTCAAGGTCGTCAAGATGCGAGTGCGTCCAAAGATCCACTCTATCAGAATGTTCAAATTTTCAAACACCATTTTGAAGAGGCTTTTGGTGCGTGTGAATGCGCTTCACTTTTGGGTTTTTCCCTTGCTTCGCCTGACGCGGGTGTCAAGTTTAAAGAGGGCAATTGCAAAACGTGTAAGTGTGATCTTTATGTAGCGTATGCTGCAAAAGAGGTTGAACTGCTTTTAGGGAGCTAGTGGGAGCGTTACTTCCACTGTAAGCCCTTGAGGCTTTCGGTTTTTGACGGTAATGTTGCCATCATGCACATCGACAATCTGCTGAACAATCGATAATCCCAGTCCAAATCCTTTTATCTGCTTTGAGCGTGAGTCATCCGCACGGTAAAAGCGCTCAAAGATGAGGTTGAGCTTCTCTTCATCAATACCATTGCCTTCATCTTCAATCCGAAAATGTGCCATATGATTTGCAGCAGTGAGTGAAATAAAGATGGTGGTATGGTATGGACTGTATTTGATCGCATTTTCAATGAGGTTAGAAAAAACTGTTTTCAGCAAAATCTCATCACCGATGACAGTGACACTTTCCAGCTCTGTCATTTCAAAGATAATGTTTTTCTGAGATCCAACGATGATAAGATCTTCGATAGCTTTGAGAAGTACATCGTCCAAATTTTGTTGTGTGAATTTATTTTTAAGTGACTCTTTTTCAAGGTAGGTGAGCATCAAAAGGTTTTTGACGATGCTTTGCAATGTATCGACCTCTTCAAGATTGGAGTACAAAATCTTTTGGTACTCTTCTTGGCTTCTAGGCTCTTTGAGGGCAACTTCGATTTCACCTTTCATCGCGGTTAAGGGCGTTTTGAGTTCGTGGGAGACATCGGAAGAGAAACGTTTGATCTGTTTGATGGATTTTATCATTTTGAGATGCGTTTCATCACTAAAAATTTGCAATGCTTTGATAGAACAGATGGTGATGACCAAAGCACACAGAGCACGAAAAAACTGCACAGGAATGCCAATGGTGTCTAAAAACCATGCAGTATTGATGATGTTTCCAGGAAAATAATGTGTAGGTGAGACAGCAATGCCCGCTAAAAGGGCGTAGCAGATAAAGGCAATACCTGGAACTTTAAAGTAGATTTTGAGGCGTTCGACGTATTCGCTTTTCTTCAGAGATTCCCCATAATAGTACAGTCCAATGCCTAAAAATAGGGAGCCAAAAAAGCCGTACGTGTAACGAATGGCAGCAATGGCATCATCTAAGGAAGGATGAATCAAAATCAGGGTTAACAGGCTGGAAAGGCTGATGATGTAAATAACAGGTGCGGCATAGAGCGTGTGCAGAAAGTGAAGCTTGGAACTCTCCTCTTTAAAGCTTTCTCGGACGATAAAACGTGAAAATTCAAATAAAAAGAGGTACGAGAGGAGCAGTAAAATAAATTTTATCGGGCTTAAAAGTGGTTCATACTCGGGGTAGAGATACATGTAAAGAAAAACCCACTCTACAAAAGCGTGCAGGAGCGCAAAAACGCCGAGTAGCCAGATTTTGCGAGCAAAGAAAATAGCACTCTCTTTGGTGCGTACAAACAGAACCAAAACGCCTAAGATAAAAAAGGAGAGACCGTAAACAAAGAGGATAATGTCCATCTTAACAAGACTCTATTTTATAGCCAGAACCACGAATGGTTTTAATGAGAGGCTTCTCACCTTCCATATCGATTTTATGACGCAAATGGTGAATAAAAACGTTAATGATATTGCTTGATGTTGCCTCATTGATGCCCCAAATTTTCTCTTGCAGTTGGGTATGAGTGATGATATTGTTTTGGTTGAGCAATAGATAAACCAAGATATCAAACTCTTTAGAGGTGAGTGAAATGGGCTTTTGCGAACGTGTCACGACTCTTTTGGAGACATTGACTTCAAGAGTGTCAAGACTCAAGCATTCGTTGAAATTATACGATGAACGGCGAAGCAAGGAGCGTATGCGTGCTACGAGTTCAGCAAAGACAAAAGGTTTAACCAAGTAGTCATCGGCTCCACAGCCAAGCCCTGTGATGCGTTCTTCCACACTGGTTTTAGCGGTGAGCATCAAAATAGGCGTATGGTCTTTTTTCTCACGAAGTTTTTCACACATCTTTAAACCATCAAGTTTTGGTAACATCCAATCAATAATAAGAAGGTCATACGAATACTGCTCAGCAAGGTAAAGTCCCTCTTCACCATCACCCGCAGTATCGACGATAAAGCCCTCCTCTTGGAGTCCTTTTTGAACAAAAGCAATAATTTTTGGGTCATCTTCAATGATTAAAAGTTTCATGCTTTCATCGTAGCTAAAGAAATATTAAAAAAAATTAATAAAGCGTTAATGTTGACGAAATAAAACAATGTGATACTTCACTTCACAATTACCAAAAAGGAGTTTTCATGAAGGGATTTTCACACAAAATTTCAACTGCTGGGCTATCAGTTGTTATGGCAAGTACGATGTTATTAGCATCGAGTGCATTTGCGGCTGATTATAAGTTAGAGAGTGTCAAAGGTACCCCTGCAACACTGGACGCAGGCGATGCTGCTTGGGCGAAAGCAAAAGAGGTTACTGTTCCACTTACAGAAACGCCTTATAAACCAGAAGGTTACAAAGGTATGGCGAAATCAACAGCGGTGGTGAAATCACTGTATGATGATAAAAATATCTATATCAAACTCCAATATGAAGATCCAACCTACAGTGTTGAGAGGCAACCATGGGTCAAACAAGAAGATGGTTCGTGGAAACAGCTAAAAGCTCCTGATCAAACAGGACATGACAATACCTACTATGAAGATAAAGCAGCGCTCTTTTGGAATATCAACACCAAAGGTTTTGAGAAAAAAGGGTGTGCGATTGCCTGTCATATCACAAAAGAGGGTATGAATAATGGCTTCTCTGACACTTCTGCTGGTCGAAAGTACACCAATAATGCAGGTGAGACGATCGACATGTGGCACTGGAAAGGGGTAAGAGGTGGCTTGCCATTTAACCAAACACATGACCAATATGTGGACAGTACCAATGATCCAAAGCTCAATAAAGAGTGGGGTAGAAAAGGTGATGCTCAAGAGAAAGGTGGCTATAAAAATAACATCAATGAAGCCAAAACAGGACCTGCCTTCATGAACAAAGATCCAAAAGACAACGCAATAGGTTCCATTAAAGATGAGAACAAAGTTCCCTTTGTTGATACCTTTAAAGCAGGCGATAAAATTCCAGGTCCAATTGTAACCAAGCATAATGGTTCAGCAGGTGATATCGAGACCAATGCTGTGTGGAAAGATGGTAAGTGGACACTTGTGATGAAAAGAGCTCTTGTCACAACAGCACCTAAAGATGTGGAACAAGATGTCCAGTTTAGCGATCTTAAAAAGCCTTATTTCTTTGGTGTAGCGGCATTTGATAACTCTCAAATCAACCATGTGTTCCATGATGGAAGTATAGAGCTTAGATTCAAGTAAAAAGGAGAGCGTGTGTCGATTCAACAACTCAACACACCAGCAAAAACAGCGATTTCGCTGTTTTTGCTCTTTGTGATAACGGCGACCATTTCATCGGTGATTTTGTTAGGGCTTGAACTCTCTGGTCAAAAAGAAGGGCTTAATATACCCACCATCTCACAGATTCAAAACAAATACACAATGCCTTCCATCGTCTCCGCGATGAAGGGGAGCATGTATAAAGAGGTAACAGACGATTCAGACATTGACACCGTGCACAATTGGATCAAAGAGGGTTCTAAAAAAGAGGGCAAACTCTATGAGGATGCGTGGAAGATCATTCAGAATGATTGTGCCAACTGCCATAGCAAAACTTCTAAAATGAGCCGAGCTATCCCCTCAATGCCGTTTGATACCTATGAGCAGGTCATGACACACACGGAAGCGGGTTATTCGTGGTCAAAGATGTCCAAACAAGCGCATATTCATATGTTTGGTATTTCGACATTTTTAATTTTAATTAGTTTAATGTTCGCCTATACTACGTATAAAGAGAGTGTGCGAAGTGTGCTCATTTTAAGCTCTTTTGGCGGGGCATTTTTAGATATTTTTTCATGGTGGTTTTCTAAGTTTGTACCAGAACTTGTTTATCTTATCTTTGCGATGGGTGGTTTAATGGTAGGCTCGATACTGCTTATGAGCGTTTTGGTGTTGGCTAATATTTGGAAAAAAGAGGGGTAATTCCCTCTTTTGCATTGTAAAGGTTTTTGATGGAGACACTGCTTGTTGCAGGCGTTGCTTTGAGTGCTTCGCTTTTGACTTTTTTTTCAGGTTTTGGATTGGGTACTCTGCTTATGCCCATTATCGCGCTCTTTTTTCCGCTTCCCATTGCCATCGCCATTACAGCGATCGTTCATTTCTCCAACAATCTTCTTAAATGTGCGCTTCTTGCGCGTTACAGCAACTTTTCCATTTTAGTTCGTTTTGGCGTTCCTGCGGTTATCTTTGCCTTTTTGGGTGCATGGTTTTTAGAGCTTTTAAGTGAGTGGAAATGGGGACTTACGTATACGCTTTTTGATTTTACTTTTACGATCACACCCCTTAAATGCATCATTGGTTTGGTGATAGCGCTTTTTTTAGTTGTTGAGTCTAGCACAACCCTTCACGTTCCAAAAGCCTTCAAAAAACTTTGGTTAGGAGGAGTGTTGAGTGGTTTTTTTGGTGGGCTGAGTGGTCATCAAGGGGCTTTTCGTAGCCTTTTTTTAACCCAAAATGCTCTTTCCAAAGAGGTTTTTTTAGCCACAGGTGTGAGTATCGCTCTCATCGTTGATCTCTCTCGTTTAAGTCTGTATGCTAAGCATTGGGAAAGCGCACTTGCGCAGTGGCAGTTGATTCTTATCGCAACGCTCAGTGCTTTTGTGGGAACAATGATTGGGAAGTTTTTTTTGAAAAAAGTGAGTATTGAGTTTATCCATTTTATTGTGGCGTGGATGCTTGGGATTGTGGCTTTTTTATTGATCGTAGGTTTTTTATAGGAGAGGGGAAGAGCAGTTTTACCTGCTCTTAAAAATACTTACGTTTCGATCCAGCCGCCGCCTAGGACTAAATCATCCGCATAGACCACAAGCGCTTGCCCGCTTGCAAGACCGTAAACGCCTGTTTCTAACTCCGCGATGATTTTATCACCCTCGATTTTTACATGTGCTTTTGCTTGTGGGCTGCGATAGCGCACTTTCACACCATACGTTCCCTCTTTAAAATCTGCTGGTAAAGAGAAGTTTTGTGCCACAACGCGTTTTTGCAAAAGTTCTTCTTTGGTACCTGCGACAACGGTATTGGTTTTAGCATCAATGCCAACGACAAAATGTGGGTCATGTGCACCGTTGATGGTCAAGCCTTTGCGCTTGCCGATGGTATAGTGCATGTAGCCTTTGTGCTCACCGATGACTTTACCATCGGTATCTTTGACGACCCCTTTTTGATCGACATTGAGGTGTTTTTTTAACACTTCAATGTAGGTGTCGGTGACAAAGCAGATCTCTTGCGACTCTTTGTAGGTCTCTAAGGTTCCAAGCCAAGGCAATTTTTCAAGGGCAATAGGTTTAATATCCTCTTTTTTCATGCCACCGAGTGGGAAAAGAATCTTTTCAATCACCTCTTTTTTAAGACCAAAAAGGAAGTAGCTTTGATCTTTACTCATGTCATACGCTTCTTGAATGTGACCCTCTTTTATGCGTGCATAATGCCCTGTGGCAATTTTTTCACAGCCCATCTCCATCGCTTTCTCAAAAGCGAAGCCAAATTTCATTCTAGGATTACAAAAGGCGCATGGATTGGGCGTTAAGCCTTGCTCATAGGAGCGCACAAAATAGTCATACACATGCTCTTTAAAAAGGGCTTTTGCATCGATAATATGCGTTTCAATGCCCAAATGGTGGCTTACTTTTTCAATATTGGCGATGTTAACCGCGTGTTTTTTCTCATCTTCATGAAGTTTGAGGTAAATCCCCACAACCTCATGACCTTCTTGTTTAAGCAGATAAGCGGAGTAACTTGAGTCAATCCCTCCACTCATGAGTAGTGCAATTTTCATTTATATTCTCTTTTATTTACAATTCGACGTCTAAAGAGTAAAAGTCTTTACGTTTCGTGTTAGCCCAAAAATTGGGCACCATTTTTATACATCAAAGGTATATGTTTGTTCTGGACTTGTTTCGTTCATCACCAAAGGCTCTTCATGCGCTAGGGCTTGGTCAATGTCGGCAATCAAGTCTTCTAAATCCTCGATACCTACAGAAAGGCGTATCATCCCCTCGGTTAGTCCAAAACTCACTTTTTGCTCCGTCGAATACTCCGCGTAAATCGTGTGGTAGGTTGCGATGATAAGCGATTTATTGTCTTGAACGTTGGTGCCTCGTTTGATGATGTTTAGGCGATTTAAAAAGGCGTAAGCGCTGGCTTTGTCTCCAAAGCTAAAACTGACGATGCCGCCACCCGCGCTAAAGTGTTTTTTCGCATTTTCATACGAAGTCGAGTCTTCTAAAAAGGGGTAAGAAACGTTGATGATTTCAGGTTTGGTTTGAAGATGTTTTGTCACAGCTAGGGCATTATCACAGCTTCGTTTGACACGCAAATCCATCGTTTCAAGACCTAAGGAGAGTAAGTACGCACTTTGAGGCGAGAGTGTTGCGCCAAGGTTGCGGTAGGTCTCTTTGCGAAGGCGTAAGATGAGCGCATTAGGCCCAAATTTGCGGGTGTAAGGTGCAAGCGTTGCATGGTTACCCCAGTTATACGTTCCATTATCGACGATAAGACCACCTAGTACGTGTCCGCCGCCTGAGATGTATTTGGTAGCGGAGACGATCTCAACATCCACGCCGTGTTTTTTCGCATCAAAGAGATTCCAAGGCGTTGCTGTGGTATCGACGATGAGCGGAACATTGTTCTCTGCTAAAAGGCTTTTGATGGCGGTAAAATCAGGCACGATCAGATGCGGATTGCTGATGCTTTCACAAAAAAGAAGGCGTGTTTTAGCGTCAATATTCGCTTTGATTTCATCCAAATTGTTCAAATCAACATAGCGTACCTCGACACCAAAATCACTCAAAAGCGTTTGGAAGAGAGAGAGGGTATTGCCAAAGAGGTACTTGGTTGTGATGATATTATCGCCACTTTTAAGCAATGCAAACAGCATGTTTGAGATGGCAGCCATGCCTGTTGCGGTGGCTAGAACACCCAGCGCTCCACTGACGGTTCTGATTTTGTGTTCAAACTCTTCAATTGTCGGATTGGTTGAACGTGTATAGACATGACCGTATTTGAAGCCTTTAAACACCGCTTCCAAGTCTTCTGCTTTTTCAAATTCAAAAGCAGAATTTTGGTAGATGGGGAAGCGCATTGCGCCATGGGCATCTTTTGCTAAAGGTTGTGTATGCAATGCTTTGGTGGTAAATCCCATAAAATATCCTTCTTTAACTTTTTATAAACCAGCTTCCGAAATAAATCTTTTCTCAACACGGTTAAGACACGATGGGAGCCCCAAAACGCTCACGCTTTTTTGTCCCATCGGCTTAAAGTGTTTCGTGCAGATTTTTTCTACGCGGTTTAAGCTGATTTACTTTTTTATATGTAAATGATTTTGCCGCTATTCTCGGCTGGTACTATGTTCTCTTTTGCGACACACTCACCGATGATGAGCACGGCAGGTGTGGCACATAATGTTGCCATTTTATCCAATTTTCTCACAGTTCCCACTATGGTGATCTGATCTGGTAGGTCAATCTTCGAGACAAACGCAGCAGGAAGATCAGGATCGATGTCTGCTTTGGCTATGGCATCTTCGATCTTTTTCGCAAAACTGTGTGCCATTAACACGATAACGGTGTGCAAAGGCTGACGAATGAGCGGTATCCATTCATCGTTAAACAGCGTTTCTCTCAGGTGTGCAGAGACGATGCTCACCCCTTTAGAAATGTCGCGAATGGTTGGCACAATACCTGAGACCGTACACGAGCGAAACGCGGAACTGACTCCATTGATGACTTCAAAAGCGATGCCATGTTGCGCCAAAACCTGCTTTTCTTCACCCAACCGACCAAACAGAAGTGGGTCACCGCCTTTAAGGCGTCCGACAACCAAGCCTTGTTTGGCGTATTCGAGTAAGAGCGCGTTGATCTCATCTTGTGTTTTAGAGTGAAATCCCTTTTTTTTGCTCACATCGACGACTTTACATGAAGCGGGAATAAGGGCTTGAATCTCTTTAGAGACTAAAGCATCCACCAAAGCAACATCTAAAAGCTCAAACGCATTTAACGCATCTAAGGTGAGATTGCCCACGTAGCCTGTTCCACAGCCGATGAGGAACACTTTTCCAACACCTTCTTTGGCGATAGTTTTCAATTTTTCAAGATCACGATTAGGTTTTTTACGCTCATTTTTGAGGCGTTCTATCAAAGAGGTTAACTCACGCGGTAAAAGGCGCTCGATTTTGTCGCGGATCACTTGTGCGAGTGTTGGAGAACTCCCGCCACTGCTGACAGCGACTTGAATATCGCCACGACGGGTAAGGGCGCTAAAGTAAAAATCACAGAGCTCTGGAACATCGACGACATTGAGCCAGAAATGATGCAGTGGTTTAAGCGCTACAAGACGCTTGGTCACATGCTCGTTCCCAGTCGCATCGATAATCACTTCAAAGCCCTTTGCATCGGCATCTTCAAAAGGTTTAAGGCGTAACTCTTTTGACTCGAAATAGGCATCAAGCCTTGATTCTGCAACGATTTCGTACGCAAAATCAAGACTATCAAGCACTCTGGCTTTCTGTGCGGCGACTTTTCCAGCACCGATCAAAAGCATGCGTTTCGGCGTGAGTGCAATGCCTAAGGTACTCATTTTTTCACGATCCTTACACGCCAGCCATTGCCCTCTTTGGTGGTTGCTTCGACTTTATGACCTTCACCCGCAACGGATTTTGGTACGTTATCGATGGGTGCACCATCATCGAGTAAAATTTCCAAAACTTCGCCACTTCCAATTTTTGAGAGTTCCATTTTGGTTTTAACAAAGTTCATAGGACACGCAACACCGCTTAGGTCTTTAAAATGAACCGCTTTTTCTTCATGCACAGCATTTGCAGCAGCCGCTAACTCTTTTTCTTTGGCAAATTTAAGGGTGTGATCCATACTCTCATAGAGTTTGATGACCTCTTCAGCCAGTTCAATCGATTTTTCATCCGCATCACCCTCTAACATCGTGCCAAAGTAAGCATTGAGGAGCGTTGTGTCGATGAAGTGCTGTTTAAAGGCTTTTAGAACGCCTACTTTATCGCGTGCATCTTCGCCACGTGTGACCAAAAGCATACGAGCAGAGAGTAAACGGATAAGCTCATAATCTTTCTCTTCTTTCTCAAGTGCCTCTTTGAGGGCTTTTTTATCGGCTTCGATGAGGTCGTACATACCTGCACTACACTCACCTGTTCCTCTTCCTTTTAACGAAAAGAGTTCTACCGCATCGTAGTCAAAGTAAGGGTTTTTGTCCTCTTTGAACGATGGGATATCGACGTATTTTTTGCTGATTTCGGTGACGATAGCAAGTCCACAATCATCGATCCAGTCTGCAAAACTTTTGTACGCTTTGACGTGTTTGAGCCACGTATCGAGCACTTCTTCAACAAAAGCAGGTACATGGAAGGCTGCAACATCGCCCGCTTTTTGGGCATAAACACTGCCATCACCTGATGTGCGTGAGCCTGCTACCACGTTGTAAGCTGGGTAAGAGTAGCCCTCATTGCGTTGGACTTTTCCAAAGAAACCAAGGTCGCCGATGAGGTGTTTACCACAACTGTTTGGACAACCCGATAAATGGATTTTAAAGCCTTGAAGGGCGTCATAGTCACGTTCATCGATGAGTTTATTGAGACGTTTTTGAATCGCATCGACTGCCCCACGAGGACGCGCGATGCCGAGCTGACATGTTGCCGCACCTGTACACGCAACCATGTCACCAAAGAGCGTTGGTTTAGAGACTTCCACAGAAAATTTTTGCAAGATGTCGTGTAAACTTGCCATTTGAGGTGCTGTTAGGTTTCTGATGTAAAGGTTTTGATCACCTGTAAAGCGAATGACATCTTCTCCATATGGAAGTAGGGCATTGGCAAGAGCGCGAGCGTTTTCAAAATGAATGTCACCTAAATGTACAGGCACTTTACATCCGTAAAGACCCTCTTGTTTTTGGGCGTATACATAACGGTTCCACCATTTTTTTATGTTCTCTGGAACAGTAAAAGGTTCATGTGTTGTGTCGCCTTGTGCTCTTTCAATCTCAGTGATTGGCATCTCCCAGTCACCTTTGGCTTTGACCGCTTCAAGCTCAACCTCAAGGAGTTTGTTAAACTCTTCCAGACCTAAATCTTCAAACAAGAAACGAAGGCGTGCGGCATGTTTGTTTTTACGGTTGCCGTATTTATCGAACACTTGTTTGATGGCTTGTGAGTATAAAAAGACTTCGGTGTCTGGTACAAAGTCACGCAACAAGGTTCCCAAACGAGACTTCGCACCCATACCACCAGCGGTAAAGAGTTTAAAGCCTTTAACGCCATCTTGAATCTTAGCGATAAAGCCCACATCGTGAATGGTTGCATAACCACGATCGGCTTCTGAGCCACTAAAGGTAATTTTGAATTTGCGAGGCAGCGCAAATGAGTCTTTTTGCTCTAACATTTTAGAGGTGATGGCTAGGGCATAGGGGGAAACATCAAACACTTCATCTTGTGCTGTGCCAGCCAGTGGGTCAGCCATGACGTTACGGACAGTATTGCCACCACCACCACGACCACTAAGGTCGATGCTGTGCAAGGTTGTGATAATGTCGATGATGTCTTCAATTTTGACATAGTGAAGCTGTGCGCCACCGCGCGTGGTGATATGAATCGCTTCATGCGCGTACTTCTGCGCTAAATCAGCCAATGTTAAAAGCTGTTTTGGGGTGACAATACCACCAGCGAGTTTGATGCGCACCATAAAGGTGTTGGCTTCGCGTTGTTCATACACACCAAAAGGAACACGCATCGTTTTAAAGGTAAGCTCATCTAAAGTTCCCGCTAAAAAATCGGCATGGTTTTTTTTAAATGTTTCAAGGTCATCATAGACCATTTGGGGGATTTCATATCTGCTCATAATCGTAACTCCTTGTTGTTACAGGTAAACGTTTTGATGAAGAGGGCGCGTAGAAAAAATCCGAATAAAACACTTTGAGCCGATGGGACGAATAAGCGGAGCGTTTCGGGCTCCCATCGTGTCTCAACCGTGTTGCAAGAGGATTTATTTTGAAGCTGCCTTCTTCAGGACTTTAAATAATTTCAATTTCTTCTTTTTCAACCGTTTTATTTTTAATAATAAATGACTTCATATCAGGCGTTTCTCCTGCTAATGAAACAATAACATAACTCACATTGGGGTCATACGCTAAACGAATGTCCTCTTCGCTCGGACGAGCAGGTGTTTCTGGGTGAGAGTGATAAACAGAAATAAGTCTCAACCCCTCTTTTTGCGTCTTTTTAAACGCATCAAACTGCTCTTGCGGATCAAAGCTGAAGTGCTCATTGCTTGCATCCGTATTTTTCATAGGGATGGCATACTTCACTTCGCCATTGATCCCAGCAAGATAACCACACGCTTCAATGGGTGTATCTTTTAAGGCGTGTGCGACGATTTCATCGTACACGCTTTGGGGCATTTTTATCATAGTTTTGCCTCACATACAACGGCTTCGTAATCTCTAATCTCTTTGATGCCTTCCCCTCCGCATACACGGCACTTAGGGTTTTTCTTAAAATTCACATTTCTAAAGTTCATGCTTTTCGCATCAAAGGTTAAGAGTCTGTTGTAAAGGGGGTCACCCACACCAACGATGTATTTGAGTGCTTCTGCTGCTTGAATGGTTCCTAGCATTCCTGCAACCGCACCTAAAATGCCCGCACTTGAGCAGGTAGGAATCGCATTCGCAGGTGGAGGGCTGTCAAACACACACGCGTAACATGCACTCTCGTGTGGTTTAATCGTCATGGTTTGACCACCAAAACGCAAAATGCCGCCGTGTGAATAAGGTACATTGGCTAAAACACACGCATCGTTAATCAAGAATTTGGATGAAAAATTATCCGTTCCATCGATGACAAAATCATACCCTTTAACGATGTCTAAGATGTTCGACGCATCCAAAAACTTCTGATACACGGTCACTTTGACATTAGGGTTAATCGCTTCCATCTTTGCTTTGGCAGAGAGCACTTTAGGAACGCTCACATCAGCGGTTGTGTGAATGACTTGGCGTTGAAGATTACTTAAATCAACCACGTCACCATCGACGATGCCGATCTCACCCACACCTGCTGCTGCTAAGTAAAGTGCTACAGGTGATCCTAGTCCCCCTGCACCGATAACCAAAACTTTAGAATTGGCAATCTTCTCTTGCCCTTCGATGCCCACGTCTTGAAGGATAATGTGGCGTGAATAACGCTCTAATTCCTCATCGCTAAAATCTCTCACGCGCCACCTCCCATGAAATATAAAAAGTTGATCTCATCGCCATCTTTTAAGACAACGTTTGTGTGTTCATCTTGTCTTATAAACTCGTCATTGATTTGAACAGAAACCATATCGGGTTGTTCCACGTTTTCAATAATCAGTAGCTCTGGTAAGCTAATCCCGTCTTTAAGTTCTTTTGTATCGCCGTTTATTGTTAATTTCATAGACTATCCTTAGTTAAATTGATGTGGAAAATGTTTACGAAGTAGGGCAAATAGCTCTTCTTCAAAATCTGCACTACTGCTTGCTTTGTCAACCAGCACGTTGCCAACACTTGAACTTTTCGTACGACGGTTGGTGTACTGCTCTAACACTTCGGTGATGATACCTCCACCAGCGATATCAAACTCATCAACGATGACAAAACGACCTAACTTTTGGTTCTCAGCAAAAAGCTCCATCGCCAAAAGGTCGTGCACTCTAAAGATGACGCACGCTGCTTCATGACGTCCTACACTTGGCTCATCGGCGCGATCCAACGTATCGCCATCGATGACGCGTTTAATCTCTTCAAGATAGATGGTGCTTTGTGCCGAACCGATTTTGATCTTGTACGGTTTATCAAGTTCCAACGGCTTTGCGCCCAACCAAAAGAGGTTGGCTTCAAAACGATTACTCACTTTTGGAGCGCTTTGGTCTGCACGAGCGACCACGTCACCGTTTCGTACGTAAATTTGCGTTTGAAGTGTAAACCCAACGGCTTCACTCTCTTTAACACTGGTTTTAACAGGTGTGTTAAAACTCTCGATACTGGCGACTTTAGAGCGCTTGAGCGAAGGGTAAAAAACCACTTCATCGCCCACATTGAGCTCACCACTCGTTACGGTTCCTGCATAAATGCGTCTATCGTCGTTGTCACGTGTAAACTTGTACACGTCTTGCAATGGCATTCTAAAGTCGTCATTCTCTTTTTCTTCGACACTTTTGAAACTGTCTAAAATTTCTAAAACGGTTGGTCCTTTATACCAAGGCGTTGAACTGGAATGTTCGATGAGATTCACACCTTCTCTAGCACTGATAGGAATGAAAATATCGCTCTTAATACCCAATGTTGCTAAGTATTCGCTGTACTCGATTTTCAATTTGTTAAAGGCGATTTCACTAAAGTTGACCAAGTCCATTTTATTGACCACGATAGCTACTTGTTTGATGCCTAAAAGTGAAAGCAACATACCGTGCCGTTTGGAGTTCTCCGCCACACCCTCTTTGGCATCGATAAGAAGCAAAGCCGCCTCAGCGCGAGACGCTCCACTGATCATGTTTTTCAAAAATTCGATGTGACCAGGGGCATCAATGATGATGTACTCTCGTTTTTTACTTTGAAAAAAGACACGCGCGCTATCAATCGTAATGCCTTGCTTTTGCTCATCGGCAAGTGCGTCAAGCAAGAAGGCATACTCAAAGGGACGTGCGTTGTTTTCACACATCTTTTTCACACTCTCTAGTTTTCCTTGTGGCAATGAGTCGGTATCGGCAAGCAGACGCCCGATGAGCGTACTTTTACCGTGATCGACGTGTCCTGTGATGACAATATTGAGTCTTTGCATTACATATATCCTTCTTTTCTTAGTGCCTCTAACGTTCCGCCGCCATCTTTATCTTGGGCACGACCTGAGCGTTCTGCAATGTCTTTGAACTTTCCAGAGGTTAGTTCTTCAATAATCTCTTTTGGGTTACGCGCTTCTGAATCCACAGGCGCTGTACATGGAAAACATCCTAAAGAACGGTAGCGTTTGCCATTGCCGTTATTAAAGTAGAGTGAAATGATAGGAATATTTTCCCTCTCAATGTACTCCCAAATGTTTAGCTCCGTCCACTCCAAAAGTGGATGAATGCGCACATGTGTACCTGGCGCAAAGTCTGTTTTGTACTGGTTCCACAGCTCTGGTGGTTGCGTACTGGCATCCCATTCGCTCTTTTCATCACGTGCAGAAAAGACGCGCTCTTTTGAGCGGCTTCCCTCTTCATCAGCCCTAACACCCACGATAACGCCTGTATAAGGTGCTCCGTTTAACTCATCTTCCCATACTTTTTTATAAGGGTTCCATTTGCGACGTGCCCATGTACCATCAAGTGTATATTTGAGCGCATCACTTTTGAGCTTTTTACAACAACTCAGTCTATCCAACCCATTCACAAAGGTTTCACCCTTCGCCAAGGCTTCTTTATTTTGTCCAACCACAAGGTTTAAATCCCACTGTACGGCAATTTCATCGCGGTATTTGATCATTTCAGGGATTTTAAACGCTGTGTCAATGTGTACCAATGGGTAAGGTACATGTCCAAAAAATGCTTTTCGTGTGAGCCACAACAGTACCGTGCTATCTTTACCGATGCTCCAAAGCATGGCAAGGTTTGGGAAGCTTCGATACGCTTCTCGCAAAATATAGATACTCTGAGCTTCAAGTCTGTCTAAATGATCCATTAGATTAATCCTTTTTATGCAGATGCAATCCGCACTCTTTATGTTCTGGGTTCTCCCACCACCATCTGCCCGCTCTGATATCTTCGCCTTCTTTGATGGCGCGTGTACAGGGTTTACAGCCGATGCTTTTAAAGCCTTTAGCGTATAAAGCATTTTGAGGAATGCTGTTTTCACGCATATAACGTTCAACCTCTTCATCGCTAAAGTAGGCAAGTGGGTTGAATTTTAATAGTTCAAACTTACCATCAAACTCGACCAATTTGGTGTCGCTTCTTGTGATGGACTGTGCGATGCGAATACCGCTGATCCAGCCATCATACCCCTTAAGTGCATGGGCTAAAGGGATGAGTTTGCGAACATGACAGCACTCTTTGCGAAGGTTAATGTCATCAAAAATGCCGTATTCTCCGACTTTTTCTTCCAAGTCTTTGATCTGTTCATCGCTTGCGCTAAAGCGTTTGATCTCTACGCCAAAAAACGTTTCAATCTCTTTTTCATACGCTAATGATTCATCAAAAAGCTTATGGGTTTCAAGTGTAAACACATCAAAATAAATCCCCGCTTTTTGCGCCAGTGAGATATTGATGGCATCTTCACTTTGATGGCTAAATGCCAATGTGACTTTAAGCGCTTTGGCTCCGACGAGTTCTTTCAGTGTGTTGATCGCTTCTGCGACCTTAATTTCGTATGTTTGGCTCATATTTGATACTCTGGCTCTTTTTTCTCACGACCGAAATCGATCTTATTCCATGCTCTTTCATGGAAATAGTATAGCAATGTTTTGGTGATAAGCTCAAATGCACCGATAGAAACGGCAGCAAGTGGACTTCCTGTGACGATAAAACTGATCAACATGGTGTCAACCGTTCCGAGTGTTCTCCATGAGATCGCTTTAGCGATGCTACGTTTTTTGTGCTCTACCATGTTGCCTCCTTTTTAATTTTGAGAATAATAGCATTTTAGTAGTGTATTGTCAAGTAAGTTTATAAAAATAGTAATGTATAAAATTTGAAGTTTATTTTTGAAGGAAAGATCATTTTAAGAAAAGGAATATAGACGAAAAAAATGTAATGATTGTACGATAAGAGTATAAGGAAAAGTGGGAGTAAAAGAGAGTAAAGAGAGGAGCTTTCTCCTCCCTTTGAGAGTGAAGTTATTTGATAACACCACATGCGACACGAGCGCCACCACCGCCAAGCATTGCTGGATGGTCAGAGTGGTTGTCTCCTCCTGCGTGAAGCATCAAAGCGTGTTCTTTGATTTGATCCAGTGAGGTGAGTCTTGGAGCAAGAACAGGCGTTGTAATGTCACCATTTGCATCGGCATAAAGCGCAGGAAGATCGCCTAGATGACCTTCATCACTGTAAGGACCTTTGTGTGCATTGGTTGCTTTTGGGTCAAAATGCCCACCTGCCGCGCCTGCGGGTGTGACTTTTCCATCGGTCGCTTTTGAGGGTTCACAACTAGGATTTGCATGGACGTGAAAACCGTGGATTCCCGTAGGAACACCTTTTAAAGAAGGGGTAAATACCAGACCGTATTTTGTTTCAGAAATGGTAACTTCACCAATTTTTTCACCAGCGCCATTGGCTGTTGCAAGGTTGAGGGTTACTTTCGTTTCAGCGGCAAAAAGGGAGAGGGGAAGCGTCGCTACGATAAGTGCTAAAGAGAGCTTTTTAATCATGAGTTCCTCCTAAAGATTTGAAATTGTACCCATTCTACTCCAAGGTATTTAAGGTTTATTTAACAATTTAAGAGTAGTTGCGTAGGCTAAGTCTGTGCTTGGTTTGGATCAAAAAAGGTATGACCTAAAATTTAGTATTGAGAAATATGACGAAAAAATAAAATAAACTTTAACTTTTTAATTGATAATGGTTATTATGACTTGTTAAAGAGTTTTATACTATGCTTCCGTCACAAAATTAAGTACAAGGACAAGTATTATGAGGATTTCATCTACGCTTTTAAAAGCATTTTTGGGACTTAGCATCGCTTCTAGTTTTGCACTTGCAAGCGAAATAAACGTCTATTCACACCGCCATTACGATAGTGATAAAGCCCTATTTAAGGCATTTGAAGAAAAAAGTGGCATTAAAGTCAATGTCATTACCGCCAAAGCGGAAGAGCTGGTCTCAAAGCTGAAAATAGAAGGAGCAAACAGCCCTGCTGATATGCTCATTACTTCAGATATTGGCAATTTATATGAAGCCAAAGAGGAGGGTTTACTTCAAAAAATTGACTCCAAAACGTTAAATGCAAACATTCCAGCGCATTTACGAGACAATGACAGTGAATGGTTTGGTCTTACAAAACGTGCGCGTATTTTTGTGTACAATCCAGAGAAACTTTCTGAAAAAGAGCTGGGAAGCTACCTTGATCTGAGCGATCCTAAATTTAAAGGTAAGCTTCTTACCCGTACCTCTTCTAATTCGTACAATAAATCGCTTTTAGCGTCTATTATCGCCAATCATGGTGAAGCTAAAGCGCTAGAATTTGCTAAAGGGTTGGTCGCCAATTTTGCCAGAGATCCAAAAGGAAACGATAGAGATCAAATCAAAGCAGTGGCAAGTGGAGAGGGTGACTTAGCGATTGTCAATACTTATTATTTAGGCATAATGCTGAACAGTAAAGATCCAAAAGATGTTGAAATCGCTAAAAGTGTTAAGCTGTTCTTCCCTGCACAAAAAGCAGAAGGTACGCACATCAACATCAGTGGTGCAGGTGTGACAAAGTATGCTAAAAACAAAGAGAATGCCATTAAATTGATCGAGTTTTTAAGTAGCGTTGAGGCACAAACACTCTTTGCCGAAGCTAACCACGAGTATCCAGCGAACCCTGCTGTTAAAGCTTCTGGAACAGTAGCAACGTTTGGAACATTTAAAGAGGACACACTACCTCTTTCAGAAGTAGGCAAATACACCAAAAAAGCGGTTGAAATCGCGACAAAGGCAAACTGGAGATAATGCAAAAGTTTAAACACTTACTAGCCCCTCTTTTGGGGCTGGTAATCTCTCTTCCCATTTTATCGCTTGTCATCTACTTTATCGTACAGAACGATTTTGGGGTGACTTCGATCAACCTTTCCGAGCTAGTACTCTACTTTAAAAATACGGCTTTTGTGCTGTTTGGAACAGCATTTTTAGTGCTTTTTTTAGGCATCAGCACAGCGTTTATGAGTGCGCGATTTGAGTATTTTGGAAGTCGATTTTTTAGCCTAACATTTGTACTTCCTTTGGCATTTCCTGCCTACATCTTAGGGTACAGTTATGTGGGGTTTTTTGAGTTTCATGGCATCTTAGCCACCCTTCTCTCTCAGCCCAAAGTTAAACTTGACATCTTAAATATTTACGGCGTTACGGCAATTCTCTCTTTTGCAATGTTTCCCTATGTCTTCATTTTGGCACGTGTCTCATTTGCCTCCATCTCTTCAACGGTGGTTGAACTGGTTTCTCTCAAACAGCTCTCGTTTTGCAAAGCCTTTTTCACCGTCTATCTGCCTTTGGCGTACCCTGCCATTTTTGCGGGGCTTGTGCTTGCCGTGATGGAAGTGCTCAGTGACTATGGAACAGTGGCGTACTTTGGTGTCGATACCTTTAGTGTGGGCATTTTTAAAAGTTGGTTTGGGTATGGCAATTTGAGTGAAGCGATTAACCTTTCGATTATTATGCTCATCATGGTTTTTACTATCATGTTTGCAGAGTCTAGGTTTAGAGCCAAATTTCGTTTTATCAGTTCAACGCACAGCAGTAATAAAGCGCCTAAAATTCGCCTTCAAGGTTGGCGCAACGCACTAGCTTTCGGGGTTTCTTTTGTCATAAGCACCTTTACGCTCTTTATCCCTATAGGGGTACTTTTATACTGGTTTTATCTCGATTTTAATACCCTTGATTGGGGCGCTTTGAGCTATCTTTACCGCACCCTTAGTCTCAATATTTTCTCATCTTTGGCGATTATCGCTTTAGCGTTTATGATGGTCTATGCTTCACGGTTTTACCCAAGCAGGCTTGGCGTGCTGAGTCAAAAACTCTCCATGCTGGGTTACTCCATTCCAGGGGCAATTGTGGGCATTGGCATTTTGCTTCTCACCAATTTTATCGACCAAAGTGTGGGGAAAGTACTCCTTGGTGGCTCTTTTGTTGCGCTGGTTTTTGCTTATTTGACGCGTTATTTTGCTGCAAGCATAGGCTCGGTTGAAAACGGATTTAGTAAGATAGATAAAAGTATTGACGATGCGACAAAGGTTTTTGGAACAGATGAATTTGAGCGTATTTTTAGGGTCTATCTGCCTTTGATGCGACCTTATTTGCTCAGTGGTTTTTTGATACTCTACATCGACCTTGCCAAAGAGCTTCCCGCAACCTTGCTTCTAAGACCTTTTAACTATGACACTATCGCCATTCGCATTTACGAATTAGCGAGCAACGAGATACTCTATAAAAGTGCCTTCCCATCGCTTTTATTGGTGGGCACAACCGCCATTGCCGTTTTATTACTCAATTCAAAATTTGTACGAGGTAGAAGATGAAACCTATCGTCAGCATCGAAGATTTACACAAACGTTTTTGCAAAGGAAGTGTTTGTGTTGCCAATGACATTAGCTTTTCCATCAACGAGGGTGAAATTTTTACCATTTTAGGCAGAAGCGGTAGTGGTAAAACCACTCTTTTGCGTATGCTATCAGGTCTTGAAAATCCTGATAGTGGAACGATTTGCATTGGCAACAAGGTCGTCTATGACGCCAAAACCAATCTTCCACCCAATCAGCGAGAAATCGCCATTGTTTTCCAAAACTACGCGCTTTTACCCCATCTGAGCATTGCTCAAAACATTGCTTTTGGAAGCAAAGCGAGTCAAGAAGAGCTTTTACATGTAATGCAAAAAACCAAGATAGAAACGCTCTCTTCTAAGTACCCGCATGAAATCAGCGGTGGTCAACAACAACGTGTCGCCCTTGCTCGCGCCATTTTGGATAAGCCCAAAATTCTCCTCTTGGATGAGCCACTGAGTAACATCGACACCGAGCTAAGAGCCATTTTAAGGGCAGAGCTTAAAGAGATGATCAAACTCTTTGGCATCACAGCGCTTTTCATCACCCATGACAAAGAAGACGCGTTTTACCTCTCTGATCGCATTGCCATTATGGATGGTGGAGATATTTTGCAAATCGGCACACCCAAAGAGGTTTACAATCATCCAAACTCACTCTACTGCGCTAATTTTTTAGGAAAAATGAATCTGTTGCCAAAACGCTTTATGCAGGGTGAAAAAGAGGTCTATTGCCGTTTGGATGCGGTGCGGTTAGGAAGAGACTTTGAGCACAAAGCACGGATTATCGAGATAGTCTTTTATGGTAATTTTTACGAAGTCACATTGGAATGTGAAAATGAGACATTAATGGCATATAGCTTTGATGATAGCCTCAATGTAGGCGATTTGATAGGTTTTGAGATTGATGCAAATCGGCTGATACGTTTTGTTTAAAAGTAGATACTAAAGGTTGAGCCTTCATTTTCTTTTGAGTCTATTTCGAGTCTAAAACCATTGGTTTTGCAGATGGTATTGACGATGTCTAAACCGATGCCAAAACCGCCTTTATCGGAGTTGGCACGTTTGTAGCGTTTGGTGATGTCGCCAAGTTTGGAGCTTGTTATGCCGATGCCATTGTCTTTGACGCTCAGTTTTTCAACGTCGAGTAAGACTTCGATAGTTCCACCTAAACGATTGTATTTGATAGCGTTTGAAAGTAGGTTGTCGATGAGTTTGATAAGGCTCTCTTCATTGATATGCAGAGTTTTTTCTTCGAGCTTAAGGCTTAGGTCGATGCGTTTACTCGCCATTAAATCGGCAAAATATTCAACTCTCTCAAAGATTAGTTTTTTCACATCGACATCGCTTTTCTCTTCATTTTGTTTGTCGTGCAAGAGCATGTAGCTCAGATTTCCATACAACGTTGCGATGCGTTTGGCACTGAGTTCGATGCGTTTACGTTTCTTTTCATCCACATTTTTGAGTGTTCCAATGCTCATCAAAATCGCTGTAATAGGCGTATTAAGCTCATGCGTTGAGTCTTTGATAAAGGTATCCAGATGGTTGATCTCTTCTTGGATAGGTTTGAGAAATTGTTTAGCAAGCACGTAGCCTAAGAGAGTTGCAAAAGCAAGACTGAGTACAAAATAGAGCAAAACTTGTGAACGTAGCGCATTCACGGCACTTGAGATATGGATGTGCTTAAGCACAATGGTATGAATGCCAAGATGCCCTTGTGTGCTCTCATCAAGAGCATAAAAGCTGTCATTTTCGAGGTAAAACGTTTTGCTAAAATCTATAGGTTCCGAAAAGCTCACATGCAAAGGAGCGTTACCTTCGCCAAAGAGTCCGAGCTGGTACTCTTTTTCTAAACCAAAACATTTCTCAGGAGCGTTTTTAGCAAGGCATTTTTGAAGCGTCTCGTCTTCCATCATGTGTGCGGTGACGATTTTGTGCGCGATGCTAGAAGCGGTGGCTCGCATTTTTAGGGCATAGTTTTCATGCAAGTTTTTAATCTCGATGGTGTAAAACATCCATGCAAGTAGGCAGATAAAGGCGTAAATAGAGCCAAGATAGATGAGTAAAAACCTCAAAAGTGAGCGTTTTTCATAAGCACTTAAAGCGATATCCCACTCCTTTGATGTTCTCTATAAGACTCTCAAGCCCAAAACTGCGCAAGTTTTTGATGTAAGTACGAAGCGTTGAATGTGTAGGTACTTCATCAAAACGCCACACCTCTTCGATGATCTCTTCAAAGCTAAGAAGGCGATTTTGATGCGCTAAAAAATACTCCAAAAGCTGTGCTTCTTTTTTACGAAGATTGTAGGTTTGTTCAGGTGTGATGATCTGATAGTTTTGTGGATCGTAGCTGACCTGTGATGCTAGATGCACAAGGGTAGTTTCTTCGATATGATGCAATTTTTTAGTGCGTTCGATGCGCACTAAAAGCTCTTCAAGCTCAAAGGGTTTTTTGAGGTAATCCTCCGCTCCTAGTGCAAAGCCTTTTTTCACATCGCTGATTTGGTCGAGCGAGGTAATGAAGATGGTAGGAGTCGTGATGTTCGCCTCTTTAAGTGTTTTTAACAACTCAAAGCCGCTCAGGCTTGGAACATTGATGTCCAAAACCAAGATGTCAAACTTGTCTTCAAAAATGGCATCAAGCGCTTCTTTCCCATCGTAGAAGAGTGTGACATGTAAGCCATGTTCGACTAAAAACTCTTCAATAATTTCGCTAAGAATGGGGTCATCTTCTAAGAGTAGGATTTTCATAAAAGGCATTATACAAACATTCCACAAATATTGCACAGATGTTTTTTATACTGTAAAAAACTATTACTATTAAAGGAAACACATGTTACACCACTCAAAAGCAATTACAGCACTCATCCTTGCTTCTGCTCTTTCAAGTCCAGCTTTTGCGATGGAAGGGCATTCCGCGCACGACCATTCAACACATAATCACACGATGATGTCAACCGTTGGGAAGCCCTCCGATGCCTCTAAAGCTACTAAAACCATTAAAGTGGATTTATTAGACTCTATGAAGTTTGAATTTCATAGCAAAATGAACATTAAAGCAGGAGATATTGTTCGACTTGTCGTGACCAATAAAGGTGTGATTGACCATGAGTTTTCCATTGGGAGTGAGAAAGAGCAAAAAGCGCATCTTGAAATGATGAAACAGATGCCAAACATGGTGCACAGTGATGGCAGTACCATAACCGTTAAACCCAATGAAACCAAAGAGCTTACATGGAAATTTACCAAAAGAGACACAGTGATGTTTGCGTGCAATATCCCAGAGCATTTTGAAGCGGGAATGCACCACACGATTGTTATAAAGTAGTATGATTGTTTTCATGAGAGTTATTCCACAAATAGTACACACACGCCTTTTATACTGTCATTATATTTTTACAAGGAGTAAGTGATGAAGAAGATTTTAGGAATGTTCCTAGCGGTGGCGTTAAGCCTTGGGAGTGCTTTTGGTGCAGAAGCACTTTCTAAAAAGGGAATGGCAGGTCCATTAGAGGTCGAGTACAGTACGCTAAAGCCTATCTCTCAGGGGATGAATCTCATCAAAGTCAAAGTTATGGATGGCACGAAAGAGGTTAAAGATGCCAAAGTGAGCATCATTGCAGCGATGCCAGCGATGCCTGGAATGCACGCGATGGAAGAAAAAGCCGATGCAAAATACACCAATGGTGCCTATGAAGCCAATGTTATCTTCTCTATGAACGGTACATGGCAGCTTAGCATCGTGGTGGAAACTGCTGATGGTAAAAAACAACGCTTAAAATCAAGCGTGAACCTCTAATGAAACGAGCTCTTTTAGTCGTAGCCCTAGCGGGCTACGCATGGGCGCAGAGTGAGCTTGTCTCTTTGGCATACAGCCATAACCATGAGCTTAAGGCACTGGAAAATGAGATACTAGCGATTGAAAAAGAGGTTGATCTAAGCAAGATTTGGGAAAACCCTATGCTCTCTCTTGGGGTCAACGACATCTTTTTAAGTGAGCCTCTAACACGAAATCAAGAGATGCAAAATGAGGCGATTTCTCTTTCACAAAAAATTCCATTGGGTGGAAAGCTAGACATTAAAGAGTCGATTGCTCTGCAAGATGTTGCCATCAAAAGGCTGGAACTTCAAACCAAAAAGCTAGAGATGCAGCAAGAAATCGCTACGCTAGAGCAAACGTATGTGCGCATCAACCAAGATTTAGCATTAGTGGCTAAGTATGAGAAAATCTTGGAAGATCTTAAAAACGCTCACCTTGCTTACAATACCACGAGTGCACATTATGTCGATACGCTGAACAACACGATTTTGCAGAAAAACCTTTCTATCGAGAAAAAAACACTGCTTAAAGAGAAGGCTTCGATTGATCGAAAATTAGAGAGCATTTTGGCAATTTCTATGCCTGAATGGTACGCAAAAGAGGGGCTTTTGAGCTATGGGTTGAGTGATGAAGAGAAGCGCTTGGAAAAAGCGCCTAAATTACAGCTTCAAAACCTTCAAAGTACGAAAGAGCTTTTGAATTTACGTTATGAAAAAGCGACCAAAATCCCTGATGTTACGATCAGTTTAGGTTACAACCGAAGACAAGGACGAGATGACTACGCCTTTTTAGGTTTTGAGATACCACTGCCCATCTATGGCAAAGAAAACCTCTCCATTCAAAAAGCAAAACTTACCCATTCTGCTTCGGAGCAAAGTGTTTTAAATACCCAAAAACAGCTTCTTTTTGAGCTTAAAGATGAACTGTTAAATAAAGAGTTGCAGTACGACAAAATCGCTCTTTCTAAAGAAGTCTTGCATGAAAATGAGAAAATGTATGAAGTGCTTCAAAGTACCGCACTTTCTCAAAATGACGCTCTTTTGAGTCTTTTAAATGTCCTTAGCCAAATGCTTGAGGCACAAAAACAGATCAATGCTAACACATTCGCTTATAACGAGTCTATCATCAAAATCTACACCCTTTTAGGAGTCGAGCTATGAAAGTCACCCATCTCATTTTAACAGCACTTTTACTCTTAAGTGTTCAGCTTGACGCCAAGCAGATTTTCAATGTCAAAACCATCGAAGTAAAAAAAGTCTTAGAAGGTTCTGCTAAAGAGTTTTACGGTTATACCAAAGCGAATGAAGAGAGTGTCAAAGAGGTAAGCTTGCGTTATGACGCGTTTATCGAGCAACTCTATGTCAACAAAAACTTCTTACATGTAAAAAAAGGTGAGCCTTTAGCGAAGCTCTATTCGCAAGAGATTTACACCGCAGAGCTAGAACTCATCAACGCGCTACGCATTAAAAGTGACAGCATGGTACAAAGCATTACCCAAAAGCTCAAACTTTTAGGGGTCGATGAGAAAACCATCGCGAAGATTATTGCTGAGAAAAATGTCCCTGAAAATATCACCATCGTTTCGCCTTACAATGGCATTGTGACAGCAAAAGCTATCAATCAAGGCTCATTCGTTCCTAAAGGTGCAAAACTCTATGAGATCAGCGACTATACCAATCTATGGCTTATCGTAAAAGTTTATGAAAAAGACCTTGAGTTTGTAAAGAAAGCGCAAAATGCCGACATCTTTTTTGATATGCATTCAAAACCGTATAAAGCTAAAATCGATTTTATCTACCCCAAAGTTGATCCGCAAACGAAAAGTGTGGATGTGCGTTTGGTCATTGAAAACAAAGACCTTGAGATTTATGAAAACGCATTCGCCAAAGCACGTTTTGGTACTGCCAAACGAGAGTACCTCGCCCTTCCAAAAAGTGCGGTGATGACCAAAGGTGCTAAGACGAGTGTTTTTGTCAAAGGTGAGTTTGAGGGTGAGTATGAGCCAAGAGAGATCGAAGCAAAACGTCTTAACAATGACACTTTTGAGATCATCAAAGGGCTAAAAGAGGGCGATGTGGTCGTAGCCAATGCGCTCTTTATGTTTGATGCCGATGCCCAAAATAACGGAGGGGCAATGCAATGATAGAATCTATCATTGAAAAAAGTGTCAAAAATAAGGCGCTTCTTCTCTTAACTCTGATTATCGCCGCATTTCTCTCTTTTTGGGCGATTAAGCAAACACCATTGGATGCTTTGCCAGACCTCACGCCTCCACAGGTCATCGTGAATGTGAAGTATCTAGGGCAATCGCCTAAGATCATCCAAGATCAGCTTGTGTATGAGCTGACCAATGCGTTGTTATCGGTTGCAAAAACCAAAACCGTGCGTGCGTTTACCTCGTATGAAAACGCCATCGTTTACATCATCTTTGAAGATGGCACCGACCTCTATTGGGCGCGCGATAGGGTCAATGAAGTCATCCAAAATGTCTCTAAAAATGCCCCTAAAAATGCGACCATTAAATTAGGTCCTGATGCCACGGGTATTGGTTGGGCGTTTGAGTATGCACTAACATCACAAAATCGCAGTCTTGATGAGCTTCGAAGCATTCAAGATTACCTCTACCGCTATGCCCTTTTGGGTGTCGAGGGCGTGAGTGAAGTGGCGAGTGTGGGCGGTTTTGTGAAGGACTATGAAGTCACCCTTCGAGCGGACGCACTCTACAAATATGACCTAAGCATCGACGATCTTATGAGCGCACTTTCCAAAAACAACAGCGATTTGGGTGGGCGAGTGGTGCTTGAAAATGGCTTTGAGCAGATCATCCAAGCCAGAGGTTTTGCCGCTTCGTTAGATGACCTTTCAAACATTACCATCAAAACGGTGAATGGCATACCGCTCAAACTCTCTGACATCGCCGATGTGCGTGTGGTTCCCACCTACCGAAGTGGAATGGCAGAGCTGAATGGTGAGGGTGAAGTGGTTGGAGGCGTTGTGGTTGTGCGTCACAAAGAGAATGCTTACAAGGTCATCCAAGCAGTCAAAGAGAAGCTCGAATCTTTACATGTAAATGACGTAGAGGTGGTGACAACGTACGATAGAAGCGATCTCATTACCAAAGCAATCAACAACCTCAAGCGTGCCCTTTTGGAAGAGAGCATCGTTGTGTTGGCAGTGGTTATGCTTTTCTTGCTTCACTTTAGAAGCGCACTTGTCGTCATCATCGTTTTACCACTCACCATTGCTCTAACCTTTTTGTGTATGAAGCTTTTTGGGTTGGAGTCCAACATCATGAGTTTGGGTGGCATTGCCATTGCTATTGGTGCGATGGTCGATGCGTGTATCGTGATGATCGAAAATGTGCATAAAAAGCTTTCACATGGTGAGATAAAAAGCGAGGAAGAGCGCAAAGCCATCATCATCGCTTCATCCAAACAAGTCGGTCGCCCGATCTTTTTTGCCCTTTTACTTATCGTGGTCAGTTTCTTGCCTATCTTCGCACTCAGCGGGCAAGAAGGCGCACTCTTTAAGCCGTTGGCGTACACGAAAACCTTTGCAATGCTCATTGGTGCGGTGCTTTCCATTACTCTTGTTCCGCTTTTGATGATTTATTTTGTTAAAGGCAAAATCCTTGAAGAACATAAAAATCCACTCAACAACTTTTTTATCTGGCTGTATGCACCACTTTTACGAATACATATGCGTTTTTGGTATGTTGCTATAGCCCTATTTATGGGCTTTTTAGTGCTAGGGTATCACACCTATACCAAACAGCGTTGGGAGTTTATGCCACCTCTGAATGAGCAGACGTTTATGTACATGCCCGTCACACCGTTTGGCATCAGCATCGAGCTCGCCAAAGAGTACGCGCAAAAGAGCAATGAAGTCATCAAAAGCTTCCCAGAGGTTGAAAGCACGTTTGCCAAAGCAGGGCGCGCTGAGAGTGCGACAGACCCAGCGCCACTTTCGATGATCGAGACGATCATACAACTTAAACCCAAAGAGCAGTGGCGTTCAGGCATGAGCTATGAGAAACTTCGAGACGAGATGAACGAACAGCTTCAAATGACGGGACTTGTTAACTCATGGACATACCCGATTCGTGGGCGCATCGACATGCTCATCACAGGCATACGAACACCACTTGGCATCAAACTCTACGGTGACAATGACCAAGCGTTGGAAGAGAGTGCGAACAAAATCGCCAGTGTGCTTGCCAACTACGAAGGAACTAAAAGCATTTTTGCAGACAAGGCGAACAGTGGTTACTACCTAAATCTAACGCTCAAACCTGAAAATATCGCCTCTTATGGACTCACCAAAGAAGAAATCCTTAACTTCGTGGACAATGCCATCGGTGGCTCAAAAGTGAGCACTTTTTACCAAGGCATCGAGCGTTATGCGATCACGTTGAGACTGGAAGAAGAGAGTAGAAAAGACCTAAATGCCATTAGTGAACTCACCATAAAAACAGCGTATGGGTTCCAGCGTTTAGGGCATTTTGTAGAACTGGGTTACGACGTGGGTGCCAGTGAACTAAAGTCTGAAATGGGCAAGAAAGTGAACTACATCTACATTACCCTAAAAGAGGGCTTTTCGTCTAAAACGTATAAAGACGAAGCGACCAAAATTTTAAAAGAGAGTGTGGAACTTCCAACAGGTTTTTACATCGGTTGGGCAGGGGAGAGCGAATATTTAGAGAGTGCCATGGAGCGTTTGCAGTTCATCTTGCCACTGACTCTGCTTATCACGTTTATGCTCATTTACTTAGGGCTTGGCTCGTTTAAAAATGCGCTTTTGGTCTTTTTGACCTTGCCACTCGCTGCTGTGGGTGGGTTTTTGTATGTGGATTATCTCAACTTCAACCTCTCCATTGCCGTCATCGTGGGCTTTTTAGCGCTGATTGGCATTGCGGTGGAGACGGCGATTGTTATGATTATCTACCTTGAAGAAGCGATGGCTCATGTGAAAGAGCGAACAGCCAAAAACATTCAAGAAGCCATCTTCGAAGGTGCGGTACTTCGTGTTCGCCCTAAACTGATGACCGTTTTTGCCATCCTTGGAGGACTTTTACCCATTATGTGGCTGGATGGTGTGGGAAGTGAAGTGATGCAACGCATCGCCGCCCCGATGATTGGCGGAGTGGTAAGTTCGGCTATTTTAACGCTTTTGGTGATACCTGTATTGTATTATCGGATGCAGAAGATTGAGGAGTGAGAGGGTTATCTATTGTTGAAATTTCGCGCGATTTTATAACACCTCCCTCTTTAGAGGGTATATCGGAGTATACTCTAGTGTAGTACTTAGATTTTTACATTGGAGATACCCTGATGCCACAAAAGAAAAACCATACTCTGCCAAAAGAGACACACACAAAAGCGTTTCCCATTGTTAGTATTGGGGCTTCTGCTGGTGGATTGGCGGCATTTGAAGCTTTTTTTTCTCGTATGCCTCAGTATCCAGTTCCGTGTGCTTTTGTGTTAATTCAGCATCTCTCCCCTGATTTTAAAAGTAGCCTTGTCGAGATTATCGGAAACTATACCCCCATGAGCGTTTTTGAGATAACGGACGGCATGGTGGTGGAACCCAATTGCGTTTATATCATCCCCCCAGCGCACGATATCTCACTGGTGAAGGGGGCATTTGAGCTGTTAAATCGCACCAAAAAAAAAGGCCTACACCTTCCCATCAACTTCTTTTTTAACGCGTTAGCCAAAGACCAACACCAAAATGCCATTGGTATCATACTCTCAGGTACAGGAAGTGATGGCACAAAAGGCATTTTAAGTATCAAGGAAAATGGCGGTATGGTTATGGCGCAAAGTATCGCTTCTGCCCAATATGACGGTATGCCAAGTAGTGCTATAGGAACGGGTTTGGTTGATCATAGCCTACCACCAGAAGAGATGGGTGTTGCACTGATGAATTACATCACGTCTACATGGGACACGCTTTTAACGGAGCCTCCTTTAGATTTTGCACTCAAACATGAAAATGTTCTTAAAAAGATTTTTATCCTTCTTCGTGAACAAACAGGTCATGATTTTTCACAGTACAAACCCAATACTATTCATCGTCGCATTGCGAGAAGGATGGATGTTGTAGGTATTGAGTCATTGGAAAAGTATGCGACTTATTTGAAAACAACACCTGATGAAATTGAGGCGTTGTTTCGGGATGTCCTTATAGGGGTCACGCACTTTTTTCGTGACAAAAGTGCCTTTGAGGCATTGGAGAAAATCATTCCTGAACTTTTAAGGAGCAAGTCTATGAGCAATCCCTTTCGAGCGTGGTCTTGTGGCTGTTCGAGTGGCGAAGAGGCGTATTCTTTGGCGATACTTTTAGCCGAATACAAAGAGGCATCCAAACTCTCTTTTTCGATTCAAATATTTGCGACTGACATTGATGAGCGAGCCATTGCAAACGCGCGTTCAGGTCTTTATACTTCGGATATCGTAGAGGATGTTTCGCCCAAACGACTAGCGTCTTATTTCACGCTAGGGTCTGATGCTAAAACATACCGCATCAATAAAAATATCCGCGATATGGTCATCTTTTCTGAACAAAACATCACCAGAGACCCTCCTTTTTCCAAACTTGATCTCATCTGCTGTCGCAATCTTTTGATTTATATGAACCCCTCTTTGCAGAAAAAGATCATCCCTTTATTTCAGTATGCCCTCAATCCTAATGGGGTTCTTTTTTTAGGTAATTCTGAGGGTGTCGGAGAATTTGAACATCTTTTCTCCGTCATGGATCAAAAAGCAAAACTCTATCGCTGTGTTGTCAATCCAGATGATTCAAGACGAAAGCTGATGGAGCATGTTCTTCCTCTTCCTACTTTGGAAAGCAGGCGTTTTTCTTCCGCTAACATCCCCTTGGTGCGTGAACCAAATAAGCAACCTTTAGCCAACGTGTTTGTTAACGCTGGAGGTGATAAGCTTTATCTCTACAGCGAAGCTGGCTTACAGGCAAAAAGTTCTCCTTTAAAAAATGAAGAGACAGCCATAGAAGAGTTGCAATCGCTCAATGAAGAGTTACAATCCATCAACGAAGAGCTTCAATCAACCAACGAAGAACTCGAAACCTCCAAAGAAGAGATGCAATCCCTCAATGAAGAGCTTTCCACGGTAAATTCTGAACTTCAAACAAAAATTATCGCGCTTTCTCAAGCCAACAATGATATGAATAACTTACTCTCAGGCACAGGTGTTGCAACACTCTTTTTGGACAAAAAGCTTAATGTGATGCGCTTTACCCCCTCGTGTTCGCTCATCATCAATCTTATTACGGGTGATATCGGACGACCCATAGGGCATATCGTCCCCAACCTCGTTAATTACACCACGTTACAAGCCGATGCCCAAGGCGTACTTGATACGCTCATCCCCACAGAGATACGCGTATGCTCGACGACCGATAAGTGGTATATGATGCATATCATTCCCTATCGAACCCTTGAAAATGTTGTTGAAGGTGTGGTGGTGAGTTTTGTGGATATCACGGAGATTAAAGCCTTGCGCCGTTTGGCGGTGATTGTGAATGATGCCAATGATGCCATCATTATGCATGATTTAGAGGGAAATATCCTCGCTTGGAATAAAAGTGCAACGCAGATGTATGGTTGGAGCGAAACAGAGGCGTTAAAGCTAACGATGAACGACCATGTTCCGCAATCCACACGCAAAGAAGCGCTGAAAAAAATCATTCAGCTCAGTCGTCATGAGGTTTTAGCGCCCTATCTTACACAGCGCCTCGCCAAAAATGGATCGATAAAAGATGTTTGGATTACCGCAACGGCACTGATTGATGAGACGGGTAAAATGTATGCAGTAGCGACCACAGAGCGCTTGGTTGATCCTACCTTAGGAGTGCCCAATGAAAGAAATAAGTAATCTAGAAGCGTTACAACCCACATTACGCGAAAAGGCAGAATATCTTTTTTTTAAGAAGGTCAATTTACAAAAAAAAGAAAACTCACTTGAAATGATTCAAAAAGTTCTTCAAGAATTATGCATTCATCAAATCGAACTTGAAATACAAAATGAGGAGTTACTACAGAGTAAAGAAGAGCTTTACCTTGTAAAAGAACGCTATTTTAATCTGTATGAACAAGCTCCCATTGGGTATTGCACGCTCAGCGAAGAGGAAAAAATTTTTCAAACAAACCTCACTATGGCGACATTACTCATTTTACCTAAGAGTAAACTGTTGGGTCGGTCTATCAAAACATTTATCGCTCGTGAAAGTCAAGACATGTGGTATTTATACCTCCAAAAACTCCTTAAAACACACAAAACAGAGCCATGTGAGTTGCAGATGATAAAAGGAGATGGTACACTCTTTTGGGCACATTTGGATGTATCTATCCAGCATGATGTGCATGGCGTCGTAACATTGCATCTCACGCTAAGTGACATTTCCTTACAAAAAGAAGCTCAAAAAATTGAGAGTGACGTTTTCAATGGCTAAAAATAATTACAATGGCTTTTGAGATATACTCACAAATTGCGTTAAAATTCTCTGCAAACTGCCCTCTTCAATCTTGTTTTGGGCGGTTGTTAAAATCTCTCTGGGGGCAACGACCGCGCCTAATTTTGAAAACTGTAAACGCATCGCATTGCACACGTCAGTTCCAGTGATTCCAGAGTGTGTTGCGAGTTGGACGCATTTTAAGGTGAACAGTTCCCTGAAATTTTCATTGCTTCTGGATATCCATGCGATGACATTGGTTAAAACAGGGGGAATGGAGTAGTTGTACTCAGGGGCTACAACGATGTATCCTGAGGAATTTTTCATGGTGTTTGAAAGTTCTGTAATGTTGCTTGGGATGCCATCATTTGTCTCTTTTGAAGAGTCGTACAGGGTGATGTTTAAATCAACTAGATTGATGATTTGACTATTAATTCCCATTTTTTCTAGGCACTTTTCTATTCTTCCTGCCAACTTCATATTTTCATTGAGACTTGCGACTAATATTAAATACATGATCCATCCTTATTAAGATAAATTTGGGTAGTTTTTTATATGTAAAATGTTACTGCTTTCTCATGACTTTCTTTGCGCGCTATCCACAAAATTCTCCGCTTCTTTTCAACGCAGATTTTGTGCCACCTCTTTATCAACAATCGTTTGACCGATAGGCGCGAGTGAGATAACAGCCAGTTTAAGGTGCTGAATCGCAAAAGGGATGCCGATGATAGTGATGGCGCACGCAAACGCAGACATGATGTGCCCGATAGCCAGCCAAAATCCCGCGAAGATAAACCACACAATGTTACCGATAAGTCCTAGCGTTCCCGTTCCGATGTCGTCTTGCTTGTTCAGAGATTTTCGGCTAATCGCCTCTTTTCCGAAGGGAAAAAATGTAAATTGACCGATGACGAAGCACGCTTTTGCCCAAGGAATGCCGATGATGCTCACAAGGGCGATGAGTCCAAAAAACCACCACGCTAACCCCATGAAAATACCGCCAAACAAAAACCAAATGATATTACCAAGCAGCCTCATATGCCATCCTTCTCTTTTTGAGTATTGTACTGGAAAATGGTTAATGGTAAAACGTTGTAAACTCATGAAGGGCAATGCGCGGTGTTCGGTAGCTGTTGATAAGCGCTTCTTTGCCTTCATATCCCATGGCGATGCCGCAGAGCAGAAGCTTATTGGCTTCGATGGCTAGTTCTTCTTTAACGATGCTTGGAAACTCAGCCAAGGCAGCTTGCGGGCAGGTTGCTAACCCTTTTTCGGTGGCGCTCAGCATAATGGACTGCAAAAACATACCATAGTCGAGGTAAGAGCCTTTCTCTAAACGCGCATCGATAAAAAAGTAAAGTACGACGGGCGCATCAAAAGCGCGGTAGTTGAGCTTCCACTGCTCCATCTGCCTTTGTTTGTCCTCTTTGGCAATGCCAAGCATGCTGTACATCAAAAGCCCCGTCTCCTTGCGCCTGCTTTTATAAGGCTCTTCCCATGTGGAAGGGTAATAGGCATAGTCCATCACCCCTTTGTGTCCGCTCTCAAAGGCTTCGATGACTTTTTGTTCCAGCGTGTGTTTTTTCTCGCCACTCACAACACACACATGCCATGGTTGCATGTTAACGCCAGAGGGTGCATATTTGGCATCTTCAAGGACTTCTTCTATAAGCGCTTGCGGTACTGCTTTGGGTAAAAAAGCGCGGGTGGATTTTCGCTCTTTGAGTGCTTCCGATACGGTCATAATGTAGCCTTTTCGTGTTTTATGTATTGTACGAAACTTTCTTGAAATTAAATGAAACAGCTTAAAATTAACTTCTATTTTTTAGAAAGAAACCTTCATGTATAATTCTTTTTTGTTGAAAGGATGTAACGTGGCTTCCGCAGTTGATTTTTCTATTATGGCGATTTTTCTTCCCACCTTCTTTTTTGTCTCCGTAACCCCTGGTATGTGCATGACCCTTGCGATGAGTTTGGGCATGAGCATCGGGCTTAAGCGTACGTTTTACATGATGATCGGTGAGCTCATCGGTGTTGGCATCGTAGCGCTCTCTTCGGTGGTTGGTGTGGCGGCGATTATGATAAATCATCCTGACATCTTTACCATTTTTAAGTATGCGGGTGGATTATATCTAGGGTTTTTAGGGGTACAACTCTGGCTCAATCGCGGGAAAATGGCACTCTCCAATACGGAATGTTCGGTAAATATCTCCGCAACATCGTTAGCACTTCAAGGCTTTGTAACTGCCATTGCCAACCCCAAAGGCTGGGCATTTTTTATTGCACTTTTACCGCCTTTTATCAACCAAGCAAAACCGCTTGTTCCTCAAATTTCGGTGCTATTAGCCATCATTTTAACGCTGGAATTTATCTGTATGATCATCTACGCCAGTGGTGGCAATACCTTGCGCATTTTTTTGCAAAAAGGTGACAATGTAAGGCTCATGAACCGCATCGCAGGAACGTTGATGCTGGGTGTTGGGGTGTGGTTGGCATTTGGGTGAGTCTTTACATGTAAGGAAAAACCTTACATGTAAAGGGTAGAGTATATTTTATTCGACGTTGTCTTGGTTGTAGATTTTCTCGTCAAGTTCGCCTTCACCTTTAGCGACGATGACCGCAGTCATAGCATCACCTGTGATGTTAACGGTGGTTCGTGCCATATCTAAGATTCTGTCAATTCCCGCGATGATAGCGATACCCTCTAACGGTAAGTTAACGGAAGTTAAAACCAATGAAAGCATAATAAGTCCCGCACCTGGAACGCCCGCCGTACCGATAGATGCTAAAGTAGCCGTCAAAATAATGGTCATATAGTTAGCAAACGTAAGATCAACCCCAAATGCTTGTGCAACAAATACCGCACAAATACCTTGATAAATCGCTGTTCCATCCATGTTGATAGTCGCACCCAAAGGCAGTACGAAGCTCGCAATTGGTTTGGAAACACCTAAGTTGTGAATGGTATTACTGGTAGTAACAGGCAGTGTTCCTGAGCTACTGGTGGTTGTAAATGCAACCGTTTGCGCTGAAGCGACACCTTTGAAAAACTTGATCGGATTGAGGCGCGCAAAAATCGCGATACCGCCACCCATGGTAAGAGCCATATGAAATAAACATGCGATGTACACACAACCGATGACTTTTGCAAGGCTTATAAGCACGTCCACACCGTATGATGCGGAAACCCATGCCATCAAACCAAAAACACCGATAGGTGCGAAAGAGATGACGATTTCTGTCAATTTGAACATGACTTCTGAAAAGGATTCAAAGAAGGCTGCAACAGGTTTGCCTTTTTCACCTGCCATACTGATAGCAATACCCAAGAAAATAGCAAAAACGATAATTTGTAAAATATCACCTTTAACTAAGCTGTCCATAGGATTGGTTGGGATAAGCGCTAGAAGCGTATCAACCAATGGTGGTGCATTTTTTGCTGCAACAGCTGCTGTATTGCTCAGTGCAACACCTGCACCTGGCTCAAAGATAATACCAAACGCCAAGCCGATAGCTACGGCAATCGCTGTAGTAACCAAGTAAATTGAAAACGTTTTAATACCAATACGGCGCATTTTGCTCAAGTCTTCCATCGACGTGATACCCGTAACCAACGTTACAAAAACCAAAGGCACGATCAACATTTTAATCATATTGATAAACAGTGTACCTACAGGTTTGAGCATCAACGCGACATCTTTAAACAGAAGTCCGACAACTAAACCTAAACAAAGACCGATAAAGATCTTTTTCCATAACGCTAAGCCTCTCCACCATAACATCATGTGTTATTCCTTTTTAATTATAAGATAAAATGATTTTAAAGACACAAAGCGACTCCAAAGCGACTTTTTTGAAAAAAACGACGTCAGTTGTGGGTGAAATGTATCTATATTACACATGTATATGTAAATAAAAGTTACACAGTTTCTTTTTTACACATTTTAGTGTAAAGAAACGTTACAAAAGCATTGTGATTATCTATAAAATTACTTTGAAATTTTTAAATATCTTTAAAAAATAAACCGTGAAGTTATAACCAAAGTGGTCTAAAAGAGGGTTTAAGTGGTCTGCATGTAAGGAAAATCCTTACATGCTTTGATTTATATTTAGAACTTCAAAATTTTGGCTAACTCACTCATTTCTTTCTCAAACGTTAGAAATTTTTGATCCAGTTGTTTTTTTAACGCATCTTTCTCTTTTGGTGTTAAAAACGAATAGCTGATGCTGTTGTAGACATAGGTTTTGATGGTTTGATAGCTTGGATGATAACGACTGGCGAGCAGGACGTACTCGTGGCTCAGGTTGTTTCTTGAAACGCCTGAATCATCGGTAGAGATAACAAGAGGCACGCCATAAGCGGCATAGATGGAGTAGGGGTGATCTTTGCCAGCAACGCCTAAGATAAATTCATTGCTTGTAAGGTTGATCTCAATAGCAACGTTGTTTGTTTTGAGGTTTTGAAGGAGGACAATGGAATTTTTTTCATACGGCAGATCGACCCCATGACCGATGCGTTCTGCTTTTGCGATATTTTGAGCTTGCGTGATGTGAAAGAGAAGCTCTTTTGGCTCAACCATACCGATGGTAAGCTCTCCTGCATGAAGCGAATGAAGCACGTGTGGGTATTTGCTCATAAGGTAGTTGAACATACGCATATGGAGCGTGTAATCATTAATAGCCACGGTGTTGTTTTCAGGCGCTACGATGTTCACTCCTACAACAAGCGGAGAGCTAAGGGCTGCTTTATAACCCGAGAGTAGGTCAGTGTAGACTTGCAAAGGATCAAGTGTTCTGACCGCATACGTTTGGTAGCGCATCGTAAAGTTTTCAGTGTCGATGCCTTGATGCCTGCGTTCTAGCTCCGTGACAAAATTTTGTACTTTTGTACTAAAGGTTTGGTTACGTTCATAAACCGTATTGATGCGCTCTAATAAAGCATTGACCTCTTGTTGCGTAGTAGCATTGCGCAGTTCGTTGTTAAACATTTTGACTTCATCGGTGTTGAAAAAATCTGAGCTGTTGATGCCTACGCGTGCGAGCATACTTTCGATATAGGAGACATTTTCACTAAGCGCTCGCTCTTTGATGAGGTTTAGTCCTACATCCATGTATTGATCCGAAATAGGTGAAAAGTAGCCAAAGGTGTTGAAAAAGTTGCTATCGGGTGGTAATTGGTCATGGCTGTGATTTGAAAAGTCTTTGTCTGACCACAGTGTGAGCAGTTTACGATAAAGCGTGTCATTGGCGATGAGTTCATCCACACTTACACTTTTGCAGGCATCGTTTCCCTTGTTTTTGACAATTTTATAGGTGCAGGTATCGATAAACCAGTGTTTGTTTTTCACCCATTCAAGGTATGTCTCCGCATAAATGGAGCCTGAGTAGTGATGGTGCAAGTCCCCACCTTTGGGCATTTGGGTGAAAAAAAGTTTGAGCAGTGCGACATTGGGCACATTAGACTCAAAAGAGCGCTCATAGAGTGCTGAGGTTGCGCCTTCATTGCCACTTTGAGGCAGATTTGGCGTGGTGCAACCCACTAAAAATCCGAGAAGTAGAAAGAGGCTTAACTGTTTAAGGTAACGCATGATGACTCCTTACCTGTAAAACGTTTTAGAACGTTAATCTTGCAATGCGCTCATTCGCCTTCACAATGCGATCAAGAGGGATTGCACCGTTTTTCACTTGTAAAAAAATGGTCTCTATGATCTCATCGGTTTTTGTCTTTGAGAGCTGGTTACCAAAAAGAAGCATATCGATGCCAGAATTGATCGCTAGGGTGACAGTTTCTTTGAGAGTATAATACTTCGCAATCGCTTCCATCTGCAAATCATCACTAATCAATACGCCATTATAGTGCATTTTCTCACGGAGTAACGTGGTGTTGATGGCATAAGAGAGGGTTGCGGGGTAGGTTGCATCAAGTTCTGCGTTAAAAACGTGCGCAGACATGATCATGGAGACGCTGTTGGAAGCAATGAGCTTCTGGTAAGGCTCTAGCTCTTTTTCGCTCCATGTTTGGGTCACATCGACAAAGCCTAGATGCGAATCGCCCAATGAAGAGCCATGCCCTGGAAAGTGCTTTAGCACGCTGATAACACCTTTGCTTTTAAGCGCATCGATGAAAACTTTGGCATATTGGGCAACGATTTCACTCTCTTTTCCATAGGAGCGTTCTAATCCCACAATGACGCTGTTTTTATCATTAACCGCTAAATCCACCACAGGTCCAAAGTCGCAGTTGATGCCATTTTGTGAAAGCATGTGTGCCATGAGAGTGTAAACATTTTTGGCATGTTCGAGTGAAGTTTTGGAAAGTGCCAAAGCGGAGGGAATTTCTGCAAAACCATAACTGGGTTTAAGTCTAGCAACCCTGCCACCTTCTTGGTCGATGGAGATAAGCAGTGGTTTTTTGGCATAGTGTTTGAGTTGTTTAGTCAGCTCTCTTAATTGTTCTGGCGAGCTAATGTTTTTCGTGCGGTTTTTCTCTGTGTAAAATCGATCAAATAAAATGACACCACCCAGTTCATACGTTTGCAGCTCTTTTGTAATAGGGCTTTGCGCGTTAATGGTCGCATCCTCAAAGCCAACAACGAGCATATGCCCTATCATTTTTTTCAGTTCAGCATCGTTGGGAAGTGCCAGCAAAGAGCTTATAAGGCTCAAAAAAAGAAGAAGAAAACGCAAAAAAATCCTTTTTGTTTTTAGGAAATTATAGCGCAGTTACGATTTTCTAGGCTTGAACCTCACGGCTTGATGTAGAGGGTTTTGAATGCACTGTAGTTGATAATCAATCATCGCGTGAAATGGAGTGAGAAACGCATCTAGTTTGGATGTTTCTATCGTCTCTATCTGCCATTGTATGAGCAGTTCTAATACTGTGAGCGTGGACTCGATGGTGGAGAGGCAATACTCGAGTGGTTGCTCTTTGATCTTAAACTCTGAACGTTTGGTAGAGTCAAAACTGATGTGTGAAAGAGCGTGTAAATTTTGACTCTCACGCATCATTTTGAGCGAACACGCCCATGTCGAATCGATGAGAAAAATTGCCATCGGCTTTTTGCATGGTAACGCTTTTTCAGCCAAAGGATTTTTGTGACTGAGGTTAATGGCGTGTTTGGAAGGGTAGAGAATGAAACTCTCATGTGTTGCGATGATCTCGTTAATGTGGGCATTGTCACTAAAGTCGATACCCATAAAAAGCTCAGAGTTAGGGAGTGAAAGGTGTGTCAAATGCCCCGTACCATTTTTGGTTTTTTTAAACTCTTTAGGGTGCATCAAAACGATGAATTTAGTCTGCGTCTCAATGGGTCTAATGTATTCACACATACATGAACTTTGGGGTCTGTGACACTGATAACATTTTGCTCTATCGCCGTAAATGGTTTGCATAACGCGGATTATACCAACTTATAGGCTTTTTTGGTACAATAAAGTCAAAATTAAAGGAGGGCTTCCATGAGTGAAAAAGAGCTGATTTTGCAAAAATTATCTGCCTTAAAAGCACAATTTTCTGGACATTATCACATTACCTCACTTGCCCTTTTTGGCTCAATGGCACGGGGTGAAGCGACTGAAAAAAGCGATATTGATCTGCTTGTTGATTTTTCACAAACACCTGATTTGTTGACGTTTATTGAACTCGAAGAAAAACTCAAAAGCGCACTGGGGAAAAATGTTGATTTAGTTCCCAAACGAAAACTCCGTGCCGAACTTTCTCAAAACATCCTTCAAGAAGCGATTGCGGTATGAAACGCAATTATCTTTTGTATCTGGATGACATCCTAAAAAGCATTCATAAGATAGAAATGTTTACCTCTGGCTACGACTTTGAGCGCTTCAAGGCTGATGATAAAACGGTGAGTGCTTGTGTGCGTGAACTCGAAGTCATCGGCGAAGCCACCAAACAAATTCCTGATGAAATAGCCTCCAAATACTTTCAAATTCCGTGGTCACTTATGGCAAAAATGCGCGATAAACTCATTCATTGGTACTTTGAAATTGATGAAGAGATCGTTTGGAAAGTAATTACAGAGCAGTTTCCTCTACTTAAAACTCAAATAGAGGTGATGAAAAAAGAGTTGGCAGAAGAAAGTTAAATATAAAAATCTAACTTTCTTTTGTAGTTTCTAGATTTCAATTTGTTTAATTTGACTATCATCTGTTATATTCATATATATTTGAATTTCTGTCATTAATTTTTCTAAATATAACACTTCAAAATAAGCTGTATTATCTCGATAAATTATTTCATCCAATGAAGATAATTTCAAATTGCAAGATGAGACATTTAAAATTATTTCCAATAATTCAATTTTCTTTTCTAGTCTTTTTGAAAAAAAGATTCTTTTAGATTGAACTTCTCTCAAATCTGCAATAATTTTAGTGAGTTTTTCGATAAAAAAAGCTTCTTTTAGTTTTATGAAACCAGTATCACGGTCAAACTGAAATCTGAATTTCATTTCATGATCATTTAGTCTTAGGTAGCAGGCTAAGAGCATTTTTTTTAAGTAGAGGTCACTCAATTTATTTAAATATCTCTGCTTTAATGAAGCTTGAATTGAGCTTTTGAGATCAATTAATATTGTAAAAATAAAAGTACAAATTGATATCGCAATTGCTATATAACTTAAATTTGTTTGCATGATTATTATGCTCCTAAAAAATAAAATAAATTCTATACTAAATTTTTACATGCTACCTATCACACCAGCACAATCCCCATAAATTCAAGAAGGCTCAGTGCCTCAAATCGGCTAAAAATTGCTCCTTTGAGGTGGTTGGTACGTAGATCAAGGTTGATATTGTGGGCATCGGTAAAGTTGGCGTATTCAAGATGCGTATTGCCAAAGAGTGCGCCTTTGAGGTCTGAGCCTCGAAAGTCTGCTTTTTCAAGTGTGGCGTTTTGAAAATCTACTTCGGTGATACGGCAGTTTCTAAGCACCATTTCACTGAGTTTTAAACCAAAAAAATTGCTGTCATTCAAAAGGCAGTCGTGAAACGCTAGTGGCTCGATAGAGAGAAGACTCTCCCAATTTGCCATCGTCCAGTCGATGCCTATCATTTTGCATGAGGAGAATTGAACAGCGTTCATTTTGGTGTCGGTGAGTTTCATAAGGCTTAGGTTACAGTTTTCAAAACGACAGCCGATAAATCTGCACGAAGCAAAAAACGTTTCGCTAAAGTCGCAAGAGACAAAGGTGCAGTCGTCAAACTCGGCTTTGGTGATCTTTTGTTTGTGCAGATTAACCCCTGTGAAATTTTCTGCAAATACGTCCATTTTATCGGTGATAGAAGAAGTCATCATTTAAAGCTTATTTACTCGTAATTTCTCTGTATAGTTTCATCGCCAATGCCACCGCTTCTTCTTTCTCGGATGCGGAAAGGCTTGGAAAAAATGCACCGAGTCCTTCTTTGTGGTTGGTTTCTAAAAACTCAAGCATAAGCGCATAGCCTATGATGAAGCCATCTTTTTGCTCAAAATTTTCACGAAAACGTTCAAGCAATTTACCTCGTGCATGTGCCCATTTGACGATGAACTGCTTGATGAGCTCTTTGTTTTTTTGAATGGAGTTTTGAATCTCTAGTATCTCTTTATAGGTTGTAAAGGTGTTGATGATGTTTAAAAAGAGGCTGATATTGGCTGCTTGCATCTGCTCTGAAAAGACAACCGACGTGAGCCCTAATTTGTCGATAATGTAGGCTTCTATCTCTTCCAAATCGTTTGATTGTTCGATGAACAGTTTGAGACTTTCGGCATTAATATCGGTATTTTCAAATCCCTGTTTGGAAATGGTTTCAACGTAGTTGTGGATGTCGAGTTTCAGCCTGCTAAATTCATCATCGGCAATTTCAAGCATACTCGCAATACGTGAGAATTTTCTGCGAAACTCCCTAGGAACGGCGATGTTGGACTTGTAGCCGATGTCATGTTCTATCTCCGCCCATGCGTGTTGCAGGATGGTTCGCACTTGGATTTCAAATTTGAGATCTTTGTAGTTTTTATACTCTCTTAGTTGCGCTCTTTCATCGTTGATGGAGCAGATGATGTGGTAAGAGAGGTAGCCAAAACGGTCAGGATCGAGAATCTTTTTTTTGTCGATGGAATTGACTTCATCGATTTTGAACTCTTTGGTAAGCAGCGCGACGATTTTTTCAACATCAATTTCAAAATAACTGATAATGCGGCATCCCACAATATCAGTAATCTCACTAAGGTTTTGGTATTTATTTTTGCCGTCTATTTTTTTGGCTAAGCTGTTTTTTTCTTTGACACGATTTTCGATGGAGTGGTAAGAGATGTTCTCTTGCTCAAGCAGTTCTTTGATGAGTATATCCATCTTGTCGCTAAAATTTTCATACTGTTTGAGCTCTTTTTCAAACTCGGCAATGAGATGATGTTTGTTGTTTTCCACACGAAATCCTTTCTAAATGCCTTAGTGCAAGTGATACATAGAATTATTTTATAGTATACGAGCTTAATATCGTAAACCAAGAGGTAAAATTTTGTAAGTCTTGTGATGAGTTTTAAGCCCAACTCTTATACAATGAAGGTGCATTAACCAACTTCAAAAAGGAGAGATCATGGCAAAAGGTAAAGACGTTAAAAAAGAAGTTAAAAAGAAACCAGAGAAGTCGTTAAAAGAGAAACGTGAAGAGAAAAAAGCAAAAAAAGCTTAGTCATAAACCCCTACTACGAGGGAAGTATAAGCTTCCTTCGTATCTCCTTTTCCATACAATCTTTCAATAATATTCTTCTATTACATTCTAAAAGTATCGTAAGAGTATTTTAAGTACATAGCTCTTATACTTCTCTTAGAACTTAACACCAAAGGAACGAGATGAAACAAGTTGTTGTCGTGGCAACAGTGAGCTTAAAAGATGGACAAAGTGAAGGCGTAGTAGAAGCACTTAAAGCGTTGCATAAAGCAACACACCACGAAGATAAGGGCTGTTTGCAGTACGATCTTCACAAAGAGAGCGAAAAAGAAAATACGTATGTGTTTGTTGAAACATGGAAAAGTGAAGCGCTTTTGAGTGAACATATGGAAAAAGCCCATTTTAAGGCATTTCAAGCGGCATTAGCGGGTAAAGTTGAAAGTATGACGATTCAAAAATTAGAAAAGATTTTATAGGAGAGACCATGGAAAATCCAACGATTAAACAACTGCAAAATCGAAAATCTATCCGTCAGTTTACAGGTGAGGCTATCAGTGAAGAAGATTTAGAGCTTATCTTTAAAACGGCGCAACGTGCTCCAACCTCCATCAATGGGCAACAAATAAGCCTTGTTTATACCAGAGATAAAGAGAAATTAAAACAGATAGCCCAGATGTGCAATGAACAAGCGCACATTGCTACAGCAGATGTGTTTGTAGGCATCGTCATCGACTTTAATCGCACCAGTGCTATTGTGGAGAGTGTGGGTCGTAACCACATCATCGAACAAAGTGCTGAGGGCATTATGGTGGGCGCTGTGGATGCTGGCATCATGCTCATGCAACTCCAAATGGCTGCGGAAGCTTTGGGCTATGGCACAACAGCCATTGGCGCGGTACGTTCAAAATCAGATGAGATGGTACAGTTTTTCAACCTTGCTCCAAAGACCTTTTTAGCCGTAGGTTGCACCATCGGTGTACCAACCGAAAAAGCTAAAAATGCTCCTTTAAAACCGCGCATCGCACTGGATACCTTTGTCATGAAAGATAGCTACGATAGTGACAAAGTTCGCAAAGGTGCATTGGCGTATGAAACAACACTTAAAACCTTCCGAGATGCGACAGGCAGTGGTTCAATGCCTACTTACGCGGAGATCACTTCAAATTACTATGCTGATGTTTACTACCGAAAAACGGCAAAGACTTTAGTATCGCAAGGGTTTGCGTTTAAGGACGAATAGTGTGTCAAGAAGAGGATATTTTTTTATTCTCTTCTTTCCAAGCTAATATTTCATTTTTCGCTATAAAAAAGTTTTTTGGTAATCCATCACTACGCATATATGTTACATATATCACAGGGTTTTCTTTTGTTCCTTTTGAAGAACTCAAATACGCATCAATGACTTTTTCACAATAAGGCTCACGCCTTACAATTTCGATGGCTTTGAAAATTAAATCCTCATATGGTTTTGTAATATTATCAAAATATGGAATGCCATCTTCCACGGGTGCGATTGAATATAGATAACGAGGTGTATTTAAAAAAGGGTCATCTAGTTCTATTTTCTCAAATTCATAAGAGCCATCTTTTGGTTGCATTAAATAATATTTAATTCCTCGTCCTTTTAAGACACGCATTGTTAGTTTGCGAAATTTTTCTTCTGAACGATGTCCAAAATAAATACTTTTTAAAGCTCTATAATCATAGTCATATAAACCTGTTTGACCAGTAACTATTCGTATTTCTTGCTCATGCTTCCATCGTTTTGATTTTGTTCCAACCAACTTAGTTTGGATTAGTTGTTTATTTTCTTCTAAATTGAAAAGATCTAAGGTTGTTATGATTGGCATTTTATTGTTATATTTAACCGTGATAGTAGGTTCTGTTTCCATTTTGTACTCTTTGAGTTTTTCTAAATCATACTCAATGCAAAATCCTCGATGTGCATCAGCATAATATGCCCAAAGGAGTTCATCATTATATGAATTACTCATGGAATAAATTCCGAAAGATAAGGATGTTTCAATAAATTTCTTTAATATTTCGCTAAAGCCTTTTTCAGCTTCTTTAATTTTGGCTTCGTCGTTGCATGAGAATACCAAACTAAGAATTTTGTTAACCTCAAAAGTTTTACCATCGGTTATAATTTTGGCTTCAAAAGGGTCATTTAATGATTGGAGGGGAGCCATATATATTTGGCTTTTTGCTAGTGACCGCAAATCTCTTTTTAATATCTCTTTGTTCCCACCGCGATACTTGAAAACTCGCATAAAGTCCTTTACAAAGATATTTTTATATTTGATGATTATAACACTATATGGTTTTCAAAAAAAGAATGGGAAACTTCCAACTTATTATCACTTCATTTTAGTTACAATACCTCTCCAAAATCTTTACATGTAAAACTAGGAAAGCAGAAAGTATGAACCCACTCATCCCCATTTTAGTCCAAAAAACAGGCATTGCCAAAGAAAACATCATCAACATTTTAAAACTCTTAGATGAGGGTTCGACCATTCCTTTTATCGCGCGTTATCGTAAAGAGATGACGGGTGGGGCGAGTGACGAACAACTTCGGGAGTTTGATAGCATTTATGCGTATGCGAAGAAACTGCATGATCGCAAAGAGGAAATTTTACGCCTGATTGCTGAAAAAGTGAGTGTGAGCGATGAGGTGAAAAAAGCGGTTGAAAAGGCGCAAAGCCTTCAAGAACTTGAAGATATTTACAGACCGTACAAAGAGAAGAAAAACACCCGTGCGGCATTGGCGATAGCAGCGGGCTTAACACCGTTGGCAGACATCTTAGAACGTGCTGAGTTAGAGCTAGATACGTTTGAGAAAAAGGCGCAGAGCTTTGTCAATGACAAAGTGGAAAGTGTCAAAGAAGCGATAGCTGGGGCACAGGACATTATCGCGGAGCGTTACAGTGATGATGCCAAAGAGCGCGAGTACTGGAGAGGGCAATTGTATGACTACTCCTCTTTTGAGATCAAAGCTAGCAAAAGCCTCAAAGCCGATGGTTTGTATGCCAAGCTCGCGGGTAAAAGCGAGCGCATTGCTTCCATCCCTTCGCATCGCTACCTTGCGATGATGCGAGGTGTGAGTGAAAAAGAGCTCAGTGTAAAGATAAGCTATGAGATGGAACGCGTGGAGAGTGCCATCAGTCGTTACCGTATTCCACGAAATGCCAAAAGTTCTAAAAGCACTCTCTTAGAGGCGTATGTGGATGGGTTTAAGCGGCTTCTGTTTCCCTCTTTAGAGCGAGAGATTCATGCCATCATCAAAGAAAAAGCCGATACACAGGCTATTGCAACATTTGGGAAAAACCTTTCCCAACTGCTCAACACGCCTCCTGTCACCAAACGCGTGATTTTAGGTGTTGACCCAGCGTATCGTACAGGGTGCAAACTGGCGGTTGTCGATGAGCATGGCACGTACCTGACACACGCGGTTATCTACCCGACACCACCGCAAAGTGACTATGAAAAATCTGCCAAAGTTATCAAAGAGTTTACGCAAAAGTACCAGATCACAGCGGTGGCAATTGGCAATGGTACGGGCTCACGTGAGAGCCAAGAGTTTTTTGCGCGTTTAAACAAAGAAGAAGGGCTTAATCTTGCCTATACGGTGGTCTCCGAAGCGGGAGCATCTATCTACTCGGCTTCAAAAATTGCCACACAAGAGTATCCAAACCTTGATGTCACGATTCGTGGAGCTATCTCCATCGCACAGCGCCTGCGTGACCCGATGGCAGCGCTTGTGAAGATCGACCCAAAATCGCTTGGCATTGGACAGTACCAACACGATGTCGATCAAAAACAGTTGGAGAAAAAACTGCATGAAGTCATCGAAGACTTGGTCAATCGCATAGGGGTTGACCCTAACAGTGCATCAGTTTCACTGCTTTCTTATGTGGCTGGCGTGGGTGAGAAATTGGCGAAGTCTATCGTGGAACACCGTGAGAGTAAGGGTGCTTTTCAAAGTAAGAGTGAGCTTTTAAATGTCAAAGGTTTGGGGGCAAAAGCGTATGAGCAGTGTGCAGGATTTTTTCGTATTCGCGAGGGGAAAAGTGTGCTTGATAACACAGGTGTTCACCCTGAAAGCTATGTCATCGCTGGGCAGCTTTTGTTGCGTGAAGATCTCAATGCGCTTAGTAAAGAGCAGATCATTGCATTAGCCCATGATCATGGCATTGGCGAAATGAGTTTACAAGATATTATTGCAGAGCTTTTAAAACCAGGCTTTGACCCTAGAGAGACATTGCCACCGATTGCGTTTCGTTCAGACCTCACAGATATCAGTGAACTCAGTGAGGGCTCTATCGTCTCGGGTGTGGTGCGAAACATTGCCGATTTTGGGGCATTTGTGGATATTGGACTGAAAAACGATGGACTGATTCACATCTCACAGATGAGTGACAAACGCATCGCGCATCCCTTAGAAGTTTTGAGCATCAACCAACAGTTAACGCGCATTCGCGTTTTAGAGGTGGATAAGGAGCGTGGAAAGGTAGCACTCAGCCTCAAGGAGATCTAAATTGTAGAGGATAATTAACATTTGATTCACAGAAAAGGACTACAATAGCCTTATGTGATTTCAAGGAGTCTAAAATGTACTTTAATCAGTGGATGGGACATGGGTTTTTCATGCCGTGGATGATACTGTTTCCTGTTGTGTGTGTGCTTCTTTTTTTGATGATGCGAGGAGGCAAATCGTGTCATTCTGATTCTAAAGAGGAGGATGACGCTCTCGAAATCGCGCGCAAGCGTTTTGCTCGTGGCGAAATCGATGAGGTAACGTTTGAAAAAATCAAAGAAAAATTGAGTGCTTAACGTTGTGAGAGGGTTTTGGCGAGGGCTCGCTGGATTCTCTCATACTGCGCATCAATAGGATGCCCTTGTGTTTCAAGGTTGCTAAGCGATTTTTCTGCTTCGGAGAGTTTCTTTTCCCAAACATAAATCTCTTTTTGTTTGTTGGAGAGTGCGAGTTCAAGCTCTTTGCTGGATTTATGCAGTTTCGCTTTTTGTTTGATAAGCGAGTCCTCTTTTCTAAAAAGTTGAGCGATCAAGCTTTTGCGATCAAACAGTTTTTCTTCGCCATCTTCTAAAAATTTGACCTCTTTTGCATCGGTGTATTCAAGTCTATCAAGTGTTTGATGGATATGGTCTAGCTTTTCATCAGCTTCTTCAAATGTCTTATGCTCTTTTTCAATATGTTTACTGAGCTCTTTGTGCTCATTTCGGTAAGTGTCAAGCTTTTTTTTGATCGAAATAAGGTCATGTCTTTTGTCATAAAGTGTCTGTTTGGACTTTTTGTGTTGAATCATGGTGGAACGAATGGTTGTCATGTTCCAAGCACGATTGCTCTCATCTAAAATAGGATTTGGTTTATAACGGTTACCTTTAGCATCAATAGTTTCATGGATACCAAAATGGCTTAGAAATTCAATGGCTTTTTTTTCTTGGTTGGAGAAGTGAAATAAAATATCTTCAGCAATTTTGAGCATCATCACTTCAAACATTTCACGCAATAAAAAGTAACTCAGCCCACGCACACCTCGTAAATCTTCCAGTTCACTGTACTCGATCACAACGATATCAGCGATGTTAACCAGCACAGGAATAAAGAGGGAACGAAACTCTGATGGGTTTATTTTCTTGATGTTAAGCGTGCTCTCAATGGCAAAGTTGAGAAGCTCTAACATACGCGCTTTGTATTCATTTTGCGGGAAAAACTGTTTTTTATAAGCTTCTAGAGTCTCTTTAGGAATGCCACATGCCCTTCGATCTGTACTGTTTTCAGGTGCTTCGGCTTGAAAAAAGAGCTTGATATAAATGACATCTTCGGTATATAAGAAAAGATCATTATTTGTAAGTGAGAATTTTTTAGCAAATTTTTCGTGTATAACATCTTTGTACGTATGATACTTTTTAGGAAGTTTACACCCATGGAGAGCTGTGAGCATTTCTGCAATATCGTCTTCTTCAAAGCGGTACAAAACATCTAAATATAAATACTCTTTTGGTTCAAAATCTTTTAAAAAAATTTCAATCGTTTTTTCAGCGTGACTAAATGATGACTCTTCCATAACTTCCCTATTAACTCAAAATCGGTCTTATTGTATCTAAAAAGAATCAAAGTTTGGTGACTATTTTTGGGCAAAAAATGTTTTAAGATGCCCTATGCAGCTGTAACCCATCGCCAAAATGCTCTCTTTAGAGTTGCCACCAAGATGAGGTGTGCAGACTAAATTGGGTAGATCGATAAGTTCCCAATCGTGTGTGGGTTCCACCAAAAAAGCTTCAAGACCTGCTCCTGCGATTTCGCCTGTTTTGAGTGCTATTTTGAGCGCTGCTTCATCAATAATACCACCGCGTGCGGTATTGATGATAAATGCACTTTTCTTCATCGCTTTAAATGCAGAGGTTGAGAAGAGATTTTTGCTCTCAGGTGTGAGCGGTAAGTGAATGGAAATAATGTCTGCTTCTTCTAAAATGCGCTCTTTACTAGCATACGTAATGCCGTATTTTAGGGCTTCTTCATCATTGTGAGTACGGTTGTAAACGAGAATAGTGCAGTGAAAAGGTGCCAAAAGTTCAACAACACGTTTGGCGATGTTTCCAAAGCCAAAAAGACCGATGGTTTTTCCAGTCAGTTCACTACCACCGTTGACTTTCCAAACATGTTGTTTTAAAAGGGTGGTCGCAACATGCAGATTGCGGATGAGCGAGAGCATAAGACTGAGGGTGATTTCGGCAACGGAGTTGCTATTGGTTCCGCCGCTCCAGCCAAGCTCTACACCTCTTTTTTTCATGGCTTCAAGGTCTAGATTATCAAGTCCTACACCATAACGTGAGAGGATTTTAAGTTTTGGGCATGCGCTTAGAATCTCATCGTCTATCTCTTCACGTCCAACTATCGCAGCATCGACATCGTGTAAAAAAGCGATTAAATCGGCTTTGGTTTTCAGGGTATTATCGGCATTGTGTTTGACATCTGGGAATGTGCTTGTAAGCTCTTTCATAAGCTGGGCAGAGCGTGAAAAAAGAGGTGTAATGACGGCAATTTTCATACGTTTTCCTTTGAATACTAAGGCATCTATTTGAAAAAAGTATAGCATTCTTTCTTCAATCTTTGCTTATCAAATTGACTTATTTTTGTTAAAACTCTATTTACTTATAAAAGCTAGAATAGGATAATAATTATCAACAAAGGAATTCTATGAAACAACTACTATTTGCAGTGATGCTCCTTCTCCCTTTTGGGCTACTTGCCGATGCGCTTAAAGAGGGAACGCCCATCCAAGCGCCACTCATCAAAGATCAGTTTGAAAAAACTGTAAGCGTTACGCCTCAAACCAAGCAGATTATCATCGCGTACACTAAGTCTCAAGGGGATGTGATGAAAGCTTTTTTAGAAGCCAATCCAAATTATTTGAGCGAAAACAATGCCCTTTATCTCATGGATGCTACTTCTGTACCAGGTGTTGTAATGAGTATGTTTATGATGCCAAAATTTAAAAAATACAGCTATTCTATAGGGCTTTTGGAGAATGAAAAGGATGTGGCGTATTTTCCTAAAAAAGAGGATCGATTCACAGTGATTACACTGGATAATCTAAGCGTTACTGCGATTAATTTTCAAGAAAAACTTTAATACGTAATGACCAACGCTTTAAAACGTTGGTCACTTCTGATCTTTGGGAAGGCTGTTATACTCCGCATCACTAAAGATGCGAGACCGTGTGATAAACTGATACCCCAAATCGATCTCTAGCGAAAATGAGTTGCCAAAAGCGGCTTTTTCCTCTTTGACATCTAAAATAATTTGAGAGTAGCGGAAGTATTCAAATTGGTCCTTATCGATGTAAAATTCACATCCACCCACATCTCCCATTTTTATGTTGCGTGAGGGTACATGAAAATCGCTTTTTGCATAACACATGGGAGCTGTGCCATCGCAACAACCACCACTTTGGTTAAAAACTAACTCACCATTTTCTTTTTTAAGTTTTTCAATAACAGCTAAGGCTTCGGGGGTTGCTATAAGTCGTTTGACTTCCATAATTTCTCCTTTCAAAAAGAGGAGGGTATAGAATAGTTTCTATACCCTTTGGAACCATTAAAAGAACCCTAATTTATTTTTATTGTAAGACGTCAAAATATTTTTGGTATGGCGGTACGCATTAAGCATCATCATGTGCGTCTCGCGTCCAATGCCTGATTTTTTGTAACCGCCAAAAGAGGCGTGCGATGGGTAGAGATGGTAGCAGTTGACCCACACACGTCCCGCTTCAATGCCACGTGACATGCTGTGGAGTTGATGTGCATCTCTTGACCACACGCCTGAACCTAGACCATAAATGGTGTCATTGGCGATGGCAAGCGCTTCGGCTTCATCTTTAAAGGTTGTTACACACAGCACTGGTCCAAAAATCTCTTCTTGGAAGATACGCATTTTGTTATGCCCTTTGAAGATAGTTGGTTGAATGTAATTGCCTTTTGGGAAGGTTTTGTTTTTATACTCAGCTCCACCGATAAGGCATTCTGCTCCTTCTTCTTTACCGATGCGAATGTAATCTAAGATTTTCTCTTTTTGATTGACCGAAGCTTGTGCTCCCATTTTGGTCGTTGGATCAAGTGGATTTTCTTGAGTGATCGCTTTAACGCGTTCTAAAACACGTTTCATAAACGGCTCATAGATGGACTCTTGGATGAGTGCGCGTGAAGGGCATGTGCACACCTCACCGCTGTTAAAGGCAAAGAGGACGAGTCCTTCAATGGCTTTATCAAAAAATTCATCGTCTTTTTCCATGATAGACTCAAAGAAAACATTAGGCGATTTGCCTCCAAGTTCCAGCGTGGAAGGGATGATGTTTTCGGTGGCGTACTGCATGATGAGCTGACCTGTGGTGGTTTCACCCGTAAAGCCCACTTTTTTGATGTCGGGGTGTGTGGAGAGGTGCTTACCGATCTTTCCACCTGCACCGTTGATGATGTTCACAACGCCCTTTGGAAGGACATCTTGGATGGTTTCCATTAAAAGAAGAATGGACATAGGCGTTGCACTGGCTGGTTTTAAAACAACGCAGTTTCCAGCAGCAATGGCAGGAGCTATTTTCCATGCTGCCATCAAGAGAGGGAAGTTCCATGGAATAATTTGCGCGACAACACCGAGAGGTTCATGTATCTCTTGAGAAATGGTGTTTTCGTCTAAATCTGAGACTGTTCCTGATTCTGCTCGAATGACAGAGGCAAAGTATCTAAAGTGATCAATGACTAAAGGAACATCGGCATTCAACGTTTCACGAATCGCTTTACCATTGTCAAGTGTTTCCGCAACAGCGAGTGCTTCAAGGTTTGCTTCGATTTTATCGGCGATTTTATTTAGGAGTGTGCTTCGCTCGATGACGGTTGTATGTTTATACGTTTCAAATGCTTTCACAGCAGCTGCAACAGCTGCATCGACATCGGCTGTGGATGAACGAGGAATCTTTGTTAAAAGTTCACCGTCTACTGGGGAAAGATTGTCAAAATATTCGCCACTAAGAGGCGGAACCCACTCGCCACCAATAAAGTTTTCATAACGAGGTTTATATGTAGGTCTAGAATATGCCATTTTCGCACCTTTCTTAATAGAGTTATATAAGATAAAAATTATCTCTTTAGAAACTCTAGTGCAGAAAGCTTTAACAACAAAGACAAAGTAGGAACTAACTCATTTTTTTAGGCTGAACTAAATATTGTTTAAAAGTCCTATTTTAGGAGCTTTAAACACGCTTCAAAGCTTGAAGCCACCACACTATGAGAAAACATCAGATTGTGAGTCAGCCCAAAATCTTCAATCGCCATACCTGAAGCGTCACAATCGGTATCACCTAAATGAAGGATAGATTGTGTTTTTTCTTTAAGGGAGCGCATATCAGTAGAGTAGGCTAAGACTTGCTTGTCTAAACCTTGTGCAAAACCTACCTCCCAAACCGTACCGCTGTCAGGTTCAGGACCACGAAAGGGTGAGAGATTGGCGATGACGATGTCACATTCGTATATCATCGCTTGATTGGCAAGGCGAATAGCGGTTGCGACTTCCAAAGGATGGTTGCCTGTAATGGTGTTATCAAGCGGAAAAAGACCCTCATAGCCATACTTTTGACACAGGAGTTTGTGAGAAATGCCTATTTCTAGGGCATTGGGTAAAAAGACTTCAGGTCCAGCAAGGTAGATTTTTTGCATGATGTTTCCAGATGTGATTAGTGTGTAAGATGCTCAGACGCCTCAGCGACTTCTTCATAAGGTTCGTGCGCGATAGGTTGAAAAAAGATTTGAAAATAGTTTTTTCCCTCTTCATGGTGATAGCTAAGATCAAACCCGTGTTTTGCAATAATGGCATTGGCGATATAAAGCCCAAGTCCAAGCCCAATGTTCGTACTCTCGATGTCACGGTTAAATGCACGTGTAAAATCCAGTCGTTGCTCAGGGATTTTCGCACCATCACTGCATATGCTGATGTGCTCAGGTCGTACATCAACAACAATGTCATTTTTAGAATATTTGAGTGCGTTATCGAGTAAGTTTTTAATGGCTGTGGATAGAAGCTCAAAATCAGCCAGAAGAATAGGTGTGGTATCTTCGGCATTGATGCAAAGGCGTTTGGGGTCGTGAATCAAAAGAAGGTCGATCGCGTGATCGAGTATATCCACCAAACGGTACTCTTTGGTTGCCAAAACCCATTCATTGGAAGCCAGCTTTTCAACTTTAACCATTTCGCCTAAAAGCACCTCTTGGCGAATGAAGATTTGCCTGAGTTGGTCTTTGAATTCATCATCTTTGATAATGCTAGCGAGGATTTTACCTTTCATCACAGGTGTGCGAAGTTCATGGAGAATATTGCGTAAAAAGAGCGTTCTAGCCTCTTTCATGCGATGGAGTTTGTGCATTGCAAGATTAAATTCTTCTGCAATTTCCCCTAGTTCGTCATGACTATCGATGGGGATTTCTTGAAAATGAGGGGTGTCTCCAGAAGCGCGAATAGCGCTTTTTAAACTGTGAAGTCGTAGTAACTTGCGTAAAATGACAAAAAAACAAATCATCGTCACTATATCGATGGTTGCCCACAATATCCAAAAACGACTCAGTGAAAATGTTTCCAAGTTTTCGATAGCGGGTCTATCTTCGATAGCGATGACATCCCCATCGGATTGGGGTGAAATGCCTGCTAACAACATAACCGTAGCCAGTGATTTTTTCGGAGGAGGTGGATTTCTTTGAACAAAGTAGAGTGTTTGGTTGTATTCAATCATATCGCAAAAAGAATCTTCAAGAATTTTTTTACCATTTTGGCGTATTTCATCTTTTGAAACATCGCTTACTTTAATGCCTAATTTGTTCAGCAGCACCTCTTGATCAGGAGGATTCTGCCCCATAATACGCATGCCCATCATAAAACGCTGAAATGTAAAATACTCCAAGTCTTTAATTTGGCGTTTATATTCAATGATAAATGAGACATTGATGACGAGTAATGCAATGATAAAAAAGAGTGAAATGAGTTTGATAATGGAAAGGTTACGCATTGATAAATTTATACCCCACACCCCGTACGGAGAGAATAAAATGAGGATTTTTGGGATCATCCCCTATTTTTTGACGAATACGTCCGATAATGACATCAATACTTTTAAGTCCGCTTTGAAATTTAATCGAATTGATATTGAGCAAAAGCTCTTCTCTTGAGATGACAAACCCCTCTTTTTCAAGCATAAAAGCCATAATGTCATACTCCGCTTTGGTAAGCTGTATCTCTCTGTTGTTGCGTTTAATCACATGTGTTTTTTCATCGATGCTAAAAACTTCTGAAGAGGTTTTGACGTGTATGCCTCTTCGCAAAATGGCACGTAATCTAAAAGCGAGCTCTATAGGTTCATAAGGCTTGGGAAGATAATCATCGGCTCCGAGTTCAAAACCAATGATTTTATCAACCGTATCGGATCTTGCGGAGGAGATAATAATGGGAAGATCGGGGAGTTGTGCTCTTACCGTACGACAGACTTCTAAGCCATCGATTTGAGGCAATGAAAGATCTAAAACAAGAGCATCAAATGTCTCATGCTCAAGGATCTTTAACCCTTCTGCGGGATGAAATGCCAGAGTGGTATCGATTCCTTCTAGTAGAAGCACTCTTTGCAACAATTTTGCCAATTCAACATCATCTTCAATCAATAAAATTTTAATCATGCATGAAAGTATAGCAGAGAAACATGCTTTCATTAAAATTTAAAATTTAAAAAAAATTTATATGGAACATTTAAGTTTTGTTACCAAATGTTTACCACACTGCTGTGAACTTGGTGCTATGATTTGAAACATGAAGATTCTATTTAAAGAGGCAACGATGAAAACAAGAGCTTTATTGACTGACAGTGCTGAATTTAAAACGAAAGTGGTTTTTGAATTACTGCTATCGGGAATTTCTCTGCAAGAGCTCTCTTTAAAATATAAAGTGAGTATAGAAAACATTAACGCGTGGAAACAGCAGATGATACAGAGCGCTTCGACGATCTTTTCAAAACGAAAATCTTCTCAAAACGATGAAAAAGAGATTAAACTTCTTGAGAAAAAACGTGACGCACTTAAAAAATCAATTGATGCGATTGAGAGAAAAAATGCCAATGCCAAGCACTACTATGTTCCACAGGAATTATCTCAACGCAGTATAACACCTACCAATAGAAATGCTCAGATAAAAAGCAGTTATGTACCGCTCATATCGTAGTTAGGTAAAGGGTTTGGCTAAGGCTAAATCATGCAAAATGTGTGAAGGCTGAAGTGATTCATTCTTCGAGGCATCGACTTTTTTGGAAGAGGGCTTGATTCCTTTTTGCTCTTCGAGGAGTTTGATCAATTTATGCACTTTATTGACCCCGATTTTATACCCTTCTTTGATTAACAGTTGGTGCATTGTGCGGTATCCATACGACGCTTGATTGGTTTGAAAAATTTCACCGATACGCTCCATAATCGCTTCATCATTCTTTTTAGAGGGTCTTGGCGCGTAGTAAAGCGAAGGACGGTTTAATCCAATAATCTTACATTGTTGCGCAATGGATAACGAAGATGAAGCCGTATCAACGATCTGTTTTTTAGTAGAAATATCTAAATTTTGCAATTTTTTGACGGCTTCATCTTTCTCACGTTGCAATTCCATCAAACGTTTTTCAAGCTTTTCGTTCTCTTTTTTAAGCGTTTCCAGCCTGTTGATTGAGATCGTTGCATCAAAGGAGAGATGAGCGTTTTTGAAAAATTGCTGTTTCCAATTCATAATATTTTTAACAGAAGTGCCGCATTTTTCAGCGAGCTTAGCTGTTGGTATGTTTGTATTGAACGATTCGAGAACAACTTGCATTTTAAATTCGGGTGAAAATGAAGTTCGCTGTCTACGCATCACGGTTTTCCTCTGGTGTCTATTTGTCGCTATCTTCTTACATCACATGACTGTTTGTAGGATTTGAAGCATAATGATGAAATTGTATTATATTTTTTGAAAAAAATATATCAAATTAAATCAATTACATACATTTTACAAAAAAGCCCATAATTTAGGTAAATTTTTAGTTTTATTAGAATAAAAATATAAAAATATATGTATTGACAAATAGTGGCGATAGTTATATACTTTTAAAATGAAATTCATAAAATAGAACAGTTATTTTTAGTTTTAGTTCACGTTTTGATTTTAGTCACACAACAAAAAAAAGGAATGAAATGGAGTGTTTATCTGACGAAGCGATGGCGTCTACTGTTTTGGGGATTCAGCAAAGAATTGCAGCAGAGCCTGCGTATCAAGCGGTTCTTTATACGATACTTTCATACTGTAAAGAGCCTAAGACTTTTGTGGCGCTAGAAGCAGAGGTTTTAGCACTGCCTGAAATGAAAGTACCTTTGCAAACCACACAGGTTCTTGTATCGTGGCTTGTAGGCTTTGGCGGCATGAAAGAGATCGTAAGGCAAGGGGAGACCTCTTTATGGGCGACAACAAAAGAGGGTGTATGTGCTTTTGAAGAAGAGGCAAGTGAGGATAAATTAGAAGCTCTTTTTGTAAGTGACCCTGTGTATAAAACGATCTATCTAAGGGTGCTTGATTTTTGTAAAGAGGCAAAATCACGTATGGAAATAGAGACCCATTTAGAAAATCAACCTCTTTTAGAAAATCCAAAAATCTATGCAAACTATTTTATAGAAACCTTGGAGAGGGCAGGCGGACTTGTTTGGAATGGTGCTTGGAAAACCACGCAAAAAGCGTATGCGAAATTATAGTGCTTGATAAAATTGAAAATGAGTAATAAAGGATAAAACATGGGACAGATGAGTGAAAATATTTTATTGATGGACAACAGAATGTATATGTACCGTTTATTGGGGCGCATTTATAAAGAAGAGGTTGATCAAGCGCTTTTTAACCAACTGACAATGCTTCGTTTTAGCGAGTCTGATGAGGGTGAACTCTCTGAGGGCTACAGACAATTTGAAGCCTATTTTCACCAAACACATTTAGATCCACTGAGCGATTTAGCCGTTGATTATGCACGTGTCTTTTTAGGGGCAGGTATTTTTGAAGGTAAGGTTGCGGATCCTTATGAGTCTGTTTATACCAGTCGTGAGCGCCTCATTATGCAAGATGCACGTGATGAAGTTTTAGCCTTGTACCGTGAGTTTGGATTAGATAAAGATGAAAAACTTAACATCCCAGAAGATCACATAAGTCTTGAGTTTGAATTTATGGTTTATATGTGCCAAGCCTGTAAAGAGGCACTTCAAAATGGCGAGTATGAAAAAGCTGAAGCGTTAATGCAAACCCAATCACACTTTTTGCAAAAACATCTCCTCAATTGGATTCCACGGTTTTGCGATGACATTTTACAGTGTGCGCAAACAGAATTTTACAAAGCGGTTGCAAAACTGACACGTGGGTATCTTCATCTTGAAGAAGAGATGCTTCAGTATCTAGAAACTTCGGTGTTAATTAGTGCTCGCAAAGCAGAAGCGCACGCGGAACATTCACAACAGACTGCTTGTTCCTGTCACTGATTAAAGGTTACTCAATGAGCAATGAATCACCAAGCGATGAACGTAACAATAAGCTTTCAAGGCGAACCTTTGTTGCCTCTGGTGTTGGTTTAGCGTTAATGTTTGGTCTTGGGGCAGTGGCAAAAGCTGCTCCAAGGCAGGCACTCTTACGACCTCCTGGTGGACAAGATGAAGAGACATTTTTATCAAAATGCATCAAATGTGATCGTTGTAGGAGTGCATGCCACACCTCTGCTATTGGTATAGTCCCCATTGAAAAAGGATTTCTTCAAGCACGCACACCGATGATGAAGTTTCATATAGGTTCGTGTGATTTTTGCAATCAATGCATTGACGTCTGCCCAACAGGAGCGTTAAAGCCTTTTGATAAGCAGCGCGATAAAATCGGGATGGCATATTTAACCGATGTGTGCATTGCTTTAAATTATGGTGCGTGTACGTTGTGTTACAGCGCATGCCCTTATAAAGCCATTACGTTAGATGAGCATAAACGTCCCATCATTGATGAGCAAAAATGCAATGGGTGTGGTGTGTGTGAAAACATTTGTCCCGCTTTAATGATGCGTTCTTACGTCGGTGGTAAAGTACGTGGCGTTGAAATTAGACCTATCTCTTCCAAAGAAGTTTGATCATGAAACCAATTAAATTTTCCTCATGGCGTACGCTTTCTATCTCATTCTTTATTCTCCTAGCCCTTGTGGGTTTAGCATTTCACACAGGCACAGGAACACTGAGCGCGTTTGGATACAGCACGATCTCTGCGATTTGTCCTTTAGGTTCTATTGAAACACTCATTGCGAGTAAAACGTTTATTCCAGCTGTTTTTATTTCGTTGGCGGTTTTTTTAGTTATTTCCATTCTTTTTGGTCGCATCTTTTGTGCATGGATGTGCCCTGTACCTCTTTTTAGAAAATGGTTTCCTAAAACAGAGACATCTCAAAATATTCCTACTAAAGTTACTGAAGATGTTTCTGCAAAAGAAGGTTTGATCGCCTCTGCTAAAAAAATCGATACGAGTTACTTTGTGTTAGGTGGTGCTTTAGGCTCGACATTTTTGTTTGGTTTTCCTGTCTTTTGTCTCATTTGTCCTGTGGGGTTGACCTTTGCGGTGATTGTGGGGGTGTGGAGACTGATACAGTTTAATGAGCCAACATGGTCACTGATGGTTTTTCCTGCCGTGTTAGCATTGGAGTTGATCTTTTTTCGTTTTACCTGTCGAAAATTTTGCCCACTGGGAGCATTGATTTCTTTGATGAGTCGAGCAAATATCTTTTTTAAACCAGCCATTGATACCAAGAGCTGTTTAAAGGCAAGTAAGGGTGCGGATTGTAGTATCTGCAAAGATGCGTGTCATGAAGAGATTGATTTGCATGAGCCGTTAACACAAAAAGCCCTTTCTCGTTGTACGAAATGTAAGGACTGTTCCGATGCGTGTCCGATGCAAGCGATATCCTTTTCATTTTTCAAATCCAAACGGTAGGAAGAGATGGCATTAGGGATTGAATTTTATCCAGAACAGTGTTTAAAAAGTATTCATCGCTCATCCAAATGTTCTTTATGTGTCGATGTTTGCCCAACCCATGCGATTGATTTTAAGACCACCTCCCCACAACTTGATAGCCTAAAATGCGTGGGTTGTGGAGCTTGTGTTGCCTTGTGTCCTACCGATGTTTTTGAAGCCAAAAATCCTTCTGATGAAGAGATCATCTGCTTTATAGAAGAGAAACAAAAAGAGCGTGCAGAGGAGATTGTTTTTTGTTGTGAGCGGATTCAAAGTAAAGAGCCGCATTTTAGGGGGATCTCGTGTTTAGCAAGGATGGATTCTTCGCTGTTACTTTCTTGTTTTAAAAATAGCGCTGTTTCTGTTAAACTCATTCATGGTTCGTGTGAAAAGTGTCATGGAAGCGCTCTTAAAAACATGTTTGAAAAGAGCATCAGCGATGTAAAACATATACAGCCCAGTGCCCAGATAGAGCTCTCTAATATTGATGCATATATAGCCAAAAAAGATGAAACAATAGAGGGCATCACACGAGATGGACACTTACGACGAAGAATGCTTTTCTCTCTTTTTGGTAAAAAACCAGCTTCGAGCGAGAGTGAAATTTTAACAGTGCAACGCCCCATTGTATTTAAAGACAATCGTTACAAACAGCGTTCTTTCAAAAAGCAGGATCGTTTGAGGTATTTGATAGCTTTGATGCAAGATCGCGTATTTTCTGATTCTATTATGGGTGTCAAACCAATTATTGATCCTCTTCTGTGTAAAGAGTGTTCTATCTGCACGAAAGTTTGTCCTACGGGTGCTTTAGGTATGAATGAAGAGAAGGCGTTTGGCGTTGATTACACAACACATGCGTGCATTGCGTGTCATATGTGCGAAGATGTTTGTTTTGCAAAAGCCATCACATTTGCGCCTAAAACAATGAATGATATGTTTAAAAATGAACCTGTCTTGCTTTTTGAAAAAGATGAGGTCACACCACAAGAAGAAGAGCGAGTCGTTATCTTTAGGACATAAGCAAGAGAAGGAAACGTCTTAAAGATTGAGCTCTTTAACCTTACGCATTACAAAATCATGTTCAATTTGAAGTTGTTGGAGTTGTTTTTCGAGTTTGGCATTTTCGTGTTTGAGCGAAGTGAGTGTTTCGTTTGATGCAGGATTTTCAAAAGCAAGATGGGCATTTTCAAAAAATTGCTGCTTCCAATTCATGATGTTTTTAACCGATGTTTGATGCTTGTCTGAGAGTTGTTGCAATGTGGTGTTAGGTTGAAACGATTCAAAAACCACTTGCATTTTAAATTCTGGCGAAAAGATTAAACGTTTTCTAGGCATCGATGAATTTCTCCCAAAAATCTCTTATCTGAAATAGTACCAAACTTTGAAAGAAAAATCACTCTTTTTTGAGAAAGATATTGCTTAAAAAGTGTAATTTTTTTAGAAAAAGCACAATGAATTCTTTTTAGACGTAATTTTCTTATAGAACTTATAGATAAGAGATACCGACAGCATCATTGTTTTAAAATATGGAATATAAATATATTAAATATAGTATTGACAAATAGTGGCATTAATCCTATAATTTTCTTAATAAATCGATTTATTAAAACAATTTAATTTTATATTTTATTCTGAAATGGCCAAAGAAGAATCAAAATATAAATGAGAAGCGATTGTTTGGTGGTTTTATGAGGACTCCTCATAAGATCTAATCGTGCAAATAGAATTTAGAGCACTAAACTTTAAATGAGATTTGCTTTTTGTTTTTTGCCGTATAAGGAGAATTGTATGGAACAACAAGAACAATCAGCGTTTGGAAGAAGAGATTTTCTGAAAACAACCGCTGTTATTGGAGCGTTTGGGGCTCTTAGTGGTACGTGGTCCGATGGATTAGTCACGCGTGCACATGCTGCTAGTCCCATCAATCAGGAGCGTGCTGGTACAAAAATCGTTAAAACAAACTGCCGCAGTTGTACAGCGGATTGTGGTGTTTTAGCACATGTCAAAGATGGCCGTGTTATCAAAATCGAAGGAAATCCTGAGTTTGAGCGAAGCGAGGGTGCGTTATGTACTAAAGGCTTAGCGGGCATTCAAGCTTTGTACCATCCTAATCGTAATAAGTACCCAATGAAGCGAGTTGGCGCTCGAGGGGAAAATAAATGGAAACGTATTTCGTGGGATGAAGCATTGAATGAAATTGCTCAAAAACTCATGGAAATCCGTGAAAAATACGGTGCCGAAGCTGTTATGGGAAGTACAGGCGGTGGTGGAAATCCAAACTTTTTGAGTTGTTGCCGTTTCTGTGATGTTTTTGGTTCTCCAAACTGGTTTGAGCCAGGTGCATCACAATGTTATATGCCTCGCCAAATGGTCTATCAAATGACGTACGGTGGTGGTCCTTCAGGTAACCCTAGTTTAGGCGATTCCAACTGTATCGAGGCGTTTTTTTATAATGAAATCAAGATGAAAACATTCGTCTTATGGGGAACCGATCCTTCCTACAGTGGACCATCCCAAGCGGGTCGTGCCTTAGTTGAACTCAGAGCACGCGGTGTTCAAACCATTGTTATTGATCCTCGCTTTACGCCTGATGCTGCGAAAGCAGATATCTGGTTACCGATTCGTCCAGGAACGGATGTTGCCTTGATGATGGCATGGATTAAAAAAATCATCGATCAAAAATGGTATGACCATGATTTTGTGATGAAATGGACCAATTTACCATTCTTAGTCAATACAAAAACGAAAATGATTTTACGTGAAAATGAGTTGATTGAAGGAGGACGTGCCGATACGTTTGTAATTTGGGATACAAAAACAAATGCTCCTGCAGGGTTAACGTATCCTTGGGATGATGCTCTTGAACCAGCACTCGAAGGTACGTATACCATTAAAGATGTTGAGTATAAGACAGGCTTTACCCTGTTGCGAGAACGCGTAGCGCCGTTTAGTGTTGAAAAAGCAGCAGAAGAGTGTGGTTTGGAAGTTGTGAAAATAGAAAAAGCGATACAGATGTACGCTAAAAATACGCCTTCAGCTATTGCTCTAGGTGTTGCGACAGATCATAACGTTAACTCTGCACAAGCTCCGATGGGAACAGCAACCCTAGATATGATCATGGGCAATGTTGAAAAACCAGGCACGATATTACAGCGTTATGCAGGTGGTGCCATCGGTGATTTACGCTCTACCATGCTTAAAAAATTCCTTCCTGAGGCACAGTTGCGTAAACGCTTAGGGGGTATTGAACATAAAGGAATGCTGAGATGGTGGGTTGCACAACCAGCGCCACTTTTAGAAGCAATGACAACGGGAAAACCGTATGGTATTCACGCATGGATTGAACGCTCTGGCAATAAACTTGCCATGGTTGCGGATGCTTCAAAATGGATTGAAGGACTTAAAAAACTTGATTTAGTTGTCCACGCCTTTGTCTATCCGACCTCGTTTTCAGCGTATGCGGACTATCTACTTCCAATGAATGAATGGTTAGAGTCTGATTTTATTACAAGTTCCCATAACAGAATGTTTGCGCGCCAAGCGGTGACACATTTATGGGAAACATGCAATGAAACATTTTTCTGGGCAAGACTGGCTAAAAAATGCGCTGAATTGGGGCACGAAGAGTGTAAACGTGCATTTGATCCTAAGGCGACAGCACCAGAGCTTCCTTATTTCAATACTTATGAAGAACAACTGGATGGCTGGACGAAATACTTTGGTATGACGTGGAAAGAGTATATAGCCAAAGTGCCATTTGATAATGTCCCTTATGACCAATGGCGTAAATATTATATTTACAAAGAGATCGATTCTAGAACAAACAAACCTAAAGGGTTTGGAACACCTTCCAAAAAACTTGAAGTGTATGGAGAGTCTTTCATTGTGCTAGGTCGCACAGGACGTCCATGGACAACGTATGACTTACCGCCTTCCTCTAAAGATTACGATCCATTGGTCTATTATATGGAACCAACAGAAAACCGAAAAACAGAAGTGGGCAAAGAGTATCCTCTAACTATGACGAACGGTCGTTTGCCAATGTACCATCACGGAACGCTTCGAAATGTTCCTTACATTAGAGAACTCTACCCAGTAGCTGAAATATGGGTCAACCCAATTGCCGCTAAAAAATACGGTGTTGCACAAGGCGATTGGGTATGGGTCGAGTCTCTTCGTGGAAAAATTCGAGCCAAAGCTAGAGTTACTGAGGGTATTCCTCCTGATACGGTGTATATGGAGCGTTTCTGGAATCCTGAAACACTCGATAGCCCAACCAAAGGATGGCAAGAGATGAATGTCAATGTCCTTTCAAAACTGACAGCCCCATACAATGATATGTTTGGAACGTACACGCTACGAGGCTATCAGGTAAAAATTTCAAAAGCGGATGGTGCTCCGCAAGGTATCTTGGAAAAACCAGAAGAGTTTAAACGATGGATGCCAGAGCCATCCGATGCAGCACCTGCTGTGCGATTGTAAAGAGAAGGGATAGACAATGAAAAAAACAATGGTTATAGATTTAGATCGTTGCATTGGTTGTTATTCTTGCGAAATGGCGTGTAAGATGGAAAACGATGTAGCCCTCGGTGTTTATTATAACAAAGTCCTAACAATAGGTCCAATGGGAACATACCCAGATATACAGCAGTATCAACTGCCAACAATCTGTCAGCAATGTTATAACCCTACCTGTGTCGATGTATGCCCAACAGGAGCCTCTTTTAAAGCGGCTGATGGAACAGTAATGGTTGATAAAGAGCTGTGCATTGGCTGTAAATACTGCATGATGGCATGTCCGTACGGTGCTCGTTCATACAACGCGGAGCAAAAAGTTGTTGAAAAATGTACCTTATGTGCGCACTTAACAGCGGTGGGCGAAAAACCAGCATGTGTAAAAGTATGTTGCTCGAAATGTCGCTTCTTTGGTGATATCGATGATCCAAACAGTGAGGTCGCCAAAGTCTTAAAAGAGGCGGGTGCTGAAAATATACACTCTCTTCCAGATCGTGGAAATCACCCTTCTGTGAAGTACATTTTGCATCGTAAAACGGCGCAATGGCAAGATTTACCACCAAAAGAGACGTGGAGAACGCCTCATCAATCTGGAAAAAAGGAGGAAAAACGTCATGGATAGTGAATTTTCATTAGTCTTTTTCACAGCATTTGTGGATTTAGGATGTGGTCTGTTCATCGCTTTAGCGATCAATGAATGGTATAGCTTCAGTGAAACTGTCAAACAAAGAGGTGCCATTGCAACGTTAGTTGCTTTAGCATTAGGTGGTTTTTCCAGTGTCCTTCACTTAGGGCACCCAGAGAGAATTTTTGGAGCATTGGGACACCCAACTTCGGGTATTTTTATCGAGTCTTCGATGATTGGAATTACTGGTATTTGTGTGATAGCTTATCTTTATGCGTTACAACGAAATGCTTCAAAGCAAACGCTTAAAACCATTACGCTGGTTGGTGCGATCACCGCTGCCATTTTAGCATTTGCCGTAGGCGATTCGTATGTGATGGGAGCACGCCCTGCATGGGATACCCTAACATTGCCGTTTGTCTACCTAGCATCAGCCCTTTTAATGGGTGCATTAGCGTATGCAGCGCTACTGGTTGAGCCTAATGCTTTGATGATTCAAAAAATGAAACGACTGGTTCAAGCCTTGGTTGTGGTTCAAGCGATTGCCATCATTGCGTATCTCGTAGCATTATCGTCTGCACCGTATTCTGATGCAAGCCGTTCGGCTTCTTCTGTCCTGTTTGGTGGATTTGCGATGCTCTTTTGGGTTGGTATTGTCATTATCGGTTTGGTTGTACCGTTTGGGTTGGTTTACTCACAAAGTAAAAATGATGGCGCGGTTGCTCTCTCGAACGCCCCTTTTGCACTTGGTCTTATGTGTGCTTTTGTGGGTGCGGCTGTTTATAGGGTCATCATGTTTAACCTCGGTACTACGGTTTGGCAATTCTTTTAATCATCAATCTGCGCGGGTTTAAAATTTAAATCCGCGCTTTCTTCTTACTATCAATCAACAAAAAGGAATTTTTATGAAATTATCTCAGTTAAGTTTAGCAACATTCGTGATGGCAGGTTTAACAACAAGCTCATTTGCAGCAGACACACTTGCCGATGCCTTTAAAAATGGTCAAGTCAGTGGAGAGTTGAAAGCATACTATTTTGACAGAGAAGGTTCTCCTAACTTAAGTACCGCTGCAACGCAAAAAATTAACTCGGACATTTTTACAACGGGAATAATGCTTCATTATAATACAGATGCATTCTATGGTTTTAAATTTGGTGCGACAATGCAGTCCAGTCATTCACCGTTTGCCGATGGTGCTATTGGTACTGCTGGTACTGCTAAAGATGACTTTAAAAACGAAATGTACGGCTCAGGCGCGCAACTCTCTGAAGCATATCTAGAATATACCTTTGCAAACACCACAGCCAAAGTGGGTCGCCAATACATCAATACACCATTGGTGGCAGGGAGTGGATCACGTATTATCATGCAATCCTTTGAGGGTGCAATGCTGACCAATAAAGATCTTCCTCAAACGACACTGGCAGCAGGTGTAATTACAAAATATCAAGACAGGACAGATTTTGCAGGGGATATTGCGGATTTCCAAAATCTAGATTCTGCCCTTGGTGCACACGCGTATATGCTGCTTGCTATCAATAAATCTCTCACAAATACAACATTGACAGCGCAGTGGTTGGGTATTAATGGCAATAATACAGCGACGGGAGTTGGTGATTTTTATTATTTAGAAGCAGCCTATGAAGCCAAAGTAGGTGAATTCACCTATGGGTTAGCGGCTAACTATGAGTATAAAGCGACTGAAAAGCTCAATGAAGAAGACGGCACGATGTATGGTGCAAAGGCTAGTTTAGGCTATGGAGACTTTAAAACATACGTTGCTTATACCGTCATTACCGATGATGGTGATATCAAAGGTAATTCTATGGGCGGTGGTCTTGGTGGAGGCACTCAAACCGTTTTTGCTAAAGGTCTTCAAAACAAACCAGGAACTTATACCAAAGATACCGATGCGTACTCCGTTGATGCAAACTATCTCTTTAGAAACATTAATTTTAAAGTGGGTGCGCGCTACACAGGTGTTGAAGATAATGCCAATGACAAAGAATATGCCTATACCGATATTTACACCTCTTATACATTTACTGGGGCGCTAAAAGGCTTAAGCACCGATATTTCGTATCAGGACTGGGGTAAAGATGCTGATGGACATGATTTTTGGTTTAAAGCCACTTATAAGTTCTAATTTTCCCATTTGAAATCGCGAGAGTAACGTTTGTTGCTCTCGCCTTCACTAAGATTTAAGGATGCACAATGTTTTTTCAATCAATTCGTAGTAAATTAATTGCGATGATTTTTATTTTTATCGTAAGCTTGATAGGGTTAATATCGTTATTAAATTATAATATTCAAGAGGCTAGAAAAGCGGTTTTTGAAGTTGAAACCATTGGCAATTCTAGATTTGAGATTGCGATGCTTAGTGTATTTACACAAAATTATCAGCTGACATATGATGAAGAAAATATGAAGTTTTATCATGAATCCATAGAAAATTTAAAAAACTATGCAACGCAGTTAAAAGACCAATTTAATGAGCACGATGACGTGAAACTCAATTTGGAAAATTTGAAAAACGAGTTGAACTTGTATTACGCTACAAATCAAGAAAGATTTGTCATGGTAAAAAATTTTAAAGATAAAATTCATACATCAGAATTTAAAACTTCTGATGATGGCAAAAAATTAATGACGATTATGCTGAAAAATAGAGACCATCATAGAGCAATGAAAGCAATTGCGACAAAAATCAATCAGGATATACAGAGCAATGCGTTTATGGTATTTGAAAAAGCAAAATTTTTAGGATATGCCGTTGCCGTTTTTATTATTTTAGTTGTTAGTGTTCTCTGCTGGTTATTTATATCAAAAATTCAAGCTTCCATTAATTACGCTTCAAAAGCATGTCATTTTATTGCACAATCTAAAGATTTTACACAAACGATTGATATAACGTATAGAGATGAAATTGCAACCATCATTAGAAGTGTCAACGAGTTAGTTATTGACTTTTCAAACGCTTTAGGAAATGCTAAAAGAACAGCACAAGAAAATGCAACCGTAGCCGAAGAGTTAGCTCATACATCGATGCAAATTAGTCATAGAATTGAAGATGCAACAACAGAGGCCATCGAAACATCTAATGTTACAGAGTCTGTTGTCTCCATATTGGGACAAAGTGCCCAAAGCTCTATGACATCAGGGCAGGTCATTGAAAATGTATCTGTGGAGCTACATAACGCCTCTAATGAAGTTTTATCTGTATCCAATAGCTTGCAAAAAGTGGTGATGAATCAAACCGATTTATCAACCAGATTAGAGCATTTGGACCAAGAAGTAGGGCAGGTACAACAAATCCTCTCTGTCATATCCGATATCGCGGAACAGACAAATCTACTAGCATTAAATGCTGCCATTGAAGCAGCACGTGCAGGAGAACACGGAAGAGGTTTTGCTGTCGTTGCTGATGAAGTAAGGAAATTAGCTGAGAGAACTCAAAAAAGCCTCATTGAAAGTAATAGCACGGTTGCCTTAATCGTTCAGTCTGTAACAACAGCAACAGAGATGATGCGTACGAGTTCTCATGAGATACAAAGCCTAGGTGCACGTGCAGAGTCAGCAGAACAATTGATGAAACGTACAGTAGTTAACATGAATAATGCCAAAGATATGGCTTTAGAAACTACACAAGAGGCTAAAATAGGGCAAGAGCAAGCTATGAGTATTATTGAGCGCATTCGACGCATTAGCCAACTTTCAAACACCAATACACGCAGTGTAGAAGAGATTGCAGCTGCTGCAGAACATTTGGCAAAATTATCTGAAAGCCTCAATATTTTTTTATCGGCATTTAAAACAGTGTCATAAAAAAGGAAGTTTATAAAAAGTAAGTGGTGCGGATAAAGAGACTCGAACTCCCATGCCTCTCGGCACCAGATCCTAAGTCCGTACAAATCTTTTTATGTGGTGTTATATGTTGTTATATTCTCTCGAATTTTAGGGCTTTTTCTAAAAAACATTATGATATGATTTACTATATTTTTATATCTCTTACCGTACCCTAGACGTACCCTACGAAAGGATCATAATGCCACTTAACGACGTTATTAAAAAAATCATTATACCAGGATTCGACACAAGCGGTTTATATCTTTCGGATAAGGATAATATCTTCGATACGGATACGATCGGTAAGGCTGAATTGAAAAAGCTTGATAATCAGCCACTCGCTATCGTTGTAAAATTTTGGCATAGATCCAGGACAATAAAAAAGACATTAAGATTTCACGATATATCAGGGCTAAACGCCGTAAAAAAAGCGATTAAAACACGCCTGGAACTCAAAGAAGAGCTTGAGGAAAACGGCCAAATTAAGAAGAAAAATTTTAAGTCCTTGAATGAACTTTGGGCTGAATATATAGAGCTTAAAAGGGACTCACTATCAGAAAAAAACGTCTATTCAATGTTAAAAACCTATGATAAATGGATTCGATTTACCATTGGAGAGTTGGCGATTAATAAAGTCTATGCACCGGATATCCAGGCAATTATCAATACAATCCTTAGGCAAGGTAAACAGCCAAGAACGGCGCAAACAATACAGCAGCTTTTGAGACCGGTTTATAATTATGCGATTGATTTAGGCATTGTTACAACTAATCCGGCTACCAAAATTTCATTACCGGCATTTGATAATACAATGGATTTTAATTTAACCGATGAGAAGCGCAAGGATCTCTACAACGCTATACAAAACTATGAGATCGATAAGTACAAAGGTATTATGCTCTTTTTATATTTTGGTCGTAGGTTGAATGAGGCGTTAACGCTTCGATGGGAAAATATCGATTTTGATCAAAAGACGTATTATATTATCGTTCAGTATTCCAAAAATAGAAAAAGACAAGAGTACCCTTTGATTGAGCCTTTAGAAGCATTTTTAGTTGATTATGGTGTTAGAAAACAAGGATTTATTTTTGAAGGTGAAACAACACCACATGTAACCGATGATACGTTTCGAGGCCATTGGAAAAAAGTGCTACAACTAGCCGGTATTGACAAGAAAATGCGCATCCATGACACCAGGCATTTATTAGGCAATACAATGGTAAACCAGGGCGAAACGCTTGAGGCACTCAGTAAGGTATTCGGGCATAGTAGTGTTGCGATAACAAAGCGATACGCTAAGACCAATTTGGCTACTGCGGATAGGGTGTTAGGGAAGTATATGGATGAGAAGTAAAGAGGTTTATGAATATATTTAAATATAATTTAATATAGATTAAGTTATTTTTAATATAATACATATTAAGGAATTTTCTTGATATAACTTTGAATTATATATTCAATGCTCAAGGAAATGAATATTAAGGGGCAAAAATGAAATATTATGATGTTAAAAAGATTGCTAATGCAATCATTTATTTTATTGATAATAATGTTTGCTCACTAGGTGCAACAAAGCTAATGAAATTATGCTTTTATGCTGATAAATATCATTTAGAAGAATATGGGAAACCAATATTTAATCATACGTATACTAAATTAGATAAAGGACCTGTTCCTACGTGGTTATATAGTATTATTAGAACTTCTATCAGCGGAGATAATGATTATGATTTTTCTGAAGAAGTGAATGTTTTTAATCAATATGTAAATGTTGCTATCGAAGAAAGTGGAAAATATAAACAGCATATTTTTATAAAAAAGATGGATTTTGATAAACAATTTTTCAGTAAATCGCAGTTGGCAATATTAGATCAAGTAATTAGCGAATTTAAGTTGGATACTGCTACTGAAATATCGGAAAAATCTCATCAGACAAATGCTTGGAAAAATGTTGAGCTGTATCAGCAAATTTCTTATGAATCAATGATAGATGATCCTAAAACTAGTGAATATGTATCTTATTTAGAATACGAAAAAGAAAGCTTTAAGAGAAGTTTTAAATTGCATAAATTAAATAAAGTTAGTTGATTGCCAATGAGTTTTACTGCTCTTCTTGAAAATAATTTACTTGTTGATCGTTGTACAGTATTTAAATGGTTTAATTATGAATTTAAACACGACAAAAAAGATAAATTCTGCATTACTCTTAATTGTAAGCTTAATGAATTTCCCATTAATCTTATACTTACTACATCTCGGTATGATAAGCATTATTATAAACAAGAAAAAAATATGATTGATTGTGTAGTTATTGAAAAAGGCGAGTCCAAATATTTTAATGTTGAGAAAACTATAATTGATTTAAAGAATATTTTTATCATGGAAGAAGATAAAATGATGGAAGCTTTTGAAGATGAGTTCCTGGTTTTATGTGGAAAATTAGAAGAGCATTTAGTAACTCGACTTGAAAAAGCAATAGAAAACTCAGAATTATTAGAGCCTTATAAAATTAAGAAATTATTGTGCAAGGATCGTTAGAACATTATAACTATTTAAAATCTCATCCTCTCTGCTCACCCCCCCCTCATAGCCGTTCCTCTTTTTATCTGAATTTTTTACTTCATTTTTTATCATTGAAATATTTTTGCTAATGTATAAATATTTTTATATAATGTATCAAATCTTAGTATTTAGGGTATCCAATATAAGGAAGGCACATGCAGTATCAATATCATACAAGTTTTAGGCCAGTTACCTATGAAAAAGAAGAAAGTGGTGTATGGATTTTTAAAAAAGAGAGATTGCCAGTTTCTCCCAACCCTGCTTCCCTTTATGATAATGAACAATATAAGCGGCATTTATCTGAAATGGGAGAACAAGGTTGGGAGCTAATAAATGTACAACCATTGCTTCGTGGTTTATATCAATATGAAAGAGATAATAAATCAGGTTTTGGTTTGGGCTATTCATTAACTGCCGGATATTACTTCTTTTGGAAAAAAACACTTGCGTGAATTCACAAATCATTAGCGAGAATAAATTATTTATGGTAATTTATTGGCTTTTTTTTAAAGTTAAGTATACAAGGACAACAAATGGCAGATTGGGTATTCAACCGTAACGGACAAGCAACCTTAATTCATGATAGTGATTGTTTTAGAAATCGTAATGGGCAAGTGATAGCTTGGATATACAATGACAATATGTATTCACTTCAAGGGAGACATATCGGTTGGTTTGAAGATGGAGTTCTATATGATAGACAAAATAAAGCTATAGGTTTTTTGCAAAACGCAACTGGCTATTTGCCTAGTCATCCTGGAATGGGTGGTACTCCCGGTATGCCAGGTTTTTCTGGGCGTCCAGGCAGACCTGGTTTATCGGGTACACCTGGAAAACCAGGAAGAGGCGGTTGGTCATCAAATGATTTGGCTAGCTATTTCAGTATTTAATAAAATCACCTTTTTTTTACCGTAAAGCGCTGCTCCTTCTTGTCATCATCTTTTGACTTCGGCGCTTTACTTTCTTCTCTTTTCCTTTCACGTTCAGCTTGGCGCACACGCATTGCCTCGAGCGCTGCTTCTCCTTTTTTGTTTTGTTCGTTATCTCCGGTAAGAAAGGTATCTAATGGTTCCTCCAGGAACGTATCAGCTTCTTTTTTGAGTTGTTGCGCATAGTCCATTTCTGTAAATGTTGGTTTATGTGATAATTCTTTGATAATTTTTCTGTAAATTTCAACAAGATTGTGAAGATTGAAAAAGCTCTTAATCTTATTGATAAAACTACTTAATCGACTGATCTCTTTTTCAAGAACGTCTATTGCCTCATCTTGAGTGATAGCTTTCATTTCAAGGTTTGTATATTTTTTGATAAGGAGCTGCACACTTTCGTTAGTGTAGAACTCTTTAATCTCACCGTTTTTTGTTTCTACAGTTTCTTTTTCCATATTAAGCACGGGATGAGGGCTAGAATTGATAATCTCGCTTATCGGAGTATCTTCCATCTCCTTGTATAGTTCTGTTGATTGTAGAGCATTTCTAAACTCATCGATCGTTAGCTCTCTCTTTTTGATTTTCTCCTTGAGATCACGATTAAGTTGTTCAAGTTTCGCATAATCTGCTCTAATAGCTCCGGCTGCTTTATACTCCTCTCGGATCCTTGCAATCTCTTCTTTGAGTTTTTGTTCTGTTGCTAAGGCTCTTTCTCTCTCTTTGGCTATTGCTGCTCTTTTTGCTTCTTCCCTTTCTGTACCAGCATCTTTAAAATCATGTGTATCTTTTCTTTTTTTCTTTTCAATAAAATGGCCTAAATTTTTTGCTACTTCATTAAACTTTTTAGCATATAAAGTTGTACTGTTATAGTCTTTTTTATCTCCCACGTATGAAGTAATTTCTCGCATCTGCTCTTGTGTGTAGCTAAGATTTTTTTGGCCTCGTTCCATATTGAGAGTTTCAGCCGTAAAAGTTTGTAATTGTTGTAAAGCTACTTTATTCATTTTTTGGCGTATAGCTTGGCCGTTCTCATCTAATCCCATCATCTCAATATGAGCATGATAATTTTTTTGGATTTCATATTTGCTCATATCAACTTCTTTAGTAAACTTTTTATCGAAATAGAATTTATTATCGTCTTTGTTTAGAAAGAAACCTTTACCACTATACAATTCTGTACCATCTTGTTTTGAGATAAGTTTTCCTTCATCTCTATGGATAGCCATTTGAAACACTTTTGTACCTAAGTTATTTTCCAGGTACTCTTGGATTTTTTCTAAGTCTTTAAGCGTATGATGTTGTTCGAGATTAACAATGCAGCTAAGTTGGGTAACTGTACTTTTTTGTAGTTTCTGTCCTACACGCCTAGTATAAGCTTCACTTCGTTTTTTTAATTCATCTCTGTAAAGTTTATATGCTTCATCTTGTTTTGCGCTGCACTCATTTTGTTCATCATTGAATACAACCGAATAACTAAAATGCTCTCTCGAGTTATGCCCAACACTTCCTGGTTTTGCACTTTGGATATGGATACTAGATTTAGCCATGCACTCTACCTTTTGAGTACCCTTGTGGTACGAAAAAACACATCTCCTACCCTTTAGGGTATGGAGTGTGTACACACTCCATACCCTAAAGGGTATTTCGTTGATAAAATTATAGCACAAGGCTATAATTTTATACAAGAACACAAGTGAGAGTTTGCACTAAGAGAGAGGTGAAGATAAATTAAAACACTATCGAATTTATTTACGTTATTGAATTTTCTCAAAATAGAGTAGGGTGACTTATACAAACTTGTTACTATACAAATCCGCATAATATACAAAGTTGTATAAGTCTTTTTTTCATTGACGGGAATTTAAGAGGTGCGGTGATGGTTTAGTATTTCAGCCTTAGCTTGTTCGTGTGTTATTTCATTTCTCTCTGCTCTAACTGCTCGTTCTATCTCAACTTGATCCGGGTACATTCCCTCGAGGGCTAAATGGCCGATCGCTTTCTCAATATTGCGATATTGATCCGGTGTTAATTTATCCTGATACGTTTTGAGGATTTTGATGCAGTCATCTTTACATGTAGGATTCAAGATGAATAACCTTTGAGGCAATGAAATTAGGAGCATCAAGATCGAGGCTTATTAAGCCCTCGATCGTTTTACCCATGAGCAGATCTTCTACTTCTTTTTTGGTAATATCTCTTAATAGATCCTCTTGTGCATAGTTGATATGAAATCCACAGCTATCGTCATAACAATAAACCGCTTTCTTGCCGGCTTTTAACGGCCATGAGCAGTGAGGGCAATCTAACATTTGAACTCTCCTTTATAAACCTAATCCACCAGGACAAAGCACTTTCCATGCAAAAAAACCTAGAATGTGACCGACACCGGTTAAGATTAAAAACTCTTTTGTACTAATTCCATACTTTTCAATGTCATTGTAATCTTCGATTTTTGAGTCAAAAATCATATTCAATGGTATCATCAACAAACTTAATAGAAGAAAATACATCATCATAAAAACATACGCTGTAAAATCATTTGGTAACACTAAATACCACCAATTTGGCATAAATTGGTGAGGATACCAGGCTAAAAAACTAAAGACTAAAATAGACCATTTTGCCAAAGATAAAAACGTTGGGATAAGTTTATCACCTTGTAATTTTTTCATAAAGGACTCCTTGTTTTGTATGTTATTGAATTTTCTCAAAATTATGTAAAAGAGTATTTCTCAAGTTTTTGAGAAATTGGCTCTATAAAATCGAAGCTATTATTTAAGCCTAATAAGCGGATAACAAAAGATGCCCCGGATAGGATTACTTTCCACATAAAATAAACCGATGCAATACACGCAACAATTTTGATTAAAGCTAGTGTTATGTGTAAGATCATAGCAACATAAAAACTTTCATTGATACTATCCAAAAGATAAAATTGTTCTTCCGCAAACATCACAAAAACATCGTTGATAAGGTAATATAAAAACAATCCAAGATAAATAAAAAGCACCAAAATAACGGGTTTTAAAAAGATGATAATTCCCGTTACTAGAAATTCACTAATCTTGTCTGTTTTTTTAAGTGTTACAGCAAAAACAACGACAAACGGGGCAATATAAAAATATTTTAGGACTTCTATTAGCCATCCAACAATCGCTAAAATACCGGCAAGCATACTGCCTATAAGAGGTATATATTTTAAAATTATCCCTATAAACATTGTGGCGATAAAAGCCCCACCAACCGCTGAAATTAAGCCGCTATTATTAATGAAGCTAAAAAGTTTTCCGCCACCTGGAGCGAAAAAGCCTATAATTTGAAAACCGCCCTTAATAGCATTGTTAAAAACTTCAAATAATGTATTTGCTCCTGGTACAATGAGATAAGTCAATTTCCCTAAAATTGCTCCAAATGTATTTTGTCCGATACTTTCTATCGTCTCGAATAAACCTTTTGCTTCATCATCTCCTTTGTAAGTATTACGGATTTTTTCTTGATTGCTTTGCTGATCTTGTAAAATACTACCTTGCGCAAGGTTAACCATTGGCATCATTTCGATTAAAATTGCTGCGCTTGGAATTAGAGCGGAATTCACCCATCCCAACTCTGTCTGTCGATTATTAAGATACGTGTTAATTTGTGTAAGTTTGTTTTGAAGCTGATTGTTTGAGAAGCTGCTCTTTATTTGATTCGCATATTTTACTTGTTGTTGATAAACTTTTGATTGGACGAGATATTTTCGCTCAATAGCACGACACCCTTGCGCCGTGACTCCTTCTTTTACTTGGTTTAAATTAAAAATGCTCTTCTGTGCTAAATCTGCATCACTTACCTGGAACGTCATTGCATCAGGAAAACGACTTTTGCACTCACCTAATGCTGTATTGTAAAATGCTGCTTGAGCTTTTGCGCTATCACGCATTGCATAAATTGTGGCTTCACCGCTCATTGTGTTCGCACCCACCGATGAGTAAAGTTTTTGTAAATAAACATTAGCGCCGACTATTGCTGCTTTATCGGCAATTTTTGTTCCAGCTGTCATGGTATTTTGAATGATGTTTTGCATAAGAGAAGTAGTCATATTATTCTCTTGTGGAATTGGTATATAGAAAACCGTAACAGCAATAATTGGTATGAAAAGCTTTTTAAAATAATTTACATTGTCTTCTTTTTTAGCAAGGTAAATTTGTAGCTTTTGAGAACCAAGCATCACCACGAAAAACGCAGAAACTAGTAAAAATACTAGGCTTTGTAGGTACTGACTTATGGCTGACATACTGCTAAACAAATTCGCAAAATAAGCTAAATTTGATTTATTGAGGCTATCTACGGAAGAAACAATCTCCGAGCTTGTTGATCCATTCTCAACATGTCCAAAATTAGAAAAAAATGCCTCTTGTCTTGTTGTAGAAATATTTGTGCCATAGAGCATTTTAGGATCTTTGACTTGTAAAATACCCGTTCTGCTTGTTGCACCAAAGTCAATAATATCAGAATCTAGCGTACACATACCGGCTAAAAATCTCGAGAATGTGATCGTACCGGTGTCATACGTTGCACCGGCTAGTTTGTAGCTGCTCTCTGTGTTTGAGCTTACTAATTGGCCGTTGTATTGATCTGGTGTACGATTGTTTTGTTCCTGGCACGTAGTGTTTGTTTGATTAGCATTTACTCCTAAGGGTTTACTTTTATTGTTGGTACTGTAAACCTCACAATATGTTGTACCACTTTTAGCATCAAGATCGATAATTTGAGTCACGTAGTCCGACGTAACGGCTCGGCATCCATAGCTACATGATCCGCTTACAGTTGCATCATTGGATGTAAAAAGGGAACTTGCCAAAGTATCCTTTTCGCTCTGTACAGCATCTGCACCATAAAGGCAAAGCCAGGATAAAAGTAATAGTGCTAAGAAGCGCATTGTACATTCCTCTCAAGCTCCTGGATCGCTTTCTCAAATTCGAGATATTCTTTTGGATTAGGCTCAAAGCCCGTTATCCTCGTAAAACTTGGTGCGCTGATGTAAAATTTATCTAGCGTATTTTGTGTGATTTGATCTATTAGCAATACAACAAAATCACCACAATTTTTTTTACTAGAATGTGTAGCATTTAATAAATCAAATTGCTGTTTCAGAGCGTTTTTATTGACTATGCCCGTTCTAATTTCACGACCTTTTAGGCAAAAACGAAATTCAATAAATAGAGTATTTTGCTGAAATACTTTATGTTCAAGATCTTCGATCCTTTGTAGTATGCTTTTACTCATGGCTGCAACCTTGTAAGCTTTGCTCTTTAGCAAGATCAAGGACTTTAGATTTTTTTTGAAAGAGGTACTGCCAAACCTCGAAACTCTCTGTGCTATCAAGAAGCTTGTGTGAGTGCATGCTGAATATATAACCTGCTTTTAGACAAAATCCACGATGTTCATCTGAATAGCCCATTGTGCCACAAAGACTAAATTTGAAAGTAGGGCATATTTCAGCAAGTTCTTCTCTAAAATTTTTTAGAGATTTTAAATCAAATCTCTCTCTTGTTTGAGAGAGTAAGAGAGAGGTATTTTTATCATTTATATTTTTATACTCTATATTATTATATGGTGTGCGTTGACGGCATGCCGTAAAGGGATACCCCGTTGAGCCTTTCACGGGGTTACCATTTTGGCTACCCCGTTGGAGTAAATCATTCTTTGTAATAAGCTCAATTTTTTCAAGTCCGGTGATGATATTTTTTAGATAATCTACGTCAAGTTTTTCACTATCGAACGCCCAAACGGTTGTAAATAATCCGCCATTTTCTCTTATTTGAAATCTAAAAAGATAATAACCATCTTCTAGCTCTTTGATTGCCCCTCTAATCGCTTTTAAGCCATCGGGGTTACTGAGTTCAATACTTTTCATGTTTACGTCAAAATCATTGCTGTAACTCTCTAAAATTGCACCCAACCCCTTTGCTTTTAAAGAGAGAGTACGATCAAAAAGCATATTTTTGTGGACTTGCGCATAGCTATTTTCTTTTTTCTTGAGTTTTATTTTCATGTGTTCAACCTTGTGTCACTTAATAAACGTGGTTGAATAATCAAGGAGCAGTAAGATATAATGCGGCTTGATTAAAGACTCTTGCTAGGCTTTAATTGCTCCCTTTCTCTGCGGTCGCCAAACTTTTAGAGAAGGGAGTTTTTAAATTAGACATGATCGATAAATACGGATTGCTCTGCCAAGCTTTCTATACTTCAACTCATCATTATCAAGCATCAATCGAATCTTTTGTTCACTGATATTTAAAATTTTTGCAGCGTCTTTTACGCTACAAAATTCACCGCTATCGTTAGTTTTGCCCTTTAGTAAGTTTAATATCTGTTGCTGCTGCTCTAGCAAAGTGTTTACTATACTATTATCCAGGATTGTAATTTTTTGCTCCATTTTCCACTCCTTAATTTTATTATGAAACTTTATATATAAATATTTCGAGAATATTAATATTATAAAACTTACATGTAGATAAAATTTAAGTAACAGAATATAACTCCATGTAACTACATATTATGCTATAATAATACTATGTTACTTTTGTAGGTGAGAAATGAAGTTTAAAGATATAATTGAAGAGTTATTTGGATTTAGTGCACCAACCTGGTATCGTTGGAAAAAAGAAGACAGAAAAATTGTCAAATTGATTGAAAGATATTTGCCTGATAAAGATTTAGAGGAGTTTATAGAAAAAGGTTCAATCAGTACACTCGATAGTTTCAATCAAAACAAAAATATTCAAGATATAAACATACTCAATAAAGTATCAAGCCTCGTAAAAAAACAACTTGAAAGAAAAATTAGTGGGTTAGATTCAATAGGATCGAAAACAGCAGTTAATATTATAGAGGATTATTTTCAACAGTCAAACGTAACTATTGATATCAAAGATTTTAATCATTTTTACAAAAATATTTCTAACATACAAAATTACTATGCTCAAGATATAGCCGAAATAGAGATTAAACAGATACGAAAGAATTTTAAATTAACAGAGAAGAATAAAGAAGCTTTTGAATTAGAGATGAGTAAGAAAGAGGAGTATCGAATAGATGCTATCACAAACTTTTTTAATAGCTTGAATGAGTCTGAATTATTTTTACTTTTGAGTTGCTATAAAGATCTATTGAAAAATAATGAATACTTTGGAATTTCGTTTTATTTGTAATTATACTATTGAATTTTCTCAAAATTCAATTCTCAAACCGTACCCTATGACGTACCCAAAGAAATTAAAAAGAAAGATAAATTAGGGGAAGAAGTTGTTTGAAAGTCCCTATTAAAGGGATGGTGCGGATAAAGAGACTCGAACTCCCATGCCTCTCGGCACCAGATCCTAAGTCTGGCGTGTCTACCAATTTCACCATATCCGCACACAACAGTAGTAAATTTTGCGAAGCTGAGGCTCCGTCTTAAAAGGTGGTACGCCCTACACGATTCGAACGTGTGACCTACGCCTTAGAAGGGCGTTGCTCTATCCAGCTGAGCTAAGAGCGCATCTTCTCGGTTTTAAGGTGGTGCGCTCGAAAGGAGTCGAACCTACAACCTACGGATCCGAAGTCCGTTGCTCTATCCAATTGAGCTACGAGCGCATAAAAACACTGCTCTTTGGTCTAATGGGGTGAGTGATGGGGATCGAACCCACGACCCTCAGAACCACAACCTGATGCTCTAACCGACTGAGCTACACCCACCATCATTTTAAAAATTATAACATGGTCGGGGCGAAAGGATTCGAACCTTCGACCCCCTGGTCCCAAACCAGGTGCGCTGACCAGACTGCGCTACGCCCCGACAATTAAAAAAACTTAAGTTGGTCTTTTTAAGGCTGAAATTCTATCCAAATTACAGCCTTTTGTCAAGGAAAAATTTTTTAGGCTTTTGAGTGGAACTCAATGAGTCCTTCTGTTGGAGAACTAGCGGTTGCAAAAGGCTTTTTAGCAATGCGTCCAGCTAGGAAGCTAGAACGTCCTGCAAGCACAGCGTGTTTCATCGCTTCTGCCATTAAAATAGGATTTTTAGCTTGCGCAATCGCAGTGTTTGTTAAGACTCCATCTGCACCGATTTCCATTGCAATAGCCGCATCACTTGCGCAACCAATACCTGCATCGACAATAACAGGGATGTTGACTGCTTCTTTAATGAAAAGAACATTGTAGCGATTTTGGATACCAAGACCACTGCCAATAGGTGAAGCCAAAGGCATAACCGCAGCACTTCCTGCGTTCTCTAAGCGTTTAGCCATAATAGGATCATCGTTAGTGTAGGTCATGATGGTAAAGCCATCTCGTGCTAGAACTTCACATGCTTTAAGAGTTTCCATAACATCGGGATAGAGTGTTTTAGCCGTATCACCAATGACTTCAAGTTTAATCAGATCAAGTCCTGTCGCTTCTCGAACCATTCTAAAAAGCGTGATAGCGTCCTCTGCTGTGGTACATCCTGCGGAGTTTGGAAGCAGTTTGATGTCCGTGCCTTTGAAGTAATCCATGAGATTTTCTTCGTTAGGATTGGTGATGTTGACACGACGCACTGCTACAGTGATGAGTTTTGAGCCACTCGCTAAAGTTGCATCTTTTGTGGTTTGAAAGTCAGGGTATTTACCGCTTCCTACGATCAAACGGCTTGCAAATTCAATATTGCCTACTTTGAGAATGTCGTTCATTTTTAGTTCCTATTGAGTAAATTTTTAACAGTTTCGGGAAGGAGTTCATGTTCAAGCGCATGAATTTTGGCTTCAAATGCTTCCAAGCTCATGCCCTCAACTTTCTCAAAACAGCGTTGTGCGATGATTTCACCGCCATCAAGCTCTTCGCTGACATAGTGAACACTGATGCCTGCGACCTTCATGGGTGAATCAAAGCTCTCTTTTATAGCATTGCCTCCCTTAAAAAGGGGAAGGAGTGAAGGATGTAAATTGATCGCTTTAACATGTTCTGTGAAATACGGAGTGAGAAAACGCATAAATCCAGCAAGAACGGTAAGTTCAACTCCACTGTTATGGATTGCCTTTACAAGGGTTTCATCAAAGGCTTCACGGCTTGAATAGAGCGTATGATCGATAATAATAGGTTCTATGCCATACGCGCGTGATTTTTCGATTCCTGCAGCATTAGGACGATTGCAAATGGTGGTTGCAACTTCGATTTTACAATGTTCAAATACTTGGTTGTGAAGAGCCGCGAGCAGTTTTTCTAAATTACTGCCCTCTCCACTAAATAAAATAGCAATTTTCTTTATAACCATTTAAGACCTTTACAAATATCAATCGGGGTGAGTGCAAAATTATTACATGTAAACTGTTTAGAGACAAGTGCATGAGCGAGCGTTGCGCTAATGGCAGCATCTATTGGGGTATAACCTTGTGCTAGAAGTGCTCCTATCATGCCAGATAACACATCGCCACTGCCACCTTTTGCAAGAGAGGGTGTGCCATAGGTGTTGATGAAAAGCTCACCATTGTACGCGATGATGGTGTTTGCACCTTTGAGAACCAGTACGACATGTGGGAAGGCAAGGCTAAAGCGTTTAGCGTGTTCAAAACGGTTGGCTTGGATCGCTTCAGCACTGACTTTTTCTTTACATGTAAGTTCTAAAATCGAGCTAAATTCTTTGGGATGTGGGGTTAAAACGACAGGTTTTTTTGAGGCGATAATCTCCGTAATCAGTGGACGATGTGACAAGGATGCGTCGATAACCAATGGCAAAGCATTGGAAAGCAAAAGTGCTTTAAGAGCTGCTTCATCAAATGGCATTTCAAGTCCCATGCCTGCCACAATCACATTAGCATTTTTTGGCAGTGTTTCGCTGTTCATTAGATAAATAGGCAATTTTTTAGGTTTCTCACCTATGAGCGTTACCAGTCCTGCGCCAAAATGAAATGCTCCTATGCCTGCAAGGCGTGCCGCTCCTTCTTTGGAGCCTTGTACAATCGCAACATGCCCGAAGGTACCTTTATTAGTATTTTTCTTGATGCGAATGGGTAGTTTGAGATCACTTTTTCGAAGTAAAAAGATGGAGCTAGGTATTTCATATTGGTTTCGTGCGATACCTAGATTGGCGACTTGAATTTTTCCAACAGCATCTTTAACGTTATCATTGAGTAAACTCAGTTTCAAAGCGCCCATGGTAATCGTTTCATGGGCTTGGAAAATGACAGAACTAAGCGTTAAATCATTAAGAATGCCACTGGGGATATCACACGCTATTTTGCAGCCTTGCTTTACATTGAGCGTTTCAAGCAGTTTACATGTAAGCTCGTCTAAAGGACGATTGAGCCCTGCGCCAAAGAGGGCATCGACATAAACGTCAGCATCAATGAGTTTGTTCACGATGACAACGCCTACTTTTTTGGCACGCTCTAATTGTAGTTTTGCAAGCTCTGATTTAAGTTCATATGGAAGATAAAGGCTTACGTTATACGCGCCATGCAGTATGCGTGCGGCGACAATGCCGTCCGCACCATTGTTTCCTGCGCCACAGACAAAGAGAGCAGTGCGCTTGCTTGTAAGCTTTTTTTTCACCGCGCGAGCAAGGGCAAGGCCAGCATGTTCCATCAAGATTTCAGGAGTTAAACTAAAATTTTTATAACAACGCTTATCAAGTGTATTGGTTTCTTCATAGACATAATGCATTGGTTTCTCCTAACGCTTACGGAAGCTTAAGGCTTCAAGAAGGTGTTCTTGTAAGATCTGTTCACTCTGCGCCAAATCGGCGATAGAACGTGCGATGCGAAGTACTTTATGGATACTTCTCTGACTCAGTCCAAAACGACTCTGCGCTATCTCTAAGCTCTCGCTTGCTTTTGTTTCCAATGTACAAAAGCGCATTGTATTATGTTCGTCCAGCTTGCCATTAAGTTCATTTTGACCACGCTTTTTTTGCATCACAAAGGCTCTTAGCACTTGCTCAAACATCTCTTTTGAGCTAAGACCTTGCTCTTTAGAATGTTCTTCACTCATCTGAATGTACAGATCAATTCTGTCCATAATCGGCTCGGAAATACGGTTTTTATAACGATTGATTTCTACTTCGCTACAGCGGCATTCATGGCTCTGGCTAAAAAGATTGCCACATGGACAAGGATTTTGCGCTGCTGCAAACAGAAATTTGGTCGCATAACTTACTTTCGTATTGACCCGTGAGATGAGGACTCGATGATCTTCAAGTGGTTCTCTTAAGCTCTCTAAAACAGTTTTAGAAAAATTGGGAAATTCGTCGAAAAACAGAACGCCATTATGGGCGAGGGCAATTTCACCTGCTCTACTTTGCGAACTGCCTCCACCAAAGATGGACGGGCGAGAAGAGGTGTGATGGGGTGACCTAAAAGGTCTAAGAGGGCTTAGTTCAACGTCCTCTTCTTGAAGTGATTGGTAGGCGTTGGATTCGAGTATCTCTTCGATGCTTTGAGGAGGCAAGATGTAGCGAAGACGTTTGATGCTCATGCTTTTGCCGCATCCTGGACTTCCTTCCATCAAAAGGTTGTGCATACCAGCAGCAGCGATGAGCATAGCGCGTTTGGCTCGGTGTTGTCCTAAAACATCGCTAAAGTCCAGTGGAAACTGAGTGCTATAAAAATAGTGTTTACCTTCAATTTCTAAAGCATTTTCACAAAAAATCTGCTTATCTGAAGGTGTTTCTGTATTAAAGCGTTTTTCTTTAAAAAAGAGTAGAGCCTCATGCAGTGTTTCAACACCATATGCTTCAATATTGGGAATTTGTTGTACTTTTGAGAGTAGTTCTGTTGGAATCAAAACACGAAGGTTTGGCATGTGTGCTGCAAGAGAGAGAATAATAGGAAAAATGGCATTGGTTTTCTTGACTTTGCCATCCAACCCAAGCTCGCCAAAGATAAAAAAATCGTTACAGGTAAAACGCTCTTTTTGGATAGCAATGAGAAGAGCGATGATCAAATCAAAGTGGCTTCCCTCTTTTTTGAGATCCGAAGGTGAAAGGTTTATTGTTATTTTTTGGGCAGGAAATTGGAAGTTGATGCTTGAAAGAGCTGATTTTATACGTTGTAATTTTTCAAAGACAATTAGACCAAATAGCATAAAAATATAGTATTTACTATAGTTTTGTGACAAAGATACTTGGACTTTATTCAAAGACAATTGGACTAACCTCCAAAAATTTTAAAGATACTTGGATTATTCATTAGCATCTTGTATTCATAAAATAATAATAACACATTCTAAGTTCTATCCTGTTGATTTTATGTAGTATATACGAGTTATTTAATATTGAATAACTCACTTTTACAAAAAATAAAGTTATATTAAGGGTAATGGATTGATTGCTAATAATTAGGTTACACATAGATTTTAGTAAATGATTACCGTAAGATTAAGCCTTGTAGTACTTTCATATGTCTCTAGTTCTTCTGCGCAACTAAAAGCACTTATTATATAGTATATACATTATATTATATAAGTTATAAAATATCTTTTGTAAATTAATTTAAGATCTAAAAGGAGAACATGATGTTTTATTTTGGGGTAAGTAATTATAATTCGAATGCACATACTGAGAGAGGTCAAAATATCTTATGTGGACCATATGAAAATAGAGAAGCGGCAAAAGTGGAAAGATCAAGATATACCAGCATAGATTTTGAGAGAACCGGAATTTTTGAAGCTTCCAATAAAGATGAAGCTCTTAAACAAATGGAATCAGAGAACTTTAATAGATTATAATACAATAAGTTCATTATTAGCATTCATATACTCTAAAATATTCTTACAATAGAGGATCATTATGGATTTATTATTTAGATTGGGAAAAAATGTAGATGCATTTGGAGAGCTAGATATTCATGGTGCACGTGAATATTTTTATGAAACCTTGCCTAAGGAGAGGCATAATTTCTTTTTTGATTTTCGTAAACGCAACCCAGAAAAATTTTATAAAGGGTCAACTGTTTATTATTCTTTTGATGGTTATATTGTGGCAAAAGCTGTCTATACTGGTAAATATAAGCAAGACTTGAAGAATATACAGTATCCACATGGTTATAAAATGACAAATATTGAAATTATTTATTCAAATGAAAGGTTGTCAACTGATATTTTAAGTCGTCGGATTACCTATCTTGATACTTTAGAGAAACAAATTGAAGTTCAACGGGTACTATCGCAAAATATAACCTATCCAGAAGATGAAAACCGTGTTCCTGAGGATGGTTACCCAGAAGGAAGTATGATACAGACACAAGTTAATGCGTATGAAAGAAATAAAGCAGCTAGAGATGCTTGTATAAGGCATTATGGGTGTAAATGTTTTATTTGCAAATTTGATTTTACGCAGAAATATGGAGAACTTGGTGATGGATTTATTCATGTTCATCACATTATTCCATTAAATAAAATAAAGAAAAATTACAGTGTAAAACCGACGCAAGATTTGGTGCCTCTTTGTCCAAATTGCCATGCAATGGTGCACCGCACTAAAGCGAGTGATCCAATTGAAGACATTAAACAATATTGGGTATAAAATTTTAAAGAATTAGCAAGCTAAAAGTATCTTAAGCGAGGTAATTTTGAAATGGGAAAACGCAAAATCCCTAAAAACTATCGCAATATCACTGGCAAAATTGGCTCCAATAAAGCTTTGCATGGTTTTGTCTCTTTTGAATCTAAGCTTGAACGAGATTTTTACTTCCTCTTTGATTATTTACCTCAAATCAAAGCTTTTGATGATCAGCCATTAACTATTGAATATGAGTTTCAAGGCAAAGATCGCTCCTATACTCCTGATTTCTTACTCACACTAAATGATGGTTCTTACATTTTAGGTGAAGTAAAATATCGCAGTGAGTTACTGGAGAAATTTGACGAGTTTGAACATAAATTTCGTGCAGCAATAGAATTTTGCAAACAAAAAAAGAATTGGACTTTTCGTATTTTCACCGAAAGATGCCCTTATTTGCAAAATGAAGACTTGTTTTGGAATATCAAATTTTTGTTAGATTACGAATACATTGACCCGAAGCAGTATGAAAAAATTTATACTGCTTTCACTCCTTTTAACCGCTTAAATGAATTACTCGCAAAAATCACCCCAGACCCTTCTGAACAAATAGACATTGTGCCAACACTTTGGGCACTTGTACGATATAAGAAAATCAAAGTAGACTTGAATGTAAAATTGTCGTTATACACTATCTTGGAGAGTATCTATGAGCCTTGATATACGAAGCGGAACACATGTCTTTTACCAGAATGAAGAGTATGAAATTCGTAAATTATTGGATATTGATAAAGTTTTAGCAAAAAATCTCGCAACGGGAAAAATCGAAACACTTTTTATTCAAGACCTCTCTAGTGAGCTTGAAGAAGAAAGGCAAGATACTGTCTATGAAGACCTATCGCAAGTACCAGAACATCATTTAAAAAAAGCCGAAGAACGTTTTAAAATCATTGAACCACTTTTGGAAAATAGAACAAGAGAAAAAGTCAATCAAAGGGCTAAAGAATGCAATGTCGCTTCAAGTAGTATCTATAATTGGTTGAAGGCTTATGAAAAAACACAGCGTTTGACTTCTTTAATTTATGAAGGAACTACTGGTGGTAAAGGTAAATCGCGTTTAGCTGAAGAACTTGAAGCTATTATTGCCAGTGCCTTGGATGAGTATTATCTCTCTGAACAAAAACCAACCGTTCAAAAAACCTATGAAGATATTGTGCTTAGATGCAGAAATGCGAATATTGAACCTCCTAGTTTAGCAACTATAGGAAGGCGAGTGGAAGCGTTAGATAAGCGCATTAGCATGAAAAAACGCGAAGGTAAAAAATCAGTTCATCCTCTTTATCCGATAAAAGGGGAGTTTCCTGATGGTAATTATCCTTTGGAAGTTATACAAATAGATCATACACGAGTAGATATTGAATTGGTGGATAGTAAGCATCGAGAAGTAATTGGTCGTCCTTGGATTACACTAGCCATTGATGTTTACAGTCGGATGATCGCAGGTTTTTACATTTCATTCGATTCACCAGGTTATTTTGGGACGGGGCAATGCTTGGCCAATGCAATTCTCTCAAAAGATGAAATTCTCGTAAAATATGGCATTCAAACGAAATGGCCACTTGAAGGTTTCCCTAGCATGATTCATATGGATAATGCAAAAGAGTTTAGAGGTAAAGATATTGAAATGGTCTGCAAAGAGTACAAGATGACAGCAGTATGGCGCCCTGTTGGTCGTCCGAATTTTGGAGGGCATATTGAGCGTTTGGTCAGAACTCTCAATGAAGATATTCACACACTCAAAGGAACCACTTTTTCAAATATCACCCAAAAAGGAACTTACGATTCTGTCAAACATGCCAATATGACGCTTGAAGAATTTGAAAAGTGGCTTACTATTTTAATTACAGAAGTGTACCATCATAAAGTTCACTCAGCTTTGGGAAAAAGTCCAATAGCCCGCTATCTAGAAGGAATGCTTGGTGGACCAAATACACCACCTCGTGGAAGGATAATGAGAGCTGAGAAAAAAGATGCTGCAAGACTTCGATTAAATCTTCTCCCCTATGATGAAAGAACCATCCAGCGCTACGGAATTGTTTTAGATGGGATTACGTATTACTCTGATGTGCTCAATAGCTTTATACCACGCTCTTTAGATAAACATGGAAAAAGCTCTAAAACGTATCTCATACGAAGAGATCCACGAGATATCAGTCTCATTTATTTCTATGATCCTGATACAAAGCAGTATCACAGCATCCCACTTAAAGATCGTAGAGCAAAAGCGACAGGCGTCTCGCTTTGGGAATATTGTGCAGTTAAGAAGAAATTGGATGCCGATGAGCGTAGAGAACATAGTGAACATGATGTATTCCTTTCAATCGAGAGGATGAAAAACCTTGAAAAAGATGCTGCCCAAAAAACTCTTCAGACTCGTAAAAAAAATGAAAGAGCCATTAAACTCAAAGCATCACCGGTCATTAATGAATCTAAGCCAGCGAAGTCAATAGTTCCTAGTGTGAACGAAGAGACTTTTGAAGAAGGTGATGAAGATATGTTTTCAAACATCAAACCGTTTGAGGGAATATCTGAAAGAGGTGACAAATGAGTGAAAAAGAGATATTAGATCATCAAGCATCACTTTTAGAAGGTGTTCGAGCTGTTTTATTGAAAACACCGATTGAGCGGATTCAAAAAGCTCAAGAAAAAGTGTGGATACCATATCCTCAAGCACTTAGTATTCTCAATGAACTTGAAATCGCTTTCCTGGAAAAAGCGAATAATCGAATGCAACATTTCACTATTGTTGGGGATAGCAACAATGGTAAAACAACGATACTCAATTATTTTATGGAACAACATCCCTCTTTTTTAAAGGGAGGCCAAAATCATATTCCAATAGTCTATTTTTCAGCACCCATTGCACCTTCTTCGAATATTCTTTATGAAAAAATCTTGGATGCTTTGAATGTACCATACCTAACGACAGAATCATCTTCACGTAAAGAAAAGCAGGTAGAAAATATTCTTAGTGCTTTGGGTACAAAGATGATTATTATTGATGAAATGCAGGATATCTATCATGGTGGTCTTAGAGAACAAACAAAATTTCTTTCAGCGCTCAAACAACTTGGTACCAATGCAAAAGTAAGTGTTGTAGTAGCAGGCGTGCCAGAGGTGCAACGCACACTCTCTTCTGAAACACAGATTGCGAGGCGTTTTGATACCTTGCGGCTTGATACGTGGGAACTCAATGAAGATTTTGCAAGGCTTCTTATGAGTTTTGAGAAGACGTTGCCACTTCGTGAACCCTCTCGTTTACATCGTAAATCTCTTGTACAAAAGATCCATTGGATGAGTGAAGGTTTAATTGGAGAAGTTGCCAAAATTCTTACAAAATCTACAATTTATGCGATTCAAAATAATAAAGAATCGATTGATTTAGAAATACTTGAGTCAATTCCATACGAAAGACCAAGTGATCGGAGGAAATAGCTATGTCAGCTCAAAAATGGTTGTTTACTGTCGAACCATTTGAGGGCGAGCTTCTTTCTTCGTGGCTAACACGTATTGCAAAGGCTAACTTTACAACCGTTGTAGGACTCTTTTCGCAACATTGGGCAGGTAAAAGTTACTTCAACAAAGATATTGATATTTATGAGTACCCTGAAAGCTTTTGGCAAACTTTGTCCGAGTGTACGGATGTGAGCATTGAGCGAATACAACAAATGCGCCTTAAAAGCTATGAAGGGTATATCCAAGAAACTATTAATGGCAAAGGAAAGCAGCGCTGGATAGTAACTTTATCGCATGATATAAAATATCATCAACGCGAGAGAGGGCTGTGTTATTGTCCTTTATGTCTAAAAGAAAATGCTTATTATAAAAAAGAGTGGAAGCTTTATTTTGTGAATGCTTGTACAAAACATTGTTGTTTTCTTGAGTCACAGTGTCCAAAGTGTGGATCTCCGCTTGCATCGGTTTATTCACTAGAAGATCAAGGTATGGAGTTTTGTTTTAAATGTGGAGCAAATTTATTAGATAGAACACCTATTATGATTCCACAATATTCAGAAGGGCTAAAAGCTATTAGAAGGCTTTTGAGTATTGCAAAACGAGGCTATTTTATATTGAATGGTAGATGGTACTATTCAATGAGTTATTTTTATGTGCTGAGGATATTTACGAGACATATGAGTCATGCTAGTTATTGGAAGAAAATAGTTCAAAATGATTTGAAGAGGCATCAAATTTTCCCTGAACAATTTACTACAAGACAGATGTTTAGAATCATCAAAAGATCTGTGGAGCTTTTTCAAAATTGGCCGTATCAGTTTCAATACTTTTTTAAACGACGTAAAATAACAAATAAGCCACGAATTCTAGAAAAATACGAAAGAAAAAATAACTGTAGAGATTTACCTTTTTGGTTTTTAAAACCCTTGGAGGAGTGTGTCGAAGTTATGCGTCCACTTAGTAAAGGAGAGGTGGAGAGTATTAAGGCGTATTTGTCTAAAAATGAAAAATTAACTGCAAAAAGATTTGCAGAGATTACTGGTTATCAGTGGATGAGTGGGTATCGGTATTTGAAATAATATGTGTAACAAAACACAATAGACATTCTAATCATTACTTACTTTAACTTGATGATTTACAATATTATGTTTTAACCCAGTTAAATTTTTTATAAAAAAATACACTTTATTTTTAGTGGCAGTACGGCATTTTCTTATAAATGATAAAAGGATATAGTTTTTACTATGAAGAAAGTGGTATGCAATCAAGAGTTCATTATTTAATATTATCGATTATAATTATATCGAAATCGATTATACTATTTAAATATAAATATATTAATAATTGTATATTTATAACCAATAACGATATAAATACAATCATTTTATGCTACAATTGTAAGGTAAAACAATTAGGTGTTGGATATGGATATTAAAGACGTACCAAAAAGAATCATCAAGTCAGAACTTGCAAAAAAAAATTTACATGTAAGAGACTTGGTCGAGCGATTAAATAAAGATGGTGAAGAGCTTACGGAATATTCATTTAACAATAAAATGAGTAGGGGTGCATTTAATGCAGTATTTTTCTTTAAATGCTTAAAAGTATTAGAAACGAAAAATATTCGACTCGAAGATTATTTTTTTTAGGACATTCATGAGTAAATTTTATGAGATTTTACAATTTAACAATATTCATGAAGCCTCTAAGCGTGAAAAAGAATTAGGGATTGATAAAATCCATTACTCAGGTAAATATCCAACAGTCTTTTTTAAAGAAGTCTTGCAATTTGATGAAGAAACAATAAGAGAAATTGCAAAGACTCATCATAATTTATGGAACTTCAAAAAAGTAACGTTCCTATATGTTACGGCATTAACAGAAATAAGAATTTACAATTGCAATAGTAAACCAGTTGCATTTAACAATGATTCAAAAGATATTCAAGGTATATTAAAAAATCATGAAATAGTAGCGAGTGGGTTTGATGATAAGGAAAAGCTGAGTCAACTTGTTGAAATATTTTCAGCTCATGCAGTTGATAGCGGTTCAATTTGGACAAGAAATAATGAATATCTCAAAAAAATAAAATTAGACAAACGAATTGATAAGTTTCTAGTTGCAAGCCTTGTAAATTTAGCTAAGGTATTTAAACAAGATGGTATTAGTTTAGATATTATTCATGCGCTTATCATGAGATCGCTCTTTATTATGTACCTTGAAGATAAAAAGGCTACTCCCGAAGAATTTTATAAAGGCAAAAATAAAGAAGTAAATTCATATTTTGATTTGTTGGAAGATGAGGAAGCAACATACGCTTTTTTTGGCAGAATAAAAGAAAATTTTAATGGTAATGTATTTCCAGTAACTGAGCTTGAGCGAGAAACGATCAAAGGGAAACATTTACAATTATTAAAAAAATGTTTTATCAATGGTGAAATAAAAAATGAAAATCTATTTAGTGACTGGAGAATTTTTAAATTTGACATAATAAATATTGAGCTTTTAAGTCAAATATATGAAAATTTTTTAAGTGAAATAGACAAAGAACTAAGTGGGAGTTATTATACGCCTCCTGAATTGGTTGAACTTATGCTAAATGAGGTTTTACCAATCGATAGTCAAGACTATAAAGTTAAAATTTTAGATCCAACTTGCGGTTCAGGTATTTTTTTGGTTGAAGCTTACAAAAGAATTGTAAAAAGGTGGCAAAAAGCTCACCCCAATAAAGGTGTAGACTTTAAAATATTAAAAGAATTAATGCATTATAGTATTTACGGTATAGAACTAAATAAAAATTCTATTAAGGTTACAACATTTAGTTTGTATTTGGCCATGCTTGACTTTTTACATCCTGCAACGTTGTGGTATCAAGGTGAAGAAAAATTTCCATACTTAATTAATGATAAAGATGACAATACTTTACTTAAACAAGGGTATAACCTATATAGAACAGATACTATTATTGACAATAAAGAGATTGAAAAAGATTATGATGTTATTGTCGGAAATCCTCCTTATGGCGAAAATGCTCCAATACACATTAAACAGTATTGTCAGGACAGAAATTTTCCACCAGAATTCGTTATACCATTTATATATAAATCAACACTCTTAGCACCTAATGGAAAAATAGCACTTTTGGCACCTACTAAGCTATTGACTAAAACTCAACAGCCTTCACAAAATTTCAGGAAATGGCTTTTTAATGAGAATTATGTAGAAAAAATATATAATTTATCTATACTCAGAAAAGCTCCAAAAGCATTTGGCGGACAACTATTCTCATCAGCTGTCGTTCCCGCTTCTATATATTTTTTTCAATCAAAAATTCCTACAAATCCATCCAAAACAATAGAGTATTGGTCTCCTAAGACATATATAAAAAATCACTTGGCAGAGGGTATTATTATCGATTCTAGTGACATAAAGTATTTACCACGATTTGAATGTCAAAAGCCTAATACAAAGATATGGAAAATTGCACAATGGGGTAATTTAAATGATTTTAATTTATTAAATAGGTTATTAAACAAAAGTATCTCTTTTATGGATTTTGCTAAGAAAAACAACATTAAACATGGTGTTGGATTTCAGTTATTATCAAATAGAAAAAGGATTGTGAAAGAAGATCAAGATTTATGTAAACTCCCATATTTAAAGGCATCTACAATCAATAGGCTATATACTGTTAATAGCAATTATCCAATCAATGATTCTCTTAAAGAGGCAACTCTACCAACTCAAAAAGTTTATTTAGAAATCTATCAAGCCACTACTTTAAGAGACATACCACAGATAACTAAATTTAATATGACGGCGAAGTATCCAGAAATTTTTAAAGCACCGCATTTTGTATTGAAAAAAGGATTTATATCTGGGAATCAAATATGTGGCTCATATATAGATTATGATTGTTCCTTTAGAGACGGTGTTTACGGGTTCTATTCTGAAACAAAAAATGAAATTATTTTAAAATATTTATCTGTAGTATTTAGCTCAAACTATGCTCATTATTTTTTGTTAATGACTGCTTCTTCGTATACGGTTGAAAGAGAACAAATCATGTTAGATGAATATTTAGAGTTACCATTGCCGAATATAGATAATGATAAAATCCATGAAATAGCAAATACTATTGATCGTATTATTGGGGAATCTCATCATAAAGTTAATGAAAATGAGATTAATAATACGATTTATGATATTCTTGATTTTTCTCAAAATGAGAGAATATTAATAGATGACGCAATTAAGTATAAAGTAGATTTATTTCATAAAGGCGATAAGTCAATCTCGATGAAGCCATTAAATTCTAAATCTCCAGAATCTATCGAATACAGCAAGAAGTTGTGTTATGAATTAAATCAAACTTTAAAAGATAGTGAGCTAGAAATAATATCTACTGTTTATCAAATATCTCATTTTAGTCCTCTTGCTTTAGTAGTACTCCAGTTTGTTGATAAAGTAGGAAAAGAAATAGATAAGCATATTATAACTTACGCTGAAAAAGAGTTCAATCATATATTATCAATGCTCAATCGGTATACTTTACGCGAATACTCAAAAGGTATATATGTGCAAAAAAATTTAACGTACTTTGACGATGATAAAATTTATGTTGTTAAACCGAATCAAAAAAGATTTTGGAATCTATCGAGTGCCATTGAAGACGCTCAAAATATAACTTTAGAGATAATGAGTATGTATTAATGGCGCTATCGAAGAAGACATTAGCTAAGACTAAATGCCATATTCCACCGATTAGTATTTTGTCATTTAAACTTTTATTGGAAGCATATTTTTTAGCATTAGAGAATCAACAATTTAATCTTAAGTGGTTTGAGGATCAGTTCACAAACCACTTAATAACATTTATGAAAAAATCTGATCTAACTAATCATTATCCTTTAGATATCACACCTCAATATCCACTCATTAAAGATACTTTACCAATTGGCCATAACAATCCAAAATCATTACCAATAATTGATATAAGAATATTTAACTGGAATTCTCCAGAATCAAAAGAATATTTTTTTGAAGCTAAAAATTTATACGAAAATAACTATGGAACCAAAAAAGCATCAAGCTATATAAACAGATACATTGATACGGGAATAGAAAATTTTAGAACTGAAAAATATACAAATGGATCTATTGTTGGGTATGTTTTAAATGGAAAAGTTGAAAATATTATAAATAGCCTGAATATGCAATTATTTAAAAATCGCAAAAATTATCAAGCAGCTAACTGCATAAAAAAATTGGAAAAAAGTGACAAAATAATTGCTTGTCCTTATTGTTATGAATCACTACATCATCAAGACGAAAATAATATAAAAAAAATTCAACATATCTTTTTAGATTTTTGTAATACTTAAAATAATACAATAAAGAAGTAGACAACTTTAAATAATAGTTATCTATATACTCTCTTGATTAAAGAAAATGCTCAAATTGTTTATTTGGTTAAGTTTGAACGCACCACATACGTATTGGATTCATGAAGTATTAGTCCACAATTAAGTTAATACACCAATTAAATTGCAGATAGTTATAGAAAATTAATATATTTAATGAAGGGAAAAGCTTATGAATCGAGTTTTTTATAAGTATCGTTCAGATTCAAAATATACCGAGGATATATTTACGACAGGAAAAGTGTATTTGTCTACAGCCGAAGGCTTGAATGATCCATTTGAATGCTCATTGCAGGATATTGGTCACACTTGGATAGAAGAACAAATACTTAAACTCAAAAAAGCTGCCGTATCTGGGTTTGTCTATATGGCGGTGAAAGCAAAAAAATCAAATGGAGATTTTTATGGGCTTTCTCTGGAAGAAATACAAAAACTATTAAATATGATAAAAGGACATGTTAATTTAGATGAATCGTATGATTTATATGCAAAGTTTATTATGGAAAAAACAGGACATTACCCATCTAACCCATTAAATTTATTTTTACATATAGATCGTCAGTTAAATGCAGTTGGAATTTTTAGTCTTTCATGTAAGCCGGACCATCCTTTAATGTGGGCGCACTATGGAAATAGCCACACGGGGATATGTATCGGATTTTCCAATCATGGTGAATGCAAACTTTCTAATGAAAAACACTTTTTACCCATTATATATTCTGATGAATTGCCATTAACGGATAAAAATGGTTTTAATACAGAAATGACTTTTGCAGTTGATGAAAACTTTAAACTATATGTTTCAGGATATGAAGTTGCATTTTCAGACAAAACATTTCAGAAAGCAATAACTACAAAGCATACATGTTGGAGTTATGAGGAAGAATGGCGATATGTAGAACCATTTGGAGGCTTATTTGAATGGCCTGGAGATATTACTGAAATAATCTTTGGCATGTTATGTCCAGATGAACGAATAAAGCACTACATTGAGTTGGTCGAAGCGCATGTACCTAATGAAGTTGCGTTGTTTAAAATACGCAAGATACAAGGTGCCAATAAAATAGAAAAAGTCCCTTACGATATCGTGGTAACGAAACCAAAGTTAAAAAATAAACTGCATATCCAAGAAGAACAGCAGGACAAATCGTTGACGGAAGTTGAATTTATGCATATGATAGAGCGACTCGTTCAGCAAAAAAAATATGGTGATGCCTTGTTTCAAATAGACGAAAATTTAAAGACAAAACAAGATACTGGTGCATTAATTCATCTAAAAGGGGTTGTGTATGGATATGCTGGAGAACATAATAAAGCACTTCAATGTTTTGCTAAACTGATAGATGAGTATCCCGATATTGCTTCTGGTTGGTATCACGTATCATGCGCTTTGGTAGAACTAGGCCGCCATGATGAAGCTGTACGTGCTCTAAAAAAAGCATTTACATTGGATCCTAATGATGCAAGTATTGCTTTTAATTTAGGGGTTGAATTATTGCGTACGGAAGACTCAAACAAAAATGCTATAGAGTATCTTCGTAAAGCGGATAAATTAGGTCATAGACGTGCGTATGATGCTATTCAACAGATTGAAAACCCATCAGATTAAAATTATAATAAGCTTAATATGCGTATTTAATGAATTATCATTACTGTTGAAAATGAAAATTTTAATAAAGAATTTGAATTCATCATGACTCTTTATTCTTTATATACTAATTCAAACGGATTAATAACCATTTTGGCCACATTCTCAACACTAATCTTCATAGGCAATGCTTGTTTCTTTAAATACTCAACAATAGTGTCTATTTGACGTTTAAGGGCAAAGGCATACTCTAAACCTTATTTGCCTTTGGTGATATCAACGGATTTATATACAGAATACGATCAAAATTGTTTTTTCAAAATTTATTTAATTATCTTTTCATATAAATCTTTTTTGAGTTTATACAGTAATTCTGTTTTTTTATTCATATACTCATACTCATAAAAAACTATCTTTTTGACATACGTTCCAGATAATCCTACAGTGTGTTTTACCAAATCTTGAATCTTAGATTGTTTATATTTTTTATGTTTATTGATGATGTTTTGTAAAATTTCTGTATGTGTTGCATAGGTTTCTTGAATTAAAAAAGTATCTAAATGTATTTTATATTTAGGGTCAATAATCAATTGTTTATAGTTTTTTATGTAAATCTTATTTAGATACACATCATAATCGAATTCAATTTCATCAAAAAATTTTTGTGGTGGATATATAGAATTTTTGTAAAAATCTTGATCATTTTTTGCTCGTTCGTTACATAAAAGGCATGAAGGAACTAAATTTGATAATGTAACTGCTAAAAATGGGTATCTTGATTTTGGATAAAAATGATCTAAATCAGGAGTTAATGATTTTTTTCCTGTTTCTGCTTCAATAACACTAATATAACTTCGATAACAGTATGGGCAGATATTATTACCTGTTTCTTCAATAACTCTTTTTCCATAATTTTTTCTAAAATTATTATACATATTGGAGTATTTTTTTAATAAAAAAAGTTTAATAACTTTTACTTGCGCTTCATTAGTATCAAGAGTTTTATCTACTTCATCATCTTTTCCTGTATTATAAAAAATATCACGAGAACCCACTCCATAGACTCTTTGCAACTTATCAAAAAAAGCCTCTATTATGTTCTCATTATTATGATAGGGAGACATTAAGGTACTATGAGAAATTTTATAATTTTCTTCAAATGGCAAGTCTTTTAAAAAGTATTTTGTTCTATTAGGTATATTTAAAAATCCAAAGGTTGCTTCATTTATCTTTTTATCTGTGCAATAATCATTTTTTTGTAAATAATGCAATATTGCATTTTGAGATGTTTGACTAATCTTAAGCATGTGATTCTCGTATATAATTTAACATTTTATCGAAATGTTCTCTAACAACTTCTTCACCAATATTATTTTTGATTTTGTTAAATTCATGCATAAAATCTCCCTTTAAAGGAAGAAAGCGATTTGTAGAAAGTTTAGAAAACTTACTATTATTCTTTACTTGCAAAAATGTTACAAGCTCCTCTAATAATTTTCTATTTTCTTCCTCTCTTTCGGAAGTTTCATACATCAAATCTAAGTATTCTCTGAGTATAAAAAAGTTACCTTCATTTAAAGCTTTTTGTATAGCAAATAAGATATAGATGATTTCTGATAAATCTTTAATAATCCCTTCACTAAAAGAACCTATGGTATTACTCACATAAAAATCATCCTTGAAAATATCAAATATATTCCCACCAAATGTTTTGGTGTTAGGGTTGTTCTCTCCCAAATAAATAATGTTTTCATCGTATATATCAGTTACAATAAAAGGAGAATGACTTGCAATAACAAATTGAAATTTTTTACTTTTATCAAAATAAGTAAAAAATTCATTTAATTGTTTAATAAAGTTTCTCTGCCATTCAGGATGTAAATGAAGTTCTACTTCATCGATAAGTATTAAGTAAGATTTATTTTGTATAGAGGAGTAAGTAGCATTTTCGGCTTGAATGTCATCTAATTCTCTTATTCTCCCAAGGATATTTGCAAAATAAGATAATAATGTTTTTTCCCCCGAACTTAACCTAAAATAATCAAAAGATTCCCCTTTTTTTAACAAATACATTTTAAAATTAATAAGGTTCCTAATTGCTAGCTTTTTAATAAATTTTAAAAGCTTTAAAAACTCAGGGCTATTCACTCTTTCTTTTAAATATTCACTATCACTAAATTGATCAATGGTTAATAATTCCTTTTTATTTTCAAAGATTTCTGTCAAAAATTTATAATTTTCACTGGTACATAATTCTTTAATCTGTTCTGGAAAATTTAAATTTAATAGATATTGATAAATCGCTTCCATAATAGTCTCTAAAGAAATTGTATTTTGGTTTTCTTCAGCTATTATTGATAAAAAATTAAGAAATCTTTTTGGTGTATCTATTTTTACGCTTTTAAGTAATAATTCTTTGAAAAAATCTCCATTAATTGAATCTGCAATCAAATAAAAAGATAATTTTTCTTTTAATTCCATATATGATTCTTCTGTAAAAAAAACTTCCAACATTTTTTTTGATTCATCTTTAAATGAAGTAAATTCAGGGATATTAATAGTAAGTTCATCTTCTTCATTCACTATATTAATTTCGATATTCCCATACTCATACCCTAACTTACTAAACATTTCTTTTGAGTTATTATCAAGTAATATTGAGATCAAATTTATCAAAGTCATATACTCATAGATTGTTTCATTGTTTTCTATTTGTCGTGTACCAATGTATTTCAATCTTTTTCGATAGTGTTCTATTTGACCATACGAAGCATCTGATAATTGTAGTTTCAATAAATCATAAATTCTATCAAAGGGAGAAAGGCTATGAAAAATAATATTCATTTGATAAGGAAAAACGGATCTATACGTAGAGCCAGATTCTACATTTATTTTCGTACTATTATTTTTTTTATTTTTGAAAAGATGTATTTTATGGCCATCTAAATATAGTCCCCAATTATTTGCTTGACCTGTATAAGATTGGATATAAAATTCTTTTTCGATTTCATCATAATAAAGTAAATGGATTTTATTCTCTAAAAGAGGTCCATCTAATCTCCATAGTAATGGAGCTATAATCAATTCAAAAAACGTAGTTTTTCCAACACCGTTTTTCCCAACAATACAAGAGATATTATTGATATTTTGATTAAACGGTCTATGATAATTTGGGTTTGTTTCTAATGTAATTTTCCTTTGTCCAGGTGTAGTGTTGAAATTTATAACATTAAACTCTTTATCGAAATAATATCCGCCAGCTTTGATGTGCTTGTAATCTTCTTCAATATGTATATACAATAGCTTCATTTGAGTTCTTTTGTAGAAAGATTATTTTGATATTTCATTTTACATTTACCATAATATTTAACATTAGATTTTAGCTTTATTCTTTTGAGTAACCACGCATAAAGAAACCAACTCCAAATAAGATTCTTGAGTAAGAGCTTGATTACCTCTTCCTAGCATTTTATTTACTGCCAAACTTGTTTGTTCAAAACTATCATCAAGCTTTTCTCTTGCTTTAATCATATGACACTCTTTAACCATTTCATGTAAAATTGTTTGAGTAGCTTCTTTAGTATGGTAATTATAGAGGTAAGTATCAAATGTCGTTAGACCGATGATCAATCCAGCAAAGGTTATGGTCATAGCAGTAATGTTTTGGAGCGAAGGATGCATGATAATCCCTTGTATTATTGTTCAAGCCATAATATCAAAATTATGTTAGAATAATCCACATGAAAACCTCTAAAACTATTACACGCAAAGCTTTTACTATGCTTGAGCTTGTCTTTGTCATTGTTATTGTAGGAATATTGTCATATTTTGTCTCTGCTAGCTTTCAACGCAATACTATTATTGAAGCTGCTGATCAAATTGTAAGTCATATTCGTTATACACAACACTTAGCAATGATGGATAATAAATTTGATGCAAATGATGCAACTTATTATCGTGAAAGATGGCATATTCACTTTAGTGCAGATAGTTCCGCTAATGGAAATCTTGTTTATTGGATTATTTCAGATAAAAATCAAAACGCAGCTTTAGGTGATACAGCAGAATATGCAAAAGATCCTCTAAATACAGCTATTGTTCTTTCAGGTGACTCATCATTAGGAAACAATCGTAATCAAAATCTTGACTTGACTCGTAAATATGGAATTACAACAATTACAAATAATTGCTCTGCTGGTGGACGAATATTTTTTGATGAAATTGGTCGCCCTTATGACGATAACACCTCGTTTCCTGCTACTGCTCCACATCAAAACCTTATTACTGCAAGATGCACCATTGTTATCACAGATGGTACGCAAAATCGTACGATTGAGATATCCCCAGAAACTGGATATGTAAGACATTTCTAATCTTAAATATTGTTTCTAAAAGTGCAATGGGAATATAGTAAAGTGCGATTTGTCGGTGATACAACCATTTTTCAAGCAAATAAATAAAATTTATTTAAAATAGTTTTTATTTATAAAATTGTAAATAGAATTTATTTATTAGAGCTTGATTTTAAACCCTTCATCTTCATCAATAATAGTTTCGCCGCCTTTACAAGTGCAGCTTGGACTATAACTACCGTCACAGCAGGTTACTCGACCACTTTTGCAACCGCAAACTCCGCCATGATGTGAACAACAACCTCTTTGAACAAGTAAATCTTTATTCCCATCTTTTATTATCGATTCACAATTTTGCGAGTCTGGCTGAATGGCGAAGTTACTTTGAACATCTGAGGCAAATAACTGTAGGGTTAGCAAGAGCAGAAGGCTTATGATGATACTTTTCATAAATTACCTTTGTGACTTTGAAGTATGACATTATAACTTTATTGTAAGCGCAAATATCTTTCAAATTTTGCAGGAAGATACACAAATAAGTTATCTTCCTACATGATAGAATTACAAAAGACTTATATAAGATGATCTTTTGAATTGTAATAAAATATTACTCTGAATAATAAGGATATGTCAAATGGAAATCGCATTAGAAAATCTTGAACTTTTACCTCAAATACTTGAAAAATTAACTATCATTGAGCAACGTTTGGATACTGCTTCGCAAAAACGATGGCTTAATGTTAATGAACTAAGCACCTATCTTGGCTATTCAAAAGACAGAATTTATGCGTTAAAAGACAATGAATTCATCGAAGGTGTTCACTACTATAAAAAAGGTAAACTCCTCTTTGACCGTTATGAAATTGATAAATGGGTAACGGGCATTGGATCAAACCATGACAAAGAAAAAGCTAAAGCAATTGTCAACCGTATCTTAGATTCAATCAAATAAATGTCTATTATTCAACCATCGCACAATTACATAACCTATTATTTTTTAAGGTTTTAGGTCAGTAAGTAGCTTTAAATTTTGGATCAATACCATAGCTTTGAATTTTTGGATGGGCTAAAAAATAATTCCAAAACTCTTCAGTAGAATCAAAAGATTCCCATCCATAGATTGCATCAAGCCTTTTTACGACATCATGAAAATAAGGCTTTTGCGAATATTTTTGTACAAGTTCATTAGAATTATAATATTCTAGTTGTTGTATTGAAATAAACCAAAATAACGGTCTCCACCAATCATAAAAGAAGTCACAGTTTTTGATAATAGCACTGGATTCATTTTTATGAGACAATAAAGTGAAGAAATTGATTAGTTCATCCAATTTAAATCTATCTGATTGTTCTTTTTCTAACATACTGATAGAAGAGTTAGCTGTGGATAGTTCTTTATATTTTTTGCTTTGAAGCAAGATCTCTACATCTAATGTTTTATTTGAAATAATGAAAAATCTACTAATCATAAAATCACAGTAATTTTTGTTTTGAATAGCAGCAATCATAACGTTCATGGACGAAGTTTTAACTTTCTGGAAGTATTCACTACAAAATGTTTGATATAAATCCAAAATGGCTTTTTCTCTTGCTTCATTGGCAATAATTTTATTAGATTCGGCAGTTTCTAATAGAGCTTTTGCAACTGCACTATTTCTCTCATCCACATTACTGGTTTCATTGATTTGATGAAGAAGCGTAACAATAACTCCAGCTAATCCAAGTCCACCAAAAAGAACATTTATTGTGTCGAAGAAATCACCTAATGGTTTATCTTTTATATTCTGTATAAAGTCATCGTTGGCATAGTAAAAATAATACCACGACATACTCCAAATGACTAAAACTACAAGAACCAACAAAATGTATAATTTGGTGAGTTTAAATTTTTTTGTGATTTCCATTGTTATCCCAATTATGCAAATTTTCTATATGCTTCTTTCACAATTGAAATATAATTATACTAAGTAATCATATAAAGTTAATATATATGAAATTTGAGTGGCAGGGAGAAACCATCGCGCTTTTTACCACTGACACTTGCAGTGATCATTTGTATGAAATTTATTGGGCTGTCAGGATAGAAAAAGGCAACAATAATCTGATTCACTTTATTACGGAGTTAATTCTTTCTGGCGTTGCTAGTATATCTTTGGCGTATTGGCTGTCTTTTATTAAAGTTTGACAATATCATTAAAAAATATCTTCGTCAATTTCATCTTCGTGATTGTATTTGTGGTATTGCAATAATTCATCTGGTCTATATGCCACAAAATGACCCAGATTGAGCATGCAATAATCTTCATATGATATTTCAATATAATCACATGCTTCCGGCCAACTTAGAGTAATTTCATATTCCAGACGAGAGTCACTAAGATAAAATTTACCGAAAAGTGCATCACAATAGAAGCAACCCTCTGATAAATATCTTTGTTGCATTGTTTTGCTATATCGTTCTTTCACTTCTCCCAATTGATATTGCTTGAGTATGGTATGATCAAACTTATCTAATAATTGTGGTTCAACATGTGTATGCAGTTGTATATAAGTGTCCATATAAATTATTTCTACTGCATAAATTGAATGAGAAATTTTATGGCATTTCCAACATGGGATAGGATCAATTATGAGCCCAATTTTCAGAATATCACTATTTTGAGGGATAATTCCTTTAAATTCTAGGTCTTGAAGTAAGACTTTACCCTCCCTTCTAGTGTCGCTCCATATGACAACAGCAGTAGTTTCATCATATTCACATAATGTGCAAGGTCGTTTAATTTTTTTTCTTTTATCGTAAGCTTCATATGGCATGTGAGACGATATTAGAGGTGTTGTTTGATAATAATTTATTGTATAAATCGCTGCCATGTATCATCCTCAATATGTAATTTGAAACAAACGTGTAAACCTAACGTATGGAATTATGACATATCTATATACGTAGAATCTCTCAAATTGTTTTGATAAGTGCTATAGGAAAATAGCTTTTATTCATAATACTTTTCTCATACGTATATTTTATCCCCAAGCTATATTAAAAGATAATATTTTGATGATTTCTTATCATTTGATACCAAAAAAGAGGTCAAATGATAAGTTTTGTGCATATTCTTAACATTTATATGAAAACTGAGAATAGTTGGGAATTTGGTAGTTTCATATCCATAGTTATAAGGTAAAAAAGATATTTTAATATACTAAAGCGTTATATCAAAATATAACTTTTTGGTGATTTCTTATATTTTGATGCCAAAAAAAAGGTCAAAATATAAGATTTGTGCAAATTCTTATATTTTAAATGAGAAAACAGAAGGCAGTTTCTTAGCGAGACATAATCTCCAAAATAGATTCAACAAATGATTTCAAATCTTGGCGATGTTTGATCATTGAATAAGTGAATAACTTTTTATAAGGTGATTTAGCGCCCCATTTATGGTTGCCTTCTACCAATTGATCATAAATCAAGTTTTTGATGTAGTAATCTTTGAATTGTTTATCGCGTTTTATAAGTAATACTTCTTTTTTATCATTATAAATTGCGGAAGTCGCTGTATATTGTTTGGCTAAGATATCAACGTAAACAAACTGTAGCTCTTCTTTTTGGATCAGAATTTCAACATAATATTTAATTGATTTGTATACGATTTTTTGTGAGATATAGGGTCTTTTAACGCTTTTATATTGTATGTGAGCAGAGCAACCTTGCGCTATAAACTCTTGAGCTATTTTTTCAATTATTTTAGTGCTTATCTCTTCATCATATAACGTCTGTTTGCTTTGAATTTCTTCGCCTTCCTCTGCTTCATCTTTTTTCTTCTGGCTTTTATCTTTTTTAGTATATGTTTCTACGGCAATAGGGCCGTCTTTATTAAGGCCTCGACCGCTTAGTCCAATGTCTCTATCTCCCAAGTCTTTAGATATTTTATTTGACTCAGTAACTGTTCGTTCTTCTTCATTGGGTAAATGTTTAAAAGTAGGTCCCAGAGGAAATTTGGGGTTTTCTAGTTTTCCCTCACCAAAAAATTGGCTTTTATCAGATATTTTTTTAGGTTTGATTTTTTTGTTTGTATACTGAACATGACTTACCACGTTAGATGGATCAGCTCGTTGAACTATCTGAGGTGGTTTAACTTTTTGTTTAATAACATGAGGTCTTGATTGTGGGTGGGTATAATCAACAATCCAGTCTTGCATATGAGATGCAATACTGCTTTCATGGATTTTTGTAATTAAAAAATAATCGCCTTGTTTGTATATATCTACAGATAAATGAAGAGTACGCAATGTTGGTATGAGAGCGTTAAGTTTGTGTGTTTTTAAAAAATGATGAGCAATACTTGAAAAGTATTGTTTGTTTCTTCTTGAGCAGCTAAAGAAGAAAATTTTATTGATATCAACCATTTGAGAGAAAGGATGGATATCAATCTTAAAATAGGGGTATTTCTTCCCTTTGCGCGTCATTCTGTCAGTTGTAATGCCACGTGATAAATTCTGTACGCCTTTTGGATCTAAAATATGGTTAGTCAATGACGGACCAGGTGAGGCTAAATAAAAATGACGTAGAATCTCAACTGCTGAAATAACTAAAGACCCTTCATCCGTTTTGAAGAGATAAAACCATTCGTCCTTTGCATTGCTATCTAATAGATCTTGCGGTATTTTATTAAATAAGCCATAATTCGTGATGAGTTCTGATAAAGTACATATTATTGGATTTTTGATAGTTTCTTTTGAAATAGAGACTGCTTTTTTTGTTAAAAATCCTTCATTCTTATCTTTTGTGTATTTGAAATCAGATAAGGAACCCAAATAGCGAATGTTACCCATGGGTAAGATTTCATCACCTATTGAAATTCTTACTATATATTCAAAAGGCACATAATGAATTAACAGCTTATATTTTTCGGTTGTACTTGAAGATGATTCTGCAAGAATGTACAATGGAATTTGATATTGGCTTGTAATGTATGAAGTTGTAGGCGTACGCCTTGGTGAACCAATAACGTAAATGATAAATCGATAACCTAGTTCAAATTCAGCAGAGTATTGTTGGGAAAAATCAGCGAAGAGGAGTAAATCGCTAAATTTATCCATTGAGATAGACCTAGTTTAGTCCAATTATCTTTGACGAAGTCCAATTGTCTTTGACGAAGTCCAATTGTCTTTGACGATTAACATACGTTCACGTGACTCCTGGATGGATTGGTCGGCGATTCCTACGATACTAAAGCCTGGTAAGGCTCGTACTAAGGTTGATTCGACATCAACCTCATAAGCTTTGTTGCCGTATAACGTGGCGCACTTAGCGTGTTTTACCTTGGAAAGTGCGACAGCTTCTTCCACGGTTATTTACCTACTTTTTGCTTTTTTTTCCACTCTTTTTCAAATTTTTTACGTTTTAAGTAAGAGAGTTTTTCGATAAAAAGACGACCTTTAAGATGATCCATTTCGTGTTGCACGGCAATTGCCATAAGATCGGTAAACTCTTCTTCATGTCGGTTGCCATTTCTATCAAAGTAAGCAACTTTAATATGGGCAGCACGTTCAACTTCATCGTAATACCCTGGAACACTCAAACAGCCTTCTTGATAGATGGTTAAACCATCTTTCGCAAGGATAACAGGATTGATGATTTCATAGAGATTTTCGATCAATTGAGCACCATCGTCATCGACAAGGTTAATAAGCAATACGTTTAATGGCACTCCGATTTGAATCGCAGCAAGTCCAATGCCTTCTCTGCAAACCATAGTATCGTACATATCTTGCAAAAGCGTGTGCAGATGTGCATCAAAGTGCGTGACATCTTTAGAAGTTTCACGTAGAAGCTTATTGGGATAAACTAATACCTCTCTAATCATAGCTCCTCGCTTGGAAGGGACGGCGTACAGACAATATACGGAACATATTTTTTGCCTGTATGTGGGAGTTCTTCAAGGGTTGCTGCAATAAATTCTTCAGCATTATGATCTGTATCAAGAGATACAATGGCAAGCTCAATATCAGTTTCAACTTCGCCCGTTCCTACGAAAAAGCTGGTTTGATAGACAAGTTCGCTGATACGATCACACGCTTTTTTAGCACCTACAATATCAGTATGTTTGAGAATCATTGCAAAAATACCATCCCCAAAATGAGCCACAACATCGCTTCTGCGAGACGTTTTTAAAAGGAGTTTGGCAATGTTGCGTACAACGGTATCTTTATCTTTTTTATTCACAATTTTTTCTAGCGTATCTTCTTTAACACGCGCCAAAACCAAAGAGCTTGGATGCGCATAGTTTTTAATGAGTTTGATCTCATCCTGAAGCGATTTTAAGAGGTAACGACGATTGTAAACACCGTACTTAACATCAAAAATAGATTGGTTATCGACCTCTTGTAAAATGGTTGTTGTTTTTTGATAATAATCTTTTAAAAGATCAATTTGTTTTGTCGTTAAACCAAACATTTTGTTAAGATCTTCACTCAAAGAGGAGATAATATTTTGAATGGAAAGAGGATTAGAATTCGTCTCTAACTGTGTTGAGCGCTTTTTAATAATCTCTTGCATGACATTGAGGTTGCGATACACTGTAGAAACCACTTGCATGATATTTTTGATCTGTGCAAAACCCTCTTTGACTTCACGCTCAATACGTGCATGATTTTCATCATTATTCGTACCTTCAAGCTCCAAAAAGTCATTAATACGCTTTTTAAAAGCAGCAGGTTTACTCTCTAAAAGTTTGTCAAAATAGATCTGAAAATTAGTGGGTGTGGGAGGAATATTCTCATCTCCCAACACCTTTAATACTAAGGTGGCAAATTTTTCAAGCTCACTGTTGGATGCTTGGGTTACAATAGGCTCTTTTGGAGGTGATGGTGGCGGGGCTTGCTCGATCATATCATCCTTGACATCGATATTATAAACACCCGTTTTCCCTTTTTCTTTATTGAAACGAACCATTGTTTGCCTTCTTTTCTATGTTATTTAAAACTTTTATCTAATACTTTATCAATTAAGCCATATTCACATGACTCTTCCGCACTCATGAAAAAATCTCTCTCAGTATCTTTAATGATTTTTGGAAGTTTCTGTGAACAATTTTTTGCCAAAATTTCATTGAGCACTTGTTTCATGCGTAAAATCTCTTTGGCTTGGATTTCAATATCGGTTGCTTGCCCTTGAGCACCACCCAGTGGTTGGTGAATCATAATACGTGCATTAGGAAGAGCATAACGCTTACCTTTAGCACCAGAGCTTAGCAGAAATGCTCCCATCGAAGCAGCCTGACCAATACAAATGGTACTAATGTCAGGTCTGACATAGTTCATTGTATCGTAGATGCTAAAGCCACTGGTAATAACTCCACCGGGGGAGTTGATGTAAAGATAAATATCTTTTTCAGGATCTTCCGCTTCAAGGAAAAGTAGCTGTGCAACAATTGAAGAAGCAACAACATCATTAATCTCACCACTGAGCATAATGATACGATCTTTTAAAAGGCGAGAGTAGATATCGTAACTTCTCTCGCCTCTACCAGTTTTTTCGATAACGACAGGAACATAATAGCTCATTATTTACCTTTAGTAAAAAGCTTGGTGAAGAGTCTCTCTTCGATAATAGACATTTTAATTGCAGGAAGAACGCCTTGTTTCTCATAAAACTCTAGGTATTCTTTTGGATTAGCACCTTGTTGCATTGCTTCAAAGTAGATCATTTGTAGGACTTCTTGGTCACTGACGTTGATACTCTCTTGTTTTGCTAACTCGTCAACAATGAAGGTAAGTTTAACACTTTTTTCTGCTTCAGCTCTAAATTCTTCTCTTTTCTCTTTAATTTTCTCTGGATTGCCTGCAAACTCTTTGATCTCATCTTCGCTGAGTTTTCCAAAAACACTTCTCATTTGAAGATCAATTTCTTGGTCAACAATGTTCTCTGGAAGGTCAAGTGCAATTTTCTCTAAAACATTTTCAACAAATTTAGGTTTAACGTCTTCATTGAAAAGTTTTGCAAGTTTCTCATTGCGGATTTCAGTTTCGATTTGTTCTTCAAGTACTTCAAGTGTTGGGTTTTCTACGCCTGGAAGAAGTTTTTTAATCATCTCTTCGCTTGGAGTCTCAGGGATATCTTTAACTTTAATCTCTTTGAGGATCACTTTAAAGGTGGTTGGTTTGCCCGCAAGGTCTTTGTTGCCATAGTTTTCTGGGAAAGTTACAGCGATCTCTTTTGCTTTAGCGCTTACTTTCATACCGACGATACCATCTTCAAAACCTGGGATGAAAGAGTTACTGCCGATTTCAAGTGTATAGCCTTCTGCTTTACCACCTTCAAATGCAACACCATCTAAGAAGCCTTCAAAATCGATGACAACGAAATCGCCCGATTTAACGGCTCTTTTTTCTTCGACGGTTTTAAGATCAGCAACCAATGCCAAAGTTTTTTCAAGTCTCTCGCTAATCTCTTTTTTGGTTACTTTTGGAGCTTTGTATTCAGGTACGCACTCTTTATAGCCATCAACATTGACAGTTGGTCTAAATGAAAGTTTCATCACAAGCTCTAAACCGCCATCTTTTTCTTCAAATTTAGAAAAACTAGGCTCTCCTACAACGAAGTCAGCTTTAACATCAAGTTCTGCCAAAGCTTTAGTGTAAAGCTCTCTAAGTGCTTCTGTTTGTGCATCTTCTTTGAGTTGTTTGCCGTAGCGTGCTTTAACGATATGTGTAGGAACCTTTCCTTTTCTAAAACCATCCACTTTCATATTTGAAGCAGCCGATGCAATCATCTTCTCTTCTTTCTTTTGTAAAAGTGCAGGTGAAATGGTTGCCTCAACTGCAGCATTAGCACTATTTGTACGGTTAACTTTAATTTGCATAAAATCCCTTTTCGATATAAAATTTTGCTCAAATATACCAAAAAATTGCTTTTAAGTCGCTTTTTATCCATTAAAAAGCAAAATAGAGATAAAATATCTCGTCTTAATTTTAACAGAAGTGAATCACAATGCACAGACAAGAAGAGTTTGAACAAGCTGTCAAAACAATGCTCGAAATAATTGGTGAAAACACCCATAGAGAAGGGCTTTTAAAAACACCAACACGTGTTTTTAAAGCGTATGAATATATGACACAAGGGTATCATCAAAGTCCCAATGAAGTCTTGGGTGAAGCACTTTTTGCGAGCGACAATAATCAAATGGTATTGATTAAAGATATAGAGTTTTATTCGATGTGTGAACATCACCTTTTACCGATTATTGGTCGTGCTCATGTTGCCTACATTCCGAATGGAAAAGTTGTTGGGCTCTCCAAAATTCCACGTATGGTTGACATTTTTGCACGTCGTCTCCAAATTCAAGAACAACTGACCGAGCAAATCGCTAAAGCCATAGATGATGTTATCGCTCCAAAAGGGGTGGGTGTTGTCATCCAAGCGCGTCATATGTGCATGGAGATGAGAGGGGTTGAAAAAACACACTCTAACACTACCACATCAGCACTTCGAGGGCTCTTTCTCAAAGCAGATACGAGGAAAGAGTTTTTTGATATTATCAACGCACCACAGGCAAATCGCTACTAATGCCACTAGCGCGCCTTAAAGAAAAACTTCACGGCAAAAGCCTCTCTCCTATGTTTGGCACGATTACCAAAATTAGCTCCACGACGATTGAGGCGTGTGGGCTAAGACCGAGTATTGGGGATATTGTCAAAATTGTCTCTTTGGATGGTAAAAAAAGTGAGCTTGGCATGATTACAGAAGTGGATCGTAACTCCTTTTTTATCTCTCCTTTTGGCTTTATCGAAGGGTTTAAAACAGGCGATAAAGTGTTTATCAGTGAGCAGGGAATGATGATTCCTGTAGGTGAAGAGCTCCTTGGTCGCGTGGTTGATCCGTTTATTCGCCCCAAAGACGGCAAAGGAACGATAGGTGCAACGTCTATGGCACCTATCATGAAAGCGCCACTGGATCCGATGAAAAGAGGACTCATTAACGAGCCATTTCGTGTTGGTGTTAAAACCATTGATGGGCTTTTGACGTGTGGTAAGGGTCAGAAAATGGGTATTTTCGCGGGAAGTGGTGTGGGTAAGTCCACACTGATGGGTATGATCGTCCGAGGGTCTGAAGCACCCATTAAAGTGGTTGCCCTTATCGGTGAGCGCGGACGTGAGGTTCCTGAGTTTATCGAGAAAAACCTAGGTGGTGATCTTGCTAATACGGTGATTGTTGTTGCAACCAGCGACGATTCGCCTTTAATGCGAAAGTATGGTGCCTTTAGTGCGATGAGTATCGCAGAGTATTTTAAAAATCAAGGCAGAGATGTTCTGTTTATGATGGATTCTGTGACACGTTTTGCGATGGCACAACGTGAAATTGGCCTTGCTTTAGGTGAACCTCCAACCTCAAAAGGGTATCCACCTTCGGTTTTAGCACTTCTTCCTCAACTCATGGAACGAGCAGGAAAAGAGGAAGGCAAAGGCTCTATTACCGCGTTCTTTACAGTATTGGTTGAGGGCGATGATCTAAGTGATCCAATTGCCGATCAGTCCAGGAGTATTTTGGATGGTCATATTGTTCTCAGTCGTGAGCTTACGGATTATGGTATTTACCCACCGATTAGCATTCAAAACAGTGCTTCAAGGGTTATGGGCGATGTCATCGATGGAGATCATAAAAAAGCGGCGATGCGTTTTAAACGACTCAATTCCATTTTGAAAGAAAATGAAGTTTTGATCCGTATTGGTGCGTATGAAAAAGGTAACGATAAAGAGTTAGATATCGCTATTAACAAGAAAGATAAAATGAATGGTTTTTTACAACAAAGCCCTGAAGAGGTTTTTGAATTTGACGCAACGATTTCTGAGTTAAAACAGATCATTGCTTAATTTTTTTTAGTATTTTTTAATATAGAAAGTAATAGTATTCAGAAATTAATTAGGATAAAGTTTATCCTATATAGAAATGGAGAGAGAAGACAATGAGAGTCTATTTAGATAACAACGCGACAACCATAGTTGATCCTAAAGTCTTTGCTGAGATGGTACCCTATTTTTGTCAAATGTATGGTAACCCAAATTCTTTACATCAATTTGGTAGTGAAAGTCATCCAGCCCTTCGTAAAGCGATGGATCAGCTTTATGCTGGTATTAACGCAAGCGATGACGATGACATTGTCATTACTTCTTGCGCCACTGAGAGCAATAACTGGGTCATTAAAAGTATTTATAACGACTATATTTTAAATGGTGACAAAGATCATATTATTACCAGTGAAGTTGAACACCCCGCTGTTGGAGCAACCTGTAAATTTTTAGAAGGGCTTGGGGTTAAAGTAACGTATCTGCCTGTCAATACCGATGGTGTCATCAGTGTTGAAGATCTTAAAAATGCTATTACAGATAAGACGGCACTAGTCTCTATTATGTGGGCAAACAACGAAACAGGTATGATTTTCCCTATTGAGGAAATTGGTGCTATCTGTAAAGAAAGAGGCGTTTTATTCCACACGGACGCGGTTCAAGCTATAGGAAAAATTCCTGTAGATGTTAAAAAAGCGCATGTTGATTTCCTCAGTTTTTCTGCTCATAAATTTCACGGTCCTAAAGGTATGGGTGCTCTTTATATCAAAGGCGGACAACAACTTTCTCCTTTCTTCCACGGTGGAGAACACATGGGTGGACGCCGTAGTGGAACACTGAATGTGGCTGGTATTGTGGGAATGGGTAAAGCGATGGAACTTGCTGTTGAAGCACTTGATTTTGAAAAAAGTAATGTAAGACGCCTTCGCGATAAGCTTGAAGATGCATTGCTTCAAATCCCTGAAACAATGGTGGTTGGTACAAAAGAACAGAGAGTTCCTAATACCATTTTGATCAGCGTTAAAGGCATTGAAGGCGAAGCGATGCTTTGGGATCTTAACCAAAATGGCATCGGAGCGAGTACAGGAAGTGCGTGTGCTAGTGAAGCTTTAGAGTCCAATCCTGTTATGGAAGCCATTGGTGCAGAGGCTGATTTGGCGCATACAGCGCTTCGTTTATCACTTTCACGTTTTACAACAGAAGCAGAGATAGACTATGCGATAGATGTGATTAATAAAGCGGTAGTGAGACTTCGCGCAATTTCAAGCACGTATGCGTATGCCCCAGAGTGGCATGTTAGTAAATTATAATTCAATAACGAATAGAGGATAAAAAAATGGCAAAAAATAGTTTAATTGGCGGCTCCATTTGGGAGGAATACAGCCAAAAAGTACAAGATTTGATGAACCACCCCCAAAACATGGGTGAGCTCACAGAAGAAGATGCTAAAAATATGGGTGGAAAGCTCATTATCGCCGATTTTGGTGCGGAGAGTTGTGGTGATGCGGTCAGACTTTACTGGATCGTTGATGAAGCAACCGAAGTGATCAAAGCGGCAAAATTCAAAAGTTTTGGTTGCGGTACTGCGATTGCAAGTTCTGACACAATGGCAGAACTTTGTAAGGGTAAAACGGTTTCTGAAGCGGTTAAAATCACCAATATTGACGTTGAAAAAGCGATGCGCGACACGCCAGATATTCCTGCGGTTCCACCTCAAAAAATGCACTGCTCTGTTATGGCATACGATGTTATCAAGGCAGCGGCAGCTTCGTTTAAAGGCGTGGATGCTGCTTCATTTGAAGATGACATTATCGTCTGTGAATGTGCACGTGTGAGCCTTGGTACGATTAAAGAAGTCATCAAAATCAACAACCTCAAAACGGTTGAAGAGATCACCAATTACACCAAAGCAGGTGCATTTTGTAAATCCTGTATCAAGCCTGGTGGGCATGAGGCAAGAGAGTATTACCTTGTTGACATTTTAAGAGATACGAGAGCTGAGATGGAACATGACCATTTGCTCGCTATTTCTAATTCAAAAATTGAAGGTAGCAATACGGTTAGCTTTGATGATTTGACCGTTGTTAAAAAATTCCAACAAATTGAAGCGGTGATTGATGAAAATATCCGCCCAATGCTTGTTATGGATGGTGGTAACCTCGAAATTCTTGACATTAAACAAGGTGATGATGGTATGACCGATGTTTACATTCGCTATCTTGGCGCATGTAGCGGTTGTGCAAGTAGCTCTACGGGCACACTTTTTGCGATTGAAGCTGTACTACAAGAGAAATTAAGTAAAAATATACGAATATTACCTATCTGATTTAATAACGTCTTTTGGGCTTTGCCTAAAAGACTACGTTAGCCACTAGGGTCCTAAAGCTAGCCTAAGAAGAGGCAAAGTACTCTGGTGGTTAAATCTTATATTTTATAAGGAACATTCGTGGCAAAAGTCGAATTTTTGGGCCCTCTCGGACGCCCTAGCATTGAAGTAGATATTGCAAATCTACAAGAACTCAAAACCTTTTTTAAAGACGATAAAGAACTTCAAGATTGGCTTGCCATCTGCGCTGTTGCTGTCAATGACACCCTTGTTTGCGACCTCAATATCCCCATCTCAAAAGAAGATAAAATCTCCCTTTTACCTCCTGTTTGTGGAGGTTGAGTTATGCTTGAACTTCACAATGGACCTTTATCGGTCAACACGATTTTAGCATCGTGGTACGATCACATTTGCGATAAAAATTATGGTGCATTTATCCCTTTTGTAGGCATCGTCAGAGATGAAGATGGCATCGAAGGGCTAAGTTTTGACATCTATGAGCCTATTTTAAACAGTTGGTTTAATACGTGGCAAGAAAAGGCTAGAGAGCAAAATGCGTATCTTTTGATGGCACACTCTCGTGGGGATGTTCCCAACCACACTTCAAGCTACATCGCAGCAGTAGTCTCTCCCAAACGTAAAGTGGCACTTAAAATGATTAACGATTTTGTCGAAGATTTCAAGGCCAATGCACCGATTTGGAAGTATGATTTGGTAGAGGGGAAACGTGTTTATGCGAAAGAGCGCTCACACGTGCTCAGTGGCTCTGGGCTTTTAAAGGCAGACGCATGAGTAAGAAGACTTTTCTCCCCTTTGATGAAACGCTACAAGCACTTGAAAACTCCATAAAAACCGAAATCGGCATTGAAAACATTTTCATCGGTGATGCACTGGGGCGTTTTCTTGCCGTTGATGTTGTCGCAACTGAGAACAATCCAACTCATACCACCTCTTCGATGGATGGTTATGCTATTCGTTTTGAGGACCAGCAATTAGGCTCATTGATCATTAGCGATTTTATCCCTGCGGGGACTGAAACGCACGGTGTAGTCCATAAAGGTGAGTGTGTGAAAACCTTTACAGGTACGCTGATGAGTGAAGGCAGCGATACGCTGATTCCCATCGAAAATGTTGAAGTTAAAGAGGGAAAAATTCACATCACTTCGGCTGTGTCTAAAGGCTTTGCGGTTCGTCCTGTTGGGGAGAACTATAAAGCGGGTGAAGTGCTCATCAAAAAAGGCACGAAGATCGGTTTTGCTGAGATTGGTGTGATGGCAGAAGTGAGTATGGTGCAAGTTGAAGTCTTTATGAAGCCTCGTGTTGCCATTCTCTCTACAGGCAATGAAATCTTGGACTTTGGTGAACCAAAAGTTTCCAATGCCCAAATTCGCAGTTCCAATCACGTCACCGTTGAAGCCATTTTACGCCAATTGGGTTGTGAGTGTATGCGTTTTAAACTGATCCGTGATGACAAAACGCTCATAGAGCAACAACTCCGACAAGCACTCATGTGGAGTGACATCGTCATCACCACAGGTGGCGGAAGTGTGGGAGATTTTGACTTTATACAAAGCATTCTCACCGATATGAAAATCGAAAATATTATTGATGGCTCGTACATGAAACCAGGGCGTCACATACGTGTCGTCAAAACAGGTCACAAATACATCTATGCGCTTCCAGGCTTTCCTTACAGTGCTTCGGTCTGTACTTTTTTGTTCATTGCTCCACTGCTTCGTAAAATGCGCGCGCAAACGTTTGCCTTGCCAACGATTAAGGCTTTTATGGGTGAACTTTATAAAAAACGTTCCAAATTTGTGGAATTTACCGCTTGCAATCTTCGCTTTGACCAAGGGCAACTGACCGTTGACTTACAAGGCAAAAAAGAGGGCAGTAGCGCCATTCTCAATAACCTTTTAGACAACCCTGTTCTCTTACGCGTTGAAAAAGATGTCCAAAAAATCGAAAAAGGCGAGATGGTTGATGTCGTATTGTTAGACTTGTAAACGTCTGACAATACTCTTTTTTGAAAGGTTTTTATGGATAACACACTGTTTGATAAAACCATAACATGCCCTTACTGTTGGGAGAGTTTTTCAATTTTTATTGAACCCAGTAGCGAAGTGGGTGAGAGTTATATTGAAGACTGTTATGTCTGCTGTCGTCCTATCGAAATTTATGTTGCATCGAAGCATGATGACTTTGTAGAGATTCGTGTTAATCGTATAGAGGGAAATGAGTTTTAATGAAAATTTAGCTCACCCCTCTTTATGCCTCTTCCCATTAAATGAAAAAATCGTTTGAAGATTGATCTTTTTTCCACCTTTTAGCATTAAAAATTCTTCATACTCGATCATCATTAATTCTGTGACAACACCTTTAACCGTGCTCTTTTCTTCGTTTTCAAGATAGACAATGGTGGAAGGAATTTTACGCTGAATAGCGACTATCAATTGGTCGTAAAATTCGCAGGAGATGGGAGTGTTCATACGTACCTCTTTAAGAAATGGCTAAAAAGCCAAGATAGACAAAAATATACCGAGCCAGTTTAGCAAAACTTACGATGAGGACAAATTTCCACCACGCATAGTGTACGATGCCAGCGACAAAGGTGAGTGGGTCGCCGATGATGGGAAGCCATGAAAAAAGCAGGCTCCATGCGCCGTATTTTTCAAAAAGAGATGTGGCTTTTTGAAGGTGTTTCTCTTTCATATAGCCCTTAGATAAGGCAAAGTCAGTGGCGTATTTTCCTAAAATATAGTTGACAAAAGAGCCAAGCGTATTGCCTATTGTAGCGACAACTAAAAGCAGAATAGGGTTTAAGTGTTCACTGAGGAGATACACAAAAAGCGCTTCGCTTCCACCTGGTAAAAGTGTGGCTGAAGCGAAGCTGGTTAGAAAAAGAGAAAGAAAGTTCACTGATTAGGATATGACTGCTAAAATTGTCTCTTTGTTGGTGACATTGGAGTCGTATTTGACAACCAAAAGCTGTTCACTTTCATTGCGATACCACTCGACAACACCGATAACATGGTGTAAATGTTCAACACGTGCGAGATCAAAGCTGTCGTAGGGAAGGTAGATGTTTTTATTGTGGCTTGGATTTTTAAGGGTGGCTATGAGAAATAGCCAGAGAATACAGGTAATAAAGATAACCCATGCAATCTCTTTAATGCCAAAGTGTTGCAAGAAATAACCACCAAACACACCGCCGATAAATGTTCCCGCATAACCAAAGGTGTTAAAAACACCGAGTGCTGCACCTTTTTGGTGAACCTTAGCGTATTTGCTTGCCATGGACTGCATCAAAGGTTCATGCATATTAAAGCCGATGAAGAAGATGACGACGCCCACGATAAACCATGGTGCAGCGTGTGCGTAACCCATCATAACATAGCTGATGGCAAAGAGTGCTACACCGATCATTAGCATCTCTTTGGAACGGTGTTTTTTCTCACCTAAAATAGCGGAAGGTCCCATAGCAAGCACACCAAAAACCATCGCTGGCAGATACACCATCCAAAGCTCTTTTTTAGCAAAACCAAACTCTTGCACCATAATGATGGGAATGACCATAAAAGCGAGCGTCATCATGCCCTTTTGAAGCATGTTGGTGATGTTCATATTCATAAGATTTCGGTCTTTTAAAATATGCTTGAGTTCACGTTCATCTGCACCATAATGGTGAACAATTTTTGGAGGATTGGGTACTTTAGTATAAAGGACGATGATCGCAAAGATGGAAAGTCCTGCGGTAATGAAAAAGAGTTTATCGACACCGTAATAACCACCAATGAGTGAGCCTAGCATCATAGAGATCGCAAAACTTGCCGCAATACAGCCACCCATGATCGCCATGGCATGACCTCGCACTTCTTCTTTGACCATATCGCTGATCATCGCCGTTCCTACAGCGCCAATGGCAGCGGCACCTTGCAGGAAGCGCCCGATCATTAACCCATAAATAGTCTCACTGTACGCACAGACGATGGAGCCAATCAAAAAGATAACCAGACCAATAAAAATAGTGATTTTACGCCCAATTTTATCGGACATAATGCCAAAAGGAATTTGGAGTAACATCTGTGTAATGGCGTATCCACCGATGGTGATGCCCACTAAAAATTCGTTTGAACCTTCTAAGTGAAGCGCGTAAACGGAAAGGACAGGTAAGACGATAAAGAGACCTAAAAAACGAAGTGAAATGATAAGGCTAAGGGGAAAAATAGTTTTAAACATGGAAAGAACATTCCTCGAAATTTAATTAGGACAAATTCTACCTTTGTTAAACTTTGAAAATTCTATGAATTCTTTTTAGCTTCGCTTTGCACAAGGTTGTTTTATGTTATAATCCTTCTCAAATAAGACGAAAGGATAGACCATGGAAATTACACATGTTTTGGGTTTTGCGGGGTGTGTGGTTGCGTATTTTGTGTCTCTGTATTATGTGGGGTTAAACCACTGGATCGTGATGGAGCACAATAAAATCTATGCTGAGTTTGATGCGATTAAAGCGGAGTTAGCGACGCTTAAAAAAGCAGTTTAAAAATGTGAGACACCTTTGTGTCTCTTCTTAATGGATGGTAATGCGACAGAGTCTCTATTTTTGTGTATGTATAATGGTCTTGGTGAGTGGTTGTAGTTTTAAAACAACCTCTCCAACGCTTCAAGATGAAGCCTTAGTCAGTGCTCTTAAAGAGCACAATGAACGCTTTGAAAAGCTCAGTCAAAATGAGAACTTTGATGAGCTCCTCTATCTTTTTCGCCATAATTGCACTGCTCCTCAAACCAAAAAAGTCTATGCCAATGTGTGTGAACAAGCTTTACATGTCAAAGATGCCAAAGCTTTTTTTCAAAATTCATTTGAGCTTAGAAAGGTTGAGCCAAACGATCAGCGTTCAATGCTCACGGGCTATTATGAGCCACTCTTGCATGGGAGTTTGAAAAAAACAGAACGGTTCAAATACCCTGTTTACGGCAAGCCAAAAGATCTTGTGATGATTGTAGGCGAGAATGACAAAAAGATGCGTGGACGCTCCGTGAAGGGTAAGATGGTTCCTTACTTTACACGTGAAGAGATCAATAAGCGTAAGCTAAATGCCGAAATCCTCTGTTATGTGGACGATAAGATTGACCTTTTCTTTATGGAAGTTCAAGGCTCAGGACGCGTAGAGCTTAGTGATGGTAGAGTCCTGTTTATCGGCTATGCAGATTCCAATGGACACGCTTACAAATCCTTAGGGCGCGAGATGATCAACCGTGGGATTTTTGCCAGTGTTGAAGAGGTCTCTTTGCAAAGCATTCGTGCTTGGTTAGTGGCACATCCAAACCAAATCGACACGCTACTCAATACCAACCCAAGCTACGTTTTTTTCAGGAAAATGGAGCAAAAAGCCACGGGAAGTTTGGGGCTTGTTTTAACACCTGAGCGCTCTGTTGCGGTCGATAGAAGTTACATTCCTCTTGGCTCACTGATAGCGGTGAAGAGTGAATCAGCTAACTATAAAGTGGAAAAATTTGTGTTTGCCCAAGACACAGGTGGCGCGATCAAAGGACCGAATAGGGCTGATATGTTTATGGGGTATGGGCAGAGGGCACAGTGGATAGCAGGTGAGCTTAAAGCACCGCTTGAAGTGTGGATTATGGAGCCTAAGTTTTAAACAAAAAATCGGTACAATAAAGATTAATTACGAGCATTTGGAGCAGCGTTTGAGAATAGTTCTAGCCACGTCCAATCAAGGTAAGGTCAAAGAGTTCCAGTCATGGATCAAAGAGTATGAAGTGGTCGCTTACAGTGACATTATGGAGCCTTTTGAGATTGATGAGACGGGTACAACGTTTAAAGAGAATGCTCTGATTAAAGCGCGTGCTGTGTATGAAAAATTGGACACTAAAAACGATATCGTTTTAAGCGATGATAGCGGTATTAGCGTGCCTCTTTTAGGCGGAGCGCCAGGTATTTACAGTGCGCGTTATGCAGGGGTAAATGCCAATGCCAAAGATAATTTGAACAAACTTATTGCCGCTTTGAAAGAGAAGGGTGTACAGAGTACGCCAGCATTTTACACCGCAGCCATTGCCCTTGTCTGTGCTAAAGGTGAGTTTTGTGTGCATGGCTGGATGCACGGTGAAGCCATAGCTGAAGCTCGTGGAAACAACGGCTTTGGATATGACCCAATGTTTATACCGTGTGGTTATACTCAAACATTGGGTGAACTTGATGAGAGTGTGAAAAAAGCCTTTTCGCACCGAGCGCGTGCCTTAGAGCTTGCGCACATTGTGCTCAATAGTTTGAAATAAAGAAGTAATAAAAAAAACGTAAAATAGACTAGGCTTTTTTGATAATGGCTATGAAGTATAGCTCTTATTAAAGAAGCCTCATAATGAAACCTCAAAGGATAGAAATGGCAACAGTATTAATTATTGGTGCGGGTGGAGTGAGCCGTGTGGTCACCAAAAAATGTGCAATGAACAAAGAAGTGTTTTCACACATTGTTTTAGCAAGTAGAACCAAATCAAAATGCGATCAAATCGCAGCAGAAATTAAAGAGTCTTTAGGAATTACCATCGACACAGCAGCGATCGATGCGGATGATGTGAACGCACTGGTTGCACTCATTGAAAAAGTAAAACCCGCACTTGTGCTTAACATCGCACTGCCATACCAAGACTTAACCATCATGGATGCATGTGTTAAAACGAAAGTTCCTTACCTAGACACCGCAAACTACGAGCATCCAGACCTCGCAAAATTTGAGTACAAAGAGCAATGGGCAAGAGATAAAGCCTTTAAAGATGCTGGCATCATGGCGCTTTTGGGTAGCGGATTTGACCCAGGTGTTACAAACGTTTTTTGTGCGTATGCCCAACAATACCTCTTTGATGAGATCAACACCATTGACATTTTAGACTGTAATGCGGGCGATCACGGTTACGCGTTTGCAACAAATTTTAACCCAGAGATCAACCTTAGAGAAGTAAGCTCCAAAGGGCGTTACTGGGAAGAGGGTAAATGGATCGAGACAGAGCCAGTATCTGTAAAAATGGTGTGGGATTACCCAGAAGTGGGTCCAAAAGACAGTTATTTGCTTTACCATGAAGAGTTAGAGTCTTTGGTTCAAAACATCAAAGGGCTTAAACGTATTCGCTTCTTTATGACCTTTGGTCAAAGTTACCTTACGCATATGAAATGTTTGGAAAACGTCGGTATGCTTCGCATTGATGAGGTTGAAGTAGATGGCGTGAAAATCGTGCCGATTCAACTCTTAAAAGCGCTTCTTCCAGACCCTGCAAGTTTGGGACCAAGAACCGTTGGCTTTACCAACATCGGTTGTGTGTTTGAAGGTCTGAAAGATGGCAAAAAACGCAAAGTGTACATCTACAACGTTTGCGATCACCAAGAGTGCTTCCGTGAGACGGGCGCTCAAGCAGTCAGCTATACCACAGGTGTTCCTGCAATGATTGGTGCTAAGATGATGTTAGAAGGCAAATGGTCTGGCAAGGGTGTTTTCAATATGGAACAGTTCGATGCTAAACCTTTTATGGATGAGCTCAACACCCAAGGACTTCCTTGGAAAATCATCGAAATGAAACCTGAAGAGACTTTCGAAGTTAAATAACTCCACTCGACTCAAAGCTTGGTATATCAAGCTTTGAGCCTCTCCTTCTTTACACGTAAAGGACTATCATGTTAAAAAAAGCAAAAATTTTATGGACCACAGACAACAAGGAAACCTCTTTGCATATGGTTTGTCTCTATGCGCATAACGCACTCCTAAAAGGTTGGATGGATGAGGTAGAAGTTCTCGTTTGGGGCGCTTCACAACGTTTAATCGCGGAAGATTTGGAAGTACGTGCCAAAGTCGAGATGATGATAACCGATGGTGTCAAAGTCGTTGCGTGTTTGAAATGTGCCGATAGTATGGATGTCACACAGAGCCTTCAAGCGTGCAACATTGATGTTCATTACACGGGTGAACTTTTAAGCAGTTGGATTAATTCAGGCGAGACTGTCATTAGCGTATGAAACATATCTTAATTACGGGCTGTTCAACGGGCATTGGTTACACATGTGCGCATGGTTTACACAAGCTTGGTTACAGCGTTTTTGCAACGTGTCGCAAGGATGAGGACGTTAAACGCCTTCAAGATGAAGGGCTCAATGCCTTTAAACTTGATTTGTGTGATTCTGGTAGTTTGCATGTAGCACTTGCGTGGATGCTTTTTCAAACGGGCGGACGCATTGATGTGCTTTTTAACAATGGCGCTTATGGACAACCAGGAGCTGTGGAAGATCTCAAACGAAATGTTCTTAGAGAACAGTTTGAGACGAATGTCTTTGGAACGCAAGAGCTTACCAATTTGGTGCTCCCGTATATGCGAAAACAAGGGCATGGACGCATCATCTACAATAGCTCTATTTTAGGCTTTGTTGCGATGAGTTATCGAGGGGCATACAACGCTTCTAAATTTGCCATCGAGGGTTTAGCCGATACGCTGCGTTTGGAACTTTATGGAAGTGGTGTTGAGGTTATTCTCATCGAGCCTGGTCCTATTCGCAGTGCTTTTCGCAAAAATGCACTGGCAAAATTTTTAGCCAATATCGATCAAGAGCGTTCAGCGCACAAAGAAATTTATGAAAAAACACTGGAGCGTCTTCAAAAAAGTGGTGATGGCGCTTTTACGCTGGGTGCTGAGGCAGTCTTGGAAGTTTTAGTCCAAGCGATTGAAGCCAAAAAACCGAAGTTTCGCTACCCTGTAACGTTTCCAACGAAACTCTTTGTATGGCTTAAACGTCTGCTTCCAACCTCATGGATGGATACAATAGCACGAAAAGCAGGGGATTGAGAGAAAGCCCTAAAATAGGGCTTTCTCTCATGTTCTAAATTTGTTAAGAATCGCGTTAAGTTTTTCGGTGAGTGAATTAAGGTGCTCGCTTGCTCCTGCGATCTCTTCAACACTTCTGGTATTTTGGGTTGAAAGCGTGTTGATCTCTTCAATTTTACTCACGATCTCTTCGATTTTAGAACCTGTGTTGATGTAGTCGGTAACGGTTTTATCGTTAAGATTGGTTGCAAAGTCCATCATATCAACGGTAGCATTGATTTTTTTGCCAACATCTTCAGCAATCAATGAGAGCTCTTGCACCTCTTTAGAGTTTCTGTTCATCTGCTCACTACTATCTACAATGGCTTGAACGATGACATTAATGGTGGCATTGATCTCTACCAAACTTTTTTGTGTGCGTTCCGCCAAGGTACGTACTTCATCGGCAACCACGGCAAATCCTCGTCCATGTTCACCTGCTCGTGCGGCTTCGATGGCAGCATTGAGTGCTAAAAGGTTGGTTTGATCGGCAATATCGCTGATGACCGTGAGGACATTTTTCACTTGGTCGGCATCGGAACTCAGTTGTTGAATTTTATGGGCGAGTTCAAGCTCTGTATGCGCACTGTTTTGAACGCGTTCTCCAAGCTGTTGAACAAATCCTCGCGCACTTCTAAGCTCTTGATTGGCTTTAATGATCTCTTCTTTAGACTCTTTGGCTTTTGTGACCGAAGTGCTTATTTCTTGTTGGATCGCATTGGACATTTGCGTGGTTTGATGGATGATATTGGTTGAATCCTCCACGCGTTTGCCTACTTGCAATGTTGTGGTTGAAAGCTCATGCGCAATGGAGGCATTTTCGCTACTGGTCTCTTTGGCAAGGGCTATTGTTGCGCGTACTTTTTCAATGAAGTTATTGATCTCTTTGGATGCTCCACCGATTTCATCTTTGTTTTTGATCTCTAGCGCTTTGGTGAGATCGCCATCTCCCTCTGCTAAATTACGTGCGGTGGCTTGCAAGTTTAAAAGCGGCGTTGCAATAAGATTGGTAATGAGAAAATAGATTGCAATAATCGCGATGAGGGCAACAATGAGTCCAGTTGTAACCGTTTCAAAAAGCATATTATTGATATTGGCAGTTATTTTTGCACCTTGTTTGGCGGTGTGCTCTTCAATAGTATCGATATAAATCCCTGAAACAATCGTCCAATCCCACTCTTTAAAGTATTTGGCGTAGGCAAGTTTTGGAGCATCTTTTTTCGTAATGGGGTGTTCTGAATTGTAGATAACAAAAACCCCCTCTTTAGGATTTTTTAATGCACCCTCAATCAGCTCTTTACGAAATGGTTTTCCTTGCGAATCGGTGCTGTCAAGTTTAATTCCTTGTCCTTGACGATCTTGCTTTGTGGCATGAAAAGCGTACACATAGTTGTTCGCATTTCCTTTTTTGAAACCAAAGAAGTAGCCTTCGTTGTCATCCGTGTAGCGTAGGGTATTGAGAATTTTAATCGCTTCATTTTGAAAATGCTCTTTGATGCTAGAGGCATAATCGCCTGTACCGATAACAATATCCAAAGGTTCATAGTAAAAGTTATACGAGAGTTTGGGCTCATCTTGTTTTGTAATAGGATGGGGCCAAATGAACTTGGTTACCCCTATACCCTCTTTGGCAGCTTTGAGGATATCTTTAATAACGAAATTCCCTTCTTTATCTTTCATATCAATCAAATTTTTACCGACAAGAGCTTTGTTGATAGGATGCACAACGTTGACACCCTCCATGTTATAGGCATAAAAATACCCTACATCGTTGTTATAGCGATAGCCATTAATCAGCGCTAAAAGCATGGTGCGCAGTTCATCTTTCGAGAGTTTATCTTTGCTGTTGGCGTAGATGTCGTCCAATGTTTTTTTGAGAATCATTGCATCTGCTTTGATTTTTTGTGCAATGTTGGCTTCGGAAGAAGAGGCTTCATAGAACGATCCAATTGCCTTTTCCGCCATGGTTGTAAAGGCTTTGAGTTCATTTTTATTGATCTCTAAAATGAGCTCTCCCTCATCTTTGGTTTGCGTTTGCCCGAGTTGGTGTGATTTGTAAATGACTACCACCAAAGAGATGGATGCCACAAAAAAAATGGATACCATAAAGACAATCAAAGCTTTAATTTTAATACTCAAAGCTTGCATATATTCTCCTTATTTTTGCTCTAATTCCTAATACTATCGTAACTTTTGACGAATTCTTTAATGCAACAAGAGTATTAAGTTTATTAAGAGGAAAAATGCTACATTTCATGTGTAATTTTGGGAGAAAAACATGTTAAAAATCAGCCGTATTGAAACTGTAATAGACGATATTCAAACACCAGCGTATGTGTGTGAAGAGATTCTTTTGGAACAAAATCTAAGTCTCTTAAAAGAGGTCAGTGAACGCTCAGGTGCAACGATCTTACTAGCCCTTAAAGGCTTTGCGTTTAAAGCCCTTGCTCCACTGGTCGATAAGTACTTAAGTGGCTGTACGTGTAGCGGACTGCACGAAGCTAAATTTGCTAATGAATATTTTAAAGGCACAATTCACACCTACTCGCCTGCGTATAAAGAAGAAGATATTGATGAAGTGATAGCATTAAGCGATCACCTTATTTTTAACTCGTTCAATCAATGGGAAAAATACAAAAGCAAAGCGATAGGAAAAACAAGTTGTGGTTTGCGCCTCAACCCTGAGGTGTCATCTAGCCCTGTCGATCTTTACAACCCTTGTGGAATGTACAGTCGTCTTGGTATCACGAAAGAAAATATGCAATACGATCAACTAAAAGGGATTGAAGGGCTCCACTTTCATGCGCTTTGTGAACAAGATGCCAATGCTTTGGAAGAGGTCTTAAAAGGGTTTGAGAAACGCTTTGGAGATTTGATCCCTCGTATGAAATGGGTTAATTTTGGAGGAGGGCATCACATCACGCGTGATGGGTATGATGTGGAGAAGCTCATCAAAATTATTAACGATTTTAGAGCGCGCTATGATGGCATTAAAGTCTATTTAGAACCAGGTGAAGCGGTGGGCTGGCAAACAGGACCATTGGTTGCGAGTGTGCTTGACATCGTGCATAATGGCATGGACATTGCCATTTTAGACATCTCCGCTGAAGCGCATATGCCTGACACCCTAGCGATGCCGTATCGTGCCGCTATCCGAGGAGCTGGGGATATAGGTGAAAAACCACACTTGTACCGTTTGGGAGGACCAACGTGCTTAGCAGGTGACATCATGGGTGATTACAGTTTTGATGAACCCCTAAAGATTGGCGATAAACTCATTTTTGAGGATATGATTCACTATACCATCGTGAAAAATACAACCTTCAATGGCGTTAAGTTACCCGATTTAGCAGTCTTACACCGTGATGGAAGCTATGAAGTGACCAGCCATTTTGGTTATGAAGAGTACAAAAGACGGAATTAAAATAAAAGCGCAACAGAAGCCGAGAGTATCGGCTTCTGTTTAGTGCGTATTTAACGATTGAGTGCTCTTTTGGTTGCGGCGATTAAAATATTTTTGCCTTGCTCTAAGGCTTCTTTATTGAATGCCATCGAAGGATTATGTAGTCCAGGGGTAAGGTCACAGCCTAAGCCAAAATACCCTGCTTTAATAGAAGGTTTTTCCTTGATAAAATAATGAAAATCTTCTCCTCCCGCGGTTTTAATTGGTGGATAAAGCCCTTCTTCTCCATAAACATCGATGATGGCTTCGCGTAAGACCTCGATGGCTTCATCGGAGTATTCTGCCGCAGGAATACCAAAATAATTCGTAACATCCACAGTCGCACCAATGGTTGCAGCACCTGCAATAATAGCGGCTTTTGCTTTTTCGAGTAGTTTTTCCATAGTGGGGTTAAATTCGGAGCGAACATCCCAAATGACGGTTGCCTCGTTTGGAATGGCATTGGTAACACCAGCATCTGCAATCATTTGGGTCGCTTTAATGCTGTACGTTTCTGTGGGATTGAGATGAAGTGCATTGACCGCAGTAATCGCCGCAACAGCCGCATCAATGGCGTTAATGCCCAAATGTGGGCGTGCGCCATGGGCTGAAACACCATGAAAAACTGCTTTGAGTCTCTCAGAAGCTGAGTGATAGAGTGCAGGCGTTGCCTTTCCCATCGTTGTCTCCTCAATAGGACGTAAATGCACCCCTAAAATCATATCGACATCATCAATTGCCCCACCTGTGATCATAGCAAGAGCCCCCGTGCCTATCTCTTCAGCAGGTTGAAAAATGATTGTGAGCTTTCCTTTTGTAATGGCTCCTGTTTTTACCATCTCTTCAGCAGCAGTGAGGACCATAGCCGAGTGCGCATCATGCCCGCAAGTGTGCATCGCACAAAGCTTACCCTCGATGATATGCCCTAGTGCGTCCATATCCGCACGAAGAGCGATGGTAGGACCTGCTACACCACTGTCATAAACGCCGACAACGCCTGTTGTGCTTCCAACATTTGTTGTAACATGAAAGCCCGCTTTTTTGAGTTCTTCTGCTAAAAAAGCCGCTGTTTTATGCTCTTCAAAACCCAATTCAGGGATGGTATGCAAATAATCATATAGCTCGATCACTCTTGACATTTTTATTCCTTTAGTATTATTTAATTCATAAAGATTAATTGTTGTAAAGACTAAAATAGTCGTTCAAAGAATGTCTGATTTTTGCTTATTTTTTGCTTATTTTCTCGATTTTATAGCGCTTTATAAAGATTTTAACCATGTCAATATTTTGCATAAAAATGATACAATCGACCTCACTTTTTTCTCATTTCTTTTTGATAAAATATATAATTCATGGCATTTAATAATATTAATTATTATTTTATGTAAATAAAATCTTATTAATTGGAGGGTGTAAGTGGGAGTAGAAAATCAATCTTCAGATGAATGGAAAGTAGGTGTTGGTGCATATATCGCACTAATATTTGCGGTACTGTTTTTTTCTGGTCTTTTTATGAAAGTCGATGGTATGGCTTGGCTTGGTGCGCTTGATTTTACAACGTTAGCAGGAAAATTTGGCACCATGCAAGATGCTAAAAGTACGTTTGTTGGCTCTGGCGGAACCAGTGCTAAGGGTGGATTTTTATTTGCTTTGTCGTTAATTCCTACCGTTATGTTGGCATTAGGTGTGCTTGAAATCTTTAGCCATTATGGGGCAATTAGAGCGGCACATAAATTGTTAACGCCTCTTTTAAGGCCTTTGTTGGATATTCCAGGGCGTACGGGTTTGGCATTGATTACAGATTTGCAAAGTACCGATGCAGGTGCGGCACTTACCAAAGAGTTGTACGATGAAAAGCAAATTACCAAGAAAGAGCTTGTCATCATGGCTGCATGGCAGTACTCAGGTGCTGGGCTTATCAATAACTACTTTGCGATTGGATCAGCGCTGTTTGCTTCATTAACGGTGCCGATTATTATGCCTTTAGTTTTAATGGTTGTTTTAAAATTTGTTGGAGCGATGTTTACGCGCTTAGTCTTAAATACTCTCTATAAGAAGGATTTTGTCAATGCATAATACTACACCTCCTACTACCAATAATCCATTTGATATTTTTGTTATCGGCGCTCGAAAAGGGTTTTTTATTGCGACAAATAACCTTCTGCCAAATGTGCTTATGGCGTATGTCATTGCTGAAATTTTAAATATCACGGGTGCGATGAAACTCATTGGTGTTGCTTTTGGTCCTGTGATGGGATTCTTTGGTTTACCTGGTGAAGCCGTAACGGTCTTGATGACGACATGGTTGTCGTGTTCTGCGGGCGTGGGTATCGCGGTAAGCCTTTTTGCAAAAGGGCTTTTAACCACAACCCATATTACTATTTTGATGCCAGCACTCTTTTTGATGGCTTCTCAAATTCAGTATATGGGACGACTCTTAGGTGTTGCCGATGTTCCTAAAAAATACTGGCCTTTTTTGATGCTTGTGAGTATTATCAACAGTTGTATTGGTATGCTTGTTATGCGCTTTTTTGTGTAAGTAAATACGTAAAAAGGAAGTCGTAAGATTTCCTTTTTTACATCCTAACAAAATCCTTATCTTTTAACCCCAAATCAAGATATTTTCCCATTTTTATCTGCTCTATAATTTTCCTAAATAACCAATAGACTTCTTTCATAACCCATTGAAAAAAGTCTAATAAAGGAAAACAATGGTTGCAGATATAACCCTTTTTATCAGCTTTTTGATCTTGCTCCTCGGTGCGGCAAAAGCGTACAGTGGGTTTTTTACCAAAGTGTTGGTGGGTGAGAAAAATGTTTTTACACCACTTCTTTTACATGTTGAAAATAGTCTTTATCGCTTGTGTGGCATCAATCCACAACTGGAGATGAACTGGAAAAAGTATGCTTTAGCACTGATGCTCTTTAACGGCGTGGGTATCGTGCTTGTGTTGGTGGTAGTTCTATCACAACACCTTTTACCGCTCAATCCTCAAGGCTTACCCGCACTCCCGTTTGAGCTAGCGTTCAATACGGCGGTGAGTTTTGTGACCAATACCAACTGGCAAAATTACAGTGGCGAGAGTACGATGAGTTATTTCTCGCAGATGTTTGTCTTAAGCGTGCAAAACTTTCTCTCTGCTTCAACAGGCATTGCCGTAGCGGTGGCTTTTATGCGAGGTATCATCTCTAAAGAGAGCGAGTCCATCGGCAATTTTTGGGCAGATATGGTTCGTATAACGCTGTATGTTTTGCTTCCACTCTCTTTGGTGTCTGCGCTCTTTTTAATTTCACAAGGGGTCATTCAAAACTTCGCTCCTTATGTTAGCGCAGTGACTCTTGAAGGCGTCAATCAGAGCATTCCGATGGGACCTGTGGCTTCGCAAGAGGCCATTAAGATGTTAGGAACCAATGGCGGAGGTTTTTTCAACGCCAACTCCGCACACCCTTTTGAAAACCCAACGTCTCTTTCGAACTTTGTACAGGTCTTTTCTATCCTCTTCTTACCTGTATCCCTTCTCTTCGTCTATGGGAAAATGAGCCAAAAAAGCGGTGAGGGTCGTTCTATCTTAATCGCGATGGTTGTTCTTTTTGTATTGATGTTAGGTTCTCATTACGCTTCTGAAAAATTTGGCAATCCTCAAATTTCAGGCATTGTAGGTGAGAGTGCGATGGAAGGCAAAGAGGTGCGTTTTGGCATTGCCTCGACCTCTCTTTTCTCGGTAGCCACAACTGCGGCATCGTGTGGTGCGGTCAATGCTATGCACGACAGTCTTACGCCGCTTGCAGGTATGGTGACTATGGTGCAGATGATGCTCGGTGAGATTGTCATCGGCGGTGTGGGAGCAGGCTTTTACGGCATGATGGCGTATGTCATTTTGAGTGTGTTTATCGCAGGACTGATGATAGGTCGTACACCTGAGTATATGGGCAAAAAGATTGAAGCCAAGGAGATGACCTATACCGTGATAGCGGTGTTGCTTCCAGGTCTGTGCATCCTTCTTTTTACGGGATTATCGCTTTTAATCCCAGATGCCACGAGCTCCATCTCCAACCCAGGACCGCATGGGCTTTCTCAAGTTCTTTACGCGTTTAGCTCAGCCAGTGCAAACAATGGCAGTGCTTTTGCGGGACTCAGTGGCAATACGCTTTACTATAACTACGCGTTGGCTATCTGTATGTTTGTGGGACGTTTTGGCGTGATTATCCCCATGCTTGCCATTGCGGGAAGTTTGGCACGAAAGAAAGTGGTTCCTTTTGGCAAAGGAACGCTTAATACCCAAAGTGCGCTTTTTATCACCCTTTTGGTGGCAACCATTGTGTTAACAGGTGCGCTTACGTTTTTCCCTTCACTGGCACTTGGACCTGTGATTGAGCATTTGATGATGCTTGAACGCATCTCTTTTTAAGGAATGAGTATGAAAAAACAATCTAATTCAAGCTATAACCAAGCGATTATTAAGGACGCACTCAAAGGGTGTCTTACAAAATTAACTCCCAAAGAACAGCTTAAAAATCCGATCATTTTTGTGGTCTATTTGGGTACGTTCATCACAGGTTTTATATGGATTTACGAGAGTAGTCGTGGCAACATTCCTCTTTTTGGATTTGAATTTTGGGTCTTTGTGTGGCTCTTTTTTACGGTACTCTTTGCCAATTTTGCAGAAGCATTAGCCGAAGGTAGAGGCAAAGCGCAAGCGAGTGCGTTACGTTCGGGTAAAAAAAGCGGCAGTGCCAATAAGTTAAGTGAAGACGGTTCCCTTAGAAAGGTGAGTTCAGAGAGTCTTAGGGTGGGTGATGTTGTCGTCGTGAGTGCAGGGGAGGTGATTCCAAGCGACGGTGAGGTCATCAAAGGCATTGCAAGCATTGATGAGAGTGCCATTACAGGCGAATCAGCTCCTGTGATTCGTGAATCAGGAGGGGATCGCAACTCGGTTACAGGTGGAACGCTTGTCTTAAGTGATGAAATTACGATTAAGATCACGAAAAATCCGGGCGAGACCTTTTTGGATCGTATGATTAGCCTCATTGAAGGGGCAAAAAGGCAAAAAAGTCCGAATGAAATTGCGCTCTCCATTTTGCTGATGGGCTTAACCGCTATTTTCATTGTGGTGACACTGACACTTAAGCCAATGGCTTTACATGTAAACGCAGATATCTCCGTTGTTTCGCTGATTGCGCTTTTGGTCTGTTTGATTCCTACGACAATCGGTGGGCTTTTAAGTGCCATTGGTATTGCGGGAATGGACAGATTGCTTAAAAAGAATGTCCTTGCGATGAGCGGTAAAGCGATAGAGGCTGCGGGTGATGTCAATGTGTTGTTACTGGATAAAACAGGCACGATTACCTTTGGCAACCGTATGGCAAGTGCTTTTATTCCCATTGACATCAAAGAGCTTGATAATCTAGCTTACGCCGCATTGTTAACATCACTGAGTGATGACACCCCAGAGGGAAAAAGTACGGTCACGTTTGCGCAAAATACCTATAGCGCGAAAGAGCCAGCTAATATCCAAAGTGCCCAGTTTATCCCTTTTAGTGCTTATACGAGAATGAGTGGGCTTGACCTTGATGGCAAAGAGTACCGCAAAGGGGCCGTGGATGCCATTGAAAAATGTGTCACCGCATCGGGTGGAAAATTCCCCAAAGAGGCACACGATATGTGTATGCAAATCGGTAAAAAAGGTGGCACGCCTTTGGTTGTCTGCGAGGGAAGCAAAGTGTTGGGCGTGATTCATCTCAAAGACATCATCAAACCTTCCATCAAAGAGAAATTTGCTGAGTTTAGAGGTATGGGTATTAAAACCGTGATGATTACGGGAGACAACCCCATCACGGCTGCCGCTATTGCCGCAGAAGCAGGCGTGGATGACTTTGTCGCCGAAGCAACGCCCGATACCAAAATAGCGCTCATTCGCAACTACCAAAAAGAGGGCTTTACGGTGGCGATGACGGGGGATGGCACCAACGATGCCCCTGCTCTTGCCCAAGCCGATGTGGGACTGGCGATGAACAGCGGAACGCAAGCGGCGAAAGAAGCCGCCAATATGGTGGATATGGACAGTTCTCCTACCAAACTCATTGAAGTGGTTGAGACGGGTAAAGAGCTTTTGATGACGAGAGGTGCTCTTACAACTTTTAGTTTAGCCAACGACATTGCCAAGTACTTTGCGATCATCCCCGCTCTTTTTGTGGTGGCGTTTCCTCAGATGGAAGTGCTGAACATCATGCACCTCTCATCGCCGCAGAGTGCCATTTTATCGGCGGTTATTTTTAATGCGTTGATTATCATCGCACTGATTCCTCTGGCGATTTCAGGGGTTGGGTATAAAGCTTTGAGTGCAGATGTGGTGTTGGGAAAAAACTTGGTCATCTATGGACTTGGCGGTATTATCGTTCCGTTTGCGGGTATAAAACTGCTTGATATGTTGCTTGCAACATTGCATCTTTTGTAAAAGGAAGACTATGAAAACACTACTTCAATCGATTAAATTACTTTTAGTCATGACATTTTTACTTGGAGGTGTCTATCCTCTTGTGGTTACCAATGTTGGCGCATGGGTTTTCCCAACGCAGAGTTCAGGACTTTTACTTGAAGAAAACGGAACGGTTATAGGCTCCCAGCTTATCGGACAAAATTTTTCCAAAGAGGGCTATTTTATCGCTCGACCCTCGGCTGCAGGGGAGGATGGCTACGATGCGCTCTCCTCAAGTGGGAGCAATTTAGCACCGACAAACAAGCTTTTGTTGGATAGAATAGATGCCAGTAAAGAAGCTTTACATGTAAGGTTTGGCAACGGTGTTATTCCCAGTGATTTGGTCATGGCATCTGGTAGTGGGCTTGATCCGCATATCTCGAAATTAGCGGCACTCTATCAAGTTCAGGTTATTGCCAAAGAGCGCCATGTGGATGAAGTTCAGATGCTAGAACTTGTCAATCAATATATTGAGCGAAAATTTTTGGGTTTTATAGGCGAGGAGAGGGTGAATGTCCTTCTTTTAAACCGTGCGTTAGATAAAAACTTTGGAGTTTTAAATCCTTAACATGAATGAAGATGTCTTAGAAACGAGTGATCTGGTTCTTCAAGAGATCAAAAATAGACGCGAAAAAGGTGAGCTAACGCTTTTCTTTGGAGCCTTGGCAGGTGTGGGTAAAACCTACACCATGCTTCGCAACGCCAAAGAATTGCTTAAAAGTGGTACACACGTTTGCATCGGTTATGTTGAGATGCATGGCAGGGCTGAAACAGAGCGTTTAACCCAAGGCATCCCTTCCATCGCACCTAAAAAGATCGTGTACCGTGGAAGTAGTCTGTATGAACTTGATATTGATGCCATTTTGGAAGCCAAACCTGATGTGGTGCTCATTGATGAGTTGGCTCACAGTAACGCTCCCACCTCAAGGCATCAAAAGCGTTACCAAGATGTTTTAGAGATCTTAGACAATGGCATTGATGTTTACAGCACGATGAATGTTCAACATCTTGAGAGTCTTAACGATTTGGTGCTACAGATTACGGGTGTCAAGGTTACTGAAACCGTTCCCGATAGCATTTTAGAACGTGTCGATAAAATCCAAATCATCGACATCCCTCCTGAAAAATTAGTCGAGCGGCTTAAAGAGGGGAAAATCTACAAACTGCAAAGCGTTGAAAAAGCACTGATGAACTTTTTCAAACTTGGCAACATCAATGCGCTTCGAGAAATTGCGCTCAAACAAGCCGCAGGACGCGTGAGCAAAGACGTCTACGATCAGTATAAAGAGAATAAACTAGAGCGTTGGGAAGCGGTTGAAAAGGTCATGGTGTGCATTGATGGCAGTGAATTTTCTGCCAATTTGATTCGCTATGCCAAACGGCTCTCTTCGCAGATGAATGCGGAGTGGATCGCGCTTTACGTCGATGATTTCTCAACCAATAATCGCGAAAAACTCGCTAAAAATATCCGTTTAGCCGAGGAGCTTGGCGCTGAGGTAAATACCGTCTCAGGGCAAGATGTTGGCGAAGAGATTTTAAAACATGCCAGAGCGCGGTTTGTAACGCACATCGTTGTCGCGAAGCGCAAAAAGAATTTTTTAGGAAAGTTCTGGCGTATGGATATTGCCGATGAGCTTTTAAATGCAGGCGATGAGTTTTGCATTATTTCGTATATCAACAAAACTCAAGAACAAAAATTAGAAGAGCATGACCTTGATGAACACACAAAAGAGGAAGCTCCTTTATGGCACTATCTCTTTGGATTAGGTTTGCTGGGTATTATTACCTTTGGTTGTATCGTTTTTAGAAATCATTTGGAACTTTTGAATGTTGCACTGCTTATTCTCATTCCTGTGCTGATCGTTGCTTCCAGAGGCGATATGAAAACCTCGATGGTGATTACCTTTGTCGGTGTCGGACTTTTTAACTACTTTTTTGTGCCTCCCGTTTATACCTTTGTCGTAAGTGACATCTCGCATCTGTGGAGTTTTTTCATCTTTTTCATCGTTGCTTATCTGATCTCATCGCAAGCGAAAAAGCTGAAACTCATTGGCGAAGTGATACGCGAACGAGAGAAGAGGGTGAGGAGACTGTATAAACTGAGTCGTAGGGTGACGGCTGTTTCAGAGATGAAGCAGGTGATTAAAATAGCGATGCCCTTAATCGCTGAATCACTTGGCAAAGAGACCTTCTTTTTCTTGCGCAAGCATGTGGATGAGATGCCAAAACTCTATGCGCATTATGATCCTAAAAGCCCACTTTCGAGCAAAAAGTATGATGCGATGTTTGAAAAATTAGAGGCTATTTTTATCTCTTCGAGTGAAAAAGCAGTCCTTGATTGGTGTTTGGACAATGGTAAAATAGCAGGGGCAGGTACGGATACCTTTTTAGCTTCGGATATGCTCTATATTCCCATTCAAAGCCGAGAAGTCGTTTATGGCGCACTTGGGCTTAAAATCAAACAAGATGAGATGACAACAGAACTTAAGATGTTTTTAGACTCTGTCACCAGTGTCATGGCGGTCTCTTTTGAGCGTATCTCTCTTTCAGAAAAAAACAGTAAAAATGCGATTACTCTAGCACGTGAAGAGCTTAAAAATGCGCTGTATGGTTCCATTTCGCATGATTTACGAACACCGCTTGCTTCCATTTTAGGCATGGTTTCGATGCTTAAGACGGATGAGACGTGGCTGGATGAGAAAAAACGCGTTATCATTTCCCAAGTGATTTTTAGTGCGAAAAAGATGGAACGTCTGATGAACAATTTGCTCGATTCGGCACGGTTTGAAAGCCATAAAGTGGTTCTTAAAAAAGATTGGTGCGACATTGCAGACATCTTCTCGCAAGCGGCGAGGGAGTTTGAAGATATTTTAAAAGAGCGCAATTTTAGCATTAAAATTGAAGAAGAATCGGGCATTTTTAAAGCGGATTGCGTTTTGATAGAACGCGTGGTTGTCAATCTTTTGGAAAATGCGATTAAATACTCACAACATGGAAGTGCCATTACGTTAGGGTTTCAAAAAGAGGGTGCAAGGTGTAACATCTTTGTTTTAAATGAAGACAGTCACATCAGTGAGGAAGACCTTAAAATGGTGTTTGAAAAGTTTTTCAGAATCAAAGGCATTAGTGATGACATCAATGGCAGTGGTTTAGGGCTTTTTATCTGCAAAAAAATTGTAGAAGCGCACGGTGGAACGATTTGGGCAAGAAATGTGGAAAACAGTGTCATCTTTGAGTTTAACGTTCCCATCGAGGAGGAATAATGTCCCAACCTAAATATAAAATTTTGATTGTAGAGGATGATAAGCAGATTCAAAAGCTTTTAGAAGTGAGCCTTGAAGAGCATGCTTTTTTACTCAAAGTATGTGGCACTCAAAAAGAGGGTATATCACATATGGTTCAGTTTAATCCCGATCTTATTTTGTTAGATTTAGGACTTCCCGATGGCGATGGAAAGCTTTTTGTAGGAAAAATTCGTGAGTTTAGCAACATTCCCATTATTATTGTCTCGGCACGAAATGGCGAACAAGAGATCGTGGATTCACTCAATCTTGGAGCGGATGACTATGTGGTGAAACCTTTTTTTACGGGAGAACTCGTTGCTCGCATCAACTCTGCACTCAGACATGTTGCCAAAAAGGAAAGCAACCCATTATTAAAAGTTGAAGGCTTAGAACTTGATCTTGAAAAACGTGAATTTAGGTTAGAAGATGTGCCTTTGCATCTCACCCCACTCGAATTTAGTCTTTTGAAATTTTTCATGCAAAACAGTGGCAAAGCGTTAACCCATGCACAAATCTTAAAAAATGTCTGGGGTGTTGGCTACCAAAGCGATACCAAAATACTGCGAGTGTTTGTGAATCAACTGCGTAAAAAAATTGAAATCGACCCCAATCGACCCACATTGCTCATTACTATTTCGGGTGTGGGGTATCGGTTTGGATAAAAATCCACTCGTGTGAGTTTTTTCATTATTTTTTTCATTGTTACCCACTGTTTACCGCTTTGGCGTTAGGATTGCTACTGGGAAATTCCCAAGCCAAAAAAAGGAGGAGATGATGACGATAAGTTCAAATTCTCTCTACGGAACGTCATCGTACGGGACGTATGGCAGCAGTACCAGCAGTAGCAGTTCGTTGAGTTCACAATTCGCAGAAGCGTTGCTTACTTCTATGGATAGTGATTCGAGTGGTTCTGTTGACAGTACTGAGTTTAGCAGTGCAGCTCTGGCATTATCAATTAGTGACGAAAGTGCTATTAGTAGCGCGTTCTCATCACTGGATAGTGATGGAGATGGAACGATCAGTGAAGACGAACTGAGCACATTATTTACAGAAGAGTCAGGAATGGCAGCGGGAGGTATGCCCCCACCTCCGCCACCAACATCTTCATCTACTGAAGAAGATACAGGTTATACAGCAGATGAGCTAACCGCTATAGCGGAAGAAGTTTCATCGACTGATAGTAATCTTGCTTCTTTATTAGCGTCTGTTGTCGAAAATTTCGATGTTGCAGATGCTGATGGAGATGGTAAAGTGACTTCTGCTGAAGCGATGGCTTATCAGCAATCTACACAAGAGACAACCGATGCAACAGAGACAAGTAGTACGGTATCTGCGGCTGGAGGTATGCCCCCACCACCACCGCCATCATCTTCAACGGGTTTAGAGGAAGATGATGAAGGCTATACGGAAGAAGAGCTTCTCGCAATGGTCGATGAAGTCTCAGAAACGGATAGCAACCTTGCTTCACTCTTTGAATCATTGGCTGCGAATTTTGACGAAGCTGATGCCAACGAAGATGGTAAAGTGAGCTCAACGGAAGCACAGGCGTATAAAGACTCCACGAAAGCGGAGAGTATTGGTACGTCTGAAGAAGCAACGCAGACAACTGAAGATTCGTTGATGAAAGCGCTTTTAGCACAAATCATCTCGAATTATTCAACACAGAATACACTTTCTGGAACATCTGTTAGCTTCAGTGCCTAAGTCCCAAACCACGCTCTAAGCAAAGCGTGGTTTTGTGTTACTTTTCATTTACTTTATCTTCGTTATAATCGAAATATGATTAAAATTTTAATGATCGAAGATGATGTGGAACTCGCACAACTCCTTCAAGACTCCCTTGCAAAAGAGGAGATTGAAACCATACTCGCATTTACCCCATTAGAGGGCTTAACCGCACTCCAACATGAAAATTTTGATGCACTGGTTTTGGACCTTTCTTTGCCACAAATTGATGGCTTGGAGATTTGCCGCATTGTGCATGAATCGATTCCCACTCTTCCAATTATTATCTCTTCTGCCCGTTCCGATATGGGCGATAAAGTGATGGGTTTTGAGCGAGGAGCCGATGATTTTCTTCCCAAACCGTATGACCCAAGAGAACTCGCTTACAGACTTCGTGCCATTTTAAGAAGAGGTTCAACTTTGAATGAAGCTCCTTATCAAACGTTTAAAATTGATGAAGAGCGGCATATCATCACGCGGGGTAAAAATGAAGTAAGACTCACGATGGCAGAGTATGACATCGTCTCTTATATGCTGAAAAAAGAGGGTTTTGTGATCTCAAGAGAAGAACTTTTACTCAATATTGGCTCCATCAAGTACGAAAGCAGTCTTAAGAGCATTGATGTCATTATGGGTAGGATTCGCCAAAAGATCGGGGATGATCCTAAAAAGCCTCGTTTTATTCTCTCGGTTCGAGGGGTTGGATACAAATTTGTTAATACGTAAACTCTCTATCGTTACGCTGATCTCAATCTTTTTTGCACTGACATTGGTTGTGATTAATATTGCGTTTGTGATCGAATACAAAAGACAAATCAGTGATCTTCAGTTTTTTACGTTTCAGCGTTTTATGATGGCGGTGAAAGTAACGTTTCATAATGACGCTGACCAAGAAGCGATGCTTTCAAAGTTAGGCGTTCGCATCAGCACGCAAGATAAACATCTTTTGCTTAAAGAGGGTGTGAAGCTTCTGGAAGATCCCTTTTCTGAGATGCTAATGTATGAGCAAAAACTCTACTTTGTTCATAGAGATCCACCGCCGCCGCCACCGCCACCCATGGAGTTACATGAAGGATTTCCACCTCCTTTTCCGATGAAAAAGATGAATGAGCCACCTGTATTAGAAAATATTGAAGCGTTTTCACTCTATCGTTTATGGATTTTAGGTGGTGTGATTAACACCCTTTTACTTCTCTTTTTTGGCATTGTTTTACGGAAGCTTTTACGACTTCGTAATCTTAAAAGTGCCATTCGTACGTTTGGCGATACCAAAAGGTTTCAGGCTATCGGTGTGGAGAGTGAAGATGAATTGGGTGAAATTGCCTCAGAATTTAATCTTGCTATGGAGAAAATTCATCTCTTAAAAGAGGCGCGTACCCTTTTTCTGCGTAACATTTTGCATGAGCTTAAAACACCCATTATGAAGGGTAAAATTCTCTCCAATTCGCTCGAAAATGCCAAACAGCAAACACAGTTAGAGCGCATCTTTGAACGTCTTGAAACCCTGCTGGGTGAGATGGTCAAAGTGGAAAAATTGAGCTCCAATGAGTGGATCTTAGAAGCCAAAGAGTACCGATTGGTTGATGTGCTAGACCATGCGATGGATCTACTCCTTTTAGGCGATACAAAACGCATTCACATTCCGCCACAAGAGATGGCACCGCTTGTCAAGGTTGATTTTGAGCTTTTTGCAACCGCGATTAAAAATTTACTGGATAATGCTCTTAAACATACAAGCGAAAGGGTTGAGGTTGATATTTGTGCTGATAGTATCAGTGTGTGCAGTTATGGCGAGAAGATTCCTAAAGAACGTTTGGATTTTTCACGTGCCTTTAACCGAACTGTTGAGGGTTCAAGCAGCGGTTTAGGACTTGGGCTTTACATCGCCAATGCGATTGTTGCGAAGCATGGGTTTGAGCTTAGTTATCTACATGTGGAAGGGCAAAACTACTTTACCATTCATTTTAGGCAGAAAGAGGTGGAGAAAAACTCTCCACGTTAGATGATGTCTTTAAGCTTTTCGCGAAGGACATACGCGGTGAAAGGCTTAACAATGTAGTTGTTAACTCCCTCTTTAATCGCTGTAATGACTTCACGTTTTCCGCCCTCAGTAGTCACCATGATGATGGGAGTGTGTTTATACTCTTCCATCGCTCGGATGCTACGTACAAGCTCCAATCCGTTCATTTTAGGCATATTCCAGTCTGTCATGATGGCATCAAATTTTTGATCTTTGATCTTTTTAAGCGCATCCAATCCATCTTCTGCCTCAGTCGCATTGTACCCGATACTACCTAGTGTGTTGCACAAAATTCTGCGCATCGTTGAGCTATCATCAACAACTAAAAAATGCATCTTCTATCCTTTTTAAAATTCTTACTTAACCCTAAGCAAAAAGTGTTCACTTTTTCTCTTGATATAAAAAATTAGTAATTCAGATTCGCTATATCGGCAATGAAAAAAGAGAACTTTATCTCAAAACGACCCTAAATATGCTTAGGTAAAAAAGTTAGAAACATTTTAGACGGATAGCGGTACAATGCGCTTTTATTTTGATTAAGGAGAAGAGATGTTTAAACGTTTCTTAATAGTTCTAGCAGGCATTGCACTGCTAAGTTCAGGCGTGTTTGCACAAAGCAGTGTCACAAGTGATACGACGCAAACTAAGAAAAAACATATTGATAAAGATGTCAAGGCTAAAGCGAGTAAAACCGCTCAAAAAAACGTCAAATCATCCACAAAAACCGCAGCTAAAAAAGCGTCTTCTACAAAACCTTCTAAAGAGACTTTGGCTGCTAAGAAAAAAAGCAAGAAAAGTGCTAAAAGTTCTACCATAGCTTAAAAGTATAAAAGCTCTTATAACGCTTTACTATAAGAGCTTTTAGAGAATTTTTTAAGCTAATCCACTGTAAAATCCCTCTAATGCACGACGTCTAAGGCTTAGACAAACATAATCGTAACAACCATACTTCATGACTTCTTTTATGTTTTCACCTCTTCGTGCTATTTCAGATGTAAGGATTTTTTATGCAAAGAAGAGCGTTTATAAAAGGCTGCGTAGCACTAGGTGCAAGTTCGGTCATTCTTCCTCAGGTTTCGATTTTAGAAGCGAGTGAGCCAAAGTCAAAAACACGTATTTTTTTCGTCACAAACAGTTACAATCTCAAACACGAAAATATAAAGGGTTTGACCAAACTTTGGGTTCCACTTCCACAAGAGACGACTTATCAAAAAGTAAGCGATTTTAAATTTAACTCCAATGCAACCAATGCATATGTCACTGACAAAAACAGCTACAAAGCTAGAACGCTTTACGCTGAGTGGAAAAATGGTGGCGAAAAACTCCTCGAAGTGACCTATACGATTACCACGTATGAGCGCAATTCAGACCTCTCAAAAGCAACCGCATCAACCAAATACCCCAAAGATGTAGCGCACTACCTCAAACCAACGGCGCACATTCCAACGAGTGGAAAAGTGAAAGAGCTAGCGCTTAAAATCATAGCGAACAGCAAAACACCCCTCGATAAAGCCAAAGCGATTTACGCATGGGTTACTGAAAATATGTACCGCGACAACGCTGTTGTGGGTTGTGGTTTAGGCGATGCAGGTAAAGCGATTGAGCAAAACATCATGGGTGGAAAATGCACCGACATTAGCTCTGTTTTTGTAGCACTTCTTAGAAGTGTAGGTGTGCCTGCACGTGAGATCTTTGGTATCCGTTTAGGCAGTTCTCGCTACTCCAAAGCGTGCGGAAGCAGTGATGAAAAAGGGTTGGCTAAAATCACGGGAGGCGAGCATTGTAGAGCTGAGTTTTACCTTGATGGCGCAGGCTGGATTCCATGCGATCCTGCCGATGTGGCTAAAGTCATCTTGACAGAGAAAATGACGCTGAATGATCCACTTGTGAAAGAGGTGCGTGAGTATTTCTTCGGCAACTGGGAGATGAACTGGATGGGCTACAACACAGCGCGTGATTTTGTTTTAACGCCAACACCAGCGCAAAAACCACTCAATATGTTTGGTTATCCATACGCCGAAGTCGAAGATGAAGTCTTAGACTACTACGCACCAGCTGCGTTTGCGTATAGCTTTATCTCACAAGAGAAACTCTAACGTATGAAAAAAGAGATTCTAAGTTTACTCACAGCACTGCTGTCAGCCTTTGCCGCAACGGCGTGCTGTCTGCCTCCACTGCTGTTTTTACTCTTTGGAATCTCTTTTGGATTTTTAAGTTTCTTAGAAGTCCTCACCCCGTTTCGCATACCACTCTCCCTTTTATCGCTCTTTGTTTTGTGGCTTTCATGGCGCTCTTACGCGCATCATACCTTTACATGTAATCCTCAAAAGAGAAAGCGTTATCTTTGGCTTTACTCAATGATTTTAGGGGTAATCCTCGTCGTATTACTTTATCCTGAGTGGGCAAATTTTCTAATAGGAACTAATGAATGAAAAAATGGTTGATTTTGCTTTTGCCTTTAATGCTCTTTGCCAAAGAAGAAGTTGTCATTAAAGTCGCTGAAATGCACTGTCCTTTGTGTACAACGGCGGTCAAAAAAGCACTGAAAAGTATTGAGGGTGTTGAGTCATCTAAAGTAACATTAGAGACAAAATTGGCGGTTGTGATTGCTAAAGATGGCATTGAAGATAAGACGTTTTTAGAAGCGGTGAAAACGACGGGGTATGAGGGCGTGATTGTGTCACGGCACCGTTTGAAAGAGTAATTGCTTTAAAGTAGTCTATCCGCTTTTTACTTCTAATCAACAAACTTTTTTCGTGTCTGTTTATTTCGGAATATAACGCTATTTTTATATATAATGTTCGTTGAATAAATAGTTATGAATACTAAGGAAAATCAGTGAACCTTGAAAAAACAAAACTCAAAATGGAAATTTTGAATGTGAAACTCAGACACTCAGAGAAGATGTGTTCATTAAGTTCATTTGGTTGGTTGTTTGAAAATATCCAGAATCAAAAGAACAAAGGCTATCTGGAAGAAGCCTATGAATCCTTTAAAGGGAGTCTTCCATCTGAAGTGCCTATAGACAAATATGTTTCAGGGTTAATGTTGATATTGTTGGTGCGTGAAGTGGAGCAGTACTTTATCGATATATTAAAACTTATCATACAAAGATTTCCTAAGAAAATAGGATCACTTGAAGTTTCTATTAATGACGTGGTAGATTTAACCAAAGAAGAAATTATTTTTTTTGCTGCTGAAAAGTATTTAAATGAAATTATGTACAAACGTCCTTCTGAGTACTTTGTTGAAATATGTAAATTGTGTTCTATCGAGCCATCGAAAATTACTACCTTATGGAATCATTTTGCTGAAGCCAAAGTGAGACGAGATATAGGCATTCACAATAATTGGATAGTAAATGATGTATACATGCGTAAAACAAAAGAAATAAAGAAGAAATTAATGTTTAAGATCGGCGAAAGTGCGATGCCAGATACAAAATATATATTGGATACGTACAAATATTGTAATCAGTTAATTGATGAGTTTACTAAACTTAGCATTGAAACATTTTGTGGAGACCAATGAAAAATTCTCAAGTAACTTTTTGATGGATTATTGCAAATATTACTTACTTCTTTATTAATTTTTACATGTTAAAGATAAAAAGTGAAATATTATCGAAAGTATTTAAGGAAATTATAAAGCAGTAAAAGATGACGTGATTGTCTCACGCCATCATCTTAAAAATTAATCTTTTTTGTAAGCGTTACGAGGAGCGGCTTTTGGAGCGCGACCTGCGTCACTGCGTGGTGCGCTTGGTCTGTCGGCTCTTGGAGCGCGTGGTGGTCTGCTATCGCCACTGTCACGATTGCCTTTGTATCCGCCGCCTTCGCGTGGAGCTGAACTGCTTCCCTCTTTTGCAAATGGGTTACGACTCTCGCCTCTGCTGTCACTTCTAGGAATGCCATCGCCTCTTGGAGGACGTGCATCTCTGCTTCCGCCATCACGTGGGTTTGAACCTTTGTAACCACCGCCATCGCGTGAGCCACTGCTAGAGTTGCCTCTGTATCCACCACCTTCACGTGAGCCGCCAGAGTTTCCTCTATAACCGCCACTGCTTCTGCCGCCAGAATTTCCTCTGTAACCGCCACCACTTCTGCCACGGCCACCATCACGCTCTTCGATGTTTTTAACAACATTTTCCAATGTTTTTTTATCTAAACCGATTTTATCTGGACCGACTGGTGTGTTCTCTTTGAGAAGATTTGAGAGAAGTTTAAGTGCGATTTGAGACATATCCATCTCTTCTTCCAAAATAGCAAGAAGTTTTGTAGCATTTTCGTTAAGTTCTGCATTTTTAATATCTTCAGCAATTTTGATCAGTTTGTTCTCTTTAACGTCTCGTAAACTTGGAACAATTCTGTGCTCGATTTTAGAGCCCACTTTTTTACCAATACGTTGCATTGAATGAAATTCGATAGGCGTTACCAATGTAATCGCTGTACCTTTTTTACCAGCACGACCCGTTCTACCAATACGGTGAACATAACTCTCTGGATCAAATGGCATATGGTAGTTGAAAACGTGGCTGATGTCAGCAACGTTGAGACCACGTGCCGCAACATCGGTTGCTACAAGGATTTCGATTTGTGAACTACGAAATGCTTTAATAACGCTCTCACGTTGATTTTGCTCCATATCACCATGCAAACCTTTTGCTGCATAACCGACTGCCATCAGTTGAGTAGAAAGTCTATCAACCTCTTTTTTAGTACGGCAGAATACGATGGATTTCTCAGGCTCAAGAGCATCCAAAAGACGAATCATCGCATCATCTCTCTCGTATTCGTTGATGACGTAGTAAAGTTGTTCGATGTCATCGTTGGTGGTGTGATCTTTTGGCGTGACACTCACAAATTTTGGATCATTTAAGATTTTACTTGCAAGACGTTTGATAGGATCAGGCATTGTTGCTGAAAAAAGTAGCGTTTGACGCTCTTTTGGAAGGTAGGTAAAGATCTCTTCGATGTCTTCTAAGAAGCCCATATCAAGCATCTCATCGGCTTCATCCAAAACAACCATTTTAGGTGAAAAGCCTGGAAGTCTGCCATTTTTAAGAAGGTCTAACATACGACCCGGTGTTGCTACGATAACGCTTGCACCTTTTTCGATCAAGCCAATTTGACGTGAATATGAGCTACCACCGTAAATCGTTACGGTTTTAACGCCACGAAAACGTCCGAGTGAGTAAAGCTCATCACTGACTTGTGTTGCAAGTTCACGTGTTGGCGTAATGACTAAAAGTTGTACTTTGTTAAGGTGTGGATCGATCATACTCATTGTTGAAAGACCAAATGCAGCTGTTTTACCTGTACCTGTTTGTGCTTGCGCAACGATGTCGTGACCTGCTAATACTAACGGGATTGATTCTGCTTGTACGGGGCTTGGTTCTGTAAAGCCAGCCTCTACGACGGCTTTAAGGATCTCTGGGTGTAAGCCAAATGACTCAAATGTGGTTGTGTTGTTTTCCATGTTTTTTCCATGTTTTTGATTTTTCCAAAACAATACTAACGTGCGGCTAGGGCACAAAACTCATGTACATAAAAATTTTAATGGGGAATAAACCCGTCAATATCGTATGCAAAAACCTACATACTCACTGAGGATTTCTCAAATCTGGTAGGTTTTAGGTGAAGTTCTTTTTTAATGAAGCTCTGAAATTGCGGTCATTATAGTGGAATTAGTTTAAAATAATATTAAGGTTTTAAATTGACTTCGTATACAAAAGCGTTTAAGGTTAGCAATATTTGAACTCAAAATGTCCGACAAATGTTATTCTTAGAAGGTTTTTTATAAAAGTTCAAGATAGGTTAAAGTACACTTGAAATCAAAATAAATCACACAATTAAAGGTTAAAGTGCTATGGTTGAAATGAGAGCCCTTAAAGAGATTTTGATTAAAAATTTAAAACTAGAAGATATGACACCTGAAGATATAGAAGACACCATGCCACTTTTTGGAGACAATGGTTTAGGGCTTGATTCAGTGGATTCTATAGAGCTTGTTTTAACGGTGGATAAAGAGTTTGGTGTCAAAATTGCAGATTCTAAAGAGTACGAAAAAATATTTGCAAATGTTCAAAGTTTATTAGACTTTATCAATGCCCAAAAATAGTGTTTTTATCAACGCTTTTGAGTCGGTTTGTTGTGCAGGGGAAAGTAGCGAAACACTGTTTGAAGCGATTTGTGCGCAACAAAGTGGCATTAAAACTTTTAGTGAATTTATCCAAGACAAACAGATCGCTTTAGGCAAAATCGAGAAATCTTTTTCCATCGAAGCACTTTTAGAGCTTACATGTAAAAAGGTTTTGGAGCAGAGCAATCTTGAAAATTTTGAGAGTACACTCCTTGTTGTCGGCTCTTCTGTGGGTGGAATGCAAACAACGGAGAGTATTTTTTTAAGAGACCATCATTATAAAAACATCGACCCCAAACTTCATACGATTGACGCTATCGCACACATTCTTTCTCAGAAATTTTCGCTCAAAGATGACATCTCGTTTTCAACCGCCTGTACCTCCAGTGCCAATGCTTTGGGCTATGCGTACGAGATGATCGCCAAAGGTGTTTATGAAAATGTTTTGGTGGTGGGCTTTGATACACTTTCCTTAACGACCATACGTGGGTTTGATGCGCTTGGTGTGCTGAGTTCTCGCGCGTGTCAGCCATTTGATGTGAATCGAGATGGGATGAATGTGGCTGAGGGAATTGCTGTTTTGTTGCTCCAAAACAAACCTTATAAAGAGGGCATCGAACTTTTGGGTGTGGGTTACAGCTCTGACGCGCATCACATGGCACAGCCAAGTCCTGATGGTGCAGGTGCACTTTATGCGATGCAAAAAGCATTGAAATGCGCCAATGTTGAGCCTCATACGGTGGGTTACATCAACGCGCATGGTACGGGAACAACCGCCAATGATGCAAGCGAAACCAGTGCCATTGAGGCGCTTTTTGGAAGTCATGCATATGTGAGTTCAACCAAATCCATTACAGGACATACGCTAGGAGCGGCAGGTGCGCTTGAAGCGATCATCTGTGTTATGGCGCTTCAAAAGCAGATCATTCCTCCTAACACGAATCTTTTTGAGCCTGAAAATAAAACGCTTAACTTCGCATATAAAGTCAAAACGCAACCCTTTCGTTATGCCCTGAGCAATTCGCTCGCGTTTGGTGGGAACAATACCTCACTTCTTTTTGGACTACCCCAATGAAGGTCAATTTAGAGATTTTAAGCAGTGCTTATCTGCTAGGCGAGAAAAGTTTGGAACTGCCTCGTATTAAAGAGTTAGTGCCTCAAATGATGGTGCGCCGAAGACTGACTAAAGCGGCTAAAATTTGCGTAGAGTTGTTGAACAGTGTCGAGCATTTTGAGGGTGGGCGTATCCTTTGTGGTAGTGCTTTTGGCGAACTTGAAACCACCGCCAATATTTTAAATGCCATTAAAGATGAACAGCCTTTAAGCCCGACTGATTTTCAAAATTCGGTTTACAATACTGCTGTTTCATACCTCTCCATTTTGTACCAGAATCACAATGAGATTTTGACCCTCTCTTGTGGCGATAAAACGTCATTGAATGTTCTTAAAGCGGGAGCGCTGAAAGCGTTGGATGGTGATGTATTGCTTCTTTTGTGTTTTGAAACATTGGATATCCCAAACATCGAGCAGGTCAATCGCTGTATTGATTACCTTGAAAGTGGCGTGGCATTGGTGGTGCGTGCAACCGAAAAAAAAGCGACGTTGAGTCTTCAAAAAAGCGAGCTTGTGGGTGTTGCAAACTCCATCAGTGAGATGTTGCATGTAGCGCAACAGGCACCCAAACTTGCGCGAGCGATTGTCGAAGTGAACTTATGAATTTACCGCATCTTCCACCCATTCGTTTTGCCAAAGAGATGCTTACATGTAAAGAAAAACGAGCTTCCGTGCTGTGTGAATTTCCATGTTTGCCAACTCTGCCGATGCTCACCGAAGCTGCCGCTCAAGCCTCCTCAGCCTTTGCAAAGTCTGATTCACTCCAAAATGGTTTTTTGGTTTTGATCAAAGATGTCTTTTTGCATGTAAAGGTGCAAAGCCTAACATGTGTCGTTGTCATTGAGGAGCGTTTATCGCTTGGTAACTCTTCTGAGTTTTACTTTGAAGTGTTTGAAAAAGAGGGCGGTGTACTGTGCGCCAGTGGATCGTTGATGATCGTATTAGAGGCAGTATAAAATGAGATTTTTTCTACTCTTCTGGTTTTGTATTTCGACACAACTTTTTGCAGAAGGCTTGCGTGGAACATTTATAACAGAGCCTGTTTTTAATGCTTCTGTGTATATGCAAACGATAGGAGATTCAAAAAATCCCGTTGTGGTTTTAGTGCATGGACTGGGTGATGAAGCTTCAACTATTTGGGAAAGCACGATTGAGCTTTTAAAAAATGATTATTGTGTCGTAACGTTTGATCTGCCAGGATTTGGGCAGTCGAGTAAATCGAATGAACTCTATTCTCCTCTAAATTACGCCAAGTTCATTCATTATGTGGCTCAAACGTATGTTAAAAAACCATTTCATCTGGTTGGTCACTCCATGGGTGGGGCGATTGCTCTGAAGTACACCAGTATGTACCCTTCCGATGTAGCGAGTTTAGTGCTCGTAGATGCTGCTGGCATACTGCATAGATCAGAGTACAATAATTTTTTAGTGCAAAGCGGTGTGAATGCTTTTTTTGATGAACAAAATGGTTTGATACAAGGACTCCAAACGCAAAAAGTGACCTCTTTTATTGACAAAATGGCAGAGAAAATTGATCGAAAAATGTCTTTAGATATGGAAGTGGTTTTAGCAAATGAAGACCTTAGGGCCAGCATTTTAGGAGGCAGTCCTATTAGCATCGCAGCAGTTGCACTCGTAGAAGCAAACTTCAATGGCATTCCCCAAAAGATTGATACACGCACAACGATTATCTGGGGTGAAACCGATAGTATTGCACCTATTGAAACAGGTTATGTGTTGCATAAATTGATGCCATCTTCTTCTTTGAAAATTCTCTCCAATACAGGGCATGTCCCTATGTTAACCAACGAAAAAGAGTTTTTTAAAATCTTATGGGCACATCTTAAAGCTCAAGAAAAGGCTTCTAGACCTATTCAACCCAAAAATACCCAAAGCTATAATGTTAAAATTAAAGATGTTACAGATAGAGTCTATACGGGTAAAATAGAGAGTATGACAATACGAAATTCGCAAAAAATTATTATTAAAGATGCATTGATCGAAGAGTTGGTAGTGTACAACTCAGATGTTGAGATCATTAACAGTACCATCAAAACAGGGAAAACGGTAGCGATAGCTGCTCAAAATGCCAAAATCTCTATTGTGGCAAGCACTGTTTTTGGGAAAATAAAACTGCACAATGCAAAGCTTCATCTTCTAGGAATTACGATGGATACGCTTGACAAGCCCATAGAAGCACTTTCGCCCTCAATGGTTTTCTTCTCTTTGTGTGAGATTAATGATAAATTAATTCACGGAAAAGAGATTTTAGGGTTACGCTAAGTGAAAGAAGCCTATTTATGGGCTCTTGAATACTACTTACTCAGTTAAATTTAATCTTAATATCAATAAAATGAATTTAAATTTTTTTAAAGGATTGCAATGAAAAAACTCGTTATGTTGGCTTTAGCTTTTGGTTTGAGTATCGCATTTTTTGGTTGTGGAACACCACCTGTGTATAATGTAAATAACAACGCAATTGCTGTTGCTGCCGATAAGAAGGCGACGATGTCAGATGTTGAAAAAGCGATTATGCGTGCAGGTGGAGGACTTGGTTGGATCGTTAAAAAAGAGAAAGAGGGACTTCTTAAAGGAACACTTATTCTTAGAACGCATACCGCAGTGGTTTCAATTGCATACACTACAGAAGAATATAGTATTAACTACGAGAGCAGTGTCAATCTAAATTATGATCCTGCTAATAATACCATTCATAGTAACTACAATGGCTGGATTCAAAACCTCAATAAAGCAATCCAAGTTCAACTAAGCTTGCTCTAAACAGACTAGAAGGGAGTTTTTTCAACTACCCTTCTAACATACACTTATTTTATCTCAGTTTTTGCTTGCGCACTATACTCTTTGAGCGCTTTTTGCATCACTTCTATATAGTTACTCTCCATGCCCGTTTGGAATGAATCTGCCGCTTTTACATGTAAGCTATATATTTCAGGTGTTCCCTCTTTTTTAAGGTCAACGGTGGTTTCAATCTCACAGCTGATAGAAAGTGCCAAAAATCCCATATTCATCCAAGACCAAAATTTGAGAATTTTAACATCGGCGATGTAGGTTTGAGGTGTGACTTGCTCTTTATTTTCAATGACTTGGTACCCTTTATCCATTAAAGCCTCTTTGAGAGAATCTTTAATGACGCTCGAAACGCTTTGGTTTTCATTCAGAAGTATGTCGCCAAGTGCCATACCATAACCATTGCGTTTTCTACCAACAGCACGCGCTTTGATGGCATCACTTTGTGGCTCAGAAGGATCAAGTGAAGGGATGCTCGGTTCGGGTGGTTTGATCTCAAAAACGCGCTTATCGACCACAGAATTGATGTAAACCTGCTTGCCATTGGATGGCACAACTTCAGCTTTAGTCGTGGCTGGTACTTGCAGTGCAACTTCTCCACGTTTGGTAGCACAACCCGTGAATAGAAGGGTGCTGGTAGCGAAGGCGAGGGTGAGAAAAGATCTTAAGACAATTTTCTTCATAGAACTCCTTTAAGAATAAGATTGGTATTAATTAAAGTGGCATACATTTTTTGCCCATCAACGTGGTGGAGATTTTATCGACCACTTTGAGTTCAATCGGTAGATTGATTTTTCCTAATTTTTGTTTGATGGTGCTTTTGATCTCTTTGAGTGTGATGGGATGGGTTGCTTCAAGAAAAACTTGAATGACTTCATCTTTCAGCTCGGCATTGTTGTGTTTGACATGCACAAGAGCTTTTTCAATGCCCTTTATTGCTTCTAAAATCTCTTCAATTTGTGCGGTAGCGTAGCGTTTGCCAGCGATTTTCACGATATTACTGCTTCGCCCTATGAGTTGAAATTTTCCATTTTCTATCAAAGCATAATCAAAACTCTGAATCTCCCCACCTGTTTGCACAAAACCCTCTTGCCACAGGGTTTTTGAGATAAAAGGGGAGCTTACATGTAAAAGCCCTTCGGCATTGAGTGAGACTTCCACGCCATGAAACGGTGTCCAAAACATGTCATCTTGTTTTTTAAAGGCGATGCTTCCACACTCGGTCGAGCCAAAAAGCTGAATGAGTGTGGTGTTGAATGTGTCGGTGAACTCTTTGGCAATTTCGGGAGGCAATGGTCCTGTGGAGCTGATAAAAATTGTTTCGCTTAGGTCTTTGGTTTCATCCAGTCTTAAAAGAGACTTGATGTAAAGTGGTGTGGTGACGATGAGGTGATGAGGCTTAGCAAGCTCAAGCAAGTCGTGTGGTAGAAAATGCTCTTTAAAAACCAAATCAACATCCAGTTTAAGCGGAAGCAACAGTGCCGCTAAAAAGCCGTAGATATGAATGAACGGAACCGTTGCCACCACTTTTTTGATCTGAAAATTTCCAAATTCTCGCACCAACGCTGCCATATCTGTTTCGATGTTTTCCCTACTTTTAAATGCACCCGTTGGAAAGCCTGTGCTCCCTGAGGTGAAAAACATGGCGGCGAAGTCAATGTCGTTGAATGTTTCAGCGCCCAGTGATTCGATTTTCTCTTTTAAAGCGAGATTCTCTTGGTCGTACAAAATAGGTTTTGCATCTGAAAGGTAGGCTCTTAAAATCTCTATAGCATTCTCTTCTTTGGTTTTTGAGGGGACAAAAATGACTTGGTTTTTGAGTGCCCAGTCTATGAGATTCTCACTCTTATAGACGTTTTCACTGCCATCATCGTTTAGTATGACCAGACGCATTATCGCTTTCTCCCCATCAATAAAACTAAAATAGCTACTGTCGCAAGGCATGAAACCAGACCCATGGCATGAAGTGCTCCAATGTCACTAAATACAAGCACGCCAAAGCCCGCAAACGTGTCAATAATGGAGAAAAAAATCGCACTTCTGGTTCCATCTTTGAAGCTATCCTCACTGCTCATATAAATGCCATAGTCAATGCCAAAAAGCATCATGATAAACAGCATAAAAATATGAGCAATCGTAAATGTCCCCATCAGCGCAAAGAGTAAAATAAGCGCCGTTGGTAAGAGTACAAAACTAGAGCTGAGTGCGATGGTTTTTCGACACACCATCCAGAGCATGAAAACGATAAATGTAATGGCTACAATGCCACCAAGAAGGAGTTGATGTGCAATTTTTTGCAGTGCGTTAAAGAACATCTCTTTGGCGTCGATGGAAGAGGCAAAGGTAAATTGTGTCACTACGTTTCGATCACTGTTTTTCACCAAAGCGTAGGTGTAGTATTTTCCCTCTTTGAAGGCGACATCAAAGCCCATTTCACGAAGTTGCTCTAAAGAGAGCTCTTGATAATTTGGGTACAAAAGTGCTTCGCTATAGGCATTTTTAAAGAAGCCCGCGCGAAAGCCCAGTTTTGTGGCTTCTTCTTCGATTTGTGCTTTTCTCTCGTTTAGATGTAATGCTTCAAGTGCTTTTTTTCGTTGTTCGTAAAACGATTTGTCAAAAAAGTAAGAAAGCGGTGCGGTGGCATTTTTAAAGCTTTTTTGGATGGTATTGCTATGTACTATAAGCTCATCGATCGAGTCTGCTTCGATGAGAAGCGGCATGAAACCCTCTTTTTTGATCGCATCTTTGAAGAATTTTTCCTCTTTCATCAAAGTGGTGTTTTGGTAGTCAAGGTTTTTGATATTAGTATCAAGTTTTATAAAAGGAATGCTTAACACAATGGCTAACAACGAAAGTAGGGCAATGGCACGGTAGGGTAATGGGATGGAGACGTGAAATTTGGTATAGGGTTGCGCTTTTTTAAAACCAATGAGTGGAAAAAGAAACACAAATTGAAGGTAAGAGAGCACAAGAGAGATCATCGCAAAAACACACACTTGCTGGATGAGAGGAAAATCGACCCACACAAAGATCAAAAAGCCCCCAAATGTGGTGAGAAAGCCGTAAAAAACTGAGGTATTGAACTTTTTTTTACGTTCATAATGCCCGTAAAAATAGTAGTGGAACATGTAGTCAATCGCCAACGTTCCAATAGCGTTTCCAAAGGCTAAAACAAAGACAGAGACTTCACTCCAAATCATGCCAATAAGCAAAAACGAAAGCAGTGCTGAAGTGGCAAGTGTGGCAATGGTGTTGATGAGCAGGTAGATGTTTTTGATGATGAAAATATAGAGGACAATCAACAAGATGGTTGAGAGGACAATCAAAAAGGTGACATCATCTTGAATCTTTTGAGAATTTTCCACAAAGTAAAATGTCGGGCTAAAGACGCGAACCTTGTCTATGCTAGCCAGCTCTTTATGCACAAGCGTATAAATTTTTTCATAACTTTCGATGGTGTTCGAGGTATCTTTAATGCTCAAAACGCTGAGGTAGCCAAAATCGCCTAGCGCTAAGTGTCCATCGCGAATGTTGATGGGAATCTTTTGCTCTTTTGGGCTGAAGTAACCCAGCGGATCAGAGGCATCTATGGTCGTATAGTAGGGATTATGTGTCATTTTTTCATAAAGCGCTTTGAGCGTTTCATGGATGCCAACTGAGTCATCTTTGTTTAAGTTTTTCAGATAAAAAGCGTTGTTTTTGGTGTATTCTATCAGCTTTGCGTTAGGGGCAATGCTGCTTTCTAGCTTTAAAAGATTAGATGCGAGTAGTTTCTCTTCGATGGTTTTGATTTTGGCAAGGGAGTCTTTGTCAAACCCTTCGGTAGCGATGAGCACTTCTTTTGAATTTTTGAAATGCGAATAGATCTCAAATGCCTCTTTGCTCTTCCCCTCAGGTAAAAAAGAGAGCAAGTTCGTGGAAACGTGCACGGAATTTTGGTAGAAGAAAAAAAGTACGCCGACAAAGGTAAAAAGGGCAATATTGAGGGTTTTAGTCCAAAATTTCAATGGTGATCCTATCGCCGTTTTTAATCTTTACCTGTAAAGATTTTAGCTTCTTTGCCTGACGTACGATACGCACCTCTTCCAGCACTTCGGCTGCCACACCTTTGGGGATTAGCAGTGTCTCATCGCCCTTAGTTGTTGTATCAAAAAAGGAGTCAAGCAAGACACTGTTTTCATCATGTACCGCTTTGATAATCATAAAAAAATAGTTCAAGGAAGGCATACTTTGGGCATCGACAGCCCGATAGCCATTTTGGTCTTGAATGGTGAGCTTTTCTTCAAAATAGGTCAAAACTTTGGATTCGGGTTTGACGTACTCGATGATGATATTTTGCTCTCCAAAAGTGATGAAGCCCTCTAGCGTGACGTTTTTATCAAGCGCAAAGAGGTAGCGTGTCTCTTTGAAGTTTGAAGCAGTCGCTCCAAAAAGAGCAAGTGAGCACAATAGGTATAACGCGAAGGCTTTCATGCGTTAGTTCCGTCTTAAAAAGATAAATTGACGATGTAAAAACTGCGCAATCCCGCCAATGATAAAAACCATGTACCAGCCAAATGAGGAGTAGATAATCCAATACGCATCATTTTTGAGTAGTAAAATACCTGCATGTAAAAGAATATTGACACATGCAAGGGCTATCCAAAAAAGCGTTGAGCGGTTGATATACACCTCTTCTTTTTCACTAAGAGGTCGTTTATGAATTTTCCGTGCAAAGTGCAAAATGATAGAATCATTGTCAAAATAGCTCACAATCAAGAAAAAGATAAATGCCAGTGAGATCAGTAGGGGTAAAAACTTGAGGACTAAAAAATCATTCAACAAAAATGCACCGATGGCAACGGTGATATAAAACAGTGGAAACAGTGTTGTCTTAAGTACCTTTTGTTTCAGGCTTATGAACCAAATGAATCCAAAACAAAAAAGTCCAATTGAAACAGTCTTAATGTCAAAATAACTCAGCAACACCACAACAACGGGTGCGTATAAAAACGAAAAAAGTATGTGCATTATCTTACCATCCCACCACTAATATTGATCACTTCCCCATTCACGTAGGTTGCTTTATCGCCTAAAAAGAAGACCACTTCAGCAACCTCTTCGGGTTTACCTAAGCGTTTGCACGGAATGATATTCGTGATGCTTTTATCCACATTGTGGATCATTTCTGATTCTATAACCCCTGGGGCTACTGCATTGACTCTGATATTATAGCGTGCTACTTCCACACAAAGCGCTTTGGTGAAAGCGATGATGCCACCTTTGGTGGTTGAGTAGTTGACTTGCCCACCATTGCCCACCAGCCCTGAGATAGAGGAGACATTGACGATGGAGCCCACTTTTTCTTTGATCATATTGGGCAGAATTTGCTTGGTGACATAAAAAAGGCTGTTAAGATTCGCGTCCATCACATCACTCCACTCTTCTTGTTCCATAAAGAAAAACAGTTTGTCTTTGGTGATGCCCGCATTGTTCACCAAAACATTTACGTGTAAAGATTCTAAGGCGTGTTTGACTTCCTCTTTTTGGGTGATGTCAAACTGGATAATCTCACCATTTTTGATCTCTTCAAGAAGCGCAAGCGCTTTGTCTTTTTGGCTTTTATAGTGAATGTACACAAAATAATCCTCTTTGGCAAAGTAGCGTACAATGGCAGCTCCAATGCTCCCAGTCGCTCCTGTTACCAGCACTTTTTTCATGCTAAAGCTCCTTTGCAAAGAATGTTTTGAATCTTCACGATGTCAACATCCATGCGTCTGTCTTCTAACAGTGGTTTGGCGTGTGCTCTAATCGCGTCGTAGTGTTTGAGTAGGGTTGGCGAAACGTCTTCTTTGCCTCTGATGTCCACCGCTTGTGCCATACCCAAAAAGGCGATGCCAAGCATCAGCTCAAGGGGTTCCATCATCTTTTTAAAGTCCAGTGCCGCAGTCGTTCCCATGCTCACTTTGTCTTGATTAAGAGACTCTGTAGGGCGAGAGTGAATGGAGGCAGCGGTAGTATTTTTGATGACATCAGCACTGAGAGAACTCAGCGTTATTTGCATCGCTTTAAAGCCGTGGAAATAGTGCTCTTTGGAGAGTTTGAGGTTTTCACCAAGCCCTCGGTTAAATTTGTGATCGACCAGAAGCGCAAACTCTTTATCGAGCAGGTCAGCAAGATTTGCTGCGCAGATTTTGAGCGTGTCCATCGCGTGAGCGACGTAGCCACCGTAAAAATTGCCTGAAGTGTAGATTTTTTGGTTTTTACCATCAATGAGCGGGTTGTCATTGACCGAGTTGATCTCTTGTTCGACCCATTTTTTAGAAATCTCTAAATTATCGCGAATCACGCCTAAAACTTGGGGTGCGCAACGCATTGAGTAGGTGTCTTGGATGTTCAGATCATTGTCGGCAAAGAACTTGTCATAGCGGTCATCGCGCCCGTGGGTGAGTTTGGAGCCTTCTATTTTAGCCTTGATATTGGCGGCACTTTGAATTTGTCCACTAAAAGGCTTCGCCTCATGCACAAACGAATCTAAAGGCGTGGTGTCGCCCAAAAGCACTTCAAACATGCCTGCCACAAAAGACTCCATACTTGCAAGCAGTACCTCAAATCGCTCTAAGCACGTGAGGGCAATCGCGCTCATAATCGTTGTACCATTCATAATCGCAAGCGCCTCTTTAGGTTTAAATACATAAGGGGTAATGCCAAGCTTTGCATAGACTTCACTCGTTGGCACTATTGTGCCTTCATACCATACTTCTCTCTCGCCCGCGATGACCGCGGCAATGTAGGAAAGCGGTGTCAAATCGCCACTCGCACCCACTGATCCCAAAGAAGGAATCACAGGGATAATCTCTTTTTCAAGCAAAAGCTCAAGACGTTGTAAAAGCTCATACGAGATACCAGACTTGCCTTTGGAGAGTGAAATCAGTCTGCAAATCAGTGCGTAACGAGAGGTTTGAGGAGTTAAAGATGCTCCAACGCCACAGCCATGAAAGCGGTAAAGGTTCTGTTGCAAAATGGCGCTTTGCTCATACGTAAGGTAGTTTTTACCACTGGCGCCATACCCTGTGGTAACGCCATAAATGGGTTTGCCTTTTTTGATTTCATTCATCAAAAAAGTATGAGAAAGTGAAAAATTCTCTTCAAAGTGGGTATTGTTTGAGATATGAACACTGCTGGCATTGCATATCTCTTCTAAGCTGATGTAACGATCATCTATGGTTAATGTCATGCTTTTTCTTTCCAAAAAGGATATAAGTTGAACCACTGTTTAGGACTTTGAACAACAAGCATTGCTATAAAGTCAGCATAAATTTGCATTGCTCTTTCGATCTCTTCTGTTTGGTGGTTGTTTTTGTCCATGGTGATTTTAATAAAGTCTATTTTATAACATTGTGGCTTTTGATACACAACGCCAAGTGCTATTAGAGGCTTTTCGGTTTTGTAAGCAAGGTAAAAAGGGTTTTTATTAAAGTTGGCTTTTTGACCAAAAAAATCGACAGCTTGGGCATTTTTAGTATCGGTTGCACGATCTCCCATCATCGCAACGACCTCGTCTCTTAGTAATGCAGCGGCAATTTCAAGTGAGACAAAAATGCCTCCTTTGGCTAAATCAATAATGTGGATATTGCTTTTTCGTGTGTGCAAACTCTCTTCAATGTGTTTGATCTCTTGCAATAAAACTTCTTGCATAACGATGTTAATTTTAAGATCTTCGAAGCAATTCCCCGCCGTTGACCAACCCCCAAAATGGGATAAAAGCAATATAGAACCAGAATGAAGTGTTTTTAAAAGTGCTTTTTCATTTTGAATTTCAAAGGTATAATCTTTAGGGCTTACTTTAGAGACAAAACGGTCGCACATGGAGATAGCAAAATGACGTAAATGTTCAAAATAGACCCAATGATTAAAAGGTTTGTTGATGTGTTTATAGTAGTCGCGTAGGGCTTCTTTGACATTACCAGCAACCAAGAAATAAAAAAAGGTCACGGGATACATCAAGTAATAAATAAAGGTATAGCCAAAGAGTTTATAAAAAGTAAAAACGAGTTTAATGCTCCAACCACTGCCGCGCTGTTTCGTGCTCATTGGTACCTTTTTTTGAGGAAAAATTTCCACGGTAAAAGCTTGACATGTACCATAACGATAGCTGCAGTATCCCAAAATTTTTTAAAATGACTCACGCGCTCCTCGGGGGTTGGGTAGTAACACTCGATGATGACTTCTTTAATGAGGCGACCTTTCCATGCGTGTTTGACAAGCACTTCCATCTCCCAGTCAAAGCGTTTGGTTTTGATGATAAGGTCTAGTATGGAAGTAGGGTAAAGTCGAAAGCCAGAGAGTGAATCGGTTATGGTCTGTTCGGTATCCCAACACGCCCAAAAGTTACTAAACCAGCGCCCAAATTTGGAGCCATTTGGGACGTTGTTAATGTCAAAATTGCGCGCACCGATGATGATCTGATCTTTAGCATCACAGGCGTTACATATTTTTTCAATTTGAGAAGCCAGATGTTGTCCATCCCCATCAAGGCTGATAAAATACGAAAAGCCTCGTTTTTGCGCTTCTTTGGCACCTGTGATGATCGCTTCGCCTTTGCCTTGGTTGGTTTCGTGGCGTAATACGGTGAGATTATCGTGTTTGTTTACAAGTGATGAAACATTGACCTCTGAGCCATCATCGACAATGATTAGTTTGTAGCCGCGACTTAGGACATCGTTGGCAACATTGGCAATGGTGAGAGGGTTGTTGTAGGTTGGGACGACAACGACAATATCATCTTTTTTCATAAGTGAGTTCTGCTACTTTTTGTTCATTTTGGCTGACACGAATTTTGAGTGTTTTTTCATTGCTTTGGTATTCAAACCAAAGCACACTTAGGGGAGCAATGTTTTTCAAGAATTTCGCTTTTTTTATTTTTACAATCTCAATGCCTAAAATCTCAGCGCTCATATCCACTAATACAAACCCTGGCGTAATTGGATTGTTTGGAAAATGGGCTTGAAAAATAGGATGCGTTACATCGCATAATTTCACGCAAAAACGCGTTTTTTCTTGACATGTAAGCGTATAAAAATCGGTTAAAATCATACAATCCTTACAAATATTCTTAAATAAACAGGTGTATTATATAAATCTAGCTAAAATAAGAGCTTAAAATAACAATTACTGTTAAGATTTTGTTTACTTTTTGTAGAGAACAAGGGACGTTTAGATGAATCCATTTTTTAATGATAATGATAGCGCATCAGCCATAGAAGCACAGTACAATGCTCAACGCATTGCTTTTGCGCCGATTGTGTTTCAAGTGGCACGCTCTATGCGCGATCTAGGTGTCCTAAAGGCACTTTACGAGCATAAAGAAGGGCTCAGCATCGAAGCGTTGGCACAAGAGACAAATTTGAGCGAGTATGGCATTACAACACTCATTGAAACCAGTCTGAGTGCAGACATCGTCAAACAAAAAGAGGAGCTTTACTTCATCACGAAAACAGGCTACTTTTTACTGAATGACCCTATGACCATTGCCAATATGGACTACAACCATCACGTCAATTATCAAGGACTTTTTTCACTCGATGAAGCGATCAAAAGTGGCAAACCAACGGGGCTTAAAGTCTTCGGCGAGTGGGAGACCATCTACCCAGCACTTTCTATTTTGCCTGAAAATGCCAAACAGAGTTGGTTTACGTTTGATCATTTTTACTCTGACAGCGCATTCCCCGAAGCAGTGGAAAAGCTTTTGAGTCTTAAGCCTCGTAAAATTTTAGATGTGGGTGGTAATACGGGCAAGTTTGCGATGCTGATGGCAAAGAGGGATAAAGCTTTACATGTAAGCATTATGGACTTGCCAGAACAGCTAGCACTAGCTCGTGAAAACATTGAAAAAGAGGGCTTGAGAGAGCAAATTTCGCTTCTACCTGCCAATGTCTTAGCTCCAACACATAGCTTCCCAAAAGGGTTTGACATCATCTGGATGAGTCAGTTTTTAGACTGTTTTAGTGAAGAGGAGATTGTCAACATTTTAAGCAAAGCCAAAGAGGCGATGAATGAGAAGACTTTGCTTTGCATCATGGAACCGTTTTGGGACAGGCAACGTTTTGAAACATCGGCATTTTGCATCATCAACACCTCGCCTTACTTTACAGCAATGGCAAATGGATGCAGTAAGATGTACCACTCTAAAGATTTTATCAAACTGATCGACATGGCTGGACTCAAAGTCGAAGCGATAAGCGATCATTTAGGGGTGTGTCAGAGTATTATGAAAATTAGAAGAGTTTTTATTCACACTTAATGAAGTTATTTTTTACAGCCAATCTCTAAAAAATCAACTTCTTTGAGGTGATAGTGATCATTTCCTAAAGTCAATGCTTTACCTTGATTAAATTCAATATCAGATAGAACATTTTCAATACGAATCAATGCTTTAATTTCATTATTTTTTGTATGAGAGTAGATATAAGCTACGATTCTTTTATAGACAATATCACCTCCATGAAATCCATCAATACATTCACAATCATCTGTCGTGAGAATCGATAAATTATGGAAGTCATAATTTTCTACACCCAATGTTTTAATGTAGTTTCGAAGTAAATCAATATAGGAATAATTTTTATAAATCATATGAGCGTGTACCGTATTTGAAACAGGCGGTATAATCAAAATGAGTTTAGAACCCTTTTTTGTTGTTAAATCAATTATTTCATGCAATAATTTCAGTCTATTGTGTGATAACTGACTACCAAATTGAAATCTTTTGTTACCATCATTGACTCTCTGGAGGGTATCCTTAAAATTTTTATCCTCGGTTGACTCAATTCCAAAGAGAGTCTTGGAATACAAATATGACCCATCTTTTCTGAATCCATCTGATGTTTTAATTGCAGAAAATCCTAGATTGTCATAAGAGGTGTATGGATTATTGATCTGACCGATTTTAAGCATATTGAAAAATGTATTACTAGAGACTTTCCCATTTTGTAAATATTCATATGTTGTGGTGATTTTATTTTTATCAAGTGTCATACCATCATTCAAATGATATTTAAATTCTTTCACTTGTGGAAAAGCTTCATTAAACCACCAAAAATCTAACCCTAAGATGATATATTTGGGAGTATGATAAGAATACATTTCATTCAAAAACTTTATTCCCTCTGTAAGATGGTTCATCGCTCCACCTGCATTGACGAATGATTCATTAAAAGAATCTTCTCTCAATTGCATGACTCTACTGCTACCTAAGGCAACGATATTTGGCTTAATTTGTTTGACCAATTCCATTTTATAACCGAAGGTATTTCGATTGAGGGCTGTTCCGTAAATAGAATTATTTTCAATCTGTCGTTTGACAATACTTTGAAATGAATTGTTCTCGTAATTGGAAGATAAATAAAGATATATCACACTATACAGACTCATAAAAATTATGAGAGGAATACACCATAAGATAACCCATTTTTTGCTACTCAATTTTTAGCCTTTAAAAATTGAAATATAAAAATTCAGAGACATCTTTTAAAATAAAAATGTCATAGATAGCATAGATAAATAAGGCACTGCTAAATAGGACAGTTTTATAATTGAGTGCAAATGAATTCATGACAGACATGGAATTTTTAAACATTAATACCAGAATAAATCCTACCGACAACCATGTATACACAGAATAATGCCCCCCTATATTTTGAGAAAGTCCACCAAATTTTATTCCGTATTGACCTAGGAATGTCAATGTATTGCTTAACACATTAGGCAATACTATACCACTTAACCCAAACATTCCACGCAAGACCTTAATTGCATCACTCCACTCTTTGGCTCTAAAAAAAATCCAACTAATATTAATAAAGTTAAATGTGATGATCCATGCGATGATGACATTTAATTTCCCTCCAAGTAATTGCCAAAACCTATGAACGATTAAAGCAAATCCATGTAAAAATCCCCAAAAGATAAAAGTCCATCCAGCCCCATGCCACAATCCGCCGATTAAAAATGTCATCATTAAATTGCTATAGGTTCTAAAATGCCCTTGTCGATTGCCCCCTAATGGAATGTAGATGTAATCTCTCAAAAATCGACTCAGTGTTATATGCCATCTTTTCCAAAAATCTTGTATATTCGTTGCTTTGTAGGGTGAATTAAAATTTATGGGTAATTTAATATTAAATAAAAGCGATACTCCAATGGCGATATCGGTGTAAGCGCTAAAATCAAAATAAAGCTGAAAAGTATAAGAGAGTGATGTAGCCCAAGCCTCAAACAAGGTAAGCACAGTGGCTTTATCAAATCCTTGTATCGCCCATAGTGCAAATGTATCTGCAATAACGACTTTTTTAAATAATCCAATAGAAAATAAAAATAATCCTAAAGCGATATTTCTGTAATGAATGATTTTATTTTTCATATTGGCAAATTGAGGCATCATCTCTTTGTGGTGTAAAATAGGTCCTGCTAACAAATGAGGGAAAAAGGTTACAAATAACATATATCGCATAAAGTCGTATTCTTTGACTTCATTTCTATATGCGTCAACTAAAAATGCAATTTGAGTAAATGTAAAAAAACTTATCCCTAAGGGTAGTATGATATGTGGCAATGGTAAAGAGGTTTCAAAAATTCCATTGAAATTTTCTAAAAAGAAATGAGTGTATTTAAAATATCCGAGTAAACCGATATTGCAAAGAATACCAATAAGTAATAATTGTTTTTTAGAAACATTTTGATGCTCTTTTGTTTTTGCAAGGGATGTCCCTATCACATAGTTAAATAAAATTGATAGTAAGATCAATGGTAAATAGACTATATCCCACCAACTATAGAAAAAGAGTGAAGCAAGAACTAAAAATCCTTTGGATGCCTCTGTTAATTTTTTCTTATTTAAATAAAAATATATAAAAAAAGTACATGGTAAAAATAAAAAAATAAATTCGTAACTATTAAATAACAACATAATTCCTTAAAATTATAATCATTGCGTAAGCGATAAGAGAAACAATTTTATCTGTAAAATATGAATTTTAGACATGCCATAATGCTGAATTTTAAGCGTTAGGTCTCATTTTGAGAGTACTTTCTGTTTAGTCCTATGAGATTATATTGTTTACATCATTATATCTTCTTTCAAGATCAAAAAAACTTTAGCCGTTTTCCGTCCAGTCAAACTCCATTTGTCTGGCGGTATGGAGGGCTAAGTCTCGATTTACAAGACGTTCGACAAGGTGCAGGCTCATATCGATACCAGCAGAAATACCAGCGGATGTGACGATAGAGCCTTCATCAACCCAGCGCATTTGCTCTTTAACATCAAGGTGTGGAAACATCACGCGAAGGTCTTCTATATCCTCCCAGTGTGTGGTTGCAGATTTTCCTTCCAGCAGTCCCGCTTTTGCTAGTAAAAATGCGCCTGTGCAGATCGAAGCGGTCAGTTTTGTTTGTTTGGAAATAGAAGCAATCCAGTTAATCACAGAAGCATCTTTGAGCGCTTCTGTGATAACGCCACCAGGAATAAGCAAAACATCGATTTTAGGATGTGTTTTAAAGTCAAAATCAGGGTCTATTTTCAGTCCTGCACGTGCTCGAACAGACTCTTTTATTTTACCAATCGTAAAGACTTCAAAAGGGGTAACGGAAGAGAGTAGGTTTTGTTTTCCATAAACGCGTGAAGCGGTAGTAAACACTTCATAAGGGCCTGCAAAGTCAAGTACTTCGACATTGTCAAAGACAAAAATACAAACGGAATAGGTCATGAAATCTTTCCTCTTTTTTACGTATAGATGACAAAATGGTTTATTTCGCCTTCACGTTTGTACTCCAGTCTCATGCCATGCAAGCGAATCACATGCCATGTGATAAACAGTCCAAAACCAAGCCCACGTGCACTTTTTTGTTTTTTACCTTCTAAAAAGTAAGGCTCAGCGTATCGCTCTATGGGGAACTCAAGTGCTGGGGCATGGTTGGAGATGGTGATGGTATGAAGATCATTACTCAGAGTGACACGGTGGTCATGCGCGTAGTTGACACCATTGTCTAAAAGATTTTTAAGGACCACACCGAAAAGTTCAAAATCGACATTGAGCTCAGCTGGGGTCAGTTTGCAGGTAATGTTCTCGTGCTTATCATCTAAGATATCCAGCGCATAATCCACAACATCTTCGATATGGTAGCGTTTAATATCGAGTTTAAGCTCATCCGCACTGAGTTTTTCGATGCGTGAGAACTCTTCTAACAGCGCTTCTTGACGTTTAAAAACATTTTGAAGAATGTTAGTATACGTTGCATCTTCGATCATCTCCGCAGCCAATTTGCCTTTGGTAATGGGTGTTTTAAGCTCATGCATGATGTTACGCAAAAAGAGTTGCCTTGAATCTCTTAAAGATTTAATCTTAATAACGGCACTGTCAAATTCGTTTGCGAGGGCTGCAATTTCATCTTTTTTACTGCTTTTACACGTAATGTCATAATCCCCATTAGCAAAGTGTTTGATCTTTTCGCGTAGTGTCTTAAGGGGCAAGATACTTCGGATGATACCAATGTAAAGCACAATGACAAAGGCAAAGGTTAAAAGCGGAAAAAGGATTTGTGGAAAAAGCTCTTTTTCAAAAGGTATTTGTAAAACAACAGGCTTATCGTCTCGTTTAAACAAAACTGCATAAAGGTGCATACCATGTGGTACCACGTACATACCAAATCGCAATTTTTCTTCCATCTGTTTCATTGGAAAAGGGCGTGGTGGTTTTGGAAGCTCTAAGATTCTCTCTTGTATTTTTGGATCCTCAATGCGTACAAATCCCATTTCGTTTAGCTTCTCATAGTCTAATTGTTTTGTAGAAAGATCAAATGCGGAACGAACAGCGAGATGTGTATAATCATGCATACGCCTTAACGTATTTTCTCGCTCGTGGATGGAGAGCGAAAAAAAGATCGCGCCAATGCCTAAAAGAGCGAGAGCAAAGATAAGCGTAATGCGCGTGATGATGGAGTGGTACCACCTCATGCTTGAAGCCTGTATCCAATGCCTCGTACCGAGTGAATCAATTTAGGCTCTTTTGAACTCTCTCCTAATTTAGTACGAATACGGCTAATAAGAACATCTAAGCTTCTGCTTTCATTGTCTTCATTAAGGCTAAGCGCACTGTTGAGTAACTCCGTTCGTGAAACGACACAGTTGTTTTTTTTGATAAGGTGTGCAAGAACATCGTATTCAGCGGGTGTAAGCGTGAGGGGTGTATTGTTAAAAAAAATGGTATGGCTCTCTTCTTTGAGAATAAGTACGGAATTTGTCACTTCTTCATGAGGAGAATTACTTTTTTTATAACGCCTGAGCACACTCATAATACGCGCATAAAGTTCTTTAGGCTCATAAGGTTTTGGGAGGTAGTCATCCGCACCTAGTTCTAGCCCTACAATTTTATCTTCTAAATCACTACGAGCGGAGGAGATGATAATAGGTATATCACTTTTAGTGCGTACCTCTTTGCAAATTTCCAGTCCATCCATTCCTGGTAATGAGAGGTCAAGAATGAGTAGGTCATATTTTGTAAGGCTTAAGGCACTAATACCAAGGTATGGGTCATCGTAATTGGTTACGGTGATGTTATAGCGTTTTAAAAAATTGCATAAAATTTCTGCTAGTTCGACATCATCCTCGATCATTAAAAGATTGGGCTGCATTGGGGTGTCCTTAGAATTTGTCTGAAATAATGATACACCTACTCTCTGAATGGTTTGTTAATGCAAAAACCACAGAGCAATTTTTCACCCTCTTCATCGATGAGGAATTTATAAAGATGAAAAGAACTTTTGAGACCTTCCGAAGTGGGTAACGTTATCTCATGTTGCGTAATGCCTTCATAGAGGGAGAGGCGATCTGTTTCAGCAATTTCATGAGCCGTCTGTGCATCAAAAAGATCCGCAGCACTTCTGTTTTTCCATGTTTTAAATCCCAAAAACTGCTGGTATGCTTGATTCATATACAGATAGTTTCCATGTGCATTCTTGATAAAAGAGAGTGCTGGGATATGCTCAACAAAAGCGATAAAACGATCATGTTCAAAGCGTTCCTTAACCTCGTGTGCTTTATGCTCTGTCACATCGCGGATTGTTCCAACCATACGGATAGCATGTTCATTTTTTCCTCGAATGATACGACCTCGAACATTAACCCAACGCAGAGGTTCACTTTGACGGATACGATGATCGACTTCAAAGTGTTCGCTCTTGCCATCCAGATGCGTTTTAAGGCGTTCATTCACGAGTGCCATATCTTTAGAGTGTACTAAATTGAGCCATGAAGCGAGGGTTGAAGGATTTTCAGTGGCTTCATACCCCATAATTTGTTTCCATTTTGGAGCGTAAAAAACAACTTCACTTTTAAGATCCCAATCCCATAGGGCTTCATCACATCCTTCAAGTGCAAGTTCTAATCGTTCTTTTTGGTGCAATAACAACGCTTTGCTTTTTTGTAGGTGTGCGATGTCTACGACGATGGCGACAAAATCCCCCGATGAACCTAAAAGAGGTGCCGTATAGATAAGTGTTTGTTTGACAATGCCATTGTCAAATTGAAGTTCACAAGAGTGTTCACCGTTTTTAGGAAGCATGATTAATAGTTCGGTATTTTCTTTGCTCATGGCACCAAAAGCGTGTGAGAAGGCTTTATTGGTATGCCAGTTTCCATTTTTTTTGTAAACGATGGGCAGAGGCATTGTTTGAAATATCTCTTCTTCGTGCAAAGCAGCATGTTGTGATTTTGTTGGTCTTGTTTGGAGTTTTTGAAGGCGAAAATAGAGGATCACGCAGATAACCAGTAAAAAAGCGATGATAGCAAAAAGGACGATTTGTGGCATACCAACCTCTTTGAAATAGAGTTATCCCGCCTTTAAAAAGCGGGATATAAAGGCAAGAATTATTTTAAAAGCTCTTTTTCTTTTACGATGAATGGTACACCTTTGATGCCTGCACCAAAGTATTTATTTTTGAGTTCATCAATACGAGCTACTTCAGCATCGCTGATTTTTTGCTCATACTTGACGTTTTCATCGTAGTATTTTTTCAAGATTTTGATTTTTTCAGCATCCGTTTTTACTTTGGCTGTTTCATTATAGATGAGGACTGATTTTTCTAAAGAACTTCTCTCATGAACAGGTGTAAAAATGAGTTTGAGGTTGTTGGTTGTAAGACGTTGCTCGATTTGAGCAAGCTCTTGTCTACAGTAAGGACACTCTGGATCAGTGAAGATCACTAACGTGTCTTTTTTAGGATCATTACCTAAATAAACAATGTTTTTCTTCTCCTCTTTTTTGTAGAGTGCTGAAAGCTTTTTCTGAAGCTCTGCCATCTCCATCATCTCTTTGATGCTTCCGCCTTGTTTGATGCTGATAACATCAGGGAAGATCAAATCATCTTTGGTAAAGATGCTGAGTTTTTGTGAACGTGAGCCATCGCTAAGATTTAAAGTCACGAAATCCATGCCATCAATGCCATCAACGCCTTTGCGTGAAACGACTTCGATAGTAATATTAGGTACTTGAATCGTTGATTTAAAGTGTTCAACAATTTGTGCGTCGGTTGCTGCAAAAAGAGTGCTAGAAATAAGCGCAACAAACCATAAAAGTTGTTTTTTCATTCATTTTCCTTGTAAGTTACAGAATATAATCTGCATGAAATGTAAGGTATTATACAATAAAACCAATCATAGTTTGTTAATGAAAGGTCAATGAATGCAAGACAATGCCGATAAAATGGCACTTATAGAAGAAATCGAGATGCTCATAGAATCCGATCCAAATGCTCCTATTTCTTCATTTTCAATGTTAGAGTTTTTAGAACGGGATGATTTGGTTTCAGTGCGCGAAACGCTTTTACGCTCTAAAACCAATCGTTCAGCGGAGAATGAGAAGTGGTTTGATGAGCTGTGTAAAAAGTAGTTACAATCTTTACAGGTAAAGGTAAAGTATGTGTGAAAAATGGGCTTATTTAAATGATATTGCAGGGTGTGATGTCATCTCAGTTTATACACTTCATAATCTTGTTGAAATTGCGTATCTCAAAGAGGGCACACAACAAAGTTTGACTATCAACTTTCATGTAGCGGGTGGGGCGATGGGTTACGTGGAGTATTTTCAGTTAGACTCCATTCCTCTTCCTCCTGCAAAAGTCAAACATGCACTCAGTTCTTCAATTTCAAAGATTTTACATGTAAATCTTTATGCGGAGCTAAATGAGCATGAACACTATGAAGAGTTAGAGTTTGTGTGTGAATCAGGTACGTATTTGCTCTATTTTAGTGACAATGAAGAGGAAGAGCACTACGCTAAAATTGAAAAAAACAAAGCTCCAAGTTTACCAAAAGTCCCAAAAATAGAGGTAACATTGCCACAAGAGCTTTTTAGTGTAGAGTTTTTCAAAGAAAACCTTGCATTTGCACTTTGTGCTCATGGGGAGCAAAAGACACCCCATGGGCTTCCTTACTCGATGCACCTTTTAAGCGTTGCAGGTGAAGTTATTAATGCTATCACTTGCGAGCCTTTGAGTTATGATGAAAATAATGTTGCCATTGCGTGTGCGCTTTTACACGATGTGAATGAAGATACCACAACCGTTATCACCAAACAGAGCCCACTTGCAGGTAATGTGGAAGTGATCGCCAAAGGCGTTGCTGCCCTTACGAAAGATAAAACCCTGCCTTCCAAAGAAGCTCAGATGAGAGACAGTCTAGAGCGACTTAAACAACGTCAAAACTGCGTTGCTATGGTCAAATTAGCCGATCGCATAACCAATCTTGGAGTACCACCGAAGCATTGGAATGATGAAAAAAAACGAAAATACCGTGATGAGGCAAAGCTCATTTTGAGTGAACTTGGCTACGCACATTCATACCTTGCGAACAAGCTTCAAGAGAAAATTGAGGTGTACGAACAGTATAGGTGAAACTGTGGAACGAAGAATGCTTCTTTTGCGTATCACATAGCAAAAGGATGTCATCATGCGTATTTGGATGAGTTACTTCAGATACACCCCTGAGATCATCGCCTTTGTGGCAACCTGTGTTGTTTTAGCAAAGTAGTTTTTTAGGGGTTTTTCAAAGGGAGGTTTTCTCCCTTTTTTTAGTACTTCTTTCCTTCACAAGGGATGAGTTCTTTCTCTTTGATCTCTTCCACAAGTGGTTTCAAGCTTTTCAGTGTAAAGAGTTTTAATTCATTTCCTTTGAGCGCTTTGAGTTCTGAACTAAAGCCATTTTTTCCAAAAATAACATACATGTCAGGTTCGAGTTCTGCTAAGGTGCATTTCTCTTTCAAGCGTGCAAGTTCGGTTTTTTTCACTTTAGCATTGGTGTATTTACAACTTCCTGCGATCAGTTTGCCAGACTTTGTTTTCGCCAAAATATCAATCTCAGCGTTTTTATCCCAATAACTTCCAATCTCAACGATAGGATCTTCACTAAAACTTTTTTTCAAAAATGCTTGGCAGAGTTTTTCAAAAATAAGATCGCTAAAGCCTTGCTCTCGGTTTGAAAATGCTTTTTCAACTTCACTAAAATCGCCCTCTTTGATGGTTTTATAGTACGGTGAAACAAAAGCAAACCAAAAGCGCATAAACGGAGAGATGAAGCTTAATTTATCAGAGTTGTCATCTTCTTCTCTCATGGGACGCTCGAGTGAATATTCAAGCTCTATGAGTTCGCTGCGCAAAAGCGCATGAAGTGCTTCATTGCCTTCTTCACGGCTTAGGCGAGCACGCTTATAGGAAGAATAAACGCGACGATCCCCTGTGGCAGATGCGCTCAAGAGCGCATGGGAGAGTTTGTTACTGTACGTGAGTTTGGTAATGTCGGTATGAATGTAGGTGTAGTTTTTTAAAATCTTGCTCGAAATCAGCTCAAAAAGAGGTTTGGTGGTATCGACATTCCAACTCGTTCCTCCAAAAACACTGAAGTATTCGATAGCAATTTCAAGATCATTGAGTCGATTTTGGTGGTAGAAAGAGCGAAATTGTTGTAGTAGGGTAGGGTGTTTTGACATAAAAAAGAAGCCTTTGATTATTTTTCGTCATTATACACGAAAAAGAGCAGTGAAAATTTTTTCACCACTCTTTCAAAGGGTATTCAATTATTTGGAGTGGCTTCCATCGCAAAATGGAGCATTTGCACTTTTTTTACAGGCGCACAGATAATACTCTTTACTCTCAGTAACTGTAAATGCTTTAGGTGTAAAACCTGAGCCTTTATGGCTGCCATCACACAAAACGGTGCTGGCACTTTTCCCACAAGTACAGAAGTGGTAACTTTTATTGGCTTCGAGCGACATTTTTACAGGTGACATAGTATTTCCTTGTTTGATTTAGTGCATTGGCACATCAAATACTAAAACCCAAGAGGGTTTCAACGCTTTAAGCTCATAGGCTTTACTTTCTGTGATCTGTACTTCATCTCTTTTTTCAAGCACGACACCATCGATTTCAATTTCACCTTCGACAACGAGTACGAGTTTACCACGATTTGAGCTAGAAGGTGCTAAGGAAATTGTTTTACCTTCTTCTAGCTCAGTGGTGGTGATAAACGCCTCTTGTTTGATCGCAATGGAGTTCTCTCTACCATCAGGCGAAACCAGTGTTACCCACTGATTGCTTTTGGCCACATCTCTAAAATCACGTTGATTGTAGAGTGGCTTGCCACCTTTTTGGTTTGGATGTATCCAAATTTGAAACAGCGCAGCGGATTCTTCTTTTGAGGCAAATTCGGAGTGTAAAACGCCTTCCCCCGCGCTCATGTACTGAATCTCACCTGCATGAACTTCACCATGATTGCCAAAAGAATCTTTGTGCACAAGCTCCCCTTTGGTGACGATGGAGATGATCTCCATATCACGGTGCGGGTGCATACCAAAGCCAAGCCCTGCTTCCACGATGTCGTCATTGATGACACGTAATGCGCCAAATCCCATACGTGCGGGATTGTAATACTCCGCAAAGGAGAAACTAAAACGGCTATGAAGCCAACCATGTTCTGCAATGCCTCTTTGGTTGGCTTTATGAATAGTAAATGACATGATTGACTCCTTTACATGTAAAGCTATTATTTTTGTAAAATTCCCTCTAACGCTACGTCGATTTTGACCTCTTCACCCACGATCACACCACCTGTCTCTAGGGCTTTATTCCATGTGATACCAAAGTCTGATCGATTGATTTTACCGCTAAGCCCAAGACCTACACGCTTGTTACCGTAAAGATCCGTTGCACTACCGCCATTCTCGTAAGCTAAAACAACAGGTTTTGTAACGCCTTTCATGGTGAGTTTTCCATAGGCTTTATCACCTTTGATTTCATCCAATGCAAACGTGATGGTTGGGTACTTTGCAACATCAAAAAGATCGGCTGAGCGTAAATGCTCGTCTCTGTCTTTAATACCTGTATCGATGGAAGTTGCTTGAATGGTTCCATTTAAAGATTTAAGCGTTTTGGTCGCTTCATCGTATACAAAACTTCCGTTAAATGTTGAAAAATTCCCTTTTACGGTTGAGATCATCGCGTGTTTAACACTAAAATCCGCACTTGAATGCATAGGATCAACGTTGTAATTTCCAGCGAATAGAGCAGTTCCTGCCAACAAAGATGACGCGAGTAAAGATTTAATTTTCATAATAGTTCCTTTTTTACTAATTAGTAATATTTGAGCAAAAAAATAGCAGACTTACACGAAGTCTATTGCGCTTTTTGCAGTTTTCGTAACAGGTCATACAAGGTGACCAACTCTTCTTCGCTTAACACGTCAAAATAACTCTTGAGATTGGCTGCGTGTTTTCCAAACATACCACCGATAAGCGATTTCCCAGCTTCAGTAATGCTTACGATACGCACACGGCTATCTTCAGGCGATGGAAGTGTCTGAACTAAGCCATCTCTGAGGAGATTTTTGACAACCACAGTGACATTACCTGGAGTGCTCTCAATGAGTTTTGTAATAGCCCCAACTTGCAAATCGCCACGATGGTAAAGGACTTCCAACATTTCAAACTGGTTCATCGTTAAACCGCATTCGTTGATATACTTCAACTCTTTGTTACGGATTTTGGTAAAGGCTCTGAGTATTTGTATCCATGTCTGCATACTTTTATCCGTGCGTTCACCGTAGCTTTTAACTTCAGATCGTAGTTTCATGTTTTCCTTCCTTTGCCGAGATTATATTACTAATTAGTAATAATGTCAAGTGTTTTTTGAAAATGAAACAAAAAAATTATTTTCACCGTAGTATAAACAGCTCTTTTACCTTGATTGTTATATAATTTTGCGCCCTTTTGAAGGCATGATGAATTATGGAGAACACTGTGGAAAATGACACCAATTCGAAATCGGAAGAAAATCTGTTAACGAAAGTTTCAACGTTTAATCAATTTTTAGAGCAAAAAGTTGAGAGTACCTTGTTAAAGTTACTCAATATTGCTCGGTATATTTTTATTGTGATGATGATTGTTTACTTAGGGCAATGTTTTGTGAGTCTTGGTTATAAAATGATTGCATTTACCATTTCACAAGGTGCACTTGATTTTGATTCGATTAAGATCATCTTAACCGATGGTTTGTTTGTCTTGATTGTTTTGGCGATTGTCAAAACACTTTTTATTCAAGATGGATTCGACTATGCGATTACTTTCCTTGAGATCTCATTTGTTGTGCTGGTGAGAAAGCTCATCTTACTTGAAACCGATCCATCAGAGACAATGATTTTGTTAGTACTTGGAATCACATCAGCAATGTTTTTTATTTTGATTGTTTATATTCATGGATTGAAACATAAATGGGCAAAAGAGAAATGTGCGGAAACAAGAGTCGAGTAAATATCGACTCTTTTAGATCAGAACCCTTCTATTTCCCTCTTTTTTAACATCATCAAAATTATCGAGATAGTCAAGGTATGCCACTAAGTATTTTCGGCTCATATCGAAATGCTCTTTGAATGCCTTAATGTCAATGCCTTCACATTTACGCATAATATCCCTTAAATGCGCCATCATAGCACTGAGTGCAATGGTGGTGACAAAGAGGTTATGCTCTAATCGTACGACTTTTTTAGCCCGTGTGAGGCTTTTGAGCGCATCATCACCCATTTTACGGTCAATGTCGAGTTCATCGTAGATGTTATAGGGTGCATCGGGTGTAAATTCGGCTCCTAGTAAAATGCCATAGAGTTTATCTTCGATGAGTGTTTCGATATTGTCGATGTCAATTTGGGCATTTTTATAAATACCATTGACAAATTCAAGTACACCCTCATCGCAAAGTTTTTGCAGTACACTCTCCACCAAAGCAACACTTGCCCATTTGAGTTTTAAGGAGAGCGAATTGGCGGAAAGGAGGGCATACGCATTTTTAACGTAAATGGCTTGAACGATGCGCTCCAACTCATTTTTCATGGAAACGGGGTAGAGAACTAAGCCTTTTTCATCGACAAAAACGTCACTCATTTCATGAGCGATAGCGATGGCTTCTTCATGATTTAGCCCAAAGCGTTGATTGGAGGAGATGAGTCCAAAGCCGTGTTTGTGCATCTCCACTAAAATGGTAAAGGCGCTCTTAAAATCTTTAGAATCAAGCGCTTTAAGAAGCTCTAATTTAACCTTTTTTTTCATGGGGTCATTGATAGGATTCAGTATACGACCACCACCAATGGTACGACCACTCGAACAGATGATGAAAGGCTCATCATGGACTAAAAAGAGCTTGTGATTAAATTGCAGTTTCGCATAGCCTTTGTCTGCTTTTTCTTCATTTTCGTAAAATAAAATACGCGCTTCAACTTGCTTGGTTCCGACATAGAGTATCACTTTAACATTGTGTTTGAGCGTATGCCCTCCAATGCTCTCTACCCAAACATCGGCGCAGTCAAAACCGCGAATGAAGCCTTTTTTACAGAGCAGTGCCCCTTTCTCAAAAGAGGTTTTTTGGGCATTTTGAAGGTTAATGGCCGTTCGCTGAGACGAATACGCCACTTCGACGTCATGGTCATGCACTTGAAGATTGCGGATGACAAACTCTTTTTCTAACTCTGGTGCAAAGAGCTTTTCACCGACTTTAATGGTTCCATCCAAAACGGTTCCCGTAACAACGGTTCCAGCTCCAGCGATGGAGAAAGAGCGATCCACGTAGTAACGAAAGAGTCCATTGCTCTTTTTAGGCGTTACGGGAAGATCAAAAAGTGCCTTTTTTAGGGCTTGAATCGAAGCAACATCGTAAACACTCACGGGGATAATCTCCACCAAGTGAAGGTTTTGAAGCGTTTTGAGATGTTCGGCGATTTCGTATTTTCGCTGTTCTATGACATCAGGCGTTGCAAGGTCTTTTTTGGTGAGTGCTATAATGATATTTTTCACATGCAAAAGATTGAGAATCTCTAAATGCTCTCTCGTTTGAGGCATAATGCCCTCATTGGCATCGACAACGACCAAGCTAGCGTCAAATCCAAACGCTCCTGCGATCATGTTTTTGAGGAGTTTTTCATGCCCAGGAACGTCGATAAAAGCAACATTCTTCGTCTCATTTTGCATACTTGAGAAGCTGAGATTGATGGTGATACCTCGGCGTTTTTCTTCTTCTAAACTATCTCCCTCAAAGCCAGTGAGTGCCGTAATAAGAGCAGTTTTACCATGATCAACATGTCCTGCGGTTCCAACGATACTGTATTCCATTATTTCTTGCCTATAATAGTTTCTATGATAGTGATAAGTTTTTCTTCCGTACTTGGAAGAATAGTGCGAAAATCGAGTAAAAATTGATCATTCTCAATACGCCCAATGACTCTCGCTTCTCGAAATTTTTTCTCTAAAGCAGTCGCTTTGCCTTTGATGTGTAGGGCGATGGTAGGAAAGCGGCGATTGGGTAGTGTGCCTCCGCCCATATAGGTTTCACTCTCTACGATTTCGCAATACGTTTCACCTATTTTTTCTCTAAGCGCTAAAGCTCGCTGTTTCAGTTCTTCAACACTTCTAAACAAAAGCCATAACGTAGGGATGTTCTCCCACTCCTCTTTGAGGTATGCTTTGATGCTCTCTTCAAGCAGACTCAGTGTGATTTTATCCACACGTAGCATACGAAGGAGTTGGTTCTTTTTTAGCTTCGCGATTAAGTCTGCTCGTCCTGCGATGATACCTGCTTGTACACTTCCAAACAATTTGTCACCGCTAAAACTAATGAGTGAAGGAGAACACTCCAAAATTTCACTCAAAGAGTGTTCGCGGTTGCCTAGGTTATACGGTAGTTTTGGCACATAACCACTGCCTAAGTCGTAGTAGTCTAAAAGGTTGTTTTGGGTGGCCAATTGCTTGAGATTCTCATACGCTACATCTTCACTAAAACCTTCGATGGAAAAGTTAGACTGATGCACTTTCATGAGCATTGCGGTGTTCTCGTTGATGGCACTCTCGTAATCGGCAAGTTTGGTTTTATTGGTTGCTCCCACTTCGCACAGGAGCGCTCCACTTTGCTTCATGACTTCAGGGATACGAAAACTACCCCCAATCTCAACAAGCTCGCCACGTGAGACGACAACTTCTTGGTTTTTAGCGAAGGTGTTGAGGACTAAAAAAACGGCTGAGGCGTTGTTGTTGACCACCAAGACATCTTCAACATTTAAAAGCTCTTTGAGGTGTGTGCTGACATGCTCATAGCGCTCTCCACGAGAGCCCATTTCTAGGTTATATTCTAAGTTTGAGTAATTGCAGATGACGTCGCTTGCACGCTCTAATAAGGTTTTAGAGATCAGGCTTCTGCCCATATTGGTGTGCAAAATAACCCCTGTGGCGTTGATAAGAGGTTTTAAAGAAGGCTCAAAAAGGGCATCATACGCCTTTTTGATTTCATTCATTAAAGCTTCTTCATCAAAATTTTCAATCTCTTTATGAATCAGTGCTTGGCGCAGCTCTTCGATGTGCGTTCTGGCAATTTTCATCACTAAAGTTGCATTACAGCCTTCAAAAAGAGGATGTGTAAGGCACTTGTCAACTTTAGGAAGTGTTCTTAAGCTATTCATGCATTCTCCGGAAGCGGTAGTTTTGTCTCGTCAAAAAGGTATTTTTTGTTTTGAATCTTCGTTAAAATTCCTTGATCGCCAAGCTGTTTGAAAAGCTTAATGACCGTGGGTTTACTGACATCGACTTGCTCCATGATCTCACTGTAAGAGTAGTTGAGCATATTTTCATGGTCCAAATTTTTGATGATAAAACGGATGATCTCCACTTGCTTGCTATCGGTTACCGCGGAGATGGTTTTGATGATGTTGTAAGAGCGCTCGATCTCTTTGGCTTGAATTTTAGGTAAAAGTACATCATGCAGAGAGTTCAGAAGCTCTTTGATATTCACAGGTTTAATGATGTAGTTATCGACATGAAGTTTGATGGCATCAAGCAGATACTCGGTATCGGTAAAGGCTGTCGTCACAATGGAAGGAAGCTCAATTTCAAGGTCATTTTTGACGCTACGTAAAAAGTCTAGCCCATTGCTGTATTTGAGATGAATATCTGCGATGATGACATCAATTTTTTCGGTTTTAATGATTTCTAGGGCTTCATCTATGGTTTGCACAGGATAGATTTTTTTCACAAAATCTTCTAAAACAGAGGTTGTATGCTTAAGCAGATCTGCTTCATCTTCGATGTAAAGAATTGTAAAACTACCGAGTAATTCAAAATTGCGCTTGTTCATCGTCATCACCCTCGTTTGTATTGATGTAATTTTTTGGTATTTCTATCGTAAACATCGTACATGCCCAAAAAAGTTTCGTTCCTAGTTTGTGGCGGATATTTTTACAGGTTATTTTGCCGTGCATATGTTTTTCAACCATCTGTTTGGACATATAAAGCCCAATTCCTGTCCCTACACTTTTGTGTTTAGTCGTAAAATAGGGGTCGAAAACTTTGGGTATTATATCACTTTTTATACCACCGCCATTGTCGATAACATTGATAAAAATACTCTCGGTGTTTTGCTTGGCAATGATGTGTATAATTTTATGTATTTGATCGGTTTTGCTCGCTAAAATGTCCTTAGAGTTGCCAATAAGGTTTAAAAGAACGTGAATCAATTCGTTTTTAAAGCCAAAGACTTCAAGATCATCTTTGATCAAAAGTGCAAGCGTGATTTCTTCTTTTTCTAACTGATATTTGGAAAGATCGACCGCTTTTTGGATGACCTCTTTGATGCGAAAGGCTTTTTTACTTTTGTTGGGGTTAAAGAAAGTACGAAAGTCTTCCAAAGTATCAGACATATTGGAAGAGAGCAGTTGTGCATCTTTGACACGAGAAGATATAAAAGCCTCATCCAGCTTTTTGGCTAAAAACTTACTCTCAAAACTTTGAATAATCATCATAAGCGAACCCAGTGGTTGTCGCCATTGGTGCGCGATGTTTTGAAGCATCTCTCCTAAGCTTGCAAGTCTTGCTTGTTGAAACATAATGTTGTCTTTTTTACGGCTATTTTCAACTTCTCTTTTAATGCGAAGCTCAAGCGAATCGTTAAGATCGCGAAGCTCTTTGGTTTTAATTAAAACATTCTCTTCAAGGTAGTTATGCAAATTCTTAAAGTGGTTAATGATGATAAGCAGTACCATGGTAATGAAAAAGAAAATCATACCGATGAGAAGAATCAGCATAACGGTACTGGTCTTAAAAAGGCTGTCATTGACCTGTTTTTCGGTAATGGCTTGTTTAAGATGTGTGGTAATCAAGCTTGAAAGGTAGATATTGAGGGAGTTAGCTTCTAGCGTAATATCATCGATCAAAAAAGCTGCCTGTTCGGTTTTTGAGTATTTTAAAAGATCAAGCATAATATTGATTTTACTGTCGATACTTTGCATTTTAACACTTATTTTATCGACAATACCTCGCTGAAAGATCGTTTTTTCAGGAATTTCAGGGGTAACTAAAAAGAGACTGAGCCATTTACTTGCAAAATAAGGAAGCCCTCCAATTTGACGATTGGTTGCAAATTGGTAACTATCCCATTGTTTGTGAATGATCTGCTGCGCTAAATAAATCACTTCAATCGCATCGTTGTTGCTGATCTGTTTTTCACGAATATCACGCAGTGTTTCAGCAATGTTTACTCGATAATTGTCTTTGATTTCTTCAAGATCAACTTGAGGTTGCGTGTGTTTTTGGAATAGGGTTTCGTAGTCGTATTTGAGGGCAAAAATGGAGACAAACATCAAAAAGCCAATGGTAATCGTACCACTTAAAATGATAAAGATGAGAATTTTGGTTTTATTAGAAAACTTGATGGTCTCTAATTTTTGGTTAATAAACTCTACAAACGTCATCTTAGTACTCGTACTTTTGAATAATCTCAAATTTGCCATTGACATAATTTGAGAGATAGACTTGGTTTAGAAGTTGCGCATGGTTGTATTTTAAAGGAATATTATCGAGTGTATGGGAAGGAATGTGTTTCAGTTTGTCCAAAAATTTGCTGGGTGTAATCGTTCCATTGATGGCCTTAAGTGCTGTAACGACGGATTTTGCCGCTAAATAGGCTTCATAAGAGACCAAAGAGGGTTTCTCTTCAGGGTAGTAAAATGCAAGGTTTTTAAGGTACTCCACTGCCTCTTTAGAGTAAAAATCATCGTAAGAAGGAACGGTTTGGGAGAAGAGGATGTTCTCGCCTTTGCCTTGAAGTTCACCCATCAGCGCGTCAGCGTTGACAAATGAGATAGGGCAGAAAATCATTTTTGAAGGAATGTGTTCTTTGACTTTTTCAATAAAACGAGCCGTCGGTTTGTAAGAACCTACCAAAATGATGGCTTCAGGTTTTGCCGCTTCAATTTCATGGATGGCATGGCGGATGGAGAGGGTGTTGCGTTTATACGTCCCTTCGGCACTGAGTGTGAGATTGCGTTTAGTAAGGGCGTTTGAGAGCGCGATGTAGCCTTCTTCACCATAGTCATCGTTTTGATAAAAAATAGCAAAGCGGGTAATACTTTTTTGTTTGGTGAGGTACTCGACTAAGGCATCCAACTCTTCGGTGTAGGAGCTTCTGAAATTAACAATGTTGGGAGTCTCTTTGGTACGAAGAAAAGAAGCCCCTGTGTAAGGCGCTATAAAAGGGATGTTCGTTTCAGAAATGAGCGGTAGTACACGTTTGACTGTTGGGGTTCCTACAAAACCAAAGAGTGCAAAAACGTCATCTTTGGTGATAAGTTTGATGGTGTTACTAAAGGTATTTTCAGGCTCATATTTGTCATCATATTGGATAAATTCAATCTTTTTACCTTGTACACCCCCTCTGGCATTGGTGTGGCTAAAGTAGGCATTGGCTCCTACAACCACATCACGTCCTAAATGACTGTTAATACCTGTTAAGGGAAGGGACGCACCTAGCACAATTGAATTTTTCTCTATACCTTTAAACGAAGCGGTAAAGAAAAAGAAGAGTGCCAAAATAATTAGGGCTAAAAAGCTTACGATTAGAAAGTTTTTGTTTACCAAAATGAGTCACCTTAAATATTGATGATAGTTATTATAGCCTAAGAAGATTAACGCAACCTAATTAAACAAATGCGCCCAAAATACGTTATATAAATATATATATAACGATCTTTCAAGCGGATAAACTTTGTCTTGTTAAGAGCCATTTAATCCAATTCATTTTACAATTCGGTAAATTCTTATTTACCACTTAATGGATGTAAAATGCAAAAAGAGTACGTTTTCTACGATACCGTTGGTATTGATTTCCCTCTTAACGAAGCGATCGAACTGGTGAAAAGCCCATGTTCTGGTGACTTTTTGGTCTCAAACCACCCTGAGGCAGAAGCAATTATTTATGCTCCTGAGATCAATTTTTACCTCCAACACTCCCGTGATAGTATTGCCCAAAAGATTAATAATATAACAAAACTTTACGCTATTCGTGCACTTGGCTTTGATTTTGCGCAAGATATGGACTACTCTCAAGAGGTGGGTAGTAAAGTTTTAATCGTCACTGATAATGCAGAACATGATACCCTTAAAACAGAGCTTACAAATGAAGCTTTTACGGTTATTGTTCTTTCACCTTCAATGATTTTAGATGTCAATGGGCACATTGGAGCTCTTAGTGTAACCCTTAAAAAAGAGGGTGAATTGCTTGAACTTGAATGTGACCAGATTATCTGGTGGAGTGCTCCAAGTTTTGCTATGAAGCAAAGCGGTGTGTATGATCCAGCTCTACTTGGATTGGAAGGGGCACTTAAAAAGCTTCGTGACAACAAAGGCGAATACCACTATAAAAACTATATCAATTACGATCCTTCCATCTGCCAGTACCATGAACGTCGCGTTGAGGTGTGTGGTAAGTGTGCTGAGGTCTGCCCAACTGTAGCGATTTTGAAAGAAGATGAAACCAAGCATTTGGCATTCTCTCATATTGACTGTCATGGCTGTGGTGGATGTATCAGCGTTTGTCCTAGTGGAGCGCTTGATTATACGCAGATGCCACGCATTGCTTTTGCGCATTTGAGCGATTATTTTAAAGGCTCAACGGCGCTCATTATTCCGCATAAAATGGATTTAGGCTTGATTGACATTCCTTTGAAAGAGGGCGTTTTACCTTTGATGATTGAGGGTGAAAAATATTTACATGAAGCGCACCTTTTAAATCTGCTTCAAACCAGTGGTAATCCGATCATTTTCTACACCGATTTTATCTCCAAAGGTACAGGCGATGTCATTCGCATCCTTAACGAAATTTTTGAGAAAAAGTATCACAAAAAAGCGATTTATGTGTGTGAAGATAGTGCCGATTTAGCGCGCATTTTTGAAAGTTTAGAGAGTTTTCCTGAGTGTATGTACGGCATCAATGAAGACGGTCTTCGCAAACGTGAGATCTTCTCAGCACGTCTTGCACACTTAGTCGATGGTGAAGATTTAGGTGTGGTGAAGACGGGTGAGCATGTTCATTACGGTGATATCAAAATCGATGAGAGTAAGTGTACCTTGTGTCTTAGTTGTGTGGGTGCGTGTAATGTACGCGCCTTGACAGCACATCCTGAAGACAATTCCCTTCGTTTTAACGCTTCGATTTGTACGAATTGTGGCTACTGTGAAGTGACCTGTCCTGAGAAGGATTGTCTCACTGTCATTAAAGATGAGATCAGTTTAAAACCGAGTTGGTTTTCACAACGTATTATGGCAAAAGATGAGCTTTTCACCTGTCTTGAGTGCGGAATGCCTTTTGCGACCGTTAAAGCGGTGGAAAAAATTGCAGCTATCATGACACCACTTTTTGGCAATGATGAAGTAAAACTTAGAACACTCTACTGCTGTGCTGCCTGTAAGCCCAAAGTGATGTTTAAGGCGCATATGAAAAATGAACAAAAAGGACCTAGCCTATGAATCAAGAGGCAATTAATAAAGCAAGAGCCGTTTACTACGGGCTCTTTGCTTCACTTTTGATGTTTTTTGAGAACAAGAATGATCTTGAAGTGATTCAAAAAACGATCGATATTTTAGCGCAAAACCCACTTGATGAAGAGAGTAAACGTGCGTTTAGTAATATGCAAAATTTGCTTATTAGTGAAGGCTATGCGCTTCTAAAAGAAGAGAGCGATACGATCTTTTTTAGCCCTTATTCAGCCTTTATCCCTGTAACGGCATCCTATTTTCTTGAGAACCGAGATGATGGAAAAAAGCGCTTAGAAATGGTCAATTATGTTTTAAGTTCTAACTTCAGACGCGATACGGAAAAGTTTAAAGAGCTTGAAGACCATGTTGGTTTTGTAATGTTGTTTTTGCAAAAAATGATCGAAGAAGAACTTGCGGATAATGAGAAAAGTGCACAGCTTGCGCGCGAAGTGTTTGTTAATATTCTCAATCCCTTTGTGGATGACTTTATTGGCGCTCTTTACATTCATGAAGACAGTCATTTTTACCAAGAATTAGCCGTGATTATGCACTCTTTTATAGCATTAGAGCGACTCTATTTGGATGTGAAAAAACCGCTCAAAGAAAAAGAGGATGAAGTGCCGAAAGTCTACACCAAAGAGCACAAAAAACCACGTAAACCATTGACGCCAAGACCGAAAAAGAATTTTGAAGAGTTTGTACTCTAATCTTTGAATACGTCTTTAAAGCAAAGCTCTAAAGACTACGTTAACACTGGGTTTTCTTTGGCAGAAAGCCCACGCACCTTTGGTGCTTCATGTTCTATAAATATGCTAATTTTGCATAATATAAACGCTTTACATGTAAGGATTTTAGAGCTGAAAAAACAGTGGTTTTTTCAGCTCTCTCTTTGGTGTCCAAAGAGAAATTCTGCAAGGAGAAAATGACCATGCAAGATCAAAGAAGGAGTTTTCTTAAAAAAACTCTGAGTGTGGGTGCCGTTGCTGCAACCGTGAGTGTCGGTGCAATCGCCGGTGACACAGGTGCAAAAACAGCAGGAAGTAACGGTGTTGTTAAGGGAAAATCGAAGAAAAAAGAGATTCTCTATAAAAAAACAGCCAATTGGGACGCGTATTATCACGCGGCAGTCTAAGGAGATTAGATGAGTAAAGAGATGTTAAAAGACGCCTCTTTGCACATGGGAAGACGATCATTTCTTAAAATGGCAGCGATCGGAGCGAGTTTTGGAGCAGGCAGCGCGTTTGCATCCAGTGACTCAATCAGACCAGCCACAGAAGAAGAAGTGAAAAATCCATTCCCAGGTAGCAAGAGAGTTAAAACGATTTGTAGTATTTGTTCAGCAGGATGCGGAATCATCGCTGAAGTTCAAAACGGCGTGTGGGTTCGCCAAGACGTGGCACAAGACCACCCAATCAGTGAAGGTAGTCACTGCTGTAAAGGCATTGACCAAATTGATTTGGTGAAGAGCACACAACGTATTAAGTATCCTCTGAAAAAAGTGGATGGAAAATGGCAACGTATCAGTTGGGATCAAGCCGTTAATGAGATTTCAGAGAAAATGTTAAAAATGCGTGCCGAAAATGGCCCAGACATCGTAGAGTTTTTAGGTTCTGCAAAATTCAGCTTGCAACAGGCTTTCTATTTTAGAAAATTTGCGGCAATGTGGGGAACAAACAATATAGATCACGTTGCTCGAATTTGACATAGTGCTTCCGTCGCAGGTGCTGCGAATACATTTGGATACGGTGCTATGACACAACAATTCGGCGATGCTGTTAATGCAAAAGTCATTATGATGATTGGTGCAAACTCAGCCGTTGCAAACCCTATTGGTTTTAAACACTTCTTACAAGCAAAAGACCGTAATGGTACAAAATTGATCGTTGTTGATCCAATTTATACCCGAAGTGCGGCAAAAGCGGATCTCTACCTACGTATTCGTTCAGGTACGGACATTGCCTTTGTGTACGGTATGCTTCACATCATCTTTAAAAATGGTTGGGAAGATAAAGAATTTATTGAAACACGCTCTTACGCGATGGATCAAATCCGCGCAGAAGCTGCCAAATGGACACCCGAACTCACTTCGGATGTAACAGGCATTCCGGTCGATCAAATCATTCAAGCAACCACACTGTTTGCTAAAAATACACCAAGTGCTATTGCATGGTCACTCGGTATTACGCAACACTCAGTAGGTTCATCTAACACCAGAATCCTTCCGATTCTTCAAATTGCTCTTGGCAACATGGGTAAAAAAGGTGGCGGACTTTACATCATTCGTGGACACGATAACGTTCAAGGCGCAACCGATATGGGTAACCTTGCCGATACACTCTCAGGCTATTATGGTCTGGATGATAACGCATGGAAATACTTTGCAACATCATGGGGTGTGGATTACGAATGGCTTAAAGGCAGATTCTTTGAGAAAAAATGGATGAACGAAAAAGGGTACTCATTGGCTAAATGGTACCAAGGCGTACTGCAAGAAGAAAAAACCTACTCTTCAGCGCCAATTCGTGCTGTTTGGATTCAAGGAACAGGTATCACCTCTATGTCGCAACAAGCGAAAATCAAAGAGGCATTGGATAAAGTTGATTTAGTAGTCATTGCTGAGCCATTTGTGAATGAAGCGGCCGTTCTTACGAGCAGAAAAGACAATATTTACATTCTTCCTGTCGGTACTCAATTTGAATCAGAAGGTACCGTAACGGCTACAAATCGCTCTGCACAGTGGAGAAGTAAAGTAGTTGAGCCTCTTTATGAGAGTAAATCTGATGAAGAAGTGATGTTTGCCTTTGCGAAAAAATTTGGCTTCTACGATCAGTTTGTTCAGGGTATGAAAATGGATGTCAAAGATGGCAAAGTCGTACAAGTCAAAAATGACTTTAAGTGGCCAGATGATGCTGTTCGTGAGATTGCTCGAACGATCAAATCTATTGGTTTAAGTGGCTGGACGCCAGAACGTCTTCGCAGCCATCAAGAAAACTGGCATATGTTTGATCCTGTTACCTTAGAGGGAAAAGGGCCGATGAAAGGCCAGTATTACGGTCTTCCATGGCCATGTTGGGATGACAAACATCCAGGTTCTCCTATCCTTTACCGTCGTGATGTTCCTGTGGCTGAGGGTGGTATGGGCTTTAGAAATCGTTTTGGTTTAGAGCACAATGGCGTGAGCCAACTCGCCGATAAGAGCGTAACCGTTGCGGGCTCAAAAATCGAAGGTGGTTATCCACAGCTTACCAAAGAGAATATCGAAAAAGTACTTGGGATTACCCTCACTGAGGCTGAAAAAGCGCAAATGGGTGGAAGCTGGGCGATGGACTTTAGTGGACTCATCCAGCAAAAAGCACGCGAGGCAGGTGTCTGTGTTTATGGAAATGCGAAAGCACGTACCATTGTTTGGGAATTCCCAGATCCTGTACCATTGCATCGTGAACCGATCCACTCACCACGTTGGGATTTGGTTCAAAAGTTCCCAACATATGATGATCAGCCGAAAAATTTCCGTGTTGAGACAAAATTTAAGTCTGAGCAACAAAAGCAAGACTGGTCAAAAGAGTTCCCAATCATGTTGGTCAGTATGAGGGTTGTTAACCTCTCAGGTGCTGGTATGTTGGAGCGAACCAGCAAATATCTCTCAGCGATTACGCCAGAGATGTTTGCGAACATTCACCCAGACTTAGCGCTTAAGCATGGTATACGAGATCGTGATATGATGTGGATTCATGCGCCACATGGCACAAAAATCAAGGTTAAAGCCTACCATAACCACAGCGTAACCGCTGACCGTATCTGTCTACCGTACAACTTCGCGGGTGTGTTTCAAGGAGCGGATTTAAGTGCAAATTACCCAGAAGGCACCAAACCGTATGCTATCGGTGAGAGTTCAAATACCATTACTAACTATGGTTTTGACGTGATCACACAAATTTCAGAGTTCAACGCTGGTCTATGCCGCGTAGAGAAAGCATAGGGGGTGGCAAATGAGTAATGAAATGGCAAGAATGAAATTTTACTGTGATGATCACAGATGTATTGAGTGTTTTGCGTGTTCCGTTGCATGTGCAGAAGCGCATGAACTTCCAACAGGCATTAGTCGTCGTAAAGTTATAACGTTACATGATGGCGTAGAGGGAAAAGAGGTCTCAACATCCATCGCATGTATGCATTGTACGGACGCTCCGTGTGAGCAAGTATGTCCAGTGGATTGTTTCTATATCAGAGAAGACGGCATCGTTCTTCATGATAAAGATAAATGTATCGGTTGTGGCTATTGTCTTTACGCTTGCCCATTTGGTGCTCCACAGTTCCCAAGAGATGGTGCCTTTGGGCACAAGGGAGCAATGGATAAATGTACCATGTGTGCTGGCGGACCACTTGAGACAAACTCCGAAAAAGAGAGACATCTCTATGGTCAAAACAGAATCGCTGAGGGAAAAGTGCCTATGTGTGCGGCGGTGTGTTCCACCAACGCTCTTCTTGTTGGTGATGCGGAGAGTGTCTCTAACATCTATCGTAAAAGGGTCGCTGGTCGTGGTCAGCGTTCATAAGGAGCAACAATGAGAAAGTATATCTATCTGATCATTGGAGCTCTTTGTTTGGCATCAGCGGTGTACGCTAATGAAAGCCAAATCTGGGGTGAGATGCGCATCCAAAATATCCTAGGATATGGACAAGAAGAGTCATGGAAATTAGGACCCTTGTTTACGATGTTGCAAAGTCAATACTTTGCATGGATATTTCTAGGAGTTCTTCTAGGTGTTCCTGCTGTCTTTTTTATGCATTATAAGATCGTAGGACCTAAGGTATTTCCACACAGTGAAAAGAAATACTACGCCTTTAACCTCTATAATAGAATCATCCACCAAGTAGCTGCAGTCAGCTTCTTGGTGATCGTACCAACAGGATTTATCATTGTTTTTGGTGACTTCTTTGGAGGTGGAACACTGGTACGAATGGCAAAGAACCTTCATGGTATCTTTACGATTCCTTTCACCATTGTGGTTATTCCTATGGCATTGATGTGGCTTAAGGAAGCACTCTTTAACCTCGATGATGTGAAGTGGTTTCTAATCCTAGGAGGGTATCTCTCTAAAGAGAAACAGATCATTCATGCAAGCCAATTTAATGCAGGCCAAAAGATGTGGTACTGGGTAGCCATCCTTGGAGGAATCACTATGATTTTTAGTGGCGCTTTTATGTTCTTCCTAGACTTTAAAATGGAGATGTTGCATAACTTAACAGGAATGAGTCAAATCGACCTCTTAAGAGCAGCCGCAATCCTTCATAACGTGATGGGATTTGCTGTTGTAGCCCTTTTCATTACCCATGTGTATATGTCTATGTTTGCGATTAAAGGAGCAGTGCACAGTATTATCACGGGTTATGTTGAAGAAGAAGAAGTTAAGTTTCTTCATAACAAATGGTATAAAAAGCTTAAGGATCAAGGTAAGTTTTAGGATTGAGTTAAAGGATGAAAGCCCTATATTAGGGCTTTCATTGCTTTTTATGCAGAATTTTTTCTAAAATGAATGGGTGAAAATCCTGTCTCTCTCTTAAAAAAGCGACTAAAATAAGCGGCATCTTCAAAGCCTAACGTTGTAGCAATTTCATTGGAATTCATGTTGGTATAACACAGCAGTCTTTTTGCTTCGATGATTGTTTTAGAGCGTACATACTCGCCACAAGGAATACCTGTGTACTCTTTTACAACAAGATTGAGTGATTTAATGGGAATTTTGAGTTTTTTAGCATAATAAATAGGTGTGTTTATTTTATAATTATTCTCTTCCAAAAGTGTATTAAGTGCCCCAAAAAGCGTTGTTTGAACTGTCTCATTAACAACTTCGGGTAGTAGCCTTTGAACTTGAATCAAAAAGAGTTTGAGCAAGTTATTAATCGTGCATTGTTTGAGTGCTTGGTGTGTCATAAACTCATCATACAGGCTTAAAAGCAAATTTTCTAGACTACTGTACGCAGGCTCTTCAACAGATAAATAATCAAAATTAAAAATAGAGAGATTTTCCATAAAAGCTTTGTCTGCAAAAATTGAGAGATCGAAACGAAGCAAAAATCCTTGAAACTCTCCTGTATAAATAGGCAAATGAATTTGCGATGGTAACATGAGGTACAAAGAGCCTTGTTGCATGGGTCTATCAACAAAATCAATCCGCATAATACCTTCTCCTTTTGTAACGAAAATAATCTCGTAAAAAGGATGTCTATGAGGAAGAGGGGGTGGTGTACCTTCTGGCAAGGCTGTATGTTTTATTTTTCCAATAAAGAAATTTTTTTCTTCATTAGGGCTATTGGGATCCATATCATAAAAAATTTTAACTTCTGTAATCATTCTATTTCCTTATCACACAAACAAACAGATGAATAAATGATATTTTGATCATTTATTCATGCAATCTTAATCCTTATTAAGAATGTATTTTTCGATCTAAGCTGTACTTACCAGCACCTAAAAAAGCAATACTAAGAGAAGCTAAGAGATAGAGTAAAGGAAGCTCGATTAGAGGACCTCCTGTTTTAGCATCTAACATCAATAACTTATCTGAATAAGCCAAAAAAATAGCGGCCATCATTGTAACACTTAAGATAAGTGCACTGATACGCGTAAAGAGCCCAATAATAAGTAAAAAAGGAATAATAAGCTCTCCCATATAAACGCCATAAGCTAAGAATTCAGGTAATCCCGCTTTCAATACCAATGCTTTAACGCCACTAATCCCATAACTAAATTTTTTAAATCCATGAAAAAGTATTAAAATGGCAACACTAAGACGCAAAAGCAATTTCCCAGTTTCTTCCGTCAAATACTTTGCTAATTTTTTTTCTATACTCAACACTACAGACTCCTTGTTATATTATAAGCAAGAAGTATAGCTACTTTAGTGCAAAGCAAAAATAGACTTTCACGGCAAATTATTGTACTTTTAGGAATTAAAATAGTCTAATAGTACAATAAAATTGATAAAGCATATCATGATCTTATGATAAAACCATGACTATTTTTTGGTTTCATAGTCATGGTTTTATTAATTATTCAAGGAGATAGAAGAGAGGAAGCTTGGCGGAACTTGTCCTCTCTCCAAGGGTAAAAAAGGATCTTATTTCTTGATGTCGTACTTAACAGTAACTTCATCACCAGATTTGATAGCACCAAACATAACTGAAGGGATTTCTAAACCAAATTCAGTCATTTTAACTTTAAAACTACCCGAAACGTGCTCAAGCGTTAACACTTCTGGTTTTAAAGTTTCTGTTCGCTCTTTATCAAGAACTTTGAAAACACCTTTGATAGTACCAGCAGCAAGATCAGCTTCAAGAAGCTTGAACGTAATAACATTGTTTCTATCAATTTTAAGCGTTTCATAGGCTTTTTCATCAAGGCCTGTGTCACCGCTTTTAAGTGTTTTAATTTGAACAGAAACGTTCAATTTTGTGATTTTAGAACCGTCATTTTCGAAAACAGTTTTTGTTTCGTTAGATACCATTTTCCAATCATGAAGTGTTGATGTTCCATGAATCTCAACATTTTCCGCATAAACGAGTCCTGATAAAAGCAAAAGGCTACAAATCAATTTTTTCACATTAAATCCTTATATAATTTAGAAGCTAAGAGATGCGTTAATCATAAAGCCATTAAAGCTTGCTTTGCCATCTCTATAGATAGAAAAATTCTCACGTTCTTGATCAATGTATTCTATTTTAGCAACAGCATTTTTAGAGAGGAACCAACCTGCAGTTAATTGCCATTGTGTTAATTCTGCATCACCAAAATCATTGAATGCATCTTGATATTCCACAACAGCATTTTCATAACGTGCGGCTAACCAGAATTTATCATTGTTGAAACGTTGAACAAGATCGACTGCGTAATGGTTCATGGTCATAGATTTATCATACACGTCCGCACCATCAGCAATTTCATACATTCCATACAATTCAGTATCTTTATATTTTAAGAAAAGATTTGTTTTTGAAGCAAGAACATCGGCTGCTGATTTTGAAACGTATGTACCCGCTGGCGTTTTCACATAACCTGACATTGCATTCCAGCCAGATGACATAGAAGCAGCAGAGTCAGCACCAAAGACAGTTGTCATAACGTTACCTGCTTTATCGCTTGAATAGAGATCATTTCTATTGGCACCTTCAATAATATAGACTGATTCCGTAGCTCTAAATCTTAGATCATCATTGATTTGTTGATCAAAACCAAGTTTAGTATAAATACCGTAGCGATTGCTACTTGCTGTTGCACTGGTATTATCGTATTCAGTTTTTGTGACATCTTGTGGATTTGCTTGTCCATTGGTAATACCAACCATTGCAAAAGAGCTAATAGATGGGATACGGTAAAGAAGTTCTACATGGGTACCTTGTAAATAACCTTCAACAGCCATATTGTTAATAAATGGATTTCTCATAACATTGGCATTATCGGTTCTTCTGTATTGATCATCACCGTAATTGATATCATTAACACCGATTTTAATGGTTGCATTTCGCATAAATTCTGAGAGAAAACCAGGTGCAATGAAATCAAGGTTATCAATGGTTGCATAACCACCTTTAACATAAGTATCATTATGGTGATGAGACGCTAGCATGGTTTGTAATTTGACATTAAAACCACTCATGATTTTTGCATTAATATCAAAGTTTGCTGTTGGTAAGATAAGACCAGACTCAATTGAAGCTGGCGTAGTATAGGTAGTACCATTAGTGGTAGTTCCTTTAATATCTTGACCAATACCTTGATAATAAAAAGACAAATCAGTAGCAAGACTCACTTCAGGCTTTCCTTTGAAAGCAGAAGTATCTTTTTCTGGTTCAAATTGTTGAACAATTTTAGCACTCGCCAAAGTGCCACAAACAACTGTACTTAAAAGTACGACAGCGATTTTTTTCATATTAATTCCTCCGAAAATTAAATTTCAGATAAATTATAACGGTTAGTTTTTCTTTTTAAAATGGATTTTCATTATTAAAAATTGTACTTTTCGTCTGTGGCAGTTCGGAAGTGTTTTGCTGCGATTCCAACTTCTCTTTTGAAGAATCTGCTGAAGTAAGCAGGGTCGACAAAACCTAGATGATCAGCGATTTCATTGCATGTCATGGTGTCATATTTTAGGAGTCTTTTAGCTTCTAACATTGTTTTAGATCGAATGTATTCGCTGCTATTTAGTCCTGTAATTTCTTTTATAGCTTGATTGAGTAATTTAACACTGGTTTTTAATTTTTTAGCATAGTAGGTTGTCGGTGTAAGTTGATAATTGTTTTGTTGCATAAGATCATTTAATTGCACAAAGAGTGTATTGGTTGTAAACGATGAAGGTGCCGCTGGTAAGGTTCTTTTGACATAAATGAGTAAAATATTGAGTAAATTTAAAATGGTACATTCTTTAAAAGAGCGTGTTGCTTGATACTCTTCTAAAAGGGTTGACAGGATGTTTTCTATCGATTTGAATTCATTTTCTTGAACATTGACAGTGTCAAAATGAAAAATAGATAAATGGTCACTAAAAGATTTTTCTGGAAAGATAGAAAGGTCGAATTTGAGTAAATAAGCTTGAAGGTTATGTGTTTGCTCCCATCCATGGATGCGCTCAGGTGAGACGAGAAAAAGTGTATTTTTTTGAATATCATAGCTCTGACAATCAATATAAAATGTTCCTGATCCTCCAACAATGAAAAAAAGTTCGTAACAAGAATGTTTATGCCTTGGAATAGGTGGGTAAAAGTCTATTCTTTCGATTCTAAACGTCTCTTTTGCGAAATTAAAAAAAGGTGCGGTCATAATGACTCCTTTTTAAAAAAGTTTAAAAGCAAAAAGGATAAGAATTAAGATTTAAATTATTTTTTCGTCATCATTTCAAGAGATTTGAGTTAGGAGAATACAAATAATAAACCTTAAGAAATCCAAATTTTAAGAAAGTATATCAGATGACTAAGGTGTATATAAATGGATTTTAAGGATAAATGATAGTACTTTTAAGCCATAATCTGTTCAAAAAATGTCTTTTTTGTGTCAAAATAGTGTATTTTACAACGTATTTATGGTGTTTTGATGCATGTAGGTAGTTTTTTGTACTTTCGTACAAACAGTGATGAAATATATTTTTGTGACAATCGGACTATTTTTTTAATATAAAGTATGATGTAATATCAAAAAATAAGTTTTAGATAACAAAAGAGGCAGTATAAAATTTTATTCATATATTATTCGTCATATTTTGAAAAAGACTTTGAGTGCTCAACCTATAATGAAAAATCAAGAGTACCAAAGAGAAGTTTTAAACGACCCCATACTCTATGGCAGTTTTAGTGTAAAAAAGTCCTAATTTTTCTTCGTTCAAAAGAGCAAAGAGTTTTTCACATTCAACTTCATTGACATTCATAATGATCTCTTGCGGTTCATCGGCGAGTTCAAAAAAAGTAGAAGAGTGGAGTTTGCCATCGCGTCCGATGCCTTGTGCTGCATTTAAAATCGTTACACCTTTAATGCCAAGTTCTTCAGCAACTTCAACAAGCCAGTGGCTGATCTGCTTACCATTGGGGTGTTTACGACTTTGGAGGGTTGAAAAAATAAGTTGAAAACCTTTCATAAACTTCCTTTTTGAAGTAGGGTGTAACTGGCAATGCCCAGCAGTGTCATAACAATAGAACCCATGACATGTAAAAGAACGGCAATGATACTCATACTAAGGCGTCCTTCTTGAATGAGGGTGACGATCTCAGCACTAAACGTACTAAACGTGGTCAACCCACCTAAAAATCCTGTGATGATGAACAGACGCCATTCAGGGGCAATAGCTGTGTTTGAAGCAAAAAAAGCAATCGCTAAACCGATGAGATAACCGCCAAGAAGATTGGCACTGAGTGTTCCTAGTGGAATGGTGGGATAAAGCGTATTGAGTTTTGTGCCTAAAAACCAGCGTAACAGTGCGCCAAAACCAGCACCTGAGAAAATAGCCAAAATGGTATAAATCATCCCAAAACCTTTAATATACTTTGTTGAGATTATACCATAAAAGAATCCCGACTATTTTTATACACTACTAAATCGCTCTATATTCTTGACAATAAAAAAGGAATTTGATATTATTTCGTCAATTTAAAACAAGGAGGTAAACCATGAAGTCTAATTTTCGCCCTATTCATGGGAAGAGTACTCATGTTTTTTGTCTGATGTGTTGCTAAAAAAACGTCTTTCATCTCAAATAAAATATTTTAAGTCAACAACACATAAAGGAAACAAAAATGAAAAGTTTAAAATCAAACCTCTTTGGAATAGCTATAGCCGTTTTGGCGCTTGTAGCGCCTTTTATTCACGCTGCAGATATATCATTGCTCAACGTTTCGTACGATCCGACACGAGAGTTTTATAAAGAGTACAACCAAGCCTTTGCCAAACACTGGAAAGAGCTTAAAGGCGATAATGTAACCGTGCGTCAGTCTCATGGTGGTTCTGGTTCACAAGCCAGAAGTGTCATTGATGGTTTGGATGCCGATGTTGTTACGTTGGCACTTGCCTATGATGTCGATGCTATCGCCCAAAAAGCACATGCAATTGATACCAATTGGCAAAAACGCTTTACGCATAATAGCGCACCCTACACCTCGACTATCGTTTTCTTGGTACGTAAAGGTAATCCAAAAGGCATCAAAGATTGGGATGATTTAGTAAAATCTGACGTTAAAGTCATCACGCCCAACCCTAAAACTTCAGGAGGGGCTAGATGGAATCATTTAGCTGCTTGGGGATATGCCCTTGAAAAATACGGCAGTGAAGACAAAGCCAGAGAGTTTGTGACCAAAATTTATGCCAATGTCCCTGTCCTTGACTCAGGCGCACGTGGTGCTACCAATACCTTTGTCCAAAGAGGTTTAGGTGATGTACTGCTTGCATGGGAAAATGAAGCAATTCTCTCTATCAATGAACTTGGCCGTGATAAATTTGAAATCATTGTTCCAAGCGTGAGCATTTTAGCAGAACCAAGTGTCAGCATCGTCGATAAAAATGTAGAGAAAAAAGGAACGAAAGAGGTAGCAACGGCTTATTTGCAATACCTTTACTCAAAAGAGGGTCAACGTATTGCGGCTAAAAATTACTATCGTCCAACCGATCCTGAAATCGCAAAAGAGACAGCAGCTAACTTTCCAAAGCTTAAACTCTTTACGATTGATGCCGTCTTTAACGGATGGGGTGAAGCTCAGAAAAAACACTTTGCCGATGGTGGCGAGTTTGACAAGATCTTTGCTTCAATTAAGCGATGAAGTGGCAATTGAGAAAACCGAGTGTCTTGCCAGGTTTTGGCTTGACGCTTGGCTTTAGCCTGACCTACGTAACCCTCCTAGTGCTCATTCCACTAGGAGGGTTACTGCTTTATACGACGAAACTTTCGTGGAACGAATTTGGTGCGGTCATCCTTGATCCTAGGGTTTTGGCTTCATTTAAACTCAGTTTTGGAGCGAGTCTTATTGCGGCGGTTATCAACCTCTTTTTTGGACTGATCGTTGCGTGGACTCTGTCTCGGTATAACTTTTTTGGCAAAAAAATTGTCGATGCACTGGTTGATTTACCGTTTGCCCTTCCTACTGCGGTTGCAGGTATTGCCCTTGCGGCTATCTTTGCGTCCAATGGTTGGATAGGCGCACTTTTAGAGCCACTTGGCATTCAAATCGCTTATTCGAGGGCGGGCGTTGTGGTAGCCCTTGTTTTCATTGGGCTTCCTTTTGTAGTACGCACGGTTCAACCCGTCATCGAAGAGTTTGAAAAAGAGTTTGAAGAGGCATCGACAAGCCTTGGAGCAAGCTGGTGGCAGACGTTTAGCAGAGTCATTTTACCCTCTTTAATGCCAGCCCTTTTAACAGGCTTTGCTCTCTCTTTTGCAAGAGCATTGGGTGAGTACGGTTCCATCATTTTTATCTCAAGTAATATGCCCTTTGTCAGTGAAATCGTCCCGCTCATCATCGTGACCAAGCTTTCACAGTTTGATTATGTGGGTGCAACGGCGGTGGGAACGGTGATGTTGCTTGCCACGTTTGTGATTTTGTTTTTGATTAATGCTATTCAGATTTACAGTCGCGAAAAAAGTTTATAGGAAAAGAAAATGCAAACAGAACATCGTTTAGAGCCTAGGTGGCTTAAACCACTTTTACTGGGTACAACGCTTCTTTTTCTAGCCATTTTTTTAGCGCTTCCTTTGGGAGTCGTATTTAGTGAAGCCTTGGCAAAGGGGTGGAAAGTGTATTGGGCTTCTATTACGGAGCCAGATGCCATAGCGGCGATCAAACTCACTCTTTTAGTGGTGCTTATAACCGTTCCGCTCAATACTGTTTTTGGTGTTGCCACTGCTTGGCTGATCGCCAAGTTTGAATTTCGGGGTAAAGGGCTTTTGATCACGTTGATTGATCTTCCTTTTGCGGTTTCTCCTGTTATTGCAGGTCTGATTTTTGTGCTTTTATTTGGAAGTCAAGGTTGGTTTGGAGCGTGGCTAAGCGAACATGATATACGCATTGTATTTGCCACACCGGGAATTATACTTGCAACCCTATTTATCACCTCTCCGTTTGTGGCACGTGAGATCATTCCTCTCATGCAAGAACAAGGCAAAGATGAAGAAGAATCGGCCTTAACACTCGGCGCCTCAGGGTGGCAAACGTTTTGGAAAGTGACCCTTCCCAATATCAAATGGGGACTTTTGTATGGTGTGATTTTAAGTAATGCCAGAGCGATGGGCGAATTTGGAGCGGTTGCGGTTGTTTCAGGTCACATCAGAGGAATGACCACCACAATGCCTTTACATGTAGAAATTTTATACGGCGAGTACCTTTTCACTGCAGCCTTTGCGGTTGCTTCACTTTTGACCCTTCTAGCACTGGTGACATTGGTGTTAAAAAGTTTCATTGAGTGGCGCATCGGTAAAAAACGCTTACTCGCTCACTAAGGATAAACCATGAGTATTCAGATTTCAAATATTAACAAGCGTTTTGATAATTTTGTAGCATTAGATAACATTAACTTAACCATTCCCGATGGTGAACTTGTAGCACTTTTAGGTCCATCAGGCTCAGGTAAAACAACCTTGCTTCGCATTATCGCTGGACTTGAAGAGGCGGATAGCGGAACGATTTATTTTAACGGTGAAGATACGACCGCAACGCATGTACGTGACCGAGGTGTGGGGTTTGTATTTCAGCACTACGCGCTTTTTCGCCACATGAGTGTGTTTGAAAACGTAGCATTTGGACTTCGCGTCAGACCTAAAGCCACACGCCCAAGTGAAGAGGAAATTAACGAACGGGTGCATAAATTGCTCAAGCTCATTCAGCTTGATTGGATCGCCAATCGTTATCCATCACAACTCTCAGGTGGACAACGCCAACGTGTTGCCTTAGCACGCGCTCTTGCGGTTGAGCCAAAAGTGTTGTTACTCGATGAGCCCTTTGGTGCGCTCGATGCCAAAGTTCGCCAAGAACTGCGCCAGTGGCTGAGAAGTCTACACGATGAAATTCACATCACCAGCGTGTTTGTGACCCATGACCAAGAAGAGGCGCTTGAAGTCTCCGATAAAATTGTCGTCATGAATCAAGGCAAAATCGAGCAAATCGGTACTCCCGAAGAGGTGTACGACAGACCTACCAATCCATTTGTCTATAGCTTTTTAGGCAATGTCAATCTCTTTCATGCCCGTGTGGAACAAGGCTCACTTCATCTTGAAAACACAGAACTCAACACGCCAGACCTTGGAAGTTCCAAAGAAGCATCGCTTTTTGTTCGTCCGCATGAGATACACATCAGCATCGACAATGCCCTTGGTGGTGGCATCGAAGCGAAACTGATTGGCTGGCGATTGGTAGGGCCTAGGGTACGTGTCGAGCTTGAAACCGTGCACGCGCATCAAAAGGTTGAAGCAGAAATTTCTAAAGGGGAATGGCAAGCGATTAAAGCGCATGAAAACGACACGCTATTTGTGCATTTCTCTAACGCGCGCATCTATACCAACGAAGCTTCGTGGAATGATTATGTCATCTAAAAGTATTTACATGTAAAACGTTTGGAATTGACATGCTATAAGGCTTTGGAGTAGCATTTTGTTACAGTAAAATCCTAAGGAGTGTGACATGAAATACGGCGCTAGAAATGAGATCACCGCAACGATTCAGAAGATCAAAAAAGGCACGGTTATGTGTCAAGTCGATGTGGGTGACATTATCGCGAATAAAATGAGTTCTGTTATGACCACGGAGTCTATCGAAGAGATGGGGCTTAAAGAAGGCGATAAAGTAAAAGTGATCGTTAAAGCAGTCAGTGTTTTATTGATTAAAGAATAGTACTCTGTAAAGATGCCCTAAAATAGGGCATCTTTATTTTAAGCGACGTTCCACAAAACCATCCCTTTTTCAGCTTCGGTGGTTACATGGACTTTATCACCTTGAAGAAATGAGACTAAAATAGACTCTACAATTGCTTCATTAGGCGTTATCTCTTTACGTTTCAGTTGGTCATAGGCATACTCTTTTGCCTCATCAAAGGTGTACGTATCAATCCATGATGTTTCAAAAAAATCACTCTCAAAGGGAATGTTTTTCTCTTTTAAAATCTCAATAAATTGATTGGCTTTAATACAGCCAGCCGAAGCACAATCCTCTTCTTCTGTGGTATGTGCTTTGACTAAGGCTTCAACCAGTTTATTGTTGCGATATTTTCCCCAACCAACATAAATACCCAGTCCTTTTGTTGCCCCAAGCATCTTGTCAATTTTTTGTTCATCGCTAATAGCAGGTGTCATCGAAGCGATCACAATGTCGTATTTTTGATTGAGTGGAAAAGCATCCCAATCGCTTTGGTATGTATGCACTTTAGAGCTTAGTCCTTGCTCTTTAGCATCTTCATTTAAAGCGGCTAACATCCCTTCTGATATATCCATAGCAGTTACTTGAGCGCCTTTTTGTGCTAAAGGAATGGCGATGGTTCCTGTGCCTGCACCAATATCTAAAATAGAAGCACCATCAAATGAAACATTTTTATTTTGGCACCAGTTTAAGATGTGATTGACATCTTTACACATAGAAGCATCGTTAAAGCGTGGGTAACGCTTTGCCATATTGTCCCAAAAGTTAAAAGTGGGTTCCATGAAATATCCTTTAAATCGTTATATACTTGAAACTATAACGAAAAATAGACATAAGTACAAGAGAAAAGTGGTTAAATTTATACCATAGACTCTCAAACGTTAAAGTGAGAAATAAGCTTGAAGCTCTTCATCACTGAGTTCAACACCAAAAAATAGTCGGTAAAACGCTCTTATTTTCTCGTGAATTTTGTATGGATAGCGTGTTGGATAGAGCTTACTTGCAATCCAATGTGCACCAATAATACGCATAAAGGAAGGTGGGCGGTCTGTCCAGTTAAAAGGAGATTTTGGAACTAAGTACACGCGTTTATTTTGAACGGCTTTGAGCATTGCCCATTTTTTATCTTCAAAAACCGTTTTATAAAAGGCAGGATTTTGCACAATAATGACATCAGGCGCATAAATGATAATCTGCTCAAAGCTTACTTCTTGTAACCCTATCACGCTGTTTTGAACACATTTATGCACTAAATTGCCTCCAGCAAGCGCCAAAGGCTCGGAGTGAAACGAGACGTCGCACTCTGTTTGAAGCCCAAAATCTCCTTCAGCGTAATAAACTTTCGTGCGCTCTTTCTCAGGAATATTCGCGACAAATATTTTGAGCTCATCTAAGTAGGTTTGCGCCATATTAGCGAGTTTATTGGCACGTTCCTCTTTGTGCATCACTTTACCAAGATAACGAAATACCTCAGGATAATTGCGCGAATCATCGATATTTACTTTAAGAGCAGGGATATGAATGCGCGCTAAATCTTTAGCTGTTTTTTCATTGAGGAGTGGTGTATCCCATGTAATGATGACATCAGGTTTTGCAGCGATGATAGCCTCTAAATTAGGAATATTATTGCCATGCCAGCCCCCTAAAATAGGGAGACTCATAAAATGTTTACTCAAAAACTTTTCACCATCGCTGTTGTCTTTGTTGGTTTGTGGAAAATTGACACCAATGAGTGGGGTGTCATCAATGACATAAATCATAAAACTAATGGGTGGTGCTGAGCCATAAATGCGTGTGATATGCTCAGGTAGGGTGATGGTTTTGCCTGAAATATCGACAAAGGTACGTGCTTCATTGGCATATAATGTTGTAAAAATCAGTAAGAAAGCCAGAATAAAACGCATCAAATCTCCTTTTAAAATGCCGCTTTAAGCGATAAAACACCGTTAATACCAGCGTTATCTGGCAGATACCATGCGGTTGAAGAGACTTTATCGAGATGTTCGCGGTATGATTTATCGAAAATGTTATTGAGCTCAAAGCGTACGACAGCATTTTTAAGCAGACCTAATTTTGAAAACCCATAACTCATCGAAGCATTCGTGAGAGAATAGCCAGGTGTTGCGACTTCGCCATTGACACTAGAGATGCGGTCTTGATTATCAACAAAGACCTCTTCAATTTTCCAACTAAGCCCTTTGGTGCGCTTTTGTGCGAGTGAGAGGGTGAGCTTTTGTGGTGCTATAAAAGCCAGTGGTGTGTCATCATCTTCGTTCTGACCATGTGTGTAAAGATAAGTTGCTTCCACAAAAAGGTCTTTGCCCACTTCATAGCCTGCCATGACTTCCGCACCGTAAATGGTCGCTTCATCAAGGTTGACATAACGTTTAATAGCAAGATTTCCTGTAGTAACGTAGCCTGTTTGAACAAGCTCAATGTAATTAGAGTAGCGTTGGTAGTAAAGTGCTGAAGTGTAGTAAAAGCGCTCATATTTACCATCCATTCCTAGATCGATATCCCATACTTTTTCATTTTCAAGTGTTTGATTGGGAATTTGACTTCCATTGCTTGGATTGTTGCCATACGCCTCATTAAAATAAGGTGTTCTCTCTGCATTGGAGAGTTTGATGTAGGGTATAAAAGCAGGGGAAATTTCATAACCCGCTTTTGCACTGAAAGAGAGAAGGTTATCTCGTTCATCGGTATTGGTTTTTTGAATGAGAGGGTCAAGTGCATCGGGGATGAGGTTATCTAAAGCCGTTGTATTGACGTTGGAAGTGACATTGCGTTTGACATTTTCATAGCCAGCAGCAAGTGTGTAAAATGCTTTGTCATATTTGATGTCATCCACAATTTGGGCACCAACCGTTGTGATGTCACCGCCTTTGATTCCAAAGGCACTGCTCCAAGCATTCCAAGTGCCTGAACCAGAGTTCCATTGTCTCACACCATTGCTAATTTCCATACGAGAATAAAGCATCGAAAACGAGAGGAGATGGTGCTCATCAATCTCTTTTTTAGCCGAAAGTTTAACTCCTTTGGTTTCGCTCTCTCTAAAAAGCTCTGTTGCATACGGTACACCTGATTCTTTTTTGGTATTGACATCATAGTGTAAATCATTGCCAAAAAATTGGAGGTCAATGTCACTTAAGCCATACCATTCTCCTTTTCTAAAGCCAAAAAAGTATGTTTTTGCATCATCATTGGGATGGTCATTGTAAAACCAAATACCGCCTTGTTGGTAGCGAGAGAGAGGGTCGGCTGAGCTACTTTTATCTTTCATATAGCGTCCGTAAATATAGCTATCATCGCCTGTTTTAACCGCCGTTGCAATGTTATAATGTTTGCTATTAGACTCTGAATGAAGAACTTCGTCTCCTGATCCGTTGCTGTAGTTATTATATTCACTAACACTTCCACTGAGTGAGAGGTTGACAAATTGATTATACAGTGTTGTTCCAATAGCGGTAGTGTAGCCTGTTTGTGAAAAAAGCGATGTTTTGGCATCAATGAAATTTGACATTTGAAATTCATCGGTCGTGCTAAATTTTGGCTCTTTGAGCTTGATAACAACAGCACCATTCATAGCTCCCATACCAACATTGGCACCATTAGCACCTCGGTAAACATCGACTTCTTCTGCATCAATCATATTAAAAAGATTGGTTGAATCAGGATGTGCCGCGTTGATACGCATTCCTTCGATATAAATCGGTACACCATTGACACCACGCCCTCTGATGTAAGGCTCAGAATTGTACTCACCCGCTTTTTTATAATTGACAAAAAACGTATCGCTCAGTGCTTCATTGAGGTTTATAGGTTGATTTGAAAGCTCTTCAACATTAATGGTAGTTTTTGAATGACTGAGATTGAGCGTTGAAGATGTCTCATTCTCTCCTTCAACAGCAACAGACTCTAGGGTAACACTCTGTGCTGCATAGGTAGCAGACAAAGAACATAAACTCATCGCAAGGATCCATAAAAGCGGGTTTTTCTTCATTCTAATTCCTTAGGTATTGGTTTGTTTGTAGATAATGGATTAAGCATCAAAATAGAATTGAATACTCTCGAATGGGTAGCGCTTGACCATTTCCATGCTCGTTCGTCTGTTAATCATACGAATAGAAATAGCCTCAACCCAATTCCAAATTTCAGGCAAGAGTTCTTTAGGAATGGCGCATTGTTTGAGCGCTTTACGAAAGCTCATCAACCAAATATCACGCCCTGCCTCCGTGACTTCAAAAGGAAAATGACGATTTCTTAGTTTTGGATGACCTTGTTTTGATGTGTATAGATCAGTCCCTCCTAACATTTGTACAAAGAAATCTTCAATCTTGGTTGTAGCAGCGATAAAATCAGCTTCATCTTGTGGGTAGAGATGACCAATTTTACTTTTACGAACGAGATCATGGTGTACTTTAACTACTTCGCGAATTTTGGCTTCTCCAACTGCTAGGTAAGTTTTATTGGAAGGGAAAAAGAGCTCAGGAAAGATCATATCGATCTTTGGATGAGCGCGCCTTGGATTTTCATCCGTTTTTGGGAAGGGGGCATTGGTATCGCATTCGCTAAACAATTGAACTTTAACACCATCAATCATGACAGGCATATTTTCTCCTTGAACTATTAGAATAGATGATAATTTTTAGACTCATTCGTTATATAAATAAAAATATAATGGTAGCAGGAAAAAAAGTGCTTTTCAAGAGTAAAAAAGCCTAAAATGAAGAAATAGGATATTTTTTATTCATATAAATGACTAATATTTAATCAAAAAGTGTAGTTTGAAAGTATTGTTTTAGGGGAGGAGGAAGATCGCTGTAAGGTCAGGTGGTTATGTTAAGCTTAAACGCCCAACATAACGTTAGATGCTTTAAAGAAAGCATACGCTTCTTCGTTAATTTTTAATCCTAATGGCTCAAACGCATCATTGGCGATGGTGGCTGTGATGGTACTTTGACTTTTAAGTTCTAGCGTCACTTCGGTGTTGGAGGTGTCACTTAAAATTTGGATAATTTTTCCTTGCAGAAGGTTTTCGCAGGCGATAGTAGGTTTAGTTTTAGAGAGTAATACAGAGCTGGCTTTAATGATAGCGATGGCACTTTCTCCAAGATGAAGCCCTAGCTCTTGGTAACTGTTTTTGGTAATGCTGGAGTAAAGTTTATCGGACTCTTTTATCGTCAATTCTATGGCAACATTGACCGCATCCTCTTTGATAGCGCTAATGGTGCCGATGAGTTGATTGCGAGCGCTGAGTTTTAAAGAGAGGCGACTAAGTGTTTGAACGATGGTTTGCAGATCATCACTGCTTGCAAAAAGGTCTAAAAACTGTTGGTGCTTCGTTTGCAAGTTGTGAAAAGCGGCAATGACCTCTTCCCCTTTAGCGGTTAAAAACGTTCCTCCTCCACCTTTACCACCACTGATTTTTTCAACAAGCGGTGTTTCTGAGAGGTTATTCATCGCATCGACAGAGTCCCATGCCGCTTTGTAACTCATCTTCATGGCTTTGGCAGCAGCGTGTATGGAGCCATGCTCCCGAATGCGCTCTAAGAGTTCAATACGTCCTTTTCCCAGGTAGTTTTTATCGCTTTTTTTCATCCAAAGTCGTGCTTCTAACATGCGTTTCCTCTAAATCCTAACAGGAGTAATTGATGAGCAAGTATAGCACAAAAGTTTCTCTAAACGCAGTGTGAGCAGAAGCGAAAAAAAAGATATGCCTATTTTTTATACAAAAAAAGAACAACCGTATGTGTATTTTATCGTTGTATTTATATATATATTGCGATATAATGTTCTCGTTTCTTGTTGTCAACTCTTTTTCGCTCAACCGTTATTTATGTGAAGTATATAGCGATTGAGCCAAAAGGGTTTTGGTCTGTGTTTAGTAAGGAGAGAAGATGCTCAGTGAAAAGCTTTTGTCGTTTGCACTTTTAGGAATTGATCCTGTACTTTGGTTATTGGTTGCTATGAGTGTCATCGCGGTTGGTGTGATGATAGAACGCGCTTTAGCGTTTCATCAAATTCAAAAAAATTACCATATTATGGATTATTATACTTTACGTCTTAGTCTTGAATCACATTTGGGCATACTCGCTACTTTTGGAAACAATGCCCCATTTATTGGGCTTTTTGGAACTGTTTTAGGCATTATTCAAGCGTTTCATACCATAGGCTCTAACAATGCATTTGATGTTCAGCCCATTATGCAAGGTATCTCTGAGGCACTCATCGCCACAGCGACAGGGCTTTTTGTTGCTATTCCTTGTGTGATTGCGTATAACTACTTTATCAGACGTGTCAAAGTCATCTTAACCCAAAAAGAGGCACAGCTCAATGAGGCGTGAACCCTCTTATGAAAGCGATATCGCTGAGATCAATATGACCCCTTTTGTCGATATTGTCTTAGTGATTTTAGTCATCTTTATGGTGACGGCGACCTTTGTCACACAAGGAAAAATTCCGCTGAATCTTCCAGAGGCAAGTCAAACCCAGAACATTAAAGACGAACGCAAACCTATTACATTAACACTCAGTGAATCGGGTGAGCTTTATTACGATGATGTGGCACTCTCGCTTGATGAATTGGATAAAAAAATAGCGCAGATTCACGAGCCACAGATTGTGCTTCGTAGTGACGCTAAAACACCGTTTGAGTATGTGGTGAAAGTGATTGATATTTGCAAAAAAAACCGCATCAGCGCCTTTGCGATTCAAACAACAAAGGGGGGAGCATGAGGACATCACGTTTTTATGTAGCCTCTTTGGGAACGCTTTTGATACATCTTTTTATTGGGTATACCCTTTTTATGGGCAGCGTGATGCTTCCAAAACCCTCTGTTAGAGAGTTGATTGTCACAGAAGTTAGTTTTTTAGAGGCTCCCAAACCAACACCTATACTTGAAACGCTAAAGGAAGAGTGTATTCAAAAGGTTGAACCCATTGTAGAGAAAAAGCCTGAAAAAAAAGTTTTAAAAGAGGTGGTAAAAACAACCCCCGTCCAAAGAGCTATCAAAGAACCTATAGCTACAACACACGTAGTACCAGCAACTACAATGGAGTCTGTGACAGAAGAGCGTGTGCCAACGCAAGTGACTACGTCAAGCAATGAAAAAGCTTCCACCACTTCATCACACCAAAGCGATGATCTTCTTTCTTTGTATCTCGCCAAAGTGAGGCATAAAATCCAAGAGAGCCTTCGCTACCCCTCTATGGCAAAAAAGATGGGTTTAGAAGGAGAGGCGGTAGTGCAGTTTTTGATCCATGCCAATGGCATGGTTGATACTTCATCTATCAAAATCGCCAAATCCAGTGGGAAAGCGGTTTTAGATCGCAATGCCATTGATGCCGTTATTGAAGCACTTCCATTTGAGTTTCCTCCTCGTGAAGAGATTGAGATTAAAGTGCCTGTCGTGTTTAAATTAACCTCTTAAGGAGTGTTCCATGTGTCAAAGTCGTCGTCTTTTATACCGCGTCAAACAGTTTGATGGAAATGCGCAATGCCTTCAATGGGGCATGGCAGACATTACATCCATGCTTCCTCCGATTGTGTTTCCTCCTAAAACATTTTTAGAGCAAGTAGGACCGGGGGCTATCGCAAAAATAGTGTTGCACCATCACAGGCTGTTGCGCCATAGTAGCATTTCGCATATGTATCCGAGTGATGAAGCAGCGTTTTTAGAAGGAGTTGCCAAAGCAACGCATTTTCTCATTGAAGCGTTGGGTGGAGAAAAAATATACACGTATAGCTATGGCTCACCCATGTTATGCCGTACCCATGCGCCTTTTGCCATCGATGAGCAGGCGCGTTGTGTCTGGCTTGAGGCATACAAACAGACACTGCATGATTTAGCGTTTCCCAAAGAGTGGATTGAAGTGTTTTGGAATTGGATAGAGTCCTTTTCGCTTCGCATGGTGAACAAACGTAACCTCTCACCTATGCGTGTACCCTATGAAGCCATCAAAGGGGAGTTTGGAATCGTATGAAATGGGGAATTTTTTGTCTTTTTGAACGTTTTAATGGTGAGGCTAAGGATGCGATAGAAAATCAGATGAAACTCATTGAGTTAGCCGATGCTATGCGCTTTGATGAGGTCTGGCTAGGCGAACACCACTTTAATGACTTTAGCATTTGCCCTTCACCTTCACTGCTTTTAGCCCACATCGCTGCCCGCACAAAACATGTAAGATTGGGGGTTGCAGGCTTCTTAGCTCCTTTTTACGATGCCATTCGTTTAGCCGAAGAGGTGGCAATGCTTGATATTTTAAGTCATGGGCGCATCAATCTAGGCTTTGCCAAAGGCGCATTTGCACCCGATTCGAAACATTTTAATGTCACCAAAGAGCAATTACGCCCTCGGATGAGAGAGTGTGCAGACGCGGTGAGTCAGCTTCTGTATACCAAAGAGAGAGCCGTTGGCTATGAGGGTGCTTATATGAATTTTGCGGAAGTGGACATCGAGCCAAAACCGCTTCAAGAGAAAATCCCCACCTACATCGCCACCTTTGCATCGGATGAAACGATAGCCTTTGCCGCCCAAAAAGGATTTGGTCTGATGCTCTCACAAGGGGTTGATGTCGAGGAGTGTATGCGTGTAAGCACCCTTTACGAATCCATCGCTGGGTTTAAACCAGAGATTGTTTTATTACGAACCTTTTATGTCTCAGAGTGCCATGCCAGTGCCTGTATTAAAGCACGCCCGATGATAGAGCACTTTGCAAAGTCGATGCGTGCGGCATCGGCGTTTAATAAATCGCCCTATTTTAACCGCAGGCATTATGAAGCACTCATCACTGAGCGCAACACCTTTTTTGATGGGCAGAAGTTTTTTGACTGTGGCATCATCGGGGACGCACAAGCATGTATTGAAAAAATCAATGCGATTCAAGAAGCTCTTTGCAATGTCACCATAGCGCTTAAGCCTTTAGGGGCAGATTTATTTGAGAACGTAGAGCTTTTACGAAAATTTAACGAAACGGTGCGTCCGTATTGTGAAGCAACGAAGGAAGTCGTATGAAAAAAATAGTGTTGTTGTGTCTGTTTTTACTCATCAGTGTGAATGCACGTGAAATTATCGATATGGGCGGAAAAAAGGTTCACATTCCCGATACCATCACCAAAGTGTTTGGGACATCGCCTCCATCAACCTATATGATTTATACGATTGATGCTTCACTGATTGTCGGGCTTAACTTCAACCATGCTCGTGGCAATAATGAATCCTCCAATATGCTTGATGCTCGTTTTATGGCACTGCCCATTGTAGGAGGTTTGCAAGGTGGTGGCAATAGTATGAATAGAGAAACCTTGCTCTCGTTGCATCCTGATGTGGTTTTTTTATGGAACAATGATGCTTCTAGCCAACTTGCGCAGTATCTGTTTGAGAGCAGCAAAATTCCCAGCATCAATGTAGAACTTGAAAGTGTTGAGAGCCTTCCCAAAGCCTACCTCTTTTTTGGTGATGTTTTAAATCGGATGCCCCGTGCTAAAATCCTCTCAGCGTATGCTAGTGAGGCGCTTGAAAAAACCAAAAATGTTGTTAAATCCAATGCCACTAAACGCCCTGTTGTCTACTATGCCGAAGGAGCCGATGGGTTAGCTACGGAGTGCGACCAGTCATTTCACTATGAAGCAATCAAATTTTCAGGGGGTATCAACCCTCATCTGTGTTCCACCAAAAGTGGGTTAGGGTTAGAGAAAGTTTCTTTAGAGCAAGTTATTCTTTACAATCCTGACATTATCATCGCACAAGAGAGGGAATTTGTTGAGAAAGTGAAAAATGATGCGAGATGGCGTTCGATTAAGGCGATCAAAGAGGGAAAAGTTTTTTTAGTTCCCAAAGTGCCGTTTAACTGGATCGACAGACCTCCTTCGTTTATGCGTCTTTTGGGCATACAGTGGTTGACACATGTACTTTATGACACGCCTAATGCGGAGCAGTTTAAAACAGAGATGAAAGCATTTTACAAACTCTTTTTGAACATTGACTTAGAGGATGCGCAGCTACAAAAAATCTTGGGTATGGTATGAAAAACTCGTTACTTTTTGGGCTGATTGTGGCAAGTCTGGGTGCTAGTATGCTGATCTCTTTGGCGTTGGGGCGTTATGAGATTGAGCTTGGCACCCTTTGGCAACTTTTAGTCTGGAAGTGCTTGAGTGTTGGAAGTGCACCACACGATGTAACGCTGCTTTCCAACATCGTTTTTGATATACGTTTGCCACGCATTTTAGCCGTTGTGCTCGTAGGGGCTGCGCTTTCGGTCTCAGGAGGCGCGTTTCAAGCGATGTTTGTGAACCCTTTGGTTTCCCCTGGCATCTTAGGTGTTTTAGCAGGTGCTTCTTTTGGAGCAGCGCTTGGCATTATGATCTCAAACAGCTGGTTAGGTGTGCAACTGTTTGCATTTGCTTTTGGGTTTTTAGCAGTTTTAGCGGCACTTGGCGTTGCTAAAATTTATGGGAAAAATGGCTCACAGATGATTTTATTGGTTTTAGGTGGCGTGATTTCCAGTTCGCTTTTTTCTGCGCTGCTCTCCGTTGTCAAATTTGTCGCAGATCCTTACAATAAGCTTCCAACCATTGTTTACTGGTTGATGGGCTCTTTTAGCGCTGTCGATATGAAAACCCTTATAAGTGTGGCAATTCCTCTGCTTCTGAGTACGGTCATCCTCTCTTTAATGGGCAAGTATCTCAATATCTTAAGCCTTGGCGATGATGATGCTAAGGCTCTGGGTGTAAGAGTAGCGTGGGTGCGCAATAGCGCCATTTTGCTGGCTACTTTACTGAGTACCCTCACCGTTGTGGTAGCAGGGATGATTGGCTGGGTAGGGCTTATCATACCGCATATTGCGCGCTTTTTGGTGGGGGCGGATAACCGTGTGCTCCTTCCCATGTGTGCGCTTTTAGGCGCTACGTTTTTAGTCATCGTCGATACCTTGTGCCGTACTTCTATGAGTATCGAAATTCCTATAGGCATTGCTACATCACTCATTGGTATCCCCATTTTTGTACTAGCGCTTCGCAATGCCAAAAAAGGATTTGTATGAGTTTTTATGAAGCGCATAATCTTCATTTCTCCTACAACGATAAAGTGATCTTAAAGGGCGTTGATTTACGCATAGAAGAGGGTTCTATCGTCTCATTGCTGGGTGCGAATGGAACGGGTAAAAGTACATTGATGAAGCTTTTTTTAGGGCTATTGCATCCAAGCAGCGGTGAAGTGATGTTAAAAGGGAAATCTTTGCACGCTTATTCAATCAAAGAGCGAGCATTACACGTCAGTTATGTTCCACAAAGTACACAGATTGCGTTTGCGTTTTGTGCTTTAGATATGGTGCTTATGGGGCGGATTGCTTTTGAGTCATGGTTTAAACGAGCTTCGCAAACAGACATTACTCTTGCGCGTGAGGCGATGGAGCGACTGGGCATTGTGCATTTGGAAAAACGTACCTTTCAAACGCTCAGTGGCGGTGAAAAGCAGTTGGTTCTCATAGCACGTTCCTTAGCGCAAGGGGCAAAAATCTTGGTAATGGATGAGCCAGTCTCTGGCTTAGACTATGGCAATCAGCTCCGTCTTTTAGAGACCATCATGAGCCTTTCCAAAGAGGGTTACACCTTTTTAAAATCCACCCATTTTCCTGAACATGCTTTGATGTTGGGAGGCTATACGTATGCCCTCAAAGAGGGGCATATTTTAGCGCATGGGCTTACCAGTAAAACTATAACAGAAACGCTTATTAATGAGCTTTATAACACAAACGTTGCACTCAAACAGACACTTTGCGGGTATCCTGTTTGTATTCCAGCGTTTGTGCAGACTAAGTAGCAGGAGGTTGAAGATTATTTTTGGAAGAGGGTACGTCTATCGTTATATAAAATAAAATACATTGTCTTGGTATGACATATAAAAGGAGAAAAGGAATGAAATACAAAGTTGGCTTAGCGCTTTCATTGATCACCGCATCCGTGTTGATGGGTGAGACATTTGAACTGGGTAAAATTGAGGTAAGTGAGTCGAAGCAGGTAGATTCTACATCAACTACAACGGTAATAGATTCTAAAACCATGCAGGATAAAGAGCAAAACACTATTGTGGATGCTTTGAATGGCATTTCGGGAATTGCCATTCAAAACAATGGTGCTCGTAATGAGCAGATGATTATGTTGCGTGGTTTTGATGTGAAACATGCCCCGCTTTTTATTGATGGTATTCCTATTGCTGTACCCTACGATGGTTATGTTGATTTTAGCCGTTTTACGACCTATGATCTCTCCGAAATAGAGGTCAGTAAAGGCTTGACGTCTGTTTTACTCGGGCCCAATACCTTTGCAGGCGCTATCAATATGGTGACTAAAAAGCCAACCAAAGCGTTTGAAGGCGAAATGGGTGCAGGTGTTTTTAGTGGTAATGGCAAAGATGGCTACATCACTGCGGGTACGAACCAAGGCAACTATTATGGCATTGTATCGCTCTCAGGAACAGAGCGCGATAATTATCCACTTTCTAATGATTTTCCTACGAGTATCACCAGTGAAGATGGCAATGCACGCAATAACTCATCTTCAAAAGACAGTAAAATCAATATCAAAGTAGGGTACACGCCCAATAATACCGATGAGTACTCTTTCAACTACATCAAACAAGATGCTGAAAAAGATGTCCCACCGTTTGCAGGACGTGCTGGAACGGGTCAGGTGCGTTATTGGAAATGGCGCTATTGGGATAAAGAGAGTTACTATTTTCTCTCGAAAACTGACTTTGATACATGGTATATTAAAACCCGTCTTTATTATGATGTATTCCAAAATTCTTTAGCAACGTACACGAATGCAACCTACTCGACACTCCAATCTGGTAGTGCAAATCCTAGTTTTTACGATGACTTCACAAAAGGTGTAAGTTCCGAAGTGGGCTTTAGACTCAGCTCAGATGATCTGCTTAAAATGGCGGTACACTATAAAAGTGACAACCATTTAGAAGGAGGAACCAATACCACAACAGGGCTTGCTTCAACCGAGTACAAAATGAAAGATGAGATCTACTCCGCAGGCTTAGAATACAAACACGCGTTTACCAATGCAACCACATTAACCGTGGGAGCTAGTTATGATGTGGAAAAAGCACAAAGAGCAGATAACGGCAGTTATGGCTCAACCAGCGGTACCTTCCGTTCAGGCTCATCCACAGGTCCTATCATCACAAGTTATACAACCTACCAAGGGTTTGAATTAGGTGAAGCAACAGCGCTGAACCCAATGATCAAACTTGACACAAAACTGGATGATACAACGACACTGTATGGAGGTATCTCCAAAAAAAGCCGTATCCCTTCCATTAAAGATCGTTACTCTTACCGCTTGGGTACGTATGTTCCCAATCCTGACTTAGAGGAAGAGAGCATTGTGAATTATGAAATTGGAGGCAGTAAGTCGTTTGATAACGTGTTGCTTCGTGCTTCTGTCTTTTATGCCAAAATTGAAGACTATATTCAAAGTGCGTATGTTCCTGTTTGGTATAACACAACCCAACAACAGCAACTACAAAATATTGGTGAGGTGGAAGAAAAAGGGTTTGAACTCGATGCTTCTGTGATGCTCAATGATTCATGGAGTGTGGAGGGAAGCTATACACGCCTTGATATGCAAAATGAGAGTAACCCAAGCGTTAAGATTACCGATGTTCCAAAGCACAAAGTATTGGTCTCCGCAAACTATGATTTCAACAAACAGTTTTCGTGGATAACAACGTATGAGTATGATTCAGAACGATTGACTGCATATGCCTCTTCTGGAACAACAACGTATTACTCTTCAGATTCTGCATCTATTTGGGGAACAAAATTGATTTATCGCCCAACCAAAGCATTGGCGTTTGAGGCTGGTGTTAAAAATATTTTTGACGACAACTATTATATCAACTATGGTTACCCCGAAGCGGGGCGAGTTGTTTACAGTAACGTTAAGTATCAATTCTAGACTTTTCATACTAAGCGAGTTCAGGGAGCTTTAAAGTTCTCTGAACTATACTTTGTCAGCTGCTTTAATCCTCCAACTAATATGCATAATATGCATATTTAAGTTATTTTTAAGTTTTTAAACTACTCTTTTTATGCCATTTTCACCTAAGCAAATCTGTGGTACATTTTCTCAAAATCGGTAAACAGTTGTTTACTGATGTAACATAATGTATCGTAAAAAAAGGGTATTGTTTCTACAAAGATACCGTGTTTTTCCCTTGTTTTCGAGCTTTTTAAACCGTATCAACCTATTCAGACTAAATCGGTCTGCTTTTGTTGACTTTAAGAAATGAGGAATAAAAACATGATAAATAAAGAATCTGTTAATAAAGCCCGCTCACTCTACTATGGCTTTTTGAGTAAAATGTTTGTTTTCACTACAAGCGATGAACGTTATGCAGGAGTAAATGAAGCGCTTGAAGTGATGATCCAAAACCCTATTGATGAAAATTCAGGTGAAGCACTCAAAGAGATTCAAGCTTTTCTCACTACCTGTGGACAAGAAGCGCTCATTCAAGAGTACGATGATATTTTCCACAATCCTGCCTATAAAGTTGTTCGCAATACCGCTTCCTACTATGATGAAGGCGTTGAAAGCGGTCATCAACGACTTGCTGTTAAAAACTTCCTTGCTAAAACCAAAATCAGACGCAATGAAAATTATTTCAAAGAGAATGAAGACAGCGTTGGTTTTATTTTTACCTTTATGCACGAACTCATCGAACTCATTATGCAAGACCAAAAAGAGTATGCAAATATCCAACATTGTCTCTTTACCGAAGTAATTAATCCTTTTGTCGATGAGTTTATCATTAACGTCTATGAACACCCAATGTCCAAAGCTTACAAATCTATTGCTATTGTTCTTAATGCGTTTGTAGCATTTGAGCGTATGTATTTTGAAGTGGCAAAACCACCGATGAAAGAAAAAATACGTGTGGTGAAACCCGTTGAAGTTATCTCTGGGGCAGAAGCGCGTAGACGTGCAGAGAACAAAGCCAAAAAAGAGGCTGATAAAGCTAAAAAAACAGTCGAAGTATAGCAACCAAAGAGGTTGCTCAAGGCTGTTTAGCAGCTTTGAGCAATCTCTTAGCGCGTAAGAGATTTAGACTATCAAGGAGGCGCTCAATGAACGAAAGCAGACGTGGCTTTGTTAAAAAAGCTGCACTTGTTGGTGCTGTTGCTACCGTTGGGGTAGTGGGTGCACAAGCAGGTACTTCTGGTTCAAAAGGTACAAATGGCGTTGTTGTAGGTAAATCTAAAAAGAAAGAGATTACTTATACTAAAACACAAGCATGGGAAGATTATTATAAATCTGCCCTATAACATAGGAGGCGTGGAGTCATGGAAAAAACAACAGAACGTGCTCTAAGTACGACTGTCGGTCGTCGTTCTTTCCTCAAAATGGCAGCGGTTGCTGGTGCCTTTGGTGCCACTTCAGCATTTGCTAGTGAGAAAGTAACACGTGCAGCAACAGAGGAAGAGGTTAAAAACCCATTTCCTGGAAGTAAAAAAGTTAAAACCATCTGTACATCATGTTCAGTAGGGTGTGGTGTGATCGCAGAAGTTCAAAATGGAGTATGGGTTCGTCAAGAAGTTGCTCAAGACCACCCAATCAGCCTTGGTGGACACTGCTGTAAGGGCGCTGATATGATCGATATGGTCAGATCAGAAGTACGCCTTAAGTATCCAATGGTCAAAGAGAATGGTCAGTGGAAACGCCTTTCTTGGGACGATGCGCTTAACCGTATTGCAACAAAAATGGCAGAACTTAAGAAAAAAGATGGTCCAGACTCCGTTCAGTTTTTAGGATCAGCCAAAATGAGTAATGAGCAAGCCTACTACTTTAGAAAGTTTGCAGCATTTTTTGGTACCAATAACACAGATCATCAAGCGAGAATCTGACACTCTTCCACAGTCGCCGGTGTGGCGAACACATTTGGATATGGTGCTATGACAAACTCCCTTGGAGATATTCAGAAGTCTAAGTCTATTATTATTTTTGGAGCAAACCCAGCGGTCAATCACCCTGTTGGTTTCCAACATTTCTTAAAAGCGAAAGAGAGAAACAACTCTCAATTGATCGTTATCGATCCACGCTTTACTAAAACAGCGGCAAAAGCAGATATTTTTGCACAAATTCGCCCTGGTACAGACATTCCATTTATGTACGGAATGCTCAATATCATCTTCAAAAATGGTTGGGAAGATAAAGAGTATATTAATGACCGTGTATTTGGTATGGATAAAATCAGAGATGAAGCTGCCAAGTGGACACCAGAACTTGTTGCTGATGTAACAGGTGTTCCTGCTGAAAAACTCATTCAAATTACAACGTTATACGCAAAAAATCGTCCTGGTACATTGATCTGGGCTATGGGTCTTACTCAGCACAGTATTGGTACAAGCAACACACGTATGGCTCCGATTCTTCAACTTGCTCTTGGCAACATGGGACGAGCTGGTGGTGGTACTAACATTCTTCGTGGTCATGATAACGTTCAAGGTGCTACGGATATGGGATGTTTGGCGGATTCACTCCCAGGGTATTATGGCCTAGCAGCGGGTTCATGGAAATACTTTGCAAAACAGTGGGGCGTAGAGTATGACTACATCGCTTCTCAGTTTAAAGATCCTTCATGGATGGAAAAAAATGGCTTTACGCTCGCTCGTTGGTGGGCAGGTGTTGCGGGTGTTAAAAGTGATGATAAAATCGAAAATGCAGGCACAACCCTAAAAGCTCTCGTTGTTATGGGTAATGGTATCACCTCTGTTGCACAACAAGCGAAAATCAAAGAGGGTCTTGATAATTTAGAGATGATTGTTTTAGCGGATCCATTCGTAAACGAAGCAGCCATTTTGACCGATAAAAAAGACAACGTCTTTATTCTCCCAGCAGCGACTCAGTTTGAAACGAGTGGTTTGGTTGTTGCAACCAACAGAAGTGCACAATGGAGATACAAAGTTGTTGAACCACTTTATGAGAGCAAACCAGATCAAGAGATTATGTTTGAACTTGCAAAGCGTTTAGGTTTCTATGAGCAATATACGAAAGCTATGTTGATGCAAGAGACACGAGATGGCAAACTCGAGATGATTCCTGAGAAAAAAGCATTCCAATGGCCAGAAGATGCGACCAATGAAATTGCGCGTATCATCAAAACCATCGGCTTAACAGGCTGGACGGCTGAGCGCGTTAAAAAACATACCGATAACTGGCATATGTTTGATGAAGTAACGGGTGCTGGAATGGGACCAATGAAAGGCGAGTTCTACGGACTACCATGGCCTTGTTGGACCAAAACACACGGTGGTTCTCCAAACCTTTACGATACCAGTATTCCTGTTAGTCAAGGTGGTATGGGCTTTAGAAATAACTTTGGTTTGGAAAAAGATGGTGTGAACCTCTTGGCTGAAAAAGGCTCTTTCCCTAAAGGCTCAAAAATTGAGACAGGGTATCCTGAAATCACCAAAGAAAACATTGAAAAAGTTCTTGGTATTACATTGACCGAGGAAGAAAAAGCGGCATGTGGTGCAAACTGGAAAGTCGATAATAGCGGCATTTTAGTTCAAAAGTGTATGGAAGCGGGCGTTTGTCCTTATGGTAACGCGAAAGCGAGAGCGATTGTTTGGAACTTCCCAGATCATATCCCAATGCACCGTGAACCACTTCACTCACCGCGCACTGATTTGGCTCAAAAATACCCTGCGTATCCAGATAAGCCAAACCACTTCCGTGTTATGACGAAGTATATTTCTGTTCAAAGTGCAGCAGATTATGCGAAAGATTTCCCAATCAACATGGTAACAGGACGTTTAGTAACCATGAACGGTGCGGGTATCGAAAATAGGGCGTCTAAGTACATTGCAGCCTTAACACCTGAGATGTTCTGTGACATTCACCCAGATTTAGCGCTCAAACATGGCATTAGAAACGGTGGAATGATGTGGGTACACTCACCAGAAGGTACCAAAATTAAAGTGAAAGCGAAGTATTCTCATAGTGTTCTTCCAGATATGGTCTTTATGCCATTCCACTTTGCGGGTTACTTCCAAGGAACAGATAGAACGGGTAATTTCCCAGCAGGAACGAAGCCTTATGCAAGCGGCGAGAGTGTCAATACCGTCACTAACTATGGTTACGACATCATTACTCAGATTCCTGAAACTAAGGGCGGCTTATGTCGCATCGAAAAAGCGTAGGGGGTGAGAGATGGATTACGCAAGAATGAAATTTTACTGCGATGAGAGCAGATGTATAGAGTGTGATGGTTGCTCAATTGCGTGTGCTGAGGCGCATGAATTGCCAGTAGGTATTAGCAGACGAAAAGTTGTGACTATCAATGAAGGCATCCCAGGCCGTGAGATGAGTACATCGATTGCATGTATGCATTGTACGGACGCTCCGTGTGAGCAAGTATGCCCAGTGGATTGTTTCTATATCAGAGAGGACGGCATCGTTCTTCATGATAAAGATAAATGTATTGGTTGTGGTTACTGCTTGTACGCATGTCCGTTTGGTGCTCCACAGTTCCCAAGAGATGGTGCGTTTGGTGCTAAAGGGGCTATGGATAAATGTACGATGTGTGCAGGTGGACCATTGGAAACGAACTCTGAGAAAGAGAGACATCTTTACGGTCAAAATAGAATCGCTGAGGGAAAAGTACCTGTGTGCGCTGCAATGTGTTCCACAAAAGCACTTTTAGTAGGAGATTCTGAATCCGTATCAAACGTTTACAGAGCGCGTGTTATGGCTCGTGGTGGAAAAGGCTCAAACTCCCCTTATGGATGGGATAAGGCTTATAAAAACCAATGAAAGGAGCAGCAATGAGAAAGTATGTGACACTGTTCATTGCGCTCCTAAGTTTGGCATCAGTGGCATACGCCGCTGATAGCCAAATATGGGGTGAGATGCGCATCCAAAATATCCTAGGATATGGACAAGAAGAGTCATGGAAATTAGGACCCTTGTTCACCATGCTACAGCATAAATACTTTGCATGGATATTCCTAGGTGTGTTAATTGGCGTACCAGCAGCCTTCTTTATCCATTATAAGATTATAGGCCCAAAAGTATTTCCTCACAGTGAGAAAAAATACTACGCCTTTAATCTCTATAATCGAATTATCCACCAAGTAGCTGCTGTGAGTTTCTTGGTCATCATCCCAACAGGATTTATCATCATCTTTGGTGACTTCTTTGGGGGTGGAACCTTTGTAAGAATGGCAAAAAACCTTCATGGCATCTTTACCATTCCATTTACCATTGTGGTCATTCCAATGGCCTTAATGTGGCTTAAAGAAGCACTGTTTAATATGGATGATATTAAATGGTTTATGATCCTAGGTGGGTACTTATCGAAAGAGAAAAAGCCTATCTTAGCAGGTAAGTTTAACGCGGGTCAAAAGATGTGGTATTGGGTTGCAATTCTAGGTGGTATTACCATGATCTTAAGTGGCGCTTTTATGTACTTCTTAGACTTTAAGATGGAGATGCTTCATAACTTAACAGGAATGAGTCAAATCGATATGTTAAGAGCAGCAGCGATTATCCATAATGTGATGGGATTTGCAGTCTTAGCACTGTTCATCACCCATGTGTATATGTCTATGTTTGCGATTAAAGGAGCAGTACATAGTATTATCACTGGGTATGTTGAAGAAGAAGAGATCAAGATTCTTCACAGCACGTGGTATAAAAAGCTTAAGGATCAAGGTAAGTTTTAACTTTACACGACTCTTGGGCAAAGCTCAAGAGTCTACGTTAAACACTAGGTTACTAAAGCTTGCCTCTTGAGAGGCAGAATGTTTTACATGTAAAGAGCAAAAGTGTAAAATCTCTTGCTCTTTATTTATTTTTTAATGCTAAAATATGCAAAAGAAGCACGTTAAAGGAATGGTATGGAGCCAGTTTTTAAAACGACGATCACCAAGATCAAAGGTAAAGAGAAGTTTGAGCGAGAAGACACACTTGTTCGTGAAATCAAGTTAGAAATTTATGTCAATGGCGAAAAAGTGGGTGCTGTTATGGCGACTCCTGTGGATCAAGAAGCCCTTGCTATTGGCTATTTGATGAGTGAGAACATCATCGAAAAATTTAGCGATGTCACTTCGCTCAAACTCCTAAACGATGGTATGCAAGTACACATTGAATCCAAAGTCAACGAGGCGAATATTAAAAAGCTCAATGCCGAGGGTGTTGTCATCAGCGGTTGTGGTAAAAGTATGACCGCAAACATCGACCCTGAAGCCATTGAAGCCAAAGTCATTAAAAGCGATTTTAGCATAAGTGCGGAACGCTTAAGTACAGCGATGAGCCAGTTTTACACCGAATGCCCTTTGTACGAGCAGACAGGGTGTGTGCATACGGCAAAATTGTTTACGGATGAACATACGTACTTCATTGGCGAAGACATTGCCCAACACAATACGATTGATAAAGTCGTTGGAAAAGCCCAAATGGCGGGCATTGATGTGAGTAACGCCTTTTTAATGGTCAGTGGACGTCTCTCTTCGGAGATGGTTGCTAAAGCGGTTATGCATCAGATACCCATTCTCGCATCACGTACGGCATCGACCTGTTTAGGTTTGATGATCGCTGAGAAATTTGGACTGACACTCATCGGATTTGTGCGTGGAGACACGATGAATGTTTACCGCCATCCAAGGAGAATTAATGTCTGAGATGGAAGAGCTGATTAAAAAATATCTGAATGAAAAAGGCAAGCTTGACTGTTCTGATGGTTTTAAAATTGCTGCGAAACTCAAATGCTCTACGCTCGAAGTAGGGGCGTGTGCTAAAGCGATGGATATACGCATTGACTCGTGTGAACTAGGTCAGTTTGGCAAGCTTGAGGGTGGCATCTACGATGTTGAAGCTGAAAACCGTCTCAAACCTCTTTTAGATGAAAAAAACCGTGTCACCTGTAAAGCGGCTCGCGCCCAAGCTGCTGGTATTGGACTTAAGAAAATTCGGGGTACGTTAAAAGAAAAAAATTACGATGTGACCTTTTGTGAACTGGGTTGTTTTAAAGAAAAACTACGCCCACGTTTGTATGTCAAAACCAAAACGTGGATTGAAAATGCTGAGGGTGAGCTTCTTTTTGGAAAAGGTAAAACCGAGATACTAGAGCTGATTGAGCAAGAGGGTTCCATCTCTAAAGCGTCTGAAAAAATCGGCATGAACTATAAAAAAGCATGGACGCACATCAAGATTTTACAACGCAACATCAACGACACGATGGTGCAAACCAAACAAGGCGGTGGGGAAGATGCGGGTACAACGCTTACTCCAGTAGCGCGTGAGTTTATGGACAATTACCGCAGACTTCAAGCAGACATTGAAGATTATGCCAATGAGCGTTTTAAAGAGTTGTTTTTGAAACCTCGCAATAAAAAAGAGTTTGAAGACTAAGTGTCTAAGCTATTTTGATGCTACGAAAGTAATGTAAGATGTCTTTGTTAGTCCGATTTAAGAGTAGGTTATATTCTTGTGAAGTTCGTATAGGTTGCCCTTTTATGGGCAACCTTACACGTTATTTAGTTTCTAGCGCGTGTTTTAAAGTCTGGATAGAAGAGTTGTTTATCTAGCAATTTAAAGTTCGCGATTTCGGTTTGAATTTTGTCTGTTGTAATCCATTCGATAAATTGTAAAGCACCTTTATAGTTGGTGTTTGTGCAACGTTGTGGATTAACGGCGATGACAGAGTAGAAGTTTTTCAGAGCATCCGCACCTTCATAAACGATAACAAGTGGCGGGTTACCTTTGTGGTTTGCTTCGTATTTGATGAAGGTACCACGGTCTGTCAATGTAACACCTTTTTGCTCTGCCGCGATGTTGATGGTAGCGATCATGCCTTGACCTGCTTCTAAGTACCACGGTTGTTTTTCAGGCACTTTTCCTAAAGCAGCATTCCAGACACCTTTTTCTTTGTCATGGGTTCCAGATTTGTCGCCACGGCTGACGAATTTAATCTGTTCTGTTTCGATGATTTTAAATGCTTCAGCGAGGCTTTTACCTGCAAATTTGGCTTTCATGTCAGGTGTTCCGATAAGCACAAAGTCATTGTACATAACAGGAGTGCGCTCAACGCCAAAGCCTTTGTCCATGTAGGTTTTTTCAGATGAAGGTGAGTGAACGAAAAGTACACTGACATCACAGTTTTCACCGAGTTTAAGCGCATTGCCTGTACCAACGGCGACCCATTTAAGATCAACGCCCGTATCGGCTTTGTATTTGGGTACAAGGACATCAAGAAGTCCTGTATCACCTGTACTGGTTGTGGTTGCCATTTTAAGATCAGCTGCACACAGCAGTGAGCTGAGGGCAAGGAGTGAGAAAAGGACGGTGCCTTTTAAGCGGTTCTTTACTGAAAACATTGAATAATCCTCCAAATATGTTTATTTAGCATATTGGTAGTGTAGCGTATCTTTTTTAAATTATATGTAAAAGAGGGATGATTTTTGGATTTTATTTTATCGGGTTTAAAAGAGGCATTGTGGTTGCTCATCAACCTTGATCCTGAAACAATTTCAGCCATAGATGTGACGCTTAAAAGCTCAACTTTATCAATCATTTTTAGTATTATTATTGGACTTCCCTTAGGTTTTTGTTTGGGCTTTTTTAACTTCCCAGGACGCAAAGCGCTTAAATTGCTTTCCGATACACTTTTAGCGATTCCTACCGTTGTTGTTGGTCTCATTGTGTATGCCTTTATCTCCAATCGCGGACCTTTTGGGAGTTATGAACTGCTCTATACGTTACCTGGCATTGTCATAGGTCAAACCCTTTTAGCACTGCCAATTATTGTCTCTTTAAGTGCTACAGCCGTTGAAGGCATGGAGAAGAAGCTTTACCTCACGCTGGCTTCGTTTGGTTTAACCACGATACAGATGATCCAAAGTGTGGTGTGGGAGCTTCGTCACGCACTGGTCGCTGTCGCAGTGGCTGCTTATGGTAGGGTGGTGGCAGAAGTGGGCATTGCGATGATGATAGGTGGAAACATTAAATGGTTTACGCGCACCATCACAACCGCCATTTCACTTGAAACCAATAAAGGTGAATTTGCAACAGGCATTGCGCTAGGAATTGTGCTTATCAGCATCGCCTTTTTACTGAATTTTATGCTCTTCTTTTTGAAAAAACGTGCGAGAATTGCTGTATGAAACCTTTTGTCTATGAACTTCAAAATTTACGAACACTCTATGGGGAAAAACCTGTTTTAGATATTCACTCACTGAAAGTTGAAGAGGGTGAAATTTTAGGGCTTGTAGGCTCAAATGGCAGTGGTAAAAGTACCCTTTTACGCCATCTTGCTTTTTTAGAAGCGGCGCAAAGTGGAAAACTTCAGTATTGTGGATTAGATGCGACGTCTATCCCGCTTTCAATCAGACGTGATATTAGTATCTTATTGCCTGAACCATACCTGCTCAAACGTACAGTCAGAGAAAATTTGCTGTTTGGCTTAAAAGTGCGTGGAGAAGCCCATAACTCCGATCAGCGCATTCACGAAGCGTTAGAGCTGGTAGGACTTTTACCAAAAAAATTTATGCACCGAGCGTGGCACGAGCTCTCTAGTGGTGAAACCCAGCGTGTGGCACTTGCATCAAGACTGGTGCTTCGTCCAAAAACACTTCTACTGGATGAGCCAACCAACAGTTTGGATTACAGTGGCATTCCTCAATTTACCGATGCCATTTTACATGCCAATCGTGAGTGGGGAACCACCGTTATCATCGCAAGTCACGACCTTTTATGGCTTAGTGAGATCGCAACACGAAAAATAGGGCTTCACTTTGGGCGTTTGATGGACTTCTCAACGACCAATCTTATTGTGGGTAAATGGCGTGAGAAGGACGACGAGCGATTTTTTGATTTTGATGAAACGCAAAGTATGTCGCTTCCAAAATCCTACCGTATTGGAGAGAAGCGAGGTGTTGCTATCAACCCACGAGATATTTCAATCTCTTTGACTCCATTTGAATGTAAAGAAGATCTGATTTGTTTAACAGGCATCATCAGAGATGTCTTGCATCTCACCAAAACCAATGAAATTTCACTCAAAATTGTCATCGGTAATCATGTGTTAGAGTGCATTGAGAGCTTTGAGTATTTTGAGCGTTACCACTTTTACCCTTCTCAGAATGTCTCTGTAAGTTTTGCCAAATCAGCGATTAAAGTGCCTTCTAAAGAGGCGTAACACGTTGTACCAAAGCGTAAAATCTTGAAGGCAAGGGTATTTGGGTATACTGTGTTCTAACTGATTTTATGCAGTCATTCAAAGGCAGATACCATGGCACAAAACTCTTTTTTACGTTGGCTTGGGTGTGGCATTTTAGCACTCATTATTTGGCTCTTTTTCCCTTTTTTGAAAAGTTTTTTTGTCGCACTTTTGATGGCGATGGCGGTATCACCACTGCATTATCGCTTGCAACGTTTTCTTTCCAAACACCCAAGGTTCAAGAAGGTTGCGCCTGTGCTTTCAGCAAGTATTGTAACCTTAGCCTTTTCATTGATTATTTTTGTACCGATCACACTTTTTTTGTTCAACCTCCTCAGTCACCCTTCCGATACGCTTGATATGATTCGCTCCATTGGAGATCAGATAGAGGCGCAAAGCAAACATCTTCCAAGTTATTTAACGTGGATTGTTTCGCCCATCGAGAGTCTGATCGAGATGTCAAAACTTCACAAAGATGAGATTACCGCTACATTAGCCAGTTGGCTGGGGAATGGACTTAAAACGTTTATGGCGATGCTGGTTGATATGGCGATGGTGATTGTATTTTTCTTTTTTCTGAGCCTCTATGGACGTAAAATCATTCTCTTTCTTTTCCCCATTATTCCTCTAAGCCGCTCCATGAAGCGCAATTTTTTAGAGGAGATGACAACAACAATGGCGGTGGTTTTTTACTCTCTTGCGGGTGTGATGCTTGCGCAAGGCATCGCATTTGGCGTTTTCATCGCATTTTTTGATGGCTATAATGCTTTATTGTTAGGGTTTTTAACGGGGATTTCGTCGATCATTCCCATCGCGGGAACGGCACTTGTGTGGATGCCGATTGCAGCAAATGAGTACTTTCAAGGCAATACGATCAATGCCGTAGTGATTGCAGTGTATTCGTGGGCGATGATGGCTTTTTTTATTGACAATATCGTGAAACTCGTTCTGCTAAATTTTGTGAATAAAACACTGAGTAATGGAAAAAAACGCATCAATGAATTTATTATCTTTTTTGCCATTGTGGGAGGTTTAGCGACGTTTGGATTTTGGGGTTTTATCTTAGGGCCTGCGATTATTGCACTCGCACTTACGACACTTAGGGCCTTACGCAAAGCCAATCGCTCAAATCTTGGTCATGCGTAGAGGTATAGTGAAAGCCTAGCTTTTGGTAAGGACTTGGATCTCTTTTTGAAGTTTGTCGAGTTTTTTCAGTAAGTGTTTGATTTCACTCCCTTTCATGACATCGTCCATATCGGTGTTCATAACGTTTTGGGTTGTCTCTTTAAAGGCTTGGTTTAGCGCTTCAAATTTTGCTTTTGCTTTATCCACCAAGATTTCGTAGTCATCCACCAACGTTTCTTCAAGATCATTGAGTTTACACGCGATCTCATCTTTGTTTTTATAAACATAATACGCACTAATACCTGTAATGGTCGCACCAAGTGCGAAACTGAGTAAATTATTTTGGTTCATTGTGTCCTCTTTTTGCGGTGATTTAAATAGCTGTGAAAATGTTTTAATAGCAGTCGTGACATGGGAAAATTGAGCGATACTTCCCGATGCTTTTTGTGCTAAAAAGTGACTTTTTTCTTCAAGCGTAGCTATGAGTTCGCTGACATCGTCTAGCATGAATGTGGCTTTTTGACAAAGCGTACTTAATTCATTTTGACCTAGAGCGATAAACGCAGTTGCTTTGTGCATGGTTTGAATATGTTTGATTGTAAGAAAAACAATAGCGGTGGCAATAATCACCATGCACACCATGATAATCCCTATAAAAAGGGAGAGAAGCTGCTGGTCGTTCATGTAAGAGCCTTTCAGCTAGAGTATACTCTTCTTTGTGAACATTACAGCTTTCTTTTTTGGTCGTCTTTTTTAACGAAGATTTAGGGTTGGATTATCTCCCACTTGAACTCGTTTTGAATTGCTCTCAAAACTTCTTTAGTGGCTGCTTTAGTGGTATTGGTATCGCTATCAAACAGCCTTTCACAGCTGAGAACAAAGCTAAGCGTTGTATCGTTTATCCATAAAGGATGTTGTACAAGACAGTGCTCAGGGTACTGTTGGGAAAACACTTTGACAATTTTATCTGCTTTAAATGCGTAAAGACTCAGACGATGAGAGCTTTCGGCTTCCGTGGTAAAAAAGTGGTGTTTGGGTGAAAGATAGGGCATTCCTTCAAGCAATATATCACTACCATCGTGTAAATCAAGTGCATGATACGCTTCAGAATCTGGCATAAAATCACTGTAGATGAGGTATTTTTCTTTGAAAAAACAGCCTTTAAGTGTGTAGAGTAAGGTTTTGTATTCTTGGTCATTGTCAAAATATTCATCTTTTAATTCCATTTTTTGACCGTTGAGTAAGTGAATTGTTTTGATATCTTTTTCATGTGTAAAAAATGCCTTGCATTGTTCAAGTTGCGCTGCATTGACATCGCGCTCAAAATAAGAGAGATCGGCCATCAAAGAGGTGCATAGCATAAGGAAAATTCCATACATTTTCATTATCTAACTCCGTTCCAAAGTAGTGTTAGAATCAGTCACATCGGTGGTTTTTAAAAGAGCATTTTCATTTTCGCGTTTTTTCTCTTCAGCGAGTTCTTCGAGCATTTCTTTGATAGACTCTGCTCCAAAAAAACATTTTTCATCCATAATATCACCGAGAGATTCACCCGTCAATTCACTGTTAAGGCTCGCAATAGCATAAGCTAAAGGATTATCAACAGCGCTTAGTGTATACAACTTTTCACCGTTTTCATCAACACTCGAGCTTAAAAAATCATCGACAAATGTTTCGGGGTTGGAGTAGCGGTTGAGCGTAGCACTCAGTTTGGTATCGTCTTCATAAATGGTTTCAAGTTTATCGAGCAATCTGCTTACAGCTGTTTTATCGGGAGTAATATTAAAGATCATATTTTCAGAAGTTGTTATACCTAAACCTACCGTTTCATCCGCTTCATAGTAGTAATTTGAAGTGGTCATCCCAATAATATCATCACTAACATCAGCAGTGCTACTACTGCTTTTATCGGTTGAGCTTTCAGGTAAAACATGAATTTCTATCGTGCCAATAGAGACAGTGGCAAGTTCAGGGATGCTCGCTTGTATTTCATTCATGTAGTCATTGAAACTCGTATCAAGAGCAGTGTTTTTATCATTACAAAGATCAAGAAATTTTTGGTAGTAGGCATCATTTTTGACGTAGACATCGTAAAATGTTCCGCTTTCTTTCACATGCATGACATACTCCTTTTGATGCAGATATCATCTTGAAAAATAAGCAATTTTTGATCCATTTTTTGTTCTTATTTCTCATAAAAACAGATCTGATTACGTCCTTTGTCTTTGGCTTGGTACATCGCAAGGTCGGCTTCTTTGAGGAGCATGGCGCCGTCTTTTTGGGAGGTGTCTCCAAAAATCGTACACCCAATACTCGCACCCAGCATATAATTACCATGTGCGAGAGCGTAGGGCTTGCATAAAAGAGAAAGAATTTTCTTAGCGATGCTTTGGGTAATGTGATGTGCAATGCCTTGCTGAGCACCTAGATTTTTAAGCAAGATGACAAACTCATCACCACCAAGGCGTGCGACCAGATCACTTTCACGAATGGTCTCTTTGAGTCTGGATGCGGTTTGAATGAGCAGCATATCTCCAGCGTCATGTCCATAGGTGTCATTGAGCTCTTTAAAAAGGTCAAGATCGATAAAAAGAAGTGCTCCAAAATGCTTCTCTTTCATACTATGGCAAACAGCTTCATTCAATGTTTTATCAAAAAGACGACGGTTGGCAAGATGGGTTAGTGGATCGTAGTAGGCGAGTTCTTGAATCTGTTGTTGAGCTGCTTTATGGGTTGTTATGTCATTAAAATTAGCGATAAAGTGTGTAGTTTTGCCTTTGGCATCACGAATGGTCGTAATGGTGATGGACTCTGCATAGATTTCGCCATTTTTGCGTTTATTCCAAAGCTCACCTTGCCAGAAACCTTCCTCAAGTAAAGCTTTCCACATGGTTTCATAAAATGCCTTATCATGATACCCTGAGTGCAAAATACGAGGTGTTTTCCCGATGATTTCATGGTCACTATAGCCTGTAATGCGCGTAAAAGCTTCGTTAACTTTGACCACTCTTTCTTTGGCATCTGTGATCAAGATAGCCTCTTGTGTCTCAAATGCAACCGCAGAGAGGTGGAGCTGTTCAGCTTTTTTTTGCGCGTCGATATTGATGTAAACACCTGTAAGGAAAAGTGGTTCATGCTCTTGTGAAAACTCGATCACTTTTCCACGTACTTGTATCCATACCCACTCTTTTTGTGCTGTTATCATGCGACGTTCTATCAAAAAGCTTGAGTGTGCCATGATCTGTTCTTGAATCGATAAAAGCATATTTTTAGAGTCATCAGGATGTGTCAGTTCGACAATTTTGTCCCATGAAGGTTCAAAGGCATCTGGTGTATAGCCTAAGAGTAAGTAACACTGCGGATCCCACGTGATGCGATTGATCTGCAAATCCCATGTCCATAAACCCGTTTGGGTCGCTTCCATCGCTACACGGAACTGTTTTTCGTAAGAGAGCTGACTCTTTTGACGCTCATTCTCCCGATAATACCGTGCAATCAAAGCAAGTGCTAATCCACTGGAAAGGACTATCAATAATGTGGTAATGCCAAGGACTTTGTGACGTTCTTTGTCCCAATATCCAAGGGCATTGGCTTCGTTGGTTTGTATTTCAACGATAAATGGTAAAAATTTTGCTAAACGAAAAACATCTAAAGGGTTACGAGAATCACGGTTGAGGTGTTCGTAAAAATCATCTGTATTTTCCGTATGTATTACATCCTCATGTTCTGTACCAAAGGCACGTTTAGGGTCTGTTGAGAAAAGTAAAATACCATCCAACCTCCATAAAGAGACCGTGCCTTGTTCTATGGGAAGAATGGTGGTATAGTGATTGTTCAGGTAGTCCGTATTGAGGTTTGCGATGATGTAGTAAACTCTTTTTTCAAAATAGACTTTTTTTAACAGAGGTAAAAAGCTGATGGCGTCTGAAGCAATAGGTTTTTGGATAGTACTAGGGCGTGCATTTTCAAAATCCCTCCCTTCCCAAGGAATGCCCATACGCAGTAAGGGGATATCGCCAAAAGGAACGGGCAAAAAGTTTTCTAGCCTTACTCTTTTCCCAATGTTGGCTTCATGTGAACTGACTTCAATAACACCTTCATCGTTTAAAAGTGATAAAGAACGAAGGTAAGGAGCATTGTGTAAAAGTTCCATAAAGATGGGAAATATCTCTTCTTGCTCGGGCGCTTCATGGCTGAGCGGAGGAATACGGTCCATCGTAAGGCTGATATGTTGAAGAATTTGTGAAAAGTGCTCTTCGAGTGTATAGGCGTGAAGATTAGCAATGTGACGGTGCGTTTGAATCGCTTCTTGACGCAAGCTTGTAAGGGCTGTCATAATCAAACCAATAATCAATCCTACCATCAAAAGAGCCGCAAGAAGGTAGCGCGTCACCGTTTTTTTAGGAAATACCAAAAGGCTCATGGTTATTTACTTAAAACAATGGGCTCTAAATGATGATGCTTAGCAGCACTTAAAAGCCTTCCATCATGCTTGATGGCAGAGATAAAGGCTTCAACTCTCTCCAAAAGTGCAGGCTCATTTTGCGCCAATGCCCAACCATAGGGCGTCATGTGAAAAGGTTTGGTTGGTTTGATAAGTTTAGCCCATTCACGTTCTTCCACCATACGAATCCCGAAAGGATAATCGGTCATAAACACATCAGCGCGCCCCGCTTCGACCTCTTGTTCACGCGCGTGCAGTGAGTCAACGATGAGCAGTTTGGCTTTTTGCAAGCTCTTTTGCATCAGTGCAACATGGTATGTTCCCTTTGCAACAGCAACGACAACGCCCACTTTGTCGATATCTTCCCACACTTGAATACGTTTATTGCTTTTAGAAGAGACAGCATACACATCGCTTGCAAGATGGGGTGTTGTGAGGCTTAAATGCTCTTTGCGCTCAGGGGTGTGTCCAATGGCAAACATAGCTATATCGCAATTTTTAGTGCTAATATCTTTAATCAGTGTTGCAAAAGAACTCTCTTTAAAAGCAACGCTGACACCCAGCTCTTTTGCAAACTCTTTTGCCAAATCAACGTCTATTCCAATGAGCTCTTGTGTTCTAGGATTGACGTAAGAGATACCATAATACTCAGGCCAAATACAAACACGAATTTTTTTAGTTTCTAAAATAGAAGAGAGAGCATCTGCAAAGAGTGAAGATGTAAGGCTTATCGCCACAATAAAGATCAAAAATGTACGTGCCATGCGCTGACCTTTGAGACTAACAATATTAGGATTCATAGTATAACACAAAAATGATTTTCTAAATTCATAATTTACCCAAATCGTGCTAGAATAAAGCATTACAAGATTAAGGAGCAACAGATGTTTGTAAAACTAAACGATAGAGTCTATCTTAATGCAGATCGCATTACACGTATTAAAATCGATGAGGTGCAAGATGGCATCCGTGTACGTTTTTACGAAGGTCAAAATCAAGTGGCAAAAAGCCATAAATTTGACAGTGTCGAAAAAGCGAGTGCATGGGTTGAAAAAATCATGAACGCGAAATAAGAGAGGTTAAATCCTCTCTTCCCTCTTTTCTTAAGGTCTAAGGTTTAGACAGCTTTATTACTTACAAAAGGAAAATCATGAAATTAGATTGCAGTGGCTTGGCGTGTCCAGAGCCTGTATTACAAACGAAAAAAGCGTTGGAAGCATTGCCAAATGACTCTGTTTTAGAGGTTGTGGTAAGCTCAATTGCATCCAAAGAAAACGTTTTGCGTTTTGCTCAAAATGGTGGATTTGACGCGAGAGCTGAGGATGTGGCTGAGGGCAAAAGCCTTATTACGATTGTGAAGGGCTTTGCTTGCAATGTTGTTGAAAACTCTGATAATGAAAAATTTTTAGATAAAACGTTGTTTCTCAAAAGCGATAAAGTAGGCGAGGGTGAGCTTGGAGCAAAACTTATTGTCGGCTTTTTAAAATCAACATTAGAACTTCCGAAATTACCTAAGCGTATTATTTGTGTCAACCAAGCTGTCCTTTTAACAACCGCTGAAGAGAGTGCGCCTATTACCGAAGTGCTTAAAGCGTTGGAAGCTAAAGGCGTTGAGATCTACTCATGCGGTGTTTGTTTAGAGTTTTTTGGCGTAACGGATAAGCTCAAAGTCGGTAAAATCGGCAATGCTTTTGGAACGATAGAGATGCTTTTTGGTGGAGAAGGCACTATTTCATTGTAATAACGCTTTCAAAGCAAAGCTTCTCAAGCTACGCTAACACTGGGTTTTCCCAAGCGAAGGCTCATACTGCTTCTTGCCCATTGCATAGTCAAGAAGCTTGAAATTAAGGTACTAAATGAACAACGAAGCAAAATTGACCAAATACGTCAAAGCTGCTGGTTGCGCTGCCAAGCTGGGTCCGGGCGACCTCACAGAAGCTATTGGTGGGCTTTCCTGCACGCATGAGAACGTTTTGGTTGGCATGGACACCAGCGATGATGCCAGTGTTTATTACTTAGATGAAGAGCGCGCACTTGTACAAACCGTAGATATCATCACCCCTGTGGTGGATGACCCGTATGTGTACGGGCAGATTGCAGCGGCGAACTCTCTGAGCGATGTGTTTTCCATGGGTGGCGAAGTCGCTACGGCGATGAACATCGTAGGGTTTGATGGATGTCATCACCCTCGCTCTGTGCTTAAAGAGATCCTTGCAGGTGGGCAGAGTAAAGTTGCTGAGTGTGGTGGCATCATCATCGGTGGACATACCATCGAAGCGCCTGAAATGACCTATGGCATGAGTGTCACAGGCTTTGTGCATCCACAGAAAATTTACCGCAACAACACGCCACGCATCGGCGATGTGCTGATTCTCACCAAACCCCTTGGTATGGGCATTTTAACAACGGCGATTAAAGCAGATATGTTAGAGGAGAAAGTGGTTGAAAAAGTAGCTTCCATCTTGTCAACCCTCAACCACAAAGCCTCACAAATTATGAGAAAATATGATGTGAGTGCCTGTACCGATGTGACGGGTTTTGGACTCTTTGGTCATGCCTCGGAGATGAGTTTTAACCGTGTTACCATCGCGTTTGAGATGCACAATATTCCTATTTTAGAGGAAGCCAGAGCGCTAGCTGATATGGGCATTATTCCCGCAGGAGCGTATAACAATAAAAGTTATTTAAGCTCTAAAGTGGAAGTAAAAATCGCGCATAAAGATGAGATCATCTTGTACGATGCCCAAACGTCAGGTGGACTTTTGATAGCAGTGTCGCAAGATGACGCACTAAAACTGCTTCAACATCTCAAAGATGAAGGGCTTACGTACAGCGCTATCATCGCAGAAATTTTGCCTTTAGGTGAAAAACCACTGCTTTATAGGTAAAAAATTTAACACAAATTTAATACATGCTTTATACACTCACCCCTTAAAATGAGGGGTGAGGAGAAGGTGTGGAATATCTAAAATTTGCGATTGATTATGGCATTATAGGGCTACTTTTTGCGATGAGCATCGTCTCTTTAGGGTTATTTGTCGAGAGAGTTTTCTTCTATAAATCGCTTGAACTTAGCCACTACAAAACCAAAAAATCACTTGAAATTGCACTCAGCAACCATCTCACTACCATCGCCACTATCACATCCAATGCCCCTTATATTGGGCTTTTAGGCACAGTTCTTGCCATTATGCTTACCTTTATGAATATGTCAGAACAGAGCATTGAAACGTCAAAAATTATGAGCTCTTTAGCGCTTGCGCTTAAAACAACTGCTATTGGACTGGTTGTTGCGATTCTCTCCATGGTGTTTAACAACATTTTAGTGCGTTACTCTGAACGATTCTTAGCAGTGTTTGATGAAGAAGTTTGATAGCATCAACGTCATCCCTTTTGTCGATATTTTGCTTGTTTTATTGACAATTGTTCTTCTGACATCCACCTTTATTGCCAAAGGCATCTTGCCTCTTGATGTACCCAAATCTGCTTCCAATGAAAAGATGGAATCTTCCAATGTGGTCATAAGCATCAATGAACAAGGAACGCTTTTTTTAGAGCAAGAACCCATAACGCATGAGCGCTTGAATGAACATTTAAAAACATTGACGTCTCAGACGCATTTTTCAATCAACTGCGATAAAAAAGCCCCTTTTGATTTTTTTGTAACTCTTTTGGATACGCTCAATACACGCCAATTTCGCAACATAGACATTGTTATCGAAAAATGAGACGAACGACGTTTTCTTTACTGCTCTCTTTGATGTTGCATCTTTCTATGCTCGCTTTTTTGTATGATGAGATGGCTGAAAAAGAAAAACCTTCAACACCAAAGAGTCCCGTTTCCCTTCGTATCAATACGGTGGTTGCGAAGATAGAGGAGCCAGAGCATCATTTTTCACCCACGAGTGATGAAGTTCCCCTCAAAGAGCCATTGCCTCAAATAGCCCATGAATTAGCTCCTTTGAAGAAAAACCCAAAGAAAGAGAAGCTATCCAAACCATCTTCGGTGCAGGTTTTTGCAGATAATAATGCCTCTTTACCTGATGAAGTAACATTACCTCAAACAAATCCACTAGAAATGAGCGTATCCCAAGCAGAAAAGCCGTCTTATCTGGAACTGCATAAAGATGAAATTGTTGAAGCACTCCAAAGAGCTAAGAGTTACCCTGAGCTTGCAAGAAAGCGCTCCATTGAAGGTGTTGTGGAAGTGAGTTTTACCATTAAGCCTACGGGTGAAGTAGAAGATGTAGATGCGATCTCCAAAAGCAAGCTTTTAAGTACCGCTGCCATAGAGAGTGTGCATAAAGCCAAAGCACACTTTCCACATCCTTTGGAAAATGTGACGATAAAAATCCCCATCATTTATATAATGAAATAGTGTTTAACATTAATTTGATACAAATTTAACACGTATTTAACAGAGCCTTTTTATACTCACCGCTTATTAAAAGGGAGAGTGTATGAAAAAAGTCATGGGTGTTTCGTTAGTCGTATCGACATTTTTAATGGCTGAAACGGGCGTTTTAGAAGCCATTACTGTTCAAGGTGAGACCTTTTCGAAAGAGGTTAAAGATATCAGTGGAGAAGATCTTAGATCAGCAGATCTTGCGGAAGCTCTTTCACGTCAAAATGCTTCTATCTCGATCATCAGGGGAAGCGGTGTTGCAAATGATATTCTCTTACGCGGGCAAAAACGCGATAATATCAACATCTTAATGGATGAATCCAAAGTATATGGAGGCTGCCCAAATAGGATGGATCCCGCACTTTCACATATTCACAGTGATAATGTCGAAAATGTCAAAATTGTCGAAGGTCCGTATGATGTCGAGCATTTTGGAACACTCAGCGGTATGATTATCGCCGAGACCAAAAATCCGACCAAAGAAGTAAGCGGTGATGTTAACCTAAATATGGGAAGTTATGGGTATAAAAAAGCCAGTGCAAGTGCAAGTGGTGGAAACGATACTGTAAGAGTATTGTTGAGTGCTTCTACAGAGCAGAGCGATCAATATAAAGATGGTGATGGCAATACCTTATCGGATCAGCTAAACAATGCCATCGCGCAGGGCATGGGTGTTGCGGGTAACCGTTACATCAACCCGGATCTTAAAGCCTATGAGAAAAAAACCTTTATGGGCAAAGTTTTTATCAATCCTGTGGAGAATCAAGAGATACGTTTAGGCTACACACTCAATCGTAGCGATAATGTTTTGTATCCATCACGAAGCATGGATGCAGATTATGATGATAGCGATATTTTTACCTTTGGGTACAGTCTTTACGATCTTTCACCTTACTCAAAAGAGGTAAGCTTGGAGGTCTATAAGTCAGAGGTTACACATCCTATGTCCACCAAAAATAGAGTAGCAGGCGCAACCAATTACATGACAGCGAAGATGTACACCGATATGGAAGGTGCAAAGCTGAAAAATGTTGCCAATGTTGGTAGTGGAGAGTTAACATACGGAGTAGATATAAGCAGGCGTAATTGGGATGGTGAGAGTTACATGACTAATGTTGCCACAGGAATCGAAGGGGCGCATACCTCTAATTTACCCGATGTTGACACTACCAATAGGGCGCTATTTGCTAAGTACAATACCAATATTGAGAATGTAAACATACAAGTAGGAAGTCGTTATGATGACACTACCATCAAAGCAAATGCTCCTGTTGCCGTAGGGGTAAGAGATAAAAACGATTATGAAGCACTCTCTTTTTATACCATTGCAACACTACGAGCAAGTGATAGCGTTGATTATTTTATTGGTTTGGGAAAAGCATCCCGTGTGCCTGATGCCAAAGAGCTTTACAGAGGAACAAACGCTTTAGGCAATGTCGATCAAACAACCAATTACGAAACAGATATTGGATTTAAAACCCATTATGATGGATTTGGTGTGAATGGTAAAGTGTTTTACAGTGTTTTAAAAGATTATATCTACTACAACTCTGCAAAGTATGTCAATGTGGATGCAGTGATTTATGGAGCAGAATTAGATGCTTATTATGATCTGAGTGAGACACTTACGTTGGATTATGGAATGACCTATCTTAAAGGGAAAAAAGATGAACCACTTGCGGGTCAGAGCGATAAAGACTTAGCCGACATTGTTCCTCTAAAAGCCAATCTTGGGTTAAGATACCATTTTGCAGAGCACAGCATCAAAACCGAAATGGTCGCAGCAAAACGATGGAATAACTACGATAGTGACAATGGAGAGCAAGAAATTCCAGGTTATGCGGTCTTTAATGTGAAATACAATTATAAAGTCACTAAAAATGTGGATGTGACACTGGGCGTTGATAATATCTTTGATAAAAAGTATGCGCTTTCCAACACGTACAGAGACATTTCACTTCTCTCAGGTGGTGGCGATGTTGTGTTGATTAATGAGCCAGGGCGTTACCTTTACGCTAACCTTCGTTATACGTTCTAAGGTTTATATGGAAGCGACTTCTTCCAAAACGTCTTAAACGTTCTGTACTGAACTCTAATGCTATGAGATAACCCTTTTGGGTTATCTCTGCTTTGGGTTAAGCCTTGAGATCAAGGTTTGACCCGATACCCTCTGATGCGAGTCCTGAGACTTGTGCTGTTTGGGCAACTTCAGGTTTTGGAAGAGATTCCATCAATTTAGTGATAACCTCTTCTTGAACATTTGTTGCTTTTTTCAGCGCAGAAACTCCCGAACTCGCTGGGCTACTTGCGCTTAGTGCGTCCATGGGCTACTCCTTCTAAAGAGCTATACCTATATCGACATATTAGACTTCTTTCATAACCCATTGAAAAAAGAGTGCGTCTATAGCACATCACTTTTTTAAACTAAAAACATCGCCATAGCTTTGGCTATGACTCAATTTTGAGTTTAAAAAATTAACGCACTCTCGACAAACTCTTATTCTTTTCAAGGGTTATGGAAGAAGTCTATTTTATAAAATTATGGAATTTAAAATGCTTTAACCTTTTTGTGCTACACTACTTTTTAGAAGCAGGGATAGCTTGTAAAGGAGACTTTATGGAAGCAAAATATTATCTGTTATGCCCTCTTTGTAGTTATGAAACAGAGCATATCACACTCGCTCGAACGTATCGTCATATGAGTTTGCAAAAAAAGTGGATGGTCTGCCTTGAGTGCCGTCACTTACAAGAAAAGCCTCACCCAAAACGACTTTTTCTTCAAGCTCTTAAAGTTTTATGGTTGCATGTAAAACATTTTGTATCCAAAGGGCGTAAACACAACCCTTCCTTGCTTGTTCCTAAGCTTTTGCAAAAACCTTCCTGTCATCAATGTCACGGAAATCATCTTTTGGAATGGGATGGAAACTGCCCGCGTTGTGGAAGTGCCTTTTTAAAAAAAGTGGTTTAAAGGCGTTTTGTTTTTTGTGTCATGTTCTGAAAATAGATATAAGCACTTGCTACGAGTATGCCCAAGAAAGGAAGTGCAATATACCAATGCTCTTTTGCCCACGTAATCACACCTAAAATAGCATCTCCAAAATACCATACAGGAAGTATAATCACACTGCTCCAACACCATGCTGCAATAAGGTTAATCAGTGCGTATTTTTGTGCACTATAGCCTGTAAGCCCAATGGCAATAGGGATGATGGTGCGAAGTCCGTACAAGTAACGTTGTATAAAAATAATCGGCCAGCCATGTTTTTTAAGTAGCAGATGTGCGAGAGCAAGTTTACGTCGTTGTTGTTTGAGATTGCGATAAACGTAGTTTTTGTTAAATCGTCCAATGTAAAAATAGAGCTGATCGCCTGCAAAACCGCCCAGTCCTGCGATGAAAATAGCTAAAAAGAGGTTCATATCGCCTGTATGGCTTAACAACCCCGCCATGACTAAACCGCTCTCTCCTTCCAAAATGCTCCAGAAAAATAGAATAACATAGCCATACTCTTTGATACTTTCGATAAAAAATGCTTCCATGTGTGCCGTTTGTGTTGATTTAAGTGCAGTATTCTACAAAAAAGAGAGGTTTTTTTGGTTACGAAAAGAAAAAAAAGTGAAAAAAAGAAGAAAACAAAGATAAGCACTCAGACCGGGCAATCTGAGTGCATCTTTTAAAGTGATTGAGTTCTACACAAAAAGGAGGTAATTGTCTTGGTAAAGAAAGTATAGGTGAATAGATTAAACGTGTTATTAACCTAAAGTAAATAAAACATGAACAGGAAAAAAAGAGGCATATTTCAGCACGAAATACTTTTCAATCTTTTTTTGAAATTGCTCTATACTGGTTTTTATCTTTACATGTAAAAAGGGTTTGCGTGATTATTCATCTGGATTTAGACTGTTTTTTTGTCTCGGCGGAGCGTACAAGAAGCCCTGAACTAAGGGATTGTCCCGTTGTTGTATGCAAAAGCGGTGATACCAAAATCTTTAGTACGCAAGACAGTGAGAGCATGATGACCGAATCGGTGGGCGGTTTTAATGGGCTGATGCAGCACAAAAAAGTATTTAATGGGTTTGACAAGAATGCATGGAAAAAAGAGTTTCTAGATGAGCGAGGTAGGGTGCATGGCATCGTGATTGCTAAGAGTTACGAAGCAAAGAAGTATGGCATTAAAACAGGAACGTCTCTTCGTGATGCGCTTGCTATGTGCCCAAAGCTACGGATTGTCCCCAGTGATCATCTTTTTTACCAACTGCTTTCCACCAAACTCAAAGCTTTTTTACAGACCAAAATTCCCATCTTAGAGCAGTACAGCATCGATGAGTTTTGGGGTGATCTGAAAGGCTGGATCAAAGAAGAAGATACGTATGCGTTTATGGCTTCTTTGCAAAAAGAGATTTTAGAAACGTTTGATCTTCCCATCTCTATTGGTGCCTCCAGTTCTAAATGGATCGCAAAGCTTGCCACCGATTTTCGCAAACCTTATGGACTAACCCTTGTCCCTCAAAATGAGATTCTGGCTTTCATCTCCTCCATGCCCATTGCAAGTTTTCCTGGTATCGGGCGTGTGCTTCAGAAAAAATTTGCCAGTTATGGCATTGAAACTTTGGGTGAAGTGTTAAAACACCAAAAACTTGTCTCAGGTTGGGGAACCATCGGAAAAGATTTGCTCTTGCGCATCAGCGGGGTCGATAATGAGCCAGTAATCGCCAAACGAGATCGCCGTTCCATCGGCATTTCACGTAATTTTCATGTCATCACAAACCGCGATGAGGTACTACGCCGCACCATCATCCTCTCACGTCATCTCTCTTATACCATTGCTAAACTTGATCTGCATCCTACGACTTATTTTTTCGCTATTAAATACGAAAACGGCATTTCGTCTAAAGTTTCACAAACGATTGACCGCTCTTTTAGCGAAATTATGTACCGAGAATGGGTGGTACAGAGTTTTAAAACACTCGATTCACATCCGCATTATGGCATTCATTATCTCAGCCTTGCCGTCTCAAATTTTATAACCCCAACCCAAACCAAGACCTTTTCGCTTTTACATGCAGAAGATGATGAAAAATCCAAACGCTTGTCTGATAAACTGACCAAACTGCGTGATAAATATGGTGTGGATATCATCCGAAGTGGTGCAGAGAAACAAGAAAACAAATAGTCAAATTAAGTCTAAAAATATTTTTTGTGACGTAAACTGTGACACACTTTTGTTAAAATGCTTACTGCAAAGTGAAAAATAGCCTGTCCCCATTTACTTTATTTCTTGCAAAGGAACGCAAATGCTAAAAATAGGAGTAATCACCATGGCACTACTGAGTTTTTTACATGCAGGTTGGTTGAGTTTGCTTTTTGGAAGCAACCCCGACCCCATTAGTATTCCTATTGACCTCAGTCAAGCAGGAAGTGTGGTGGAAAAGGAAGTGAAGATAGAGGAAGCGTGGGCTTATTATTTATTTTTAGAGTTTGAAGTTCATGATCGCGGATTCGATGCTAGAAAAATAGAAAAATTCCTAGGGTTTAACAGTTATAGCTTGCATGATGGAAAAAAGTTGAGATTTGGAGATTATGAACTAGCAAAGCGAAACTTAGGCGATTTAATCGATGAAACGTATGATTGCGATGGAACCATTGCTCCTATCAAAGTAACGATACATCAAATCAATAAAGACAATACGAAGAAGCTAATTGCAGATAATCTCTACATGACTAAAGGCGATAGCCCTGGATTATACACAAGAGGCATTGCGATTATCTCTTTAGATAAAGGCAGACATATCTTTCGCATCGAAAATATTGAAGCATTTCCTGAAATGATGGGTAGAAAAGTCAATTTTATTATTCGTATCTATAAAAACAAAGCTTAAAGGAGCATAGGGACAGGCTACTTTAATGAAATGAAGCAATAAATCACATGTAAAAGCAAAGTAGCATGTACTTATGTCTTATTTTCTTCTGTTCATGTAACTTAACCCCTTAATTCTTATTTGTAGCCTCGTTGTCTCCAACTTTATAACACCCACCCAACTACGCGATAAATACGGAGTTGATATTATTAGAAGTGGTACTGAAAAGCAAGAAAATGGCTCTATCTAACGTAGAGAGTTGGCTCTTTAAAACAGCTTATAAACGCAAGATAACATAGGGAGTTTTTTAAAACTTATGAATTACTTAGAAAATAATTTTATAAGGTTTGATGCGTTATTCTATTCACGAAGAAGCGTTAAATTTAATGAAATAGGGTTAAAAAAATATGAGTGAATGCAATCTTTTAGATGTTCTTTCCAATAAAAAAGTACTCTGTGTGGAAGATGAAGCCTGTATTTTAAACAATATTATGGAGTCATTAGAGCTTTTTTTTGGCAAAGTTGTGGGTGTCAAAGATGGCATAGAAGCGTTAGATGAAGCCAAAAGCAATCTGTATGATGTTTTAATGCTAGACATCTCCATTCCGCACATGGATGGGCTTGAAGTGGTAAAGAAAATCCGTGAGTTTGATAAAAAAATTCCCATCATCATCCTCTCTGCTCACACCGAACAAGAATACTTGTGGCGAGCAGTTGAGCTTAAAATAACCCGCTATTTGGTCAAACCTTATGACAAAAACACCCTCATTAAAGCCTTGGAAGATGTTGCGATGGAGCTTATTGGGCATATGCCAATGTTTCAAGTGACCCCTGTATGTAAATATGACTTTTGTAAAAAAACGATTTGCCACCAAGAAGGTGAATTGGTTCACCTCTCTAAAAGTGAGAGCAGGCTTTTAGAGTATTTTTTAAAACGCCCCAATCAAACGGTTACGTATGAGCAGCTTTTTGATTATATGTGGGAGTTTGAACAGCCGAGCAAGGAAGCCCTAAAGTCGATTGTTAAAGAGCTTCGTAAAAAAATCGATAACAATTTTATCAAAAACCTTTACGGCGTAGGGTACGTGTGTGAAATATAGTTTTAAAATCATCGTAGCCCTTTTTGTGATGCTTTATGCGGTCATTACACTGCTTTTTTTTAATTTTTACCGTGAACTTGCCATGAAAGATGCCAGACAAGAGGCGATTTTTATTTTAGATACGATGAATGCGATTCGCGATTATGTTTCAACCGTTCAGCGACCTTTGATTGAGGAGTTGAAAGAAAAAAAACTTTTGGCGGCAGATTTTTTTGATCCTAAATTGCTCTCATCTTCGTATATTACACGTGAAATCTACAATATCCAACGGGCTAAAAAAAATATAAACTATGACTATAAACTCATTGCGACAAATCCTTTGAATCCCGATCATGAGGGTAATGGCTTTGAAAATGAGATTTTGGATGATTTTAAAGAGGGAAAATACCAAGAGTATTCGCAAATTATTAAAGAGAACAACAAGCCTTACTTTTTTGTGGGACTGCCTATTCATAACTCTCATCCCTCTTGTTTAGAGTGTCACACAATGAACAGTGCTCCTAAACGTATGATAGAGCAGTACCATACGATTCCTGATTTTCAGAGTAAAGTAGGCGATGTCATCGCTATGATAACGTTTAAAATCCCAGTATACAGCATCTTAACCTACCACATCAATGAGTTTGTAGTGGGCGGAACGGTCATGTTTATTGTGTTTGTTATTTTTATTTTGTTTATCTATAAAATTTACAGAAACGAACAACGCCTTAAAGAGAAAACCACGATGCTGATGATGAGCCAAAACCGTTTGGCATCGATGGGCGAGATGATCGGCAATATTTCGCATCAATGGCGGCAACCTTTGGCGCAAGTAGGCGCCATTTTGATCAATCTTGAACTGCACAGTGACAAAGATAAACTCACGAAAGAGAAGTTAACACAAAAGATCAAAGAGGCGAACGAACAGCTCTCGTTTATGTCAAGCACCATTGATGATTTTAAAAACTTTTTCATGCCCAGCACCTCTGCAAAAGAGTTTAGCGCGCAAGAAGTGATTTTTAGGGCGCAAAAGCTTCTGAGTGCATCGTTGGAAAAATACGCCATTGATGTGCGCATAGATATCCAAAATAACTTTACACGTTTGGGATATGCGAATGAAATCGTGCAAGTGCTCATTAATATTATGAACAATGCCAAGGAGGCTTTTTTAGCACATGAGATTAAAGAGCGAAAGATTGAGATTTGTGCTTTTTTAGACAATGGCGTACCTGTGATTACCTTGCAAAACAATGCAGGTCGCATCAATGATGCTATTATTGAAAAAATTTTTGATCCTTATTTTACAACCAAAGAGTCTAGTAGTGGGCTTGGGCTTTATATGAGCAAAATGATTATTGAAAAAAATGGTGCGACACTGCGTGTTGAAAACAGCGATGATGGCGTTATCTTTACGATTATCTTTTAACTTTTATATTTAACACTAATTTAATACTTCCCCCTTTTCCCCCCTTTTTTCCTGATAGTATTTCCAATGAGGCATTCGTGCTGGTTGATCTCTCATGATGGATGTTTTTTTATGCCCATGAAAAAGCGTCAATGATGTGAGGTTCAATTTTTCAAAGGAGGAAACATGAAAAATTGGGACAAAGTGTTACTTGGTTTATTCATGTGTATCAATCTCTTTTCCATTGGTCTAAACGCCGAAGGAATGGAGGGGATGCAAATGACTAAGGAGGCAAGGGGAATCATCGCTAATCCGAAGGGAACTAAGGAGAGTAGAGGCGTTATTTCCTTGCAAGACTACATAGTCGAAGAGCAAGTGATGTATGACTGGCTCTTTAAAAATCACCCTATTTTTACCAAGTACGGTGGTAAAACGGTCGGTGAAATGCATGTGGCAGATCGCGGTAAAGAGTTTATAGCGGAGGGTCATGGTAAAGACTTGTCTAAAGCAAGTAAACGAAGTAATGGTGAAGGTATAAGTGCAATGATGTACAGGGTTGCAAGAAGCTCAACGCTTCAATACCCCAATAAATTCATTGGACCCGAAAAATGCGGTGAGTGTCACCCTGCGCAATATGAGACTTGGAGCAGGTCGCGACACTCAACAACAATCAGGTTCCCAGGAGAACATCCAGAGTTTAACAACAACTTGACCGATCCTGTGTTTGACAAAGATACAGCGTCTATTCTTCCTAAAGGAATTACCCCTGATGTGATCTATTGTACTATAGGACATGTTAGAACAAAATTAGGCTTTTTGGATGCATGGTTACTTCGTGGAACCTACCATGTAGAAGGCGGACTTCTTAAAAATGGTACGGGTCAAATTACAGCAGGTGCAAACCAATGGCAAAGAACATGGGCACTTAACCTCACCCCTGAAGTGGCAAAGAAAATCAAAAAATGGATTCCTGATTTTCCTGTAACGTTAGCGGACTATGGTGATAATGGTGGCTATGTCAGAGGTTTAGCATCGTATGCGGCGAAATACAAAAAATCAATGGATTTCCAAGCGGGATCTTCTTACTGTGAAGTGTGCCATCCTTGGAAGTTTGATTTTAAAAACCAAAACGAGTTCTACTCTGCCCTTGGTAATGCCAAAGAGCTTCAAAAACACACCATCTCTAAAGGTGTTTCGTGTGAAGAGTGTCATGGTGCAGGTGGTCACTTAGAGGGTGGTTCGGGTCTTCTCATCTCTAACTGTGAACGCTGTCACCAACGCTTTAACTACAGTCCAGATTTGGCTAAAAATCCAGCAAATATCGGTAAGCCAGACCTTGCACTCAGTTCAAAATTCAAATCCATGGGACCAGGCTGCGGTAGTGAAGGTTCACAAACCTACTTTACAGCACACTATGAAAAAGGGATGCGTTGTGCAACCTGCCATGATCCTCATGATGTAACAGGACCTGTAACGGGCGAAAAAGACCTCAAAGGTACCAATTACAATGCAAATCAAGGTTATTTAAGCTCACTCTATACCAAACCAAAACTCAAAAAAGAGTGTGCGGATTGTCATAAAGAGCAAGCGTATATCCAGTCAAAATCCGATACGCACAGTAAAAATTCATGCCAAACCTGTCATATGCCATTTATGATGAGTTGTGAAAACTGGTATGCGGTTCAGTTCCAAGACCAAGCGGGTATGGATACCCAAAGACGTTCACACATCTGGAAAATCGATGTGGATCCAAAACGTAAATCTTTGGTTCCAGGGTCTAATGCGACAGGTCCAAGAGATGCTAAAGATTGGCATTTTGAGCGAAATGATGAAGGACGTAACTTTGTTGATCTTATGTGGTCATGTGCACGTACAACATGGGCAGATAAAGAGCAAGTCGAGGCAAAAGGGTGTCACAGTCCTGTTGTTTCAGAACTCAAAGAGACACTTCACTTCAAAGATCAAAAACAAGCATACGATGAAGTTATGGGATGGCAAACACCTGTGAAAGAGAAACTTACACAGGTGAAAGTGGGCATCCAAGGACTTTACTCGCTCCTTGAAGTCAAAAAACTCGCTCCAACGGATAAAACCAGAGTGTACGAGTTGATCGAAAAAGCGCAACAAGCGGTTGATCTTGTCGAAAAAGATGGTTCATGGGGTATGCACGGATTTAAGTACACCAAACAAAGACTTGATGCTTCGATTGAGTATATCAATGAAGCGCAACGTGTGGTGAACAAAAACCTCAAATAGGTGTTGCACCAAAAATGCGACGTTAAAGTGAGCTATGGATTTCATAGCTCACTTCATTTTACATGTAAAGGTATGAAGATGATGCGTAAACAACTCACAACAGGATTATTTGTATTTATTTGTTTGGTTTCTGGGGCGACTGCTGGTGAGCTAAAAACACAAGTACAAAAAGAGTCATACAGTATTGGTGTATCCACTGGAAGCTATATCTCTAATCAACTTTTTGAGCAGTCTGAAATGGGTGCAAAATCGGATATTAATGCGGTGATTGATGGCTTTATCGACGCTTTGAAAAAACAGCAAAAGATCAAAGATGAAGAGATCATTACATACCTGAATGATCGAGCAGAGACGCTCAATAAAGTGAGTCAAGAAAAATTCAAACAAGCACTGGATCAAAACATTGCAGAGGGTAAAAAATACATCGCAACCAATGCAAAAAACAAAAATGTCAAAACAACCAAATCAGGATTGCAATACGAAGTGCTCTCTTTAGGAGCAGGAGAAAAACCACAAAAAGAGAGCGTTGTGATGATGAACTATAAGGCGTATCTCACCAATGGCACGGTGTTTGATGACACGTATGCACGTAAAACACCTTCGCATCTCTCCATGATTAATATTATCGATGGTTTGCAAGAGGGCTTGATGCTTATGCCAGAGGGTTCAAAATACAAGTTGGTGATCCCCAGTGAATTAGCTTATGGCAATGCGGATATGCAAGAGATTCCTGCTGGTTCAACGGTGATTTTTGAAGTTGAGTTAGTCAAAGTATTAAAGCCAGGGGAACTTGCCAACAGCGCAAAACCACTGAGCGAAGAAGCAATGAAACAAGTCCATGGTGGTATTGAGAAAAAGAAACTATAGGACTTTGGTATTCATCTACACGAATTGGAGGCGAAGATGAAAAATGACGGGAAACGAAGAGCTTTTCTAAAAGTGTTAGGTCTTGGGTCTGTGACATTGGGCACTGCGGGTTACAGTGTTGCCATTGAAGCGGGCAAAACAGAAAAAAAACCACATTATGGGATGATTTTTGATCAGAACAAATGTGTGGGATGCAGTGATTGTGAAGTAGCGTGCAGGAAGGTCAATGAAGTTCCACAAGGACAAGTACGACTGTATGTTGAAAATAAAACAGCTCCTGAAACGCCGATGGAAAAGAAGTATGTACGTGTTTCATGTCAGCAATGTGAAGATGCACCGTGTGTTGCAGTATGCCCTAGCAAAGCGTGTCACAGAGATGCAAAAACGGGTATTGTTACGATGAACCCCGATGATTGTATCGCCTGTAAATACTGCATTGTTGCCTGTCCATACGATGTACGTTTTATCAATCATAAGACCAAAGCGGCGGAGAATTGTAACTTTTGTCTGAACACCAATATGGCAAAAGGAAAAGAGCCAGCATGTGTAGAGTCATGTAAGTATAAAGCCCTTGTATTTGGAGATCTTAACGATGAGAACTCGTATATCAATCAGATTTTGCAGGTGAAGGATGCTGTGCGTATGAAGCCAACGTTTGGAACAAAGCCGAGTTTGCGCTACATACCTGTTGTAAAGGTGGGGGTGTGATATGAATGGTGCGATTAATTTTACCTACGGATTTTCACATGGCGTTGAGTGGGGTTGGCCGATTGCGGTTTATCTTCTGCTTGCGGGTATCTCAGGCGGTGCGCTCATTATCGCTTTGTTGGTACGTTTCTATAAAAAACAACACGAGGATACATCCCTTTTGAAGGCTGCTTCGTTGGTTTCATTTTCAACGATTGCCTTTGGTATGGTGTTTTTGGTGGGTGATTTGGAAAAACCACTCTATTTTTGGAAAATTCTCATCAACTATAACTTTGCTTCGGTGATGTCCATCGGTGTTATGGCGATTTCGGTTTATATTCCATTGACGTTAGTGATGTGTTTGTATCTGTTTGAAAAAGAGATTTCAGCTGTGCTTGCCAAAAAAGCCCAGCTTTTGGGTTATTTTGAAATGGTCATGGTGCTTTTGAAAAAAATACGCCCAATGATTGAGGTATTAAGTGTCATTTTTGCTGTGATTATTTGTGCTTACACAGGCTTCTTGATCTCTGTTTTAGTACGTTTTCCGATTTTAAATACTGCTATTTTACCTGCCCTTTTTGTGGTTTCTGGACTTTCGGCAGGAACGGCGTCAGCTGGTATGGTCGCTTCGTATTTTTTCAAAGAAGATGCGCACTCACCTGATCTTAAAACCTTGCATACGATTGAGTGGCCTATTATGGCGGTTGAGATTATGTTGATTGCGATGCTCTTTGTATCGCTTTTAGTGGGCAATGAGTTTCAGCAAAGCACTACTATTGCTTTTAAAAGCGGTATCTATGCCAATCTTTTTTGGTTTGGTGTGATGGGCGTGGGTTTTGGGCTTCCGTTGGTGCTTAATTTTGCGTTAGGCAAACACGTAGCGCATTCTCACGCAGCGTTTTACCTCTCAGGGATGGCGAGTGTGGCGGGTGTTTTATGCCTTAGGATGTTTATTATCTACGCAGGACAGACATTTGGCGTGTAAGCAGTACCGATTTTATTTTAGAGTAAAGGTTTAGCATGAAGTATATAGCCATTTTAGGAAAGCACTTTTTTTCATATACATTTATCCTCTTCATGTTATTTGTCTTGGGTTTAGGTGCAGGGGTGGCTACGTTTATCGAAAGTGCTTATGACACACAGAGCGCTAAAATAGCCGTCTATGATGCTTTCTGGTATGAAGGGGTGATGCTTTTGCTCACCCTCTCTTTGATCGGCATTGTTTACAAAAATAGAATGTGGAAAAAATTTGGTGCTTTTGTTCTTCATATAGCCTTTGTTGCGATTCTTATAGGAGCAGCATTGACGCGTTACTTTGGGTATGAAGGAGTGATTCATATCAGGGAAGGGTTGAGCGAAAATGAGATGCTCACTGTGAAGTCTTATTTCACCATCAAAACAAAACAAGCGTTTGCAGAGTATCCACTCTCCTTAGGGCAAATTGGAAATAACGATTTTTCATATGAAGTTATGGTGGAGGGCAAAGTTTTACAGATAAACTATAAAAGCTACCATGCAGGCTCCAAAGGTAAACTGAGCACGCTTATCGTAGAAGCACGTTACGATAAAAAACTCAAAACGGTTAAAATCGAAGGCGGTGCAGGTTGGATAGAACCTCCTGTTGTCGTGCATTTCGATGATGTTGAAGTTGAACTTGCATGGGGTTCTAAAGTCATAGCCCTTCCTTTTGCGTTTAAACTCATTGATTTTGAGCTACAACGTTATGCAGGCTCTCAAAGTCCTTCTTCGTATGCAAGTGAACTTGAAGTAATCGACAATAGCGCTTCGTTTGCGTATCGTATTTTTATGAATCATCCACTTATGTATAAAGGGTACACCTTTTTTCAATCATCTTATGATTTAGATGAAAAAGGCACCATCTTAGAGGTCAACAAAGACCCTGGCAAATGGCCAACCTATTTTGGATATTTTCTACTCTGTGTTGGATTTGTGGGTAACTTTTTTACCAAAGGAAGTAGGTTTTTAAAGCTTCGTGCCTTTTTGCAAAAAAGCGCATTAGCCTTTCTTATGCCACTCATACTCAGTTCAACCACACTTTTAAAAGCAGACACCTCAGACTCACTAGAGCAGTTTCGTAAAAACTCCTACACACATTCCAATGGCGCTTTTAGCTCTTTGTTGGTGCAAGATTATAGAGGGCGCATTAAGCCTATTAGCACCGAAGCCGTTGAAATAGTCAATAAAATAACAGGAAAAAGCTCTTTATTTGGCTTGAGTCCTGAGCAGATGATCTTGGGTATGAGCTCCAATGCCGCACTTTGGCAAGAACTCCCTATCATCAAGCTCTCTAACGCGAGCATTAAAAAAGTACTTAATTTGGCAGCTGAAACCGAGTATGTGAGTTTTGCCTCCATGTTCGATGATGAAGGCTACTATAAGCTGGCAAAACAGGTCAGCGCTGCCAATCAAAAAGCTGGGTCCAAACGCGATACGTTTGATAACGATGTGATTAAATTCGATGAAAAACTCAATATCGCTTATCTGACTCTCAAAGGGGTCTTTTTTAAATTTATTCCAATTCCTAATGATGCGACGCACACGTGGGTCGCTCCTAACGATGCATTTAGCAATCCTTTGGTGAGTAGTGAAATCAAAAGCACACTCAATGACTACTTTGTTGCTCTTCAAGAGGGCATTACAACCAATCATTGGGAAAAAGCCGATGCGGCACTCTCTAAACTTAAAGAGAATCAACGTCTTCTTAGCGCAGAGATCATTCCAAGCGAGACACGTGTGCGTGCTGAAGTACTTTACAATCATCTAGGGCTGTTTCAAAAACTTATTGGATTTTATTTTCTGCTTGGATGTGGTGCATTTACGTTAGCGCTCATTTCCATTTTCAAAGGCAAAAATTACCCTACAGTAGAAAAAGGGATTTTGTCTCTTTTTATCGCAGGTTTTATCGTACACAGTTTTGGTCTAGCACTTCGTTGGTACATCTCAGGACACGCACCTTGGAGTGACTCTTATGAGTCGATGGTGTATATCGGTTGGTCTGCTGGCTTTGCAGGTGTGATGGTCTTTCGCAAATCCATTCTCTCTCTTTCAGCTGCTGCCATACTTGCTGCTATTGTTATGCTCGTGGCACATATGAGTTTTGTAAACCCTCAAATTACGAACTTAGTACCTGTCTTAAAATCGTACTGGCTTACCATTCATGTTTCGGTTATTACGGCAAGTTATGGCTTTTTGGGTATGGGCGCATTACTAGGTTTAATGACCTTAATGTTAATGATGCTTAAAAATAAAAAGAACCAATCGCGCATGAATGAGCAGATCAGACATCTGGTGGCGATCAATGAGATAAGCCTTATTATCGGGCTGTGTATGCTTACCATCGGCAATTTTTTTGGAGGTATCTGGGCGAATGAGTCATGGGGACGTTACTGGGGATGGGATCCAAAAGAGACATGGTCGTTTGTCTCCATCATCGTTTATGCGCTCATCTTGCATCTTCGTTTTATTCCCAAATTGAACTCGGTGTATCTCTTCTCCATAGCCTCACTTTTGGGGTATAGCTCGATTATGATGACCTATTTTGGGGTCAATTTTTACCTCACAGGGATGCACTCGTACGCGGCAACAGGCGAACATGCCTCTGTGCCAAGTTTGGTTTATTATGTTTTTGCAGCGATATTTGGGTTATGTGCCTTGGCGTATCAAGGCAGAGATGTTAAAACGATTTAAAGGATAAAGAATGAAAAAAGAACTATGTGCTCTCATTATCTGTGCAGTCATGGCACAGGCTGGTTTTATCAAAGAAGGTATGGAAGCCAAAGAGAGTGGTGACCATCAAAAATTGGTTGAAGTGTATGACAAAGCGTGCAATGAAGGCAAAGCCTCAGGATGCTATAACTTGGCGGTTCTATACGCAGAAGGGACTGGCAATGTGGCTAAAGACAATGCCAAAGCCGTTAAATTGTATGAGAAAGCGTGTTCGGCTGATTTTGCAACGGCGTGTTATAACTTGGGGTTGATGTATGCCGATGGTGTTTTGGTTAAACAAGACTTTGCTAAAGCCAAAGAGTTGTATGAAAAATCGTGTGCACAGGATGAAGGGTGTACCAATTTAGGGCTTTTATATGCCAATGGTGCAGGCGTGCAACAAGACTACACTAAGGCGGCAGAGTTTTATAAAAAAGCGTGTAAAAACGAAGACCTCATGGGTTGTAATAACTTAGGCTTTCTTCATGCGCAGGGACGTGGTGTAGCACTTGATACGAAAAAAGCGAATGAATACTACCAAAAAGCGTGCGATGGCAACCTTGCCATGGGATGTGACAACCTCGCTTTCATGTACGCCGTAGGCAAAGGCAATGTGCAAGACTTCAAAAAAGCAAGTCAGTATTATGAAAAAGCCTGCAACAGTGGTTATGAAAAAGGGTGCAACAATCTGGGCATTTTATACGCCGAAGGCAAAGGGGTGAGTGTGGATAACACCAAAGCCAAAGAGCTTTTTCAAGGCAGTTGTAACAAAGGTTTAAAAGAAGCGTGTGAGAATGCTCAGCTACTCGAAAAAATTACCAAATAATGGTTTAACGTCAAAGGATAAAAAATGGTTTTTCGCGTTATTTTAATTCTCTTGTGCTGTTGGAGCTTTTCAGTCGCGGAGATGTTTCAAAGCGTTCCCGAAGCCAAAGCAACACTCATTCAATCAGGCAAAGAGAAGTATTCATGTCCTAATTGTGGAATGCATTTGGTGAAATTTTACAAAACAAGCCATACCCATGATAACCATCAGTACTGCTCCATTCACTGTCTTTACGAAGCAACACAGGGTGTCATTCCTGAAGATGCCAAAGTGGTCGATACCATCACGCTAGAGTTGATTGATGTGAAAAAAGCCTTTTACGTCGTGGGAAGTAAAGTGAGAGGTACGATGACACGTACCAGTAGTTACGCGTTTGGTTTGGAAAAAGATGCACTCTCGTTTGTCTCGGAAAATGGCGGTAAAGTGATGAGTTTTGCCGAAGCTTATGCCGTTGCAGCGGAGGATTTTCCCAAAGAGTTTGGTAAGCAAGCGGCTTCAAAACTAGCGCCTATCACGAAAATAGAGGTTCCAAAAGATGCAAAATGCCCTATATGTGGGATGTTTGTAGCCAAATACCCTCAATGGGTTGCCATGTACGATGGCGATAAAACGTTCTATTTTGATGGCGTGAAAGATATGATGAAATACGCCTTTGCTCGTAAAATAGGCGGCGATAAGCTCTATGTAAGTGATTACTACAAGCTTGCAAAACTAGAAGCCACAAAAGCCTTTTATGTCATTGGCTCCAACGTCTATGGCCCGATGGGTAGTGAACTCATTCCTTTTGCAAGTCAAGAAGAGGCTCTTAGCTTTTCACGTGATCACAATGGCCAAAAAGTTATCTCGTTTGATGAAATCACCGAAGCGATGGTCAAAAACCTATGAAATTCCTCGCCATGCTTGCCACCTCATTTGCTGCGCTTTACCTTGCCTTAGTGGCACATGCGCTCTCCTTTCCAACGCAACAAAAAAACCAAGAAATTGAAGCGCTCTCTTTGCGCCTCAAAGATACCAAGCCTTCTTTGAACTTTCCAACCAATGCGTACCAAAGGTTTGTCTATGCTTTCTAAAAACTTTGTCGAGTATGCGATATTACTGCTTTTTAAAGACAGAAATGACCATCTTTTTAGTTTTTTGATTTTTTCATTTATCGTTTTTATCTTAAGTGCGGTGCTTTTTATCTCCGATTCGTTGCAGTATGATTTGACGCAAAGCATTAAGTCTCAGCCTGAAATTGTCGTGGAAAATACAAGGGCTGGCAGAGCCTATCAGATGCACGATGGGTTTATTTATGACATTTCTCAGATTACAGGTGTGAGCAGTGTTGAGGGCATCGTAGATGGTTACCATTACTTTGCGCAAAAGCGTCTATGGTTTCACATCATCGGCGATGCCACTTTGGCAAAAGATGAGATGATCATAGGGCAGGGTGTTCAAAAAGCGATGGCGGAGCTTTACTACGAAGATGAGTTTAACTTTTTTACCGAAGAGCGTATGATACGGCTTAAAATCAATAAACGTGCTCCCAAAGGTACGAACATCATTTCCAATGATGCGATCTTTCTTCACCCCAATACGGCGCGTGCTGTACTAGGGATGGAGATGGATGAGTACTCCAAACTCTATGTTTCTGTGCCCAACCCAAACGAAGTAGGCAATGTATCGCTTAAAATCGTAGAGATTTACCCCAGTGCCAAAGCGACTACACAAGAAGATGCCATGAGCGCGGTGCGCCATCTGTACTACTATAAAGGGGGGATTTTTATGATTTTGTATGTCATCGCATTAGTCTCCTTTTTTATTTTGCTTAAAAATCAGATCAGCTTGGTGTATGGCGAAAAGAAAAAAGAGATCGCAATTTTGCGCAGTCTTGGCTTTTGCATCAAAGACATCATCGCGCTTAAATTTATCCAAAATACCGTAGTCTCGCTCAGTGCCTATCTTTTGGGCGTTGCAGTAGCGTACCTTTATGTATTTGTCTTTAATGCACCCTATCTTCGCAACATTTTCTTAGGCAATACGCTTGAAAACAGCATTACTTTTACCCCTGTGGTCGATCTCAATCTGCTCTTTTTGATCTTTTTATTTGGCGTTATTCCCTTCTTAGCGTTTGTCATTTTACCTGCGTGGAAAATCGCTATTAGCGACATGAGCGAGGCGGTGAAGTCATGAGTAAAATAGCCATTCAAAACTTGAACAAGCTTTACAACCCCAACAAACCAAACGCTTTTTACGCGCTTAAAAACATTAATCTTAGCATTGAAGAGAGTGAAATCGTGATCTTAAAAGGGGTGAGTGGCAGTGGTAAAAGCACACTGCTTTCACTTTTAGGAGGACTTAGTAAGCCAAGTTCGGGCGAGATTTTGGTTGATGCGCACAACATCGCTAAACTGCCCGACATCATGAGTTCTGCTTTTCGCCATCAAAAGATAGGCTTTATCTTTCAGTCGTTCAATCTTTTAGAAGGTTTGAGTGTTTATCAGAACATTTTAGCGCCTTTGGCTTTGACAAAACTAGGCAAAGAGGCGATGCACGAAAAAGTAAGTCTGGCGATGGAACTTGCCAACATTGAGCACAAAAAAGATCAAAAAGTGGGCAGTTTAAGCGGTGGTGAGAGACAGCGCTGTGCGATAGCAAGGGCGGTGGTGATGGAGCCTGAGATCATCCTAGCGGATGAGCCAACGGCGAATTTGGACAAAGAAAATTCGCTGATGTTCATTAAGATTTTGAAAAAATTCAAAGCACTTCATAAAACAGTCGTCATTGCCACACACGACACGCTGTTTGACGAGCTTTCGTGCATCAACAGGTGTGTACAGATGCGTGATGGTGAGCTTGTACTATGAGTATTTTTCTCTCCAATGAGATCATCGTTTTTTTGCTGATTGAGGTGATACTCATCGTCTTAATGGCGATTTCTCAGGTGAACATCGTGAGCATTGTGCGCCATTGGGATTTTGACGCGACCACACCCTTGCAGTATGCGCTGGAGAAAAAGAACTATCTTATCAACACCATACTTTATTTTACCGTTACCTGTAAAGTCATTTTATTTCTCTTTTTTATCCAGTCACTCAATGCCCTCTCAGGCATCGTCCCTGGAGCCATGTGCTCCGCAGGTGTTGTGGGGGCAAACCATTATGGCAACGCGCTACTCCTTTTAAAACTACTGCTGATTTTTGGATTTGGACTTTGGCTGATTGTCAATAAACTTGACCTTGCTTCCATCCTCTTTCCCTATTTGAAGCGTAAATACCTTCTGTTTACCTTCCTCTTTGTCGGTGTTTTAGGTGAATTTGTACTCGAAATTCTCTACTTTTCCAACATTCCACTCACGGTTCCGGTCTTTTGTTGCAGTGTTGTTTTTCAAGCGCCCAAGCTTCCTTTTGGCTACACCCAAACACTTTTGGTGCTCTTTTTTTACACGCTCTTTGGGGTCATTGTGCTTTTCAACACACTCAAACAGACGATGGCAAGCTTTACATGTAATCTGCTTTTTTTGTTTATCGCTTATTACGCCATTACCTATTTTTTTGGGCTTTACGTCTATGAAATGCCCAACCACAAATGCCCGTACTGTATGCTTCAAAAGGAGTATTATTACATCGGTTACTTCATTTGGGGCTCTCTCTTTTTAGGCATCTTCTTTGGCATCATGCCTTTTTTGATTGAGCGTATTACGCAAAAATCATACGTTTATCTGCTCAAATACTCTTCCTTTTGCCTTACCATCACCGCACTGATCTGTAGCTTTTACGTGGTGCGCTACTACCTGATGACAGGAGTTTTTCTATGATGAAATCCTCCTTTGCCACTGTATTACTATTAGGTGTGCTTGCCTTGCTCATTGTCACCATGGATATCAGTGAAAGCCGTGTGCTTGTACGTTATGGAAACACCCAAAAAAAGCCTTTGGAGATTGTTTTAGAAAAGTACATCTGCATCGAGAGTCGTGTGCCTATCGTTGATTTGTTCAACTCCGCTCAAGCCATTTTGCCCAACGGCGACACCTACTTTTTTAATGATGTTGGCAATGTACTTTTATGGTTAGGGCGGCAAAAAGATCCCGAGAAGATCGTCGTGTGGGTTTACGCGCAAGATACTGAGCGTTACGTTCTCGCCAAAGATGCATGGTACTCACGGGTTGAGATCACTCCCATGGGATATGGCTTTGGAGCGTATGAATTCCGCCTTTATGGCACAGCGGACTATTATTTTAACGAAGTACAACGCTTTGCTCTGCGTGGCGAAACCCTACTGCACCCGATGGTCAATGCACTGTTAACACACAATAAACTCTAAAAAATAGCCTCTTTCTTTAACATCTTTTTTAACTAAATTGCGTGATAAATAGGGTATTGTAATGATTTATTACACAGGAGTTTAGCCAATGAAATCATTTTACGGATACTGCTTAATCGCAGTAGGTTTCTTTTTCTATTCAATGGCACTTTTTTTGATGGGTATGCATATCAATTTTTCTTTCATAGGGCTATGGAACGTCATAACCAATCCTGCTTTACTGGTACAGATTATCATACAGAGCGTTTCTGTTTTTGGACTAGGCATTCCTTTTCACTTAGTGGGTCGCAGGATGGTGCGGCAAGCTCAGAAACGCTCCTAAAGAGAGATCATTTATGTACGTTCATTCTGATATTTTTGAAAAAAAGCGATCAGGTCGTTTTTGCACAAGGGTTTTGCAAAGTAGTATCCTTGAAATCTGTCGCATCTAAAAGAGGTGAGTAAGGCTCTTTGCTCCTTAGTTTCAACCCCTTCTGCTAAAACATGCATGTTGAAATTTTTCCCAATCGCGATAATATTTTGAACCATGGTTTGAGCGGTTTCATCTTCGACGATGGTGTCTATGAAACTTTTATCGATTTTGAGCTCATCTATAGGCAATTTTCGTAACATATTGAGTGAAGAGTAGCCTGTTCCAAAGTCATCCATTGAAATCTGTATGCCACACTTTCGTATCTCATTCAAAAGAGGAATGATATAGTCAATATCTTCGATCAAAAGATTTTCGGTGATTTCAATGGTGACAGCTATTTGATTCATTTTATTTTCTTTGATGGCTTCTAGGAGCTGTTCCAAAAAGGCTACTTCCATAAATTGACGCACAGAGATATTGATCGATGTTTGAAAGTGTATGCCTCCCAAGGTTGTCTGAACCTCTTTTATCTCTTTGAGTGTACGAGCAATAATAAAATGACCTATTTTGACCATTTGCCCTGATGTTTCAGCGACGGATATAAATTGATCGGGTGGGACCATGCCAAGTGTGCTGTTTTGCCACCGTACTAACGCTTCTACCCCGTAAATGTTACCTGTGTGATCTATCTGAGGTTGGTAGACCATGGAGAGTTCATCATGTTCTATTGCTTTTCTCAGCTCATGTTCTATCTTTATATTTTTAAGATAGCTCTCTTGCAGGGTGTCGTGAAAAATGTGCGCATGGTTATGAACTTTTTTTGATTCATACATCGCAATGTCCGCTGCACGTAAAAGAATGTCTATAGACTCACCATGATCGGGGTATTTTGAAATGCCTATACTGGCGCCAATAATCAACGTTAATTGATTGATATAATAGGGTTGTGAAATTGTTTCGATGATGGTATTTGCAAGGTTTAAAAGGTTTTCATCGTGTGTGATGTAGGTGAAAATAACAAACTCATCTCCACCGTGTCTCACTATCGTTGCATCGTGTGGGGTGACTGCTTTGAGCCTTTTTGAAAGTTCTACTAAAAGATAATCGCCATATTGGTGTCCAAAATTGTCATTGATATTTTTAAAATGATCTAAATCGATATAGAGGATGCTAAAAGAAGGTAAGTCTTTATAGAGCCAATCATTAATATTTTTTTGAAGGTAACTTCGATTGGGAAGGTTTGTCAGTTGATCGTGGGTTGCTTGAAAAATAAGATCAGCGTTGCGTTTATCATCGGCTTTTGCAATGGTTCTAAAGAGGAAAAAGAAGATAGCACTGATAAACATAAAGATAGTAGCATAGATGCTAAATCTCTGTAAAAAATCTTTAATGATGATGTTTAAAGGGATACTCGCACTTATCCACAGTTTGTATGTTTTGTCATATTGGAGTGAGGTAAGAAACTGCTTGCCACTTAAATCAGTGTTGACAAACGAGACAAGGTATTCATGTTCTCTAAATTGATCCATTGTAAAATGGTGCGTCTTCATTATGGCATTTTGGATAGCTTCTCGCTCTTTGAGTGGCATAGGGGCTGAGTATGCTACAGTATTATCGATGGCATCGTTGGAAATATATTGAAAGTAAAAATCTTCATCTCGAAGAATAGCGATATTGTGTTTATACTCTTTGTCCGAATTAACCCCGAAGCTTCCAAATGAGTCTTTCACCCTAAGCGCGGCAGTAATAATCGTTACAATGTGACCATTTTGATCTCTAATGGCTTTACGAATAGGGGTTATCCACTGCTCAATTGGTTTAAAATAATAGGTTCGACCAAATACCATCTTTGTGCTTTGAAGGGTCGCCAAAAAAGAGTCTCGACTGGCCTTTTGTTCTAGCAAATTTGGAAATTTTGTGACATCATACCCACCACTTACGAACGTCATAGTGCCATTAGGTTTCACAAGGGCAATAGCATCGATGGAAGGGTTGTCTATGAGTGTGGCATTGAGTGTTGTCATGGCTCTAGGGTTGTTTTTATAGTTTTCATCTTCTAAAAAACGGTTTCCTACGATGTTTAAAATGGTTTCTTGTGTTTTAAATAAAGAGCGTGTGGAATCAGCTATGAGTTTGACCATATTTTCTTGTGTTGTCTGGTAATCTTTGTAAATATTTTTCCAGCTCAAATACGATAATGTAGCAAATAATATGAGAAAAAAGAGGGTGAATACATAAAAAATAAGCCAAATATTTTTCTTTATAAGCGCCATGGAAAATCCTTCAATAATGCTATAACTCTAAGATAGCATCATGTGAAAAAATGAGAATCACTCGATCTCTTTTTTTGATAATAGAAATAATAACAAGCGAGTGTTGCAAACGCGTTACAAATCAAGAAGAAACTGAAATGGATGGAAATAGATAGCTATACATGAGATGATTTTTGGGATGATTGATGAATAGAGTACGGCGAGAGGGTGTAGGAATCGAACCTACCAAGAGACAGTCAACTGCCCCTCCAATCGGCTTTGAAGGCCGTGGTGCACACCAGAGTCACATACCCCCCGCAAAAGGAAAAATATTCTAACCAAGATATGCTTTATAGAGAATAAAGTTTGCTTCCTTTATAATGAGAAACCGTTCATATTCAAGGAGGTACTACAAAGTGTTTCGTTTTATTGCACTCGTCTGTTTGCCTTTTTTTATCTGGGCAGCACAACCAAATCAGGGCGAAAATATTTGGGTCAAAGTAGGGCAGATTTATGGCATTGAGCCACGTCTTTTGTACTCCATTGCTAAAGTTGAGAGTGATCTTGACCGTTATGTCGTGGCGTTTAGCGCCGATAGGATGACACCAGAACAAGCCCAGAAGTTAAGTACATTTTTAAGGCAAAAAGGGATTGAGAGTAAGCAGCATACAAAGGTGATTGCGATTAAGAGTAAAAACAAGTATGAAGCCAGCCATGTGGTGCATTTTCTCTATACCAACAACTACCCGCGTTTTGACATGGGCATCATGCAGATCAACTCCATTCACAAGCCACTTTTGGATAAAGCCAATATCTCATTGTACGACCTTTTTGAGCCAAAGATCAACATTCAAGTCGGAGCCTACATCTTAGCGACCTGTTTTGCGAGACACAAAAATAACAAAGATGCCATCAACGCTTACAATGGTAAGATCAATGACAATCCTTATTCAGCAAAAGTTTTTAAAGAGTTCCAAAAACTTTACAGCTCGTACCAAAAAGACAAAACAAAGCTCTATTACCGCGATCCATCATAGCTCGCCCAAACGGTAGCCTACCTCTTTAATCATCTCTATAGCACCATCAGGAAGCTTTTTGCGCAAACGCTTAATCAAGGCTCGCATATTTAAAACACTCGTCTCTTCGCCTTCCCACACATACTCTTCGAGTTCACTAAAAGTGATGACACGATGACGATCCTTGATAAAAAGGTCTAAAAACATCCCCTCTTTTTTAGCCAGTTTGATCTCTTCATTATTGGGGTCAAACAAGCGGTGATTGACATAGTCATAGCTATAGCCAATCCATAAAGCGATCGTAGAAGAAGGTTTGTGACACAGCTTCTTCACTTTTTGCACCAACTCATAAATGAAAAAAGGTTTTTTGAGATAGTCATCGCAGCCGATCTCATAAGAGGCTTGAATTTTTTCTAAGTCATGGTTGGAACTGATGATGATGGCAGGAATCTCTTTATGGTAAATGCGAATCGTCTCCAAGATAGAAAGCCCATCAATGGAAGGAACGTTAATGTCTAAGATAAAGCAGTGGTAGCCGTGGTTCAGCGCATCCAGTGCTTTTTCGCCATCCATAAACAGATCAACGTGATAACCCTCTTTGATGAGGACACTTTTGATGACATTGGCTAAACGTTCGTTGTCTTCTAAAACCAAGATTTTCATGATACATTTCCTAGTGTAATAGTAAAGCAAGCACCTTCCTGTGTATTGTGCGCTCTGATTTTTCCGCCCATTTTATCTTCAATAATGAGCTTTGACATGTAAAGACCGATACCGTGCCCTTGCTCTTTGGTCGTATAGTATGCATCAAAGATGTTCGGTATCTTTTCTATAGGAATACCTCCGCCGTTATCACAGATTTCGATGATGACTTTTTTAGTGTGGTTGTAAATCTTAATGGTAATGTTTCCTCGTTTAATTGATTTGGCATCACGTGCTTCTTTGATCTGCTCTTTTGCGTTGTTGACGACATTGAGAAGGGTCTGCATAAACTCATTTTTGTAACCACTTACCATCAAATTGCGTGCCCCTTGTTTGTCGATGCTCACGTCAATGTAGTTGTATTTGATGTTATGGCTGATGATTTTCATCATGGTTTCTATGGCTTCACTCACATCAAAAACCGTTTTTTGGGTAGAGGGCATAATGAATTTTTGAAAATCGTTAATGGTGTCGGTCATGTAACGTACTTGCACCATAATGTCATGCACATACTGATTACTTTGCTCATTTCCGCCATCTTCAGAGCTATAAAAATGCTCTTGTGTAATGGTTGCTATCTCTACGAGGGGGTTTTTCCATTGATGTGCGATGGAAGAGAAGATCTCACCAATTTCGGCGAGTTTGGACTGCTGAATGATGAACTGTTGGTGTTTGTTTTTTTGAAGCTCAATTGCTTTGAGCTCTTTTTCACTGCGAATACGCATATAAATATTGTGAATAAGCCCCACAATCAGAAAGAGTAAAAAGGGTGAAATAAGGAAAACAGCATCAATAAATTTTCGGTGCTTATCAAAAAAGGTGAGAGGAGCGTTGACCAGATCAAACTCTTTGACACTGGCATTGGGGTAGATCTCAAACTGCTTAATTTTTTGCACATCGAATTGGTATTTGTACTCGACCAATGTTTTTACGTGCAAAGGCTCTAGCTTTTTATCGAGTACCTCGATGACCATTGCACCTGTTGTGAGTCCTACGTTTTTAACAGGAACAAGTTTACCGCCAAACGCTCCTTTTTCAATAAAGAGCGTATCGGTGATAAAAACAGGCAAAGCGCTTTTGTTGATCATGGAAGCGATTTGACTGTTTTTATAGAGGTTGCCGTATTTGTCGTTGTAAAAACGGATAAAAAAGACTGCTTCTTCTTTGTTCGGTTTAGAAAAGCGTTCTTCAAGCTCTTCGAGAGTTGAGGAGCGGATGTATTCAATTTTAAATTTATCGTTATGTTCTTCCATCGCTTGGCGAATAAATGGCTCAGAGTCATCACCATTGGCGCTGGCATCATTGACGATGTAGAGTTTTTTAAGGCTAGGCATCATTTTAGCGATCATAGGGATGGTCTCAGGAATGGCGCGTTTTTCTAAAATACCATAAAAACGATCCTCTAAGCCTTGTTTTTGGACATCTTCAGGATTGAATTGCTCTAATCCTGTGAACAAAACAGGTTCATTGGTAAAAAGTTCATGGTAATACTTGACAATAAAATCATAGGCAAATTTATCGACTGCCACAATGAGATCGTATTTATGATTTTGGAGCTGCATTTTATAGAGTTCGCGAAGCTTTGCATAGTACTCTTCCGAGCTAATGCGCTTAGAATCCATGTATAAAATATTCGTGGTAATTTCAGGATGATTGTAAAAAATCTCTTCCATACCTGAGAGTACATCATCGCTCCATTGAAAGCCTCGGTGGTAGGAGTTGATAATAAGGATTTTTTTATCGTGTGCAAAGAGAGAGGGGGAGTAAAAGAAAACAAAAACCATCAAAAGCAGCGCTAATTTTTTCATCGCAGTGTTCTCTTTTTTTATTTGAGTTCTTTATATTACGCCTTTTAGGCAAAGCCCAAAAGACTACGCTAGCCGCTGTGGCGCTAAAGCTTGCCTCTTGCGAGGCAGAATTAGCATTATAGCATACAAGTTAGGAGGCTCCATCTCCCCGCCAAGAGAGATGGAATACTTTTTTAGTACTCTAAAAACATCTTTTGAAGAGCAGCTTTGTCGGATGTTTTGGTTAAACCTAACATCAAAAGAACTCTTGCTTTTTGCGCATTGAGGCTATCAACGGCAATAAAGCCAAATTTCTTATCATCCACTTCACCTTCAAGCGTAGTGCTACCTGTTGGAACACGTGAACTACGTGCGACAACAACACCTTTTTTAACCGCTTCACCAAGACCAGCTTCAGTAGCTGGGAATGGATTTCCATTACCCATACCTGCATGGATAATACCTTTAGCGCCACCAGCAACAGCAGCTTTTACAAGGCTATCTGTATCTTCTGGGTGAGCAAAAAGAATGTCAACACGTGGTAAATCTTCCAATTTACTAACGTCAAATTCAGAGTTTACAGTGTGTTTACGTGTTGGTTGCATCAAGTATTTAACGTCACCATAGTAAACGGTACCGATTTTACCAGCATTTGGAGAAGCAAATGCGTTGACAGAGCTTGTATTGATTTTTGTAACTTCACGTGCGCTGTGGATTTCGTCATTCATAACAACCACAACACCTTTGCCTGCTGTATCTTTGTTGGTAACAACATTAACAGCATTTAAAAGGTTCATAGGACCATCCGCACTCATTGAGGTACCTGAACGCATAGCACCCACTAAAACAACAGGTTTTTTGCTTTTAACCGTTAAGTCTAGGAAGTAAGCAGTCTCTTCCATGGTGTCTGTTCCATGAGTGATGACAACACCATCGATGTCTGATTGTGCTAGGAGTTCATTGACTCTTTTAGCCAGTTTCAACCAGACTTTGTTGTTCATCTCTTGAGAACCAATGCTGGAGATTTGCTCACCTTTAACCGTTGCGATGTCATTGATTGCTGGAACGGCTGCAAGAAGTTTATCGACTGTTACAGCACCCGCTGAGTAAGAACTTTTGATCTCAGAAGTTCCAGCACCTGCAATGGTACCGCCAGTGGCTAAAATGGCAATATTTGGCTTTGCCATTAAACACGAAGATGCACCAATCAGTGCCAACGCTACGATAGATTTGTTAAAAAAATTCATACAATACTCTCCTTGTAAAAAGTTGTTTGACATATAAAACAAATCGGGTCTATAAAAGACCCGAGCGAGAAAGCAAAATTAACTCTGCCTCGAAGAGGCAAGCTTTAGTGCCATAGTGGCTAACGTAGGCTTTGGAGCTTTGCCCCAAAGCCGTTATCAAAAAAGACCTACAAGGTCTTTTTTATAGGATCATTCCACCGATAACAAAGGCAAAAGCAACAGAAAGGGCGATAGCCAAAACACCAGGGATAATGAATGGGTGATTGAATACGAATTTACCAATACGCGTTGAACCTGTATCATCCATCTCAACCGCTGCAATCAGTGTTGGATACGTAGGAAGTACGAAAAGCGCACTAACCGCTGCAAAAGAAGCAACAACGGTAAGAGGTGAAACGCCAAGAAGCAATGCGCTTGGAATGAGTGCTTTAGCAGTTGCCGCTTGTGAATAAAGCAGTGTACTAGCAAAGAAAAGAACCACAGCAAGCATCCATGGATAAATATTGAGTAGATCGCCTGCAAATGCTTTGATTTCGTTGATGTGATTTGCAACAAAAGTATCACCGAGCCACGCAACACCAAGAACACAAATACATGCACTCATACCTGATTTAAAGGTAGAAGAGTTCAAAACTTGTGCCGTATCGATACGTGTAAAGGCAGAGATAAATGTAGCTGCTGCAAACATGAAAAGCATAATCGCTGCATCACGACCAAGGACTGGGTTTTTAATAAGACCCACTTTACCGCTGATAAGCGTTGCATAGGTGATAACACACAAAATGGCAACAAGGAAGATCACAACTGAAAGTTTTGCACCTGGTTTAATTTCTACTTTTGTAGTACCTCTTGTTTTAACAAGACCTTTAGCAAGTCTATCTTGATACACTTCATCATCTTTAAGATCTTTACCTAAGAAGTTAGCAACAACCGCTGCACACATACAAGCGAGAAACGAAGAAGGGATACAAACCGCTAGAAGCTCTAAGTAACCAATGCCTTGTTTTTCAAGTGCACCACTGACAAAAACAACCGCAGCTGAAATTGGAGAAGCTGTAATAGCAATTTGAGAAGCAACAACCGCAATACTTAAAGGGCGAGATGGGCGAATGCCTTGCTCTTTAGCAACTTCTGCAATAACAGGAAGTGTTGCAAATGCTGTATGTCCTGTTCCTGCAAAAAACGTCATAATGTAAGTTACAACAGGTGCTAGAAACGTGATTTGTTTAGGATTTTTACGTAAAATCTTTTCAGCAATACTGACCATATAATCAAGTCCGCCAGCCACTTGCATTGCACCAATAGCCGCAATAACAGACATGATGATCAAGATAACATCAATAGGCATAGCGCCTAATTTTAAACCCATTCCCAGCGTTAAAACTAAAACGCCTACGCCGCCAGCGTACCCGATACCAATACTACCTAGTCTTGCACCAAAAAAGATGGCGGCAAGAACAACGATAACTTCTAACCATAACATGGTAACTCCTTTATCTAAGTTTCATAAACTTCTCTGAAGGCTTTTTATCAAAGCCCTCAAAGCAATCAGGTACCACAAGAGAGAATGTGGGAGAGGAAGGAAGTTGTATCTCTCTCTTATGGCACAAACTACACAATCAACTTAGAGTTCACTAAGAACCCTTAACGTAATTTTCAAAACTTTAAAAACTACGTTAACACTAGGGCTTTTCAGTGCGAAAAACCCTAGCAAATGGAAAACTTATTTTTTATCGTATGTACGAGGCTTAATCATGTTTTCTGGTTTGATGATGTCATCAAGTTCCGCTTTCGCTAAAAGACCACGAGCAAGAACGATGTCATAGACTGAACCGCCTGTCTCTAAAGCTTCTTTAGCAACTGAAGTTGAGTTTTCATAGCCGATAAATGGATTAAGAGCTGTAACAAGTCCGATACTGTTAAGTACAAGTGCTTTACATCTCTCAGGATTTGCAGTAATGCCATCAACACATGTTGTTGCCAATGCTTCAAATGCGTTTTTCATCATGTTAACAGAGTTGAAAAGGTTGAAAGCAATAACAGGCTCAAATACGTTAAGTTGAAGTTGACCACCTTCACATGCCATCGTAACCGCAACGTCTGTACCGATAACTTGGAAACATACTTGGTTAACAACTTCAGGCATAACAGGATTGACTTTACCTGGCATAATTGAACTACCTGGTTGCATTGCTGGAAGATTGATTTCGCCAAAACCTGTTCTTGGTCCTGAGCTTAACAAACGAAGGTCATTACAAATTTTTGACATTTTGGTAGCTACACGTTTAAGAACACCAGAGATTTGCACATATGCACCTGTATCTTGGGTTGCTTCAACAAGATCACCAGCCGTTACAAATGGACGTCCTGTTACTTCTTGAAGTTTTGCTTCGACTGTTTTTGCATAGTCAGGGTGAGCGTTGATACCTGTACCAATCGCTGTTGCACCAAGGTTCATCTCACGCATCAATTGTTGAGCTTCGATAACACGTTGAATGTCTTCACCGATCATAACGGCATACGTTCTGAATTCTTGCTCAAGTGTCATAGGTACAGCATCTTGAAGTTGAGTACGACCCATTTTGATAATATCTTTAAACTCAAGTGCTTTTTTAGCAAATGAATTTTTGATAATACTCATAGAAACCGTAAGCTCGCCTAGTTTTTCAAAAAGCGCTACGCGAAGTGCTGTTGGGTAAGCATCGTTTGTTGATTGAGAAAGGTTAACATCGTTATTTGGGTGAAGGAATTTGTATTCACCTTTTTTGTGACCCATTTTCTCAAGTCCAATGTTTGCGATAACTTCGTTTGCATTCATGTTGGTTGAAGTACCTGCTCCACCTTGGAACATGTCCACAACAAATTGATCATGGTATTGACCGCCGATGATCTCGTCACATGCTTCACAGATAACATTTTTTTTGTTTTCAGCTAAAAGGCCAAGTTCATAGTTTGCTAAAGCAGCCGCTTTTTTAACTTTTGCTAGGGAAGTAATAAACGTTGGGAATTTTGCAAGTGTAATTCCAGTAATGTGGAAGTTTTCAGCCGCACGTGCTGTTTGAACGCCATAGTAACATTCGTTAGATATTTCTTTATCACCGATTAGATCGTGTTCCATTCTAGTTGACATTTTGTCTCCTTAAGATTTAAAGGTGATGGAAGTTTAAACCTCTAAAGAGACTTGAAAATGACTTTTTGGAAAAGATTTTAAAAAAAGATTGAAAGAATGGAATTAATTTGAAGATATAAAAATTAAGTGATACGAGAGGTTACATATAAGGGGAAAATAGGGGCTTTCACCCCTGTTTTCTTAAAGTTTTACAAACTTACTTTTTTCAGAAAGTCCGAAATTATGGGGTTGGATCATGTTCTCTGGCTTGATAATCTCATCGAGTTGCTCTTTTTCAAGCAGGCCTTTGGCTAAAACGATGTCATAGACTGATCCACCTGTTTCTAGGGCTTCTTTGGCAACCATGGTGGAATTTTCGTAACCTAAGTAAGGATTGAGTGCCGTTACCAGTCCAATGCTGTTCAGTACCAAAGACTTGCATCTTTCAGGATTGGCGGTAATGCCATCCACGCAAGTATAGGCTAAGGTCTCAAATGCATTTTTCATCATATTGATAGAGTTGAAAAGATTGTAAGCGATGAGCGGTTCAAAGACGTTGAGTTGCAGCTGTCCTGCCTCACATGCCATAGTAACCGCAATATCCGTACCAATAACTTGAAAACAGACTTGATTGACCACTTCAGGGATGACGGGGTTCACTTTGCCTGGCATAATGGAGCTTCCTGGTTGCATCGCAGGCAGATTGATCTCGCCAAAACCTGTTCTTGGACCTGAGCTTAGAAGTCTAAGGTCGTTGCAGATTTTAGACATTTTGGTGGCAACGCGTTTAAGAACACCCGAGATTTGCACATAAGCGCCTGTGTCTTGTGTCGCTTCGATGAGATCACCCGCGGTAATGAAAGGACGCCCTGTCACCTCTTGGAGTTTGGCTTCTACTGTTTTGGCATAATCAGGATGCGCGTTGATACCCGTACCAATCGCCGTTGCTCCCATATTGATTTCACGCACTAACTGTCTTGCTTCATGCACTCTTTGAATGTCCTCTCCAATCATAACAGCGTAGGTTCGAAACTCTTGCTCCAAGGTCATCGGCACGGCATCTTGGAGTTGGGTTCTCCCCATCTTGATGACATCTTTGAATTCCGCAGATTTTTTGGCAAAGGAGTTTTTAATGATTGCCATCGACTCGCCCAGCTCTCCCAGTTTTTCATAGAGTGCTACACGAAGAGCGGTTGGGTAGGCGTCATTGGTAGATTGAGAAAGGTTGACATCGTTGTTAGGGTGGAGGTATTTGTATTCACCTTTTTTATGCCCTAGAATTTCTAAGCCAATGTTGGCGATGACCTCATTGGCGTTCATGTTGGTCGAAGTTCCAGCTCCTCCTTGAATCATGTCAACGACAAACTGGTCGTGGAATTTGCCCGCAATGATGGCATCGCACGCCTCAACAATGGCATTTTTCTTATTCTCCGCTAAAAGTTCTAACTCAAAATTGGCTAATGCAGCGGCCTTTTTGACTTTAGCAATGGATTCAAGAAAGGTAGGAAAACTTCCAAGCGTTACACCTGTAATGTGAAAATTCTCGACAGCACGCGCCGTTTGAACACCATAATAACACTCGTTTGAAATTTCTTTATCGCCGATTAGATCATGTTCGATTCTGGTTGACACGCTTTAGCTCCTTTAGGAAAGTCTCATTTTATGGGCAATTATAGCACTTAGCGACTGCAAAATCTTTAGAGGAAAAGATTACTTTTTAGCTTTTTGGAAGAATGAGTAGAAATCCCTAAATCGTTCTTGTTGTTTTATTCATTTAGTGTTTCAAGCCCCGAAAGTGCAGCACCCACAGCGCCCATGAGTTGGGGGTGTTGAGGAATGATGATGGAGCGTTCTAATTTACGCTCTAACATATGGTGCAAAAAAGGATTGAGAGCGCCACCGCCCGTAAAAACGATGGTTTTATTCTCTTTGATGACAAATTTTCGAGCCATCGAAGCCAAACGTGAGGCAATAGATTCGTGGACACCGTAGCAGATGTTGGCTAAACTCTCTTTTTTAGCGATGAGGGAGATGACCTCTGATTCGGCAAAAACGGCGCACATGCTGGAGATGGTCAGCTCTTTGTCTGCATCAAAGCCCGCGTTGGCGAAGGTTTCCATATCAAGCCCCAAACGATTGGCGGCGATTTCGAGAAATTTCCCCGTTCCAGCCGCGCACTTGTCGTTCATGCGAAAGTCGGTAAATCCGCCAAGCTCACCCATTTTGATGACTTTGCTGTCTTGTCCGCCTAGGTCAATGACGGTTTTGACTTCGTTGTGGAAAAAATACGCTCCTTTGGCATGGGCTTTGATCTCGGAGATGACGGGCGCTCCGTGCGAGTCTCCTAACATATGTCGTCCATAGCCTGTGGCAACGAGCATTTTGACCTCTTTGTCTGCCAAATACTCGCCCACGATGACGTCTTGGTTAAAAATGGTTGGGATCACCACATGATGGGTGATCTCTTTTTCGCGTCCGATACCGATGATTTTTGTATAGGTTGAGCCTATATCTACGCCCCAAAACATTATTTGTTTGCGAACGCTTCGGCTTTTTGTTTAAACGTGATGCTCTCCAAAAAGGCTTCAACACGAGTTTTGATCTGTCCTGCATCTTCAGGGGAGTAATCCGACTCAATGACGAGGCATGGGATGCCTTCTTTGGCGAGTGCTTCGGTCACAAGGTGCGACTCAACATTGTACGTGTGGCAAAATGAGAGTGTGTAGTAGATAACACCATCGGCTTTGCGGTCTTTGTACATTTGAACGATTTTGTCAGTTCTACCTGTGTTTGGAGTGAAACAGGCGCAGTCGATTTTGGAGTAGCGTTGCATCAAACGCGCGTAAAGTTCATCTTCATCTTGAACGCCTTCGATGTCCACATTGTCTTTAAAATAACGATGTCCGATGCACCCTTCTTCGTTGATGATGCACGCACCAGAACCCTCAACTGCCGTGTGAAGTTTCCAGTTTGGTGGAGCAATTGGTGTGCCTAAAACCATGATACGAGGCGTATTTTTAGGGAAAACACTCACTTTTTCTTTGATGCGAACATCCAGTTCATCGCAGAGTTCATTCACTTTTTGCGTAAAGCGTTTTGGGTCATCTAAAAAGCTCATTTGGCTGATGAAAAGCGCGTCTTTACCGCTGATAGGCATGATGTCTGGGTGCATACCACGAAGCGTGTCAAGGCGTTTCATCGCGTCACGTTTGGCATTGATGACTTTAACACCTTCAAGCATCTCTGCAAGGCTGAGTTTTCGCTCACTGACCTCTTCAATGTGCTCTTTAAACTCTTTGATCTCCTCTTGCCACATTTTAAGATCTTTCTCACGCTTCATGTGCGGAATGTTCATGACATGCACAGGGTGGTGTTTGCCCAAAAGTTCCCATGTTTTTTTCTTTGCTTCACAGGTGGTCTCACCGTAGATAAAATCAGCCGATTGTGTATAGGCACAGGTGTGTTGGAGTTTAAAACCGTAAGCAGATTTGATGAGGGGGCAGATATTGCGAGGCAGTTCGGTTTCGGCGTCTGCGATAGGAGGATTGGCTCCACCACACAGTCCAAAACACGCCCCTCCAGCGCCTACAACAATTTCTTCAGGAACGAAGATACAAAAGGTTCCCACCGCAGGTTTCTTTTGCGCTTTAAGCGCGTTAATCTCAGCAATACGCTCTGCTTGGATTTCGCTCATAAACCAGTCAAAATAGGCCATTGCTTTTGGACGGTTCGGTTGGCTTATAAAACCTGCTTGATAGCCTGCAAGTCCCATACCCATCATCTTTGCATGACGTTCAACGTCAACACCAACACTACTTAATAAATCTTTGTGGAGTTCAACACCCATTGTTTTTCCTTAATGTGAAAAAGTGTAGTGCTGTGGGGTTTACATGTAAAGTGGTTAGCAGAAAAAAAGAGTGCTACTTCATGTATGTCTAAGCCTTAGACTAACAGCATTTAATGTATTGTATAGCACTCAAGATTAAAGTTTGGTAAATTTTACTTTACCAAATTAAGAGATAATTTCTCCGTTTAGTGTTACGTATTGAGAGTTTTCTCAAAATATAATATGGCTTATGTTACAATCATTTTTTATTTTACATGTAGGACTTTTTGTGGATATTTTTCAATCAATTATCATGGGAATTGTAGAGGGCTTTACCGAATTTTTGCCTGTTTCATCAACGGGGCATATGATTGTTATGGCAGATTTTTTAGGCATAAAACAAGACAGTGTGACTAAGGCATATGAGATTATCATTCAATTTGCGGCGATTTTAGCGGTTGTTTTGGCATACAAAGAGAAATTTACGTTTAGAAAAATTGAGCTTTGGAAGAAAATCATTGTTGCCTTTTTACCGATTGGTATGGTTGCATTTTTATTTTCTAAGCAGATCAAAGCGCTCTTTAGCGTTGATGTTGTTGCAACGATGTTTATTATTGGTGGTGTCATTTTTTTGGTTGCGGAGAAGTACTATAAACCTAAAGAACATTTTGTCAACGATGTGGAAAAAGTGAGTTATAAACAAGCATTTTTAATTGGCTTAGCCCAATTAGCAGGTTTAATACCAGGTACAAGTAGGGCTGGTTCGACTATTTTAGGCGCTATGTTTGTAGGCTTAACCCGAAAAGCCAGTGCAGAGTTTTCATTTTTACTTGCATTCCCTGTTATGACTGCGGCAACAGGCTATAGCATTGTTAAGAACTATCATGAATTTAATGCAGACAATCTTCTTATTCTGGGTGTTGGTTTTGTGGTTGCTTTTATTACGGCGTATTTTACGATCAAACTCTTTTTACGTTTTTTGGAAAATTTTACATTTGTCAGCTTTGGAATTTACCGCATCATCTTTGGTGTAGCACTTTTAGCATATTATTGAAATCATGTTTATAACTTCTATTAGACTTTTAATTTAAAGCATATGAGGTAAAAGTAGCTCTATTTTTGCCTCTTAAATGTTAAAGAGTGAATGCTCTTTCATTGGAAAACATTGGAAAAAGTAAATCGGTAACAAACTATACGTAAAAGCCTTAAAATTGAGCAGTTCTCTTTTCTTCTAACGTAATATTCATGTTATAGTAACACTCTATAATGGCATAACTTTCCAAGCGGAGTCACACAATGTTTTTTACGAAAAAAGAGCCTGAAGAGCTTAGTGCCTTACGAAGCGAAGTTGAGAGACTCAAAGCAGAAAATGAACAGCTTTTAGTGCTCTCTCAGTTTTCTCAAGAAGAGATTATTATCGTCGTGGATCGTTCTAAAAATATTGTGATGCAAAATGATAAGGCGAAAATGATCATTAAAGAGCCTCAAAGGCTTGCCTCAGCACTGAATGAATCTATGGAGAGCATTAGTATGGACGGATGCCAAGGCTCTGTATACTCTAAACGGTTAAACAATGAGCTTGTAGCGTACAGCATCATCAAAACCGATATCCGCAATGCCAAAGACAGTAACATCTTAAGCTTGCATCAAAACTCCATTACAGGAGCGCTTAAAAACTCCCAGTTAACGTTTACACAAATTTTAGATGATCTTAAAATTATGAAAGAAGAGTCTTTGCAAATCTCTCAAGAGTCTCGCGAAGGGCTTAGTCTTGCCAGCAGCTCTTCTGTTGCAATGGATAAGCTCAGTCTTTTAATGAGCGATGTTGTGAGCAATGCAAAGTCACTTTTAAGAAGAAGCCAAGAGATCTCAAGTGTGGTGCAACTCATCGAAGATATTGCCGATCAGACCAATTTACTAGCCCTTAATGCTGCCATCGAAGCGGCACGAGCAGGGGAGCATGGACGTGGTTTTGCTGTTGTGGCAGATGAGGTACGAAACTTAGCAGAACGTACTCAAAAAGCGACCAAAGAGATCGCGATGGTGGTTCAGACGATGCAGCAAGAATCCTCCCAAACCGAACGAAGCACCGAAGAGGTGAGTGAGATCGCACGAACCACCAAAGATCAGACGGATGATCTCAAAGTTAAGATTGTCTCTTTTGAAAAAAATGCGACCAGATCGATGTTTGAAGTAAGCCATTTGAGTGATAAAATCTTCGCATCTTTAGCCAAAATTGACCATGTGATTTATAAAAACAATGTCTATGCGCTCTTGTTTGGTGAACACAATGAGTTCAAAGCGACCACACATCACGAATGCCGTTTGGGTAACTGGTATGAAAGAGGCATCGGTAAAGAGGAGTTTAGTAAAACGACTTCGTATGGTAAGCTTGAATCGCCACATGCCAAAGTCCATGAGATTGCCAACCGTTTAGCCAAAGAGTGTGGCGATGAAAAAGCCATCTGTTCTAAGGCCGAAATTGAAGCGATGGTAAGAGAGATCGAAAATGCCAGTGCAGGTGTCTTTGAAACACTCGATGCGATGGTGGATGAAAAAACAAAACTATTGATGCTTGAAGCCAAAGAGCATCTTTTTGATAAACAAGTGAGGGTATAAGATGATGAAAAAGATGATTAAAGTTGCTGTGATTGATGATGAGCAAGAGATCTTAGATATGATCGAAAAGTATCTCAGTCGTACTTCAGGCTTTGAAGTCACCACCTTTTCAAACCCACACAATGCCATTTCACGCATTGATAAAAGTTATGATGTCGTTCTTTTAGACATTATGATGCCACAAATGAATGGTCTTGATGTGCTTAAAACCTTGCATGAAAAAGCGCCAGAACTTAAAATCATTATGATGACAGCCTACTCCACTCTCGATAAAGTGCTTAAATCGCACCGCGAAGGGGCAACGCACTACATTATGAAGCCCTTTTCTTCGATGAAGGCGTTAGAAGAGAAGATTTACGAATTGGTTAAGTAGCGTCATTGATGAAAGATTTACTGGCAAAGATCAAAGATCTTGAGCAAGAAATCGATGTTCTTAAAAGTCAAAATAGGCGCATTTTAGAGTGTGCCATTGCTGAAAAAAAAGAGTTAGAACAGCTTGCCAAAAAAGCTAAACTTTACTTTAATAACTCTGATTTAGCGTATGTTGTCTTAGATACTCATCAGCATATCGTGGATGTTAATGAGACGTTTTCATCCCTTTTTGGCTACAGCAGCGAAGAGATCGTAGGGTTGCATGTCAGTAAGCTTTTTACAACGTCTAGGCGTTATGAAAAATGGTGGAAAGAGCATTTGAGCGATGGCGCATTTGAGCATGTCAGTAACTTAGAGTACCGTCTTCGTAAAAAAAGCCGTCATACTTTTTGGGCGGAGCTGTTTGGAAAAAAATTTGAAGATGATGAGGGTAGTTTTAGTATCTGGAGTGTTCGCGACATTTCACTTCGCGTTAAATCACGCAACACTATTGCTAAACTCAATCTAAAATATCAAAAACAACTTCGCGACATTGAAGCGATTTTAGACATCATTCCTGTTCCTGTTTTCATTAAAGATCGCTATTTCCGTTACATTGGATGCAGTCGTGCTTTTTGTAATTTTCTTAATTTGACGAAAGAGCAGATTTTAGGCAAAACCGCATTTGATCTTTTCCCTTTAGAACTTGCCAATATCTATCATGCCAAAGATCTAGAGATGCACGAAAGTAGCTTTCAAATCTATAAAATTACGATCGATAAGCATCGTAATCAGCAGGAAATTACGCTGGAAATCCAAAAAAAACGCATGATGCGTAATGGTGTTTTTGATGGCTTTGTGGGTGTCTTTATCGATATGACGGAAGCAGAAAAACAGGAAAATTATCTGCAAAGTCGTATTCGCGAAGAGCTCGATAAAAACCTCAAAATCCAAGAAATCTACCAAGAAGAGATGGTTCGTAATGCTAAATTTAGTGCGATTGGTCAAATGGCAGCAGGCATTACGCATGAGATCAACACGCCATTGACGTATGTTAAGGGCAATTTTGAAATGCTGGTTGAAGACATCATTGCAGTCCTGCCTGATTCAGCGCGTAAAAATTTGATGCTCAAAGATAGCAAGTCCATTCAAGATGGCATTGAACGTATTGAGAGTATTATTGAGACGATGCGCGAAGCATCGCAAAAGAGCCGTGAACAAAAAGAGTATGTCAATCTTTATGAACTGCTTCTCTCCTCTTTAGCACTCTCTTATAATCGCTCTAAGCAGATCGTCGCTATTCATATTAACGATAAAACGTTTGACCTAAGCCTTTCGAAACAAGAATATACGTTTATGTGTTGTGTCCAAAAACAGCGCATTGAGCAAGTATGGGTCATCATTTTAAATAACGCATTGGATGAGCTTATAAAGCTTGAGTCTTTTGAAAAACGCTCGTTGATCGTCAAGATTTTTAAAGAGAACGATACCGTCGTTGTGCAGTTTAAAGATAATGCAGGGGGCATCGATGAGAAGATTTTGCCACGCATTTTTGAGCCATTTGAGAGTACAAAAGAGAGTTCAGGCATTGGCATTGGACTCAATATTGCTCAACAGATTGTGACACAAAACAGCGGTGAAATCAGCGCATACAATGAGCATGATGGTGCAGTATTTGAAGTACGACTTCCTTTGGCAAAGGAGCCATGTTATGCCTTATGATTTTCTAAAAAGTTTTTACAATTCGATGCGAGAAGGACTCTATGCCTTTGATGATGATGGAAAGATTACCCATTTTAATCCCTCTGCTCAAAAGCTTTTAGGCTACGATGAAGAAGAGCTTCTGGGTAAAATCGGTCACTTTGTTTTTCATGCACATCACGGCAATCAAGGACTGCTTCAATGTTCACTCTATAAAGCGTTTTTACAAGGCAAACCCTATGAGAGTGAAGAGACTTTTTTAACCAAAGAGGGAAAATGGATCGATGTTTGTGTCCGAGCCAATCCCATTTTTGACAATGAGGTTAAGCAAGGTTATGTGGTTATTTTTTGGGAAATAGATAAAACATCTTATCTCGAAAAAAATGAGACAACGGAAACGGCAAAAAATCATTTTTTTTATGAAGAGAGTGAATTAGAGGAGAGTGAGGCTTTTTACGAGCAGATTTTTGAAACTGCCAATCTGGGCATCGCTCTTTTGGATAAAGAGGGACGTTTTGTAGCGCTCAATCCTGCTTATAGCAAGATTTACGGCTATTCTGAGGCAGAACTCATTGGAAAACATTTTAACCTGCTTGTTCCTGAAGTGTTGCATGAGATAACCCAAGCACATCATGAGACCTTTTTGAGGCATGAAGCGATTGCGTATAATGGAGAGATGGAGTCTTTATGCAAAGGGGGCAAACGCATTTATGTGTATGCTACAGAGGGGCTTTTGGAACAGATCATCGGAGGTCCTTATAAGATAATGACCGTTTTTGATATCACGTTGATGGTTGAAGCAAGACGTGTGCAAAAAGAGCAAGAAGTCATGCTCGTTCAGCAAAACAAACTTGCAGCAATGGGTGAGATGATAGGTCATATAGCACACCAATGGCGTCAACCGCTCAATGTCATGAATATGACCACGCTTGATCTGAAATTTAAACAAGAACTAGGCTCGCTCAGCGATGAAAAACTGAAAAGTGCTTTGGAAGTCATCGAGTCTTTGAGTGATCAGATGAGCAATACTATCAATGATTTTATGAATTTTTATAAGCCGAACAAAGATAAAAAAGATTTTTGCTTGTATGAAACGGTGTTGTACGCCACCCAGATAGTCAATGTTCAGTTACAAAATGTTGGTATTTCACTTTCGTTAAATATCGATCCAAGCTTAAAAGTCCACGGTTTAGCAAACGAGTTGCAACAAGTCATTCTCAATCTTCTAGGTAATGCCAAAGACGCCTTTGTCAATAAACCGATTGAGCCTAAGCAAATTTGTCTGGTAGCATGGAAGAGTGAAGAAGGGCTTTTCCTTGGTGTGGAAGACAATGCTGGTGGAATTGATGAGGGATTGTTGGAACGCATTTTTGAGCCCTATTTTACTACCAAAGGAAAGATGCAAGGCAGTGGCATAGGGCTTTACATCTGCTCGATGATTATGAGAGAGAGTTTTGGTGGCAGCATCAAAGTAGAAAATATAACCCATGAAGACGCTGCCATTGGGGCAAGGTTTATACTTGCGTTTCCACACGCTTAAAGTGTTTGGACTTTGAGATCCAGACACAAAATTTTTTCATGCCCTGCTAGAGCGAATTTTTGGGCAAAGGTTCGACACATACGCCCTGAGGCACGTGAGATGTATTTTTGACTGAGGTAATTGCCACGTTTGGACTCTTTGGTGATGTAAAAGTACTCTTTCAGCGCGTGATTATCGCCATGGCGGGCAGGTTGAAAAAACTCGTTGGTATCGGCGCTGATGAAGGTATCTCCTTCTTGGATGCCTGTGTTGGCGTCGATGCAGTAGATGGCTTCGATGATGTCAAACTCTTTTAGAAAATCAAACAGATCGGTTTTTTGGGTTGTTTTAATGGCTTCAATAATCGTGTGCGTATAGGCTTTTGCACTTTCAATGAGAAGCTCTTTATGTTGCATGGAGGCTTTGACATTTTGAGTGTGCTTTGCCCCAATATAGGCAATCTTGTCATCTAAAAGGGTTTTGTCATAAACGGTTCCACTGGGTCTTGCAAACCAAAATCCCTGAAAAAGGTCAATGTCGAGTTTTAAAGAGCGAAGTATTTCCTCTTCTTCTTCCACACCTTCGGCAAGAACGAGTGCGCCGATGTTAAAGCACATATTGGCAATGGACTTTAAAATCTCTTTGTGAATGAAGTTTTGATGCACATTAAATACGATGGAGCGATCCACTTTCACGATGTGTGGACGAACGGTGGAGATGCGGTCAAAATTGGCATTGCCAGCTCCGAAATCATCTAAAGCGATCAAAAAACCACGTTCTTTGTAAAAGTCACAAAACTGTTTGAGGCGATCACTGTCTTCGATCTGATACTCTTTGATCTCTATGACAATGCGTGAAGGAGGAATCCCTAGGTCATTTGCAAGAGCCCCAAAAGCGAAGTCATGAAAGCTGATCTTGCTATCGAGCAAGTGTGATTCAAAGTTGAGGAAGAGCAGAAGCTCTTTGTTGGCTTCAAGAAGCGGTTTAAAACTCTCTAGCGCTTTGGTTCGGACATATTTATCTAACTCAAACGAAAGATTCTCTTTTTTAGCTTGGTCGAAAACAAAGATGGGAGAAAGAGGTTCACGGTTTTCATCATGGGCACGCATCAAAGCTTCAAGTCCAATGACTTTGGCACTGCGAATAGAGACAATCGGTTGAAAATAGATGCAGATGCTGTTATCTTGGATAAGTTTTGAAACCACAGTTTTCCCTTAGTTGGTGTAAAGTTATTATAACATGCACACATTTTTACCGTTGATTAAAAAAAAGGCAATGATTTTCTTTAAAAAAATGCTTTTTAGAGGTTTAAAATGCTCCATGTTGTAAGGAGCTTTTCGAGTGAAAAAGCTGCATTAGCGGGGCTCGTGGAGGGAAGTTTGATGATGGGTATGCCTGTAGTGTGTTCACAATACGTTTGATAGAGCTTTGCCGCTGTTGCGCCATTGGCAAAGATGCGCTTAATTTGGCTTTGCGCTAAGATGGTTGAAAAGTCCATTGGCACAACATTTTTAATACTGCTATCGCTTGAACCTGTGATATCACAGCTGTGAATGACATCCCAAATCGCAATACCATGTGTTAAAAGAAGCGCTTTTTTGGCTTCAAGGGTTGTGGGGAGTTCGCTCTTGGTGAGTGCGGCGATGACTTTCCAAAAACGGTTTTGTGGATGCCCATAGTAAAAGCTCTGCTCGCGTGATTTGACAGAGGGAAACGTGCCTAAAATAAGCACGTTTGAGTTAGCATCATAGACGGGTTCAAAAGGGTGTAGCATAACGTGTCACTTTGCTTTTAAGATAACCTAGTATAGCAAACCTTAGCGCAGGATGTCGAGGTTTGGCTTGTATTCTGCTGTTGTGATGGCGAAGCGCCCCAAGAGGGTATGAAAGAGATTGTCGTGTGAAAAACGCTCACTGGCTCTCAATGCTAAATGCTCACGCGTTGCCTTTTGTTTATCGCTAAAGTAGAAGAGAGCAGGGACGTGTTTTTGTGCCTCAGGGGCTATCATATAAGGAAGCCCATGCAGATACACACCGTTTTCACCCAGCGACTCCCCATGGTCAGAGATGTAAATGAGGGTTGTCTCATAGTTGTCTTCATTGGCTTTGAGCAGGTTGATGGTCTCATTGATGATGTAGTCGGTATAGAGAATGGTGTTGTTATAGGTGTTGACGATCTGCTCATGACTGCATTTATCTAACTCTTGGGTGTCGCACGTTGGAGCAAATTTTTTAAAGGCGTCAGGATAGCGCTTAAAGTAGGTCGGTCCGTGGCTTCCTTCTTGGTGTAAAACCACAAAGGTGTCTTCATAGGCTTTATCAAGGTTGGCTTGAAAATCGTTTAAGAGAACATCATCAAATGCTTTTCCTCCGTATTTCACAACATCGCTGATGCGCTTGGCAAGCGCTTTATCGCCACCTGAGTTGTTGTCTCTCCAAATGATGCGCACTCCTGTTTTGGCTAAAACATCAACCACATTTTCATACGACTCTTTCTCCTCCGACCAGTCATTTCTTCCAAATTTAGAAAACATACAAGGAACTGAGATCGCCGTTGCAGTGCCGCATGAGGCGAAGTTGTTAAGAAAAACGATGTCGTTGCGCTTTGATAAAAGCGGGTTTGTGGGCACATCATAGCCCGAGAGGGAGAAATTTTGCGCTCTTGCTGTCTCACCCAAGATAAACACGACCAATTTTTTCTTTTCACTGCTCACTCGCGTAGCATCCATAGCAATAGCTCTAAATTCAGGCTTTGGCTGAATCTTGGTGTACATAAATTTCACAAAAGAGGCGATAGGATAACTTGGGTTGAGGTACATCTTAAGCTCATGATGGTTCCTAAAAAAAGCGCTATAGGATTTGCTAAGGCTCATGTAAAGCCCAGAAATAAGCATGAGTGAGACGATGGCAACGAAAGCTTTTTGAGCGAATTCTTTGGTATAGCTTGAAAAAGAGATAGGTGACTTGAACAAGACCCAAAAAGCGATAAGTGCTGCACAGCCAAGATAGAGGAAAAGCTTAGGCGTTAAGAGGTCAAGCACTTCAGCACTGTCGGTTTGCATGGCATTGGTGTACATATTGGCATCAATAATGGTGCCAAATGTGTCCATAAAATAACTGCTCAGTGCTCCTGTAAAAATCAAAACAATAATAGTCCATTTGAAAAGGGTTTTATGGGTGAAGAGTAAGAGAATATTTAAAAGAGCAATCAAGATAAGTGTAAGGATCAATGGCGCACTAAACGCTAAAAAATAGTTCTGTTCATTAAAAGCATAATGAAACAGTTTTGAGAAAAACGTGATGTTGCATAAGGTTGCAATTCCTAGAGCGACCATGAAAATGGCTCTTTGGCTTTGAAATGAAAAAAGAGATAAGAGCATATGGCTCTCCTTATCTAAAAAAGATAAGGAGATTTTAGAGAATGAGAATGAATGGAAGATGAATTAAAAGGCGATGCTAACGCGTGTTCCTTTTCCCTCAGTACTTTGCACCTCAATGGTGAGATCATGCAAATCAAGAATATTTTTTACAATAGCAAGTCCCAAACCACTGCCTTTTGTGCTCTCTTTGCTTCGTGAACTTCGGTAAAATTGCTCAAAAATATGCTCCATCTCTTCTGCACTCATGCCCATACCTTCATCACGAATGGAAAGTTCATGCGACCTAAGCACTATATGAATGGTTGAAGCAGCGGGTGAATACTTGATGGCATTGTCGATGAGGTTAGCTATGGCTATTTTTAAGAGGGTGGCATTTCCTCTAAGATTTTGTGCCTCTAGGGTTTCAATTGTGAGTTTAATACTTTTTTGCTCTGCAAAAGAGCGTTTTTCTTCGATAGCCTCCAAAAGGACTTCGTCCAAATAGAGTTCATGAAAATGTTTTTTCAGATCATTTTTGGTACTACTGGATAAAAAGAGAATCTTCTCGATGACTTCATGCAAGGTGCCAACTTCTCTGCCAACTTTTTCCAAAATTTGCTCGTACTCTTTGGGAGTACGCTCTTTGCGTAGTCCTACTTCCACTTCCCCTTTGATGATAGTAAGGGGTGTTTTGAGTTCATGCGAAGCATTTTGCCCAAACTGTTTCACTTGTGCGTAAGCGTGTTGAAGCTCACGTAAAAGGGTATTGAACGTTTCGATGAGATCATCAATTTCATAAGCGATATGTGATTTTGGAATACGTGAATACTCCGTCTCTCCACGCATAGCCTTCGCTATATTGGTGATATGTTGGACGTTGGAGAGCGATTGAGCGATAAGTACATAGGCTAAGCCAAGAACGATAAAGAGTAAAATGAAAAGTCCTATCCAAAGTATCTCGCTCATATCTTGAACCTGAGGGGTATGTTTATCGTAGGGTATAGCACATTGCAAAAAGAGCATTTGGTATTCTTTTTGCGCTAAGAACATCGTACCCATATAGATTTTACGCTTGGGATTATTGGGGTCTTGTGCTATTGAAAAGACGATGTCATTGGGATGCTCAAAGATTTTCTGGATGATAGTAGGCTCAATGTTAAGGCTCTGCTCTTTAAGATCATTAGATCGCGTAAGGATATGCGGTGTATTGGACATGCTATCGTATGCAACAACTTGTGTCAAAAGAAGAGGGATTTCAAACTCCTCTTTCGTCTCATTGAGCGATAACTCTTTTTCGGGGTCTTCTGAAAAATCGTGTTTGATGTCTTTTAAAACGGTAAATAACGAGGCTTCAAGACTCTCTTTGTAGGAGTTTTGCAAGGTATGAATCACAATATAACCAAAGCTGTAAAAAAGGGCAAACAAAATGAGACCAAGGGCTGTTAAGAGGCGAAATCTAAGGCTTTTAAAGAACGTTTTCATTGATAGCATATCCTAAATTGCGGTGTGTTTTGATGAGTTTTAACTCGAAATTTTTATCGATTTTGCTGCGTAAACGGTACATATAAACATTGACAATATTGCTGTTGATGTTTTGCTCGCTGCTAAAAAGCTGTTCTTCCAAGGTTCTCTCTTCGATGATAGCTCCTTTATGGCGCATCAGGTACTCTAAGAGCACATACTCTTTAGCGGTAAGCACTATCAACTCACCTGCTCGACTGACACTTTTGGTAAGAGGGTTTAGCTCCAAGTCAGCTACTTTTAATAGAGACTCTTTAGCATTGCTTTTGCGCAGTTGCACATGAATGCGCGCAAGGAGTTCATCAAAACTAAAGGGTTTGGTAAGGTAGTCATCGGCTCCGAGGTTGAGCAGGCTTACTTTGTCGCTGATGGTACTTTTGGCACTGAGCATAATGATGGGAGTAGCCAGTTTTTTTTCACGAAGTTTCTCACAAACATGATCGCCATGAGCGCCTTTAAGCATAATATCTAAGATGATGATGTCATAAGCGTTCACTTCTGCTAGGTAGAGCGCATCTTCACCATTGTCGCAGATATCGACACAAAAATACTCCTCTTCCAGTCCCTTTTTGAGAAACGAGGCGATTTTAACATCATCTTCAACGACTAAAATTTTCATTTAACCCTCTTTTGAAGCTCTTTTTTTAAAGTACCCATCAATGCTAAAAATGGCAAGCGCAATCCAAATCAACACAAAACTGGTCAGTTTTTCTGGAACTAAAACTTCATCATAAACAAAAATAGCTAACAAAAAGGAAACCGTTGGACCGATGTATTGAAAAAAGCCCAAATGTACAAGTGAAATCCGTGTCGCTGCGGCATTAAACCAGAGCAGTGGTATAACGGTAATCACACCCGCTAAAATTAAAAGCCATGAGATAGCATTGGGTGGAAAGACAAAGGCGTTATGGTTGGTGCTCACAAGGTAGCCAAAATAGAGCAGTGCCACAGGAAAGAGTATGAGTGTTTCGATGTAAAGTCCTGTCATAGAAGGCAGATTGATCTGCTTGCGAATCAGTCCGTAAAAGGCAAAACTAAAGGCTAAAAGTAGTGAAACAATGGGCACAGAGCCTAGTGTAATGACTTGATAAAAAATAGCGATAAACGCTAAAGCAATAGCAATTTTTTGCCAAAAAGAGGGGCGGTCTTTAAAAAAGAGGATGCCTAATGCAAAATTAACAAGTGGGTTGATGTAGTAGCCTAGGCTTGATTCTGCAATCATATTGTGACCCACTGCCCAGATGAAAACAAGCCAGTTGAGTGAGACTAAAAAGGCAGAGAGAACAAGGTATTTGATTTTGTGAATATCTTTGATTAGTAGTCTAAAAGCTCCAAATTGGCGACTCAAAAACATCATACCAAAGAGTAATACCACCGACCAGATGATGCGGTGTGCTAGAATCTCTGTGGCTGAAACAGTGGAGATCAGTTTAAAATAAATTGGCACTAAGCCCCAAAAAACAAACGCTAAAACAGCGTAAATGTAGCCTTGTGCTTCTTGTGAGAGATTGTTCATAGATTCCAACTTGTAAAAGAGTGGTGTTATTATAGAGCAATGATACTTACATGATTAAATTAAAACCATCAATTCATTTTTATTTGTTACCAAAAATTGTTATAATCTAAAAAATAAGGAATATAAGGAAGTCCGAATGCGTCTCAAAGGGAAACTGTTTACCTTTATGTTTGCACTTTTTATCTTTTTCTCTTTGTGTGTTTGGTCTTATTCAGAGATTTTATTTTCTAAAATCAATGAAAAATGGGCAGAGCGATTTATCAAAAAGCAGATCATTTTCGATAAAAATCGAACACTGCTTCCGTTGCTTCATGAAGTTGAAATTATTCAAGAGATGATTAAAGAGCCTGCTTTGCTGGCTATGGCACTGGATGACACCAATGAAGTAAACCGTCAAAAAGGGCTAGCTGTTTTAGAGTCGTATCGACAAAAGTTCCAGAGTAAAAGTTACTTTGCCGCATTTGTGAAGAGCGAGAATTACTATTTTAACGATGCGAAAAACAGTTATGCAGGTAAAGAACTGCAGTACAAACTCTCTGCTTCAAGAAGCAATGACTCTTGGTTTTATGCGGTTCTTTCTGATAACAAAGCGTATCAGATCAATGTTGACACCGATGAATTTTTGGGCAATACGTATGTATGGCTTAACTACGATATAAAGGTTAATGACCAGATTGTGGGTATCGTGGGTACAGGAATGGATTTTACACGCTTTGTGCGAGAGTCTGTGGGTATTGAGCAAGAAGGGGTGAGAAATTTTTTTATTAACCGCCATTTAGACATTCAGCTTGAGCGTGACATACAACTCAACACTTATGAAAATCTTCAAAAAGCGGATGGAAGCCATAAAAAAATTAATGCGTTATTTTTGCACCAAAAAGATCGTGATGCCATTAGTGAAACCATCAAATATTTGAGTGAACACCCTCATGAAATTCGTACATTTTGGGTAGAGTATGATGGCAGAAAACAACTGCTTGGCATGAGTTACCTTCAAGAAGTGGATTGGTTTAGTTTAACGCTGATTGATGAGAAAGAGCTTGAGATTATTAAAGATTTTTCGATACTTCCTATGCTGAGCATTCTTTTTTTAGTGGCACTCTTTGCAGTGAGTATAGAACTGCATACGCTCATTCTCAATCCTCTTAGTAAGCTCAAAAGGTTGATGCAAAAAATTGAGCATGGACAATATGAAATTGATCTAAGACCCATTGGCACAGCTGAAATTGAAGATCTCTCTAAACAGTTCATCTCGATGATAGAGTATGTCCGTTCCAATAAGATTGCACTCGAAGAGATAGTGCAAGAGCGTACCAAAGGGCTTTTACAAAGTGAAGCTAAACTCAATACCATTTTAGACAGTGTTGAAGCATATATCTATATCAAAGATGCCCAGTATCGTTATCTTTACGCCAATAAAAAAACATGCGATCTTTTCGGTGTAACGCTCGATGAGCTTATAGGGCATGAAGATCCTGAATTTTTTGATGAAAAAACCGCTAAAAATATCCGTAAAGTTGATAATGAAGTCATCGAATACGGGCGTAAAGTGGCACTTGAAGAGACCAATACCGATAAACAGACAGGTATTTCAACAACCTACCTTTCAACGAAAATGCCTTTAATGAATGAAGATGGAAGTATCTATGCGTTATGTGGTATCTCTACGGATATTACGGAACGTAAAAAAACAGAAGAGCTCATCAAAGAATTAGCGTTTCATGACCCATTAACAAGACTGCCCAATCGAAGAATGTTTGATGAACAGTTTACTTTTTTCTTGGCGCAAGCAAAACGTCATCATCATTGGGGTGCACTTTTAGTCATTGATCTGGATAATTTTAAGCCACTCAATGATGCTTTTGGGCACAAAGCAGGCGATTTATTGCTTACAGATGTCGCCGCGCGATTGAATGCGTGTGTGCGCCAAAGTGATATTGTGGCGCGTTTTGGTGGCGATGAGTTTATTGTCGCACTTGGTGATTTAAGCAAAGACGAAGAGAGTGCTAAAGCTGAAGCGATGAAGGTAGCTTCTAAAATACTCTTTCATGTGAGAGCTCCTTATGTTCTTTTATTGGATGAAGAAGAGAATGAAAAAGTAATAACCCATGAGTGTACTGCCAGTATTGGTGTAGCACTTTTTGGGTATGATAAACAGCACAAAGAGCACATCTTTAGTGAAGCCGATAAGGCGATGTATTGTGCCAAACAAAAAGGACGAAATCGCATTGAAATAAACAGTGTGATCAATTCATAAGGAGAGTGTATGATTAAAGTGTATGGTATTACGACGTGTGGCAGTGTAAAAAAAGCGATAGCATTTTTTAAAGCGAAGGTGGTTCCTTATACGTTTGTTGATCTTAAAAGCACACAAATCAGCGAAGCAAAACTTACAGAGTGGCTTAGTTCTCAGCCTATGTCTATTCTTTTCAATACCAAAGGAACGAAGTTTAAAACCTTGGGATTAACCAAAGAGATCAGTGATGTTGAAAAAAGAAGCTGGCTTTTAAGAGAGCAGTTGCTGTTTAAACGCCCCATCGTTGAGTGTGAAGATGGAGCGCTTTTAGTCGGGTTTGATGAAGAAGTTTACACCAAAAAATTTAGTTAAGCGCGTTTGGCAGTCGAGATAAAAAAGGCTGCCAAGAGTAAAAAAGCACCTGTAAGTCTGTTTTGAATCTGAATCGCACGAATGGATTTGATGACATGTTTGAGCTTTGAAGCCAAAGAGCTATAGCCTGTCATCACGATGATGTCAACGCCAATCAATGTGGCACAGATGATGACAAACTGCCCTAAAAGAGGCTCATTTGGATTTAAAAATTGGGGAATGAATGCCACCAAAAAAACCGTTGCTTTGATGTTGGTGAGGTTAATCAGTGTGGCTTGAATAAACGCTTTTGAGGCGGAAAACGCCTTGATATTAGCCGTATCATCAGGCAAGTGTGGCTTTTCGATAAACTTCATCACGCCTAAGAAGACCAAATAAACAACACCAATCCATTTGATAATGTTAAAAAGAAGCAATGAGCTCATAATGAGTGAACCAAGTCCGATGACTACGACAAACGTTTGCACAAAAAGACCTACTTGAAGCCCCATAATAGCAGCATAAGAGCGTTTCAGTCCGTATTTAAGTCCATAGTTCATCGAAACCACCGCACCCGCTCCTGGGGAGACGCTAATCAAGATAGATGCGACAAGCATCGTTAACCAAATATCAAGTTCCATACCTATCCTTTAAAACACGTTTTGTCTGTTTATTGTATTCCAATACGCCTTAGAGGGTATTGATAAAAGTGCCCTGCTGTGGTACAATCTTCTCTTAGGTTAAGGAGAAGTAATGCACGCTAGATACACGTTTTTTGCACTGTTATTCATGCTTGGTGTCACATTAATGGCACAGGTATTTTACTTTTCTTCCGCACACGCATTAAGCCCAGAAAAAATAACACAAAAAGAGACCTTAAGTGGACTTGTAGGCTTACCCGATTTAGCCCTTGTGAATGAAGCACACTATGTGCGTCATCGAAGCCTAAGTGGAGTGTTTGCCTACTTTAACGAATCGCCTGAACTGTTAGAGTATTTTCCCTCTACCTTTGTCTATCGTTATGCGCCTTATATGCATCCTTCAAGGATAGAACGTGTTTTTTAAACCTAACTTTCTCCTGCTTGATTACGCCATCCGCTCTTTAATGCGCCGCTTTGGCAAAAGCTTTTTCATCTTCTTTATCTTAAGCCTGCTTATTTTCGTCCTCGCTTCGGTTTTGATGATTGCGGATGCGATTAAACTGGAGCTAAACACCACCCTTAAAACCTTACCCCAAATTACTTTGCAGCGTTTTATCGCTGGCAAACAGAGCGATGTACCTTTAGAACGAGTAGAAGCACTCTTAGATATTGAGGGTATTTCAGCCGTGACGCCTCGTGTATGGGGTTACTACTACTTTAAACCCGCAGGCGTTAACTTCTCCATTGTCGGCATTGATGCGTATGAAGAGCAGTACTCCGCAACACTCTCTACACTCACACAGCGTTTTGACATCAAACTGCTTGAAAAAGAGAATGGCATGATCATTGGTGAGGGTGTTCAAAAGATTTTGAGTGAGAATTACTACACCGAGTTTTTTAACTTTATCACCAGTGAAGGTAAATGGCAAAGAGTTCATATCGCGGGTGTCTTTCACTCTGATTTGGCGTTAGAATCCAATGATCTTATCATCCTTCCTAAAAAGCTTGCCTACGCTATTTTTGGAATGGATAAAAGCAAAGCCACCGATATCATCGTTAAAGTTGCCAATGTCAAAGAAATCCCTACCATCGTGCAAAAAATCAATGAACGCTATCCTGATATGCGAGCCATTACCCAAGATGACATCAGGGTGAGTTACCAGAATATTTTTGATTATAAAAGTGGCTTCTTTTTAGCGCTCTTTAGCATCTGTGCGTTTGCCTTTTTTATCATCATTTACGATAAAACCAGTGGGTTAAGTTCTGAAGAGAAGAAGGAGATTGGTATTTTAAAAGCCATTGGTTGGAGCAGTGATGACATTTTAAAAGAGAAGTTCTATGAGAGCTTTACCCTCTCTTTGAGTGCATTCTTTGTGGGCATTACCTGTTCACTTTTTTATGTGTATGCTCTGCAAGCATCGTTTTTACGTAACCTTTTTATGGGCTATTCTGCATTAAAACCCTCTTTTGCGCTTCCCTTTAGTGTGGATGTTTCGATGCTGATTTTACTCTTTTTGCTCAGTGTGCCCATCTACATTGCAGCCACACTCATTCCTGCGTGGAGAGCTTCAACACTTGATGCTGACGAGGTGATGCGATGATAGTCCTTCACGAGGTATGCAAACAGTTTATGCAAGGGGATGAAGAAGCCCATGCGCTTAAAAAGGTCTCTTTGGAGATTAAAAAGGGTGAATGCGTGGTGCTTAAAGGCTCAAGTGGCAGTGGAAAGAGTACCTTGCTCTCCCTCATTGCAGGACTGATGCAACCAAGCAGTGGAACAATCAGTGTGGAGGGTAAAGAGATCTCTAAATTACCTGAATCCTTTAGTGCGCAGTTAAGGCGTGAAAAAATTGGGTTCATTTTCCAAAAATTTCATCTTATCCCTTATCTCTCAGCACTTGAGAATGTGATAGCCCCACTGATTCCTGAAAATTTGCCTGTGCGCATTTTAGAAGAAAAAGCCAAAATAGCCATGGAGCAATGCGGTATCGCTCATAAAGCCAAAATGCGGGTTAACCGTCTCTCAGGGGGCGAACAGCAACGCGTCGCCATTGCAAGGGCTTTGGTCAATAACCCTTCCATCATTCTTGCGGATGAGCCAACGGCGAACCTCGATGAAACACTTTCACGTGAACTCATAGCCTCGCTTGAAGCATTGAAACACAGTGGCGTGACCTTACTCATTGCAACGCATGATCCGCTCTTTTTTGAACTGCCGTTTGTAGATCGCATTATTGAGATTAAAAATGGTGAGATGATTTTATGAGCTTGACGCCTGAGATTATCGCACTCTTAACACTAGACACCATTTTCCTTTTCTTTGGTGTGATTGCTTTTTTTCTCTCGTTTAGGCTCGCACTGTATTGGAATAATGACGCAAGTACACCGCTTCAGTACAGCCTTACCAAACAGAGCTATCTGGTTGCGACCATCATCAAATACATCTTTATGCTCAAACTGCCTCTGTTCCTCTTTTTTATCTACACCTGCGATAAGCTTTCCAACATCATAGCAGGGGCGATGTGTGCCAGTGGTGTTGTCAATTCGGTGGATTTTGGGCTTTATCTCACACTTTTTAAACTTTTCAATCTCTATCTCTTTGGGTTTTGGTTACTGCTTCATTATGCGGATATGCGTTGTGAAAAGCTACCCTATACACGGCTTAAATTTATCCTTTTTGTGGCGTTTTCTTTTCCTTTATTTGTGGAAATTGGGCTTGAAATAGCTTTTTTTGTAAGTCTTAATATCAGTAAAATCGTGAGCTGTTGTGGCACGCTTTTCTCCGCTGCCAGTAGTTCGTACATCTCATTGCTCTTTGTGGTGGATGAATTGCTGTGGGTTGGCCTCTTTTATGGTTTTTTTGCGATGAGTTTACTGGCTTTTTGGCTGAAACATAATGTGTTAATCCTCTTCTCCAATGCGATGTTTCTTATCTTTGCGATTATCGCTTTGATTGTCTTCTTTAGCCCTTATGTGTATGAACTTCCTACACACCGCTGTCCGTTTTGTTTGTTGCAAAAGGACTATTATTATGTGGGGTATCTGCTTTACACATTGCTGTTTTTAGGAACCTTTTATGGGATGGGTGGAGCGATGTTATCGCTTATTTCCAAAGAGAAGATGCGTTTTAGTAAGCTCTCTGTGGGCTTTAATACGCTCTATGTTGTCATCATTTCACTCTACCCGATTGTTTATTTTATACGTAATGGAGTCTGGCTTTGAAAAAAAATATTTTAATTGGCATTCTTATTGTGTTTCCACTTTTAGCGCTGGGGGGACTTTTTTACACGCTGCATCTTAAAAATCAGCTACCCACAGACATTACCAATAAAGAGAGGGTTCCGCTAGACTTTAAAGACAATACGGTGCAATGCCCACAGTGTCATATGTACCTTGTGGGTAAAAAAAACACAGCCCAAATTATAACAAACGATTTAAAAACTCACTTTTTTGATGATATTGGGTGTGCCATTTTATGGTTAAAAGAGCAAAAGATAGAGCCACACACCATTACGTTTTGGGTGTTTAGTAACGATAGTAATCGTTATATTGATGCTTTAAAAGCAAGTTATAACAGTGATGATGAAACGCCGATGCATTATGGATTTGGAGCGTATGAAAGTTTAAAAGAGGGTATGATAGACTTTAATGAAATGCGCCTTCGTATGCTCAGGGGTGAAAATATGAGCGACCCAAAAATTCGACACCATTTAAAAGGACACTAAGATGAAAGTAGCGATGAGTGGGGCAAGTGGATTTGTTGCCAATGCGTTAAAACAGAGATTTCCTGATTTTGTGGTCATTGAACGTGGTGATGATGTTGAAGCGATTCGTCAAAAGCTTGTAGGGGTACAAGCGGTGTTTAATCTTGCGGGTGCTCCGATTGTGGCCAAGTGGGATGAAGCGTATAAAAAAGTGCTGTACTCAAGCCGTATAGATACAACCAAAAAATTGGTTGAGGCGATCAATCAAAGTGATGTGGAGCATTTTATCTCTACTTCTGCGGTGGGCATTTATCCTAACAACATTCCATGTGATGAAAGTACCCAAAAATTTGGGGAAGATTTTTTAGGACAACTTGCCCTTGCGTGGGAGCATGAGGCTCAGAAATGCACAAAACGCACAACCATTTTACGTTTTGGTGTGGTTTTAGGGCGTGATGGAGGAGCACTGGAGAAGATGCTTCCAGCCTTTAAGATGGGGCTTGGAGGCATTATAGGTGATGGAAGAATGGTGACCAGTTGGATTGACCTTGATGATTTGGTTTCCATCTATGCGTTTGTGTTAGAGCAAAAGTGTGAGGGCATTTTTAACGCGACGGCTCCAGAACCACTTACCAATTTTCACTTTACCAAAATCTTAGGAAAAGTACTACATCGACCAACGTTTATTCCTGTCCCTTCTTTTATCATCAAAATGCTTTTTGGCGAAGGCTCAACCGTGCTACTTGATAGTAAAGAAGCTTATCCGAAGGCGCTTTTAGAAAAAGGGTTTGTCTTTCGATACCCTGATTTAGAGAGCTCTTTGAGAAAGATACTCGCTTAACGCTTTTCTAAAAAAAGTCGGATGCCAAGACCTATCATAACGATGCCAGAAATGGCATCGAGACTTTGGCGTACGTTTTTTTTCGTGATAAAACCATTGGCTGAAACAATCGTATAGATTAATATCGCTTGCCAGAGTGTTGCGATACTAAAATGTAAGAGCGCTAAAAAAAGTGACTGCATCAGCGCTGAATGTTCATGTGAGATAAACTGTGGCAAAAATGCCATGTAAAAAATAACTGCTTTAGGATTAAGTACGTTCGATAAAAAGCCCTCTTGCAAAGAGATTCTAAAAGAAAATACTTTTTGTGCAACAGGTGTTTGATGGACTCTTTTTGCATTCCAAAATGATTTTAAGGAGCTAAAGCCTAGCCAGAGTAAATAGAGTGCCCCCAATGTTTTTAAAAAAGTAAAAGCAGTTGCAGAGTAGAGTAAAATCGCTGAAATACCCACTGCTGAAAGTGTCGCGTGCACAAAAAGACCTGAACAAATCCCTAAGCTTGACACCAATCCATCTTTCACTCCACCTCTTAGTGTGTTGCGAATAACAATCATCGTGTCCGCGCCTGGGGTCATTGTAAGCACGGTAATAGCGATTAAAAACGTCCAAAGATCCAGTGGCATAACGGCTCCTCATAAGTAAAAAATATATTTTACAGCGAATTGAATAAAAAGATATTGACTTCTTATTTGAAAACGGTTATCATTTCAAAAACAAAAAGAGGTGACCGATGTCCGAAGTGCATTCAACCCTACACGAAATCAGTAAACGTTTTGATAAAGAAGATTTGGCATTGCTTGCAAAGCATCCCAATCTTTGTTTTACCATCAACAGTTATGAGCTTTTTACACACCATGTGTTTAGTCGCGTAAAGCGTCAAAACCCTGACAAAGCGATTACGCAAGAGAGCTCACGCATTGTGATTCAAAGTGAGGAGTGTGCAGAGGCATTACACTTATATCCAACCTGGAAAACCATAGAGCATAGGGTTGATCTTGAAGCACATGAAGAGATAAACCGTGCGATTGATCTGCTCGCATCGCAAGAGTGTAAGCACATCTATCTGCTCTTTCCTAGAAATGAAAATTTCAGAAAACATGTGCCTATTCGTAGTCCAAAACTCGATGCTTTAGGCATTGAATACACCCTAAAATTAGTCCCTTATACTATCTACTAAATCTTAATAAAGGAGAATGAGTTTATGAAAATAGCTGTTTTTTACGGAAGCACCAATGGTAATACTGCTGATGCGGCTTTGAAAATTCAAAAACATTTAAATACGGATATTTACGATGTGGGTAAGTTAAAAAATGGTGATGATCTTGCCAAATATGACATGCTCATTTTAGGCACATCTACATGGTACGATGGTGATTTGCAAGATGACTGGGATAGCTTTATGAGTCATCTCAAATCAGCAGACCTGAGTGGTAAAATCGTAGCACTCTTTGGGCTAGGGGATCAAGAAGGGTATGGAAGTGATTTTGTAAGTGGTATGCGTCTTATATACGATACGGTGGTCGAAAAAGGGGCCAAAGTCATTGGCGCATGGGAAGACAAAGGCTACTCTTATGACAGCTCAGCTTCGGTGATTGACGGTAAATTTGTAGGGCTTGCCCTTGATGAGGACAATCAAAGTGAACTGACAGACAGTCGCATTGCAACATGGTGCGAACAGTTAAATACTTCACTCAAGGAGTGCGCATGAGTGCGTGCGAGATGGCTTATGCTCAGTCCAAAAATGAGCGTTTAGATCAATCAAAAAAAGGTGAAAAGGTCGAAGCATCGACTCAAAAAAGTGCAAAAGAGCGTCTGCTTTTCTGCAAATGCACGTGCTAAACGAAGAGAAGGCAAAATGCCTTCTCTTTACTCTTGGACAACGACTTTATACGCGTAGTAAAAGTCCGCGTCGTAACTCTCCACTTTACATTTAATACCATCAGAACAGTGCAACCACTCTTTTTTGACAATGAGTGCAACATACATCTCCGCATCGTAAAAACGCAGTTCATATTTTTTAAATTTTGGTTTGGGAATCGCAAAGGTATAGATAAGCTTTTTGTTCTCAAAAGAGGCGTTAAATTCGATAATGCGTTTAAGATCAAACTCATCTTTACCATCGGACATATGAGTAAAGTAGGTGTAAGGCTCTAATGTTCTAAAGTGATCTTTCTCCATAAAAGCCACTTCATCAGGATCGAGTTTTTTATTTTTGTTTTTATCGTAATCGTCCATAAGCATAGCCGAACTCATCTCATCAAAACTCCATGTCAAAACGATCTTTTCTGGCAATACATTTACCTTGGTGTCGATAAAAACATGCGGATGCGCCCCTAAAAAGGTGCTGAGACAACAGGCGAAAACAATCAAGCGAAAAAACACATCTGCTCCTTAAGCAATGAGTAGTATGAAGCCAAGACCTAACATAATGGCAAGACTGATCATCTCGCTGTAGATAAGTATTTTAGGGCTTTTGGTTTGAAAACGATTTTTGGTAAAGACTGCGGCTAATGAAGTAAGCGCGATGACACAGCTCATTCCTAGACTCATGCTTAGAGCTGCTAAAAAGCCTAAAAGATAAGCTCCCGTATTTAGCGCAAAAATAAAAATCGTAATAGTCCCAGGGCAGGGAATGATGCCAGCACTAAGAACCACGCCCCAATCGCTGCTTTGGGATTTTGGTGAGCACGCTGAACAGCGACACGCAAAGGGATGTGCTGAAAACGAGACAATTTTTGGGGTACTTCGCATTGCTTTGATTTTCCCCAACACCAAATAACCCTCAATACCCATAATGATGAGTGCAGAGAGTTTGGTCGCATAGTAGGTGACATTGATAAAAAAGGCATTAAAGAAAAGATCGAACAAGGCGTAAATGACAAGGGTGAGCAAAAAAGCTGCAAAGGTATGCACGATGCCAATGAGTGCTGCCATGCTGAGCGCTTTGCTGTAGCGATGTTTGGAGGCAAAGAGGTAAGAGCTGACAAGCGCTTTACCGTGCCCAGGTCCAGCGGCATGAAGCAGACCGTATAAAAAGGAGATGCCCAAGAATAGGGCATAGGCTGTGAATGTACCTTTCTCTTTTAACGTGGTGATGGCTTCTTGGATGTTTTGTTGCATGTGCATAAGGCGTGATTGCAACCATGACATTGAAGGTGGTAGCTCTTTGGGTTGCTCTTGTGGTTGTGGCGTTGTGACTTCTGTGTGTTGCTCTTTGGGTTGTAAGGTTTGTCCATTGGTTATTTTGGTAAAAGCGATATGGTTAAAAAGGTTAAATTCAAGCGCAAAAGGCTCAGAAATCGTATGTGTCACGGTATGGACTAAAAATTTAAAATACTCTTCTTTATCTTCAATGACAAACGAAAGCTCATCGCCTGTTGTAAGGTCTTGGTTGACCTTTGTCGTGAAACGAAAAACCAGTGTATCCGCTTCTTGCCAAAACGATTTACTGACGATTTTAAGAGGAATTTTTTTGACTTCGGCTTGCGCACTCGCACTACTCACGTATTCAATATTGGTAAGATAATGACGTTTTGCAATGTAATTTTCCAAAATGATTTTAATGCGCTCCAACTCTTTAGGATCAAGCTTTTTGTTATGGTTTTCATCGTAACGCTCTAAAAGGGTATTGATGAAATCTTGGCTAAAGGTCCATTGAAAGGTTATCGTCTCTATCTTAGTAGGTGTGCCTTCTAAGTTGATGCTCACCGTTGCAGAGGGTGTATACAGCGAACAGAGTGCACAGGCATAGAGCTGATAGGGTAGCATTAAAAATAGAAAGGCTAAAAGAAATTTTTTCAACATGAACTAAAACGCTCGTGTGGACATAGGATTGAGTAAGAACCAAATCCCTAAAGCGATGACACATAAAACACCTATAAAACGCAATGCCCAGAACCAACGTGGTTGTGTTACGATAGGACGTGCTTTTTGAAGGGTGTTTATCAGCAATCCTGCCAGTGAGATAGTGAGTCCCATGCCAAGGCTCATAAAGACAGCTGCGATCATACCAATGGTGATGTGCCCTAATGTAATGGCAAAAAAGCAGAGGGTAATCACACCAGGGCAGGGCACAACGCCTGCTAAAACTACAACACCAAAACGACTTTTCTGAGGGCGAATACTCTCTTTAGTGATACTTCGTGAACGCCACACATCATAGAGTAACCAACAACCCATAAGAACAATGAGCGCTCCTGAGATTTGAAATAGCGGTGGATTGACTTGGCGAAAAAGTTTCATAGCGCTGATTTGGATGAGATACGTTGCTGCCAGTGTTACGACAAGCGCAGAGAGTGCATGAACAATGGCGATCATAAAGCCTATTTGAAATATATGAGAGCGTTTGGTAGGGTTGGCTAAAAGATAACCCGCTACAAGAGCTTTGCCATGACCTGGTCCTATGGCATGAACGACACCATACCCAAAGGAGAGTGCAAAAATAAGCAGCATTGGCATAAGGCTACCTTCATCAATAGCTCGAAAATGTGCAGAGAGTTCGGTGTTAAAATAGCGATTGGCTTCGGCAAATGTAAGGGCAATGGAAGAGAGTGTCATGGTAGCTCCAAAATAAGTAAACGTTATTTTAGCGAACTCCCATTGTAAAAAGGATAAAGGGATTTTTTTGCATTAACTGATAACTATTCTCAAATTTAAAAGAAATTAAGGTTAACTATCTTATTATTTCAATAATAATTATCAAAAAGGAGAAGTGATGTCAGCAGTACTTGTCATAGGTGGCGATAAAATTGATTCCATAGCCTCTGTTTTACAGGATTTCTCTTTTGAGAAGGTTACGCACTGGGATGCGAGAAATCCTTCTGTGGTAAAAAAAGAGATTCCGCAAGATGTGACGTTGGTGATTATGCTCACCAATTTCTTGAACCATAATGCGATGAATAAATTCAAAAACGAAGCCAAGCGTAAAGCGATTGAATTTATCTGCGCGAAACGAAGCGAAAGCTCTGTCTTTTGTGAACTCTGTAAAAAATACAATCCTAACGGCGGATGTATGCTCGAAAAATAAACGCTTCAAGTGAGTCCTAACGTGCATTAGGACTCATTTTAGCTATTTCCAAAGGTTTTATGATGTCTATCCCTACAACTCCTACATACGAACAACTGCTTAATTACGATGATATCTGCAATATCATTGAGACACAAAGTTTTTGGGTTGAGTATGAACCCATCATCGATATGAAAAATGGCGATATTTACGGTTACGAAGCATTGGCTCGTTTTGTTTTAAATGGCAAACAAATCCCTCCAACCCCCATTTTGCAAGTAGCGCACCAAGTCAAAGAGCTTTTTTTCAGGCTAGAGCGTGCCTTAAAAATCATGCAATTAGCCCATCGCCCCCAAGAAGGCGGTATGTTGTTCGTCAACATCGATCCACATAATTTTAGCGATAGTGAAAAGATCGCGTATTGGCATGATCTGTTTGAAGAGGTGCAGGATATTTGCATTGAAGTCACCGAAAATACGGATGATATGCAAACCACACTGCTTTCACACTGTTTAGATGAGATTCAAAAAAGCGGTATTCCCATCGCACAAGACGATATTGGCAATGATAAAAAACCGTTTTGCTTTGACCTAACTAAAAGGGCTCAGTTTTTAAAATTTGATCGTACATGGCTTTCAAAAATTAGAGCATGCGAGGATTATCAAGAAATTCTCAAAGGCTTTTTAGCCTTTGCCAAAGCACAAGGCAAAAAAAGTGTGCTAGAGGGGGTTGAGAGTGAGGAGGATTTTAGAATTGCAAAGTCTTTAGGCGTTGATTTTGTGCAAGGCTACATCTTTAAACATCTCAATCTTACCTCAAAAGATGCCCTATGAAACTCTCCGAAGCCAAGCTCAATCAGAGCTATACCATTACCAAAATTACAGCTAAAGCGCCTCTGAGTTACCGTCTTTTATCCATGGGTTTTTCCTTAGGCTCTCCCATCACGCTTTTAGCAATGACCATTGCCAAAGGAACGTTTGATGTGCGTGTGGAAAGTACCATTGTAGCGCTTCGTAAAGAAGAGGCTGAAGCCATTTTAATCGAGCAATGCGCATGAGCCAGACGATTCGTGTGGCGCTCGTTGGTCAGCCGAATGTGGGCAAAAGTGAGCTCATTAATGCCATCTCAGGGGCTAGTTTTAAAGTAGGCAATTTTGCAGGTGTGACGGTTGAGAAAAAAGAGGTGCATGTAACAAGGGGTGGGTATGAGGTTATCATTACCGATTTGCCAGGGATTTACTCGCTTAACGCTTATGCTCCCGATGAAGAGGTGACGAAGCGTTTTTTATTGCAAGGTGCGTATGACCTCATTATCAATGTCATCGATAGTAACGCGGTGAGTAAAAATCTTGACTTAACTCTGCAACTTTTAGAACTCGATACCAAGGTCATTTTGTGTTTTAATATGATCGATGAGGTTGAAAAAAGTGGTGGTTCAATTGATAATGTGACGCTTTCCAAGGCACTGGGTGTTCCTGTGATGTTGGTCTCTGCCAAAGAGACACGGGGCGTTGATGTGCTGGTGCAGAAGATTTTAGAGATGCACGCTTTTGGCGAAGCCAATCACAATCTTGTGTATGACCGCAATATTGAGATGGCTTTAGAGCGCTTATGCGCACTTTTGGAGAAAGATGAAGCGTTAGCGCCCCATAAACGTTTTTACGCGCTTCGTTTGTTAGAAAATGATAAAGACATTTACCGACTGATTCACGATAAGCGCATCTTTTTAGAGTTTTACGAAGTACTACTCCATGAACAAGCCAAACTGGGCATTCTTGAAGCAGAAGAAAACCATGCTTTTGTGATGGCATCGGCACGAAGTTCCATCATCAAGTTTTTATGCTCTATCGCTGTCAAACAACCATCCTATGATGCACTGAGTCGCAAGATAGACACGCTTTTGATTCATAAACTGTTTGGGTTGCCACTCTTTTTTGCCATTATGTGGCTTCTGTTTCAAGTCACATTTGTGATAGGTGAAATCCCTATGGCATGGATCGAGGAAGTCGTTGGAGCGTTTGCGGATGTGGTGAAAAATGCACTGCCTGAGGGTGTGATAAACCAAGCCATCAGCGAAGGGGTCATTCCTTCTATTGGGGCGGTGATAGGATTTTTGCCCAATATTATCATCTTGTTTTTGGGTATCAATCTGCTAGAGCAGACTGGCTATATGGCACGAACGGCGTATTTGCTTGATGGGATATTTAAACGCTTTGGCTTGCATGGGAAGAGTTTTATACCCCTTGTAACAGGCTTTGGATGTTCCATCCCTGCGTACATCGCAACTAAGACACTTAAAAATCCCAAAGATAAACTCATTACGATGTTGGTCATTAGCTTTTTTTCATGCTCCGCAAGACTACCTGTGTATGTGCTGTTTGTAAGTGCTTTTTTTGAGCCTGAAAATGCGGGCAACTTGCTGTTTGCTATCTATGTGATTGGTGCTATTTTGGGGCTTGTCGCAGCGCGCATCTTAAGAGGGCTGATCTTCTCAGGGCAAAGTGAACCCTTTGTCATGGAGATGCCAAAATACCGCCTGCCTTCTTTGTTTGCGCTTCTCAAAGAGCTTCAGATTCGCTCCATTTTGTTTTTAAAGCGCGCAGGTCTTTTTATAGGCAGTGCTTCACTGGTGATCTGGTTTTTAAGTACTTATCCCCTGGATGAATATGGCGTTTCTGTGCCGTTAGAGCAAAGTTACATCGGAACCATCGGCAAAGCGATAGAGCCTGTTTTTGAGCCTTTAGGGTTTGATTGGAAGATGAGCATTGCCGCTATTACGGGGCTTGCCGCCAAAGAGGTCGCGGTAGGCACTTTGGCTGCGCTAAATTCGGTGGAGATGGAAGAGAGTGAGCCAAGTGAAGGCTTAATTGCGGTGGTAAGAGAGTCCATTGACTTTAAAGCGGGTGTCGCTTTTTTGATTTTGATGATGGTCTATTCACCGTGCTTTGCGGCGATGGGCGCTTTTTTTAGTGAAGTTAAAGAGACAAAATGGCGTCTGTTGTACCTCCTTTTCCCCAATATAACGGCATGGGTTTTAGCCTATAGTGTTGTTCATCTGCTTGCCTTTATAGGATACTAAACGTGCGCACTAAAAAAACACCTCTTTTTATTGGGCTTAGCCTCTTTTCTCTAGGCGTTGCAGGCGCAGTTCTGAGCAAAATAACGCCGATGATAAGCCATGATGAACGAGGTGCTTTTTATGTGTTGCTCATTCTTCTCATTCTTTTTTTAAGCCTGTGTGCTTATATGCTTTTTTATGCGTTTGGGCAGAAATTTATTCTGTTTCAAACCATTTTTGAACACTCCAATGATGCTATTAGCATTGTGGATGAGGCAGGTAATTACATTTGGCAAAATAGAAGCCATCACGCCTTGTTTGGACTTGAATTAGAAGAGCTTCAAAACAGGCAAGCTTCTTTTTATATCAATACCAAAGAGGTATGGCTCAAAGAGGAGTTAGACCGCATTAAAGAGTTTTCGGGCATCTTTAAAAGCACATCCAAGCAAGGCTATAAAGATGTGTTTATCTCGGCATTTCGGGTTGAAAATGACCTAGGTGATACGCTGTGTTATGTGCAAATGAAACGTGAAGCTAAAGAGTATCTACGCATCATCGAGAAAAGCCAGAGTGAGAGAGAGCGCATTTTAGCGCTTGCGCAAAAAGACCCCCTAACGCAACTGTTCAATCGCAATGGTTTTGATGAAGCCCTTCAAAAGAGGCTTCAAGAGGGTAAAAATGGCTGCATTATTTTTGCAGACATCGATAATTTTAAAACGATTAATGACACCTATGGTCATGATAAGGGCGATAAAGTATTGCAAGGCGTGAGTAAACTCATCCAAGCCAATCTGCGAGGAAGTGATGTGATAGCACGTTTTGGTGGGGAAGAGTTTGTGATGTGGGTGGAAGCTGAGCTAGAAAAGAGTGCTGATATCGCTGAAAAAATACGTCAAAGTATCGCAAACACTGGTATCGAGTCATTAAACATTACATGCAGTTTTGGCGTGAGTGCGGTTGAAAAGAGCGCTTTGGAAGAGGCGATCAAACGAGCGGATGAAGCGATGTATCGCGCCAAAAAAAGTGGTAAAAACCGTGTTTGTATCTCTTAGAATGACGAAAAATAAAACACTATAATTTGATAAGAGTTATTAATTTCATAGGAAATTAAGCTCAAAAAGTCTAACATTCTGAGAATGGTTATTATATAACTGACTGTGTGCAACGTTGCAAAGCGAGTACACGTCTGTTAAGAAGTAGAGGAAAAATGGAAAATATCAAACTTGCCGTAGATTACGGTGCATTAGGGATTTTGCTCTTGATGAGCATTTTGGTTGTGGGGTATGCGATAGAACGCTTTGCCTTCTTTAGGGCATTGCAGGTCAAACAGTATGAGAGTAAAAACAGGCTTGAACGCGATGTTTCAAAGAACTTGACGATCATCTCGTTGATCGGCTCAAATGCCCCTTATGTAGGGCTTTTGGGAACTGTTGGTGGCATCATGGTGGTCTTTTATGAGATCGGTATGAGTGGCGGAGCACTCGATACATCTAAAGTGATTGTGGGGCTTGCCTTAGCGCTTAAAGTAACGGCGGCAGGACTTATCGTAGCGATTCCTTCGACGATGATCTACGGCGCATTTTTACGTAAAGTCGATGTGGCAGTGAGCGAGTGGGAAGATGAGAGCATTAAAAAGAGTTGAGGGGATCAATGTCGTCCCACTCATCGACATTATGTTAGTACTTCTCACCATTGTTTTGACCGTCTCTTCATTCATCGCCCTTGGAAAAATAGAGATTAGCCTTCCGCAAGCGAGCAACTTCACCAAAGTGGAGCCTAAATTTTACGAGATTGGCATCACTGCGGATCATCAGTTTTTTATCAACGGTGAGTTTACGAGCAGGGATGTTTTAGGGGCGAAGTTTGAAAGCCTTACCAAAGAAGACTCTGTTGCTATCAGTGCCGATAAAATGGCGGCTTACGAAGATTTTATCTATGTGATTGATCTTTTGAAACAAAAAGAAATTGAAAAAATTGGCATGGTAGTCAATAAAAATGAGTAACAAGTACAGCAAGGTAAAAACCTACGAAGGTCGCTCATTAATTTTTTCGATCCTTTTACATGTCAGTGTCATTGGCTTTTACCTTCTCTTTTTACACCAAAAGCCATTTGAAATCATACAAAGCAAAACCGTTGTATTAGAAATTTCAAACATCGAACGTGTCGCACCAAAGCCTATTGAACCAACTCCTCCTGCACCTGTGCAAGAGGTGAAAAAGGTTGAACCTGTAAAGCCCATTGAAAAAGTAAAACCGCTTCCAAAACCCATCGTCAAAAAAGAGGTGGTAAATCCTGAGAAGGTTCATGAAGAGGTACTCACACCTCCCATACCTGTGCAAGCAGCACAGCCTAGCGTGGTACAAGAAGCAGCACCTGTAACACCAACTTCGACCAGTGCTGAGCCGTATGAGCGAACCGACTTTGAGATTATCCGCGATAAAGTCCTCTCACGTTTGATATACCCAAGCACGGCACGCCGTATGGGCTGGAATGGTGTGGTTCAGGTAGCCTTGGTGATTGATACCAATGGAAGGTTAGTGAGTGCAACCATTCATGAAAGTTCAGGACGAGGGATGCTCGATGATGCAGCATTAGAGGCAGCGTTAAAGCTCAAAGGTGACCAGTTGCCGAAACCTAAAAGTTTGAGTACGGTTATTTTGCCTATTGCTTTTAAACTTAGATAATTGTGATGTTTGAACGCTACTACAAAGAGTTGGTAGGCTACTTTAGCAAAACTCTGGGTGACACGGAAGCTGCTAAAGATGTGGTGCAAGAGACCTATCTTCGCATTAGCGCTATGGGCGAGAGAGCAGACGCAGTGTTAGAGCCGCGTGCTTTCTTGTACCAGACGGCTAAGCGTATCATTATTGATGAGTGGCGTAAAAACAAACATTTTACCTCTGTCGCACTGCATGAAGCAGAACACGTGAGTCATGAACACGAAGAGCCTTTAGAGCATCTGCTCTCTTCTAACCGCATGAAAACCTTGCATCAAACCATTAACGCTTTACCTCCTCGCGCTCAAGAGGCATTTAAACTCCATAAATTTGATGGGTATTCACACAAAGAGATTGCCGAAATGATGGGCATTAGTAAAAATGCGGTTGAAAAGCACATCATTAGAGCGCTTTTGGCATGCAAACAGAGCGTGGATGCCATGCAAAAGGAGGAGTTATGAGCCAAGCGTGGATCGATGAAATGGCGGCTTCGTGGTTTGTTAAAGCGCAAGAAGGCATGAGTGTGTCTGAAAAAAATGCGTTTGAGAGATGGTTGCGCGTGAATCCAGCCCATCAAAAAGCATACCAAGCCTTTGAAGTGTTATGGACAGAACTCGATGGGCTTGCTCCAAAAACCTGTAATAAGGCAGCTAAAAAGCCTTGGTGGGGCTATGCCTGTGTTGCCGCACTGGTGTGCATAGCAGTGGGTATTTTCCAATGGAATACCTTTTCAACACGTCTTGAATTAGCACAAAATGTTACGACACCCATTGGCGCTATGCGCGAATATACACTTAGCGATGGTACAAAGCTCTTTTTAGACACCGATAGCAATGCTACCATTGAGTACTACGTACATAAACGTCTCATCAAACTGCATCAAGGGCAAATTGCATTGTATGTCAGTAAAGATGCTGCACGTCCTTTTTTTGTGGATGCTAAAAATGTTCAAGTGCGTGTCACAGGAACCATTTTTGAAGTGCGTCATGTGGAAGATGACGTGCGCATCAGCGTTGAAGAGGGCAGTGTGGATGTTTCTTACAAACGCCCTTTTGATGGGGATCTCATCAAACTTGCTTCTTTGCGTGCAAAAGATCAGATCACCTTAGATGAGAGAGGTTTTGTGCTCTCTTCTACAAAGATGCAAAATGACTCCGTTGCTCCTTGGCGTGGTGGTCGGTTGGTGTTCGATAAAACATCCTTAGAAGATGCGTTGTTTGAGTTTGAGCGTTATGGTGCCAAGCCAGCGCTGATTGCCTCAGCAGAGCTTGCTTCCATGCCTCTTTCGGGTAGTTTTGAAATTGAACGTTTCGGAAGTTTTTTAGAACTTTTGCCCAAAGCGTTGCCTGTAAAAGTGACTCAAGAGACTCATGCGGTTGTCATTGAGCGAAAATAATCGAAAAAATCTCTTTTTTTGATAACCGATGTCAGGTTTATAGTTTTTTTTACGTCTTCTCTTATATGAAAACAATTATCAAATTAGGAGAAAGACCCCTTATGAAATTTCGTCACCTTTCCATTGCATTAGCGTCAGCTTTAGCATTCACATCCCCTCTCTTGGCGGAGAGTACACAACCTTTGCAACTCAACATTGCTTCCCAAAATCTCAGCTCAGCCCTTGGCGAATTTGCCAAACAGTCTAAATTACAACTGGTTGCTGACTCAAAACTGTTGGAAGGTAGAAAAGCACCTGCCCTTAAAGGAGCTATGAGCTTAAAAGAAGCCCTTGCAAAATTGCTCAAAGGAACTGGTTTAGAGGCTTCCATCGAGGGCGATATGATAGTTATCAAACCACAGAGTGAGTCTGAAGTGGCACTGGGTGTCATTACGATTCAAGCCGAAGAGCAATCTGGCAGAACCGAAGGTACAGGCTCATACACCAGTAAGAGTATGAGTACGGCTACAAAACTCAATCTTTCCAGTAGAGAAACACCCCAGTCTGTCACCGTCCTTACGAGCCAAAAGCTTGAAGATTTAGGTGTAACGTCGTATCAAGAGATGCTCAATAACGTCACAGGTGTTTCGTTAAACCGTTGGGATGAGAGAATTTACCCTACAGCACGCGGTTTTGATGTGGATTATTACCTCTTGGATGGTATGCCGACTTATGCTATCTCAGACAGTGCTGCGAATGACATTGACCTCTCGATTTACGATCGTGTGGAAGTGGTTAAGGGTGCGAATGGTTTGATGACGGGGGCTGGAAACCCTGCAGTGGGGCTTAATTTTGTGCGAAAACACGCAACCTCCAAAGAGGTCAAAGGCAATGTTGAAGTAGCTGCTGGTTCTTGGGATGCGTACAGCTCTTCCATGGATGTCTCATCACCACTCAATGAAGAGGGAACGGTTCGTGGCAGAATGGTCGCGAAACATGAAGATAAAAACTCCTATATGAACGGTTATGAGAAAACAAACGATGTTTTTTACGGTGTTGTCGATATGGACATCACCGAAACCACCTACCTCTCTTTGGCGGCTGAGTATCAAAAACTGGATCGTAGTGGCATTAGGTGGGGTGGTTTGCCTGCGTTTTACAGCGATGGAACACGCACTAACTTTAGCAGATCGCAAACGGTGAGCGAAGACTGGACGTATTGGAACAGTGAAACGAAAGCGGCTTATTTAGATTTCAAGCAGTATGTCTATAACGATGTCTCTTTAAATCTTGCCTATTCGTACCGTAAACTTTACAGTGAAACATCCTTGCTCTATTTTGGAGGAACGGTTGATGCGGCGAGTGGGGTCGGTGAAGGGTATGTGTATCGTTATGCCAATGATGCGCTGACCAATGAGCAAAATATCGATCTTTATATTTCTGCACCGTTTAAATTGGGAGGTTTAGAGCATGAAATGGTGTTTGGTGTGATGCGGAACACAAGTGACATGAAGTATGACAATTGGGGTATGGACTTTCCCATCTCTAGCCTTGCAACTCCTGTGATTAATTTCAATAACATCAACATCGCCAATCCAAACCTTGCATTAAGCAGTGCGACTACACCGCATGAAACCACACAAACTGGAACGTACGTGGCAGGTAAATTCTCTTTAAGTGATTCGCTCAAACTTATTTCTGGGCTTAGGGTATCGGATTGGAAATACACCAGCGACACAGGCACAGGAAATCGCTCGTTCAAAAATGAACTTACACCGTACGCGGGATTGGTCTACAACCTCAATGACAACCATTCGGTGTATGTGAGCTATACCAGCATCTTTAAACCGCAAGATAAACAAGATGCCAGTGGGAGTTTTTTAGATCCTATTACAGGGGACAATTATGAAACAGGTATTAAGGGAGAGTATTTTGACAAACATCTCAATGCCTCACTTTCTGTCTTTAGAATTGAACAAGAAAATGTTGCAGAAGAAATCGCTGGCGTCTTTGTCCCAGGTTCTACGGATTCAGCGTACAGAGCCGTTGCAGGTGTTGTGAGCAAAGGGTTTGAACTTGATATCAACGGTGAAATTACCGATAACTGGAACGTGGGCTTTGGCATTGCCAATTTTGAAGCGGAAGATGCCAATGGCAACAAAGTCGAAACCAAATCTTCACGAACCATGGCAAACCTCTTTACCAAGTACACCCTTGAAAAATTTGGTTTTGGATTAGGGTTTAATTATCGAAGCAAAATTTATACAGGAAGTGGTGCGACTGAAATCACACAAGATGCGTATGTGCTCACCAATGCTATGATCTCGTATGCGATGGATAAACACACCAAACTCCAGTTTAATGTCAATAACATTTTTGATAAAAAGTACTATGAAGGCATAGGCTCTGATGGCATGGTTTATGGTGCACCACTGAACGCGATGTTTAGTGTGAAATACTCGTTTTAAGAAGTTTAGGAAATGAAAGAACGCTTTAGTTTCAAATGGCATAGTATTTTAGGCGTTGCGATAGGGGTTTTTATCCTTATCGCAGCGCTTAGCGGTTCGGTGATAGCGTTTTACCATAGCTTAGATGCCAAGATGAACCCATGGCAAATCAGCTCTCCAAACCAAGGACAAGGTGCGAGTGACCCTCTTTCTCACATAGCCAAAGTTGAGCAGAGTGTGGCAGGTGGAAAAGTCGTTTGGATGAGCCTTTCTTTAAGCCATGAAAGCAGTTGGCACTATTTTTTAGCACCGCTGAGTATGGCAAAACCCATTGCAAACAATGAAGTTTATGTGGATCCTTACAGTAGCGACATCAAAGGGATGCGTTCATGGGGAGATATCATGCAAGGGTGGAAAAATCTGCTTCCATTTATCTACAAATTGCACTATTCGCTCTCATTAGGTAGTATCGGTGTTTTGGTAATGGGATTAGCCGCATTGTTGTGGCTGGTAGTTCTCGTATGTGGGGTTTGGATGACCTTTCCTAAGTGGAATAGCTCTTTTGTGAGTCAATGGAGAAAGAGCTGGAAATGGCGTTTTAAAGGCGATTTGAGATCAAAAAACTATCTGTTGCATAAAACCGCAGGGCTGTGGTTTTTACCACTTCTCCTTCTGATCGCGTGGTCTTCATTTGCCTTGAATTTGCATGATTTACACGAGCGCTTACTTGGCTCCGTGATGCACTTTCAAACCGAAAGCGACAAAATCAAAGAGCTTAAACGACCTCGTTTAAAACCAACGCTTGGCTGGCTAGAAGCCCGTGATATTGGGCGAAGTTTGATGCAAGAGCTCTCCATCAAAGAGGGGTTTGAAATTTACGAAGAATCTTCCATCATGTATGATGCCCTTAGGGGTGTTTATTCGTATAGTGTGCGAAGTTCACGCGATATCCAGATCGATCATGGTGGAACAACAGTCTATTTTGATGGCAATTCAGCAGCATACAAAGCCTCTTTTATCCCTACTAAAAAAGCCAGTGGCGATACACTGAAGCAGTGGCTGGAAGGGCTTCATAAAGGAAGTATCTGGGGATTGCCACATCGCATCATCCTCTCCATCTTAGGAGTGGTGACAACACTTTTTGTGCTGAGTGGATTTTACTTATGGTGGAAGCGAAAACATAAGCTTTCTTTGGCGAAAAAATAGGCAAAAAACAGCTTTAAAAAAGAGCAAAATAGACTATACTCCATCAAATAGTCTTCAAGGAAGTACCATGACGTTTCTGATTGTGGCAAAACTAATACACATCGCCTCTGCCATACTGTTTATCGGGTGTGTCTATTTTCGCACCCTTATCTTACCTCGTGCACGTTTTGCGCTTGATAGCGCTCAGTTTGAGGCGATGGAGAGTGCACTCTCTCCTCGCACACGTTTGATTGGTAAAGTGAACAATACGCTTTTACTGCTTAGTGGTCTTTTTTTAGCACACACATACTTTGAGCCAAGCAACGTGTTTTTACATATCAAAATGACATTAGGGCTTGTTGTTATCGCGATGTTCTTTGGCGCACCTCTCATTATGCATCGTTTTATGGGAGCGAAAAAGCAAAAAATAAAAACGATATACCATCACACTATGTTTGCATTGATGGTTGCCATCGTCATTCTCTCCCAAGTGATGTTTACGCTGTAACTTCTCTGCAAAACCGAAAGTAAAAGTGCGCCCCTTCTTTGTTTTCATAAGCGATTTCACCTTGCAACTGGTTGGTAACGATGCCTTCTATGAGCTGCATTCCCAGTGTGGTATACGTTTTGAGCAAAAATGTTTCGCCTAGGCCTTTACCTGTGTCGTGGATTTCTAAAATGCACGCTTCTTGTTTACAGCTAAAGAGGATGTGAATAGCTCCTCCATGTGCATCAAAAGCATGTTTGATGGCATTGGTCACGCACTCATTCATCAAAAGACCGCAAGAGAGGGCTTGTTCAATGCTCAGTGTCACAGGCTCTATCGTCACATTGAGCGAAATATTGGCATCATCGGTTGCGTATGTGTGGCGCATATTGTCAACAAGGCCTTTGACATACACATCAAAATCGATGTGGGTAAGGCTTGTGGACTGATAGAGCTGACGGTGCAGGAGTTCAATCGCATAGATGCGCTCTTGAAGTTCGAGTAACAGCGCTTGAGACTCTTCACTTTTGGCTTGATGCTCTTTGAGCTGCATGAGTGCGATGATGATGGAAAGGTTGTTTTTGACACGGTGGTGAATCTCTTTTAAAAGCACCTCTTTTTCACTGAGCAGTTGTTCCAACTCTAGGGTGCGCTTCGCAACTTTGGTATCGAGGGTTTGAATGTTCTCTTGCAGCGAGTCTAACATGGTGTCAAACGTGTGTGCAAGCAGGCTGATGTCATCCTCCCCCGCGAGGTGGCTTCGCTCTTTCAAATTTCCATTTTTGATGGTTTTAACAACGCTTAAAAGACGGTCTATCTTAGAGGTAAATCCCCTAAAAAGAAGCCATCCCAATCCAAATGCCGAAAAAATGGCGATAAGAATGGCAGGTAAAAACTTCATAATGATAGGATCAAGATCGCGGTAAATCTCCTCTTCATAGAGGCTTGCCGCAAAGATAAAGGGGTACTCTCTACTTCCCTTAAAATAGCGCACCCATGTCAATGCTGGGTAGCGCTTGCCACTAGGGTCATCCACTTTGGTTAAGAGATGGTGAATGGGCTTTCCTTCTTTGGCAGCGTGAATGTAATCAGATGTTTTGAGGTTTCCCGTAAGGGGTTGGTCGGTGGGGGAAGATTCACTGACACAGCAGGCGGTATTGAACATTTTGGCACGTTCATCGTGGCTTTTGCGAAAGGTAGCATTGTGGTCACATTGACGCTCGCTCCCATCGATCCACATCATATACGCAAACCCCGTGCTTTCACTTTTAATGGTTTGAAAACTCTGTTTGAGCATAGAGCCGATGGTCGCTTCAAATTCACTGCGGCTTTTGAGAAACTCTTTACTCTGGCAGAAGAGGGCGATGTTATAGGGAGTTTGCGGCAGGGCTTTTACGTAGAGGTACTCTTTATCGCTTGCAGGGCAGATGTTAATGCGTTTGGTTTTATCGTGCACATTCCACTGATCATACTGAGGGATAAAGGTTGAAAAAAAGGGTATTTTGCTATCTAAAAGTCCTTTTGTACCATAGATGAGCTGATTGTTTTGTGTTAACAACGCATTACATGCAAAATTTGAGAAGTGTTTATCGAGAAGTGAAATAATCGTTTGTTTCTCTTTCTGAGGTGCTTCTCTGTAAGCATCAAAAAGTTCGTGCAGTCTGTTTTGCATCTCCAAATTCATCTTTTCCCAATACGAAGCACTGTAGAGGGAATTGACGTGAATGGTAAGGAGTACTTGATTTTCCATGTTAGACAAGAGACGATCAATGGTGTCGGTTTCGCTCTGCAAGCGTTCATCTTGCCATGTGGGAATGACAATAGCCATCATCACCCCAAGGATACACAGCACAATAGCACACAAAGAGAGGGCGAACTTGGCGGAGAGTGAGAGGGGGCGAAACGTGTTAAACATTGAGACGATACCCAGCTTCAAAAATATTTTCCAACAAATGCGCATCTATCTTTTGGCGAAGCCTATAAACAAGATTGCGAAGTTTTGAGAGGTCGTTAGACTCTTCTCGATAAATATACGTACTGATATGCTCAAAACTCACGGTATTGCCAGCTGACTCACTTAAAATTTGAAAGAGTTTAATCTCGTTTCCTGTCAGCTTCACACTCTCATCATGGCACGTAAGCACTCCACTCACGCGGTCAAAAACATAGCCACATGGTAGTTGAATTTTTGGGTTTGCGGTACGTGCAAGCTCTAAAGTAGGGTGAAAGTAGGAGTGTTTGTACCATGCTGCTTGGAGTGTTGCTTTAAGATCATTGGGTCGAAAGGGTTTTGAAAGATAGCCATAGGGTTCTGATTCCATCGCCATTTTAAGGGTGGTGTTATCGCAATACGATGTCAGATAGACGATGGGAATATGGTGGTTCTGCCAGATGTAACGCCCCGCATCGGTTCCACTTTTTTCGCCTTTAAGATGGATATCAAGAAGCACCATATCGGGCAGATGAGTATCGACATGGCGTATGGCATCATCGGCACTTGCTTCAACACCGCTGATGCTATAGCCAAATTTTTGCAGGTTCATTTTGAGTTGCAAGGCTAAAATGGTTTCATCTTCTACTACTAAAATTTTAATTTCTTCATTTTTTTTGCGCATTTCGCTTTAGTTTCCTCACATTGTGATTTTGATATGATTTCTTTTGACTATGATAACAGATATCATTTAAAAAGAGTATAAAGGAATTGAAAATGGCTTTTCAAAAAGGAATCAAAAAGAGTTTAGGGTTATCATGGGTCGCAACCGCTCTTTTATGCAGTGTGGCGATTGCCGATGAGCAAAAACTTGAAACGGTTGAGGTATGGGAAACCCAAGTTACCAGTTCATCACTCAACCTTGGCAGTAGCTCCATCGAGACCAAACAGGCTGACCATCTGAGTGATTTACTCCGAGATCTACCAGGTGTGGATGTGGGAGGGACAAGTTCTATCAATAACCGTATCGCCATTCGTGGACTTGAAGATGAAAACCTCGATATCAGCATCGATGGCGCAAAAGTGTCCAATGTCAATATGTTCCATCACATCGGTAATTTACTGGTCAATCCTGACATCTTGAAAAAAGCAGATGTGCAAGTGGGCAATAACTCGGTTGTAAACGGAGGACTAGGTGGTTCGGTTGCATTTGAGACCAAAGATGGTAAAGACCTATTGCAAGATGGCAAAGAGTATGGTGCGCGCATTCAAGGCAATTACAACTCCAATGATAGCCTTGGTGGATCGGTTGCCGCGTATGGAAAAGTGAGCGATAAAGTTGATCTTTTACTCTATCATCATTATGTGGACAAAAACGAATGGGAAGATGGCAGGGGTGAAGAGAGTTTTGGAACCGCGGGCGATGTTGGCAATACTCTGATCAAAGTAGGCTATGACATCAGCGATGTTCAACGCATCACGCTCTCTTACGATAAACTCAAAGATGAGGGCGATTATGCGCCACGTCCTGATTTTGGAAAAGCGTATAACCTCTTTGCCACAGGAAATTACCTCTACCCTACTGAGTACACCAGAGAGACGATTACCCTGAAACATCAAGTGGATTTAGGCGATAACCTCTTTTTGCAAACCTCTCTTTACAGCAATGAAAACGAGCTAGAGCGTTATGAAAAACGCGATGGTGTCACCCAACGCGTTAGAGCCGTCCCTACTGGTATGAACCCGTATGAAGGGCTTTTGGATGGTGTGGTTAAAAACTACGGTATCAGCACCAAAGCCCAATCCAATGTCGCGATGGCTGGGGTGAACAACACTTTTACCTACGGAGGTTTGTATGATACGCAAAGCAGTAAAGTCACATGGAGCGGGCAACAATACGGCGAAAATGAGAAAGCCAAAACAGGCGCACTCTTTGTGGAAGATGCCATCACCTTTAGCAATGGCTTAATCCTAACACCAGGCGTTCGTTACAACAACTATAAGTATGATGGTGTGTATGGAGAAATTTCGGACAGTAAATTTACCTACGGCTTAGCGGCGGAGTATCCTCTAACAGAGACGTTTAGCTTACTTGCGAGTGCGACAACGCTGTACAAAGGGGTTGAGATGGTAGACGTTTTGGCAAGCAACCGTATGTATGTCAATGACAACACCGATCTTAAAGCCGAAACGGGCATCAACAAAGAGGTTGGGTTTAAATACCATAACAAAAACAGACTGGGTGCAAACAACATTGGCTTTAGTTTTAAAGTCTTTGATACACGCATTGATGACTACATCGTGACCACATGGCCAACGAGTACCAGTGCCGAAATCAGCAATGGCGGTACACTCGATATTCAAGGCTTTGAGGCAAGTTTTGTCTATGACATCGGCGCACTTAGCTCTTTAGTAACCTATTCACACTCTAACTCTAAATTTAGAGAAACAGGGCTTTCAACGCAACGAGAACCAGGCGATAGCTTAAGCATTAACCTTGATTATGCGTTTATGAAAAACCTCTCACTCTCATGGGACTCTTTGTTTGTGATGAAAGAGGAGCGTAAATACATCGCAGCGCAACAAACCAAAGAGGCGTACGATGTGCACGATATCGCGGTCAAATGGAAACCAAGCGCTGTGAAGGGCTTAACGTTGATTGCAGGTGTTGATAATATCTTTGATGAAACGTATGTCTCTCATGCGTCTGAAAACAGACTCTTAAGCGGTGTTTCACTCTCTGACTACGAGCCAGGTCGCAATGTGAAGCTCTCTTTTTCATATGAGTTTTAACGATGCGTTTATGGACATACCTTTGTGCGCTTAAAACGACCATCGGTTGGGTGCACGGGGTCGTAACGCTTTTAGGAGCGTATGGACTGGCTTACCTAAGTGGGATGAGTCTAAGCTTAGTGTTCAAAGGAGACGCTGCCATGCGTCTTCTTCCTTCCATGTTGCTCACACCGCTACTGGTGTGTTGTTTTGGCTTTTGGCTCTTGTTTTCTAAAACGCTTTTAGATGTCATAGTTAAAATTGCATTGCTGGCATTTATCAATGCCTGTATTATCGCATTTTTCTAGGAGTGTGTATGCTTGAGAAATCACTTATCTTCAAATACCTTTATCGCTCGCACACCATCATCGGTTTACTTGTTCTGTTTCTCTTTTACATGAGCACCTATTTTGGGACTTTGACCTTTTTTATGCCTTACCTCAAAGTGTGGGAGTCGCCATCACGCCATTTTGCGCCACAACACAACCATGCGTTTAACATCGATGCTCTTTTGGATGAGGTGCTTGAAAAGCACCATTTTTTAGGCGATAAACCAGTGGAAATTACGCTTCCAAGCTTTCGTGATCCCTTGCTTAAAATCTCTTCCGAAGCGCAAAACAGCCTCTACATCAACCCCGTAACCAACGAGGTTCTCAAAGTCGCCAAAGAGGAAAATCTCATCTCAACATTTTTTAACGAACTGCATACGGGCATCGTGATACCCCTTGTTGGGATGCCGCTGATGGGTATGATGAGCGTAGGCATTTTGTTTCTCACATTTGGAGGGTTTTGGCTCTATTTACAAAAACGAAGCCATCGCACTTCATCAAAAGCGAGTTGGAGAGCGACATGGCTTTCATGGCATAAAATCACAGGGCTTGCCATCATTCCTTACGCTCTTGTTTTCGCACTTACAGGAGCTTTTTTAGGCTTAATGCTCTCTTCATCGCAACCCTTTGCGTGGAGTATGACGCATGGCACGGTGAGCAATATGCGCACCCTTGTAGCACCCATTCTCTTTGCTCAGCCAAAGTATAAAGGAGGCGAAACCACCAAGCAAATGCTTCCTTTCTCAACCTTGCAAGCCTTAGCGCAAGAGCATTATCCACAACTCTCCATTACCAACGCTACGCTGTATCATTACGGTAAAGAGGGCGCAAAAGTTCGTTTTAGAGGGTATGATAAGGAAAATGTCGCCCAAAGTGGGCGTGTGAACCGTCCGAGCATTACGCTGGATGCAAGCAGTGGTGCTGTGGTAGAACACAAAACATTAGATAAAACACATGGCATCAGCAGAACACTTTCAACATTTTATTTCTTGCATTTTGTGCCCGATGAGACACTAGGACTTCGTGTTGTTCTTGCCCTTTTTGGGGCTATTTTGGCCATCTCTTTGGCGAGTGGTTATCTGTTGTGGGCGGAGAAAAAACTACACCAACAAGGCTTTTTGGCTGATCTAACCAATCGTGTGAGCATTGCCATCCTCATTGGCATCATTCCCTCAAGTGCGCTTGTGCCTTTTTTGCATTGGGTTTTGGCATACGAACTGTTCGATAAAGAGATATGGATAAGAGGCACATTTTATGCCTTTTGGTCTTTTTGGCTTTTTTATACGGTGTTTGAACGCTCCATTGTCATGATTATCTCCCGTATGCTAAAGAGTGCTGCGTGGCTTTTACTCCTTTGCGTGCTCTTTCATGGTTTAAAAAGTGGGTTCTTCTTTTGGCAAAGTTTTCATCAAAAAGCATGGATACTTTTTTACATGGATCTTGCATTGATACTAAGCAGCATGGTGTTGTTTTATATGGCAAAGTGGGTAGAGAAAAAAGAGCTCTTTTATCGGTATGAGCGCAAAGGAGTTTTTGATGGTTATTAAATTTTGGTTTATTTTCCTGCTCTCTACACAGCTCTTTGCGCATAAGATAGAAGGCTTAAACCTCATTATAACGCCCATTGAAAGCGACACGATAAGCATCGAAGGGAAGATGAAAGGTTCAGGCAAAAAATTAGAAGGCAATAAAATCGCACTTATCTCGATGATCGACAAACGCATACTTGAAGAAGCTTTCTTGGAAGGAGGCAAACCTTTACAGCTTAAAATTCCACAAGAGTCGTATTGGGTCTATCTGTATGTGGGGGATCAAGACGTCGTGGAAGAGGGGCCTGCCCCTAAAGAGGGCTTTAAAAAAATAGTCACCTCACAAAAAGAGCGCGCCTTTCGCACCATGGGCACACTCTGCCTTGGCTTTATAACCCTCTTTCTCACCATCAGCGGATACCGCATCTATGGCTATAAAAGGAGAAAAAAAGCCGTTTCACTTCGTTTCTAAATTCTTCAAAAAGGCTACGGTGCAAGAGCGTGCTTTTACATGTAAAACATTCTCCAAAGCGTAGCCTTTCTTTTCTGCAAAATTTCACCGACAAAATTGACATTATTGTTTACGAGCGTTTTACATGTAAAAGTTGGTATGCTTTCAAGGAGAATAAGAAAGAGAAAAGGGCGGAGTGGGTAAGGTTAAAAGTTTAGCTTGAGCCTTTTTGCTTACAATGTCTTAAATCAGTTTTTTGGAATTTCGGCTCGCATTATATAGTTATTAATTTTAGCTGTATCGCCCAAAGCTGCTGTAATAAAAACAATCCTTTTTTAAAATTAATTTATGGAATAAATCAGAAAATTATTTTTACCATCTTCGTACTTGTATTTTAAGGTATGACCATGTTTTTTAAAAATTTGATTTGCTATATAAAGTCCAAGACCCAGCCCTGAATTTGACGCCTCTACCTTTCTGTTAAAAGCCCTTTCAAAATCAAGTCTTTCTGCCTCAAGCTTATCTCCTATGCTACTTATGCAGACCGTATTTTTATCTATGCTTACAAGAACTTTGCCACTAGAGTATTTTAAAGCATTGTCAATTAAATTTTTAACGCCAGTTGTGTAAAGTTCAAAATCAACCTCTACCGCACTTATTTCGTTGTCCGCTCGCACTTCTATGCGACTCGTATCTTTTAATAAAAGTAGATCTATTGAGTGATCAATGATATCTATGACTCGGTGTTTATTTTTTTCAAGTCCCCATTCATTGGATACAAGTTTTTCTACCTTGACGACTTCGCCCAATATTATTTCAAGTCGTATAAAAATTTGTTTTAATATATTTTTAAATTTATCATCTTGTAAGAGCTCAGCTATCATGTCCGCCATAATCCGCCCCTTCATTATCGGGTTGCGAAATTCGTGCAAAATATTGCGTAAAAATACTGCTCTGGCTTCCTTTATTGTATTTATTTTTTGCATTGTCGCATTAAATTCGCTGGCGATTTGGCCTATTTCATCAGTTGCTTCTATTTTTATCGGTTTAAGTTTATCTTGTTCTCCTGCTTCTCTTATCAAATTTTTTAAATTTCTAAGTTTTAGCAGCTTTCTTAAAACGGCTATAAAAAAAGCCGTCATTACGATATTTACGACAAACCAAAGTATCCAAATTCTATGTGAAGAGAGTTCTTTTAAATTTTCTAAAGGCACCCCGTTCCTAATGATACTACTTCTTGATGGGGCAAGCCCTGCCGCAGCCATAATTTGAGATAGCATTTCAGGATCTACAGAAAAAAATCTAGGCACAAAATAAAACTTTTTATTGTATCTTATCATATCAGCATATGAATCGCTAAAAATTTTCTCACCGTTTTGCCTAATCTCACTAGGGTTAAGGCTGCTGTCTTTAAGTCCGATTTGCTCTAGCTGTTGAGTTATATTGCCGTCTTCTTGTCCGCGTATGCGCATACCTAACATAAAGCGCTGGTAAGTAAAGTACTCCGCATCTCTTATTTGTCTATCGGATTCGATAAAAAATGCCGAATTTACTATAATTAGAGCTGCAAAAAAGAAAAATGATATTAATTTGACTATAGATATACTACGCATTGATAAATTTATACCCTATACCGCGCACAGAGTGAATAAAGCGTGGATTTTGAGGATCATCTCCAATTTTTTGGCGTAGGCGCCCTATAGCTACATCAATACTTTTTAGTCCGCTTTGAAATTTTGACTGACCCAAATGTATCAAAATATCTTCTCTTGGTATAACTATTCCCTCTTTTTCATAAAGGTAGATAAAAATATCAAATTCCAATTTTGTTGGTTCTATTTCCTCTTTATTCTTTATAATGATACGTCTTTGTTTATCGACTAAAAAAGTTTTGGAGTCATTGCTAACCAGTATCCCTCGGCGTAATATGGACCTTAGCCTAAAAGCAAGTTCTATGGGCTCATACGGCTTTGTCACATAATCATCTGCCCCAAGCTCAAACCCTTTTATCTTATCTAGTGTCTCAGTGCGAGCCGATGATATAATTATAGGTAGCGACGGATAGGTCCGCCTAACATTTTTGCATACTTCAAGACCGTCCATATCGGGCAAGCCCAGATCAAGCACCAATGCATCGAAGGTACTTTTTTCGTTTAAAATGTTAAGTCCTTCAAGCGGATTTGTGGCTATCGTTACGCCAATCTCACTTTTTGCCAAAGCATATTTTAAAAGCTCAGCCAGATCAAGATCGTCTTCTATAAGTAAAATTTCTATCATAGTATCGAAGGTATTTTTTTCGTTTAAAATTTTAAGTCCTTCAAGTGGATTTGTGGCTATCGTTACGCCAATCTCACTTTTTGCCAAAGCATATTTTAAAAGCTCAGCCAAATCAAGATCGTCTTCTATACGTAAAATTTCTATCATACGTAGTAATTATACCAAAATCTTATCAAATTATAAAAATTTAAAACTAAAAAAATATTTTTAGAAATGTTACCAAAATGTTACCAAAATGTTACCAAAACTTATCAAATTCTAAAAATTTAAAGCTAAAAAAATATTTTTAGAAATGTTACCAAAATCTTGCCGTTTTTAATAAACCTACGCGTTAAAATTCTAAGTCTTGTTAATAAATCTAAGGAGGATATCAAAAGTTAAGGGGGTAAAATTTTTCGTAACGCGGTATTGATCTTTGGCGCTCATAATGATAGCCCGTTGCACCGGGCTTCAAAACAAGTGGCATTATTAAACAAACTGAGCTTACGGCTCTCTTGCAAAATGTGCCCAAAAAAAATTAAAAAGGTTTATGATGTTAACATGTTTTTTGACAAAAGGCAAGGGTAAGCTTGCTCTTAGTTTAGCTACACTTATGGCTACTGGATTCTGTAGCGTAAATGCTAGCGATAGCCTTGCAGAGGCCCTGCAAGCAAGTAAGATGAGTGGAACTGTATTTACATACTATGATATGGACTCAACTGAGTACTTTCCACCAGCTAGCGCAACAAATAGAAATCGCCAACATATCAGTGGCATTGGCGGTGAACTCAGATTTTTGACTGGTTTTTACAATGATTTTAGGATAGGTCTTACAGCTCAGGGCTTAGCAAATTTTGCTCCATCAAGTGATGCAAAAGATTATTTCGCATACGACTGGAATAGCGAAGGTGCAGCATTATCAGAAGCTTATCTAGAATACAAACGTGACTTCATTGACCTTAAAATCGGTCGTCAGTACTACAACTCAAAATACACTGGACTCGTACCACCACTTGTTGCTACAAACACAGATGTAGGCTACAAAGAGGCATTTGAGGGCGTGAGCACTCGGATAAAGCTTGATAGTATGGATACTGTTATTGGTTTGGCTGACTTTTGGAAATTTGCCGGTAGATCAAATGCTGTAACAGGCGTATCCAGCGATGATGGTGCACCAGAATTTAAAGATAAAGTTATCATCGGTGGCTTTGGACCTTATGCTTATAAATTTGATAACATCTTTAACTCATTTGTAACATATAATGGAGTTCCAAGCGTCTCGCTCACGGCTGCTTACGCAAATATATCGGGTCTCGAATATGACGCTAATTCAAAGGGTGATATAAACTTTTACTTTGCAGCAGCTGGCTACAAAACGCCTGCGCTTTTTGAAAATGCAGTGGTTGGCATAAACGCTATGTATAAAGGTTCAAGAACAACCGACACTTTAAAAGAGAATTATGACTTTAATGGCGACTTCTACACAGGCATGGTGGGACTTTATAACGCTTATGGCTTTGATTTTGGATACGCATACTCAACTGTTAGCAAAAATCAAACCGCACTTCAAGGCATAGGCAACGATTGTGGGGCATTTACAGCCACTCCGATTTATGGTCCATTTTTGTTTATGTCCTTTGCGGGTATGGAGTTACATAAGCTTAGCGCAGGCTACGATCTTAGCAATGTAGGCGTGAAGGGGCTTAGGCTAGATGCTGACTACTGGTATGGCGAGCAACATAACGGCAGCAACGTCCGCTCAGGCGGTTTGCATGGTCAAGCACCTGGCACAAGGATAGATGTAGAGGGATGGGATACACAAGTTACCTACAAAGTCCCTGCGGTCAAAGGCTTAAAGGTATCTGCTATTTATGAAACTTTGGATAGAAAACTAAAATACACTAGCGGTGGCTCTGATGGCAAAACGACAGACGAGGAGCTTTGGCTAAGAGTATCTTATGACTTTGACATATTAAAATAAAATTTTAAGAAAGGAGTATAAAATGATAGAAGAAAATGAATTATCACGCCGCACATTTTTAAAGCGTAGTGGTGTGCTCACACTTGGTTCGGTTGCAGCCGGATCGGCACTGCTAACAGGCTGTGAAAACCCAAACAACCACCTTATCCCTCCAAAAAAGGAGGTCTCAAAAGGACCTGAGGTGCCAAAGTGGCTCGGTACTGAGCCACAAATTTCAGAAAAAGAGATCAAAGAGACACTTGATACTGATGTGCTTATCATCGGTGCTGGCGCCTCTGGGCTCCATGCTGCGCGCGCTGCTAGTGAAAAAGGTGCAAGAGTCATCGTGATAGAAAAAGCTGGTCGATTTCAGGTTAGAAGCGGTCAGTACGGCACTCTTGGAAATAAATTTCAAAGACAGTTTGGTATAACATATGATAAGCATGAAGCCATAAACGAGCATTTAAAACAGATGGGATACCGCGCCGATCAACGTGTATGGAACTATTGGGCGGATCACAGCGGCGAGGACTTTGACTGGATGATAGACCTTGCACCAGCGGTGAATTTTATGGTTGAGACTGATACGCAGATTGATAGAAATAAGATAAATTTGATGCTCATGCACTATCCACTCCCAGCTGCATACGATCGAAGCAAAGAAAATAGTCCAACGTATCCAACCGTTATGACATTTTTGCCTAGTCAAGAGCCAATGATGGAGCTAGTTTATAAAAAGTCTATAGAGCAAGGCACAAAGTATATCTTTAAAACTCGCGCACAAAAACTGCTTCGTGATAAAACCACTGGCAAAATGCAAGGAGTAATCGCACAAGATATGGCTGATGGCTCATATATCAAGATAAATGCTAAATCGGTAATTTTAGCCACAGGCGATTATATGAATGACCCTGAGATGGTAAAAACGTTTGTGCCGCATGTGGCAAATTTCTTCTGTCCATTTCCAAACGTAGATTACAAAAACAAGCCAACAAACACAGGAGACGGACACAAGCTAGGCTCATGGATAGGTGCAAAGCTAGAAGACGGACCGCACGCACCAGTTGCTCACACTCTTGGCGGACCACTTGGTGTTGATGCGTTTTTGCTTACGAATGCAAAGGGAGAACGCTTTACAAATGAAGATATAAGCGGACAGCAAATTACCCAGCCAATCTCTCGTCAGCCAGGAGGCTTTGGCTGGCAGGTGTTTGACGCTAAATTTCCAGAGCAAGTTGAGTTTATGGGCGTATCGCACGGTAGTGTAAATCACTGTGTAGCACCAGAGAAGAATCCAAAACTTCCACCTGACTGCCAGTGGGCAATAGGCAAAACATCGTATATATCGGTAAAAGATCTTGAAGAGATGCCTGATGTCTTAAAAGCAAACAGCATAGAAGAGCTTGCTAATATGCTCTATCCTGATAACAAAAAGGCACAAATGCAGTTTTTAGCGACTATAAAACGCTACAACGAGCTATGCGACAAGGGTCATGATGATGACTTTGGCAAGACTGCCAAGAGAATGTTCCCAGTCCGCCACGCGCCGTTTTATGCTGGCAAGATGGGTGTGGGTGCAAGCCTAGTTGTCATGGGTGGTTTTACTGTTGAACCAAATACCGCAAATGTACTAGATACTGACTATAGCGAAATTTCAGGACTTTATGCCTGCGGCAATGTTATGGGTGGACGCTTTTTGGGGGATTATCCAGTAGTTTTAGCTGGTACTAGCCATGCAACATGCCTATGCTACGGACGCTTAGCAGGCTATCAGGCTGCGGCAAACGCAAAAGGAAGAAGAGCATGAGTGAGAGAAGAATATATATATTAATAGGGCTAGTAGTAGCTGCTATCGTGGGTTTTCTAGCGTTTCATCAGGTAGAAAAAGCTAGTCACAAAGCTGGATTTTGTATCATGTGCCACAACATGCAGCCAGAGTACGACTCTTATATAAAGGGAGATATGCTTGCCAAAAAGCATAATGACGCAAATGTAACATGCCATGGTTGTCACGTTCCAACTATAGGAGAGCAACTAAATGAGCTTAAGATGTATGCAACTGGCGACTTTAAGATGCCAACAGAACAAAGAGGCTTTAAAAACGAGCAGTGCATAGGCTGTCATAAGGTAGATGAGATCAGGAAAAAGACCTTACGCTATGATAAGTCTAATCCACACGAAAGCCATCATAATAAAGACAATGAAATGCTAGAATGTCAGTCATGTCATGCCGTGCATCATCCGCAAAAGTTAAACACTTGCATGTCTTGCCACCCGATAGACTGGAAAGTAAATAGTAGCTGGAAGATGCATTTGCCAGATCAAAAATAATCTCTAATCCGCCTTGCTTAGGGCGGATTTATCTCTTTTGCAAATATAAATTTACATTCAAGTTAGGTTAAAAACTTCTAAAGGAGTTTTTAACCTTTATACTTCAAAAAATAGGGGCTGGGCTAAACTTTTAACCATCATAGTTTACATGTAAAACATTCTGCAAGTGTAGTTTTCTTTTCTGCAAAATTTCTGACGTAGCGTTCACAAGCGTTTTACATGTAAAAGTTTCATGATGTCCTAAAGAGGAAACAATCAACGCAAAACAAAACCAATCTTTAATAAGATGATAATAACTATCATGTTATTAAAGATTAAGCTCCATTATCTTAATATTCGATAACAATTATCAATAATTAAAAAGGAGATAATGGATGAAATTGGTCTATTCGCGTGTTCTTGCGGCAATGGTTTTGGGCAGTTCTATTGGGTTTGCAGCAGAGGCGACAAATTTAGAGGAAGTTTTCACACAAGGTGAACTATCAAGTACTGTAGGTTGGTTTGGACAGCATGTAAATGCTAAAGGCGACACGCCAAACAGTGGTTTTTCAAATGGTTATTTAAATGTTGGATTTGAAACAGCACCATTGCATGGCGTTAGTGTAGGTATTTCGGGCTGGGGTAGTGTTAAAACCAGTGAAAAAAATGATGATGACTATAAAAGTGCTATCGCCGATCAAAGCGTGCTTTCTCAAGCCTATGTGAAAATCGAACATGAAGGTATGGGGAAAGCGGTTTTAGGTCGCCAAGAAGTCGATTTTAATTGGCTAACGGACTACATAGATGGTGTGAGCGCAGAAATCAGTGCGGTAGAAAACCTTGTCATCAGCATGGCATGGGCACGTAAATATGCCGTTATAGACATTGATGAAATTTCTGAGGAGTTTACCAAGCTCAATGGCAGCAAAGGTATCTATATGTTAGATGCTAAATACACGCCAATCGAAGCACTAGAGCTTAACCCGTACCTTTACTATGGTGATAATCTGTTAAGTGCCTATGGTCTTAAAGCAACGCTTAATTTAGAGTTGAGTGAAGAGATCAAAACAAGCACGATGGCGCATTATGTCACGATTAACAGTGATGTTGGAGGTACCAAAGATGGCGCATTCACACAAGTGGAACAAGGCGTGGAACTTTTAGGTGCACAACTGGCATTGGGTTACATCAAGGTTGATAAAGACGGCATGGCAGGGCTTGGAACCTTTGGTGATCAGTTGCCATTTGAAGAGGGCAATCATGCGATGGATGCAGATGCTAAAACGCCTTACATCAGTGCAGCGTATGAGATCGAAGGTGTTACGTTAGCGACTATTTACGGTCAGACAAAATATTTAGATAGTACATCAGGTGATAAGCTGAAAGAGAAAGAGTTTAACTTCTCTGTGGGTTATGAGTTTATGAAAAATCTTGAAACCTCTTTAATGTACGTCAATGTTGACAATGATGTCAAAGATGACAGCTACAACGCCATTAAAGCACACGTTGCGTATAAGTTCTAAGGAAAACCGTTGTCTAACATGCCGTTAGAAGAGCAAAAGGATTTTTGCTCTTCTTCCTTTGAACATTTTTACAGCCACTTCCAACGCTTAATGCACAAAGCAGGGATTCGTTACTCTAGCAAACGTGAATCCTTGCTTCGTGCGTTGTTCCTTTGCGACACCTATCTGAGCGCAGAGCAGATACAAGCGAAACTGTACGACGAGAGTCACCTCAAAATTTCACTGGCAAGCATCTATAAAATCTTGACGTTTTTTGAAAGCTTGGACATTGTGAGTACCGTTATAAATTACCCAAACAAGATGAAAAAATACAAACTCAAACGAGCAGTCCATCACGACCATTTGGTCTGCCTTAAGTGCGGGAGCATTAGCCGTTTTTTTCATCCTACCATTGAAGCGATACAAGATGAGATCTTAGATGCACATCATTTTAAAGGAACACATCATACTTTGACATTGTATGGCGTTTGTGAACAGTGTCAGTATCAAGAAGAACTATCAATATTTAAAACTGATAATAATTCTTAAAAAATATTAAGCCAATCCTTATTCTATCCACTTAGAATTCAATATATCAAAGGATAAAAATGAACGTTACGGCAGAAAAACTCATTGAACTTGGAGCGTATTTTTCCATTGTTCATCATATCAAAGGACGCATTCGTTTGCGTGTGAGTCCTAAAATTAAAGAACATAAGCACCATGTGGGTATCGAAGATATCGAAGCATTGCCTGCTCGCATTAATGGCATTAAGTCTATTAAAATCAATAAAATCATTGGCTCTGTAACCGTTGAATATGACCACCATGTTTTCCCAGACCATTTATGGGAAAATTTAGTCAAAGGCAAAGAACTGGATGAAATTATTGCCATCATCGACACACTTGTAAAGGAGATCGTCTGAGATGAAAACGACTCAAAACGTTACCGAAACTCTTAGTCTCGAAGCGGCATTACAGCGCGCTTTTGATGATGAAGTCAAAGCGTACGCAACCTACAGTGCGGTTGTTGAAAAATTTGGCGCAGTTTTTCCTTTTGTAAACATCATTCAAGCAGAACAAACCCATCAAAATGCCCTTATGGCAGTCGCTACAGCACGTGAAATCACGCTTGTCCGCAATGAGCCAGAGAGCATAAATCTTCCTAAAACACTTCAAGAGTGCTGTGAACTAGGTGTGGCGGCGGAGATTCAAAACATTCAACTCTACAATGAACTTCTTTTATCGGTCAGCGAATATCCAGAGGTACAAGATCTCTTTTACAGACTTCAAGCCGCTTCGTATAATAATCATCTCCCAGCTTTTAGAAAATGCGTGATTTCGTATACTACACCTTCTCATAATGAGGCTATGGCTAACCCTATGGCAGCACTTGAAGGCATGATGGGACAGTGGAGCGAGTTTAGCCAGATGGCACAAAAAATTGCCAAAGGTGAGGTCAGCCAAGAAGAGATCACCAAACTCTTAAGCTCCAATTTTTCATTTATTGCAGGCGCCCTTATAGGCGTTGTAGGAGCAAGTGTATTGGGCGGAATGATTCAGCCAGAAGAAAAAAAAGACGAACAAGAAGAAGCGTAAGCTTCTATAAATCCAAGGAGAAAACCATGTTACCATTTATCGTAGGCGCACTTGCAGGTGCAGCGACTGTGATTGCTTTTAGTAAGAAAAAAGAGCTTAAAGAAGGGCTTGAACAAGGCGTTTGCAAAGCAAAAGAGGTTGCGGGTGAGGTTAAAAAAAGCCTTGATGGAACCATCGAGTGTATGAAATCCAAAAAAAGTACCAGTACAAAAGTTAAAAAAGAGGAAATGCAATGACGCCTAACATTACAATCAATACAGGCACACCCCGCAGTGTAACGGGTAACATTGTCAGTGGTGCATTGGCTGCTGGTATGGTCGCAACGGCTCTTGCGTATACAAAGTACAAGCAAGGTGAGTTAGGCAAGGAAGAGGCGATTAAGCAAAGCCTCAAGCTCTCCGTTCAAGGTGGCATCGCTACAGGAAGTGCTATTGCTGCGGCAAATGCGCTTGGTCGTAGCAGTTGGCTTGGCGTTTTGGGCTCACTTACGGTAGGGGTTGCAGGAATTTATGGTGTTGAAAAACTTTATTCTAAAACGTATGCAAAAGAGACAGAAGAGGAAGCGAAATAATGGAACTATTAAATTCATTGGATAAAAACCCTTACATTGGTGGAGAGCCTGCGAATGAGGCAAAAAATGAGGGTGGTATGATGGCGAACCCTGAGCATCTTTTTGGCGCGTTCAATACCAAACAATTTGTCGTTGGAGCACTCATCGGTGCGGTTGGAGCGTATTTGCTTACCAATGAAAAAGCGCAAAAAAATCTTTTTAAAACCATTGCGAAAGGGACAGAGATGTTTCAAGCAGGCATTGAAGAGATGAAAGAGCGTTTTGAAGATGCCAAAGCTGAGTTAGCGGCGAAAGAAGCGTAATTTTTCATGCACACAACACGCCTGATTCACCAAACACCCCAGCGTTTGCGCTATGTGAGCGCGGCTTTGAAGCACATCAATGCCCACGCGCTCAGTGCTGATCTTAAAAAAATAGAAGGGGTGAACGAGGTTCGCATCAACGCTAAAATCGGCTCTGTTGTGTTTGAAGGTGAGCTGAATGCAGAAGCGCTTTTGAAACATCTTCAAGAGCTCGATATTAGCGCGTATCAAATCTGCGATGCTTCGATCAATGCGTGTTTTAACGACCATGATGAAAAGCCCAGTATCAAGGGCATTGTACGTTCAGGTATGGCACTGGCGTTTCAGCCATTTATTCCACAGCCCAATATCAAATTAGCCGTGAGCACGCTTGCGAGTATTCCTTTACTCAAAGAGGGCGTTGTTGAACTTTTCAGTGAAGGCTTAACCTCCAAAGTCCTTGAAGCGATGGCAGTGGGTGTCTCTTTGGCACGTCGCGATTACACCGCAGCCAATAGCACCAATGTTATGCTTGAAATCGGCGAGTATATCGAAGAGACGACGGTTCACAAGAGCGATGATCTCATCAAAGAACTTGCAAAACCCAATGTGGAAGAGGCGTGGATAGAGGTTGAAGTGGATGGGAAAATTACGCAAAAGCGCATCAGTACCTCGGAGGTCAAAGTGGGTGACATCGTCATTGTAGGCTCAGGCGATACCATCCCTATTGATGGGCATATCATCGATGGAACAGCCTCCATCAACCAAGTTTCCATGACGGGTGAAGCAGAGCCTGTAAAAAAAGAGCGAGGCAGTCGCGTTATCTCTGGTACGGTTGTTGAAGCAGGACGCATTCGCATCTGGGCAGAACAAGTAGGCGATGACACTGCAACACAGCGCATCAGACACTACATCAAAAGCTCACTCGATGAAAAATCTGCCATTGGTCTTAAAGCCACTAGGCTGGCGGACAAGCTTGTTCCCGTAACATTAGGACTTGCGGGGCTTTCCTACCTCATTCGCCGTGATATGGCAAGTGTAGCAGCGGTACTTCAGGCGGATTATTCGTGTGCCTTGAAGCTTGCAACACCAGTTGCTTTTAAAAATTCGCTCTCGATTGCTGGACATCATGGTATCCTCATCAAAGGGGCAAAAGCTTTGGAAGCGCTTTCGCATGTCGATACGTTCATCTTCGATAAGACGGGTACGTTAACCCATGGAGAGCTTGAAGTGGTTGAGATTTGCTCGTTCGATAAAGCTTGGAGTGAAGATGCCATTTTAAATCTCACCGCCAGTGCGGAAGAACATTATTTTCACCCCGTTGCTGAGGCAGTTGTCAAAGCGGCGAAAGAGCGTGGTTTTGTGCATATGCACCACGAAGAGGTGGAGTTTATCGTAGCACACGGTGTTCGTACCCAAATTAACGGGAAAGAAGCGATCATCGGCAGTCGTCACTTCTTAGAAGAAGATGAGCGAGTTTCATTTACGGAACACGAAGCGAAAATCAAGACATGTATGGAAAATGGCAAGATTTTGCTCTATATCGCGTATAACAACAAGCTTTTAGGCACGATTGGCATGGTGGACCGTGTGCGTGAAAATGCTAAAGAGGCTCTTTTGAAACTAAGAACTCTCGGTGTCAAAGAGATTGTTATGCTTACAGGCGATGTGGAAGATAAAGCCCAAGCTTTAGCCAAAGAGCTAGGCATTGACACCGTGTATGCAAGGCTTTTACCCACCGATAAATCAAGCATCGTGCAAGCACTCAAAGAGAGTGGAAAACACGTTGCGTTTGTAGGCGATGGCATCAATGACGCACCAGCACTCATGAATGCCAATGTAGGTATTAGTATGTATAAAGGAGCGGATATCGCTAAAGCAACAGCCGATATTAGCTTACTCAAAGATGACATCGAAGCCGTAGTAGAGGCAAAAGTGCTCGCTAATAAAACAATGGCGCGTATCAATAGTAATTTTAACGCAACCGTTGGCATCAACAGCATCATTTTAGCGGGTGCAGCAACAGGGCTTCTAAGTCCTGTCAAAACAGCTTTTTTGCACAATGGAACGACGATTGGATTATTACTCAATTCCATGCAAAAAATTCGTATTGAGAAAAACTAAGCAGAGTCTTAGGGGAGAGGTTTTATAATTATGATAACTTATATCATAAAGGATATCTATGCCTCTTCTCTTTCCCCTTGGAATTGCCGCGGTCTTAACCTTGGCATTAACGTATGAGACAGGAAAAAATGCGAAACGAAAATTTGACAAAAAAAGAGCTAAAACGACCAAGCTTTAAAACGTGGGACTTAGACACCAAAAAAGAGGTCGCTAAGATCGGTATGACCGCTTCTATGGCAATCGTCGTAGGAACGTCATTTGGTATGAAGTCTAAAGTGATGAAAAACCTTCACATCGGTGCAGGTGTCGCACTGGTTGGATTTTCTCTTTGGCATCATATGCTCTACCAACCTGCTAAAAAAAGCGTGGCGAAAAGTACGCAAGAAGATGTTACTGCAACCGAAGAAACGCTTCCAACAAAGCCCAAAAGACGTACAAAAGCCAAAATAAAACCAGCTTAAATCAGACCATTTCCACAGCATTTCTCTTTTTAAAGATGCTATCCAAGAAGGTAGCATCTTTTAGCAGCATCACTTTTTTACGGGCTTAGGCACTACAAATATCTTTAAAATTTGCTAAAATTGAATAAAAGTGCCTACAGCGCTTCTCTTAGTCTTTAAAAGATCAAATCAAATGCAAAAATGACTTAAAGGTATTTATGGGAATGTTGTCTATGAAAATAGTAATCTTAGTGATACTTTCATCGCTTGTATTTGCCAGCCCCATACGCATAAATACCGAAGTGCCTTTGTATGATCTCTTGCCTCATGCTGAAATTTACATTGATAAAACGCAGTTACTCACACTCAAAGAGGTTCAGACGAAAGAAGGCGAATTCCTTAAAAATGAGAAAAAGCTTTTAGGGTTTGGCTATGCTCCAAATTTCGATGTTTGGGTGAAATTTACACTTAAAAATGAAACCGATAAGACCATGGTGAAAATACTCGAATACGACAATACCATCACCTCTGAAATCGAACTGTTTGAAGAAAGTAACCTTACAAGCTCTAAAGAAGGGCTGTATTACATCAGTAGTGGGCGAAAAACCATCAATCCTATTTTTAAGATTTCGCTCGCACCCCAAGAGTCAAAAACTTATTATCTCAAAGCACGCTCTTATGTAACAGCCCTTATTATGAAACTGAATCTCTGGGAACGTGAGCACTTTTATGAAAAAGAGATTTCGCATCAACTTTGCCTTGCACTCTTTTTTGGAGCCATGAGTATTCTTGCAATTTACAATCTTTTTCTCTTCTTTTTTACCAAAGATGTGAGTTACCTCTACTACGTTCTTTATATCGTTGGGGTTATGGTTCACCATGGCATTTATGTGGGGCTTGCCAATATTTATATCTTAAATCAAGAATGGATTGTACGATTGATTGGCTTATCCCCTTTTATTGTCGCGTTTCCTATCGTCGCGTTAGCACTCTTTTCGCGCTCGTTTTTACGCATACAACAATACCCTTTGTTGGGAAAAATACTCAACATTTATCTCATCGTGTTTACGCTCTTTCTCTTTGCGACATTGTTCACAAACACCTTGCATCCTTATCGCAATATCTTTTTTATCTCGTTGCTTGTGTATCTATTTATCGTGGCGCTTTATGCGGCAGTGAAGAAAAACAGGCAGGCTTATTTTATTCTCTTTGGGTGGGTGACGATTTTAATAGCCTTTTTCTTTATGTATCTCTCCAGTGCAGGTATTTTTAACATTTATGAACATATGCGTTATTTTATTGAACTCTGTATAGTTTTAGAAGCATTGATCTTCTCTATCGCCTTAGCTGATAGAATCAAACAGCTTCAAAAAGATAAAGAGATCGCCAATGAGACGCTAATGCATCAGCAAAAAAATGAGCAACAGCGCTTAGAGCTTAAAGTTAAGGAAAAAACAAAAAATCTTAATGTTGCGTTGGAAGAAAAAGAGTTGCTCCTTAAAGAGTTAAACCATCGGGTTAAAAATAATATGCAGATGATTGTCTCACTGGTCAGACTGCAAAAAGATGAAATCAGTGATGAAACATTGCAAGATATTTTGCAAACAGTTCACAACCGAATCAATGCAATGAGCCATCTGCACGAACTTTTATATAAACAAGAGACCATCTTACACGTCAATGCGTATGACTATTTTTCGCTTTTGATGGAAGAGTTTGAAGATAGCTCTGAGAAAGATATAGCCATTCACTTTGACATCAAAACAGATCTGAAAATTGATCAAGCAATGTATTGTGGGCTGATTCTCAATGAGCTGGTGACCAATGCGTTTAAATACGCATTTCCAAATGGGACGGGGAATATCCATATACTATTAGACAAAATGGGAACGCATTACCGTTTGCGTGTTTACGATGATGGTGTAGGATACAATGAAGAAAAAATATCGAATTCTCTAGGGTTGGTATTGGTTAAAACGCTTGCCCTTCAGCAACTCAGAGGGGAGATGCGTATTGATTCAACGCAGGGTGTGAGAGTCGAAATTATCTGGAGTGAGCATGACTAAAACACAATTATTGATTGTTGAAGATGAAGCTATTGTCGCACTTGATATTAAAAATGCGCTGCTTAAACTGGGGCATGAAGTGATTGCCTGTGTGACTAATGCGGATGAAGCCATTGCGTGGATTGAAAAAATTAGACCTGATATTATCATTATGGATATTCACTTAAATCATAGTAAAGATGGTATTCAAACGGCTGAAGAAATTCAAAAAATAGCCAACATTCCCATCCTCTACCTTACCGCATATGCCGATGATGAGACCATTAGTAGGGCAGTTCGTACCAATCCTATTGGCTACCTCATTAAACCGTTTAAACGAGAAGAGCTCAAATCAACCATCCAGCTTGGACTGCACAAAAAAAATAGAACCGATCACACCATCGTAGATACCAGCTTCATCGTCTTAGGGGATAACTACAGTTACGATTTGTGTAGTGAGCAACTTTATTACAGCAATATACCTATCAAACTGAGCATTAAAGAGAATTCATTCTTAAAAATATTGATTGAAGCCAAAGGGAAAGTCATCTCTTTTACGGAATTGGAGTACCTCATTTGGCCTCATAATCCTATCAGTAGAAGTACCCTTAGAACATTGATTTATAGAACCAGAGCCAAATTAGAATACAAAATTATCGAGACGATTCCCTTTGTGGGATGCAAGCTCACCCCTGCATCCTAGGTTTGATATTACCGTAAAAAGCATTTTTTGAAAAAGGCAGAGACTTCTTGAATGTTCCATGAAAGCACTAAGATAGCTTTGTCAAGATTACCATAAGCATCGAGCTCTTTTTCGATTTTCATGCCTCCAAACTTCGAGTACAAGTCATAATGATCGCTGGTGATGGCAGCCAAAATGAGACTGATCTTCTCAGGGTTTTGCACTGCAAGCTCATAGATACCTTTGTAAAAATTCTTAAATTCCAAACCTAACCCTTTATCACTCTGTTTGACCACCTGCCTTGATAATTCCACCAGTTTATGTTTTCGTAAATAGTCCAATGAAACATTTTTTTCAGTAGGAAGAAAATGCTTCTCATCAAAAATAAGCCGTATGGATCCACTTATCTCCTGTCCGCTTTGGTAGTAAAAAATAGCAGAGTGTGTATCGTAGGTATCAAAATTGAGCCCTTCAATTTCATCTTTAAATTCACGCTGATACCCTTTGGTTGCATAGACTTCACTGCGTAATTTAAATACTTTGATGAGCTCTTCAGCGGTGGTGGTAAGTTTGAGCACTTTCTGCTCATTGTTCCATGACAATTTTTTATTAAAAGCGATGCTTTCTTCAATGATCTCTTCTAAAAAAAGCCTTTTGTGAAAGAGTCCTAATGCCCTTTCTTGCCTAGATTCTAAGTGATGCAATGCATACTCAGGACTGTGCAGGTGTGCACCTTCACGCACTAACGCTTTAAGCTGTGTTAATGCACCGTTTTTGTTGAGGTAAACCATATTCGCTCCTTTAAAGTTGGGATAAAACATCCTACAAAAAGTGCGTCACAGTTTGCGTCACAGTTAATGTCACAAAAACTGTGACGCAAACTGTGACGCGCATAACTTATAATGGGTGTAATGTTTACTATAAAAGGGGTTAGAATGAAGCTTGAAGTAAAAAGAACCATGTTAGAGACCATGCAAGATGTAATAGATCTGCTACCACCAAGTGTCATTAAAGAGGCAATTGCAACGACAATGTCAAGCAAAAAAGAGAGCTTCACCGCAATAGAAGCTATTTTTAGAAAGATCTGTTCGAAAAAATATCCCGATAAAACATTGAGTTTTTTTCTGAATGGCTGGAAAGCGACGCATCTTAAAATGTTGCCTATTTATGGGCTTTCTTGCAGACTTGACACGTTAGCTTTTGAGTGCAAAAATCCCAATCAAAAACTGGATTATTTGGAAGCTTCAGCCTTTAATGCGAGTACAAGCCATGAAGATTTAGGTCTTGGTTTTGATGCCATTTCGCATGGAAGGTTGTACGATGAGTTTGCCTATGCGATGCTCAAAAGCGATGAATGGAAACTAAGCTGTTACGACACCAAAGAGGCAAATGAGTTTTCAGAGTGGGTGTATCGCAGTATGCTCTTAAACGCTATTCCGTATGCCCTGTGCATCAATATGGTCTCTGAGTTTTACAACCATGCAGAGTATGCGTACAGTTACCAAACGTTCAAGTACAGCATGGAAAAATTTTACGACTTAGAGGGGAATGCACTCGAAGATGCGATACGTTACATTGACGTGCATAACCAGTATGAGACAGAGATTCATCACTTTTTAGCGGTACTGAATGCCATGCAAAAATATGAAGATGCTTCGGGCGAAAAAATAACGAAAGAGTTGATCGTTGAAGTGATTAATACTTATGTTGACTTGATTTTAGTTGCGTTTGAATCCATATCTAAAAAATTTGGTAAAGATGTATAACGAGGAGTGCAACGATGTCACAATCGCCTACTTTAGCATTTAATACCACACTCTTCAATAACTCAGAAGAAATTATGCGCTATTTAGATGCGTATATTGATCGTTTGCATCAAGAGGCTGAATCCCTGAAACAATCCAATCAAAATCCTGTCGATCAATGTTTCGGATCAGGACTCTTGACGTACATTCCTTTAGGTGGTGGAAGCCATAGTCATGTGCTTTTATTGGGGGGAATGGGACCTTTGGCAGGAGCCTATGGAATGAAAGAGTGCTTATCTTTTTTGGAAGATGAATACTCAATCACACTTTTTCAAGCCTGTTTTGTTCCTAAAAGAGACTCTCAGAATGATATTGCAAAAAGTTTGTTCAAAGCACTTGAACTTGCAGTCGCCCAATGCCCTCAACATAAAAACATTGAACTGATTGTTTTATGCAATAGTGCACATCCGTATATGGAGATGGCGCTAAACCATTTTTACAATCATAGTTCTTATAAAGAGCGAAAGATACGCTTTCATTCCCTCAAAGCCTCTGTTGATAAAAAAAGTGATACGTTTGGAAAGCTTAAGTGTATTGCACTGCAAACGACTTTTGCTGCTCAAATGGGGGTCTATGGAGACTCTAAACATATTTATTCCATGAACACTATTCCTTCTTTATCGAATTATCAAAAACATTTGACCTTAGCCATCGAGGGCGTTAAATGCTTTGATAAAAACAGCATGCTTTTAAATGCAATCAAAGTTTTTCAGGCATTAAAAGATTATGGGGCTAAGAGATTGTTAATGGGCTGTACGGAAATCCCTGTTATTGTGGAGTCCCTTAAAAAAGAGGCACCACATGACATACAAGAGTATCTCTGTTCTATAACCCTTTTTGACCCTTTGATCCTCACCCTTCAAGAACTTACAGCACTAAGGAAGTAGATGTTCTCTATTATGGATTATTTACACAAGTGGGCAAAACTAGCGCCTAATGCACCTTTTTTATATGAAGATGATACCTGTTGGAGTTTTAAAGACTTTTACGAGGATAGTTTAAAATTGGGTACGTTGCTGAAAACCAAAGGGATCATGAAAGGTGATTATGTGCTGGTGCATGTTGAGCAGAAGAGTCAGCATCTTTTAGCCTATATGGCGCTTTTAAACATGGGCGCTATTTGCGTTCATCTCTATCCTGAACGTGAGCACAACTACATCACCTTTGCAGCCAAACATTGCAATGCTAAAGCCATCATTAGTACAACCTTTAAAGAGCGTTTAGAGGGCTGTGTTGTTATTAATCGACTTGATTATCACGAGTATAAACCGTTACATGTCAAAAGTAACGATAGATCTGAAGTTGCTTATGTGATGTTTACCAGTGGCACAACGTCTACCCCAAAAGCAGTGCAAACAACCCAAGATAATATCCTTTTTGTGACGCAAATACTGATCCGTGTTGCCAAGATGCAAGAACAAAACGAGAAAGAGGTCATCTTTATGCCTTTAGGCTCCACAGGTGGTTTGGGGCATTTTCACGCGTGTTTAATGTTGGGTAATTCCATACGTCTTCTTCCTGGGTTTTATGCTCAAATGAACTCGGATAGTTTTGAGCGGTTATTGGATGTCATTGAGCATGAAAATATCACTGGAGTGTTGCTCACCCCTGGCATTATCATGAAGCTCTTAAAAGAGCACAAAACACGTTTTGCGGTTGTGGGGCAGAGGCTTCGCTATATACTTGCCAATGTAACGCCGATGCGAAGGGCAGTCATTGAGGAGCTTTTAGCCTTATTTCCCAAGCTTCGTTTTTGCACCTATTATGGTTCTACCGAAGCGAGTCGGTGTATTGTCAATGTATGCCGAGAAAATGTGGGGTATGAGCATTTAACAGGGAATGCTGTGGAGGGCGTTGCGATTAAAATTGACAACGCCAATGCACAGGGTGAAGGTGAAATTCTCATCCAAGGACCTAATGTGATGAGAGGGTATCTTGGAAGAGGCGATGAGGGTTTTAGGGAAGGATGGTTTGAGAGCGGTGATGTGGGAAAAGTACATGAAAACGGTTTGATTCAGGTGCTTGGGCGCATTAAAGATACCATTAGCATTGATGGGTTAAAAATCTTCCCAACCGAACTGGAAAACCTTGTTCTCTCTCACGCTGGTATCAAAGATGTGGGTGTCTGCTCCCTTGTAGATGAAATGTCTTACCACCAAATAGGACTTGTGGTTGTTCCCCATGCCCCATCCGATAAAGAACAGTTAACAGAGGAGATTTACCATCTGCTCAAAGCCAAATATAAAGTGGATGAAACGCCCTTATACCGTTATAAAATCCCAAAAAAAATCTATTTTGAAGAGAAAATACCACGAACTGATTTGGGCAAAGTCAAGCGAGATGATTTAGCCAAGCTTTTAGACACAAATGCTAAACCCTATTTCATAACATTGGATGAGTAATGCAAAACGAATACAAAAAATTTTACAATGACCATTTCACAAAAGCACGTTATATGCAGTATCAAAAAGAGTTTGAAGCCCAATCGGGCAAGTTGTACAACCTCTCAACAGCGCCTTATTTCGTCAAATCATCTATCGCAACAAAGATCAAAGACGAAGTTTTACCCACACTCATTAAACTTTTAAGCTCGAAGGCCTATCAGGAGAGTGTGTACCGAAGAGGATGGTTTTTACCTAAAGTTGCTATCACGCAAGAGGATTTTGTGGGGTGTGCGGACTTTCACATTAAGGGTGATGAGGTTAAATTGATTGAGTTAAACTTCTTTTTGCCTGGAAACATAGGATTTGTAGAGCTTTTTCCTAAGCTTTTCTCTCAAAACTTTGATTACTCTTTTGAAATTTTTGCCGATGGATTTGAGCAGAAGTTAGCTACCTTTCTCAAACAAAGATTTTCGGGTACTAAGATTGCCTTGGCGGTCAATCATTTGGGACTGAGTGTTCATTACTTTGAGCACTATAAGTATCTGGAAAAGAGTTTGAATAAGCATGGCATACACGCCAAAGTGGTTTATGCCAAAGATGCTGAAGTCTCCTCATCGAACAAGCCTATGTGGGAGAATGAGGAGTATGATGGCGTTTTTAACATCGTCATACCGCGGATTTGGGAGCACAATAGCGAAGCGTTTGCTAATTATACAAAGCTTTACACAAAAGCATCTGCTCTTTTTTTCCCCAATCCATGGTGTTGGACGATGGGCGATAAGCGATTTTTGACGTTGTTACCTAAGCTTCATACGGGAGATTATGGTTTGGATGAACACGATGTGAAAATTTTAAAAAGCATAACCCTTAAGACCTATCTCATGAGTGAGTTTTCAAGTGCTAGAGAAGTGTGTGAAGCATTTAACAATACCAATCGTGTGGTTTTAAAGCCGATTGACAATTTTCATACGCAAGGTGTTTACATTCAGCCGACACTGCAAAAAATAGAAGAAATTCTCAAATATGAGGCTGATCGCTATGTGGTACAAGAGCTTTTTAATGCGGAAGAGATCTATTATGAAGATGAAAATTCTATGCCAATTCGTCCTTGGAGAGCGCAACTAAGAACAGAATTTTTCGATGGCAAATTTTCCAATTTTAGAGCCTATGGATACAGTGATCCTTTTGGATTAAGTCCTATGATGCCTGTGGTTGTGACACCCGTATAAAATGGAAAAGCATTTTTTAAAGACGGAGCCTTTTTATTACAGCAAAAAATACGCAGTGCAATACGGATGTGATCTTGCCATTCCCAGCTGGGCAGCCCTTGGAACCATGGTGGTCTATACACGGTTGATTGAGGCTTTTGCACTGCGTCTTGGAAGACCTCTGAAGATTTTAACAGCACCCCATTTCTACACAGAAGAGAGTATCGCCATCAATGAGCGTTATTATCCCATTTTAGATGAAAACCCTTACATCAAAGAGATTGTCAATGCTGATCTAATTGATCTTAAAATCATGCGTCATGTCTCACGCGAGATGGATAACTTCCCTCAACTAGGGCATATTACTGAAAATATTTGCGCACCTTGGGGCTTAAAACCACGCAAATTACAGGGTGATCTGTACCTTACAAAAGCAGAAAAACAGAAGGCTCTTGAGACGTTAAGTCCTTTGCCTCGCCCTGTTGTGGCACTGTGCCCTTATGGTAATTCTGCTCCTTTGCAAGAAAGCGATTGGCACCTTAGAAAATGGATCATGCTTATTGAAAAACTTAAAAATCATGTGAGCTTTTTTCAAGTAGGACACGATAAATTTAACCACAAAGCATTGCCTCTTTTTACCCCAGAGCATACAACCGTGAGAGAGATGATGGCGCTCATTTGGGCATGTGATGTGTATGTGGGTTTTGATACGGGTCCATCGCATATCGCAGCAGCGTTTGAAAAACCTACGATGGTCATTTGGGATGCGGTACGAAAAACAAAGCTTGAAGAGGCAAAAGAGCGTGGATACGCTCTTGCAACGCTTGGAAGATGGACTTATCCACATACGAAAAACGTAACGCTACTCGGCGAGAGAAAAAATGAAGGCGTTGATTGGATTGTTGATTTTATTGTGACGCAAACTGTGACGCGTACTTTATATAATTTTAGGTAAAGCGTAAAAATACATATGTCTTGAAAATGGCTGAATACCATAATAAACAAACACAAGGAGCTATCATGACCATGGTTAGAGGAGCACATTTGAGTCGTCAGCGTATCGTTAGGGAGTTTGTCAAAAACAAAAAAGAGCCAACGCAACCGTTTACTTATCATTTCACTATTACGAAATTAAACGATGTTTACAATGGAAATAATGAGCTTCCAAAGAGTATTACTCTCATAAGGCAAAATCCTAATGATGCCACAAAAGATCTCTTGTTTTTTGATAAAACACCTATCTCGAAAGACATTTGGCATTATGATAAACATGATAGAACATTAAGATGGAGTAAATTGTTTGGTGGAGGGATTTTATATTTTTCACATGATGGAATAAGTGCAATAGGCAATATTGGAGAAAGTCATAATTTTACATCGGTGGCGGCTGGTGCTAGGGCTTCTTTTAATTGTAATGTTGCGCAAAACTGCGGTATTGAGTATGTCACTTCAGGGAGTATTATAGAAGGTTTCTCATGGGATACAAACTCTGCATCTTGGAAAAATGCAAACTGGATAGACAATAGATTAACACTAACCTATACCGTAGAAAAAAAATCCCCAATGGAACCACCTACGTTTAGTTTTGAATTCGACGATAACGAAACACTCTCCGTTCCCTATACTCCAAATGTTCCAACGGACGGATATGGCTCATTAAGTTTAGATGATCAGAACCAATGGGTTCTTGTTTTTAAAGCGCTAGGTCAACCCACAGCAGATATACCCATAGTAGCGCCTACGGGTCCAGATAGTGTATTTCCTTATTGGCTTGAAGCTTACGAAGATGCTTTTGCAACGACTATAAACGGTGCAATGCAGATAGATGACGTAGCTCCCAAAGGACAAGTCATAGGAATTCAAGGCGTTAGGGCCAATCAAAACATACAAGGCTACTATAAAGTCTCCGATAGCCATGCCCCATTTGCGCTTTTTGATGGCAAAATGCACATCAATGGGAAGGCGATTAAAGGCGCATATATTGAAGGCAATACACTCAAATGGAATCATTTGGAAGAGGTGTATCAAGAAAGAACAGGGCTGCAGGAAAATGGAGAGATTAAGCTTTCAACATGTGGCAGCATAGGGAAATGCCAAGATAAATTAATGAAAATTAGAAGATTAAATACAGATGAGGCTATACAAGGAATAAAAGAGCACTATGATCTTCACCCTCTTGTCTATGATAATCTCATGCTTGCCACTACAAATAATGCAAGCCCCGATATTTATGGGCTTCTTTCAATGTCACCCTTTGTCAAGGATGATAAAGGCGCATGGACTGATATTATTCAAGAAAAGGTAAGAGGTGATTTGACTGAAATCATGAATAGCTTTATGGACCCTAAAATCTGGAAGTTATTATTCCCAAATCAAAAACAACCAGTGCTCAGCGGTGAATTAGCCATAGTCGCAAACTCGCCAGTTGAAGGTGTCAGTAATCCAATTGATTGGTACAAAAATCTGAGCACGGCAGTAATGAGCCAAGGATTATCCTCTGGCGACGATAAGAATTGTAAAAATCTAAATGGTCCAAAAGCCGCGGCTTGGCTACAGGATCAAATAGGTGTATCTGCCGTATATAACGCACATGGGCAAAAACTCTTCCAATATGAGTGGGCTCAAAAATTTCCTATGATAGACGTTTATTTATCGGATCAAGCCGATCCTAATAATGCGAATAAGTATAACAGTGCTATTGATGTTCAATTGCAAGCTTCAATCGCTGATATCAATAAAAATGTTTTGACAGATTCTTCTTCTACTCCAGATATGAAACAAAGCATGATAAATCAGGTGAGTGAGAGTGCAAATTACGCTAAGACGGGATCTCTTTATTGGGCATTTTATTACTATACATACAACACGTCTGCTGCAATACTGGCAAATATTCAAATCCAAATAGCCATGAACACAGGCTCTGCTGATGGAACAGCGTTGTCTAGAATGATCCAACAAAATGTAGCGGTTCTAACAGCACTGGATCCTAGTGGGTATTTTGCAAACGAATACAATACAACGCTCAATACGTTTATGACAACCAATGTGTTAATGAATATGTATGACTTCAATGGAGATTCTCAAAGCATCGACATGATGAAACTCTATCTGCAAACTTTTATAGCACAAAACATAAATAGCGAAGTCAAAGAGATAGCAGATGCAGCAAAAACTATACAGGAAATGATTAACCAGATAGGTATGGATGAACTCTTAAAAAGTTCCATAGAAATGGCAAAAGAAGTTGCCTCTTTGGTACAAGACACACTGGCTCTTCCATATATTGCCAATGGTTTTGTCGCTAAATTTTCAGCAAAATACCCAAAATGGTCAAAAATTGGAAGTACTTTTGGTGGACTTTTTATGGCAGGGTTAACAGGTCTTGCTATTTTTAATCTTGTGAACGCTTACAAGAGTTGGGATAGTCTAAGCCAAAAAGAAAAAGATGAAGTAATTTTTTCTACGGTGCAATTTGGTATACAAATAGTAAGCGCAATGGTTCAAAGAGGTGTTAGAATATATGCCGTTTGGGGAGTAGAAGGATTAACTGCGGCTCAAAGAACAGGTGCAATTTTTGACATAGCCATAAGCGGGACAACAAAATCTCTTAATGGAGCTATGGTCGATGTATCAAATTCTATGGCACGCTGGATAGGTGACACTGAAGGGTCTATGGAAATGAGGGCAGAAATTACGGCCATTATGAATATAGGTGCAAATGATATAGCCGCCGAAGTAACTTGGACAGCTAAAATATTTGGTAAGAATTTAGATGAGTTCATTGCTACTAGGCTTGGACCTGCCTTAATTATTATTAGCATTGGTCTTAGTATATACCTCATGGCTCAAGGAGAAAGCGGGGTTGAATTAGCTTCTGAGATACTGAATGTTGTCAGTGGAAGCTTAATGTTGTTTGCTATGGTTGGACAATGGGCAATTGCCGCAGGGTATGTAGCAGCCGAAGGAGTGCTCGCTACGGTGATATCCATCGCAGGGCCTTTAGCTATCTTGGCGGCCTTTGTTGGTATAGGACTTATGCTTTATGAAATGTTTAAAAAGCAACCAGATCCAGTAGAAGAATTTGTTGATGATTACGCCAAACCTGCTGGATTTTATGTAGGCAATCAATTTGGAAGTATCTACTATGCACAGTCTTATATTAATTCCGACAATAACAATATTTTAATGCTCGGATTTAATTTGTATCAAAATGGTACTTATTTGTTATGCAATGATAACACAAGCATATCTTTAGGTGCTCAATCCTACCTTCCAAATGGTGTTTGGTTTGTTTACAACGATGGCATTGGGGTCAGTCAAATATTTACTATTGTTCCAGATGCAAATGGATATCAAAAGGCTGTTTATCTAACTCAAAATGCAGATAAAACGATTTCATTTGCCCCAAAAATGGATGACAAAAGTACAGCACTGACTCAAAGTTGGCTATGTTCCTGCGAAGGTAATGTAAGCAGTGCATGTAATGGAGCATACTTAAAATCAATGAGCGTTAGTCTATCCCCTATTTTGCCTGTAAACAAAAAATTTGACCCAATTAATGCGAGTGGGTATATGAGTGTCGCCAGTGGAACTATAACTTACTCTACGACGAAGTTTATTTTTGGCTTAGCCATGTCACCACTCGCTCCGAACTACATTAGAATGAAAGATATGAGCTTTATGAAGAACTCTAAGCCGAATACTGCTCAATCTTTCTCCCCAGCCTATGGGATCAATCCTAGTACTCCGCTGAGTTATAATTTAACGGGTAATCTTCCTAGCTTTTTAACTTTTCATAAAGAAAACGGTATTTTTAACCCAAATGGTAACACGACAGGCAATCCAGCAAGTCAAGATATGTTAATAGCGGTTAGTAATATCATAGGTAATGCCAGTGCAAATTTTAAAATCATAGTTCAGTAAATAAAGAGGAGTACCAACTCCTCTTACTCAATTTAAGGAAACAATATGAATCCCTACCAAGTTATTAACAACCAATTAATACAAGATTTAATTTCATCTTTTGGTGACAGTCTTACCTCCGCTAAAGGTTTAACGACAGGGGCAACCTCCCAAGGGTTACAAAACCTTATCAATTCTATTCCTTATTATCAAGAAAGCGTAAGCCAAGGTGCTCTCAAAAGTGCCCTAATCAATATTTTTGAGAATAATTTGCCAAATAGCTCTATAACGGCCCAACCAAGCGAGAGTGGTCCATGGTATGGGCCTTATAGTACGAGCTATAGCTATAATGGCAACTATAGTGGCTATAAGGATGCTTTTTTTACGGGAATTTCATTGAATGCAAGTGCCAACAGCATACTCACACAAGTGGGGAACAGTGCCAATAGTAGTTTTTGGAGTGCGTACAGTGTGGCCTTATTAACAGATGCTATCAGGCAGCAAGTTCCTGTAAGTCTTGACTCAAATGCTCTGCCAAATGCTTTAAGTTCTTATGGAAATAATATAACAAGAATACTCTCACCAGCATATTTAGGCATATTTATTAACGGATACACTCCAACACAAAATGCCATCAATGCCATACAAGATAAAATTGGAGCAGCACATGAACTTGATACAGCCATAGTCAACGGACAATTTACGGCAAATATTAATCAAGCCCTCAGTATACCAGGAGATAGTGCATGTGCAGCTATGTGGTTTTTGTTTAACCTTTGGATAACACTAAAGGCATTAGGAATGCCAAACGTAGATGCAGCTATTTCAAACTACAAGCAGCAAGGTTTAAGTATCCCTATACAAGTAGATGCAGGTAATTGGTGGAATGGTAGTTATGGTAGTTGGTTTTCTCCGCTTGATGGAAGTTATGTTAGTTCACCCACTATTACAGCATCCATGCCAGAAGTGTCTTATACCTATTTCCCACAAAGCGGAGGGTACCCATCAAAAAGCTATGAAAATGCCTCTAATGGCTACTCTATGAGCTTATGTGATTGGGGAGATTTGTCATATTACAAGCCTCAATCAAGCAGTTGTTTTGGTGGAGATACGCTTGTATTAATGGCAGATGGCACAACAAAGAAGATCTCTGAAATAAACATTGGCGAGAATATTTATACGAGAAATGGGGCAAAAAAAGTCATTCTTGTAGAATCGCCATTAAGGGGCGAACGAGAGCTTTATAGCATTAACGCATTAGAAATATACGCTACATGTGCGCACCCTTTCAAATCACAAAATAAAGTTGTAGCTATCAATCCATGGCTTTTAAAAGATACGATCACAACGTTTGGTGATGTTGGAGTAGATTATCTTAAAGTAGGCACTATTATAAATGGAAAAGACTCAGAGGTAGAGGTAAAATCAATAACGACAATCAACAATAGCTACGAAGGAGAAAAGGTATTTGACTTAATCATCGAAGGCGCTTCGACTGGTCATTATGGATATTTTGTTGGTAGCGAGGAGGTTTTCTTAGAAGTGTATTCCGAAAGTGCCAATCCTCTAGCGTATCCTTACGTCAGCACAACCATCATACATACCATGAATACCATTAAAAAGAATTGCTGCATTATTGACAGTAAAACTAAATTGAGAAACATCCTACCAGCAATAAACATAGGGGAAATAGAGCCAAATTTAAGCGTTGGCAATGCGAGTTTAGCATCTATTCCAGCGATAGAATTTTTTCTAAAAGAGGGTAGTTGGGATGAAGATAGTTCTTTTCTTGAGCACCATTTGATAGCGAGTTTATCAAAAAATATAAGGCGAAAAATAGAGAGTGGCTATAAAATATCACAAAAGAGTGCCATGGGAGATTTTTTATGCATAGGTATAAACGACATTGATCTTGTAGGAAGAGAAGTCAATGAGGGAAAAATCTCCTTCATGCTTAAACCACAGGATGACGAAGTTATAGAGTATAAATTTCAACCAAGTTCAAAATATGCACCAAAAATAGATGATGTGGTATATGTAAAGCTATCATCAAAGCCAAATTCGATTTATATCTACTTCATGGATTTACAAGCCCATATCAACTTAGAAAATATCAATCAAAGATACAGTGATTATTTTTTATATGATCCAAACGGGCAGATTTCTGGTTCTATAAATCTTGATTTTAGATTTTTAAACACAGATGAAGTTACATGTGATCAAAAACAGAAAAGTTGTTATGGAAAGCAAGATAAGACAAACGTATCGGTGGCGTTGGGCAATGAATTATACTTGTCTATTGCGGCATTGCTAAAAGTTAGAAAAGAAGGAGATGCTTAAGATTGCATTAAAATTTAAAATCGATAAATAATTAGAGGGGGATTTGGTGGAGGTGGAGAACGGAAAATTTTAAAATGTAGCTCAAAAGCCCTAGAATACGTGGTGGAGTGTAGGGGGATCGAACCCCTGACCTCAACGCTGCCAGCGTTGCGCTCTCCCAGCTGAGCTAACACCCCATTGAAGAAAAGAGGTATTTTACCAAGAGAAACTTAAAGATGGGCATTTACGCAGCAAGTTTTCGCATCTTTTCTGCTTTAATAATGGCGTAAGCCTCTTGAATTTTCTGGAACTTTTCTGTAAAATTTTTGACAATACTTACGTCATCTGATGCGATGCTGTCGGGATGAAAAGCTTTGGCGAGGGAAAGGTATTTTTGACGAATACTTTCTAAACTCTCGGTTTCATCTGCATTGAGCAATGTGTAGGGATCATTGAGTGCCATAGGTGTGTGAAAAGAGTGTTGCTGGCGCTTTTTTTTCACGAGTTTTATTGGTTTTGTGGATGCTAAAAGAAGTTTTTCTAAAAAAGAGGCATTATGACTTTTGGAAGCAAACGCACAGGTGTAGTACAAAGAGCTTAAAAACGCCCTACGCCTTTGGCGCTCATGGGGTGTTTCAAAATTTATTAGGGTTTCATTGACCCAAAAAGAACGCCCTATTGAGTACGTTAAGACGCGACTTACATGCAAATAGTGCGATGAGTTTTCTGCAACATGAATGGTAATCGAATCAGAAGTGAGATGCAGTTTCATAGTTTCTCCTTTGCTTTATACAAAAGCAAAATCAATTCCTCTTCTAAAATGCCTTTTTTTCGCCGTTGTTAACGCATTTTTAATATTCTTTAAGTTATATTTTCAGGCAATACATGTGACATTTGTTACAAAATTGAAAATGCATCGAATATAGAAAGGAGATGACGTGAGTAAACGAGTGATCTTAGTGGACGATTCTAAAACAATTCTCGCAACAGCGCAAATGGCTCTGGAGGAGATGGTCAATAAAGGGATCATCCAGTTTGCTACCTATCTCAACCCTGCCGAATTACGTGATGCCCTCTTAAGCGGTAGTGAGGATTATGACTTGCTGATCAGCGATATTAATATGGCGCAGATGAGCGGTTTGGATCTTGCTGCTGAACTAAAACTTCATGAGAAATTTAAAAACAGACCTATTTTAATTCTTACAACGGAGAGCTCTCCCGAGATGAAAGCCCGCGGCAAAGCCATCGGCGTTACAGGATGGATGGTCAAACCTTTTAGCGATGACAAACTTGTCAAAGCGATTAACATGGTATTGGGGTTATAAACAATGGAGCCAACCAAAAAACGAACAGAGAGGGCGAATAATCGTTTCTTGACCTTCTATTTAGAAGATGAAGTGTATGGTGTGCATATCTCTGATGTTAAAGAGATCATCGCGATGATGAAAACGACACCTGTACCGAAAACGCCTAAATTTATCAAAGGTGTGATGAATTTAAGAGGCAATATTATCCCCGTTGTCGATATGCGCCTTAAATTTGATATGCCTTCGATTCCACCGCATATGTACACAGCCATTGTTATTATCAAATTAGCAGAAAAGCTTATTGGTTTTATCGTCGATAAAGTCGAAGAGGTGATCAATGTTGAAGATGAACATTTAAGCCTTCCACCCGAATTTGGGGGGCATATCGATACTAAATTCATCAAAAATATGGCGCAACATAAACAAAAGGTAGTGATGATCTTAGATCTTCTTGCCCTTTTTGGTGAAGATGAGTTAAACATGGTACAAAATCTAAGTAAAACAGCCAGTGATCAAGTAAAGGAGAAGTGATGAAGCACGCAACATTAGGGTTTAGAATCTCGTTAGGATTTGGGGTTTTAATAACAATCGTTTTGATTATAGGACTGATAGGCATTGTGAATATGCGTAGTGCTTCTTCTGATTCTTCACGTTTATCACAGATTTATGTTCCTGAAGTGAGCATTGCCAATGACATTTTGCAAAATGTAAGTACCGGACGTTACAACATTCAAGCTTTTTCAGATCTTGATGATGAAAACGCTCTCTCTAAAGCAAAGAAAAATTTTGCTGAATTACAAGTCAATTTAGCAAAAGCTGAAGAGTTAGGAAAAAAATACAATCTCAAAAAGCTTTTAGAACATCAAAAAAATGCAGTTAAATCACTTTCTGATTATTTGGCATCAGTTGAACGCAGTGAAAAAACCCTTGCAAAGAAGAAGGCATTGGATGCTGCCATGGTGAGTAATGCGACAATTTTTCTTAAAAGTACGGAGGAGTATCGTGCTTCTCAAGAAGAACAATTTGCAAAAGAGATGAATGAGCGTGCTACAGCTATAGCTTTAAAACAGCGTTATGAAAAGCTCGAAAAATTAGGAGATATTTTAGATGTAGCGACCTATTCTAGGGTTTATGGACAACGTGCTCAAGTGTTACGTGACCCTGCGTTATTAGACGGAGCTATTCAGAAGTTTGATGCTGTTTACAAACACATTAGCTCTCTTAAAGCACAAACCACGGATAGTGTTAACTTAGGCTACCTCAATGCTATGGAAGCTTCGGTAAAAGTGTATGAGAATTCGCTGAAGGGTTTTATGGGTGTGATGCAAGAGACAAATGAAGAGCAAAAAACACGTGCAAAAATTGGTACAGAGTTAAATGCTGCTATTGATGCGATTATTGAAGAAGGGTTTAGTACGATTGTCGATATTTCCAATCAATCAAGTAGCTCATTGGATAACGCATCATGGGTTATGATTGTGGGTGTTATTGCAGGATTTATTATCAGTATAATCATCGCCTTTTTCTTGATTCGAAGCATTGTCAAAGTTGTGGTAGACTCAGTGAAATCACTCTCTGAAGGTACTGCACAAGTAGTGAGCGCAAGCGAGCAGATCAGCTCTGCATCTGTTTCATTGGCAGAGGGTGCAAGCTCCCAAGCAAGCAGTGTGGAAGAGGTGAGCGCAACGATTGAAGAAGCGACCGCTAGTAACAATCAAAATGCAGACAATAGCCGTGAAGCTAACCTTTTAGCCCAACACTCGAATGACGCTGCACGCCAAGGTAATCAACAAGTGGCAGATCTGATGATCGCTATGGAAAAGATCACAGATTCTTCTCAAAAAATAGCAAAAATTATTAAAACCATCGATGAAATTGCCTTCCAAACCAATCTTTTAGCGCTTAATGCCGCGGTTGAAGCTGCGCGTGCAGGTGAACATGGTCTTGGTTTTGCTGTGGTTGCTGAAGAGGTAAAAAACCTTGCAGAACGCAGTGCTGGTGCTGCCAAAGAGATTACAGGCATTATTGAAGCCAGTATTGATCAAGTGAAAGCAGGAACTGAAGTTGCCAACCGCACTAAAGAGTCATTTACTGAAATCTTATTAGGTGTTAAAAAAACATCTGATCTGATCGGTGAGATTGCGATTTCTGCAAAAGAACAAGCTGAGGGGATGAATCAAATCGCTACAGCAATGGGGTCGGTTGATCAGATAACACAGCAAAATGCATCGGCATCTGAAGAGACAGCTGCTGCGGCAGAAGAACTGAACGCTCAAGCACTCTCAATGTTAGAAAGTGTTGCTGAAATTGCTGCACTTGCTGGGTATGATATGGGTAAAGAGAGTGCAAAAAATGCAACTTCTAAACGCATCTCTACCTCAAGTTTGAGTATGCCTCCAAAACGTCTGGTCATGGCACCTAAAAAATCAAAACCAACGTTTAATTCAACCACGAAACGCAGTAATGAAGATGTGTTCCCTTTAGATGAAGATGATTTAAAAGAGTTTTAATTTTTTGCTTTTACAGATAAAGCGTGACGTGAAAGATCTTTTAAACAAGGGTATATGATGTATATAGATGGAGATGTGCTAGAACTTGATATCGAGATGGACTTAGAAGAGGTAAAGACACTTCAACTTTTCATCCAAGATCGCCTAAATTATATTGAGGAGATTGTCTTATTGCGCTCTCGTGATGGTGCGCCATCAACTTCGGCACTCTTCTCTTTGCTTTTTTGGATCAAGCGTAAAAAACCTTCCATCAAGATCGATTTTATTGAGTCGATGAATCTTAATCTTGAATCGTACGGTATGATGAATTGGATAACGCATGAGTAGAGAAAAACTAAGACAAATCTTTATCGAAGAGGCAAACGAAATCATCGAGAAGATGGATGTCGATATTTTAAATTACGAAGAAAGTCCTAGTGATAAAACACTGCTCAATGAGATCTTTAGAGGAGTCCATACGCTTAAAGGCAGCGCCAATGCTTTTAATTTTGTGCGTCTTGGTGAGTTTGTTCACCACTTTGAAGATGTATTAGACTTCTTTAGAAACAGCGATTCTATTCCTCATGGCAGCGATGTGGATCTGTTTTTAGAAAGTGTGAATGTTATCAAAGAGACACTGTATCGTGAAGTGGAAGAGAGTGCTGAATTGCCTGTAGAATACGCACCTTGCCTTGCCAAAATTCAACACATTCTTTTGCACGTAAACGATCTTAAAGCGCCAGAAGAGAACTCCACCAATGACCTCGCTTTAGAGTTTGGAAATGATGTTTTTACCCAAGGAACTACACTGTGCAACGAAGAGGCTTTTTTAAGCGATCTTCATGAGGGTGAGATGCTGTTCAAGATTGTTTTAAAGCTTGATGATGACATCTATTTACGAGGGTTTGACCACTTTTTATTTTTCAAAAATCTTTTACATCTAGGAAGAATTTTAGCCTCCTTCTGGAGTGTGCCTGAACATTTAGATGAAGAGACTTTTGATGTGGAGCGTAACGCCATTAAAGAGGTTACGCTTTATCTTGCGAGTTCCAAAGATGAGCAAAGTATTGCCGATATTTTCGCATTTTTGGAAGAGGAAGAGTTTTTTGTTGAAGCCATTAAGGCAAAACCTATTTTAGAGCAAAGTGCTGTTTCGGAGTCAAAGGTTGTCCCATCCGAAGAAAAAGAAGAGACAAAAAAAAGCAACATTGTTTCTAAAAATTTTCTCAAAATCGATGCTTTAAAGTTAGATGAACTGTTTGACTCTATTGGGGAGTTGGTGATCGCTCAAAATTATCTGGGTGAGAATACAAAAATCAAAGCTATTGCTGATGCGGAAGTGACCAAGACGATTGAAAATCTCTCGAAGATTACACGGTTGATTCAAAATCGTGTGATGAGTTTACGAATGATTCCTATCAGAGACACGTTTGATAAAATGAAGCGTGTTGTACGGGATTCTTCTAAAAAAGTGAACAAGCCGATTCATTTAATGCTAGAGGGTGAAGAGACGGAGATCGACAAAACAATGGTTGAAGCGCTCTCTGATCCGTTGGTGCACATTATTCGCAATGCAATTGATCATGGTATTGAAAGCTCTATGGAAGAGCGCATTCAAGCAGGTAAAAGCGAAGAGGGCATTGTAACGCTTAGGGCGTATCATCGCGGTGGCAATATCATCATTGAAGTGAAAGACGATGGTCGTGGTATCAATAAAGCTAAAGTGTATCAAAAAGCCCTAGAAAAGGGCATAGTAGAGAAAGATGAAGTACTGAGTGATGCTGAAATCTATGGTTTGATCATGCAACCAGGCTTTTCAACGGCGGATGTCATCAGCGATATATCAGGACGTGGTGTCGGGCTTGATGTGGTCAAAACGGCCATTGAAGCGGTGCGTGGTAAGGTTGATATTAGCTCTGAAGAGGGCAAAGGCACGACTTTTTCGATAGTTCTTCCTCTGACCTTAGCCATCATTGATGGCATGATCGTGCGCTCGAATGAAAAAATCTTTATTATCCCAACATTGTGCATTACCGAATCCTTTAGGCCGCAAGAAGAGAATGTACATAGTGCTAGGGGTAAAGAAGAGTTTGTACAGCTGCGCTCTGAACTTTTGCCTATTGTTCGCCTAAACCGTGTGTTAGAGTTAGATGGAGATACTCCAAATCCTTGGGAATCAACATTGGTGTGCATTGAAAATGTTCGCGGTAAATTTGCACTTTTGGTCGATGAACTCGTCGGCAGACAGCAGGTCGTCATCAAGACGTTGGGTGGATTTTTAGCTAAAACAGAAGGGGTAAGTGGAGGAGCTGTGATGGGCAATGGCGAAATAGCTCTGATCTTAAATGTTGAAGAGTTATACTGATGCAAAGGCTCGTTTTAAAGCGTCGAGAATTTACACTTTTACAAGCATTCATCTATCAGCATATCGGTATTAGTTTAGGGGATCATAAGATCTATTTGGTGCAAGCCAGACTTGCCAAAAGAGTCAAGCAATTAGGGCTTGAAACGTTTGGTGAGTATTATGACTATTTAGTTGCAGATACAAAGGGAATGGAACTTGAGTATCTCTCCTCTTTAATCTCAACCAATGTGACCTCATTTTTTAGAGAACAAAAACAGTGGGAGTTTTTAAAAACCCATCTTCCTTCCATTCTTGAGCGTTCAAACGGGAGATTACGCATTTGGTCTGCTGCTTGTTCGAGTGGTGAAGAGCCTTACAGTCTTGCGATGTTCCTAGCAGAACATCTTCCCAATCACTATAGTCAGTATGATATAAAGATTTTAGCAACCGATGTTTCATCTAAAGTCCTTAAAATTGCGATGTCAGGAGTGTACAGTCAAAAAGCGTGTCTCTCCTTAAAAGAGGCATATCTGCGCAAATACTTTACGCCTGTTTTGATGGATGGAGAGGCGCATTATCGCATTAGTGATGAGCTTAAAAAGCAGATTGTTTTTCGTGAGTTTAATCTTGTAACAGGAGAATATGGACTGTTCGCACACAAAGCATTTGACATCATTTTTTGTCGCAATGTCATGATCTACTTTGACAAGCCAACCCAAAATACCCTTGTGGATCGTTTCCATACAATTTTAAACAAAGAGGGGTATCTCTTTATAGGAAGTTCAGAAGCGCTGACCGATATGAAAAAAGAGTTTAAATCCAAAAGTGCTTCAATTTATCAAAAGGTGTAAAATGAATCCAATACGAAATTTTGATGATGTCAGTGATGCTGTTTTACTCGAAGAGGTAAAACGCAGGTTTGATCAGAAAAACAGTACCCTTGAAGAGATGGCATTTTTAACCAAAAAGCTCTACGTCCTCAATGAAAAGCTCAAAGAGCATGATTCGATCAAAGGTGAGTTTCTTTCCTTAATTAAAAATGTTTTCAATAACCCTTTAAGTTCACTTTTGAACCTCTCTTCAATGATGCGTAAAAATGAAGATTCTCCTAAAACGCAGAAGATGAAACTTCTTTTAGATATGGAATTGCGTAAACTTGACTTTCAACTCAATAACATTTTTACAGCCGCTGAGATCGAAGCTGGAGAGATTGCGAACTATTGGAGTGAAGTTGATTTGCGGTTGATTATTGAAGAAGTCAAAGAGGCATTTAGCTACCTTATCGAAGAAAAAGAACTCGTGTTTGTCTCAGATATCAATGTTGATCGGCTCATTGTGAGCGATGCAAAGAAGCTCCATACCATCTTTGCCAATCTGATTTCCAATGCCTGTGAATACTCATTCCCAACCAATAAAGTTATCATTAGCGCTAACGTAGAAGATGAGATGCTGTGTATGAGTGTGAGTAATGTTGGCGATGTGATAGCCAAAGAGTTTAAAAAAGAGATCTTTAGCCGTTTTAAAAAGGTAGGAGTTCATGAGAGTAAGGCGCGTACTTCCGTAGATGGTTTGGGTCTTGGTTTGAGTATTGTCAGTGGCTTGGTTGAATCTCTTGATGGAGAGGTTGAGTATAGCTCAAATGAGCAGGCGACAGTTTTTACGATTAAAATGAAGCTTCAAGATCAGGAAAAAGCGGAAGCATTGATGAGTGAGAGTGCGAATGAATTTATGTTTGATGACACTCAAGAGATGAAAGAATTTTGATGATTCCTCGTAAATTTATCCATGTTGGAGAGATTTTTGTGGGTATCAAACCAACCGAAATTGTCACTGTGCTGGGTTCATGCGTGGGGGTTTGTTTGTATGATAAGGTAGAGTTGATTGGGGGGATGAACCATTATCTGCTTCCATTATGGAATGGAAATGGATTGGAAAGCCCAAAATACGGCAATGTGGCCATTCCAAAACTCATTGAAAATATGGAAAATATAGGCTGTCTGAGACGTAATATGGAAGCAAAAATCTTTGGAGGAGCTAACATTCATCGCTCTAATTCTGAGGGACAACTCATTGGACAGAAAAATGTATTGATCGCTAAAGAGATTTTACGCCAATGTAACATACCCATTAAAGCCGAAGATACGGGTGGCAACAATGGAAGACGCATTATGATGATCAGCGATGCTAACCGTATTATTTTAAAGTACGTTCAAAATGAGATTATGGAATGATTCGCGTTTTAATTGTGGATGACAGCGCCACTGCCCGCCACATCCTTCGCGAGATTTTAGAGAGCGATGCGAGGCTTGAGGTGGTTGGCTTGGCAGCAGATGCGTATATCGCACGCGATATGATTGTAGAGCTTAAACCCGATGTGGTCTGTTTGGATGTGGAGATGCCACGCATGGATGGCGTCACTTTTTTGCAAAAGTTGATGCTACACTATCCAACACCCGTGGTGATGGTCTCTTCGCTGACACGCAACAGTGCCAAGATTACGCTCGATGCACTTGAAGCGGGAGCTGTGGATTATGTGGCCAAACCGCATTCACATATTTATGATGGTAAGGAAGAGATTAAGGAGGAGTTGATCCAAAAAGTGGTTAACGCCTCGTTTGCAAGGGTTCAAAAGAAAATCCCTCAACATAAATGCAGAACCAATGTTGCAAGTCTTGCAGAGACAACCCATAAAATTATTGCCATAGGATCAAGTACAGGTGGTACTGAGGCGTTAAAGGTTGTGCTTGGAGGGCTTCCAAAAAATGCTCCTGCGGTACTTGTGGTGCAACATATGCCACAGAGTTTTCTTGAGTCATTTGCGTTAAGGCTCAATCAGACATGTGCGGTTGATGTGAAAATGGCGCGCAATGGAGAATTCGTACAAACAGGAACCGTGTACATCGCGCAAGGCAGTAAACATATGGTTCTGAGGCGTTCAGGTGCGAGTTATTTTATTGAAATTGGATTGGGCGCAAAAGTGAGCGGACATTGCCCAAGTGTGGATGTCCTGTTTAACTCTGTCTCTAAAGTGGCAGGAAGCAATGCCATTGGCGTGATTCTAACGGGAATGGGAAGCGATGGTGCACGTGGATTATTGCATATGCATGAATCTGGAGCCAAAACCATTGCACAATCTGAAGAGAGTTGCGTGGTTTACGGTATGCCCAAAGAGGCGATCAAACTGGGTGGTGTGGATGAGGTTTTACCGCTGGGTGAGATTGCTCAAGCCGTTGTGAAGATGTTATCTTAAGGAGTGGAGGATGCACGAACACTATTTTTATCAACCCCGCCAAATTTCTGCACTTTTAATTGGTGAAATGGCATACGATACCACATTTGTCAATGCGGCTAGCAAGTTATGCAATCATTTACATGTCAGCATTGTTCCTTCTGCTATAGCCAAAATTATGGCAGAAGAGAAGGTCAACCTTATCTTTGGCTCCCTCTCCTCTGCCAATGAAGGTGTCTACCTCCCTGTCCTTCAACAGGTGCGTTCTCTTTATCCTATGGTAAGAATGGTTCTTTTTTTACAAACCGATCATCTTTTATTGCTGGATGAAATCCTTGCTCTGAAATGTGAGCGATACTTAAGTATGAAAAATGAGAGATACGCGGCTTTGGAGCATTTTAAGGAGAGCATTAAAACGCTGAGTGATGACATTTACCTTGCTGAACGCCACTATTTTCAGCAGTTAATTGATTTTGCGATTGTTTCACAAACCGATGTGAATGGAAACATCACGTATGTGAATGAAAATTTTGTAAAAGTGACAGGCTATAGTTTTGAAGAACTGATGGGGCAAAATCATCGTCTTATTAAACATCCACAAACCGCACCAGAAGTCTTTAGTGATATGTGGGAGACGATCTCTAAAGGTCAGGTATGGCGTGCTCAGATTATTAATCGAAATAAAGATGGTAGTGATTTTTGGGCAGAGACGATCATTATTCCCTACAAAGAAGAAATAAGCGGAAAAATTCTTCAGTATCTTGCCATTCGTCATGACATTACCGAATTTTTGAAACAAGAGCGTTTAGCGAATGAAATTAGGCGTAAAGCGAAAGAACAAGAAGAGCTTGCTGAAGCGAAAGATGCCTTTTTAATTCTCTTTACCCATGAGCTAAAAACACCCTTGAATGCCATTTTAAACTTTGCACAGTATCTTTACAAACATATGCCACACATTGATGAAGTGCCCAAAGCAAAAAGACTTTATCTTTTGGAACAGATCTATAAAAGTGCCTCTTCCATGCTCGAAAATGTGACCAATATTTTGGACCTTGGCAAATTACGCCATCAAAAATTGCACTATAATTTGACCCTTTTTAATGTCAAAGAGAGCATTTTAGATGTGATTGAAAAGCATGGAGCACTTGCGCTTGAGAACAAACGTACCATGCTTTTTCAAAGTGACGGAAGTGATCCTTTTCTGACCAGTGATGAGTATCGGTTTAAGCAGATTCTCTCGAATATTCTTTCCAATGCGATTAAATATGGCAATACGGTTGTAGAAATTTTCCTGATCTCAGATAGCGAAAAGATCGAAATTATCGTACAAGATGATGGGAAAGGTGTCAAAGATAAAGAGGAAATATTTGAACTTTATACTCAAAGTTCATCTGGTCCTAGTGGCATTGAGAAAAAAGGAACAGGCATTGGGCTTCATTTTGTAAAATTACTCTGTGAAGGTCTAAAATTGGAGTATAAAATCGAAGATTCACCTACCCTTGGAGGGGCAAAATTTATTTTAACAAAGCGATTGAAGGAGCAAAAAAATGTATAAAGTATTGATTGTTGATGATAACGATAACAACAGGCTCACACTTAATCTTCTCCTTGAAGAGGTTGAAGATATTGAAGTTTATGAGGCTGAAGATGGTCAAGTTGCGGTAGAGATGTGTGTGAAAAACCATTTCGATTTGATCTTTATGGATATTATGATGCCAAACCTCGATGGTTTTGAAGCGACAAAATATATCAAACAGGTCAATAAAAAGAGTATGATCATTGCATTAAGTGCGCTTGATGATGAGGTATCTAAGCATAAAATGCTCTCCTTAGGAGCAGAAGATTATCTGACAAAACCATTACATTCTGATCACTTTTTACAGCGTATCAAGCAGTATTTGCGCATTATTGCTTTGCGTAACAAACAGATTCATAAATTCCCTAAGGCACTCAACCCTTTTAATGCACACGTTTTTCATCGAAGCATTACCTTTCGTATTGAAGATGAAGAGGCATTGGCACAATATTGGGATTATTGGCTCAATGGCGAAAAAAGCATAATCAACCTTAGTGATTGTGTTCGCCTTATTTATGGCTTTAGCTTGTGGCTATTAAAACACGAATATGAGTGTAGCATTGTAGTGGAAGAGAGTGAAGAAAAACTCTACATGATGCTTTTGCATGTCAAGCCACTTCGCAGTAACATCATTAAAAATATCTTGCTCAAACATTTTGCAAATGCGAAGTATATCCTCTCTAACGACATGCTGACGTTTCAACTCGATAAAGAGATCAAACAAGATAATGGTGCTGTTGAAGTGAGTGATGAGGCAAAAAAAATCCTCTCCAAAACACATGATAATGTCTTAAGTGCGGTCGATTATATTAACAATACAGCAATCTCGTTCATTTCGAAAATTGATGGTTTAGAGATGATTAATGATGAGACTGATAAAGCGATTTTAATCTTTGAAAAAGAGCCTAATAAACAAAACCTTGCTGTTATTTATGAAAACTTTCAAGAGTATGCCACCATTTTAGAAGAGTTGATGGACTTTGAACATTTGGGTTTTGCCGTTCAAACATTGATTAATTTCCTAGGAACGCTGACCGAAGAGCAATTTGATATTGAAAAATCCAAACGACTGGCTGCAATGCTTCTCAATCTTTTACACGATTTGGCTTCATGGCGAGAAAATGTCTTTATCACGCAAGTGGCTCGGGATATTCACTATCTTGATTCCTCGTTACTAAGCTCATGCATTCAAATTGAAGCTATTTTTGAAGAGAAAAGTTTAGATGTCAACCACGATGATGATATAGAGTTTTTTTAAAGCCTCTATGCCACTTCATAGATGTGGATGTGGCATAGGTTTAAGATTGATGATGGATTTTATAGGTATTGCGGCCTTCTGCTTTGGCAACATAAAGTGCAAGGTCAGCATTTTTAATGAGTTGATTAAAGTCAGTACCGTTGTCAGGAAAGAGGCTAATGCCAATGCTGGTAGTGACGCTTAGATCAAAATGACGCACTCTAATAGGTTGCTGAATTGCTTTAATCAATTTTGTAGCAATATGTTTCAAACTCTTTTCATCTTCAATATCATCGACTAAAATAATAAACTCATCACCTCCAAAACGCGCAACCGTATCCGTTTTGCGTGTAGCGAGTAGTAGTGTTTTTGCCACATGAATCAAAATCATGTCGCCCACATCATGTCCGAGTGAGTCATTGATCTCTTTAAAATTATCCAAATCCAAAAAGAGTACGCCAAATTTTCGTCCACTGTTTTGATTGTTTTCAACCAAAAGTTGGAGTCTTTGGGTGAGTAGCGTTCGATTGGCTAATGATGTTAAATGATCATAATGTGCTTGCTTGTAGATGATGTCTTTTTGCTTGACAAGCTTGTTTTTGGCTGTTTCAAGCTTTTTAATTGTGGCATTGGCAACTTTAATCGCGCGAGCAAGCTCTTCACTCTCTTTGTTACATTTAGCCTTTTCTTCCATCAAACTGGTTTGATCGTAAATAAGGACTGTGACCTGCTTTTGCTCAATGTTGTAAGGCATAATGGTGACATCTTGCTGCATAAACTCAAAGATGGATTTGGTCGTAATTGAGTTTTTCATAGGGAAAAGATAGTGGTTTGAATCGGCGGTAAAAAAAGAAGGACCACCCAGTGTTAGGGCTGTTTTAATATGGCGCTTCAGTGATTTGAGTCGCTCGGATGAGAGATCAAACAGGCTTAAAAGATTTTTTCCAATACATGCATTTGCATCAATATCGCTGTGTACAGCAAACCATTTATTGACGTAGTAGATATTAAGCTCTGCATCAATGGTTAAGATACCCACATTAATCGAATCAATAATTTTTTCACAATTTATCATGACTATAACTTATCTATCGTGCTTTTTAGATGCTCAAGCATCTCGTTGTTAAGAAGAATAAACATATGCCCCAAGATATTCTCTTTTTCAATATCCAGCGCTGTTTTAATGACAATAACATTGTCATACCCTTCAATCTTGTCGTATTTATCCATTTCTGAGATTTCGCGTTTTTCAATAGAAGGTACTTTAAAAATGGTCTCTCCATGAATAATCTCACAGAATTTACCGATACAGGCGGAGGTGATAATATTGGTAAGTTCCATTATGGATGATTTGATATCACCTTCATCACTTGTCTCTTGTTTGAGCAAAAGGTTGCAAAATGCTTGTGCAGAGTAGCTGTTAAAAACGAAGAGAACTTCACCGTTGAAAGAGCCAAGAAACCGTTGTTTGGTCAGGTAAAATTCATACTCTTCTTCCAAAACTTCGATGATTTTATCGTCTAAATTATGGATATCAATGCTTGAAATTTCAGGAATATGGAGCTTCGCATGGTTGTCGAGCATATCGCCAATTAAAGAGGCAGAGAGTCCAAAAGAGACATTAATCAGCTCCTTTAACACATCTTCTTGTTGCGGATTGAAATAGTGTTTCGTCATTTAAAATACCAACTTTAACAGGGTTGTACGAAATTCTTGTTCGTCTACAGGTTTTGAGATAATAGCAGAGGCTCCAAGGCTCAAAACTTTCTCTTTGGTGCTTTTTTGACGATCTGCTGAGATCATCACCACAAGCGCCTCTGGATTAATAGCGCGAATGCGCTCAAGGGCTTCAAACCCATCAATAACAGGCATAGTTATGTCTAAAAAAACAACATCGGGTTTGTGCTGTTCGTAAAGTGCTATTGCTTCTTCACCATTGGAACCTTCGATGATTTCGGCATTTTCGACTATTTTTTTTGGGATCATTTCAATAAGCCACTTTCGTGATATTTTCGAGTCATCCACGACTAAAAAAATCATTTTGTTTGATAAGCTCATCTCATAATCCTCATATTTTAATTCTATACTTTAAATGGTACAAAAATTATCTTTAAAAAACTATATAAGATATTTTTTAGCATCATCTTTACTTTTAAAAGGAGTTGCTTCCAGTATTTTTTCGTCAATGCGAAGCGTATAGTTTTGCGTTGGAAGAGCTTTGGTAAAACTAAGGACGATGCGACACGCTAGAGCTTCATCGGTATTTGAAGCATTTTTTGAGAGCAGCGAAGAGGGTGCGCTCATATCTTCGTTGACTTGCAAAAGATTGAATTTAGGATTATTCAAAGCTTCGATAATATCATTCTCTTTTTCATTGCGTCCAATGACCAGTTTTGCCCCATCAGGTAATCTAAAATGCCTACCATTTTTGAGTACCTCAATATCTTCTTTAGTAAAGTCATCGTATTGTGTAAAATCACGTAAACGAACGCTAAATTGCACATCGGTAAGCAAACAGCCTCCCGCAGGGGTGGGATAATCCTCCCAACCTAACTCTTTAGCCAGCGCGAGTTGCGCATTTCTTCCACGACCGTTGAAACCCAAAAGCTTGCTTCGATCCACCCAGCCTTCACGCTCAGGCCGTGTCTCTTCCATCACAAGGGCACACAATGGACGAAGAATGAGATCATCATCAATGTCATCGGCTATTTTTTTGACCAGTCTTAGGGCATCTTTGTTTTGACTCATAGGACGCTGTCCTACCACTTCACCTGTCGCAATAAACGAAGCACCATAGCGAGGAAGGAGCGATTTTGCCACGGTAAACATAAACCCATGACAGTCAATGCAGGGATTGAACTGTTTACCATAGCCGTATTTTGGGCTAAAGAGCACTTGTTGGAGGTATTCATCGCGAACATCAATGACTTCAAGTGTCGCACCTGCAATTTCAGCGCGTCGTTTAAGGGTATCAAAATGGTCTTCTTTGACACCAAATCCAATGTTAATGTGTAGGGCAATGACTTCAATGCCTTGTTGTGTTAAAAGTTTCATGGCGAGCATGCTGTCAAGCCCGCCGCTATAGAGTACTAATGCTTTCATACGGAACCAATTCACCTTGTTTTAATTTCATCATTTTTTCTTGAATTTTACGGATCAAAAACTGCTTTTTATCGTAGCTGAGTTCTCGTGCCGTTTTAATCTCTTGGAACTTTTCGTTGTAGTAGTGGTATAAAAACGCGACCATCGAAGCGATCAAGGATTTTTCATCGTAAACTTTGATGTCTTCCCAGAGCATAATGCGTCTGAGCTTTGGATGTTCAAATTGATTGTCTAAAAGAAGTGAAAACTCCTCTTGATGCGTTTTGAACATCGAACTATCAATGGTATCGAGTACTGTGTCTATAAGGCTTGGCTCACTTAGAATGGTTTTAATAATCGTAAGTTCCAACATATCTTCAAAAGCCCGCTCTTTTTTATCGAGTCTTTGCGGCTTATGATGGCTTTGGATTTTCACCAAATTGTGATGCAGCCCCAATTTTTCAGAGAGCATTCCTGTGTAGCTTTCTTGAACAGCTTGCGGGAGTGTTTTGAGATAGCCCATCGCTTCCGTGAGGGCTTGCTGTTTGGCTAAAGGATCTTTGAGATTGTACTTTTTAACCATACGCTCTAGTGCAAACTCAATGAAGGGTTGTGGTGCACGAAAAAGGTGGTTAAGGGCGTCAATAAGATTGTTTTGCACCATATCAGCAGGGTCCATTCCATTGCCAAAAAGCACGACGCCTCCCTTAATGCCATGACTGCTTAAAAGCAAGGAGGCTTTAAGCGCAGCGTTAATACCTGCATCATCCCCATCGTATGCCACAATGACCTCAGGATCACCTCTGGTAATAAGCGGAAGGTGTTCATTGGTAAGCGCCGTTCCAAGCGTTGCCACAGTATGGGTAAAACCTGCTTGATGGAGCATAATCACATCCAAATAACCTTCCGTAATAATGATAGTTTTTCGCTTAAAAATACTCTCTTTGGCGAGTTGATAGCCATAAAGCAGTTGAGATTTGTTAAAGTGTTTGGTTTGAGGCGAATTGACATATTTGGCTGGATGATTGGAGAGTGTGCGTCCACCAAATCCTACAAGCCTGTTGCTAGGTGAGTAGATAGGAAAGGTAACACGTTCGATAAAACGCGCATAAGGTTGATTGCTCTCTCCAATGCCTGCTACGCCATACTCCATACTTTCACTCATGGCATAACCGCGACTGCTTAAAAAATCGAGTGTGGCAAAAGAGGCAGGTGCATAGCCTATCTCAAATTTTTCAATAGATGCATCCGAAATACCTCGTTTGAGCAGGTACTCTTTTGCAAAAGGTGTTTTGTCCAGTTGTTTGACGTAGAAAAGATTAAGCGTTTCCATAAGCTTACGATCCTCTTTTTTAACGCCATCATTGGTGGTGTAAGAGAGTGCAAAATTGACCATATTGGCTAATTTTTCGATCGTTTCAGGGTAGGTGAGTTTTTCATATTCCATCACAAATTTGATACTATCTCCACCCGCTCCACAGGCAAAACAGTGGTAAATTTGTTTCGATGGGCTCACCACAAGGCTAGGACTTGTGTCGTTGTGAAAAGGGCACACGCACTTATAGTTGGCACCATTTTTTTTCAGCTCCAAATAAGAGCCTACGACATCGACAATATCAAGACGTTGTTTGAGGTTTTCTATGGATGTTTTATCTATCATGGTCTTATTATATCAAGTTTGGTATAATAGACTACTTTACAAACTTTACTTACGAGGGTTTACGTTTTGGATAATTTTTTTATAGCATACCGTGATCCGCTTTTTGGCGTCATCATCTTATTTGCCATTGTTTTTGTGATCTCTTTTTCCAACTATTGGTGGGGTGTTTTTAAGAGTAAAGAAGAGAAACAAAGCATCGATAAATTTGTTAAAAAATTTGAAATTGTCACCGATGAAAACGAGTACAAAAAGCTCTTAGAAGATGCTTCCATTCCTTTAGAATCGTTAGCCTTGCTTGCACACGCTTATGCGAAGAGCGGGGATTATGAAAAAGCGATCAATATCTATCTGGTAACATTAAAACGTGTCAAAGGTAAAGATGAGAAGCAGTATCTTCTCTCAACCCTTGGGAAAACTTATTTTAAAGCAGGCTTTTTGCGCCGTAGCTCGGAGGTCTTTTTAGAGTCTTTGCGTTTACATCCACGCAATGAAGAGTCTCTGAAGTATTTAACCGTAGCGTATGAGCAACTTCAAGAATATGTCAAAGCCGAAGAAGTTTTAGACTCACTCGAAGAATTAGGAGCAAAAGTAGCGCTTCAAAGAACGTATTTAAAAGCACTTGCGACCATCAAAGAGAGTCGCCTCAAAGAGAGTGAAAAAGTTCAAAAGCTTTTAGAGCTTTGTGATGTAGCGCCTTTTTTAAAGCGAAAAGTGTTTGAGTATATGCAGGAAAACGGCATTAAAATCGAGCCTTCTTTTTTTGAAACCTTGCCTTTTAAAGCGATGATAGATCTTTTGTGGTATGTCGATCCAATGGTCTATAATATTCTTAACTCTAAAGACCCACTTGTACAGCAAATTGCAATGGCACGAGGGCTTATGCCTTATGCTGAGTCAACGCAAGAAGCTCCTTTTGCATTGGATGTTTTAGGAAAGCTTCAAAGTATCGATTATCATAAAGCAAGCCTTGGTTTTGAGTATCTCTGTTTTGAGTGCAAGCAGGTTTTCCCTATCCATTTTTACAGATGTCCACACTGCCAAAGCATTGATACTGTGACGATTCAAACAACCCTTACCAAAGCAGACGATGAAGAAAATATCTCTTTTCTGTGATGGCTCTTCGCTAGGAAATCCTGGTGCTGGGGGCTATTGCGCGATTTTACGCTTTGGCAGTGTGGAAAAAATCGTCAGCGGTGGCATGGCAAATGCAACCAATAACCAAATGGAACTCTTAGCGGTGATTGAAGGGCTCGCGGCACTTAAAGAGCCGTGCGATGTAACGCTGATTAGCGATTCGAGTTATGTGATTAAGGGCATCAACGAATGGTTGGACGGGTGGAGACGCAAAAACTTTGCCAAAGTGAAAAATCCAGAGTTATGGCAACGCTACCTTGAAGTGTCCAAAAATCATAAAGTGCATGGTATTTGGGTTCGAGGTCATGATGGACATGTGGAGAATGAAATGTGCGATAGAATCGCTAAAGAAGAAGCAACAAAAATTAAATCTACGGAGTAGCAATCATGCAAAAAAGACTAGAAGCGTTACAGAAGCGTTTGGGTTATCAGTTTAAAGATCAAGACCTGATAATCGAGGCACTTACGCACAAAAGTTCCAAACAACCCTACAACAACGAACGACTTGAATTCTTAGGTGACGCGGTGCTGGATCTCATCGTTGGTGAGTATCTTTACCATGAATTTACCGAAGTAGCCGAGGGTGAGCTCTCCAAACTTCGAGCTTCATTAGTGAATGAAAAAAGCTTTGAAAAACTCGCACGTCTGCTGCATTTAGGTGAATACATCTACATCTCTTTAGCCGAAGAGAACAACAATGGTCGTGAAAAACCCTCGTTGCTCTCCAATGCATTTGAGGCGATTATTGGGGCACTTTACCTTGAAGCAGGACTTGAAAAAGCCAAAGATTTAGCCATTGCCCTTTTAGAAGAGGCGTACCCCAAAATCGATATGGATGCCATTTTTAGGGATCATAAAACCACGCTTCAAGAGTTGACACAAGCGCATTTTGGCATGACACCAGAGTACCGCTTGGTGCGCTCATTTGGACCTGATCATAAAAAAGAGTTTGAGATAGCCGTTTCCGTTCGTGGGCGTGATTTAGCACTTGCGAGTGGCAAAAGCAAAAAAGAGGCACAACAAAAAGCGGCAATGCTTGCATTAGAAATTTTGAAAAAAGAGATCCGATGAGCAGTAATACATTTGGCAAAAAATTTAGTTTTACGACCTTTGGTGAGTCGCATGGACGGGCTATTGGTTGCGTTGTTGATGGTGTGCCAGCAGGCTTAGCGATCGATGAAGCTTTTATACAAAGTGAGTTAGATAGACGAAAACCTGGTCAAAACAAATACGCAACAGCCCGAAAAGAGGGCGATAAAATCGAGATATTAAGCGGTGTCTTTGAAGGCAAAAGTACGGGTACTCCGATAGCCATGGTTATTTTCAATGAAAACCAAAAAAGCGGTGATTATGACAGTGTAAAAGACCTTTTCCGCCCAGGGCATGCTGACTTTACGTACTTCCACAAATACGGCATCAGAGATTACCGTGGTGGTGGGCGTAGCAGTGCTAGGGAAACCGCAGCGCGTGTGGCTGCTGGTGCGATCGCAAAACTGCTTTTAAACACGCTAGCCATTACAGTGCAAAGTGGTATTTGCGCGATTGGGGGCATTGAAGCCAAAAGTGTTGATTTTTCACGTGTGAGCGAAAGCGAGATTTACGCACTGGATGCTAGTGTCGAAGAGGCGCAAAAAGAGGCCATTTTAGAGGCTAAAAATGCACATGATTCTGTGGGTGGGGTGGCGCTTGTGCAGATTGTAGGGGCACCTGCTGGGCTTGGTGAGCCGATCTATTATAAACTTGATGCACTTTTGGCGGAAGCGATGATGGGCATCAATGGGGTTAAAGGCATAGAAATCGGTGAAGGTTTTCATGCTTCTTCTCTCAAAGGCTCACAAAATAACGATGCCATCACCAAAGAAGGCTTTGTGACCAATCATAGCGGGGGAATCTTAGGCGGTATGAGCAACGGTGATATTATCAGCTGTAAGGTCTATTTTAAACCTACTCCTTCTATTTTTATTTTGCAAGAGACGATTGACAACGAGGGCAATGAACTCACCTGTAACCTCAAAGGAAGGCATGACCCGTGCATTGCCGTACGTGGTAGTGTGGTTGCTGAGTCCATGGCAGCGTTGGTAATCGCTGATCTTCTTTTACTTAATCTTGGCTCAAAGGTGGAACACCTTAAGCGTGTTTATACTCAAGGATAAAAGAGAGAAGCTATGATATTTCAGCATTTGAGTATTCGTTACAAGTTGTTGGTGCTTCTTGTAAGTAGCGTTGCTCTTGCGCTGTTTATCTCTTCGTGTTTGGTTATTGCTTATACACAAAAAACACAATACACCCACTCTTTAAATGACATTGAACAATATACCAATGTTATGAGCACCAATATTCAAGCATCTGTGCTTTTTCGTGATGAAATCAGTGCCAAAAAGATACTTTCATCGTTTGAAAACAACTCTCATATCATGAGTGCTTGGGTTGTCGATGAAGAAGGAAAACCCCTCAGTCGTTTTAACTCACAAGTCCATACAGCCAAAGAGGTTGACACGTTAAATATTGAGTTAGAATCGCTCCTGATATCCCAAAAAGAGAACCTTTTTGAAAAACAACAAAGTTATCACTACACCAATGAGCATGCAATGGCTATTTTACAGCCCATTGTATATGAAGGAAGTACCATTGGTGTGTTGGTCATCGCAAGCGATACGGCACAGTTTGAAATGATGATGTATGATTTTATCACGATTCAATTTTCCATTTCTTTAGTGACATTGGGTGTTATTTTTTTGCTTTCATGGTGGTTTCAAAAGCCTTTTATTACGCCTGTTATTTCGTTGATTGAAACATTTCAAAACATCGCTAAGACAAAAAATTATTCAACGTCGGTTGCACTGAAGCAACATGATGAATTTGGTACGTTGTATGAGCATTTTAATTCGATGCTGGTTGAGATAAAAGAGAGAGATGAACGCTTATTGCATTTAGCCAGTACGGATAGTCTGACGGGGCTTTCCAATCGCCACTATGCGATGGAAATGATGCACACATTGGTGGCTAAAGCACTGCGTCATCAAGGATTTATCAGTGTGATTATGCTTGATATTGACCATTTTAAAAATATCAATGATACGTATGGGCATATGGCAGGTGATGAAGTGCTTCGCGTTATTGCAAAGCTGATTATTGAGTGTGCGAGAGAGTATGATGTTGTCGCACGTGTGGGTGGTGAGGAGTTTTTGATCGTTTGCGAGGGGTGTGATGATCAATCTCTCTTTGTGATTGCAGAGCGCATTCGATCGACCATCGAAGCTAAAGAGATACGTTATGAAACATCACTCATTCATGTCACCATCAGTGCGGGAGGGTATGTGCATATCCCAACTTCTCATAACATTGAACCTTTGCTCAAAATAGCGGATGATGCACTGTATGAAGCTAAGATGCAAGGGCGTAATTGTGTTGTGATTAAAGGGAGTGCATGCGCCTAATTTACGGTGCTTTACTCTTATGTTTTGCCTCTGTTTTAGCATGGGGAAGCGATGAAGAACGCAAACTCGAAGCGGCTTTTTTAGGGCGTTTTGCCAATTATATTGAATGGCAAGCCAAATCACAAGAGCATTTTATTATCACTTTAATCGATGAAAATCCTTTTGGAACGATTTTAGATAAACTCTATGTGGACAAACGCATTAAGGGAAAGACTGTTTTAGTTCGTCTGGTAACCAAAGTAGAAGAGATTGGCATTACAGATCTTTTATTTATAACACTCACCACGCAAAAAGAGCGCCTTGAAGCGATCCGTTATGCCCAAGAACACTCCATTTTAAGTATCAGTGAAGCCAGAGGTTTTGCTGAAAGCGGTGGCATCATCCAGCTCAATTTTGTGGATCAAAAGATTCGCATTAAGATCAACTACGATGCTGCGATGCGCTCACACATCAAAATCGCTTCACCATTGCTTTCTGTTGCTACCGTTCTTCAAGGAGGTAAGCCATGAAACTCTTGCCTTTGAGTATAGGTGTATCTTTGCTTTGTTTGAGCGTGTATGCACAAGAAGAGCGAACGGTGAAAGAGAGTAATGCCTACTATGATAAATCGTTAGAACAGCTTTTAAATGTTCAAACACAAGCAAAGGCGAATGTAGGCTCTCGCAGTGGCACAAGAGATGCTTTGGATGCGCTCGTGCCGATTGATGTCATCACGCAAGAACAACTCCAAAGCAGTGGTTACACCGAATTAGGTAAAGTACTCTCAAAACTCATCCCTGGCTTTAACTACCCTAGACCTTCGATCGCCGATGGAAGTGATCATGCGCCTCCTTTTACCCTAAGAGGACTTAACCCCGATCAAGTGTTAGTGCTGATCAATGGCAAACGTTTGCATCAAAGCTCTCTTTTGCATGTCAATGGAACGATTGGACGAGGAAGTTTGAGTGTTGATTTGAATACCATCCCGATTCGCTCCATCGAACGGGTTGAAGTGTTGCGTGATGGTGCGGCAGCTCAGTATGGCTCCGATGCGATTGCAGGGATTATCAACATCGTACTCAAAGGTTATGGGAGCGAAAATGTTGCAACCCTGAGTTATGGGGTAACGCATGAGGGTGATGGCATTATGCGCCAGAGCGATCTCTTTTATTCGCTCCCACTTCCTGAAGATGGGTTTGCCAATGTAACGCTTGAAGCCAAAGACAGGGGTGACACCAATCGTGCAGGTGCAGATATTTACAACAACAATCTTATCGACACGCATTTTGGTGATGCTGACACGCAAGACCTGATGTTAGCGCTCAATGTCGAAGCACCCAAAGGGGATTTGGTATGGTATATGCACGGCAATTTTGATGATAGGGATAGTCGATCAGGTGCCTATTTTCGCAATCCTGCTGATTTTAGAAATATCCCTTCGGTCTATCCCAATGGATACTTACCTTCCATTCATCCCGAGATTCTTGATGCGGCGTGGACAGGTGGACTCAAAGGTGTTTTAGAGAGTGGTTTAAAATGGGACACCAGTTATACTATTGGATACAACGACTACCATTTTTACGTGGACAATACGCTCAACCGCTCTTTAGGCGTTGCTTCTCCTCATGCATTTGACAGTGGCGGTACACGTTACCTAGAGCAAATCATCAATGTGGATCTCTCTCAAACCATCGATAAATGGCAGGTTTCTGGAGGCTTTGAACTGCGAAAAGAGAACTATCAAATCTATAGTGGTGATGCCGCTTCGTATGCACTAGGGAGTTTTTCTTCCGCTTCTGGCGCGCAAGGATTTCCTGGATTTCGTCCTGAAAATGAGGTGGATGTCTCACGGTACAATATTGCGGCGTATCTTGATAACACGTATGCCTTTACCGATTGGCTTTCCAGTGATGTTGCCTTGCGTAGCGAGTACTACAATGATTTTGGCTCAACCTTAGATGGAAAAATTGCCCTTCGCGCCAAGCCCAGTGAAGATTGGCTTGTGCGTACGAGTGCAAGTACAGGCTTTCGTGCTCCCTCTTTGGCTCAATCGCACTTTACCTACACACAGATGATTGAAGATGGTGGCAATATCGTCACCTACGGGAACTATGCTGTGGATGATCCTGTAGCTAGAGCTCTTGGTGCAACCGATTTGAAGCCTGAAACTTCACAACATTACACAATAGGCTTTGTCTATCAGCCTGTTTCTAACCTTTCCATCAGTGCGGATTATTTTATTACCGATATTCAAGACCGCATTATGGCGACAGGGTATATCAGTGGCTATACGCTCTCAAGCTTGAGTGCATACGCACAAAGTATTTTAAGTGCGAACAATGTTGATGGTGCCGTCTATTTTGCCAATGCCTTTTCCACCCGTACACGCGGTTTTGATGTACGCATGGACTATAAGTATGATCTTGACGCAGGTGCAAAAATGAAGCATACATTAGCGTACAATAGATCTGAAACACGCATTACCAAGTTAAACGATGCGCCCTCTGTTTTAGGTGTTTCCATGATGGATCTCATCGTCGATCCTTTCGTTAAGGTAACGCTTGAAGAGGGTCAGCCGATTGATTCTATTAAGCTTTGGAATAAGTATGAAACTAAAGCGTTTGATTGGATAGTCAATATTAATCGTTTTGGAAGTTTTAAGAGTACCTATTATTATACGCCCATTACGTTTCGTGCCAAATGGACGGTCGATACAGAGCTTATTTTTCACATTAAAAAAGATTTTAGTATTGCGATTGGTGCGGAAAATATTTTCAACGAAATGCCCGATACGTGGCCAAATTCGCAAGATTGGATTGTAAAATATTCGCAGTATGCTCCCTTTGGTTATAACGGAGCATACTATTATGCAAGAGCACAATGGCGGTTTTAAGAGGTGGTCTATAAAACCACCTCTTTGCATTACGCGAGTAGGTTAACGATGTTGTATGTGATAAATGCAAGTATCCACGCAGTTGCAAAGGTAAAAATCACAAGATAGACGGTGTATTTTAAACTCTCTGCCTCTTTGGCAAATACAGCTGTTGCAGCAAGACATGGCAGATAAACCATAACAAAGACGATAAATGCCATTGCCGAAGCTAGGCTTATGTTAGACGCAATAATCTCACGAAGAGAAGTATCTTCTTCGGTTACTTCATCACCCAAAGAGTAAAGAACTCCCAGTGTTGAAACAATAACCTCTTTAGCGGCTAACCCACTGAGTGTTGCGACACCCATTTTCCAGTCAAATCCAAGCGGTGCAAATGCAGGCTCAATTGCTTTTCCCATAATACCAAGATAAGTTCTTTCGACTAATTTCTCATGTTTTTCATTTTCAAGTGCTGCAATGGCATCTTCTATGGAAGCAGGCTCTTTTATTTCTGCATTAGCCGTTGCTTCTTCTATGGCTTTTGCCTCACTGTCAGCTTCAGTTTTTTCAGCAGGAGCGGCCTCTTCAAGTTGTGCTTGAAGCGCTTCAATTTTAGTTGCGTATTCTTCTTCAATGAGAATGTTTTTTGGGTATGAACTAATAAACCAGATAAGCATGGACGCCAAGAGAATAAATGTTCCCGCTTTTTTGATGTACATAATTGATTTTGAGTAAACCACGAACCAAAGCAGTTTCAAACTTGGAAGACGATATTTTGGCATCTCCATAACAAAAGGTTCATCTTCGCCTTTAAAGGCAGTGACACGAAGAATTTTAGCCGCAATAAGTCCCATAAGTGCGCCGATGATATAGATGGCAAAAAGGGCGTTTCCTGCCATACTCTCTTCAAAGAAAGCACCTGCAAACAGTACATACACAGGAAGGCGTGCGCCACAACTCATAAAACCGATGATGAACATCGTAAGCAGACGATCTTTTTTATTTTTAAGGGTACGTGCTGCCATGTAAGCAGGAACTGAACATCCAAATCCAGTCACAAGCGGTACAAAGCTTTTTCCATGAAGTCCAAATTTGTGAAAGAATCCATCGAGTAAAAACGCAGCTCTTGACATATAACCTGTGGTTTCTAAAAGAGCGATACCTAAGAAAAGAATCATAATATTTGGAAGGAACATGATAACGCTACCAACACCTGCAATAATGCCATCAACGATGAGTGATTTAAGCGCTTCATTGGTAATAGACTCACCAATAGTCTCGCCCAACCAGCCAAAGGTATCTTCGATCCAGCCCATAGGGATTTCACCGAGAGTAAACGTTAGTTGGAAAAGTCCCCACATCAAGAAGATGAAGATAGGAAGACCGAAGAGTTTATGAATTAAAAGCGTATCAATCTTTTGTGTTAGATTTCTATTTTTTACCTTTGAAACACTGAGTACTTCAGCACCAAGTCCTGCTGCAAAAGCAGTATGTTGACGGTTGATGACCTCTTCAATGTCATCGCATTGGCAGTACATGTAGACGTGACCTAGGGCATTATTGAGGAGAGGCTGTAACTCGATGTAGAGTGGTTGCTCATGCATCAGCGCGTAAATCTCTTTTTTCTGCCACAAAAGGCCTACAGCAATTTGACGATTTGAGAGGGAATTGGGTGAGCGAAAATGTTTGTCATCCAAAAAGCGTACAATGGTTTGAAGTTGTTCTTCCACTTCATCGCTGTAAACCAGTTTTGGCGTAACGAGAGAGTTTTTAGTAACATGTAAGATCTGTTTAACCAATAAGTCAATATTGGTTTTTAGTTTAGAAGAGACACGTACACAAGGGATAGAGAGGATTTTACTCATGGCATCAGAGTTGATGTTAATCCCTTCTTTAATGGCTTCATCATCCATATTTAAAGCAATGACCATCTTCTTCTGGAGTTCCATAAGCTCTGTTGTTAGCATAAGGTTACGATCTAGGTTAGTAGAATCAATGACATTTAAAATAAGATCGTATTCACCAGTAAGTAAAAAGTCTTTGGTGACTTTCTCATCGGCTGAAAAATCTTCTAAGGAGTAGAGTCCTGGAAGATCAATAAATTCAATCGCAAAATCTTCGGTACTAAGACGAGCCGTTGCTTTTTCAACGGTCACACCTGCAAAGTTTCCAATTTTTAGATTTGATCCACTAATAGCGTTGGCAAGATGACTTTTACCAACATTGGGTTGTCCTACAAGAGCAATAACAATTTTCTTCACTATCTAGCCTCCACTTCAATCATTTTTGCTTCATCAAAACGAAGTGCTACTGCGCTAAAGCCAAGTGCTACTTTGATGGTGTTCTTTTGAAGACTTGTTTCAACAACTTCAACCTCTTTGCCAACACCAAGACCCAGTGAAAAGAGGCGTTTTTTGAGGGTGTTCTGTGCATGAATCTGTTTAATCAGCACTTTTTGGTTTTTGTTGATTTGCGATAAATCTACCATGTTCTCTCCTTTTTCTCATCAAAACGACCACTTGTCGATTATAGAATATAGTGTTTTGATAATTATTATTGAAATAATAGGTAAAAAAAGCTTTGACTTAGCTTTATTTTGATTGTCGCTATCAACTTAGGAGGGTGCTCTAAAAAAGGGTTGGTTGAGAGAGGGATTTGAGTTTGAAAGATCTTCGGTGAATTTCACAGTATCCAAAAGCTTTGATTTTTTCAACATGCAAGGCACTTCCATACCCTTTGTGTTTTTCAAATTCGTAGTGCGGATAAGTGGAGGCAATGTCATACATAAAATGGTCGCGACTTACTTTGGCTAAAATGCTCGCCGCACTGACTTCAGGCACCTTTGCATCGGCCTTAATCATCGTAGTGATGCCAGAAACACCAAAATTACAGTTGCCATCCATTAATATGTCATGCCCTTCAAAGTGGGATTTAATGGTTTCTATAGCGTATTTAAGGCAAGCGCTAAGCCCCTTTGTATCGACCATTGTATGATCGCAAAAGACGATTTTAAATTCGGCTTTGCTTTGTAATATCTCAAATAAAGCTTCACGTTGCTTTTCACTCAGTTGTTTGGAATCATTAAGCCCTAAAATAGGCTCTTTTAAAATAGCTCCTGCAACCACTAAAGGTCCTGCTAGACAGCCACGTCCTGCTTCATCGATACCACATAACATCACAACTCCTTTTTACTCTAAACGAAGTTTAGTGTAGATTTGCTAAAATATCTCAAAGGAGTAGCCATGTTCCACGAAAAAGAAGATCTTGAAAAAGCGTTTAACAAAGAGCTTTTTGTCATTAAAAACGACCTCTACTATCAACAGATTGATCTCACAAAAAATGGCAAAAAAGAGCTTTTACGCGTGGACATCTCTTACATTCCGCACAGCACACTCAGCGGTGACACCTACTCGCTGCGTAAAACAAACGATGGACGCCTGGTTGGCTTCATTGCCGATGCAATGGGAAAAGGGCTTTCTGCGGCAATGAGTGCGATGGCAATTACAAGGTTTCTAAACTACTTTTTCGATGAGCTCGAAGAGGAGGAGGGCTTTGTTTTTGATGTTTGGATTAACAAGACCCTTAAATTTTTACAGAAAAATCTCTTTGATGAAGAGATTATGAGCATTGTACTCGTTGAGTATGATATTCACAAATCCGTTGTCAAATACGCTTCGTGCGGTATGCCAGCTTTTTTTATCATTAGTGAAAAAGGTGAGGTTCAATCCATAAGGAGTAACAACCCACCGCTGAGTATTTTTACAGACAAAGTACGTGTCAATACGCTTCCCTCTGTTCCCATTGCGAAGATGCTTTGTTACAGCGATGGACTCAGTGAAAGCATGATTTCGGGTGGTAAATTTTATGCTTCATGTTTAAAAGAAGATTTTATTGACTCGATTTGCGTTAAAGATTTTCGAGATAAAGTGGCTATGCGTATAGGTAAGGGTGATGATGATCTTACCTATATCTATATTCAAAAATTGGAAATTTCTAAAGATTTTAAAGTATTACGAATTCCTAGTACCTACGAAGCGATTGATGAAGCACTGCAAAATGTAGCGCATTATCTTAAATCCCACTATGTTGATAGTAAGACATCCAGTCAGATCATGCTTACTTTTTCTGAGCTTCTTTTAAATGCCCTAGAACATGGAAGTTTTGGGGTTGATAAGGCGCGCAAAAATTATCTGATAGAACATAATCAATTTGACGATGAGATGCTTCGTCTTGAAAAATTACATCACACTAAAAAGATCAAAATCGTCTATGGCATTATTCCTAATGGAAAGCGTGAACTCTTTGAGGCAACCATTAGTGATCAAGGAGAGGGGTTTGATACGATGGTCTTAAAGAACATTGTTATCAATGCTGAGAAGTTTAGTGGACGTGGTTTTGTCATTATCCGCAAACTCTTAGATCACTTTTATTTCAATAAAAAAGGCAATGCTATTACCATCCAAAAATTTATCACACCTGTTTTAGAGCTGTAACGACCACTCCCAAAAAGGGGCAATGGAAAAGCTAAAGCCTTCAATGTCTTTAGCACTTTCACTGCTCAGTGTTACGACTTCAATGCGCTTGACATGCAATGCCCAAAAGGTAGGCAAAAGCTTTTGGAGCTTCATCTCAATAGCTTCGGTGGTTGCGAATCCCACACATAAAACAGCCAGTGATTCATCTGGGATATAAAAATCGATACCTTCTTCATAATAGACGGTTTTACCGCGTTTAATAAGCTCTAAAAAAACCATATTTTCAAAACGTTTTAAAAAATCCTTTTTAAATGTTAGGGCATCTTTGAGTGCAAAATCAATCGGATAGACTTTTTTAGCAGAAGTGGGTTGATTGTATTTTTCCACAAAAAAGAGGAGCTTCTGATCGATAAGATCAGCTGTGATGGCATAAAGCTTGTCTTTGGAAATTTTTGTAAATCCTTTAAGATGGTTGTAAATTTGAAAGAGTGAGATTTTGGTGCTCTGAAGCTCGCATAAACGTTTGTAGATTAAAAAGGTTGTGGTCTCATTTAAAATAAGATGCAACATGGTTTGCATTTGCCTTTGGTAGTCTAGCTCAACACTTTGTACGATTTGTGGGAATGTTCCGTGATTGGTAAAGAGATTGAAAAGATGCTCAATGTTAGAGTGCTTTTTATCAAAGGAGATGAATTCTTCAAAATCCAATGGATATAGGGTAAGAGTATCGTATCCATGGAGCGTTTTACTTGAAAAGTTGGTCGTAAGAAGAATTTCATCCACTTTAGGTAAATCAAACGAAAAATCAAAATGCTCAATTACCAGTAACTTAATACGATTTTTTTGCACAAAAATAGGCAGATTTTCTGCCACTAAATGAGGCTCTATACGGTCATCTGAAAAATCAATATAGAGATAACTTCCTTTTTCATAATGGCTAATATGATCAATAATGAGATGGCTTTTTCCACTTTTTCGTGGCCCATAAAGAATGGTTTTTTTATGAGTAATTGTAATTTTACGATCTAAAAAAAGACTATTTTTATAACTTGTTTCATAAAGAGCTTGAAGTGTTTGCATAAAATTTCCTTAGTTTGAGATGGCAAAAGTAAAAGTTTTTTAATTCTTTTGAGCATGTATCTCTTCATTGTTCTGATCAAATTCTGCTAGAAATTTACAAAAGAAGTCTAATACTTTCCTTATTAAAAGGAAATAAAATACATATTTATACAGTAAAAACCCCCTTATTTCTTGACTTTCACTATCTATTGTTGTAAAATCACAGTCCTTTAATTAGGTCATCATCACGATGACAAGTTCTTTACAGGGGTACCTAAATGGAAAAAATTAGACTTAAACTCAAGGCGTATGACCATAGAGTTTTAGACAGATCTGTTGCAGCTATCGTTGAAGCTGTCAAACGAACTGGAGCCGAAATTGTCGGACCAATTCCTATGCCTACAAAAATCAAGCGCTATACAGTGCTTAGATCTCCGCACGTAAACAAAACTTCAAGAGAGCAATTTGAGATGAGAATCCATGCACGTATGATCGACATCGTGTCTGCGACTACTGATACAGTTGATTCACTCATGAAACTTGACCTCGCTCCAGAAGTCAACGTTGAAGTTAGAGCTATGGGTAAATAAGGGGTAATGATGGAATATATTATTGAAAAAATCGGCATGAGCCGAACAATCGCAGTACCAAGTGTTCCGGTCACTTTACTCAGAGTTTTAGAAGCAAAAGTATGTACAGTTGATGAAAACAAACGTGCTTTAGTTTCGTATGTTAGTGGCAAAAAAATGAACAAAGCTATTGCGGGTCAGCAAAAGAAATATAACCTTTCTGCTGCATTCAACCGTTTTGTGACTCTTGATGTTGCAAATGCTGAAGCAGGTGATTTAGATACAGCTCCTTTGGGTGAAGCAAAAACACTTAAAGTGTCTTTGAATACTAAAGGTAGAGGTTTCGCAGGCGTTATTAAACGTCATAATTTTGGTGGTGGTCCTGGTGCACACGGTCACCGTTTCCATAGAAGCACTGGTTCAATCGGTAACCGCGAATGGCCAGGTCGTGTTCAAAAAGGCAAGAAAATGCCTGGTCACTATGGTAACACTCAAGTTACAGTAAAAAATGAGATCGTTTCATTTGACGCACAAAATGGTATCTTAGCTGTTAAAGGCTCAGTTCCAGGTGCAAATGGATCATTAGGTAAAGCAAGGATTGTTAAATGAGTAGCGCAATCGTATTAAATGAAAAACTAGAAAATGTTGGTGCATTGGCTCTTCCTACAAGTTTTGAAGAGATCCATTCACATAACTTATATCTTTATGTCAAATCATACCAAGCTGCGCTTCGTTCAAACACTGCGAACACCAAAACAAAAGGTGAAGTAAGCGGTGGTGGTAAAAAACCATGGGCTCAAAAAGGTCGTGGTGGTGCACGTGCTGGTAGTAGAAGAAGTCCAGTATGGGTTGGCGGTGGTGCTGCATTTGGCCCACGAGCTAACAAAAACTATGATTTGAAAGTTAACAAAAAACAGAAAAAATTAGCACTTGAATTCGCATTGAATGAAAAAGCAGCTAATAACGCGCTTTTTGTTGTTGATTCTTTGACTGTTGAATCTGGTAAAACTAAAGATGCAGCAAAAATCATTAAAACACTTGGTACAAGAGACGCATTAATCGTTAAAGAATTGGTTGATGAAAATACATTGTTAGCGTTTAGAAATCTTCAAAACTGCTACCTTGTTGAAGCGAATGAGCTTAATGCGTATTTAGCAACTGCGTTCTATGCGGTAATCATAGAAAAATCAGTGCTTGAAACAATCACAAAAGAGGGCTAAGAATGGCTGATATTACTGATATTAAGGCAATCCTTTATACTGAAAAGAGCTTGAGCCTTCAAGAGAATGGTACAGTTGTTATCCAAACTTCAGTAAGAATGACAAAAAATGGTTTAAAAGAAGTGTTAAAACAATACTTTGGCTTTACTCCATTAAAAATCAATTCTCTTAGAGTTATGGGAAAAGTTAAGAAGTTTAAAGGCATTGAAGGCAAACGTAATGATTTTAAAAAGTTTTATGTTCAGTTGCCAGAGGGCGCTAAACTAGAGAATGTGGAGGCGTAATCATGGCAATAAAATCATTTAAACCATATACCCCGAGCCGTAGATTTTTAACAGGACTTGATTCAAGTGACATTACTGCAAAAGCTAGTGTACCTTCACTCCTTGTTAAAATTGCTGCAACGGCTGGTAGAAATAACAATGGTAGAATCACTTCTCGTCATAAAGAAGCGGGTGCAAAAAAACTTTACAGAATTATTGACTTCAAAAGAAGAAAATTTGATGTAGAGGGTACTGTTGCTGCTATTGAATATGATCCAAACAGAAACTGTAGAATTGCGCTTATCAATTATGTCGATGGTGACAAAAGATATATTCTTCAACCATCAGGCTTAAAAGTAGGCGATAAAATTCAAGCAGCTGAAAGCGGACTGGATATTAAACCAGGTAACGCAATGAAGCTAAAAAGTATCCCTGTTGGTACGATCTTGCATAACCTTGAACTTAAACCAGGTAAAGGCGGACAAATGGCACGTAGTGCTGGTGGTTACGCTCAACTTATGGGTAAAGAGACTCAATACGTTATGGTAAGACTTCCAAGTGGTGAGATGAGACAAATATTGGCAGAGTGTATGGCTACTATTGGTGTTGTCGGAAATGAAGATTGGGCAAACGTTGTTATCGGTAAAGCGGGTCGTAACAGACACCGTGGTATTAGACCTCAAACTCGTGGTTCTGCAATGAACCCAGTAGATCACCCACACGGTGGTGGTGAGGGTAAAACCAACTCAGGACGTCATCCAGTAACTCCATGGGGACAACCAACTAAAGGTAGAAAAACTCGTAAGAAAAAAGCGAGCGACAAACTGATTATTTCTAGAAGAAAAGGAAAATAGATGGCTAGATCGCTAAAAAAAGGTCCTTTTGTTGATGCTCATTTGTTGAAAAAAACGGTTGAAGCAAAAGAGACAAAATCAAACAAGCCGATTAAGACATGGTCACGTAGAAGTACTATTATTCCTGATATGATCGGTATTACATTCAACGTCCATAACGGTAGAAACTTTGTTCCAGTTTACGTTACAGAGAACCACATCGGTTATAAAATGGGTGAATTTGCACCAACTCGTACGTTCAAGGGTCATAAAGGCTCTGTTCAGAAAAAAATTGGTAAGTAGGTAGACTATGAGTAAAGCAATATTAAAATTTATCAGATTATCTCCTACAAAAGCTCGATTGATTGCACGTGAAGTTCAAGGAATGAACGCAGAGCTTGCTATGGCAAGTTTAGAGTTTATGCCAAACAAAGGTGCTAAAATCATTTCTAAAGTGATCGCTTCTGCTGTTTCTAACGGTGGATTTGAACCACAAGAAGTCGTAGTTGCTTCTTGCCGTGTTGACGCAGGTCCGGTACTTAAACGTTTTCTGCCAAGAGCAAGAGGTAGTGCGAGTGGCATTAGAAAACCAACTTCTCATGTATTTGTTGAAGTAGCAAAAGCTGCAAAGAAGGAAGACTAAGATGGGTCAAAAAGTAAATCCGATTGGTTTAAGACTTGGTATTAATAGAAACTGGGATTCACGTTGGTTCCCAGGTAAGCAAACCTTAGCGACAAGCATTGGTGAAGATTACAAAATTAGAACATTTTTGAAAAAAGAGCTTTACTATGCAGGCGTAAGTCAAATTTTGATCGAGCGTACTGCTAAGAAACTCAGAGTTACAGTTGTTGCGGCACGTCCTGGTATCATTATTGGTAAAAAAGGCTCTGATATTGAAAAATTAAGAGTTAAATTGACCAAGCTTATTGATAAAGATGTAAACGTTAACATTAAAGAAGAGAGACGCCCTCAAGCTTCTGCTCAACTTTGTGCAGAGAACGTTGCAATGCAACTTGAGCGTCGTGTAGCCTTTAGAAGAGCAATGAAAAAAGTGATTCAGGGTGCACAAAAATCAGGTGCTAAAGGTATTAAAATTTCTGTCTCTGGACGTCTTGGTGGCGCTGAGATGGCAAGAACTGAATGGTATCTTGAAGGACGTGTTCCACTTCATACACTTCGTGCAAAAATCGATTACGGTTTTGCTGAAGCACACACAACATACGGTGTTATCGGTGTTAAAGTATGGATTTTCAAAGGTGAGGTTCTTGTAAAAGGTCTTGCTCCAGAAAAAGACGAAGCACCTGAGAAAGAGAATTCACGCAAGCCAAGAGCGCGTAAAGAGAGAGGTAAAAACTAATGTTAATGCCTAAAAGAACAAAATATAAAAAGCAGATGAAAGGCCGCAATCGCGGTGAAGCGCAAAGTGGTGCTTCAATCGCTTTTGGTGAAATTGGTCTTAAAGCTGTTGAAGCTGGACGTATTGATTCACGCCAAATTGAGGCTTCAAGGATTGCTTACACAAGACATGTTAAACGTCAAGCTAAGACTTGGATTCGTGTATTCCCAGACAAACCATTAACTGCAAAGCCCCTAGAAACTAGGATGGGTAAAGGTAAAGGTTCTGTTGATAAGTGGGTTATGAATATCAAGCCTGGTAGAATTATTTTTGAAATGGCAGGAGTTCCTGAAGAGTTAGCGCGCGAAGCATTAACACTTGCAATGCACAAATTACCTTTCAAAACAAAGATTGTAACTCGAGAGAGCGAAAATGAAGTATATTGATTTAAACGGCAAAAGCGCGTCAGAGCTTTTAGAGTTGTTAAAAGAGAAAAAGGTTCTTTTGTTTACATTAAGACAAAAGCTAAAAACAATGCAACTTACTAATCCAAATGAGATTAAAGAAGTTAGAAGAGATATCGCACGTATTAATACGGCAATTTCTGCTCAAAACAAGTAGGGGTAACTAATGGCTTTAAAACGAGAGATTCAAGGCGTAGTTGTTCAGAAAACTGGTGATAAAACCATCACCGTTTTGGTAGAGAGACGTGTAATGCACCCAAGATATCGCAAGTTCGTTAAACGTTTCAAAAAATACCTAGTCCATGACGAGAGCAACCAAGTAAAAATCGGCGACACAGTAAGCGCTATCGAGTGCAGACCACTTTCAAAAAGAAAGTCTTTTAGACTTAGCGCGATTGTTAAAGTGGGAGTTGAATAATGATACAAAGTTTTACAAGATTAGCTGTTGCTGATAACAGTGGTGCTAAAGAGATCATGTGTATTAAAGTTCTTGGTGGTAGTAAACGTCGTTATGCAACGGTCGGTGATGTTATCATCGCTTCTGTCAAAAAAGCATTACCAAGCGGTAAAGTGAAAAAAGGACAAGTTGTTAAAGCGGTTATCGTAAGAACAAAAAAAGAGATTCAAAGAGAAAACGGTTCACTCATTCGTTTTGATGAGAACGCTGCTGTTATTCTTGATAACAAAAGAGAGCCAATCGGTACACGTATTTTCGGACCAGTAGGTCGTGAAGTTCGTTATGCTAACTTTATGAAAATCGTATCTTTGGCACCGGAGGTACTATAATGGCGACTAAGATGAAAATTAAAAAAGGCGATACTGTTAAAGTAATCGCAGGCGACGATAAAGGTAAAGAGGCAAAAGTTGTTCAAGTTTTGCCTAAGACTTCACAAGTCGTTGTTGAAGGTTGCAAGGTAGTAAAAAAAGCCATTAAGCCAAGTGAGAGCAACCCTAAGGGTGGTTTTTCAAATATTGAGAAACCAATTCATGTCTCGAATGTGGCTAAAGTAGAGGGTAAATAATGAACAGATTGCAAGAGAAATTTAATGCTGAAGTTCAACCAGCATTGGTTAAAGAGTTTAATATTGCTAATCCTATGTTGTCACCTAAAATTGAAAAAATCGTTATCAGCGTTGGTGCTGGTGAAGAAGGTAAAGATACTAAGTTATTGCAAAATATCGTCGATACCATCTCTTTAATCGCTGGTCAAAAAGCGGTTGTTGCGAATGCTAAGAAATCAGTTGCTGGTTTTAAAGTACGTGCTGGTTACCCAGTCGGTGTTAAAGTAACACTTCGTAAAGAGAATATGTATGCATTTTTGGACAAACTTATCTCTGTAGCACTTCCAAGAGTAAAAGATTTTAGAGGTCTTCCAAGAGTAGGTTTTGACGGACGTGCAAACTACAACTTTGGTCTTAATGAGCAATTAATGTTCCCAGAGGTTGAGTATGATAACATCATGAAAACTCACGGAATGAATATTACGATCGTAACAACTGCTAGCAATGATAAAGAAGCATTTAGACTTCTTGAACTCATTGGTTTGCCGTTCGCAAAAGGTAAATAATATGGCTAAAAAATCGATGATTGCAAAGGCTGCTAGAAAGCCTAAGTTTCAAGTAAGAGCATACACAAGATGTCAAATTTGTGGACGTCCACACTCTGTTTACAGAGATTTTGGAATCTGCAGAATTTGTCTTCGTAAAATGGCAAATGAGGGTCTTATTCCAGGCCTCAAAAAAGCAAGCTGGTAAGGAAATAGACTATGATTAATGATCTAGTAGCAGATTCTTTAACAAGAATCAGAAATGCATCAATGCGTAAACTTGATGTGACTAAATTAATGCATTCAAAACTGGTTGAAGCGATTTTAGTTATTTTCCAAAACAAAGGTTATATCGAAAGTTTTAACGTTGTTGAAGAAGGTCCTAAGAAATTTATCAATGTTGTTTTGAAGTATGATGCAAGAGGCAGCCAAGTTATTAATGAAGTGAAAAAAATCTCAAAACCAGGACGTAGAGTCTATAAAGGTTGCGATGAAATTAAACGCTTCAAAAATGGTTATGGTACGATTGTTGTTAGTACATCAAAAGGTGTTCTCAGTAATGATGACGCTCACAAAGCAGGTCTTGGTGGCGAAGTTATCTGTAGTATTTGGTAATTAGCTGTTCTTTTATGGTATTCGATATCCATTCTAAGATTGTAAGCTTATCGTAGACAAGTAAAAGGAAATAAAATGTCTCGTATTGGTAAAAAGCCTGTTAAGATACCTGCTGGCGTTGAAGTGTCAGTCAATGGTGATTTAGTAGAGTTTAAAAAAGGTAGTGTTCAAAAAGTATTGGACACTAAGGGAAATGTTGACGTAAAAGTTCAAGATGGAGAGCTTGTATTTATTTCAAAAGGTGCTGATCGTCAGAGCAGCGCTTTTTGGGGAACATACCGTGCCCTTGGTCAAAATGTTATCACAGGTTTAACTGAAGGTTTTAAAAAGCAACTTGAAATTAACGGTGTTGGTTATAGAGCTGCCGTTAATGGTAATGTTCTTGAGCTTCAACTTGGATTTTCTCACCCGATCAATTATGAATTTCCAAAAGATATTCAAATTGTAGTTGAAAAAAACGTGGTTACGATTCAAGGTGATGACAAGCAAGTAGTTGGTCAGATTGCTGCCGAAATTAGAAGTTTTAGAGCTCCAGAGCCTTACAAAGGTAAAGGTGTTAAATATTCTGATGAAACTATTATCCGTAAAGCCGGAAAAACTTCCAAGAAGTAGGGGTAAGAGATGAGAGCAAATATTTTAAAACGAAAGCTTGCATTAAGAGTTAAGCGTAAAAAAAGAGTAAGAGCTGATATTTCTGGTACAAGCGAAAGACCAAGAGTATCTTTCTTTAAATCAAATAGATTTATGTATGCGCAAGCGATTGATGATGTTAATGGCGTTACGTTGGCAAGTGTAGATGGCAAAAAATTAGGGTTCAATGCTAGCAAAGCAAGTGCAGCAGAAGTTGCAAAAGTTTTTGCAGAAGCGCTCAAGGCTAAGAATTTAACTCAAGTTGTCTATGATAGAAATGGTTATTTGTATCATGGTGTAGTTGCTGCTTTTGCAGACGGCCTTAGAGCAAACGGCATAGTGCTATAAGAAAAAGAAGAGGATAACGATTCAATGGAAAAATATAACAGAGAAGAGTTTGAAGAAGTCATCGTTAACATTGGCCGCGTAACAAAAGTTGTTAAAGGCGGTAGACGTTTTAGATTTACAGCACTCGTTGTTGTTGGAAATAAAAAAGGTCTTGTTGGCTTTGGTTTTGGTAAAGCTAAAGAGGTTCCTGATGCTATTAGAAAAGCAGTTGATGATGCGTTTAAAAACATTGTCAAAGTAAATATCAAAGGTTCAACCATCGCTCATGATGTTGAAGTTAAATTTAATGCAAGTCGTATTATTCTTAAACCAGCAAGTGATGGTACCGGTGTAATCGCTGGTGGTGCAACTCGCCCTGTCGTTGAACTTGCAGGTATTAAAGATATTTTGACAAAGTCATTGGGTTCAAACAACGCTTCTAACGTGGTAAGAGCAACTATTAAAGCTCTTAGCATGATTAAAAGCTAAGTGAAGAGAAGGATTCAAAATGGCATTAGATAATCTTACACCAGCAGAAAATTCTACTAAAAAGATCAAACGCGTAGGTCGTGGTCAAGGTAGTGGTATGGGTAAAACCGCAAGCCGTGGCGCTAACGGTCAAAAATCTCGTACAGGTTACAAACGTAAAAGAGGTTTTGAGGGTGGTCAACAGCCCCTTCAAAGAAGATTACCAAAAGTTGGTTTTACTTCTAAAATCGAGAAGCCTTATGTTATCAACATTGATAAAATTAAAGCGGTTGCAGAACTGGCTGAAATTACAGTTGATGCAATTAGAACCGTCCATAAAATGGCAAGTACAGTTGTTAAAGTGAAATTGATCGGTGCAGGAGCAAAAGAGTTGACTGCTAAGATTAAAGACGAAAACGTCGTTTTTACTGGAATGAGTAAATGAGCCAAGATCTCACGAGGAAGATCTTAGTTACATTAGGCTTTATATTTGCATACAGGATACTGGCATACGTGCCAGTTCCTGGTGTCAATATAGCTGTAATTAAAGAGTTCTTCGACTCCAATAGCTCAAATGCCCTTGGAATGTTTAATATGTTCAGCGGTAACGCTGCACAACGTCTTAGTATTATATCGTTAGGTATTATGCCTTACATCACCGCGTCTATTATTATGGAGCTTCTTGCTGCGACTTTCCCAACACTTGGTAAAATGAAAAAAGAACGTGATGGTATGGTTAAATACATGCAAATCATTCGATATGCAACGATTGTTATTACGATTGTACAAGCCATTGGTGTTTCCGTTGGTCTTGGAGGGTTAAGTGGTCGTGCTGGCGAGAGTGCTATTATGATCGATATGACAACCTTTACAGCCATTGCTGCTGCAAGTATGCTTACGGGTACCATGTTACTCATGTGGATTGGTGAGCAGATTACACAACGTGGTATTGGTAATGGTATCAGTTTGATCATTTTTGCAGGTATCGTTTCAGGAATTCCTAGTGCGATTGGTGGAACCATTAACCTTGTGAATACTGGGGAATTGAATTTCCTTGTTGTCATTGGTATTTTAGCCGTTATCTTAGCAACGGTTGGTTCTATTATTTATGTTGAGATGGGCGAGCGTCGTATTCCGATTTCCTATTCGCGAAAAGTCGTGCTTCAAAATCAACACAAACGTATTATGAACTATGTGCCTATTAAAATGAATCTGAGTGGTGTTATTCCTCCTATTTTTGCAAGTGCAATTTTGATGTTCCCATCAACAATTATGCAAGCAAGTACAAACCCTATCGTTCAATCCATTCATGATTTCCTTAATCCCAACAGCTATGTTTTTAATGTGCTTACATTCTTGTTTGTTATTTTCTTTGCCTATTTTTATGCATCGATTGTTTTTAATGCAAAAGATATCTCTGAGAATCTTAAAAAGCAAGGTGGCTTTATTCCAGGTGTTAGACCAGGAGAGAGCACAGCACTCTTTTTAAATGAAGTAGCGGGTAGATTAACCCTTTGGGGATCCATTTATTTAGGACTTATCTCAACGCTTCCATGGGTTTTGGTAAAAGTGATGGGTGTACCATTCTACTTTGGTGGAACAGCGGTATTGATTGTAGTTCAAGTTGCACTTGATACCATGCGTAAAATTGAAGCACAAATGTATATGAATAAATATGAAACACTTAGTGCTGTAGGACTTTAATGGTATGGCAATTACCATCAAAAAAGCTCAAGAGATAGCAAAACTTTCTGTTGCTAATAAGATTGTTGCTAAAACATTAGAGTATCTTACAGGTAATATTCATCCAGGGCTTAGCTTGAAAGAGCTAAATGCCATGGGTGAGTCTTATATTCATAGTCTTGGTGCACGTCCCGCATTTAAAGGACTCTATGGTTTCCCCGCTGGAGTTTGTACTTCTGTCAATGAGGTGATTATTCACGGTATTCCTACCGATTATCGGCTCAAAGAAGGTGATATTGTAGGACTTGATATTGGCACAGAAGTGGATGGCTGGTATGGCGATTCTGCGATAACACTTGGTGTTGGAGAAATATCTAAAAGCGATGAGAGCTTGATTGCATGTGCAAAAGATGCGCTCTATTATGCGATTGATATTATTGAACCAGAGATGCGTTTTAAAGAGTTGAGTCATGCTATTGAGCAATTTATTCTTCAAAAAGGCTATGTTCCTCTGCGTGGATTTTGCGGGCATGGTATTGGCAGAAAACCTCATGAAGAGCCAGAACTTCCAAATTATTTAGAAGGAATCAACCCTAAAAGTGGTCCTAAAATCAAAAATGGAATGGTGTTTTGTATTGAACCAATGATCTGTCATAAAGAGGGTACTCCAAAGATTTTGGAGGATAAGTGGTCTGTTGTTTCAACGGATGGGTTAAGAGGAAGCCACTATGAGCACACGGTTGCAATCGTAGATGGCAAAGTAGAAATTTTGTCTCTATCTTGAGATTATAGGAGGTAAAATGGCAAAAGATGACGTGATTGAAATAGATGGTAAAGTGATAGAAGCACTTCCCAATGCAACTTTTAAAGTTGAAGTACAAAATAGCCATGTGATTTTATGTCACATTGCAGGAAAGATGAGAATGCATTATATTAAGATAATGCCCGGAGATACCGTGAAGGTTGAGTTAACACCGTATAGTTTAGATAAAGGGCGTATAACTTATAGGTATAAGTAAATTATTAGCTTAATTTATGTATAATTTACCCCTTTTGTAAAGCTGTGTGAAGAATAATCGAAAAAGAAACCACTGTTTTTTCGATTGTTGGTTTGAGATACATCATCAAACCTGTGACAGTTTAACTCAAAATTCCAGTGGAAATAAAGTTCAGGAGTCACGAATGAAAGTACGACCTTCTGTAAAGAAGATGTGCGATAAGTGCAAAGTGATTAAACGAAAAGGTATCGTTAGAGTCATTTGCGTAAATCCAAAACACAAACAGAGACAAGGATAAGCATGGCAAGGATTGCAGGTGTAGACCTTCCAATGAAAAAGAGAGTAGAGTATGGTTTAACATATATCTACGGTATAGGTTTAACAAGTTCTAGAGCTATTTTAACAGCAACTGGAATTTCGTTTGATAAAAGAGTTCATGAGCTAAGTGAAGATGAAGTTGCTGCGATTCGTAAAGAGATCCAAGCAGGATTCCAAGTAGAGGGTGATCTTCGTAAAAAAGTGGCTATGGATATTAAAGCTTTGATGGATATGGGAAGCTATAGAGGTCTTAGACACAGAAAAGGCTTGCCAGTTCGTGGACAAAAAACAAAAACGAATGCGCGTACCCGAAAAGGTAAAAAACGCACCGTTGGCGCTAAAGCTAAATAACGAAGTCTCAAAGGGAAACAGATGGCAAAAAGAAAAGTAGTACGTAAAAAAGTTGTTAGAAAAAATATTGCTAAAGGTATCATTTATATCTCTGCAACATTTAATAACACTGTCGTAACTGTAACTGATGAGATGGGAAATGTTATTGCTTGGAGCAGTGCAGGTAGTTTGGGCTTTAAAGGTAGTAAAAAATCTACTCCTTATGCAGCACAACAAGCCGTAGAAGATGCATTGACTAAAGCAAAAGAACATGGTCTCAAAGAAATCGGTATTAAAGTTCAAGGCCCGGGCAGTGGTCGCGAGACAGCGGTAAAAAGTGCTGGTACAACAGAAGGTATTAAAGTGTCTTTCCTAAAAGATATTACACCTCTTCCACACAACGGCTGTAGACCTCCAAAAAGAAGAAGAGTTTAATTCTAATCTTTAGAATAGAACTTCTTTTAGAGAAACAAAATAATTTTTTCGTTTATGCAATAGATTAGGAGAAAAAATGGCAAGATATAGAGGACCAGTCGAAAAGCTCGAGAGAAGACTTGGTGTCAGCTTAGCCCTTAAAGGTGAGCGCAGACTTGCTGGTAAAAGCGCATTAGATAAGCGACCATATGCACCAGGTCAACACGGACAAAGAAGAGCAAAAATTAGTGAGTATGGACTCCAATTAAGAGAGAAACAAAAAGCTAAATTTATGTATGGAGTTTCTGAAAAACAATTCAGACGTATATTTGACGAAGCAGCTCGTAAAGAAGGAAACACAGGTATTAACCTTGTTCTTCTTATCGAAAGAAGACTTGATAATGTTGTTTACCGTATGGGTTTTGCAACAACAAGAAGATTTGCACGTCAATTAGTTACACATGGACACATTTTAGTGAATGGCAGCAGAGTTGACATTCCTTCCTATGTTGTACGTGCAGGTGACAAAGTAGAAGTTTGCGAAAAATCTAAAAACAACCCACAAGTTAAAAGAGCTCTTGAGTTAACACAACAAACTGGTATTGCACCATGGGTTGATGTTGAGAGAGAAAAAGCTATGGGTATTTTTACACGTATCCCAGAGAGAGAAGAAGTAGTTATTCCGGTTGAAGAAAGATTAATCGTTGAGCTATACTCTAAATAATAAAGTAGGTAGTATATGAAAAAAATCAATACATCAGCTTACATGCCAACTGAAATTGAGGTAGAGAATATTGCGGCAAATAAGGTTCAAGTGAGTGCATACCCATTTGAATCTGGTTTTGCGGTAACATTGGCACATCCTTTACGAAGATTGCTTTTAAGCAGTACGGTAGGATCTGCCCCAACGGCTGTAAAGATTGAAGGCGTAACCCATGAATTTGATAGCATGCGCGGTATGCTTGAAGATGTTGCTCTTTTCATCATTAATCTCAAAAATATTCGTTTCAAAATCAAAGGTGATGAGAAACGCGTAGAGGTTAACTACTCATTTACTGGACCAAAAGAGATCAAAGGAAGTGATTTAGCAAATGCACACATTGATATTGTTACACCAGATGCTTATCTGGCAACAATCAACGAAGATGCAGAGTTTAACTTCTCTTTAATCATCGAAAAAGGAATCGGCTATGTTCCAAGTGAGAACATTAGAGGTTTAGTCGGAGAAGATTATATTGCACTCGATGCTTTCTTTACACCTGTAAAAAGAGCTGTGTACGATATCGAGAATGTTTTGGTTGAAGACAATCCTAATTATGAGAAAATTGTTTTCACAATCGAAACAGATGGACTTGTTTCTCCAATTGAAGCTTTTAAAAATTCACTTGAAGCAATGTATGCACAAATGTCAGTATTTAATGGCATTTTGGATATTGCAGTGGCTCCAAAAAGTGAGAGTTCTAATGAGAACGTGGAGTTTGGAAAGCTATTACAGAGTATTGAAGAGTTAAATCTAAGTGCTCGTAGCTTCAACTGTTTAGATAGAGCAGAGGTTAAATTCATTGGCGAACTTGCTTTAATGAGCGAGTTAGAGCTCAAAAACCTTAAAAATCTAGGCAAAAAATCGTTAGAAGAGATCAGACAAGTTATGGAAGAGAGTGGTTATCCAGTTGGATATAATTTCTCTGACGAGACAGCAAGTTTGCTCAAGAAAAAAATTGAAGATTTAAAATCTGAAGCCAACGAGGGTTAATTTATGAGACATAAGCACGGATACAGAAAGCTTGGTCGTACTTCATCACACAGAGCGGCGTTGTTGAAGAACTTGGCTATAGCTGTTATTAAATATGAAAAAATCGAGACAACACTTCCAAAAGCAAAAGAGCTTAGAGGTTTTGTTGAGAAGTTGATTACTAAAGCTGGAGTTGGTGGCGATCATGCTCACAAAACAGTTTTTGCGGCGCTTCAAGATAAAGAGTGCACAAAAAAATTGGTCAACGAGATTGCACCTAAATATATTGAGAGAAATGGTGGTTACACCCGTATTGTAAAAACACGTATTAGAAAAGGCGATGCAGCGCCTATGGCGTTTTTAGAACTCGTTTAATTCTCACTTTTTTTGCTTTGGGGACGTTCTGTCCCCAAGCTTATCTTCGTTAAAATTTTTTTACCCTAAACTACCTCTTTCCCCTTTAAAAATTAAGTCACTTTTAACTCAAACTATTGTTAAATTAGATACTTTTGCTATAGGAGAATCTATGATACCATTTAGTGATGAAGAGTTGTTCCCCGTTGTTGAAAAATCACTTGAAAAAATTAAGCCAATGTTGGCACTAGACGGCGGTGGACTAACGTTGTTAGGCATTAAAAGTGGATGTGTTTACGTTCAACTTCAAGGTGCTTGCCAAGGATGTGCTTCCAGTGGACAAACACTCAAATATGGAGTAGAACGTCAATTAAGAATTGATATTCATCCAGAAATAGAAGTTGTAAATATTTTACCTGGGCAAGAACATGAATTTGAAGCAATGGGAGAGCGATGAACGCTTACATAAAAGAAGGTATTGAAAAATTTTACACAAAAAACTTCAAAGAGGCAATGCTTCAATTCGCATTAGCGCTGAGTATTGATCCTAAATCTAAAGAGGCCCGCATAGGTGCTATTTTATGTGATATGGCAATGAGTAATGAAGAACAGGCTATGGCTCTGTTTGAGTATTATATTCTCACCAAAGAAAATGGTGCTGAAGATTGCGAAGAGGTCATGGAAGAGATTATAAACTCTGTTGAAGAACACAGTGAAAAAATTGCTCATCTTTTTAAAGAGAGTGATCTTGAAGCGCGAATTAATGCTGAAAATGGCATAAAATATGAAGATTTTATGGCACTTATCGAATCTCGTGGAAGTTTTAAAGAAGCGTTTGAGGACATTATGTTTTCAACGAAAGTGATTATCTCTAAAAAAGAAGATTTTGTTGATTTTTTAGCAAAATTAATTGAAAATGGATTTATCGAAATGTCCCTGAATTATCTTGAGAGTGCTGTCACTCTTTTCCCCAACGATGAGCAACTGCTTTCGCTTATCAAAAAAGCACATAAATAGAGAACCCTTGAAAATAGAACTCAAAAACCATATTCCGTTTTTACATGTAACGGATAATTCAAATGAATGTGATGCTTCAAGCATTTTTGTTATGAGCGATCAAAATAGTGTGTATCAGCAAAGCGCTATTGATCATGGCTGTACTAAAATCATCTCACCTAAAGAGTGTTTGGATCTTTTGGGTATTACCGATACCATTAAAATTATTGGTATTACGGGTACGAACGGTAAAACAACCACAGCTGCTGCTATATACTCCATATTACTTGATTTAGGTAAAAAAGTAGGTTTGCAAGGTACCAGGGGTTGTTTTATTAATGATCATCGTATTGAAGATAAAAGCCTTACAACGCCACCCATTTTACAAACAATTAAAAATCTTAAAATGGCAATGGACGCTGGATGCGAGTACTTTGTGATGGAAGTGAGTTCCCATGCGATTGTGCAGAACCGTATTGATGGGCTTTCTTTTGCTCTTAAAATCCTAACCAATGTAACGCAAGATCATCTTGATTTTCATAAAACGATTGATGAATATATTGCCGTAAAAAGTCGTTTTTTTGAAGATGAGAGTTTAAAACTTATCAACAAAGATGAGAGCAAAATCCGCTTTAATCGTACCAATGCCCTGAGTTATGGCATTGAACATCCCGCAACGTATAAAATTCTTGCTTATTCTCTTAAAGACGGCATTAGTGCAGCGGTGGCGAAGATTGAAAAAGTGTATGATTTTGAATCACCTCTGCATGGCTTTTTTAATCTTTACAACATTCTCGCAGCAATTAGTGCTGTCGATATGTTGGGTGTTGCCCCCATGGAGACTATCTGCGAAGCAGTAGAGCACTTTGGAGGCGTGGAAGGTCGTATGGAAGTGGTCAGCAGCGATCCTTTGGTTATCGTTGATTTTGCGCACACCCCTGATGGTATGGAAAAAGTACTTGATAGTATGAAAGAGCGTGATCTTGTCGTTGTTTTTGGCGCTGGAGGGGACAGAGATCGTACGAAACGCCCAAAAATGGGAGCAATGGCTGAACGCTTTGCTAAAAAGATTGTCGTGACCAGTGATAACCCGCGTTCGGAAGATCCTCAAAGTATTATAGATGAAATTCTAAAGGGGATGCACCCAAGAGAACATTTACATGTAGAAGCAGATCGCCACAAAGCAATTGAAAAAGCGCTGATGATGCAAGGTCAAAACGAAGTGCTTCTTATCCTTGGGAAAGGTGATGAAACGTATCAAGAGATCCAAGGGAAAAAATATCCTTTTGATGATCGAGAAGTCGTTAAAAGCATTATCGCTCAATGGGCTAAGCAAAAATAGGGTAAAATAAACAAATTTCTTAAACTTAAAGAGGTAGAAAAGCGATGACGCTTGAGATGTTATACAGTAAAATTCACAGAGCTACTGTAACAGATGCTAATTTGAACTACGTAGGTTCCATTACAATCGATAGAGAATTAATTGAAGCTTCCAACCTTAATGTAGGGCAAAAAGTAGAAGTCGTGAATATTAACAATGGTGAGCGCTTTACAACCTATGTTATTGAAGGAAAAGCGGGTGGAAAAGATATTTGTCTCAATGGTGCAGCAGCCCGTAAAGCGCATATTGGCGATAAAATTATCATCATCGCCTATGCCCATATGAGCAAAGCTGAAATGGAAACATTTAAACCAACGGTTGTTTTAGTCGATGATAGCAATGCTATGGTGGAAGTAAGAGATTACATTTAATGTTTGAAAATTTTGATCTTTCAAAAATGAGTGCGATGCTTGAAGAAGCACAAAAACAAGCTCAAAAAATGCAAGAAGATGCTAACAATAAGCAGTTTACCGCTAAAAGTGGTGGCGGTATGGTGAGTGTGAGCATGAATGGCAATGGCGAAGTAATTGACATCACACTGGATGATTCGCTTTTAAGCGATAAAGAATCTCTACAGATTTTACTTATAAGTGCAATGAATGATGTTTCCAAAATGGTAGAAGATAACAAAAAATTAGCGACAACTCAGATGCTCTCAAGCATTGGAGGATTTGGCGCAAAAAGCTAAGGAGCAGTATGTGAAACGTCTAGGACTCTTTCTTCTTTTAATAACTGGCCCCCTCTTTGCAGCCGATGTTCCAGCATCCACGCCAGCTCCCGCTTCTAAGGCAGAGTTTGTCTATCCTGATTTTTCGCAGTGCTATGAAAAAAATAGACAATCGGTTGTTTATTTCGGTAAAACCAGAGCAGTTGCGATTAGTGAAAAGCAAGCAGTTGCCTATTCAAAAGAAAAACCAAGTGTCCCTTTTGCTAGGTATGATTCTTACTCTAATCTTTATTTATTCGATTCTCCAAAACCACTTATTCCCGTGAAATTGAAGCCAACCAGTGAGTTAAAATTGGGTGAATGGCTTGTGAGCATGACCGATAACTCTTTGGTTGCTGTCAATGCTTCCAAAATAGGTACAAATGCAAATGAATTTTTTGAATTTGGTGGTGTAGGTGAAGTGAGTAGCCTTGTTGGTGGGCTATGCTGTGAAATGTATGGACTTGGAATTGGGGATAAATTTTTTATTGGTTCTGAAGCACTTGGGCGTTTTATAGAAGGTAAATCAGCTTCATTTCAAGAGTTAGGTGTACGTATTATGGATGGAAACGAGAGTGTTATTGTTGATTTTGTCGATCCAACTTTTAAAGATGCGAAACTAAAAGTTGGTGATAAAATCACATTGCTCAATGGTAAAAAAGTAAGTAATGTTACAGAATTTGCCGATGCGCTTAAAACATTTAAAGACCTTACGAAAGTCAGCGCACAGATTCAACGTGATAATGCTTGGATTGAAGAGAATATTTTAGCGCCTAAACCTATCGTTAAAAAAGTTGAACCTAAAAAAGTACCGTTGCCAGAAGTTAAAAAAGAGAGTTATTTGCAAACGAAAGGATTCAAGTTTGATAATGATCTCAAAATCAAAGACGTTGCCCGTGGTTCTTTTGCGGAGCAGAGTGGTCTAAAAGCAAACGATCGTTTGATTCAAATTGATCAAATGCCAGTTGAGCGAATGTCAGAAGCAGATGCTTATTTGGCAAAGACACGTAATCGTGAAGTCAGCCTTTTGTTTGATCGTGATGATTTCCAATTTTTTGTAACACTGAAACGTTGAAAGGGATGTTTTGAGTTCTAAAATATTAGTAGAAAAGTTTGAACTGTTTTTAAAAGCAAAACTTCCTGTTGTTGAGAGTTTTCATCCCCATTTTAGCCATGCCTTTGGTGAAATGCTTGATGTGGGAGGGAAACGATTTCGCCCACTCTTACTCTTAAGCGTTGTTGAGAGCGCTCGACCACTTTTAATTGAAAATGCGTTACATGTAGCACTTGGTTTAGAAATGATGCATACCTATTCACTGATTCATGATGATTTACCGTGTATGGATAATGCAGCACTTAGACGAGGCCATCCTACATTGCATATCAGCTATGATGAAACCACAGCCGTTCTCATTGGTGATGCACTCAATACCCATTCTTTTTATCTCATAGCGAATGCGCCACTCAGTGCAGAGATTAGGATTAAACTGGTTTCTATTCTTTCTGGTGATGCTGGGATATACGGTATGGTTTTAGGACAAGCCATTGACTGCTTTTTTGAAGACAAGCATTTAAATGTGGATGAACTTACCTTTTTGCATCTGCATAAAACCGCTAAATTGATCGCAGCTTCGCTTTTAATGGGTGCGGTTATTTGTGAACTGGATAAAGTAACGCAAGAGGTGCTTTATCAGTTTGGGCTAAAACTGGGGCTGTTGTTCCAAGTACAAGATGACATTATTGATGCAACACTGACCAGCGAAGAGGCAGGTAAACCAACGCAGAATGATGGACATAAAAATTCATTTGTCAATTTACTAGGGCTAGAAGGTGCTAAAGAAGTGAAGCAAAAACTTCTACTTGAACTGGATGGCGAATTAGAAAAGCTTGATGCAGCTTTGTCAAAACGACTCAAAAGCATTGTTGAAGCATATTTTAAAGGATAGATACACGATGGAAAATAAAAAAATACTCAAAAAACAAGCCGATACGATTCGTTTTTTAGCGGCCGATATGGTACAACGTGCTAACAGCGGACACCCTGGTGCTCCTATGGGCTTAGCCGATATCGTTACAATTTTAGCACGACATATTACGCATAACCCTAAAAATCCAAAATGGCTTAATCGCGATCGTGTCATATTTAGTGGCGGGCATGCTTCAGCTCTCGTTTACTCATTTTTACATTTAACAGGCTATGATCTTAGTATCGAAGATTTACAAAACTTTAGACAACTTGGTAGTAAAACACCAGGACACCCAGAGTATGGCGATGTACCAGGTGTTGAAGTCACCACAGGCCCATTAGGTCAAGGTATTTCCAATGCCGTTGGTTTTGCAATGGCAGCTAAATATGCTGCAACATTACTCAACAAGCCAAAAGCTGAAATTATTACCCATAAAGTCTATTGTTTATGTGGTGATGGCGATTTGCAAGAGGGCATTAGTTATGAAGCATGTTCGCTGGCTGGACATCACTCTTTAGATAATTTAGTGGTTATTTACGATAGTAATGCTATTACCATTGAGGGCGATACCTCTATTGCTTGGAGCGAAGATGTTAAACGTCGTTTTGAAGCTCAAGGTTGGGAAGTTTCACGCATTGATGGGCATAATTTTGATGAGATCAATGCGGTTTTAGAGCAATCTAAAGAGCAAACAAAGCCTTATCTTATCATAGCCGATACAACGATTGCAAAAGGCGCATGTGAGATGGAAGGAAGCCATCATGCCCATGGTGCACCTTTAGGTTGTGAAGAGATCAAAAATTCTAAAATCAAAGCAGGGTTTGATCCTGAAAAAAGCTTTACGGTTGATGAAGATGTTCGTGCACGTTTTAGCTGTGCTCTTGAAAAGGGCGATTTAGCAGAAGCCAATTGGAATGCACTGGTTAACAATGGTTTGAGTGTTGAGCAAAAAGCCCTTTTAGAGGCACTTTTGAATCCTGATTTTTCAAAGATTGAGTGGCCAAATTTTGAGAGTGATGTGGCAACACGTGATAGCAATGGAAAAATACTCAATGCTATTGCTAAAGCGATTCCTAGCTTTTTGGGTGGTAGTGCTGATCTTGGACCATCGAATAAAAGCGAACTCAATGGCATGGGAGATTTTCCTTTTGGTCCTAATGTTCACTTTGGTATTCGCGAACATGCCATGGGTGCCATTATCAACGCGTTTGCTTTGTATGGTCTATTTATTCCTTATGGCGCGACATTCTTCATTTTCAGTGATTACATGAAACCATCGGTGCGTTTAGCGGCATTGATGAAACTTAAAAACTTTTATATTTGGACACATGATAGTATCGGTGTGGGAGAAGACGGTCCTACTCATCAGCCGATTGAACAACTCAGCCAATTTAGAGCGCTTCCAAATTTCTATGTTTACCGTCCATGCGATGGTAGAGAGAACGTAAAAGCATGGCAAAAAGCACTGAGTATGCAGGCTCCTGCGGCATTTGTCTGTTCACGTCAAAAGCTTAGAGCTCTTAAAGATGAGAGAGCGTATGGCGATGTTGAAAACGGCGGTTATTTGCTAACCAAGCGTGAGAATGCAACCGTAACATTGCTAGCAAGTGGTAGTGAAGTGTATATGGCACTTCAAGTGGGATGTATGCTCACGAAAATGGGTGTTGTGTGTAATATTGTGAGTGTGCCATGTTTTGATCTTTTTGTAGAGCAAGGTAAAGCATACATTGATACGGTCATTGATCCTAAAACTAAAGTGTTTGCCATTGAAGCAAGTGCTGGTAACGAATGGTACCGTTTTGCAGATGAAGTGATTGGTATGAAACGTTTTGGTGCAAGTGCTCCAGCAGATCTTCTGTTTGAAAAATTTGGATTAACCCCAGATGCTGTCACTGAAAAAATATGTACAACGCTTGGTGCTGTCTATCAAAAAAGTAATGGTGCAGACTGCAAGTGCTAGCATGAGCAGAGTCATTATTTTTGATTTGGATGGTACGCTTCTTGATACACTTGAAGATATTGCCATCAGCGCTAATTTTGCACTGACAACATTGGGCTTTGATGCTCAGCCAACGTATAAATACCGCTATTTTGTCGGGGAGGGTGTTTTCAAACTTTTTGAAAACATCTTCGCCACAAATCCTCAAAATCAAGAGACAATTCACAAAGCTGTTATGCTATTTGAAAGCCACTATGCTCAGCAGTTTAACCAAAATACCAAGCTTTATGATGGTATTCGTAAAATGCTCAGTTTTCTTCAAAAAAGAGGGTTTAAACTGGCTATTCTTTCCAATAAACCCGATAGTTTTACAAAATTATGTGCGATCAAGTACTTGCGTGAATGGAAGTTCGATGTGGTTTACGGCGCACGCGAAGGAGTACCCAGAAAGCCTCATCCAAAGGGTGCTTTGGATATTGTTGAGCTTTTAGGTGTGAAACCTGAGGAGTGTTATTACTTAGGGGATACGATGATCGATATGCAAACGGCTAATAGTGCTGGTATGATAGCGCTTGGCGCTTTGTGGGGATTTAGAGAAGAAGCGGAGTTAAGAGAGCATGGCGCACAATATGTCATGAAAACACCCAGCGAGGTGATAAAACTCCTCGCTGAGGTTTAAGGTTTAGGATTTAAATTTTCCTAATTCGTTATTGAGGTTTTCTGTCATAGCATGTAAGTGCTCACTTGCTTGAGAAACATTGTCGATGCTGGTGACATTCTCTTTAGAAATGACATTGATCTTTTCAATCTCATCGACCATACCTTTGATCTGTGTTGCCGTATGCACAAAGTTGTCAACGGTTGCATGAGCATCTTCAATGGTTTTTTGAATCGTTGTATCGATATTATTCATACCGTTTTGTAACTCAATAGAGATAGATGCTAGGGCATTAACCTCTTGTGCGTTATGGGCAATGTCCGTGTTGGCATCCATGATCGATTGAACCACAACATTGATGGTCGCATCAATCTCAACCAAGCTTTTTTGCGTACGTTCAGCAAGCTTTCGTACTTCATCTGCAACAACCGCAAATCCACGTCCATGCTCACCTGCACGTGCCGCTTCAATCGCCGCATTTAAGGCTAATAAATTTGTTTGATCGGCAATATCACGAATGATGCTAAGAACTTCTTTAACTTCATTGGCATTGTGACTGACCGTATTGAGGCGATCTGCTAAACCTTGCTCTTTGACAGCCGTTTCTTGCATCGTACGCTCTAACTGCTCTGCTTGATTTTTAACCGTATTGATGTCTTGTTGTGTCTTACGCAATGCTTCTTGAGATGTAGTTGCTTTTTGTACCGATACTTCAATCGCGCTGGTAAGGGCAATACCACTCTCTTTGGTCTTACTGACGATTTTTGCTTCCGCATCAACGTTTCTTACAACTTCCGAAGCGGTACGTGAAAGTTCTTCTGAGATCGAAGCATTTTCGTTACTGATCTCTTTTGATTTTTTAACAATTTCATGGAGCTTCTCAATGAATTTATTAATGTTCCCCGATACTTGGCCAAACTCATCATGACTGGCAGCTTGAAGCCGTTGTCTGAGATCACCCTCGCTGCTTGAGAGATCTTGAACGACTTGGTTGAGTTGATCAAGCGGTTGCAGGAGTATTTTTATCAAGAAGATCATAATGGCAACAGAGAGAACAAGCATAATAAGACCCATAACAAAAAGTTCTTTGATTTGACTATTTAAGAAATCATAAGCAGTCTCTTTATCAAAGGCGATACCAGGAATCCAGTTTGTCTCTTCAGAAGCTTTAAAAGCAAAAATTTTGTTCTCACCATCTTGAACATATTCAATTAATCCCTCTGGTTGGCCTGTAAGATAAGGTTTCAAGATAGACTCTTTACCTAAACGGTCAGCTTTTGGGTGCGCGACAATAGTTTTCTTTGCATCTAAAAGCATTCCATAGCCACCGTTGAAGTTAATGTCACTGACCGCTTTCACGATGTGTTTGAGTTCAAAAGAAGTTGCAACGACACCAATGGTTTTGCCATTTTTAACAATAGGTGCCATTACGGCTACAAGATCAATAGGATCGGCTGAGCCTCTGTAAATATCTGTCATACCAGCTTTGCCTGTTGTTTTTCCCATAACATACCATGGACGAGTACGAGGATCAACTTTAGGAGTCGTGTTACTACCATAGATCATAATACCACTGGCTTCAATACCTAAAAAGCTATCGCGCCCTTCCGATGCTTTTGTTGTTTCTTGAAGAATCGCTTTAGCTTGCGCTTCACTCATGTTTTCAATGTCACTGAGCATACGCGCTGCACTGGAAAGACTATTTTTTTTGCTTAAAACCCATAAATCAATATAATCTGTTAATGAACGAGATGCCATTTTGAGGTTTGCCTCAACTTGGGTGATACTGTTTTTCTTAGTATCGATATAGCTTACCACACCAAATGCTGTAAGGCTGATACAGATCAAGAGTGAGATAATGAGGGTAACTTTTGTTTTAAAGTGCATAAAGACTCCTTTTTGTGAGAGAGTTGTGTTGATATGTAAAAAATGCAGTTGCACTGCATTAACGACGTGAGATTTTTATTATAGCGCTTTTTTTGTGACGAAAATGAGACTTTGATGAGGATTATTACCTCATTTTACTTGAAATATGAGGATTGTAACATCTTTTCGTTGCAAACGCGTTGCATGAAGGTCAAAGCGTTGTTAAACACTAAGAAGCATTGACTAAGATATCCAAGCAAAAAGAAATGCTTAGATATCTGCGTGTATTTCAATCTTAAGATTTGAATTTACTTAGTTCATTATTAAGATTTTCGGTCATGAGATGTAGATGTTCCGAAGCTTGTGAAACGTTGTCAATGCTGGTAACATTTTCTTTAGAAATCACATTGATTTTTTCGATTTCATTGACAATATGTTTGATTTTTGTTGCAGTTGCAATGAAACTGTCAACGGTTACATGGGTATCATCAGTTGTTTTATGAATGATCGAAGCAATGGTATTCATCTCTTCTTGGAGTTCAACTGAGATGGAAGCCAGTCCATTCACTTCAGCAGCATTGGCAGCAATGTCTGTATTGGCATCCATAATCGATTGCACCACAACATTAATCGTTGCATCGATTTCAACTAAACTCTTTTGAGTTCGCTCAGCCAGTTTTCGTACTTCATCGGCAACAACAGCAAACCCACGTCCATGTTCGCCTGCACGTGCTGCTTCAATAGCGGCATTAAGTGCGAGAAGATTGGTTTGGTCTGCGATTTCACGGATAATATTTAAAACCTCTTTGACTTCATTGGCATTGTGACTGACGGTATTGAGACGTTCAGCCAAGTTTTGCTCTTTAAGTGCGGTCGCCTGCATGGTATTTTCAAGATGCTCGACTTTATTTTTAACATCACTAATGTCTGATTGTGTTTGTTGCAAAATCTGTTGTGATGCTTTAGCTTTTTCCACGGAAGTTTCAATGGCATCGGTTAATGCTAACCCCTCTTGTTTCGTACTCTCTACGATCTTGGATTCTGCATCAACATTTTTGACAACTTCGGTAGCAGTGCGTGAGAGTTCTTCAGAGATAGAAGCATTTTCATTACTAATCGTTTTAGATTTTTTAACAATGTCATGCAGTTTTTCGATAAATTTATTAATGCTGAGTGAAACGTGTCCAAATTCATCTTGATGTTCTACAATGAGTCTTTGGCGAAGGTCGCCTTCACTGCTTGAGAGAGCTTCGACAACGCTATTCAGGTTATCCAGCGGTATAAGAAGCTTTTTGATGAAGAAAATCATGACACCAATGGAGACAATAAGCATCACCAGCCCCATGAAAAACAGTTCTTTAATTTGAACAGATAAAAACGTATAGGCAGCAGATTTATCAAAGGTAATAGCTGGAGTCCAACCTGTCTCGGTTGAAATTTTATAAGCGAAGATTTTATCAACACCGTTAAATGTATAGTTAATAATAGCCTCTTTTTTATCGCCAAATTGTCGCGTTAATTCTGGTGCTAAGGTCGCGAGATCTTTTCCTAAAAGCTCTTTATTGGGGTGCGCAATCAAAACACCTTTCGTATCAGTAAGAACACCATAGCCACCGTTGAAATTAATATCTGAAAGTGTTTTAAAGAGAGCATCTAATTCAATATTGGTTGCAACAACACCAACAAGTGTACCATTATAGATGATAGGTGCCATAACAGCAACGACATATTTTTTGGTACTGGAGCTAATAAATGCGTCACTTGCTCCTGCTTGTTTGGAATTTTTTGCTGTGATGTACCAAGGGCGTGTTCGCGGATCAAAACCAGCGGCTACTTTAGCACCGCTTCCATAAAGCATTTTACCATTTTCAAACCCGACAAAAGAGTCAACGCCACCAATGGTTTTTGTTGTTTCTTGTAGTTTTGCTTTGATTTCATCTTCACTCAATGATGCAATAGTGGAGAGTGAACGTGCGGTTGCATCGACAACCTCTTTTTTAGAAGAGATCCAAAGATCAATATAATCTGTTAATGAGCGTGATGCCATCTGAATGCTAGATTCTACTTGAATCACACTGTTCTTTTTTGTATCAATATAACTAAAAAAACCAAAAATCGTAAGGCTCAGAAACATAAGTACAGAGATGGTGAGTGTCACTTTGGTTTTAAACTGCATATTAATCCCCTTAAATCAAACTGCTTTAATTTATTCTAGCACAAAATGTCACACAGGGGGATACTCCAAACAAAGAAATGCTTTACTTGGAGTAAAAGTGTTACGACTTAAACTTACCAAGCTCGTTGTTAAGATTTTCCGTCATGACATGAAGGTGTTCAGAAGCTTGAGAGACATTGTCAATACTTCCAACATTCTCTTTAGAGATCACATTGATCTTCTCTATCTCATCCACAATCTTTTTGATTTTAGAAGCCG